>ERZ836358.16-NODE-16-length-227373-cov-24.235960_pt1 | contig 227373 bp, 207 predicted proteins | sample MGYA00519942_ERZ836358 | MGnify/ENA primary metagenome ERZ836358 (study PRJEB31850, sample SAMEA3708798) | human gut metagenome | biome: human gut; feature: human-associated habitat; material: faeces | place: China | collected 2014 ...
CGTGTCTCAGTCCCAATGTGGCCGTTCAACCTCTCAGTCCGGCTACCGATCGTCGACTTGGTGAGCCGTTACCTCACCAACTATCTAATCGGACGCGAGCCCATCTTTCAGCGGATTGCTCCTTTGATCACTGTATCATGCGGTACTGTAATCTTATGCGGTATTAGCATCTGTTTCCAAATGTTATCCCCCTCTGAAAGGCAGGTTGCTCACGCGTTACTCACCCGTCCGCCACTAAGTTCAAAAGTCATTTGACCGAAGTCGCATTCCTTAAGAACTCCGTTCGACTTGCATGTGTTAGGCACGCCGCCAGCGTTCATCCTGAGCCAGGATCAAACTCTCTAAAATTTGTATCATATCCGCTTATGCGGCTACAATCAATTTCAGAGCTTGTTCTGCTCTTTACTTTACCAAGAAACTTTCGTTTCCCGGAATTACTTTGTTGCGTCTTCTCAGACGCGAATCTCAGGGTTCCTTGTTTCTTTCGTTGTTTAATTTTCAAGGTACTCGGCACTCTCATTTCTGACGTTCCTGCGCTTTCGCGCTGTCCCGTCCCTCAAGTGCTCGACTATATTACCACTCCCAGCTCCTTTTGTCAACACCTTTTTCCAACTTTTTTAACCTTTTTATCAACTTCTTTTACACTTATCCGGGCGTTCAGTGACGTTGGGCGTTATTATATATACATTAATAACGAGTAACCACTTATCGGTTTACCCACTCTTGACAAAATACCAAGATTTGATATAATTCAAATGCAAAGACTGTGATGGAAACAAGATCTGCACCTGCGAGCCCAAGAGAGCCGCGTTTGCTGAGAGCGGTGCCACGATGCAGATGTATAGCTCATTCCGGAGTCGACCGCCTCAAAGTCTGCGGATGTATAGGGCGATCCGTCTGGCAGCGTTATATGCCGGGTCTTATCAGAGACCTCTGAGGGCGTTTTCGCCGAATTAGGGTGGTACCGTGTGAAGCTTCACACCCCTATGCTTTTGCGTAGGGGTGTTTTATTTTTGGAGGTTTTCAAAATGAAAGAGGGCTGCAAAAAATACATACCGTTCAAGCCTGTCGAGCTTGAATCGCGCACATGGCCGTGCAATAAAATCGAGCGCGCACCGACATGGTGCAGTGTCGACCTGAGGGACGGCAATCAGGCGCTCATCGATCCGATGAATCTGCCGGAGAAGCTGGAGATGTTCAAAACGCTCTGCGCCATAGGCATAAAGGAGATCGAAGTCGGGTTCCCGTCGGCGAGCGAGACAGAGTATGAGATACTCCGCGCGCTGATAGACGGCGGATATATCCCGGACGACGTGAAGATACAGGTGCTTGTGCAGTCACGCGAGCATCTTATAAGAAAGACTTTCGAGGCGATAAAGGGCGCCAAGAATGTCATCTTCCATTTCTATAACTCCACCTCCGCTTTGCAGAGAAAAGTCGTGTTCCACACGGACAAGCGGGGCGTTACTGATATTGCCGTCAATGCGGCAAAGCTCATAAAGCAGCTCGGCGACGAAGCAAAAGCCGACGGCACAAACATTATATATGAATATTCGCCCGAGAGCTTCATGGGCACGGAGACGGACTTTGCCGCAGACATCTGCGCGGCGGTCATGGACGCGCTCGGCGCGGATGATGATAACAAAGTAATACTGAATCTGCCCTCGACGGTCGAGAGCAGCACGCCGAATCTTTTCGCGGATCAGATAGAGTATTTCTGCCGCTGTCTCCCCCACCGCGAACACGCAATAATCAGCCTGCACCCGCACAACGACCGCGGAACAGCAGTCGCCGCGGCGGAGCTCGGTATGCTCGCGGGAGCTGAAAGAATCGAGGGCACGCTCTTCGGAAACGGCGAGCGGACTGGAAATGTCGATCTCATAACCCTTGCGCTCAATCTTTATACTCAGGGCATCGACCCTGAGCTTGACCTGCACGACATAAACGCGATAAAAGACATATACGAACGCACGACACATATGCACGTTGAGCCGCGGCATCCGTACTCCGGCGAGCTTGTTTTCACCGCGTTCTCGGGTTCGCATCAGGACGCGATAAACAAGGGCGAGCAGTATATGAAAGACCACGGCGGCGACTACTGGGAAGTGCCGTATCTTCCGATAGACCCGTCAGATCTCGGGCGCGAATACGAGCCGATAATCCGCATCAACAGCCAGTCCGGCAAGGGTGGCGCGGCATTTGTTATGGCGAACAACTTTGGCTACAATCTGCCAAAGGCGATGCATCCCGAATTCGGGCGTGCGGTCAAGCACTACTGCGACGAGGTCGGCAGGGAGATAAGCGCGGACGAGGTCATGGAGTTGTTCAAGCGCGAATATATCAACATTCACGGTCCCTATTCACTCATCAGCCACAAATTCTACGAAGAGAACGAGGTCAATGACACCTCGCCGAAGGTCAGGTTTGAGGGCGTGCTTCGTCACGACGGAGACGGAGACAGAAAAATCGTCGGCAAAGGTAACGGTCCTATCGACGCATTCTTCAACGCGCTCGCGACAGTCGGCGTGACGGGATACAGCTTCGTCGACTACTCAGAGCACGCTATATCGATAGGCTCGGACGCAAAGGCTGTCTCCTACATTCACCTCACCTCGCCTGCCGGCAAGCAGCTGTTCGGCGTCGGCATCTCACACAACATCAACTACGCTTCGATACGCGGCATACTCTGCGCAATAAACAGATCACTCAGAAAGTAAGGGCAAAGACATGGAACTGAAAAATTTTCACACTCACACAACATACTGCGACGGAAAGAACACCGCAGAAGAAATGATTCTCGCCGCAATAAATCAGGGCTTCACGGCGCTCGGATTTTCCGGCCATTCGCACACATCGATTGACCCGTCATACTGCATGACGACGGACGAGACGCGCAGATATATAGACGAGCTCAAAGCCCTGCGTGAAAAATATGCGGACAAGATCAGGATATACATCGGTCTTGAGGCAGATCTTTACACAGATGAAACTGATCTGTCTGAATTTGACTACACGATCGGTTCGGTTCATTATGTGAAGGCGGGAGATGTTTATGTCCCCGTTGACGAGTCGCCGGCACAGCACCAAATCGATTATGTCAACAAATATTTCGGCGGCTCGTTTATAAGCTTTTCGCAGGCGTATTATGAAATTGTCGCGAAGCTCGGAGAGAAAATAAATCCGTCGTTCATCGGGCATTTTGATCTTGTGACTAAGTTCAACGAGAACGACTGCCTGTTTTCGACGAAAGACCCGCGATATATTGAGGCATGGCAGGCAGCCGCAGACGAGCTGCTGAAGCTCAAAGTGCCGTTTGAGATAAACACCGGAGCTATCGCAAGAAACTGCCGCGTGACTCCCTACCCTGCTTTGGACATTGCCGAGTACATCACCGAGCGCGGCGGCGAGTTCATTCTCTCCTCCGACTGCCACGATTCGGATTTTCTCAGCTGCGGATTTGACGAATGTCTCAAGAGATATTCAAACTGCCGCATAGTTGATTTTGAAAAAAGGCTGAAATAAAAAAGCACCGAAGCAAATAACCTCTGCGCACAAATAAAGCACAAAAACGGAGCAGGACGGTATAAACCGCCCTGCTCCGTTTGCATAGAACTATATAAAAATATCCTTATGCGTTGTTCTTTCTCTTCTCAAAGCAAGCGCTGCAATAAACAGGCTTGTCCTCGCTGGGCTTGAAAGGAACTCTTGCGACTCCGCCGCAATCATCGCAAACTGCCTCATACATCGTGCTTGCCTTCTTCGCCTGGCGGCAAGCCTTGCAGCGCTGCGGCTCGTTTACAAAGCCTTTCTCAGCATAGAACTCCTGCTCGCCGGCCGTGAAAACGAATTCCTTATGGCAGTCTTTGCAGATGAGAGTCTTGTCTTCGTACATTTGTCTAACCTCACTTGATAGTATAGTCGCCCTTGGACGGAATCGCACCGCCGCCTTTGAACTTCAACGCTCTGCTTTTAAGCTACGCGGGCATTTATCTGAACAACGCCGGTCGGATGTATTTGCGATTACCGACGGCTGTCGTAAGCGAGTTTGCGCCTTATGCGCTGAAGAGCATTGTCAACAGCTTTCGGGTTGGTGCCGAGGCGCTCGGCTATTTCTTCATAGCTCAGCTTTTCCGCTCTGAGAGTCAGAACGCTGCGTTCGAAATCGGTCAACTTTTCGCTGAGCAGATCTTCAAACCTTGCGTCGTCCTCCTGCGCGGAATATATATTTTGCGGGTCGGCGGAGAAGTCCTGAACCTCTTCCCCGTCATCAATGTTCTGCATCATGTCCTGCGGGATATTTTTCTGTGCGTTTCTGCTTCTGAGCACGGAGATAATACGGTTATTGATGCACGCGGCGGCATATGTTCTGAATGACGCGTTTTTCTTCGGGTCATAGGTATTGACCGCCGTTATGAAGGCTATCATGCCCTCCTGAAAAAGATCGTCCCTGTGGATATCGCCGTTGTTGTACATTGCGGCCTTTGCGCCGGCGAGCGGCGTTATGCGGCTGATGAGCTCCGCCATTGCGGAATCATCGCCCGAGGCAGCCATAGAGCAGAGCTGTTCATCGCTGAATTTGCCGAGATCGCGATCCATATTCCACTCCTTTGATAAGCATCATTAGGTTTATAATAACAAATTTAAAAATTTTGTCAACATTTTTTCGTGCAATTTCATCATTTTTTGGCGTGGATTTTATGAAAATATAACTATTTTTTATCTTTTGATTCTTTTTGCTCACTATTGAGCTGAGACGCACGCCTGATTATCTGCTTGCCGTACTTGTCCCTCAGACCGTCTACGCGGCTGCCGAGCTGTTCCATGCTGTCGGCGTGAGTCTGGTCGAAGTCAAATGAGAGCTGAAAGCCCTCATCCTCGCCGACAAGGTCGCAAGCGGTCATGCCGACAAGGCGCGCGGGCACGCGCAGGGCGTTATTCGAGCGAACAAGCCCTATCGCCGCCGAAAGAAGCTCATCGGCGATGCGGGTCGGGTTTGAAAGCTTTTTCTGATACTGCGAGGTTTTGAAAGTATTGTCTTTTATCTGCACCTGAACCGCACCGGCGAGCATCCCCTCGCGGCGCAGCTTCGAGGATATATCATCGGCAAGCTCGGCGAAAATTCCGCGCACGCGCAGAGCGTCTGTAACATCTTCGGGCAGAGTCACGCTGCGCCCGATGCTTTTTGGCGCAGGCTTGTCGCCGTAACGGCGGACAGGATCGCAGTCAAGCCCACGGACGGCCTTCAAAAGATAATCTCCGGGCTTGCCGAGCAGTTGTTTGACAAGTTCATTTGATGCGGCGGCGAGGTCGCCGATAGTAAATATGCCGACCGAAAAGAGCTTGTCGCGCGTTGAGCCGCCGACGCCCATGAGCTCCGTCACCGGGCGCGGATAGAGCTTTTCTTTATAGTCGCTGCGCTTTGCAGAGAATATGCCGTTCGGCTTATTGATATCGCTTGAAAGCTTTGAGAAAAATTTGCAGAAGCTGACGCCGATCGAGACTGTTATCCCGAGTTCGTTTTGCATATCGGCGGAGATTCTTTGCGCTATCTCCTCCCCCGAGCCGAAGAGCAGAGCGCTGCCGGTCACATCGAGCCAGCACTCGTCAATGCTAAACGGCTCAACGAGGTCGGTATATCTTAGATATATTTGTCTTGCGAGGACGGAGAACTCGCGGTATTTATCCATATGCGGCGGCACGCAGACGAGCTGAGGGCAAATCGAGCGCGCCTGCCAGACGGTCTGCGCGGTTTTCACGCCCGCCTTTTTGGCGAGCTGATTTTTCGCGAGCACTATTCCGTGCCTGTCGCTCTCGCTGCCGCAGACTGCCATCGGCACATCGCGCAGTTCGGGTCTGAAGGTACACTCCACCGAGGCAAAAAAGTTATCGAGATCGCAGTGCAGAATAACCCTGTCCCCCATCGGTGTTCGCCCTCCTTAATCCGAACATTTGTTCAAACATATTATATATCTTTTTTATGCTTTCGTCAAGAGTAATATTTTACATTGAATTTTGCCGAATACCGTGCAGAGAATAGCAAAAGAGAAAGGACGGGAGAAATATGCGGCAAAATCCGAACGAAAAAATAATCAGAATGTGGACTGCCGCAGCCGTGCTGACGGTGGCGCTTATATTTCTTTTTATAGCTTCGCGGCGCATGAACACCCTCTCGGAAATATTCTTTTATCAAACAGGAATGGGCGGGATAAATGAATATTGCGGATATTATTCAGTCTCGATGAATATAGCAAAAGTGTAAAGCAAATCACTTGACAATGTGGATAACTGTGTGGAAACTGTTGAAAACTCGTCATTTTAATTCTGATATAAATATATCTTTGTAATTCGTAGCGCTGCTTGTTAACTGTTTATTCACAATTACAATATACCATTCAGTGAATATTCACTCTGTTTGAAGTCAAACTAACATAACCGCGGAAATTTCATCATATAATTTTCACAGCATGATGAAAGGCGCGATAATCAAAATGAAAAAAGGAAGAAAGACAAAAATATACCGCACATTCCGTCTGCCGTCGTTTGCCGGCGGGCTGCCTGCCCTCGCAATAACGGTCATTCTCACGGCGTCGCTGCTGCTGTTCGGGGTCGGCGGAACAAAGCTTGCGCTGATAAGCGCGGGACTTGCCATGCCCGAAGGTGGGATAGAATACATAAAAGAGAACTCCCCTTCCGTCAAAGACAAAACAGAGACCACAGAGAGCGAAGCTCAGGCTAGTGCCACAGTACAGAGCAGAAACGCGCCGGAATCGGAAGAGAAAGCGAGCGAAACGGAAAAGAGCTTCGACATCGCGGCGACACCCTCGGATATTTTAGCGGCGATGGCAGAATTTGAATCGAAGCACAGTTCCGAAAAAGGCGATGGCAAGATAGTTGAAACAAAATACGGAAAAGCCAACGCGACCAACACGTACAAAAACATCTGCGTCAAAAACACGACGCAGACAAAATCAATAAACATAGAAAAAGTTCTGAACGAGCCGATTGATTTGAAAGCCGTTGACAAATCGCAGCCCGCCGTGCTCATTTTCCACACGCACACGACCGAGGGCTATGAGATGCTCGACCGCGGATTCTACACTAACAGCTACACCGGGCGCGGAGAGGACAAAAGTCGAAACATGGTGCGCGTCGGCGATGAAATTACAAAAATGCTCGAAAAATCCGGATACAAAGTAATCCACGACACGGAGATACACGACAGAAAATACACCGGCGCATACGACCACTCAAGAGTCAATGTCGAGGCTTATCTCAAGAAATATCCGTCGATTCAAGTCGTGCTCGATATCCACCGCGACGCGATACATCTGAGCAACGGCAACAAGATAAAGCCTACCGCAGAGATAAACGGCAAAAAGGCGGCGCAAATCATGATAATCACCGGAGCGCAGGAGGGCAAGGTCAAAGACTTTCCCGACTGGGAGCAGAATCTACGCTTTGCGGTAAGATTGCAGCAGACCTGCGAGACGATGTATCCGGGACTGATGCGTCCCATCCTGTTCTCGCAGCGCAAATACAACATGAATCTGTCGCACTGCAATCTTCTGCTCGAAATGGGCAGCGACGCAAACACGCTCGAAGAAGCCGCATATTCCGGCAGGCTTGTCGGCACAGCCATCGCAAAGCTGCTCGACGAATATTCCGCATAAAAAAGGGAATACTTCCCGCAGAACGGAGGTATTCCATGAAAAGACGCAAAAATAAAAAGGCAGAAACATTCACAATCACCGCGAAGCGATTTATGATAAGCTGCATACTCATTCTGAGCATGACCGGGCTCGCGGCGGGGATATCATATGCGGGCGGCAACTCGCGGCACATGGCTATGGGAGAGAGCGGCAGCACGGTGGCACTCGCCCATAACGAAAAAAAGCTCGAGCTCAATATAAACGAAAAGACGGCAGTGACATTCAATCTGTCACTGCCGGAAAAGTACAGGGATTATTTATATTTTCTGCCTGCTCCGCTGAGCGGAATTTTCTGGCTCATCGGGCTCATACCTTGACGGCAAGCTTCTCCGCCTCGGCGCTGTCGGGAGTCACGAAAGCTGTGTTATACACATGATAGATAACCTTGCCGGGCTTCGCGCCGACGGGCTTTTTGAGATTCTTGACCCGCGTATAATCAACAGGCACATTTGACGATTCCCTCGCTCTGCTGTGATAAGCCGCGAGGCGTGCCGCCTCTTCGAGCGTCGAGTCGGGTATCTCCATACCCTCGGCGCAGATTATGACATGGGAGCCGGGTATTTTCTGCGTATGGAGCCACATATCGCCCTTTGCGGCGGTTTTCAGCGAAAGCTTGTCGTTCTGCACATTGTTTCTGCCGACCAAAATTTTGAATCCGTCTGTGGACCGGTACTCCATCGGAGCGCTCGGCTTCTGCAGACCCTTTTTATTTTGGACGCTCTTTCTCTTTATATATCCGGACGCCGCAAGCTCGGCGCGGATCTCGTTTATCTCGCCGAAGCCCGAAGCGCGGCTAAGCGCGTCGGAGACAGTATCTATATACTGGAGCTCCGCCTCGCCCTGTTCGATAAGCGTTGCGAGCATCTGCTCCGCCGTCTTTGCCTTGCGGTACTCTTTGTAATATTTCTGTGCGTTTGCGCTCGGAGAGAGCGCGGGATCGGCGTTTATACGGCGAGGCTTGTTTTCGTTATAATAGTCCGCCACTTCGTAAAACGGCACGCCCTTGCCGAGCGTATGCTGATATGCGGTTATCAGCTCGGCATTTATCCTCAGTTCATCCTTATCGGCGCAGGCGGCAAGCTCGGCGCGCTGATTGTTGAGTCTGCGGCTTATTCGCGAAGTTGCGTTGCTCAGAAGCTTCTGCAAATCGGACGAGCGTTGGCGCGTGCGGTCTATTCTGTCGCGCTCGCTGTAGAATTCATCGAGAAGCTGAGAAAAGCTGTCATAGCTCTCGGGGGTATACGCCGTGCCGTACTGGTGTATCTCTTCAAAAGAGAAATCGAACGGCTTGCCGGATTCGTCCTTGAGCATAGTCGGCTTGCCGAAATTCGAATCAAGCCTGTTTTTTATGCTCTCAAGTGCGGCGCATACTCGCTCACGCTGTGCTTCGTCGGCACAGCCGGTTTGAACATCTCCCCCGCTCGTCTCCGCTATCTCGCGGCATATGAGCGGCGACGCGCCCTCGACGCAGCCGAGCAGCGAGGATGAGAGCATCTTTGAAGAGAAAGAGAACACGGTTTCGGTTGTCTTTTCGGCAGTCTCTTCGAGCAGGCTCAGTTTATTCTGCGCGGGCGGGTCATGGTATTCGCCGCCGGGCAGTATCTGCCTTACAGAGGACTGGGTGCAGTCGATACGCTTGACGGCATCGACTATTCTCCCCGACTCCGAGACGAGAATCAGGTTGCTGTGCTTCGCCATAATTTCGGCGTAGAGCGTGAGCGCGACTTTGTCGCCGAGCTCGTTTGTGGCAGAGAAATCTATCGCGAGCACGCGGTCAAGCCCGTTCTGGCGCACATCGGTTATCTGTGCGCTCGTCAGATGCTTTCGCATGAGCATGCAGAACATCGGCGGCACTGCCGGATTCTCCGGCGCGCGTGAAGTCAGATGGACGCGCGGGCTGTTTGCGGACGCGGAGAGAAAGAGCTTCTTTGCGCCGTTTCTGTCACGCAGGTGCATGACAAGCTCATCTTTTGAGGGCTGATGCACCTTTTCGACACGGCATCCGACGATATCGCGGCGAAGCTCTTCTGTTAAGAAATGCAATGTAAATCCGTCAAGCGGCATAAGTAAAACTCCAGACTAATATATCAGATAAAATGGGTCGGAGACTGCTGGGGTATAACAAAGAAGTCGACCCCTGAGACAGTCTTTTCAAGATAATCAAAAATTGTTTTGACTACAGGATTTTCGGTCTCGAAATGCCCGGCGGCAACAAGAGTGACTCCGCAGGCGGACGCACCCAAAAATTCGTGGTGCGCAACATCGCCGGAGACAAGCGCTTCACAGCCGAACGCGAGCGCATCGGAGAAGAATTCGCCGCCCGCGCCGCCACACAGGGCGACTCGTTTTATGCTTCTGCCGCCGTCGCAATAGCGCACATGGCAGCAGAGTCTCTGCGAGACAAGCTCCGCAAATTGTTTTGGCGAAAGCTCTTCTCTGAGCTCGCCCGCTCTGAGAAGCATTGTTCCGGCATTCGGGGACGGAATCTTACGGACATTTTCAAGGCCTAAGCACTGCGCCAGAACATCGTTGACGCCGCCGTCCGCACAATCGAGATTTGTATGGGCGCAGATAGCGCTCATGCCGTATTTTGCCAACAAATATACAGGGTCGTGCGCCCCGAGATTTTTTATCGGATGGAATATGACCGGGTGGTGGCTTATTATAAGCTGTGCCCCGGCTTCGTGCGCTCTTTCAACGGCATCTGGCGTTATATCGAGCACAACGGCAGCCCTTGTGACCTGCGCCGAGCTTTCGCCGACGAGCAGACCGACATTGTCCCACTGCTCATGGACATCAAACGGACAGAACGCATCAAGAGCGTTATAAATATCACCGACAACAGCCATCACTTTTCTCCTCCGTTCAAAAAACTTTCCATACCGAGACAGACCTTTTCGCAGTACTCCGCCTCGTCGAGTTTGAAGTTAGCTTCGCGCAGAGACGACGCGCGTATTTTCAGCCGCTTATGCTGTCTCTCAACGAGTTTTCGCGCGATATCATCGTTTGGATCGAGCTTTCCGTAGAACTCATAACCCTGAGGGAAAGCTTCTATTTTCCCCGAATATTCGGCACATATGACTGAATATATGCGCCCGTCATCGCGGCAGGTGCGCTCTTCAATTATATCAAAGCCGTTATTGCAGAGAAACAATCGCACCTCTTCGGCATGGGACATCGGCTGAAGTATCAGCCTTATGTTTTTATTTTTTACCCACTCGGTGCGTTCGAGCAGTTTGGCGATAAGTATTCCGCCCATTCCCGCCATTATTATATCATCCGCCTCGCCCGCCGAAAGCTCGTCGAGTCCATCGGAGAGACGCAGGGTTATTTTATCCGAAATGTTCCAGCGTTCGAGCGTCTCCGCAGCGTTTTCAAGCGGGCCTTTTCGCAGATCGCAGGCGAGCACACGCGGACAGATACCGTTCAAAACAAGGTATGACGGAAGATAGGCGTGGTCGGTACCGATATCGGCAGCGACCACGCCCTTGCGCACCATATCAGCCGCCGTTTTCAGGCGGGGTGAAAGCACAATCATTTACTTGGAAGCGAGATACTCGTTGATCTCGGCAACAAGTGAATCGACATCAACGCCGTGAACCATGCAGGCCTGCTCAACGCTCTCGCCTCTGGAAGCGGGGCAACCAAGGCAGTGCATACCCATCTCAAGGAAGTACTTTGCGGTACCTCTGTCGGCGTCAAGTATATCTCCGATAAGCATATCTTTTGTAATTTCGGTCATAATACAACTTCCTTTCCTGTTTATACTTTCATTTTACCACAGTTTTGACGGCATATCAATTATTTTTCAAGCTTTTCGCGGTCGATAATAATTGACTCTATTATATATTTCGGGCGATGCTTGGTCTCGGTGTATATCTTGCCGACATACTCGCCGATAATGCCGAGCATGAACAGCTGAAGTCCGCCGAGCGCCCACACGGATGCGCCTATACTCGCCCAACCCGCGACGGCATGACCTGTCGCCTTGCTGACGATGCAGTAGATAAGCATTGCAAGGCACACGAGCAGAGAGAATATACCGAGAGTTGTGGCAATTTTGAGCGGTCTGACGCTGAACGAAGTTATTCCCTCAAAGGCGAACGAGAGCATCTTTTTCAGCGGATATTTTGACTCGCCCGCAAGGCGCTCCTTGCGCTCATACTCGACAGTAGAAGTCCTGAAGCCTATCTGCGGCACTATTCCGCGCAGGAACAAATTCACTTCGTCAAACTCGCTCAGAGCGTCGAGAGCGCGGCGGCTCATGAGCCTGTAATCGGCGTGGTTGAAAACTATCTCAACGCCCATTGCCGCCATGAATTTATAGAATCCCTCTGCGGTGAAGCGTTTGAAGAATGTATCTTTTTTGCGCGAAGAGCGCACACCGTAAACTATATCGTCGCCCGCAATAAAGTTGTCCACCATCTTTTCAATGGCGTCGACATCGTCCTGGAGATCGGCGTCGAGGCTTATCACGGCGTCAGCGTATTTTTTCGCGGTCATAAGTCCCGCGAGCAGAGCGTTCTGATGCCCCTTGTTGCGGGAAAGATTTATTCCGGCAAAAATGCCGTCATCGGTGCAAAGGGCGCTTATTATATTCCATGTGTTGTCCTTTGAGCCGTCGTTGACGAAAGCTATTTTGCTCTCGGGCGATATTTTGCCGCTGTCTATCATGGACTGCATGACGGCTTTCAGCTGCCTTGATGTCTCCGGCAGAACTTCTTCTTCGTTATAGCATGGAACAACGAGCCATATATTTTTCATTTTCTCTGTCTCCGTAATCTCTGATTTGTCACTGCTAATATAGCATTTCTGTTCTCTGTTGTCAATAAAGCACGGTGTTTGTTCACAAATACAAACAAATATAAAAAGGCTGTTGCAATACCGGCGATTTTGTGCTTTAATATACTGGTGCAACTTTTTTGGCAAAAATTTTTATCAGAATGAGGGATCTTTAATGGAGAAAAAACGAAGCAGCTTTACAGGGCGCGTCGGTTTCGTTCTGGCGGCGGCAGGTTCTGCAGTCGGACTCGGAAACCTTTGGCGTTTCCCCTATCTTGCGGCAAAATACGGCGGCGGTATCTTCCTGCTCGTCTACATTATTCTCGCGATAACATTCGGCTTTACGCTAATGGTGACTGAAATTGCCATCGGCAGAAAGACCGGGCTTTCCTGCATCAGCGCATATAAGAAGCTTGACAAGCGTTTCGGCTTCATGGGCTGGCTGTCCGCACTCGTGCCTGTTATTATAACCCCCTACTACTGCGTTATCGGCGGCTGGGTCATCAGATATTTCGCCGAGTTCGTTTCGGGTCACGGCAAGGATCTTGCCACAAGCTCCGCCGATTTCTTTTCGAACTTCATCGGAATGAAGGGCGGCATAGTTGACAACCCAATGCTCTGGTTCATCATTTTCGTCGCGCTCACCTCTGCCGTCGTTATATTCGGCGTTGAAAAGGGCATCGAAAAGGTCAGCAAAGTAATGATGCCGATACTCGTTATACTCTGCGTGGTTATCGCAGTTTTCGCGCTGACAATTGACGGCGCGCTCGCGGGTCTCAAATATTACCTGCTGCCCGATTTTTCAAAGTTCTCCTCCGCAACCGTTCTCGGTGCGCTCGGTCAGCTGTTCTATTCGATGTCGCTGGCAATGGGTATCATGATAACCTACGGCTCATATATGAAGAAAGAGGACAACATCGAAAAGAGCGTGCGCCAGATCGAGATATTCGACACCGGTATAGCTCTTCTCGCGGGTCTTATCATCATTCCCTCGGTCGTCGCATTCAACGGCGGTTCGGCTGACGGAATCAACGCGGGCCCCGGTCTTATGTTCATCACCCTGCCCCAGGTCTTCAACGCCATGGGATCAATAGGCGGTGTGGTCGGCACGCTGTTCTTCCTGCTCGTTTTCTTCGCGGCAATCACTTCTTCCATCTCCCTCATGGAGACGGTCGTTTCGATGGTCAGAGACAAGTTCCACTGGAACCGCGTAGTCGCGACTGTCGTTGTTACATTGTGTACTGTAGCCATCGGCTCGCTCTCCGTCCTCGGCTACGGCCCGCTTGCAAACTTCAAGATTTTCGGCATGCAGATGCTCGACTTCTTCGACTTCATCTCGAACTCCGTGCTCATGCCAATCGTCGCTTTCCTGACCTGTATTCTTATCGGTCATGTTGTCGGCACAAAGGTCATCGCGGACGAGGTCGGACTTTCCGCCAAATTTACTGGCGAGAAGCTGCACCGCGTGATGATAAAGTGGGTAGCCCCGATTCTTCTCGTTGTTATCCTCATCGCGCAGGTTCTTTCCGCCTTCGGCATCATCACGATCTGACAGATAAAATTAACGGCGCACCGTCTGAAAGAATCAGGCGGTGCGCTTTTTTGCTATAAGATAGACGGATATATAAATACACACGCACAGCAGAGTGAAGTTGTTTCCTGTTTTTATGAGCAAAATTATCCCGCACACGGTCAGAGGAATCAGCAAAACGGCGGCAAAGATATCAACAATCTTATCAGCCGTGCGCTCCTCATATTTGAGCAGCAGCAAGCTTTTGAGCGCCGCCGCGCCGTCCATCGGCTCGACGGGCAGGAGATTGAAAACGCCTATACCCGCACTCAGAGCCGCAAACTTCAAGGCATTGGGATACACTCGCGCAAACGGAAAAACGGCAAGCGAAACAATAAAATTCGCCGCAGGTCCCGCGAGGGCGCATACAGCCTCACGGCGGTAATCGAGGCACACTTCTCCCCGCTCTATCCTCATGCCGAACACACCGAGAATTATCGCATCGGGCGGCGCGGAGCAGAGGGTCAAGAGCAAAATATGCCCCGCTTCATGCAGAGCACAGCAAAGAAAAATAAGCAGCGCCGTTCCGCTTTTGTCGAGCATAAGAATAACGGCGGCGGATGCGGCGAACGGGAAGCCTAAATCAATGCGGGTCGTTTTTATATAAAAACGCATCAGATATTTTCGCCGAAAATCAGACGCGCGGGATCATATTTGAGCCCGTTTATCCGCACTTCAAAATGAAGATGCGGTCCGGTCGCCATGCCTGTTGAGCCGACGAGGGCTATCGTCTCGCCCTGGCGAATAACCGCATTCATGGGAGCCAATATCTCGGAACAGTGACAATAAAAAGTTTCAAGCCCGTCCGCGTGGGTCAGGCAGATATACTTTCCGGCAATTTCATCCTCGCCGACCTTAGTGACGGTGCCGTAAAATGCGGCGGAAATCGGACTCCCCTGCGCCGCCGCGATATCGAGCCCCGAATGGAGCGACGCTTCGCCCGTAAACGGATCTTCACGCCTGCCGAACGGCGAACTGACCCTGCCACTGACCGGCATATGCGCGCTCATCGTTGTGTAATAAGGCGAAAAGCTCATTCTATACGCCTTTACATTGAGCTCCGACGAGCCTTTGCCGAGACTTTCGGTGCTCGTTTCGAAATCTTTATCACTGTCGGCAAGCGCGCCTGCGGGTTCAAACACAAAGCCCGCGGCGCTCTTTATTTTCCCCCATGCTTCACGCGCGTTTATGCTGTACTGCATGGCGGATTTATATGTATTCTTAATCGTCTCAAAGCTCGCGGGAGACAGCTTGCGTATACCGAAAATCAGACCGACGGCGGCGGCGCAGATAATGAGCTGGAGCAATATAAGACGCGCTCCGGCGTCGCCGCTCTTTTCGCGTTTTGCATTCGGCTCAGCATCGAGCCCCATCTGCGCGCGGTATTCTTCGCGCGTCATGCGTCCGTTTTCCGAGTCCATATACATCCGCCTCCAAAATAGATATCATTTAAATCTATGCGGACAGGTCGGATAATATGAAAAGAGGCCGCCGCATTCAGATGCAGCAGCCCGGAATATCGAATTTTCTCAGCCCTTGAGACCGCGTTCCTGTCTGTCCATATCCTCAACGACGATATCGTATATCTCGCCGAGAGACGCGCAGTATTCAAGCACCTTCCACGGCTCATTGGTATGGAAATGAATCTTTATCAGCTCTTCGTCGCCGACGGCAAGCAGGCAGTCGCCCTTGAAATGCTCGGTGAAATAATCGTTTATAACATCTTCGTCAAGATCGTGGCCGTCGATAAGAAGCTGGGTATCGTATCTGAATTCAAGCATGATTTTTCTCCTTTTGCGCCTTGTCATATATTATATCCCGGCATCAGCGGAATATCACAACGATATGTATTTTAACACAGGAACGCAAAAATGTATATAGACAATCTGTAAACATTCGAATAATTAAAGACCCGCCGAAACGGGTCTTTGATTTATCAAATTATCAGTCCGAATAGCCGGCGATGAATTCGCGGGTACGCTCGGATTTGGGATTGTCGAACACCTCTTCGGGAGTTCCCTCTTCTTCTATAACTCCGTTATCCATGAAGATTATCCTGTCCGCCGCCTCGCGTGCGAAGCTCATTTCATGCGTGACGATAACCATCGTCATCTTTTCGGCGGCAAGGTCTTTTATGACCTTGAGAATCTCTCCGGTGAGTTCGGGGTCGAGAGCGCTCGTCGGCTCGTCGAAGAACAGAATCTTCGGCTTGAGAGCCATTGCGCGGGCTATCGACACGCGCTGCTGCTGACCGCCGGAAAGCTCGCAGGGATAGTTATTCATCTTCTCGCCGAGTCCGACCTTGCGAAGCAGGGCTTTACCGTTTTCATCTATCTCGGCGAAGATAGCCTTGCGGTTCTTCTTGAAATCCGGGCGGCTCTTCGCATGGATTTTTGCGGCAAGAGTGACATTTTCAAGCGCCGTATACTGCGGGAACAGATTGAAGGACTGGAACACGAGTCCTATCTTGAGCTGATTCTCGCGCTGCTGCTGAGCGGAGAGCTTATCGGTATTGCTGCCGTCAAAAACAACGCCGCCGTCAACGGTTATCGAGCCGCTGTCCGCAGTTTCGAGCATATTGATGCATCGCAGCAGAGTTGTTTTTCCGCTGCCCGACGAGCCGATTATAGCGAGGACATTCTTCTCTTCAAGCGAGAAGCTTATGCCTTTGAGAACCTCGGCATCGCCGAAGGATTTTTTGAGATCTTTAACTTCAAGTATAGCCATGATCAACCTCTGTAATAGTTAAGTTTCTTTTCGAGCGCGTTGAAGAGCAGAGTGAGAACTCCGCAGAAGATGAGGTAGAATATCGCGGTATAGAACAGCGGCCAGATTATGGCGTAGACTTTAACGATATTCTGAGCCGACATAATAAGCTCGCCGACTGCGATAACATTCGCGAGTGAAGTATCCTTGACGAGCGTAATTACCTCGTTGCTCATCGGCGCCATGATACGCTTGACGACCTGGAACAGCACTACTTTGAAGAAGGTCTGGGTCTTCGTGAGTCCGAGCACCTGACCCGCCTCATACTGACCGACCGGGATACTCTCTATGCCGCCGCGGTATATCTCCGAAAAATACGCCGCATAGTTGATTATGAACGCTATGATAACAGCGATTATGCGCGATCTGAACGGCGTGCCGAACACAAGACCGGGAACATAAAAGACGACCATAATCTGGAGCATCAGCGGCGTTCCGCGGATTACCCACACAAAAGCGCGGCTGATCCAGCGCAGGGGCTTGAAACGGCTCATCGAACCGAGAGCTATCGGCAGGCCGAGCGGTATGGCCGCAACGAGGGTTATAAAAAATATCAACAGCGTATATTTAAAGCCCCCGAGCAGCTGAGCGTTGACGCCGAGAAAATCCATTTATGTATCCTTCTTCCTTTGAGGTTATCTGACTTCGATATATATTAAACCATTTTCGAGCACAGCGCAAGCCCCGCCGCAGAAAATCGGCAGGACCTGCGTGATATTTAGTTTGTTGCTTTACTGAGCGATGACTCTGCCGGAGAGGTTATACTTTTCGGCAAGCTTTGCAAGAGTACCGTCATCGTAGAGCTCCTTGATAGCGGCGTTGATCTTCGCGGTGAGCTCGGTGTCGCTCTTGCGGATACCAACCGCATAGACTTCAGAATCTGCGCTCGAGATGACATCGACTATCATAAGATCGTCATAATCGGTTCCCTCGCCGATGCTGCCCGCTGCGGTAACAGCGTCGATTATCGCGATATCGGCGGTCTTGCTCTTGACTTCCATGAGCGAGGTGCCCTGATCCTTGACGGGAAGGTAGCTCTTGCTGAGTCCTGCGTCCGCCTTGACGGCTATCTCGCCTGCGGAGCCTGCTTCTGCGACAACCTTAGCGCCGCTCATCGAAGCGAGATCCTTATATTTTGCGGCGTCAGCCTTGCGGATAACGGCGACCTGGGAGTTGTTCATGTAAGCGCTGGAGAAGTTGATCTGATTCTTGAGCTCGTCCGTTGCGGTCATGCCGTTCCAGATGCAGTCGATAGTCTTGGAGTTGAGTTCGGTGACTTTCGAATCCCAGTCGATCTCCTGGAACTTTGCGGTCACGCCGAGCTTCTCGCAAACAGCCTTGGCAAACTCGGTCTCGAAGCCGACAAGCTCGCCGTTCTCCATGTAGTTCATGGGTCTGAAGTAAGTAATTCCGATGACCAGCTCGCCCTTATCTGCGATGTAGTCCCAATCGGTCTTATCGTTCTTCTTACAGCCTGCAAAACCGAGTGCAAGCACGAGGGTCAGGACTGCGAGTACAAGTGCAACAATTCTTTTTTTCATGGTGTGTTCCTCCGTGTTGTTTAGTGTGATTGTATGATATCACGTTACCACGCTAAAGTCAACACTTTTTTTCAAAAATTTTTACTATCTGTGAAACGATCAAAAACGATTCATGCAAGCAGAGATTTTTATGCAAAACCACGGCATAGCAGTACCTCCCGGTTCAAAGCCCGGGAGGTACGGTTATTTGTGACACACTCTCAGTGCTTTTTACCCTGTGCCGCGACTTTGTTTATTTTTGCGGCTATAACTTCGGGATCGCCGAGATACTGCTTGGATATTACATTAAAGTTGTCGTCGAACTCATAGACAAGCGGAACGCCGGTCGGGAGATTGACTTTCATTATCTCGTCCGGGGTCAGCTTTTCGAAATGCATGACGAGCGCACGCAGCGAATTGCCGTGCGCCGCGATAATAACGCGCTTGCCCTCACGCATTTTCGGCGCGATCTCGTTTTCAAAATACGGAACGGTTCTTGCAATCGTGTCCTTGAGGCTCTCGCCGAGCGGAAGTTCTGACTTATCTTCGTCTCTGTACTGCGCCTGATTGGCGGGATTACGCTCATCGGTAGGTTCGAGCACGGGCGGGCGCACATCGAACGAACGGCGCCAGATGAGCACCTGCTCCTCACCGAACTTCTCGGCGGTCTCGGATTTGTTCAACCCCTGAAGCGCGCCGTAATGGCGTTCGTTCAGTTTATATGATTTTATAACGGGAAGCCATGCCCTGTCCATGACATCAAGCACAGCGTCAAGGGTATGAATAGCGCGTTTGAGATAAGACGTATAGCAAATGTCGAAATCGTATCCGCCGTCGAGCAGAGCCTTTCCCGCAGACAGCGCCTCTTTTCTGCCGTTGTCGGAGAGGTCGACATCCGTCCAGCCCGTGAAGCGGTTTTCAAGATTCCATTCGCTTTCCCCGTGGCGAAGCAACACAAGTTTCATTTTTACACAGCTCCTTTGTTTCAAGATAGCCGGAGTCTCCGACTCCCGCCTGCGGATATATTATACACTTTTTTGGTATGCAATGCTCCGCTTATTCATATTATTTAAAAATAATTTACAAATTCGTATGATTACCACAGCCGGCTCGCCGATATTTTTCTTGAACAGCCTAATTCAAATGAGGTTTAACACGTATTTATCATAAACAAACAGTCAAAAAAAGTATAAAAAGAGCCCGGAATTACCGAGGCTTGTCATCGAAAGGCTAAACTTATGAAACAGTTTAGAAAATCATTAAAAAAGATCATAGCAATAGGAAAAAATTTTCAATTAAAAAATATTGACAAGTGCCTGTCTGATGCATTAGACTAAAAGCGTGGTCTAATACATTAGTCTATGGTGGCTCAGCATACAAGCAATTACAATGAGTGGGCAAGTAGCAGTAAAAACGGTTGGGATAATATCGTCGGTGACGGAGGTAAATATGCTCGAGTCAGAAAATAACAAATGAGGGATTAAAATGAAGAGTATATTAAAGAGAGTATTATTAGCTGCTTTATTATTAGTAAATTTATCAACACTGCTGTTGGATTGGCAGACAATTGAGGGAATAACTTCACGCGATGGCGTACTTGTTCTTTCCGGTAATATTGTTTTATCAGGTGTTATTTTATGTATTTTCTTTTTGAGTTTATTGCTTTACAAAAAGTTAAAGACAATATGTTTTATAAGCGGCTTGTGCTCTCTTAGTATGTTGTTTGCACTTGAATTTTCCAAATTTGAATCATACGGAAGATTTAATAACTCAGCGATAGGTGTCTATTTGGGATTATTGACTATGATAATTACTATTGCAGCATTTATCTTGTTGTTAAGAAAAGAAACATTTTTTGCTGATAAATAAAATAGGGAGGGTATCAATATTAACACCCTCTTCCTATACTCTGTTTTTAAGCCCGCGCTCTGTGTCAGCGCAATATATGCGGCGGCAATGGGTTATACAAGGCTTGCCGCCGGGGCGCACTATCTTACAGATGTGGCGGCGGCCGCAATAATCGGATACACGGCGTTTGTGACAGTCAGATTTATTTACATAAAAGTTTCGGCGAAGATATAAAAGAACACGGTGCGGATTTCCGTACCATGTTATTTATACAATAGTTATCTCTCGATCGGAGAAATTACAGGCTTTCCGTCTCTGTCAAGCATAGGCGTCATGCCGCCTGCATAGCCCTCGGCACGGAACAGATAATTCACCCCGGTCTCTTTGTCGACCCAGATTTCCATGGTTGACAAAGAACCCTGTGAATAGACATTTTCGAATCTTTCGTTTTTGGCTTTAGGCATTATATTACCTTCGAAATTATTATTTTATCAGCACTGAGTATGCTGAGATTATCGAGCACATTTTTATTCGAGAGTGCGGCGGCGAGATCATCTGCGTCACTCACACTCTCTTATTCTGCATTCCATGTATTAGGCTCCTGTTCTTCGGGTTTAGGCTCTGCGGGCTTGGGTGCGGCGGGTTGAGGTGCCGCGGGAGCACTTATACTTCTGACATACTGCTCAAGATCCGCGCCGTAACGCAGGACAAACGACAGGACTATCAGCACAATGCCGATAATTATACCCGTGTTTTCCGTCTCATACGAAGACGATTCAAATCCGTAATATGTATAAACCGCGGCGGAAAGTATGGACGCAACTACGGGCATAACAATGCAGATTATGCCGAGACTTCTCATTTTATCGGCACCCCTGGCGGTGAACGGAGTTTTCTCGCGGAGTTCAAAGACCAGATAACTGCGGGCTATGACGAGAAGAATCGCATCTGCCAAAGCTTCAAAGAACATCGAGAGAATGCCCGCAAGCGTCTCTTCTCTTGACACATCCGGCAGCTCTTCGGCTACCATTTGGAATATAACATTGCTGTTGAATGCATACATTGAAACGAAGGCTGAGATTGTTGCGGCAGCCGCGATAAAGCAAAATACCATAGCGATCGTGACAAGCACTTTGAACACGTGACAGGCTTTCTGAACTTTCATCAAATTTTGCATTTTGTTTTCCTCTTTTCCTTTTATTTATATATTCCGGCAAAGCCAGTTTTCAACTATCAGGGCATCGGACTGAGCCATAAACGGATGCTCGCTGTTTTCGGAAACTGTCAGCGAACAGCCGAACTTTTCCGCAAAGGCGCGGACGGATTCTTCGGGCTGAAGATTGTCCTTTCCGCCGTAGAGTATGGCGGTCGGGATGTTCCACTGCGTTATCGGATGGGAAATTATATATTGATAATAGTCCCAGCGCAGAGTATCAACGGGCGAGGGAATCTCCTTTTTGCTTTCGAGTTCGGCTTCCGTAACGCCCGACCAGAGCATCATATTTTTAACGAGCCGCTCCATATCTACTATCGGCGACTGAAACAGCGCCTTTTCAAACGGCATTGTGTTATAGGCGTTGAGCGAAAAATATGCGCCGATACTGCACGCATATAGGCTGACCCGCTCCCAATTTGCGAATGCGTAATCGGATATAGTCCTGAGATCGGATACGCCGCTCCATACATCGCATCTCTTCGGGTCAGTACGCTCACCGTGCTCGGGCAGGTCAAAGCTCAGCGTCTGATAACCCTTTGTTTCGGCTATTGCGGCGAAGCTTTCGGCATATTCCTTGCGGCTCATCTTGCCGTGGACATGGACATAGACTCTATTTGAATCCTCGCCCCAAAGTATAGCCGGAATATCGTCGAGCATGAATTTTTGCGTTTTCACTTTATCTCCTTATATTTGCCCGTCTTGCATGAGAAGCTGCGCAGGCTTGTTCTTTTTATGCCGAGCAGGCTGTCCATCTCATCGGCGGCGTTTTCGTATCTTCCGTTGGTGTGGTGAACCAATATGTAATCTACTTCTTTTATCTTTCCGCTTGCCGCATGGCAGAACGCCCTGACGGGAGCGGCGAGATTGAACACCCATATCGGCGAGCAGACGGTCACATGGTCAAACGCCGAGAGATCAACATCAACGGGCTTTATCGGCATCTCCCAGCGGTGCATTCCGAATCTGCCGCACCACCAGAAGCTGAGAGTGCCCTCGGTCATCTCGGTCGATTTTATTTCATAGACTGCGGCTCCGGTGCGGTCGGCTTCTTCAAGTGCCTTTTTTCTGACATATCCCATGCGGGAGAAGAACACGACAAGGCGCGACGGGTCGGAACCGATATTTTTATAGCTTTCTTCGTTTATTTCAAAATGCTCCTGCTTATAGAATATGACTGCGGCATATCCCGTTGCCGCCTGCAGGAAACCGAAGATAAAAAACGAGGTGGACATGAAATTGAACGGGAACATATAAAACTGAATGCATATCCAGAGCATCAGAGTTATTCCGAATATCATTGAACAAACTGCGCCGGATTTTTTCTTCGCGAACAGCAGAGCCGCAGCTATAAGATTGGTGATGCCGTTGACTATGAGCAAAGCTATTCCCGAGAATACAAAATCGGTGAAAAGCACATCCGCAAATGGCAGCTTCTTGAAATAGGGCAGCATTGCGTCCATTCCCATAAGCCCGCCGCTCGGGTCAACGAGCATAGTGACAGCTCCGCCGACGGCGCCGATGCCGATAAAGAACGTCCAGAATATTGATATCTTCCGCGCCGTGTTGAATCTCGAATGTGGCGCGGCCTTCTTCTTTTTCATTATAAAAGACCTTCTTCCCGGCTGTCAGCGCACAAATTCTCTGATAAGACCTATTACCAAAAGGTGAAGAGGATAATATGCATAGAACAGCCATTTCATGAATCTGTTGATTTTGGGGTTTCGTCCGCGCTTTCCGTTATATAAAAACAGCAGCGGTATCGCGAGCGCGACGCAGAGCTGTATCAGCCCGTATATTTTGTCGATAGCGAAGAAATATACAACTGCATAGACTGCAGCCCAGAGCATAGACCAGGCAATCTGCTTTTTCGGCTCTCCCCTGTTCGTGCCTATAGACAGCACGCTCAGCGACGCTATGCAGCTCCAATCGGCGGGCAGCGCGACGGCGCAGATAAGTAAAGTTAAAATCACCTTTGCAGGCATTTTAATTTTGCTGTTGTCTGCTATTCGCAACAGGACGAGTCCCCATGCGAGCGACCATATGACGCTCGTCTGGTTGAGGATATTCCCATAATAAAACGGAATAAATGAGTGCCAGTCTACAAAATCGTTTGAAGCGAATATATAAGCAAAATGCGATATCACGGCAAACACAAACAGGCGTGCCGTATATTTCTTAATATTGCGCGTATAGTGATAGCCCTCGGCAATGAAAAAGCACATTATCGGGCAGGTAAGCCTGCCTATGATATGCAAAATTATCGGCAGAGGGTCTGTCGGATAGCCCGGGAACAGAAGCCACGCGATATGATCCGCCGTCATGGCCGCTATCGCGATAAGCTTGAGCATATTTGAATCGAGTCCGCTGCGGGTCAAAGTTTTCTGCATAAATTCACCTCATCGGTCGCCGCGATATATTTCGTCCATCTCGCTTTCGGAGAGATCGGGATTTTTGCTCTTGTTTTCAATGCCGCTCTGCGAGTCCTTTTGAGCGGGGCTGACGGCAGTGGTTTTTCCGAGATTGCTTTTGAGAACATAGATCATGCCGGCAAAAATCTCGCCGAGTCTTTTAGTTATCTCGTCCTCGGTGAAGTTGCACACCTTGCGCGCGCAGAGCACGCAGAGTCCGTAGGTATATGTCCACATCTGGCTGAAAAGATGCTCCGCCTGCTCGGGTGTCGCGTTATAGTCGCGGGTTATAATGGCAATATCATTCTCCTTGCCGAACGGCATTATCTCAACAGCGGAGTTGAAGTCAGTCTCGGTCTCGCTGCCGCTCATGAATAGCAGCTGAAAAAGCATCGGGTTTTCGCGGGCGAATTTCACCCACTGCATTCCGCGCTTTTTATATGCGGGCGAGAAGTCCTCCGCCACAGCCATGTATTCGTCGAACACCTTTCTCGCCTTGTCGCACACAGCGGCGCGCAGCTCGCTCATATCATTGAACGCGGTAAAAATCGGCGTTGACGAAGTGCCGAGATATTTTCCGACCTCGCGCGCGGTCATGGCATCGGTACCGTTCTTCTGCACTATATCAAACGCGGCGTTTATTATATCTTCTCTTGAAAATTTCGGTTTTGGCGGCATAACAGTATCCCCTTTTTGCTTCAATATGTTATATAACATAAGTTACATAACATCTGATTTCAGTATAATACTTTTATATATCAATGTCAAGCAAATATGTGGCTCGAAGCGCAACAGTTTTTGATAAACTGTGGTTCAAAAATGCACAAAAACATACTGTTTTAGTCCTGCGTTTTTCTACTTGACAATCCGTGATTTCGGGACTAAAATACGAAGCATAAACGCGATGACACGGAATAGTAAGCGTTGATACCCTTTCAGAGAAGTGCCGGAAGCTGCGAGGCATCAAGGAGATTCAGCGACGAACTCACCGTTGAGCGGCTGCGCTGAAAAGCCTTTCGTAAAATAGGTGCGGACGGGACGCTGCCGTTAAAAAGCAGGGATATGTCAGTATCCCCTAAGTGCATTCCCCGGATGAATGAATAAGAGTGGTACCGCGGAAGGTTTTACCCTTTCGTCTCTTATGTGGCAAGCATAGGAGACGAAAGGGCTTTTTGCTTGCCTGAAAATCTCACTTACGAAAGGTGATGCAAAAAAATGAAAGAAAAAACATCCGCAAAGAACATCGCAGCGAAGGGCTCGTTCGCCCTTGCATTTTCCGCCGGTTCGGTTCTGTTTTCGGCGCACGCCGGCGGTGGCTTCGCAACCGGCAACCAGGCAAACACATACTATGTCGGGCTCGGCTGGCTCGGTCCGATATCGGCAGTGATAGCAATGCTTCTGCTGACGCTCACAATGCGCGAGGCGATGATCATGTACAACTCGCGCGGACTCAAGAGCCACAAAGAGCTTTTTGAAACGCTCTATCACCCGCTCGACAAAGGCTACGTTCTGTTTGAAATTTTCTTTTATATAATGGTGCTCATGGCAGTCGCCGCCGCTATATCCGGCGCGGCATCCGCACTTAATCAGTATTTCGGGCTCAACTACTATATCGGCATTGTTATTGTCGGCGCGCTCGTTCTGCTGCTGACGATATTCGGCGCAGACCTTGTCAGAAAAGTTTCGACCTATATGGGCATAGCTATTCTTGTGACCGCGATAACTATTTACACCATCGGCATTTTCAAGAGCAAGACACTGTTCACGGTCATGAGCGCAGATTTCAGCGCGGTCGGATTCAAGAATATCCCCAAGGCCATTCTCAATGCTTTCACATATGCGGTCTTCCAGTGCGTCACCCTGCCGACGATGATAGCCTGCGGCACTCCGCTCAAGGGCAAAAAGAACTGCTCGAAGTCGATGTGGATCTCATTCGTCATGAACTCCGTTGCGCTCGTTCTCTCGGTATTCATGCTGATGTCGTGGAAAGGCTACTACAGCTCGGTTGAAGGCGGCTCGACAATTCCGACGCTGACTGTATGCACTGAGATGGGCATGAAGTGGCTGACGGTTATCTACGGTATCTGCCTGCTCCTGTGCCTCATTTCGACAGGCGTCACAACAACTTTCGGCTTCGTCGCTCGATTTGAGAACCACAAAGTATTCAAAAAGATCAAGTCGCAGAGAGTGCGCAGCGCAGTTGTTTCGGCGTTTATTATTATACTGTCGATGACCATCTCGCTCGTCGGTCTTACAAATATTATCAAATACGGCTACGGCTACTGCGGATATCTCGCCATCGCCATAGTTGTTGTACCGTTCCTGACGGTCGGTGTATACAAGAACAGAAAATACATCAAAGAGCACCCCGAGTGCAAATAACAGGACTTCACTTTTTCGGAAAGGATGATATAATATGAAGAGAACACTTTTTCCCGGATATTCGGTAGGCACGGACGCATATGAGGATATAAAAGAAATCTGCCCGGCATACGGCAAAAAGGCGGCGATAATCGGCGGCAAGCACGCACTCGCCGCGGCGCAGGATAAGATAATCGCAGCGGCTAAAGAAGCCGGAATTGAAATTATCGGTCCGTTCTGGTACGGCGGCGAGGCATCGGTCGAGAATATTGAGATGCTCAAGCCAAAAGTTGCGGACGCGGACATGATTTTCGCAGTCGGCGGCGGCAAGGCTATCGACACCTGCAAGGTACTCTCCCACTCGACGGACAGACCGTTCTTCACATTCCCGACCATCGCCTCGACCTGCGCATCCTGCACGAGCCTCGGCATACTCTATCATCCGGACGGAAGCCTGCGCGAATATTCGTTCTCGAAGATCCCGCCCAAGCACATCTTTATAGACACTCAGATAATCGCCGACGCGCCGGACAAATATCTCTGGGCAGGCATCGGCGACACGATGGCGAAGCACTATGAATGCACGGTATCTTCGCGCGGCGACACACCGGCTCACTCGGACGCCATGGGTATTGCGCTGAGTTCAATGTGCGCAGTGCCGATGCTCCGCTGGGGCGAAAAGGTTCTTGCGGACTGCCGCGCCCATAAAGTAACGGACGAGCTGACCGAAGTTATCCTCGGAATAATCGTCTCAACAGGACTTGTCTCGAACTTCGTTCAGGTCGATTATACGACCGGTCTTGCTCACGCGGTCTACAACGGCTTCACCGTTCTCAAGAGCACCGAAGAGAACCATCATCTGCACGGTGAGGTCGTCTCCTACGGAATACTTGTTCTGCTGACGGTTGACAAGCAGTACGAAGAGCGAGAAAAGGTATTCAATTTCAACCGCTCCATGGGTCTGCCGACAAAGCTCAGCGACATTCACGCAACTCCCGACGATGTCAGAACCGTTGCCGAGAAAGCGCTCAAGGGCATCGATGTTCGCAAATATCCCTATGAAGTAACTGAGGACATGATTGTTGACGCCATAACAGAGCTTGAAAAATATAACGTGGAACACTGAAAAAGGATAGTGATAAAAATGTCTGACTACAACATCAACTACAACCTATACCTGCCGAGCTATTCGATAGGTCCCGACTGCTACAAAGAAATACCGCATGTCACGCGGTTCTTCGGCAAGACCGCCGCAGTCATCGGCGGAAAGACCGCAATGGCTAAGGCTAAAAAAGCCATGATCGACGGCGTTGCCGGGAGCGATGTAAAGCTGCTCGATTTTATCGAATACGGCGGTGATTCGACATACGAAAACGGCGACGCGCTGATAGCGAATCCGACTGTCAGAGACGCCGACATGATATTCGCAGTCGGCGGCGGGCGCGCATGCGACACGGGCAAATATGTTGCAGACAAGCTTGACAAGCCGCTGTTCACATTCCCGACCGTCGCTTCAAACTGCGCGTCGGTGACTGCCATCTCGGTCATATACAACCCCGACGGCTCGTTCAGGGAATATTATTATCCGAAGCTTGCAAACCACTGCTTTATAAACTCCGCAGTTATCGCGGATTCGCCGGAGCAGCTGCTGTGGGCGGGCATCGGCGACGCGCTGAGCAAGGAATACGAAGCTGTGTTCTCCTCAAAGGACGACACGCTCTCGCACACGCCGCTCATGGGCAAGCAGATAAGCAGGATATGCACCGACCCGCTGATAGAATACGGCGCAGAGGCTCTGGAATCCATAAGAGAAAAGAAAGCGTCGTTCGCGCTCGACCAGGTGACGCTCGACATTATTATATCGACCGGCATCGTCTCGAACATGATGAGCACGGTTGACAGCTACTACTACAACTCCACCCTCGCCCACTGCGTCTACTACGGCTCGACCGTAACCGAGCACGGACATCACCACCTGCATGGCGAAGTCGTTTCGCTCGGCGTGCTCTGCCTGCTCGAGTTCGAGAAGGACGACAGCGAGGTCGAGCGCATAATGGAGTTCAACAGCTCGATAGGTCTCCCCGTCTGCTTCGACGATGTTGAAATAGACGAGAGCGAATTTGAAAAGATGGCGGACAAATTCGTTCAAACAACAGAATGGGCGCACATGCCCGCAGGCGTGACCCGCGAGGGCTTCATCGAAGCGATGAAATCGCTCAACGCCAAAGGCCGCCGATTCAAAGCGAAAAAATAAAATATTTTAAATAAAAACACGGTCTGATATTTTCAGACCGTGTTTTTATATCATGTACAAAATAATAAATATATTTATAAACTTTTCAGCAATTCTGCATATAGTTTTATTGACTTTTGGGCGGTGCAAGTTTAATATAAAACTAACAGAAATCTTTTGAGGCGGTGAAAGATAATGAAAAGCAAAAACGGACTTTCAAACGCAAGGTTCTGGATTCTCGTATGGGGTCTCGGAATTGCCGGACAGATATGCTGGAACATGGAAAACCAGTGGTTCAACACATTTGTCTACGCGAAGATTGCAAAAGATCCGACGATAATCTCATGGATGGTCGGCGTTTCGGCAACGGCGACGACTATCTCAACTTTCCTATTCGGCTGCATCTCAGACAGGATAGGCAAGCGCAAGGTGATGGCTTCGATCGGCTACATTCTCTGGGGCATATTCACCATTGTATTCGGTCTGACGCAGTATCTCGTGCGCGGCAGCACGGAGACTTCGTCCGTGCTCATGGCAGTCGGCGTTGCAGTCGTCGCGGCGGACGCGATAATGAGTTTCTTCGGCTCGATGGGAAATGATATCGGCTTCAACGCATGGGTCAACGACCACATGAACGACAAAAATAAAGGTCAGATCGGCGCGGCTCTTGCCACTCAGCCGGTCATAGGCACGATAGTCGGCACTGTAGCGGGCGGAATGCTCGTCGGCAGCAACGACAACTACATGCGCCTTTTCTTAGTCATGGGCGTTGCGGTTATACTCTTCGGCATATACTGCCTGTTCGCGATGAAGGACAGCCCGGAATTAAAGCCCAGCAAGCGCGGCACATTCGCCAAGCAGTTCTTCAGCATACTCAACTTCAAGAACTACATAAAGAACAAGGAGCTCGCCTGGGTCAATCTCTCGCTCTCCGTCTATTTCATAGCGTTCAACATGTATTTCGCCCATATCGGCAACTACATGATATATTATCTCGGCTTCTCCGCCGACATGATGGGATATATCGAGGGCGTTGCGCTCGTGCTCGCGATGCTGTTCACTATCCCCTGCACGAAGCTGCTCAACAATAACAAGGCTCCCCTGCTCTGCTTTATTTCAACTGTTCTCAACAGCATCGGAGTCGGTCTGCTCGGACTGTTTGTAAGACCCGAGAATGTCAACACAAACTCGATTTGGAACCCGATGCTTCTCATCGGCGTTCTCCTGCTCGGCATGGGCTATGTGCTGTTCCTGCAGAGCAGCACGGTCTGGGGCAAGCAGCTCTATCCCGAGGACGCGAGAGGTCAGTTTGAGGGAATCCGTATTCTCTTCTTCGTGCTCATCCCGATGGTCGTAGCTCCGCTGATTGCAAACCCGATAATCAAAAAGAGCGGCGAGTTCGTTGACGAAAACGGTCTGACGGCATATCTGCCGACCTACACGCTTCTGCTCGTCGGCGCGGCTCTCGTGCTGCTGACGATAATCCCGCTCATCCCCGCGAAGAAATACCACGACAAGCGCATAAGCGAAAAGACAGCGGAGGGCAAAGAATGAGAAGCGATCTTCCGGTAACAAAGCTCGCCGAAAATGTTTATCTGCTCAACGAGTTTGACGGCACGAACTGTTATCTTGTCGTCGGCAGCGAAAAGGCTTTGCTGATAGACTGCGGCACGGGCTTTTGCGACATAAGGGGCGCAGCCGAAAAGCTCACAGATCTGCCGATAATTCTCGCGGCGACGCACGGACACGGCGACCACATCGGCGGCGCGGGACAGTTTGAAGAGATATACATTCACCGCGCGGACTGCGAAATGCTCAACAAAGCGCAGATGTCGCTGCTGTTTCGCAAGGCATTTCTCGCGTCAAACGCGCCCGTAAAATCGCATGGATTCAAGACGAGCGACGTAAAGCCCGGCAAGTATAAAACAAAAATCATCCCCATGGATGACGGGCATATTTTTGACCTCGGCGGAAAGACCGTGCGCGTCAGGCACACGCCCGGACATTCGCATGGCAGCGTCGCGTTTATCGACGAGCAGGACAAAATCATATTCAGCGGCGACAACGTCTGCGACGCGCTGTGGATGCAGCTGCCCGGAGTCACAAGCATTGAAGAGTGGCTCCCAAGCGCGCAGTGGCTATATGACATGAGCGCCGACTACAGGATATTCTGGGGTCACAGAGTTCCGCAGCTGGAGCGCGAATATATAGCTCAGGTCATAACCTGGGGCAAGGAAATCATGGCAAAAAGCCGCGGCAACTCAAAGCTGCCGAAGATAACACAATATCCGAACAGACCGGACGGAATAATCTACCGCACGGACAGAGTGTTCAGGAAATGAGGACGAAAACATGAAAAATAAAAACACCGCAGGTACCGAAGAAAGAGTCTCCGCGTCAAGCAAATTCTGGCTTTGCTCGGCGGACTGCCTTTGCACAACGATAAACAGCCTGCTGACAGGCGGAGGAATGACATATTTCTTCACGAAATTCCTCGGTCTTTCCGAGGGACGCGCGAGCACGGTATGGATGATATTCGCCATATGGAACGCATTGAACGACCCGCTGTTCGGCTATATCTCCGACCACACGAAGTCGAAGCTCGGGCGCAGAATACCGTATATAAGATACGGCGCGTTCTTCTATTCGCTGATTTTCGTGCTGACATGGGTCAGATGGCCGCTTGGCAGCTCGCAGACGGCTCTGTTCATTCAGATGCTCGCAACGCTGTTCCTGTTTGACACGCTCTACACGGCAATCGCGACATCCATCTACGTCATGCCCTACACCATGGCGGTATCGAACAAGGCACGCAGCGGCATCTTCCTGTGGAAGATATTCTTCACGCTCATCGCGATGGCGGTTCCGCTCGTTGTTTTCCCGCTGATAAAGCCGGAGGTCGGAAGCGACCCGACAAAGTTTCAGCTGATAATGGCGGGCATAGGAATCCTCGCGTTCGTTATCATATTCACATCTACTTTCTTCTACAAAGAGAAAGTCACGACCGAGAGCGACAAGAACGAAAACATTTTCAAGGCAGTCATAGACTGCTTCAAGAACCGCTCGTTCGTCGTTTTCGAGGTGCTCTCGTTTACTGTAGTATTCATTCAGACGATACTCATGCAGGGCGTCATATACTACTTTGACGAATTCGACCTGCCGATGCCGGTAGCCTACGGAGCATTGGGGCTCGGCGCGGTGCTCGGGGTTATACTATGGGCAAATAAAGTCAGGACATGGGGCGTCAAAAAATGCGTATTCATCATGTGCGTGATATTCGCCTGCGGCTCTGCGGCAATGGCGATATTCGGCAAGATAAGCGTCATTGCCGTCCTCGGATTCTTCACCGCAGGCATGGGATTTGCGGGCGGAATGTACCTTGTTCCGCTGATGAACGGCGATGTTATCGACTACGATGAAAGCATCACCGGGCTGCGCCACGAGGGCATGTACGCGGGAGTCAACAGCCTGATAACAAAGCCTGCAATAAGCTTCGCGAACTCCGCGTTTCTGCTCATAGCCAAGGCATTCGGCTACGACACGACCCTCGCCTCCGGAATGCAGAGCGAATGGGCAAAGCAGGGCGTGCTCGTCGCATGGATGGCGGTGCCCGCCGCGCTGCTCATAATCTGCGCGGTAAGCCTGAAGTTCTATCCCCTCGCCGGAGAGAAATGGGACGAAACCAAAAGAGCACTCGAAGAAAAACACAGAGACTGATAATAATAGCCAAAGGGAGCCGGCAATCCGGCTCCCCTGCTTCGCAGGCGCAGAATAAATTTGCGCAACACACGAATTTATTTAAAAAAGCTCTTGCAATTTTCGCGACAATAGTATATAATTCTTAAAGCACTTCGGGGTGTGGCGAAGTTTGGTATCGCGCTTGGTTCGGGACCAAGAGGCCATGGGTTCGAATCCCGTCACTCCGACCATGAAAAAAGTCACTTTTGTCTACCGACAAAGGTGACTTTTTTCAATGATATCCGTTCCTTGCGGAACGGGTGATATATCTTCGATATGATATCGCACTGTCGTGCGATGATATATGCCTGCGGCATATGAGGAACGGATATTATATCATGCTTGCGAAGCAAGTATATCATACGGCTTGCCGTATATCATATCGCGTCAGCGATATATCATTGAAATACACAACAAATTGTAATATAATAATGGCGAAAGAGGGTGCATTTATGTCAGAAAACAAATTACTTGACTTATCCTTTGAATTTGCTGTTGCTATCGTAAATCTTGTTGACGGTGTAACTGCACCGAAAAGTTCTTATATGGCCGATCAGCTTGCAAGAGCGGGTACATCGGTCGGTGCCAATATTCACGAAGCACAGTACGCGCAGAGCAAGAAAAACTTTGTAGCAAAATTGGAAATTGCATTGAAAGAATCTAACGAAACTAGTTATTGGTTGAAATTGATGTATGAAACTAAAAGAATAGATATTGCCACATATCAATATACCGAGAAACTTTGTGGCAACATTCGCAGATTATTAATCGCTTCCTGCCGCACAGCAAAGGAGAACACGAAATGAATTTTTTAACAAAACTATTTAAGAAGAAACCCGTGGTAGAAATACCGCCAATGCATTCATGGGAAACTGTTGTTGAAATGATGTACGACAAGTATCTTGATGCATTTTCTGATGAAGTTGTAAAAGTGATTTATTCAAAAGATCGCTGGATGAGATATGTTGTACTGAAGGACGAAAAGGAGTTTTTCACTTATCAGCTGGAAGCAATCTATCAGTACGATGAAGACGAATGGAAATATATTTGTTCACACGACAATGTGCTACCTGCAATGTGGGAACCTTTTAGAGGGATTGTTGGAAAATCCGTTTTTGAAAATATAGACGAATTGCTTAATGAATTAAAAGCAGAACCGGAGTATAAGCAATATTTTTGATTGCTACACTACTTTTGCTTACTTTTGCCCCCGTTATGCTCCGTTTGGTTACCCTTTCGCATGAAAAAAGGACTTGCAAAAGCAAGTCCTTTTTTCAATTTATTATTGACACTCAAACCTCTGTCCTTTTAACTTGGCGTAAGATGTTCAGCTTTTGCAGCATTATTTTCCATCGTGACATTTATTGGGCTTTGCACCTTTATTATAGACAAACCGCCATGTTTCGCGGTATAATAGCAATACCGTTTACGGCAAAAATGCAGCATTGGAGCGCAGGCAATGGAAATATCGGCAGAACAGCTGAAGAAACTCAACGACGGGGAATACACCGTCTATGACATAAGAAGCGAGACTGACAGGGCGTATGGATTCATCCCCGGCTCGGTGCACACAACCGCCGACGAGCTTGAGAACAATCCGCCCGCGGACAGGGACAAAAAAATAATAATCTACTGCGCGCACGGAGTTTTCAGCATGGACATTGCGGACAGGCTGTGCGAGCAAGGCTACGAGGCGTACAGCCTCGAGGGCGGATATCTCGCGTGGATGCGCTATGAGATGCAGAACCGACAGGACAGCGAACTGTGTCAGAAGGTCGAACAGAGCCTAAGAAAGAAATTCCGCGTTTCGATAATGAGTCCGTTCACGAAGGCTCTCAAGATATATAAACTCGTCAACGAGGGCGACAGGGTCGCGGTATGCATATCCGGCGGCAAGGACTCGATGCTCATGGCGAAGCTCTTTCAGGAGCTTAAAAGATACAGCAAAGTAAATTTCGAGGTCAAATATCTCGTCATGGATCCCGGATACAACCCCGAGAACCGCAAGATAATCGAGGACAACGCGCGGGCGCTGAACATCCCGATAAACATATTCGAGTCGGACATATTCAAATCCGTCTACAATGTAAAAAAATCGCCGTGCTATCTCTGCGCGAGGATGCGCCGCGGATATCTTTATAAATTCGCGCAGGAGCTAGGCTGCAACAAGATAGCGCTCGGTCACCACTACGACGATGTTATCGAGACGATACTCATGGGAATGCTCCACGGGGCGCAGATACAGACGATGATGCCCAAGCTCCACAGCACGAACTATCCGGGCATGGAGCTGATTCGCCCCCTCTACCTCGTGCGCGAAGATGACATAAAAGCGTGGCGCGACTACAACGGGCTTCACTTCATCCAGTGCGCCTGCAAGTTCACCGACACCTGCACGACCTGTAACGATGGGCAGAATCACTCAAAGCGTCAGGAGACGAAAGAGCTGATACGCGAGCTTAAAAAGAGCAATCCCGATGTTGAGAAATGCATATTCAGCAGCGTTGAGAATGTAAATATTGACACGGTTCTCGCCTACAAAAAGGGCGGAATAAAGCACAGCTTTCTTGACGAATATGACAGCAAATAAAAATTTTTCACACGGCACTTGCAAGAACAAAAATAATGTGCTATGATAAGCAGGATATAAAAACAACGCACAGATGGAGAGAGTAGGCGTGCGGCGAACACCGCAGAGAGGGGTCACTTGGCTGGAATGATCCCGTGTCAGAGCACGCCGAAGTTCACTCCGGAGCGGCTCGGCTGAAGCTTTATGTTGTAGGCTGAGACGGTTCACCGCCGTTACACGGTGCTGTCCGCCATCGAGCGGAACAGGTTGAGGCGCCCTATGGGCGCGAATGCAGGGTGGTACCGCGAAGTTTCCTTCGTCCCTCAGTGGGACGGAGGATTTTTTATTTTGCCTCCCCTGCCGGCAGAAAAGATGTAAATTATGCTTTTTGAAAGGATGAGAAGTATGAACGAAAACGCCGAAAAGCTCAAAGAGTTATTCAAAAAGAAATCCGCCGAGGCGGGCAAGGTCTCTGAGCTTGAGGAGCTGAGGATAGAGTTCCTCGGCAAAAAGGGTCACATCGCAAATCTCATGAGCGAGCTTCGCGCCCTGCCCAACGATCAGAAGAAAGAGGCAGGTCAGAAGATAAACACGATAAAACAATTCATCGAGACCTCCATGCAGGAGCGTCTCCAGGAGCTCAAGGCTCTTGAAGAACAGCGCCTCATTGAAAGCGCCGAGGTCTACGACGAGTCTTTCCCCTGCGACACGAACCCCGGCTCTTACAGCCCGATAACGCTCGTTCAGCGCGAGGTTGACGAGATATTCCTCAACATGGGCTTCTCCATTGAGGACTATTCCGAGGTCACCGACGACTACAACTGCTTCGAGGCGCTCAACATTCCGAAGCACCATCCCGCGCGCGACATGCAGGACACATATTACCTGAGCAACGGTCAGCTGCTCAAGACCCACACCTCTGCGGCGCAGAACACTATTCTTCGCAAATACGCCGCCGACCTCGAAAAAGGTATTCCGCTTCGCGCCGTCTTCCCCGGACGCTGCTTCAGAAACGAGAAGATCGACGCCTGCCACGAGAATACTTTCTTCCAGATGGAAGGCATGATGGTCGACAAGGACATATCCATTTCGAACCTTATCTATTTCATGAAGACGATGCTCTCCGAGGTTTTCCAGAAGGATGTCACGGTGCGCCTGCGCCCCGGCTTCTTCCCGTTCGTTGAGCCCGGCTTCGAGCTTGATATCCAGTGCCTTATCTGCGGCGGCGAGGGCTGCTCCTCCTGCAAGGATTCCGGCTGGCTTGAGCTTTGCCCCTGCGGCATGATACACCCGAACGTTCTCAAGGCGGGCGGCATCGACCCCGAAAAGTATTCGGGCTTCGCTTTCGGTCTCGGGCTTACGCGCCTTGCGATGATGAAATACGGCGTCAAGGACATCCGAGTGTTCAACAGCTGCAATCTCAAGTCGCTCTCGCAATTCACCAATTCATCGTTCACCGTGCCCGACGACACGAAGAAAGAGGAGGCTTAAAGTCATGCTTGTTTCAATAAACTGGATCAAGGACTATGTTGACCTTGACGGATGCGATATAAAAGGACTCATCAATAAGTTCACCCTCGCCACGGCTGAGGTTGAGGACATATATTATATGGGACGCGACGTTCAGAACGTCGTTGTCGGCGAGATAAAGACGCTCGAAAATCACCCCGAGTCGAAGAAACTTCACCTGCTCACGGTTGATATCGGTGACAAGGTAGTAAACTGCGTATGCGGTGCGCCGAATGTCAGAGTCGGTCAGAAGGTCGCTTTCGCCACTGCCGGCGGCAGAGTTGTCGCGGGCGAAATCAGCAAGGCAACAGTCGCGGGATATGAATCCGAGGGTATGTGCTGCTCCGAGAAAGAGCTCGGCATCAGCGACGAGAACTCCGGCATAATGGAGCTCGATTCCTCATACAAGAACGGCACCGACATCAAAGAGCTGTTCCCGATAGACGATATCGTCTTTGAGGTTGATAATAAATCTCTCACAAACCGCCCCGACCTCTGGGGTCATTACGGAATAGCGCGCGAATTCGCAGCCCTCACCGGCCGCGAATTAAAGCCGCTCGACCTCGCCGACCTTGACAGCGACAGCGAGAATGTTGTTCCCGTAACTATCGGCGACACTGAGCACGTTTTCAGATACTCCTGCCTGAGAATGGCTAACATCACAAAGCATGTCAGCCCCATGGAGATAAGAATCAGACTGTTCTACTGCGGCATGAGACCGATAAATCTGCTTGCAGACCTCACGAACTACATCATGCTCGAGATCGGTCAGCCGACTCACGCATTCGACGCGACAAAAATTGACCACATCAAGGTCGACATGCCCAAAGAGGAGATTGACTTCACAACCCTCGACGGCACGACGAGAAAGGCGGACACCAACACCCTGCTCATCTACAATCACGACGAGCCGGTCGCTATAGCCGGAATCATGGGCGGTCTCGACTCCGAGATAGTCGGCGACACCTCGAGCGTTGTGCTTGAATCCGCGAACTTCGACGGAATCTGCGTCAGAAAGTCGTCATCGCGCCTCGGACTGCGCACCGACGCGAGCGCGAGATATGAAAAGATGCTCGACCCTGAGCTGACTCTCGTCGCCATAAAGCGCTTTGTCAAGCTCGTCAAGGATATCGACAGCGGCGCAGTCATTGACTCGAAGCTGACCGACGAATACGCAAAGAAGTATCCGCAGATAACGCTAACATTCGACAAGGCTTATGTTGACAGATACACCGGAATCGAGATAAGCAACGAGCGCATTATCCATACGCTGACTCTGCTCGGCTTCGGCGTTGACGAAAAAGACGGCGTTTTCACCGTCACCGTCCCCTCCTGGAGAGCCACGAAGGATGTCACGATAAAGGCGGACATCATCGAAGAGATAACGAGAATCTACGGCTACGACAACTTTGAAATCACCACGACCCGCAGCCCCCTCAAGCCCGTTCACAGCGCGCCCGAGAGACTTGTCGGCGACGAGATAAAGGACATCCTCGTCAAGAAATACTCCATGCACGAGGTTCACTCCTACATCTGGTGCGACAAGAAGAAATACAAGAAGCTCGGCATCGAGGTTGAGGACAATGTCAAGATACTCAACATCGAGAACTCCGACAACGGCGTTCTGCGCGACTCCATGCTCCCCACCCTGCTCGTCGCGGCATATGAGAACAAGGACTTCGCGGACAGCTACGGCATATTCGAGATAGGCAGAGTTATTGATGGCACACTCGAAAACGGCTACTGCAACGAGCGTCGCCATCTCGGCGTTGTGCTCTTCTCGAAATCGCAGAGCGAGCGCGACCTCTACTACAAGGCTATCGAGGTTGTCAACTGCATCTTCGAGCAAATTAAACACTGCGCGCCGAAGTTCGCAAAGATAGCTCCCGTCCACGCATGGCAGCATCCGAAGAACACCGCCGCAGTTCTTGCTGACGGCAACGAAGTCGGTTTTGTCTGCGCGCTTCATCCGCAGAACGCCTCCAAGCTCGACAAGACCGGTTCGGCAGTCTGCATCGAGATGGATATAGACAAGTTCAGCGACGCGAAGGCATATGACATCGAGTTCAAGGAGCCTTCGACCAAGCAGTCCACCTACTACGATCTCTCGCTCGTGCTCAGAAAGGGCGTCACCTACGACGAGCTTTCCGAGAACTGGAAGAGCATGAATATTGAAGAGCTCGAGAGCGTTAAGCTCATCGACACATACGAGCTGCTCGGCACAAAGAGCATCACGCTCCGCTTCACCTTCTCCTCACACGACCGCACGCTCGAGATGGAAGAGGTTCAGGGCTGGATAGACGAGATACTTCACAGACTGTCCGCGATCGGCGTTTCGCTGAGAGTTTGAGTTAATTTTCAAAATACCATTGTTTTGTTGCAGATTTTGGTATATAATAAACTTTATGGAGGTGGTTACTCATGGCCGACGAGACTATTCAGTTCTCAATAAAAAACGAAAACGACGAAGAAATGAAAAAGATACTCCTCGAGGTTTACAACGCACTTAACGAAAAGGGGTACAATTCGGTCAGCCAGATAGTTGGCTACATCCTTTCTGAGGATCCGACATATATCACCACCCACAACAATGCCCGCAGTCTTGTGCGAAAGCTGGACAGAGACGAGCTGCTGCAGAGCATGGTTGAGGATTATCTCGGAATCAAAAAATAAAGTGCAACTATAACCCGATTGGAGTGACATTGAGTGGCGGAGAACAAGAAGCTTCTCATGTACAAGGGCAAGCCCCTTGTCAGAAAAGACAACACGCTTTATTACGGATACATGGATGAGCCCTGCATCATCATGATGCAGATAACCTCGACCAAGGACGTAAACGGCGCGGAGCTCTCAGATAAAATACTCGTGCAGCTCGTCAGCACAAACGAAGATCTTCGTCCGCGCGACAGGATCCTCAAGAAGGCGGAGCGCAGAGGTCTCTACAGCGCGATAGATATCGGTTCTATCTGGCTTGAGCGTGAGCTTCAGAAAAGAGCATAACAAAAGGCGGAGCACTGAAAACGGTGCTCCGCTTTTTACTATTTGTTTTTCACCTTGAATAATTTTTTACTAATCGACAGTAGGCAATGCGAAATTACAGTAAATCCGTATCAGCAGCAATCTACTTTCTACCTTCGCCACAAAATATAATCAAAAACTTTTATACTGTCAGCGTTTCGGCATTTTCTTTTTATTTGAAAAAGAAAACGCCTGCAAAAGAAAAGCAAACTCGGGGTTCCACCCCGAGACCCCTAGACCCCGGCAACGCCGCACCTCAGTACACAGCTTGCGATTCTCAGTCGGCTGCTCGGCACATTCGCCCGCAAACGCGCCGGAGCTTGAACGGGTGCGAGCTCGTGCGTCTTGCTGCGCAAGCCGTCCCCTCGCTCTCCTCAATTAGTTATCGAACACTGCGGCGCGGCTATCAAAAGCTTGATTATCAATATCGGACGTAACTTGCTTCAACTTTGCTATAGCCCGATTCGATAGCTTCATCAATTTGATTTTGCTTATATGTAATTACAGAAATAAACCCTCTGCACTCGGCAGAGGGTTCAAGTTTTTATTGTTGGACTTTTTCGAGTCTGTAGCTGACGGTGTATCTGTTATGCACCCAGCAATTGTTGCTGTCCTTGACATAGGCGCGGGCATATGCCGTGCCGTGGGACTGGGTGGGGTCGGCACTGCTGAGATCGACCTCGGCGAAGAGCTGATCCGTGGTTATCTTTTCGAGATTCTCTTTCGGACCGACGACTTCAACGGACGGTATGCGCGTCTGAGTCACGACCGCTTTATATCCGGCGGGGACATTGATGAAGGAGATATTGTTGGCACTCACCGAGCTCTTTTGTGAGGTCACGCCGTTCATCTCGACCGTGACCTTGAGTTTCGTCTCCCCGCTCATAACCTTGACTCCGCTCAACGTCGTCAGGTCTATGGTTATCTCATTCCTGCCTGCGCCGAGCATATAGAAATCGATATCGGCGACCGACAGCTCGGTTATGGACGAGAGCTTCGTCGCGTCCATAGTGAAATTGAGTCTCGCGGGACTACAGGTAAACGCGGGCGGGTTGCTCGCATAAGCGGCAGGCGCATTCTTGAAAGTTACCGTAGTCGGCAGTTCGGCGCGCTGATAAATCGGAAGAGTCATCGTGATATCGGCGAGTCCGTCGTTGACGGTTATATACTGGAGCTTTCCGCCGTATTCGCTCAGCGGGATTATCTCGGCGTCGAGCGTTGTGGTCGCGCTGATTTTCTTGTTCAGAGTCACGCGCGCGACAACTTTCTTTATCTTCGCCATCTCAGTCACGGGACCCGACAGCTTCACGGTATTCGCAGAGAGCACCGGGGTTTCTGCTATCAGTCCGTTTGTGACATACGACGCGCCGTCATAGACGACATCGGGCTGGAGAGTATATTCTCCCTCTTTGTAGTAGTCGAAATACACATTTATCGAATCCTGAGAGAGCGAAACTATCTCATAGTTCGCCTTGCTCGGATCTTTTGCAGTCACTTCGAGTTTCAGGGTCTGGCTGCCTGTCGAGTCGACATAGTTGGTCTTGGCGACAACGGAGATATCGTCTTTTGTGAGCACGCTCTCGGCGACTTCGTAGCGCTTGCCGTGAACCTTGACTTCGACTGTGAAATCCGTATTGCCGAACATCTGAAGCCCGAGATTCGAGACATTGTTTGATATTTCTATTTTAACAGGGACATCTTTTATTATCCGGTCATCCTCGGGGCTCGCCTGAATTGCGACAACGATCCAGATTATAACTGCGGCGATTATTGAAAGCGCCAAAACGAATCTGTTATCATATATGAGATTTTTGAAGCTTATTTTTTTCTTTTTCATTTCTTAAAACCTCCGAACAGCTTGCGTATGCCCTTAACGGCGGCTTTATCTTCGTTATTCGTTCCGCAAAGGTAGCGCACAAGATGCTCACGCAGATCGGAATCGGTGAGATTTCTGATAAGCTGGCCCTTGCAGGCGATGGAAATTGTTCCGGTCTCCTCGGAAGTGACGACTATCATCGCATCGCCCTGCTCGCTCATACCTATGGCGGCTCTGTGGCGGGTTCCGAGCTGGGTATCGAGATTCTCTTTCTGAGTCAGCGGCAGGACACAGCCAGCGGCAACTACCCTGCCGTCGCGGATAACTGCGGCTCCGTCATGGAGCGGCGCGCCGTGATAGAAAATATTGCCTATCAGCTCGCGCGAGACTATCGCATCGACGGGAGTTCCGCTCTTTATGATATCGCCGAGGAGCGTATCATGCTCAAAGACGATAAGAGAGCCTGTCTTGCTCTCGCTCATGCTCTGGCACGCTTTGCACACGGCGTAGATTGAATCCTTTATCTTCTGATTGCGCTCCGTCTCCTCATCGCGCACGCCGAAAAGATTGAGCTTTGTTATGCTGCGTCTGCCGACGGATTCGAGCATATGGCGCAGCTCGGGCTGGAAGAGGATGACGAGGACTATAATTATCTCGCCGAAGACTTTTTTGAATATGAATTCACTCGCCTGCATATCGAGCAGGTAAATGGCAAGATAAGCCACACCGAAAAGCAGAAGACCCTTTGCAAGCTGAATGGCCTTTGTCTCACGGATGAGCTTGATAACACTATAAAGAATGAACGCAACGAGGCAGATATCCAGGAAATCCGTGAAGGCGAAGTCGGAGAATACGACCTTCAGCTGATCCCAGAGAGATGCGATCTTTTCAGTAAACATAGGCATACCTCTCTTCAATTCCTATAATACCATAAAACGCGCCTGAAATCAAATTACTTCTCAATAAGGCAGACGGCGGAGGCACTTATGCCCTCGCGGCGTCCCGTAAAGCCGAGCCCCTCTTCGGTGGTCGCCTTGACGCTGACGCATGAGACATCGAGCGAGCAGGCGTCGGCTATGTTGCGGCGCATTTCATCTATATACGGGCGCAGCTTCGGAGCCTGGGCGGCAACGGTTGAGTCGATATTGACTATGTGCCAGCCCTGAGCGCCGATAACGCGCACGACTTCGCGCAGGAGTTCGAGACTGTCCGCGCCCTTGTATTTTTCATCGTTGTCCGGGAACAGGCAGCCTATATCCCCCATTGCCGCCGCGCCGAGCAGCGCATCGCTGATGCTGTGGAGCAGGACATCGGCATCCGAATGGCCAAGAAGTCCCATGGTATGGGGTATATCAACGCCGCCGATTATGAGCTTCCGCCCCTCGACAAGCTTATGAACATCGTATCCGCTGCCTATTCTTATCATTGATTATCATCTCCGCTGAGTGAAAATTTTCTTATACTTTCCTGAAATTCATCGTATGTCATGAAAATATTTATCATATCGACGAGCGCGCTTGTTGAAAGGCGCTCGGGAAGCGACAGACTGCGCAGGAACTTTTTGCGCAGAGCCGCCGAATCCGCTTTTCCGCTGAGCCCGGCTTCGTAGAGGTCGGCAACGGTTACAGCTCGGCTCTTTTCCTGCGTACTCTCGCAGGTGACTCCGGCGCGGTTGAGCGCTTCAAGCAAGATCTCAGTATCGATTCCCTCGACCCCTAATTTGCCCTCTTTAGACGGCGCGTCCTTTCTGCGCTCTTTGCCGAACACGTCGGGAATATAGGCGTGAATGACGCTGTCTTTCGGAACGCTTCCGCCGATAAACGAACGGATTTTGAAGCCCGCCGAGTCGCTGTCGGTCAATATGACTATGCCGCGTGTCTGAGCGAGGCGTTTTATCAGCTTCTGCTTCTCTTTGTCCTTGAAAATGCCGAAGCCGTCGGTCTGTATTATAACGGTATCGAGGACTGTGGAGAGTTTTATTTTATCATACTTTCCCTCGACGATGACCGCCTGTTTTATCTTTATCATTTTACCATCAACACCATCCGGCGTTTATTTTCGTGACTGTATCGCCACAAACAGCTTGACAAGCAGTTCCTCCATAACTATCCTGTTATCAACGGCAGAGCTCTTGAGCAGTGTATCGGCTCTGTGCAGTTCATCGAGGCACTGACGCAAAACGCGCACGCTCAGAGCCGACGCCTGGCGCGAAACTTTTGTCAATTTGAACTCGCGGCCGCGGTAGTTTGAGAATATCTCCGCCGGCTGAGTGTCTCTGTAGCCCGCAGATACGCTGACCTTGACACGATAGATATCGACAAAGACGGATATCACCGCGCCCATTATCATCATAACATCCGCACGCTGGGCGAAGAGCATATTGAGCGTTTCGTACGCCTTGTCAAAATTATCCGAGATTATATATTTTGTCAGGTCGAATGCATTCGCTTCGATAGTCTTGACACACATCAGGTCGATGTCTGCGCGGGTTATCTCGCGTCTCTCGGCATATGCCGAAAGCTTGTCGATTTCGTTTAAAAGAGTAACCATATCGTCCCCGACGCAAGAGACAAGATATTCGGCGTTTCGCTGGCTGAGCAAAGAATCGCGCTTCTGCGCCGCGCCGACAAGCATTTTTGCAAGCTCATAAGCGGTCTTTTTGTTGAGCTCGATTGCATTACCGTATTTTGTAAAGAGCGAGACTGCCTTTTTGGCCTTTGCGGTCTTTTTGAGCGAATCTGCCTTGCCGATATAAAAAATCAGCGTGCAGTAATCCGGGACATCGCCGACTATTTTTTCGAGCTTTTCATAAGAATCCTCGTCGAGCGAATCGACAGCCATATCCTTGACGAACACGCAGGTGTTGCTGCTCATCATCGGAAAAGCCTCGACCGCCTGCTCGATATCCTCGAGGGTACACGACGCACCGTCGAAGAAATGATAGTTGAAATCCGCAAAGTCCGGGCTGACGGCTTTATCTTTTAACTTTGATGAATAAAATTCCTTGAGATAGCTCTCCGTTCCAAAAAGCAGGAACGCGCCGCCGATATCTCCGCTTCTGATAAGCGCTTTTATCTCTTTTTCGCCGATAGCAGCCATTCAGTCCATCCTTTCCGTCAAAATTCTGCCCGACGGGAACACCGTGATTCTGATGTTCCCCTGCCCTCCCGTCGCGTACGCGTCCGCGCCGAGGGACAGCAATTTGCCCATGACCGCAGGCGCTCTGTCAGCATCCGCAGAGAACACAGTCAAATTATAGTTTTCCGGGGAAATGCCATGCGGCAGATTCTCCCGCAAAACAAGAATATCCCCTTTTGTATCCGGCGCATAAAACGGTCTGAAAACAATGACCGCGTCAGCGCCGCTCATGCCGAGCACCGCCGTGCTCGTTTTATTCGTTGTTTTATATTTTAATTCTGCGCCGCCGATGTTTATATCCGCGGCAGGCGCGAGGTTATAATTTTCTGTTTTAAGTATTTCATTGAGGTCGGCATCAGTCTCGCCGGCAAGAATATACTCGGGCGAAAAAGTGTCGATAACATCGAGTGCGAGTGAGCTTTCGCCCTCAGATACGCGCGGGATAAGAAGAAAATCAAGATTATCCGCGCCGACGCTGTCCATTGCGGACTCTATATTTGAGAGGGCATAGTAGCTGTCCCCTCCGCAGCCGAGCAAAGCTGTTTTGCCGCCGGAGCTGACGACAACAGCCGAGCCGTTGCCGACATCCGCCACGGTTATTACGGTTGCCGCGCGGGAAAGTGCAGAAGATCCGACGCACACGCCCGCAAAGGTGAGCGTGCATATCAAAACTGCTGCGCGGACGGTATTGCGCCCCGAAAATTTATAGATAAGCGCAGCCGCCGCAAGGACGATAAAAATCAAAACAAGCCACAGTGGAAACAGAAATGTCGAGGCGTTCAAAGACGAATGAGGAACCGCCGCGAGCGACTTCGATGAATTGATAAGAAAAGACGCGCACACGCCGGACAGTTCTGCAAGACCGGCCGTTATCACGCGCAAAAATGAAAACTTCGCGGTGAGAGCGGTAAGCCCAGAGAGGATCATACACGCAGATGCGGGAAGATCGGAAATAAGATTCGCCGGGATCGCGATAAGTGACACTTTGCCGAGATCGAGTATCATAACAGGCAGAGTGAACGCACAGGCGAGCACGGTGCTCCTAACGGAACCGAAAATAAACTCGCAGACGCGCCTTGCATATTTATTTCTGACGCGCGCAATATACGGATTCAACGGGAAAGCGATATTACTGTAGCCTAATATTATTCCGAGAGTTGAGAGAAACGAGAGGCGCAGTCCGAGGCTCATCACGCAATACGGATTGGCAAAGCACAGAATAACAAGCGCGATGCCGAGGGAATTGAGTGAATCCGCCTGCCTAGAAAGCAGCGTTCCGAGGAGCATAACGAGCATCATGAAGCCCGCACGCATGACGGAATATGTGAAGCCCGAGACCGCCATAAAAACTATAACAAACGCCGCCGAAATAATTGCTCCCGCTCTGCGTCTGAGCCTGAAAACATCGAAAATTTTCAAAATGAACAGACACCAAATTGAGAGGTGCAGACCCGAAACGGCTATCAGATGCGATATTCCCGCGGACGAGAACGAATCCGAAACGCTCTTCGGCAAATTTGATTTGTCGCCGATCAGAAGTGCAGTTGCAAGCGCTCCGCGTTCGCCGGGGATAAGACGCGAAACCGTGTTTTTGATATAAGCGCGCATCGCGAGCGGATAATAGCCTATCGGCCTGCGCTCCGGCTGAGATATATTCATATCGCCCTTTGCGTATCCGCCCATAAAGATATTTTCGGACAGATAGTAGTTTCTCGCGTCACGGGTCTTGCCGATATCGTAGAGCTGCAAATCGCCCTCGACAGTATCATACGGCTTGAACCCAAGGCGCGATTTTGAAGAAAGGCGTATGTTCAGCTTATATTCTTCGCCGTCTATCTCGGAAGTTTTAAGCTCTGTATAATATCTTTCGCCGCTCTGTTCCTCGAGCGAGACAACGCTCGCTTTCACGGTATGCACGCCGTCGTTGAAATTCTCCGATGCTTCATCAGGAACAAGTGCGGCGGCAAAAGACAAAAGGACTGCAACGACCGCCGCGATACACGCAGTCGGGATTACAAAGTCACGCCGAACGCTCTTGAAGAACAGAGAAAAGATAAAGGCGGCAGCTGCTGCCGAAAGGATAACGACTGCCGCCTTCTGACCGAGTTCAAAAACAAGAGCCAGCGTAAAAAACATTGTAAAACCGATAACCGTGAACGGGCGCGCCATTTCTCAATTCTCCGATTATTTGAAGAAAAGAGGAAGCTTCTCGAGGAACACGATATCGTCGCGCTCCGCCGCGTCGCCCTCTGCGAGGACTGCCGCCTTGGCGACTATGTTCGCTTCGAACTTATCGGCGAGGGCAACGACTGCCGCGAGGGATTCGCCGGTGCTGATAACATCGTCAACGATAAGCACTTTCTTGCCGCGAAGCTGATCTCCGTCCTCTCTGCCGAGAAGAAGGGTCTGCTCTGCATCGGTGGTTATAGAACGCACGCTGACACAGACGGGATCGGTCATATAGACCTTCGGCTTCTTGCGGGCAACAAAATATTTCTTGCCGCTCTGTCTGGACATCTCATAGGCAAGCGGGATGCTCTTCGCCTCGGGAGTGAGAATATAATCGAACTCAGGGCACTTCTTGAGCAGCTCCTCCGCCGCTTTAACGGTGACTTCGACATCACCGAAAAGGATGAATGCCGCGATATCGAGCTTGTCGCTGACCGGGCAGAGAGGAAGCTCTCTCTTCACGCCTGCGATTTCCATTGTATAGGTCTTTGCCAAAATAAACATCTCCTGAATATTAATATGGTCTTTTTTATCAGCCTGCCGGCCAGCCGAAATCTCTGCCGCCGAGCATATGGAAGTGCAGGTGTTTGACGGTCTGACCCGCACAGTCGCCGCAGTTGTTGACGATTCTGAAGCCGTCCTTGAGATCGAACTGCTTGGCTATCTTCGCCGCCGCCTCGAACACTTTGGAGACGACCGCGCTGTTCTCCGGGGTTATCTCGGCAGCACTCTTTATATGCTGCTTCGGGATAATGAGAATATGAAACGGAGCCTGCGGCTCGAGGTCATAGAACGCGAGAACATCGTCGTCCTCATAGACTTTTTTTGAGGGTATCTCGCCCTTGATTATTTTGCAAAAAATACAGTCATCCATTTTCAGAAAACCTCCGTATTGCAATTGCTTATTCCTCCGGCCGGGAAAGACCGGCGGAGCTATGATTTTATTTTAACATGGCGCTGACGATAGAGTCAACCGCCGCGAGAGCCTCGTTCGCCTTGGAAGTGTCCTTGGCGCCCGCCATTGCGCTGTCCGGCTTGCCGCCGCCCGAGCCGCCTGCTATCTTTGCGGTCTCACGAACTATATTGCCAGCATGAGCGCCGAGCTTTATTGCATCCGCACCGCAGGCGCAGGCAAAGTTCAGAGTGCCCTTCTCTTTGTTGACGCCAGCAAAGACTGCGACGATATCTGCGCCGTTGTCACGGGCGGTGTCGCACATTGAGCGAAGCTCGCCGGGGTTGGAGACTTCGACCTCAGCGGTGATGAGTCTGACTCCGCCGACCTGTCTTGCGCTGTCCATAAGGCTGCCCGCCTTGAGAGCGGATATCTCGCTGCGAAGCTCCGCAAGCTCTCTGTCCTTTGCCTTGACCTCGGCAGCGAGGGTCGCCGCGCGCTTGTCAAGCTCCGCGACATTGCCGAGCTTCATCGCCGCCGCTGCAGACTGCATGATGCGCTCGTCGTTTTCTATATGCTTGAGCACACCGAAGCCGGTGACGGCGGTTATACGTCTGATTCCCGCGGCAACTGAGGACTCGGACACGATCTTGAACAGACCGAGCTTTGCGGTATTGTCCGCATGGGTGCCGCCGCACAGCTCAACGGAGAAATCGCCCGCGCTGACAACGCGCACGACATCGCCGTACTTCTCGCCGAACAGAGCCATTGCGCCGAGCTTCTTCGCCTCTTCAATGGGCATCTCGCGTGTCTCGACCGGAATACCCTTGAGGATAACCTCGTTGACCTCGCGCTCTATCGCCTTGAGCTCATCGCCCGAGAGAGCGGAGAAATGGGTGAAGTCGAAGCGCATCTCCTCGCTGTTGACAAGCTGTCCCGCCTGCTCAACATGGCTGCCGAGGTGCTTTCTCAGAGCCGCCTGGAGCAGATGAGCCGCGGTATGGTTGCGGCGGGTCGCCTCGCGCTTTTCGACATCTATCTGTGCGTGGACTTTATCGCCGAGAGCGATGCTGTCGCCGCTTATAAATCTTGCAATGTGGAGCACAACGCCGTCGGGAGTCTTGCCTGTTGCGGTAACCTCGAGGGTTGCATTATCGGTCTTGATAACGCCGGTGTCGCCCGCCTGTCCGCCGCTCTCGCCATAGAACGGGGTCTTGTCAAGCACAACAACCACCTCGGAGTCCGCGGTTGCGAACTCGTCACGCTCGCCGTTTGTGACTATCGCCTTTATCTCGGCGTCGCAGGAATAATCGGTATAGCCGACAAACTCGGTGGCTCCGACATCCTTGAACGAAACGTTGCTGTCCTTCCACGCCTGAGCTCCGGCATCCTTGCGCGCCGCACGCGCCGCCGCTCTGCTCTGAGCATAGAGGCGGTCATACTCGTCGATATCAACGCTCATGCCGCGCTCTTCGAGCAGCTCTTTTGTCAGGTCTATCGGGAAGCCGAAAGTATCCTGAAGCTTGAAAGCATCTGCGCCGCTGAGCACCTTGGAATCGCTCTGAGCGATAATATTCTCAAGCAGATTGAGACCTGTGTCTATAGTCTTATTGAAGCTCTCCTCCTCAGCTTTGATGACCTTTACAATAAGATCATGCTTCTCGACGAGGTTCGGATAGGCTGTTGCATTCTCTTTGATAACGGTCTCGCACACTTTGTAGAGGAAAGTGCCGTCGATGCCTAAGAGTCTGCCGTGGCGAGCCGCTCTTCTGAGCAGGCGGCGAAGAACATATCCTCTGCCCTCGTTTGAAGGCATAACGCCGTCGCCGATCATGAAAGTGGTGCTTCTGATATGGTCGGTGATAACGCGCAGGGAGACATCCTTTTTCTCATCCTCGTGATACTTGACGCCCGCTATCTGCATGATGTGCTTCATGATATTCTGGACGGTGTCGACCTCGAAAAGGTTGTCCACACCCTGCATGATGCAGGCGAGGCGCTCAAGGCCCATACCGGTGTCGATATTGCAGCTCTTGAGGCGGGTATAGTTATTGTTGCCGTCGTTATCAAACTGGGTGAAAACGAGGTTCCAGAACTCAACATATCTGTCGCAGTCGCATCCGACTCCGCAGGTCGGAGAACCGCAGCCGTACTTCTCGCCGCGGTCGAAATAGAGCTCCGAGCAGGGACCGCAGGGGCCTGCGCCGTGCTCCCAGAAGTTATCCTCTTTGCCGAGGCGAACCATATGGTCGGGCGAAACACCGAGCTCCTTTGTCCAGATGTCATATGCCTCGTCATCGTCCTGATAGACGCTGATATATATTTTATCCGCGGGCATCTCGAGCACCTTCGTGCAGAACTCCCACGCCCAGGCGGTCGCCTCATGCTTGAAGTAATCGCCGAATGAGAAATTGCCGAGCATCTCGAAGAAAGTGCCGTGGCGCGCGGTGATTCCGACGCGCTCAATATCGGGCGTTCTGATGCACTTCTGGCAGGTTGTGACGCGGGTTCTCGGCGGTGTCAGCTCGCCTGTGAAATATTTCTTGAGCGGTGCCATGCCGGCGTTGATGAGAAGCAGGCTCTTATCTCCCTGAGGCACGAGCGAAAAGCTCGGCAGACGAAGATGACCCTTGCTCTCGAAAAAGCTCAGATACTTCTCTCTGAGTTCATTGAGTCCCGTCCATTCCATGATAAACAACTCCTTAAAAAATAAAAATAGATGCCGTTCTGCCCGGGACGGCCGAAGCCGCGGTACCACCCGGATTGCACAAAACTGCACCCCTCTGCTGCCCTTAACGCAGGCTACGCCCGTTCAACGCGGGAGGCTCCGAGCCGGCTGCCGTACTTCCTGACACGGCGCACCTCACAGCGGCATAATGCCGGCGCGCCTCTCTGCGAGCGGAATAAACGGCTCTGCTCTTCACAGCCAAAAATATTTACTCAAATATTCTACTCTTAATTTTCCCCGATGTCAATGTTTTAGCCGTAAATCGCGGAGAAAATATCGGGAGCGGCGAATAAGAATACCTGTCCGCGGGAGCTATGTATCTGCGGACGGGTGTTCTTTATATCACAAAAGCGGAGAACCCTTTCGAGTTCTCCGCTTTGTTTTATTTATGTTACCCTGTTGATATCAATAATAGCGATATCCGGCGAGCTTCTGCGCAGCCTGGGCACGGGTTATAGATCTTTTGATAATCATAAACTTGTTCTCAAGAGCAAGATTGAACGACATCGAAACGGTCTTTACTACCCTCTTCAGGTTGAAATCGACCTTTGCGGAGAAGCGAATCATCGTAAGGCCGAAATCGGCGATGCTTATCTCGCTGTCCGGCTCAAACTTGCCGTCGGACGCTTTGACTATTCCGTTGCTGACAGCCCACACTGCGGCTTTGAATGCGGGATTCGAGCTGTCGAGATCGGCAAACGAAAGATTGTCGGTATTGACCTCGGGCGAGCCTGCCATTCCGTAAAGAGCCTGAACAAGAGCCGCCTTTGTCAGCGCGGAATCGGGGCTGAACTGCGTCTCGGAAGTGCCCGCCATGTAGCCTTTTCTGTACATAAACTCGATTGCATCGTAATATTCCGAATCGGACGCGACATCCGTAAACGGGAAGTTTGCATCGGGCAAAGCGTCAAGGATTCTGTCGGCGATATGTCTGTGGCCCGCTGCGTTCGGATGGTATGTGTCGCAAGTCGTGCCCGTTGTATCGACAAAGATATAGCCGTATTTCTCGGCGCCCTCCTTCATCGGCTTGTTCGCTATATCGACGACCATTTGTCCGAGATTGATGCTCTGGCTGTCATCCTTGCTCTCCTCGGTGTCTGTCGCTCCGCCGTCGCTCTTGACGCTTGTGTCGAACATTCCGATAACCAGAAGCTGAACATCGGGATTCAGAGCATAGATATCCTCAATGACATGGTTCCAGTTCTCAAAGAAATTTTCGACCCCGTATTTAAGCGCACGCGGGAGAACTCTGATAAGCTCGGGCATTGCGTCGGTAATCTTAGCGAGCTCAACTATTTTGTCGAGCTTATCGTTGACTATGCCGTTCTCCTTGAGAAGATCGCGCAGAGCCTTGACATACTTGCTGCAAGTGCCCTCTTTTTCGAGAATATCGGCGATGACCCATGTGAGATAAGTGCCGAAATCGTTTCCGCCGACACCGAGGGTAATAAGACCCGCCTGCGAAATTGCGCGGCGATACTCGGGGATCCTCGATTTCATGACCTCGGGGTTATGAGAATCGTGGAAAAGATAATCGTCGCCCGGATAATCGTCCTCGAGCATATAGCGGATATCTATCGTCCTGAATCCGGGGCAGGCCATCGGAACATAATTCACTCCGAGAGCATCGGCAACATACGCGCCGTATGAATTTTCAACGCGCTTGAACTCAGAATCCACATACACAAGGTCGTTGTGACCGCTGGCGACACTGTCACCCAGAAGCACATATGTGCCGTAATCGTAATACTTCTTTGCGTCTGCACTCTCGGTGCTGTCCGCGGCGAAGCAGACCGCGGAGCCGAAGGCCAATGCGCATGTGAGAATCACTGCGACCGCCCTGCTTATAAACCTTTTCATTTTGATCCTCCTATCAAAATAGATAAATCCGCACAACCAAGAAACTGTACGACTTTAAAGTATCACAGATTTTTTTGAAAATCAATGTCCGAGGGTAAAAAAAGTAAATTATCCTAAATCAGTAGGCATTGTTTAAAAAAAGTGCGGTCATCCGCCAAATTTACAGGGATTATTCATCGGCTCATTCCGATTATATGTTTCTCCGCTTCTACGCTGAGCGGCGTATAAGCGTTTATTTCTTTCGTTTGCAGGTCAAAAACAACGACCGCCTTATCCACACCAAGAATCATTTTGCCATTCTTTACAATCATATTGAAAACGAGATAAAAGCCACAATCAAATTCCGTCTTTGCATCGATTCCGTTTTCCGATATTTCGAGCAAAATTGATTTGAGCTTTTTGCCGCCGCTTCTTGTGCTGACGCTGCCGGAAACGAGTATATATGCCCGCTCTCCGGTCGCATACCGCGCTTTAAAATCCAGATTTTCGGCACTGAATACTTTATGATGCTTGCAGTCGCGGTCAAAGGAATAAATCGTTGTGCTCGCCAAACCGAGATGGCTCAATGAATCAACAGCGTATACTCTGTCTCCGAGCTAAAAAACATCGCAAAAATTTCCGTCTATCTCCCCTCCCGGCGTTGGATTGTTTTTCAGGGATACTGTCGTTTTTCGTATGACTTGTGGCAATAGCGTGAATAAAGGGGCAAATATTCATTCTGTTGTCAAGACTGTTGATATAAAGAATATGCCATTAAACATGATCAAAAAATCAGTTAACATTCGCGTTGTTCAGCCTTGTAGATTCCCCAATCGGCAAACATCTCAGGAATGGAGTATATATCTTTTCCGCCCGTCTCAATACGCTCCGAAATACCGGGATTCTCCTGCGAAAAAGCATCCCAAGCGGTCACGATATCTTCTGATTTTGCAATCCCGTGTTCCGCCATAAAACTATTGTATTGATTGATGTTCTTGCTAAAAATGGTTGTTACATTATACTTGCCGAACACAATCTCATCTTCTGATTCATGGCAGCCGAAGCCGAATGAACACAATCCATCATTTATCATTAAATCGCCGATACGAAGAAGAATCGTAAATGCTTCTTCACCTGTACATTCGTCAATATAATAAACATCCTTATGCATTTTTTCCACAATACCCGGTCGAATCTCTTCCTCGTTATCCTGTTTAGAGGGTAACTCAAGAATGAAAAAAACAGGTTCTTCATGAATGTAGATAAAATGATTCATTATATCCTTGATTTTATCCGCCGATATGTTTGCGATAATCTGGTTTTCAATCAGCATATATTCCTCGGAAAGCTTTTCGGGAAAAGGAACTTTACATCCGGCTCTGAGTACAAACATTGTTCTCCGCCTCCTTATTTACATCCAGCCTGTAATCTCTACTCGGGTCGAGTAATCAATACAACCGTCTCAACATGATTCGTATGCGGGAACATATCGACGGGCTGAATCTTTTCGACTTTATAGCCGCGCTTTGTCAGAAAGCGCAGGTCACGCTGCTGGGTTTCGGGGTTGCAGGAGATATAGACTATCTTTTTCGGCGCGAGGGTCACAAGCGACGACAGGAAGCACTCATCGCTTCCAGCGCGCGGCGGATCCATGAAAACTATGTCCGCTCTCTCCCCGTCCTGCGCCATGCCGAGCATAAACTCGCCTGCATCGTCGCAGAAGAATCGGACGTTCTTTATCCCGTTGCGTTTGGCGTTGGCTATGGCGTCATGGACGGCGTCGCGATTGAGCTCAACGCCTATCACTTCGCCCGCCCGCTTCGACGCGACAAGACCTATAGTGCCGATACCGCAATAGGCATCGATAACCTTTTCGCGCCCGCTCATGTCGGCATATTCCATCGCTGTGTTATAAAGCACCTCGGTCTGCACCGGGTTTATCTGATAAAACGAGCGCGGAGATATTCTGAAAGTCAGCCCGCAGAGCTCGTCCTCGATTTTGCCCGTGCCGTAGAGCACATTCTCGCGCTCACCGAGCACAAGGCTCGTCTGATACGGGTTTATGTTATGGACTATCGTTGTTATGTCGGGATGCTCCTTGCGAAGTGCCTTTACAAAGTTGTTCTTCGCAGGGAAAATCGGCCCCGCCGTGACCAAAACGACCATTATCTGATTTGTCTTGAAGCCGCGCTTGACGAGGACATGACGAAGTGTACCGCCGCCGCTTCGCTCGTCATACGGCTGTATTCTGAAACTTTTCAGCATATTGCGGATCGAGACGATTATCTCATCCGCTTTTCTGTCCTCGGTGAGGCACGAATCGACGCAGACTATGCTGTGCGTGCCGGACTGATAGACTCCGGAAATTATCTTCCCGTTTCTCGCCGTGGCAAACGCCGCCTGTACCTTGTTGCGATAATGATACGGTTCAGCCATGCCGATTATCGGCTCGACATGGGCGAACTCGCCGAGCAGTTTTTCCACCTTGCGCTGTTTGAATTTCAGCTGCTCCGCGTAGCTCAGATTCTGCAGCTGGCATCCGCCGCATTTTTTATATAGAGGACACTTCTTTTCTTCAGTCATATCAAAATTCCATTCAAAAATATATTTTATACTCGCTAAAAAACGGGGCTAACACATATGCGCAGTCCCGTTTTTTGTTATTTATCCTGCTCCGCTTTGTGCTCGGCTTTTTCTTTTTCCTTCTGTGCGATATCGTTGGTGTTTATCGAGTTGCGATAGACAACGAATCTGTCATAGAGGAACTCGGTCACAAGATTCGTTGCCATGCAAAGAACCTGAACGAGATATGTGTTCCACTCAAGAGTACCCGTAGCATATTTCGTAAACCATGTTGTCAGCGGGGTGAACACGCAATAGAACGCCGCGACCTTGAGCATGGCGATCGGAACATTGTTTGCCGACTTGAATGTAAACTTGCGGTTGAAAGTGAAATTCCAAAGCACGGAGAGAACAAGAGAAATGAGATACGATATCTCCGGCTTCAAATGAAACACTTCATTGAAAAGCGCGTCAGACGCAAACTGAATTATTCCCGCAGAAGCCGAGAACAGAGCAAATTTGACAGTCTGAAGAATGTTTTCCTTTGTGCTGAGCTTCTGATTTTCGGCAGCACCCTGCGTTTCTTTTTTCTCGTCTGACATAAGTTATCTCCCCTTTTATGTTTTTACAGATTCCCGGCATTTCTGAGCATCTCTTCGGCCGATTTGAGCTGAAGTTCGGTGACATCGAGTCCACCGGTTATCCTTGCTATTTCATATTTTCTGCCCTCTGTGTCGAGGCGTTCGACCTTTGTATAGGTCTTGCCGTCCGAGACGGATTTGCTGATTCTCATGTGGCAGTCCGCCTGCGCCGCTATCTGAGCGGAATGGGTGACGCATATGACCTGCCTGCCGCGCGAGACCTCTTTGAGCTTCATGGCAACTTTCTGCGCCGCTCTGCCGCTGAGTCCCGCGTCTATCTCATCGAATATCATCGTATCGAGTCCGTCTCTGCCGGCGATAACGCTCTTTATCGCGAGCATTATGCGCGACAGCTCGCCGCCCGAAGCGATTTTTGCGAGGGGCTTGAGCGTCTCGCCCGCGTTTGCGGAGATGAGAAATTCTATATTGTCCGCACCGTTTATTGTAAACGGTGTTTTTTCTCTGTTGACTTTGAAGCTGACCGACGGCATATCGAGAAATTCGAGCTGTTCGGTCACTCCGCGCTCAAACTCGCGCGATGCCTTTTCGCGCGCCGCAGTAAGCTTTTCGGCAAGGGCGCGAACCTCGGCTTTGGTCGAGCTGACGAGCGCATCGAGCTCTTTGACCCGCTCATCCGAGAGGGCTATTTTATTGCGCTCCTCGCGCGCGGAATCAAGGAAAGAGAGCATTTCATCTTCCGTCGAGCCGTATTTTACTGAGAGGCGGAAAAGCTCATCAAGTCTCGCTTCAATCTCTTCGAGCTCGGACGGATCATAGGAGAAATCTTCAATAGCCGAGCGAAGTTCTCCCGCGCAGTCCTCAAGCTCATAGCCGACATTGCGAAGAGTCTTTGCGGCAGACTCGACGTCTTTATAGAATCGGGCAGCGTCCTCCGCGTTCCCGGCGCAGTCGCCTATCGCGCTTATCACGCCGAAGCTGTCATCGGCACCCTGGAGAATATCATACGCCGCTCTAAGCGATGCCGTGACGCGCTCGCAGTTTTGCAGAAGCGTCTTTCGCTCGTTGAGTTCGTCGCGCTCTCCGGGTCTTATATCCGCCTGTTCAAGCTCGTTTATCTGATAATCGAGCAGATCAAGCCGGCGAAGCTTCTCCGACTCGTCGGTTTTGAGGGAGTCGCGCTCCCTGATATACGAACAGAGTTCTCTGAATTTCTCTCTGTATTCTTCAAGCAATTCGGCATCGTCCGCGACGCAGTCGATGAACTCGAAGTGCTTTTCGGGCGCCATGAGCGCCTGATTGTTATACTGACCGTGTATGTTTATCAGCTCATGCCCCGCCTGTCGGAGCGCGGCGACATTCGAGGGCACGCCGTTTATGCGGCAGGTATTTTTGCCGTCCAGACCGAGGGTTCGGCGAAGAAGTATATTCCCGTCCTCGTCGGGCTCGATATCATATTCTTTAAGCCGCGCGGCAGTGTCGGCGGAAACGCCGGAGAAGAGTGCAGTAACGCTCGCGGACTGCGCGCCGGTTCTGATAAGCTCGCGTGACGTGCGCTCACCGAGCACGGCGTTTATAGAATCGATTATGATCGACTTGCCCGCGCCGGTTTCGCCCGTAAGGACATTGAGCCCCGAATCGAACTCGATATCGGCGCTCTCAATTATTGCTATATTCTCTATTTTCAGACTGAGAAGCATAGCTCAAACCTCATTTTTCAATAAGTCGTTTTATGGAATCTTTCATCTGCGAAGCATAGCTTTCGCTTCTGCAAAGGGCAAATATAGTATCATCGCCCGCGAGGGTGCCGACAAGCCCCTCCCAATGCATGGAATCAAACGCCGCGCACGCCGCCTGAGCCATGCCGGTATAGCAGCGGATAACAATTGTATTGCCCGCATAGTCGGCGGAGACGACGGACTGGGCGAATATGCTGCGGAACTTCGAGAGTAGTTCGTCCGACTCGGTCTTTGTGACGGCGTATTTATACTGACCGTTTGCGCCCATAGTCTTGACAAGGCGCAGCTCTTTTATATCGCGCGAAACCGTCGCCTGAGTGGCGTCAAAGCCGCTGTCTTTGAGCTTCTGAAGAAGCTCGTCCTGGGTTGACAGGTCATATTTTTCAATTATTTCGAGTATTGCTTCCTGCCTTCTTTTTTTCAAGGTTATACCTCCCGTTCATCGTGGGAACTGCTGTTCCATTTCATCATTTTTCTGTTGAGTATATCTACAAAACTGTCGTTCTTGAGTCTGATAAAACTCGCGCAGATGTCCGCCTTTTCGACCGTTATGCTCCCCTGCGCCGAGACTGTGAACGGCTCGTCGCCGTCGCACGAGACGGAGAGCGGTCCGTCATCATCGGAATAGATGCGCAGCACCGCGTCGTCTCCCAAAACGAGCGAACGGGTGAACACCGAATGAGAACAAATCGGAGTGAGTATCATACACTCGAGCTTCGGATCGACCACGGGACCGCCGGCAGAGAGAGAATATGCCGTTGAACCAGTCGGAGTCGAGAGAATGAGTCCGTCGCCGAGATAGCGGTTGAAATATCTGCCGTCGAGATCGACATTTATCTCGGAAATTCTGCTGAGCCTCGACAGGCGCATTACGGTAGAGTCGTTCATGCTGTATCCGCTCTGCACGCTGTCGCCGTCGGCGGCGGTGGTTTTGAGCATCATGCGCTTATCCATGCTGTAATCGCCGGTTATGAGCTTTTCGAGCAGATCGAGCTCGTGTATCTCGAGACCCGCCATAAACGCAAGGCGACCCGCGTTGATGCCGAGGACGGGCTTTGAATAAACCGCGGCCTTCTTGGCGGAATGGATTATCGTTCCGTCTCCACCGACGGTTATAACCGCCTCGCAGCCGCCGAGCAGCTCTTTTTCAGGCAAAAATTCAGCCTTGGTATCGGAAAACACATTTTCCGTACTGAGCGGCAGAGAATATGCCGCACCGAGTTCGTCGAGCTTCGCACAGATGAGCCTTGTCACCTGAGCGGCGTTTTTGCGAGTAAGATTTGGAATTATTGCAAACATCATAGTTATTCTCCCGCTTTGAAACAGGCGTGCGCCGCGCTGACGACTCCCGCGACATCGGGTGCCGAAACGGACTGCACTTCGTCCTTTTTCAGATATACGAGGTATTCTATATTGCCCTCCGGTCCTTTGACAGGGGAAAAATCGAGAGCCGACACCGAAAATCCCGCCTGCACGGCATAGGAGCAGACATTTTTGATGACTTTTATGTGCACGCGTGGATCTTTGACCACGCCTTTCTTGCCGACATTCTCCCTGCCCGCCTCGAACTGGGGCTTTATCAGGCAGACGGCACTGCCGCCGTCTTTTAAAAGCGGCGAAAGCGCAGGCAGGATATATTTCAGAGATATAAACGAGACATCCGCGCTCGCAAAATCGGCGCGCTCGGGAATCTCTTTTTCCGTTATGTATCTGAAATTTGTCTTTTCGAGATCGACAACGCGGGGATCGGACTTCAGCTTCGGCGAAAGCTGACCGCTGCCGGAATCGACAGCGTAGACTTTTTTAGCGCCGTTTTGGAGCATACAGTCGGTAAATCCGCCCGTTGACGCGCCGATATCGATGCATAAATATCCGCTCAAATCGAGTTTGAAAACATCGACGGCTTTCTCAAGTTTTAGTCCGCCGCGGCTGACATAGCGTTCCGACTCGCCTTTATACTCGATTATATCACAGTCACTCGCCAAAAGTCCAGCTTTAGATACAACTTTGCCGTTTAAATATACATTCCCGCTCTTTATCATTTCCTTGGCTTTTTCGCGCGACGGCGCGACACCCAAGGAGACCATCAGAGCGTCTATGCGCTTTCTGTTTTCCTCCACGGTCAATCCTCCGCAGAAGTGACGAACGAGAGCACGCCCTCTTCGTCAAAGCCGTATTTATGCAAGAGCGACTCAACGGACGCCTGCTTGACAAAACCGTTTTCGATAGCTCTGAGATGATATTTCCCGGAGAATCCCGCTTTCGATAGGTCGAACAGGAAGCCTTCGCCCGCTCCGCCGCGGCGTATGCCCTCTTCGAAGAAATAGACATCCTTGCAGTCTTTCGCCGCTTCTACCGCGCCCTCGCAGACGGGAATTATGCGGTTGAGCTTTATAAGCTTCACTGATTCGCCGGAATTCACAAGCTTTTCATATGCGAACGCGCAGGCTGAAAAAGTCCTGCCGTAGGTTATGATTGCCTTTTCGGCGTTTTCGTCGCCGAACACATCGAAGTCGGCAAAGGTAGGTTTGATGCTCTCGGGTATCGCGCGCTGAGCTCCGCGCGGATATCTGACCGCGACGAGCTTCGACTCGGAATAGAGCGCCTGCTGCATGGCGTGCTTGAGTCCCTCATAGGACGAGGGCGAATAGACGGTTATATCCGGCACGCTTCTGAGCATCGAAACATCAAAAACGCCCTGGTGTGTCTCGCCATCTTCGCCGACAAATCCGGCGCGGTCGATGGCGATGACCATCTTCTGCTTCTGGAGAGCGGCATCGTGCAGAAGCTGATCAAAGCAGCGCTGGAGGAAGGTGGAATAGACTGCAAAAACCGGGATAAATCCGCTCTTTGCAAGACCGAGCGCGAACGCCACGGCGTGCTCCTCGGCGATGCCTATATCAAAGAATCTGTATTTATATTCATTCGAGAATCGCTCAAGCCCCGTGCCGATGGACATAGCCGCGGTTATGGCGCAGACGCGGTCGTCGCAGGAGGCGAAGCGGCACATGATATCGCCGAAATTGCTCGAAAAGCTCGTGCCGGATGAAAGAGGCTCTCCGGTGTTGATATCAAACTTTGAGATTCCGTGGAACTGCTCGGGCGAACGCTCGGCAAAATCATAGCCCTTGCCCTTGAGGGTATTGACATGAAGAAGTACGGGTTTGTCATACTTCTTCGCCATCTCAAACGCTTCGCAGAGCTGCTGGATATTGTGCCCGTCAATAGGACCGATATAGTGAAGTCCGAGATCCTCGAACCACGAATCGGAATAGATAATGCGCTTCAATGCGCTCTTTATATCAAACGCCGCGTCCGAGAGCTCGTTTCCTATAAGCGGGATATGCTTTAAGAGCTTTTCGGTGTGCGCTTTCATGCGGTAATATTCGGGTTTCGCTCTGACGACGGCAAGATAACGCGCCATCGAACCGACATTTTCGGAGATAGACATCTCGTTGTCATTGAGCACGATTATGAGCCTGTCGTGCGTTCTGCCGGCGTTGTTGAGCGCCTCATAAAACATTCCGCCGGTCATCGAGCCGTCTCCGACGACGGCGACGACGGTATTCTTGCTGCCGCGCATGGTGTTCGCGGTCGAGAGTCCGAGCGCACTCGATGCGGCGGTGCTGGAATGGCCGCTGTAGAACATATCATGTTCGCTCTCATCGGGGCGGCAGAATCCGGAGAGTCCGCCCTCCTTGCGAAGAGTGTGAAAGCGCTCGTATCTGCCCGTGAGCAGCTTATGGGTATACGCCTGATGTCCGACATCCCAGACGAACTTATCGCGCGGAGAATCGAACTCCTTATGCATGGCGAGAGTCAGCTCCACGACGCCGAGATTGGACGCGAGATGACCGCCGTTCTTCGAGACCGTGTCGATAAGAACTGTGCGTATCTCGGCGGCAAACTCGTTTAGCTGAGCATAGCTCATGCCTTTTATATCCGCCGGGGAATGTATATTTTTAAGGTAATTGTCAGATGCCATTTGACTTCAACCTTTCACTGAGAATGGATTGACGGTCACTTATTTCTGGAAAGAAGCTTTTCGGAAAGCGATATCAAAAATTCAGCCTCATCGGCGAAAACTTTAAGCGCATCTATCGCCTTATCGGTAAGCTCCGTGGCTATTTTCTGCGCCTTTTCGAGACCGAGGAGCGAGACATAGGTGTTTTTGCAGTTTTCGGCGTCGCTGCCTATCGGCTTGCCGAGGGTCGCCTCGTCGCTCGTGACATCAAGGATATCATCGACTATCTGGAACGCTATGCCGAGATTTTCGGCATATACTCTCGCCGCTTCGAGCTTTTTATCGTCGGCTCCGGCGGCGACGCAGCCGAGCTGACACGCGCATCTTATAAGCTCGCCCGTCTTGAGAACATCGACACTGCGCAGATCATCGACCGAAACAGTCTTGTTCTCGTTTTCAAGATCCTGCACCTGGCCCGCTATCATTCCGGCGCAGCCCGCTGCACGCGCAAGAAGCGAAACGGCCTTTGCAACGGCATCGGCGGGGATATCTTTTGCTTCGCCTGCGGTCTGGAATGCGAAAGTCAGCAGCGAATCGCCGGCAAGGAGCGCGTTTGCCTCGCCGAATTTGATATGGCTCGACGGCTTGCCGCGGCGCATATCGTCGTTGTCCATGCAGGGCAGATCGTCGTGGATGAGCGAATATGTGTGGATAAACTCGATAGCGCACGCAAGGGGCAGAGCCGCTTCGACGCTGCCGCCGCACATTCTGCAAAATTCGAGAGTCAGCATCGGGCGTATGCGCTTGCCGCCGTTTTCGACGCTGTATCTCATCGCTTCGAGCATTTTTGTTTCACCCGCGCCCGACGGCTCGGACGAAAGATATGCCATGAGCGAGTTATTTATCATAGAGATATACTCGTCGGCTGTATATTTTTTACTCATCTTCATTCTCCTTTTCAAGCTCGGACAGTTCTTTTATCTTCGTCTGGGCTTTGTCGAGATACTCGTTGCAGAAAGAGACGAGCTTCGTCCCCTCTTCAAAGAGCTTCAATGACTCATCGAGAGAAGCGTCGCCGCACTCGAGAGCGGAAACTATATCTTCAAGTCTTTTGACTGAATCTTCATAAGTTTTCTTAGCCATTGCCTGTTCCTCCGTTTCCGACAGATGAAGTGACGCGGGCGGTGAGCTTTATATCCGCCGCAGTCACGGTTATATCGTCACCCTCTTTGGGGACATTCGTTTTTGATATCAGCTTTCCGCCGCGTTCGACCGCCGCATAGCCGCCCGAGAGAATTCTCAGGGGGCTGAGCGCATCGAGCCTGCCCGCGAGGACTGAAAGGTTCAACTTATCCCTGTGATGTGCCTGCAGAGCCGCCGACTGCATATCGGAAAAGAGCGAATCGAGCGTCTGCCGCTGAGAGATTATCTGCTGCATCGGTCCGTATGCCGAAAGTTCTGCACAGATACGTTTTATTTCATTACAGCCGAAGCGAATATGTGAATCCAGCGCAGAGGCGCAGCGCCTGCCGAGCTGATTGATATATGCGTGCTGTTCCGCCCTGTCGCTGACGGCAAGTTCCGCCGCTGCGGACGGGGTCGGCGCGCGGAGATCCGCCGCGAAATCGCAGATAGTGAAATCCGTCTCGTGACCGACTGCAGAGATAACAGGAATATCGCTCGCCGCAACTGCGCGAGCCACTTTTTCTTCGTTAAAAGCCCAAAGCTCTTCGACCGAGCCGCCGCCGCGCCCGACTATGAGCACATCGGCATAACGCCCTGCGTTAAACCGCCTTATGGCATCGGATATCTGACCCGCCGCAGACGCACCCTGCACCTGCACGGGACAGAGGATTATCTGCGTTGACGGGCTGCGGCGCGTTATGACATTTATAATGTCCCTAACCGCAGCGCCCGTCGGCGAAGTGACGACGCCGACACGCTTCGGGAAGCGCGGTATCGGGCGTTTGCGCTCCTGTGCAAAAAGTCCCTCCGCTTCAAGCTTTTTCTTGAGCTGTTCAAAGGCAATACTCAAAGCGCCCGCTCCGTCGGGCTGCATATCTTCAATATAGAGCTGATACTGACCGTCGCGCTCAAAGACGCTGACGCGCCCTCTGGCGATAACCTTCATGCCGTTTTCGGGCATGAAACCGAGGCGTTCGTTGTCATACTTGAACATGACCGCGCGTACTGCCGCCTTCTCGTCCTTGAGGGTCATATAAAAATGCCCTGTGCGGTAATGATTCGTAAAATTCGATATCTCCCCGCTGACAAAAACAGACCGCAGGTTATAGTCCGAATCCATAACGGATTTTATATATCTGTTAAGTTGACTTACTGTTACGCTGACGGTTTCAAGCATTTTTCTGCTCCCTGAGATAAGTCAGATACGCCGTTCCGGCGGCATTATCCGCCGAGAATGCAGGCTCGGCAAAGTATGCGCCGAACTCCTTTGTAAATCTTTGGCGTATTATTGAATTGGACATCACGCCGCCCGCAAAGACAAGCGGTAGGTCGCCATATTTTCCGAGTATATTCTTCGTCATTTTTTCGAGAGCCGCCGCCACGGAATCGAGGCAATAGAGCGCGATATCGCACTGCTCCTCGCCGCTTTTTATCATATCGAGGCACTTGTTTTCAATGCCCGAAAGGCAGCAGTCTGTGCCCTTGACGCAGGGTTTCGGCTTGAATACTTTTTGGCTTTTGAGCGCCAATTTTTCGAGTTCTGCGCCCGCAGGGAACTTGAGTCCCATAGCAACGCCGACCCTGTCAACAGCCTGCCCCGCGTTGAGATCGAGAGTTCTGCCGATGATATCAATATTGAGAAGCTTCTCTTCATCGGGGCGCACCAAGAGCGCCTCGGTCGTTCCGCCGGAGACATGGAACGCGATAAACTCGCGGTCAAAAAGTTCAATATGCCCGCTCGAATAGACAGCCGCCGCGACATGACCCGCCTGATGCGAGAATTCATAAAGCGGCACGCCCAGGGCAGATGAGAGGCACTTCGCGGTATTGAGTCCGACGGTAAAGCACGGCATATACGAGCCCTCTGCATCACGCGGAGCATATGACGCGCCGATAAAATCAGGCTTACCGCACTCGTCGATAACAGCAGAAACGACCTGCCAGAGCTGCTGTGTATGATGAAACACGGCGTCGCTCTGACGCAGTCCGCGCTCGCCGCTCTTGACGGGCAGAAGCATCTTCTTTTGAAAAACACATCCGCTCACATCATCAAAGGCTGCGGCGGATGTAGTATAGTTGCTTGTATCTATGCCAAGATAAACAGCCATGGCTTATTCCCCTTCCGGGGCGTCGGAGCCGCTTCTGTCGGCAAGCTTTTCTTCACGCGCCACAGAACCGAGAACGCCGTTGACGAACGACGCATCCTCTGCCGTAGCGTATTTTTTACACAGCTCGACAGCCTCGTTTATTGAGGTGCCGACCGGGACTTCCGGTATGTACATAAGCTCGCAGATGCTCAGTCTCATAGCGGACAGAGCGACGCGGGATATTCTGTGCTTCTTCCAGTTCTTTGAATATTTTTCGATGATATCGTCGATTGAAAACAGCTTGTCCCACGCAGTCTGGGCGAGCATGGACGCGAACTCGTCCGGCTCTATAAGCTCGTTTTCAAGGCTGAGAGATATAATATCGTCCATATCCGTCTCGGGATTGAAGGACTTTTCAAACAGCAGGGCAAACGCCTGCTCTCTCGACTGGCTTCTTGTCATAAACTTTCCTGTACTCCCCTCAGAATTCCGCTCTCGGGCGGTAAACATTGCTCGGCATAAAAACCGAATCGAGCCCTCCCGCAAGAGAGGGCTTGAAAAATTTACTTTTCGCTTTCGGGCTTGATATCCATACCGGCTATCGAGACATTGACCTTCGAGACCATCTTTCCGGTCATGCTCTGGACGGCGTTCTTGACATTCTTCTGAATATCCGCCGCGACCTTCGGAATCTTGGTTCCGGGCGCGATATTGACATGGATATATATCTTGACATCGTTATCCGACGACAAGACGCGCACGGACTTCGCCGCACCCTCTCCGAGCTTGAAGATCGAATGTACGTCGGGAGTCCTGGCGGCAAAGCTGCTCACGCCTTCAACGTCCTTGGCGGCATTGAGAGCTATCGATGCAATGACATCCTCGGATATTACGAGGTTGCCGATATTGTCAACAGTTTTGTTTTCTTCCACAGGGCATTCCTCCTTCTGCCCTATATTATAACACAAACTTGAAAATTCTCAACTACTTAATTCAACAATTGTTATGTTTTCGGCTGAAAAACCGGTCTGTTTGAGAACTATCTCCTTTATCTGGAGGATAACCGTGTCGTTGAGAGTGCCTTTTGCGACTATTACTTCGGCGGAGTTGTTGTTGATTATCACGACGCAGTCGCCGCCGGTTTTCGCTTTTATCAGCGCTTCGATATCACCCTCGAGCTTTATCGCGTTTGACAGAGCCTTGAGCGCCTCGGTCGCCTCCTTGACTGCGGAGGCATCGGACGAGCTGTCTTTTATAACTTTGTTGAGGGTCTCCGACGCTTCGTCATGGGCGGAATTTCTTCTGAGCTTGGCGGAAGCGAAATAATCGCTGCTCTTGCCTGTTGCCACCGCGCTCTCCGAGACTCCCGACGAATTGACAAGCTGCGCATCGCCGAGATTCCCGCCCGTGTTATCAACCGCCTCGACCGACGGCTTCGCGTTCGCGCTCTTCACCGACGGGCGGTTATAATACCAGTTTATAAACACTGCCGAACCAAGGGCGAGAACGAGTGCCGCGGCGATTATCTGCCTTTTCCTGACGACCATAAATATCAATCCTTTCGGGTTTCTTTTATTTGAACGGCGCGGTTACGCCGACATTTTCGTGATATATACGCGCGACGCGCTGATATCGAGAACGGCGGTTATCGCCTGGGTTATCTCCTGTCGCACGGCATCCGAGCCGCCGCCCTCGCAAACGACCGCAACGCCGCGGATCTTCGGCTGAATGAGTTTTATTATCATTCCGCCCTCGTTCCCGTCGGTCTCTATAAGAACATACTCCTTTTCATCCGAAAAGTTTTCTTTTTCGAGAGCCGTGCCGCCAGAGGTGTCGCTTTTTATCTTTTCGTTTTTTGCATAGACCTGCTCGGCGCCGCTCTCGAGAGTCACCATGACGCGCGTTTTTCCCGCTCCGTCTATCGAAGAGACTATCTCCGTCAGCCGCTTTTCGATATCCTCGGCGTAGGTCTCCTGATTCTGCACCGCAGTGACGCTCTCTTTTTTCTCCGCCTTCTTTTCGCCAGACGGAATAAATTCGGAGAGAATGAGCAGCACTACACCGAGCACGCCGACCGCGCAGAGCACGGCAAGCTTCTTGTCGGAAGTGAATACGGACTTCAATTTTTCAAATGAGTGTTTTATATCCATCAGCTTGTGCTCCCGGTTCTTATATCTATCACTGCGTCCCCCAACAGGTTTTGGAGTTTCTCGACTGCCGCTTCTTTCAGCACTGCCCCGCCCGGCAATATGATATTCGCCTTTTTAATAAATATGCCGCCATACTCATCAATATCCGTCAAAAGGTCTATTTCGCAGTCGGGGTAGCCGTAGGACGCGAGTATTTCCTGCACGCCGTCCTGCATCTGCTGGGCATATGCGGCGGTCAGGCGGTAGTTCACCTCGTTGTTTAGTTCGCTTGGTATCAGAGCCTCTGTGTCGGGCGAGGATGCAGAAAAATTTGTTTTCATTATGGCGCTCGCAAGCGGAAAAACGAGCGCGCATATGACCGCCAGCGCAGTGACGCACCGCATTATTTTCTGCGTATTTCCCTTTGGCACGAGCGCATATATGACCGACGAGAATATCGCCGCAGTGCACACGCCGAGCGCCCATTTTTTCAGTTCTTCCATGCTACGCACCCGCTTTCACGGAGATGACTATCCCCGTTGAGATAATAAAGAGAACCGCCGTAAAAATCACCGCCGCGTTTATCACGGTCAGCGCGGACGAGAGAGTGTCAAGCACCTCGCCCGTTGTGTCGTCACCCATGGACGAAGAGAGCAAGCCGAGGAGCTTCAACAAAATAATTCTTGCCGTCAACTGAAGAACAACGGGCAAGTCTATCATCACAACGGCGATAACGCCAAACACGCCGACCGTGCTTTTGAGCAAAGATACGCTGCCGATTATTGACGAATAGGCGTCGCTGAGCGCGCCGCCGACTATCGGCACGGCGGAGCTGAGCGCAAGCTTTATGCCCTTTGAAGCCAAAGTGTCCGCGCTCCCGGCGAGGAGGCTTTTGAGTCCCAGAACAGCCGAAAACGCCGCCGCAACAAATGACAGAACGCCTATAGTGAGTTTTTTTATCATATCCGCGAGCTTCGTGAGCTTCAATTCGGGGCTCAGCGACGCGGACACGCCGAAAGCCGAAAACGCGCCGCACATGGGCATTATTATATTCCCTGCCGTCTGCGCCGCCGCCTGAGCCGCAGCCATGGCAAACGATCCGTAAGTCAGGGCAAGCGTGGGATTCCCCGCGGCGGTTATTATACCGGCAAGCACAGGAATGAGCGCGAGCATAAAATCAGAAGTTGTCTCAACGGCGCTCATCCCCTGCGAGATAACTCCGGCGGACGAGGCGAAGACGGTTATCGCGACGGCGCAGCCTATGACTATATTCAGCGGCTCGGAAAAGTTTTCGGCGGCGGCAGTGCCTTTGATAAGACCGACGAGAACAACAACGCCAGCGATTATAACCATGTCTTTTATCGGCTTTTTGAAGCTCCCGCGCGCGATATCGGCGAACATGGAGATAATTTTTTTAGGTGATGGTGAGAGCATCGACTGCCAATTTGATATATCTATCCCCGCCGAGTCAATAGTGTCTTTCACATCATCGGGCAGAGAATCGTCGAGGCTGTCCGCTCCGCTCGACTCATAAAAAGACGAATAATTGTCCGTCGTCTCCTCTTCAAGAGCGAAGCACACGGCGGTATTGAGCGCGAGCAGCATCAGCAGAGCCGCAATCACTTTCAAGCATCTCATAGACGTCCCTCAGATATTTATCAGTTCTTTTGCGAGCGTGACCGCCGACTTTATCAGCGGCAGGGCGAGCGCGATTATCGTCGCCTTTGCCGCAAGCTCGGACACGCCCGCCACGGCGGAATTGCCGTTGTCGCGGCAGATATCGCCTGCGATCTGCGCCGCGACGGCAACGCCGAGTGCCTTTATCAGCACGGATATGCACTCGCCGCCTGTCTCCGACATCCCGGAGAAAAAATCAAGCTGCGAGATTATATTCTGCAAAATGCGCACTGCGGACGCAGCTATCACCGCGACTGCCGCTATCTGCACTATCGGGGCATACTCCGGGCGGTACTGCTTTATCACGGCACACAGCACGCACACCGACACCGCGAGCGCGGCGGTTTTAATTATCTCCGCCATATCAGCCACCAAGCATACCGTTGACGGCATCGAGCAGCTGCGAAAGATACGGCAGCAGCATGATAAGCACGGCGGCTATACCCGCCAGCACGGTTATCAGCGCATAATCATCCCGACCCGCTCTGGACAACACCTGACTGAGCACCGCCACGATTATGCCGACCATTGCTATTTTTATAACTATTCCCGCTTCCATAGACGATGCACGGCAAACGCCGTTCCTTTCCTGAATTTATCAGACAGCCGCTATCACAATGACTGCGCCCGCGAGCGCGCCGAGAGGCGGCAGAACTTTTGCATATTTCTTTTTCTTCTCCCGCGCCTCCGATAGTCTCAGTTCAAAATCGGCACAGAACATATCGCAGTTTGCTATCTGCCCCTCGAGCGCGGTAGTGCCGAGCGAGCGGCCGAAAGAGACAAGCCGCGAGACATCGGACGAGGTCAAGCCGACGGTGTTTTTCCGCGCGGAAAGCGAATCGCTCCACGCCTGCGGAAACGGCTCGGAATCGCAGAGCTTTATGCACTCCGGGATAAACACGAGTTCTTTCAAATCCGGGGTCGAACCTAGTATCCCGAGCACATCGCCGACCGGACAGCAGCAGCATTCAAGCTGGGTCCGCACAACGCGCAGCATAATGCATATCTTTTCAAGCAGGCTCACGCGCAGGCTCAGCATACGCGCCGCATATCCGCCCGCGAGCAGCAGCGCCGACGCCGTCAGGATGGCTCCGATCATTCGCATAAAAATGCTCCTTCAGATCATATATTCCAGCCGTCTCACCCGGGGATTCGCCGAGCATGACGAGCTTCGAGAACACGCCGGACGAGAGCAGCTCCGCCGCGGCGGGACGGCTACGCAGATCTTCATCTTTGCCGGCATGGACACTGACGAGAAAATTCACGCCAGAGTTCATGCCCTCCAAGATGCGCTTCGTTTCGGAGAGATTGCCTATCTCGTCGCAGATGATTATCTGAGGCGAGAGAGTTCTGAGCGCTGTCAAAATACCGACATCTTTCGGATAGCCTGTCAGAACGTCGGAGAAGCCGACATCGCACTGCGGGCATCCGCCGCTCGAAGCGGCTATCTCCCCGCGCTCGTCAACTATCGCCACACGATAATATCTGCCGCCTGAGACGCCCGACAGCCTGCGTGCGAGGTCGCGCAGGAGCGTTGTTTTGCCCGAGAGCGGAGGCCCCGCGATAATCGCAGACACGATACCTTGAGAAAAGAGAGACGGATATATTCCATCCGACGAGCCCGGGACTTCATGGGCGATGCGCAGATTCACGGACGAGATATCGCGAAAGGACTTCACCGCTCCGTTCTCCGCCACAACTGCCGTTCCGCAGACTCCAGCTCTGTGTCCGTGGGCAAGGCTTATAAACCCGCTCGCCGCGGCGGCGGAATTTGAATGGACGGAATAGCCGCACATGCGTGAAAAGCTCGCCTGAAGCTCCGCAGGGGTTGCCGCAAGCGCGCCCGGCGAATAGACCGAGCCTGTTCTGCCGCTTTTATAAACAAACAGCGAGCCTACGCGCGTAACTATAACAACGGGTCTCGCGGCGCGCAGGCGAATTTCATATGCGCTCTCTTTGACACGGCTGTCGACCCCGAGCAGAGCGGTGCGAAGCCGATCATCGAGAAAGTCTACCGCGCTGTCAAATGAATCCGCCGCCCGCATGATATCGCCTCCGTTTCTCTAAATAATATGAAGCCTTGTCCCCGGGTAGAACAAAAAAGCACCCTGCAAAAATGCAGAGTGCCGATATTGATTTGTTTATCTGACTTCGAGTATGTTGCTCGCGCCCGTGAAGAGATTGAAATACAACAGTTTTTCTTCGCCGTTTTCGATAAATTTTATCTCATAGTTTCCGTCCGCGCGGGCACCGACGCATTTGACATCGAGAATCTTTGCATCGGATTCTCTGAAAGTCTCTTTGAGCACTTCGAGCTCCGCTTCGCTGTATTCCCCGGCATCGTCTGATACGAAGAGCACGCGCCCGAAGAGGTTATTTATCTTCGCGAGCAGCAGTTTCTGTTCCCATGTGAAAGTCAGATTATGGTCGCGCAGGAAGAAAACATCGGGATCGTTTAAGAACGCTCTGCCGTTGAGGTGACGTCGGAACATGCTGTTGTTTATGGCATTCTGCGCGCTGGGCAGCTCGTTGTTTATCGACATGGAGTTATAAAACTTGCCGCCATAAGATAAATCGACATCGCAGCTTATCCTGCACACATCGACAACGCCGAACGCGGGACCGAGCGGCACGCCGCAGCCGAGAATAAGCTTATCGCCGACGCACTCGCGCAGGAAGTCCATCGCCTCGCACATGATGGTTCCGCGGGTCTTGTTGTTGCGCGGAGTTCTGCACTGGCTGTAAAGGAAGTCGAGCTTCACCATATCGTAGCCCCAATCGTTGAGAACGGTGTCAAAGACCTTTTTAAGATGTTCACGCACCTCGGGGTTATATATATCGAGCGTATACGCGCCGCCCCACGCGACACAGCCGAGCTGTGGCTTGCCGTCGGGATTGCGGATGAGCCAATCGGGATGCTCTTTCAATATTCGTGATTTGCCGCGCTGGACATTGAACGGCGCAAGCCATATTCCCGCGAGATAGCCCTCCCTGTGGACGGCATCGGCTATTGTTTTCATGCCGTTGGGGAAGTCCTTGCCGTTATAGTCGAGCCAGTCGCCGACAAAAGGCTCATAACCGTCGTCGATCTGGAATATATTGACGCTCTCGCGCGCCCTTGAAAGTCCTTTTAAATCACGCAGGATTATATTTTCATCTATTTTCTGGAAGTAGTTGTACCACGAAGTATAGCCCGTGAGCCTGTCGATGTGTTTCTTTGCAGGTAGACTCATAGCAGCAAAATACTTATCAAACACCTCGTCGTAGCCGCCGACAAAGCGGACGATATCAAACATCTCATACGGTTCGCTTATAGTCAGCCCCTCGACATCCTTTTCGACGGAGAAAATATGCTTCTCCATATCCGAATAAAAAACGGTATAGCCGTTTCTCTCGCTAAGTGAGCCGAAGAGCTCAAACTCATCGCCGCGGCGGAGATAGGTATATGTAAAGCTATGGAAAAAGCCCGGGCGCGGCTCATAGCGGGTGAACGCATAGTCGCCGGAGGTTATCGCCATATCTTTCGTATATTTTGTGACACCAGCGAGCGGAGTCGTTCCGCGATAGATATCCTCTGCGGACATCTCGCCCGATGTTGTCCACGACTGATAGCCGTTGACAAAGAATTTTTCGTTCTTTTCATACTCATGCCAGAATTCGAGCGACGCCGAAATAAGCGTTATCGGGCGCGAGGGAATGAGAGTCAGCTTCACTCCGCTCTCATCGTTAACGGTAATGACCGAGAAGTGCGGTCCAGAATAGCCGACGGTCTCATAGACTGCGCCGGCGAGAGAATATTTGAGTCTGAATACGGGCTTGTTCATCCTGTTTCCTCCCTACGATTTTCTCTTCAGGCTCCAGTTTATCATTTTGAGACGAAAAAAACAATAGGAATTTAGTGCCGCATCCATCGATTGAAAAAATTATAGACATAAAAAACAGCGCCGCACTCAAAACTGTGCGGTGCCGATATATTGGAACCCTTTCGGGCTTGTTTTAGTTCCTGCGGCTGAGAAGCCGCCGCTTAAGTTACAGTGCAGCTTTGCCTGCTACAGAACTAAGCGCGAGAAGCATCATGAGCTTGTGGAAGCTGAACTTCTTCTCCTTCTCAATCTCACCAAACAGGTCCTGTTCCATCTTGTAGTACTGCTTCATCATCATATCTGTCAGTCCTTTCATTTGGTATGCTTTCATTATACTCAGTTTCCGCTATTTGTCAAGTAATTTTGCACAAACGAGCGCGCTCTCATTTGTGCAATTTCACTAAAGGAACAGACTTTTATAAACCTACCAGTTTGAATAATTGCTTTTAACCGCATTAAAATCTTATGTGCATATTGCACAATCAGAGCGTTCCTGATTGTGTATTATGACGAAGTAAAAGCAGATTTTTTGGAACATCCTACAAAACAAGCGTCAAAAGTTTGTTAGAAATGACAACAAAAATATTTAAAAAGAGCCTCCGGCACATGTCGGAAGCTCTCGTTTTGTGTTATTCTGATGAAAAGAATCAGATTTTGCCCGCCTTTTCAAGCTCTTTGTAGTTTCTTCTAATCTTGAGAGTCGTGGTCTTCGGGAACTCTTCGGAGCGGAACTCGAGCTTGTCGATGTTCTTCCATCTGGGCATGTCGCGGTTGAACTGGTTGACAGCGTCCTTGATGAGCTGATCCGCTTCCTTGCCGTAATCCTCGTAGTAGGGATAAACCTCTGCGACGATCTTGTTGCCCTCCTGGCTGACGAGAATCTCATGGATCGCGTGGCAGCGCTGAGAAAGCTTGTCCTCAAGTTCCTCGGGAGAGACGTTCTTACCGTTGTTGGTAATGATAAGATTCTTCTTGCGGCCGACGAAGAAGAGGAAGCCGTCCTCATCGATTCTGCCGTAGTCGCCGGTCTTGAACCAGCCGTTGTCGAATGCCGCGGCGGTTGCCTCGGGATCCTTGTAATAGCCTCTCATGACGTTGGAGCCGCGGACATATATCTCGCCGACGCCGTCCTCATCGGGATCGTTTATCTTTATCTCGTTGCACGGAAGCGGTCTGCCGACGCTGCCGGACTTATGATTTTCCATGGTGTTGGTGGTAACTGCGGGCGAGCACTCGGTTATGCCGTAACCGTTGAGAACCTGTATACCGAGGTCATAGAGACCCTGCTCATACTCGGGGTCAAGCGCAGCACCGCCGACAATGATATACTTCAGATTTCCGCCGAGCTGCTCATGAACCTGAGCGAACAACTTGCGGCGGACGTCGATGCCGAACTTGAGAAGGAAGCGGCTTATCTTGATGCCCTTCTTGAGGACTTTCTCTCTGCCGGTCTTTCTCGCGGTCTTCCAGACGCGCTTATAGATAGTCTCGACAACCAGCGGAACGCCGGAGAAGTTCTGAGGATGATGGGTCTGGAAATCCTTAACGAGGTTCTTTATATCTACGCAGATATAGCCGTAGGTGATGATGATAAACGCGGCGAAGATAGTCGCAACCCACGAGAAGGTGTGGTTAAGCGGCAGGAAGCCGACGGAGTTTCCGCCCTGGAAGCACATGCAGGAGGAGGTGACAACAGAAGCGAGGTTGCCGTGAGTGAGCATAACGCCCTTGCTCTTGCCGGTGGTGCCGGAGGTAAAAACGATGGTTGCGAGATCATCGGGAGATACGACGACATCCTTATACTCGGTGTAGCCGTCCGCAAGGAGCTTCTCGCCCTCATCGATGTACTTCTGGAAATCGGGGATATAGAGATATGTATCCATGGGAGCACCTATCTCTTTTATCTTCTCGACTGTCGGAGCATAGTACTCGGAATAGAAGATAGCCTTGCACTCGCCCTCGTTGAGCTGAACGGCAAGATCCTCTGCGGGAAGCTTGGGGTCAAGCGGAACGCTGACTATCTTGCCCAGAAGGTTCGCAAAGAATGCGATTATCCACTCATAGGAGTTCTCGCCGATAATGGCGACATTGCAGTCCTTGACGCCGTGGGCAAACATATATGTGCCAAGGCAGTTGATATCGTGCCAAACGTCGTTAAATGTTTTCGTGATGAACGGATTGTCCTTTGTGCCGTTCACGTTGTCATACATAAAGAGGGGCTGATCCTTTCCCTCGCCGACGCCGTGGATGACAAGCTCTTTTATCGTCTTGACATCGGGCACATCATAGTATACGTCCTTGTACTTCTTTTTCATTTTGTGATTCCTTCCCTCATATTTTATTTTCTCTGGCCTTGAACTCCGTACCCCTTACAGAGTTCTCTCAAAACATAATTTTATATGATTGCAGAGCATTCTTTTTTACTATAACGAAATTAATAAACATTTGCATTAGTTTAGAAAAAGTTTATAATTTATATTAAAAAGCCAAAAAGCCGGACGAATCAGCTTCACTGATTGCGTCCGGTCGATGCGTTTTGCACTTCTTCTTTTTTTGCTTTTTCTTTCGAGGATTTGCCGAGCTTTTTGTATGCAAAGAACTTGTTTGTCACAAAGTTAAGCGGCGTTACTATAACCGCGACTATGCACGGGGCGATATACTCCGCGAGCTTTCTGTCGGTCATATCGACGCCCGACTGCCTTATGGCCTCGCCCAACGACCTTACGCCCTCCTCGAGGTTCAATACGTCAAGGAAGAGCCAGGTGAGCAAGGTTGTCAAAAACAGTCCCGAGAAAGCATACACAACATAGAGTCTGAGCAAAACCTGCCAGCCCTTGACTCCCTCATCGCGTTCAAAGACAAGGCTGCTGTTAATCAGATATGATGAGAGCACACTGAGCACGAAGCCCACAAGAGTCGCAAGCACATAGTGACCCCCGACAAAAACAACGGCGGCATACGCAACATAGTTGACTATCGCGTTTATACTGCCGACGACGATGAATTTCAGGTACTGAATAACTGCATTATTACTCTTTTTCTTCACCTTTCCGCCTCCCCTGCGAATATCAAGAAGATGATAACATATAAGTGCGGTCTTTTCAATATCAAAAAAACAGATTGGCTCTGAATCCCCTGCTGTTTTGATTCTCTATTGTTAAATCTTTCTTAAGTTCATAAAAGGAACAAAATACAATTATACTTATACTAAAATAACAGCATATTAAGGTGGGACAGGCTGCGAACAGACAGCCGCCGCCATGGGATGGAGATGCAAGGAAAATATGAAAATCAAACCGCTCAGCCGCCTTATGACCGACTTCGGCGGCTTCCTGGGTCTTGCGGAGCACGTCAAGCTCGGGATCTATGCGAAAAACGCCGTTAAGGTTCAGGAACACATTGTCAAGAAGCTCATGCGCGACAACAAGAACACCGTATACGGCAAGGCGCACAATTTCAAGGACGTTCACTCCGTTGCGGACTATCAGGCAAAGGTTCCTCTCTCGCGCTACAAGGACTACGAGAAATATATCGACCGCATGGTTGAAACCGGCGAAAGAAATCTTATAACCAGATACCGCATACACAGATACGCCGAGTCCTCCGGCAGCATCGGCAAGCCGAAGCTCGTTCCCCTCGCCGCAAGGTCGCTGTGGAACTGCCAGTGCTTCAGCTTCTCGGCTCCCGTCGGCTGCGCCGTCAAGTGGTTCCACGCGCACGGCAAGCGTCTGCCTCCTCAGAAAGGCATGCTGACGCTCGAGATAACGCCCCACCGCCTTCCCAACGGAAAGACCTGCAGCTGCCTTTCCGGTATCCCGATGATGTACTTAAAGCCCATAGTCAGCTCATTTGTCACCTCTCCCCCGGAGATAATGTTCCCGGAGGATCCGAGCAGAACGGATATGCAGTATTTCAAGCTGCGTTTCGCTCTGATGGACAGAGACGTGAGCTACCTGAGCACAATGATAATAACCGTTCTCGAGTCGATGATGCATTATCTCGAGGACAACTGGGAGATGCTCTGCGACGACATTGAGCACGGCACGATAAACGAGAGCATCGCGTGCCCGCCCCAGGTAAAAGAAAAGCTCATGAAGCGCATTAAGCCCATGCCCGACCGCGCCGCCGAGCTTCGCAGCGAATTTGAAAAGGGCTTTGACACTCCGATAGTCCCCCGAATCTGGAAGAACTGCTGCTGGATGTTCGGCATGGGCGCAGGCTCACTCGAGGTATACTCGAAGAAGCTGGGCCGTTACACGGGAAATCTCCCGATTCACAACATGGGCTACGGCGCATCCGAGGATCTTGTTGCAGTTCCGATAGCGCTCAACTCCAACGACTGCGTAATTCTTCCTCACAACGGATTCTTTGAGTTCCTGCCCGTCGGCGCTCCCGAGGGCACCCGCCCGTTCACCATAAGCGAAGTAAAGCCCGGCGAGGAATATGAAATAATCATCACGAATCTCTCCGGTCTCTACCGTTACCGCATTGACGACGTCGTCGAGGTCACCGGCTTCTACAAGCAGTCTCCGACGGTAATGTTCAAGTACAGACTCAACCAGGTGCTTAACATCGGTGGAGAAAAGACCGACCAGAGCATGGTTGACTGGGCGGTTGAGCAGATGTGTGACCGTTTCGGCACCGTCTCCGTCGGACACAGCGTTTATCCCGACACCGAGACGACTACTCCCGGCCACTATGTCCTCTTCGTTGAGACCGAGGACGAAATCGATCCCGCAAGACGTCAGGAGTTCGCGGCGGTATTTGACGAAAAGCTCAGCGATTCGAACCTCTTCATCAGCGATGCCTGGCACGAAAAGACCCTCAGCAAGACCGAGCTTCACTTTGTCAAGAAGGGCACTTATCACCAGTATCTCGAGATGAAGAAGAACGAGGGCGCGAACCTCAACCAGCTCAAGCCCGTTGTCCTGCTCAACACTCAGGACAAGCGCGACTTCTTCTGGAAGAACGTCACCGACTGACGGTAATTTAATAAAAGCTTACAGCCGCAACGGGGTTACCATTGCGGCTGTTTTGTATTTTTGTGGTGGACTTGTATAGAGAAAATTGGAATTTATCGTGAAATCCATCAGGCTCCCCTGTAGGGGAGCCGGCTCGGCGCAGCCGAGACTGAGGGGTTATTTCGCTTCGCTCAAGGTAATAAGTAAAAGTGAATAACGAAAAAGTATGCGATATGGGCGGCTATCATCCGCCCGCGAAATTCGCACAACTTTATTGGTGCAACTTGTAGGGTGCGGCGACCTCGACGCACCGCTACCGCGACAGCGGCACGAAATCTTTGCAAAAGTTTATTTTACCAACCGTAATTGCAAACCTCGTTCGTCCGCTTTGAAGCCCATATAGCAAAAGCGACTAAAAGCTTGTTTCACTTGCACCATACCGAAAACGCCGTGATGCTCACGCATCAAAGGGTCGTCGAGTCGCCGACCCCTACAAACCGCCAACCGAGCCACCTATGGCAACACCGCGGCGCGGCTATTGAAAGCTTGATTATAAAAAATTATTTGAGTCACTTGCTTTTACCTTGCTATGGCTCAAGTGATAGATAAATCCTAATTTGTCACATGTATCGCAAACACAAAATCCTACCCATGAAAACTGGGCAGGATTTAATGCTTTTATTACACTGTCGGGACAATGAGTTTATTTATCTGTTTGCCTCGTCGACAAACACGCGGAACAGCGGCAGGCATGAGGAGAAGAATTTTTTATACGCCTCGCAATAATCGCGGTCGGCTCTGCTTCGCTTGCATCCGCCGCCGCGGCAGAAGGGATAATATCTGCATGCCTTGCACTTCGGGTCGACCGGCAGGCTCTCGCGGATAAAATCGGCGGCTTTCTTTGAATTTGCCATCGCTTCAAGCTCATCTGAATTTATGTTGCCGAGCAGCCATTCGTCAAGGCAATAGAAGTCGCACGGATAGACATTGCCGTTGCCCTCGACTACAAATTGATGCATACAGTGACCGCAAACGCCGCACTGCTCCGGCTGTCTGCCGACATACATCTGAACCCAGTTGTCAAACTGGCGTATGCTCGTATATTCGCCGCGGACGTAGTCTATGACATAGGCGTTGAACAGATGTATCAGAAAATGCGCATACTGCTCATTAGTCATATATAATTCGCTCTCGCTCTTGTCACCGAACGGGCGCAGGCACGGGATGAACTGAAGATATTTAAATCCCTTGCGTTTGAAGAACGAATATATCCTGTCGATATTCTCGGCGGCGTAGCCCGTGAGCACGGCCAAAATATTAAAATCGACCTCGTGCATGGTCAGCATCTGGGCGGCGTTGAGAATTTTATAGAATCTGTTCGTACCGTTGGCGTCAACTCTGAAGCGGTTCGCCGCCATATCGCCGTCAAGGCTCAGACCCACGAGGAAATGTTCATCGTGAAAGAACCGCGCCCACTGCTCATCTATTAATAAGCCGTTGGTCTGTATACTGAAAAATATACGGCTGCCGCGCAGGTTATATTTCTTGACCCGCTCGGCAAAGTCCCTGAAATAGTCTATCCCGGCGAGCAGCGGCTCTCCGCCCTGAAATGCAAAAGCTACACTGTCCCCTTTCGCGAAGCTGAGCGCGCTTTTTATGAGCCTGTCAGAAGTTTCGGCGGACATAATGCCGAGGTTGTGCTCTTCTCTTATCTGCGATACATCGTGATAAAAGCAATATTCGCACCGCAGATTGCAAAGGCTCGACGCGGGCTTTATCATTATTGAAAGTTCAGGCAAAATTTCACCCCCGGATATTCCGACCGCCGAGCGGACTGTTCACCCGTTCGGCGGCAATTTATCTGTTATTTTTTCTCTATGATTCCGCGGCGGTTCTCCTTGAAATCGTTCATCTTTTCGTCGAGTCTGTCGCGCATCTCATCGGCAATTGTCGGATATGCCGGGGTGCGGTTGTAGTTCTCGCCCGCATCGTCGGTCAGGATATGCAGCCAGTTCTTGCGGAATTTGTCGAAGAACGCGGAGTTGTCGTTCTGTATATTCTTGAAATACTTGAACACGACATACTCATTATTCTTGAGAACATCGAAATCATAGTCTTTATACTCCTCGCGCGAGAGTATATCGGCAGTCGGTATAGCGTACTGGATAGCCTTGAGCTTTTCGCGCTTCATGTGGAGTATCGGGGTTTCGGCAGTGTGTATAACTTTATTCTGAGTGAAAACGGGAACCATCGAAACGCCGTCTATAACGCGGTCTGCGGGAAGATAGTTTTTCTCCGTTCCGCCGTTTCCGGTGATGCCGCACATCTCGACGAGAGTCGGGAACAGATCGACGAGTGTTGCGGACTCATCATAAGTCGAACCCGCCTTGAACAGACCGCCGTTGTTGCCCCAGCGAATCATAAACGGAACCTTCTGACCGCCCTCATAAGCGAGATATTTGCCTCCGCGGAGGTCGCCCGTGGAGCCCTGAAGCGCGGGGCCGTTGTCGCTGGTGAACACGATTATCGTGTCGTCCATAACGCCGAGCTCCTCGAGGGTATCAAACAGCTTGCCGAGATAATAGTCGAACTCTGTAACGCAGTCGACATAAGTGCCCATGCCAGACTTGCCCTTGAACTCGTCGCCGACGAATACGGGCGCGTGCGGCCACGGAGTTGCATAGAACGCGAAGAAAGGCTCGTCGCCCTCCTTGACCTGCTCGGTTATCCAATCGTTCATTTCCTCATATATCCACTTTGTGGCGTTGCCCTGATCCTTGAGCTCGTCTGTGCCGCGGGCTATCTCATATTCACCGTTCTCTTCACGGACATGGTAGAACGGATTCATATCGTTGACATAGTGGCTGCCGTAGAAATAATCGAAGCCCTGATTGGTCGGCAGATACTCGCCGTAATCGCCGAGATGCCACTTGCCGAAGCAGCCGGTAGCATAGCCCGCTCCCTTGAGAGCCTCCGCTATGGTTATCTCGTCGCCGAGCATACCGTCGGCATTGCCGCCCATTTCAACGGAATTGAAGATACGGGTCGAGGCGAACGGAGAGAATGTGTCAACGGTCGGATATATGACATTGTCGGCATATCCACGATAGGGATAGCGCCCGGTGAGCGCGGCAAAACGCGCAGGAGAGCAGACGGAATAGCTCGAATAGAAATTCGTGAACTGCGCGCCCTCTTCGCCGATGCGGTCGATGTTCGGGGTATCATATATCGCGCCATTTGCGGAGACATCGCCGTAGCCGAGATCGTCCATGAGAATAAACAGGACATTGGGCGAATTCTCTTTTGTTTTATTTTTGTCTATCCCCTTGAGGTAGTCGTCCTGGCCGTCCCATAGACGCTCGGCGTTGGGCTTCGAGCGCAGGTTCATGGTGAGCACGAAGGCTATGGTAGTGAACACGAGCAGCACACTGAGAACACGCGAGAGTACTTTTTGAAGAGTAACTTTTTTATCGATTTTCACAACGCAGAGAATAACGCCGACAATAACGGCTATGCTCGGCAGGGCGAGCAGGAGATTGCCGAGCAGGCGGGTGAAGAAATTACCCTCGCCTGTAAGCCAGGGATGCTCCGCGCTCGAAAATCCCGCAAGACCGGAAGTGAACGCGCCGAAGCCCGCATCCGCGCCGAAAATTATGTAATAAGTGATAACGCCGAACAGCGCGGCACAATAGCCGATAAGAAAACCGAGATAAAGTCGGCGCTTGAAAAACATACCGATAACTATAAGCGCGGACACAATGCAGCAAAATCCCACACAGATGACCGCTGTCATATTGAGCCTCGTTATCCACATCGCGAGCATGAGTGCGGTACCGATAACGCTGACGATTATCGGGAACACTTTCTTTCCGGAATCAAATTCTATCTTTTTCTTCAAATCATGACCTCCTTTGAAAAATTCACCAATACGGATTATATCATTAATTGCGGGATTTGTCACCCTTTTTAAAATTAAAAAGAGGCTGTCGCATTCAGATGCAGAAAGCGTTTTTTTGACCCAAAGCTGTATAGTATACTGCGAGTGGGCAAAAAAGCGCTTAAAAGAGCAATAATAAAAGGTCATACTCCGCATTATAATCATACGAAATATGACCTGCATCTCTTGCTCTTTGGTCTGCGCTGAATGCGGCAGACCCTAAATTACGCTCTGTTGTTTCTTTTTATTGCCTCAATAGCTCCCTTTTCGAGCCGCGAGACCTGCGCCTGCGAAATACCTATCTCCCCTGCCACTTCCATCTGAGTCTTGCCTTTTAAGAAGCGCAGATAAAGTATTTTCTTCTCCCGCTCCGGCAGATTTTCGACCGACTCGCGAAAGATTATCTCATCGAGCCAGCTCCCGTCATCGCCGCTGTCGCCGAGCTGATCCATGACATATATCGTATCGCCGCCGTCCGAGAACACGGGCTCATAGAGCGAGACGGGCTCGACAATCGCTTCGAGGGCTAAAACTATCTCCTCTTTTTTCATGTTCATCGCTTTCGCTATCTCTTCTACCGTCGGGTCGCGCCCGAGCTTTGCGACAAGCTTCTCTTTCTCCTGCATCGCGTGATAGGCTACATCTCTTATTGATCGACTGACACGCATCGCGTTGTTGTCGCGCAGATAGCGGCGTATCTCGCCGATTATCATGGGTACGGCATAGGTCGAAAAGCGAACATTCTGGTTTATATCAAAGTTATCTATAGCCTTTATAAGCCCGATGCACCCGACCTGAAAGAGATCATCGGGGTTCTCTCCCCTGTTTGTAAACCGCTGGACAACGCTCAGGACAAGGCGCAGATTTCCGTTTATAAGCTCGTCCCGCGCCGACTTGTCCCCTGAATGCATACGGCGCAGAAGCTCCGTCTTTTCTTTCTCTTTGAGCACCTTCAGCTTCGATGTATTCACTCCGCAGATCTCGACCCTGTTGTACTGCATTCCGCCGCCTCCCACTTTGCTCGCGCTATAAAAAATTATTCCCATATAGCGCGCTCTTAATACCGCGGAGAAAAATTTTTGAGCTGAGATTGACACGGCGGCGACGGGCGTGTTACCATTTATCCGGAATAAAAAATATTGAAGGAGGCGCACTATGCGGTTCGGAACCTGCGTTGGATTTGACAAGCTCGAATCTGCCGCGAAGCTCGGATATGACTATCTTGAGAGCAACCTGGGGCACATAAAAAGTCTCAGCGAGCAGGAACTAAAAAATACAAAAGCAATGCTTGACGGTTATGGAGCGAAGCTTGAAGCGGTGAACTGCTTTTTCCCCGGGGAGATACACCTCGCCGGAGAGGATGCGGACATTGAAATTATAAGAGACTACACGCGCCGCGCGTTTGACAACGCAGTGTTTCTCGGAATCAAAACCTGCGTGCTCGGAAGCGGGCGTTCGCGCAGCGTGCCGGACGGATTCGACAGAGAAAATGGTCTCGAACAGATACACTCGGCTCTGCGAGTTATAGACGACGAAGCGGGCAAACACGGAATAAGAGTTGCTATTGAGCCGCTGAACAGGCTCGAAACGAATGTGTTTACGACAGTCCGCAAGAGTGTTGACATCTGCCGCACTCTGGGGCTCAAAAACATATTTGTCCTCGCCGACATATATCATATGGTTATGGAAAATGAGGACTTCGGTGCGCTTCGGTATGCAGGAGACAAATTGATACATATACACTTCTCGAACCCGACCGCAAAAGATTCGCCGAACGGCGGAAAAATGAAGCGCATCTTCCCCGCAGAGGGCGACGGGTACAATTACGCGCCGTTTGTGCAAGCCGTAAAGGAAGCCGGATACGACGGAAGAATGAGCATTGAAGCCAACTGCATAAACTTTGAAGCCGAAGCGGCAGAGGGGCTTAAAATGATGAAGAAGCTTTTTGAGTGAGGATAAAATGAGACACGAATATAGCAATCTTAAAATTTTCGCGCAGGGCGGCGACGCAATCAAAGCCGCAGAGATACTGCGCGGAGAAATAGAATCGAGAACGGGAGCTATGCCGCAAATGACCGACTCCGAAGAAGCGGACATATCTCTTATCGCCGACCCGAACGGTCTGCGCGACGGATATAAAATAGAGCAGAGCGGCAGCCGCCTTGTTTTCAGGGCGCGGGGCATACGCGGGCTGATATTCGCCATTGGCATGTTTCTGAGAAAAATCGAAGTTTCGGGCGAAAAAATCACGCTCATACAGGACATCAGCGGAGAATACAAGCCTGATAAGCGCATAAGGGGTCATCAGCTCGGCTACCGCACAACGCCCAACAGCTACGACGCGTGGGATCTGGAGGACTACCGCAGATATTATCTCGACCTGATGTTCTTCGGCTGCAACACGGTTGAGCACATCCCCTATGACGGGCTCGGAGCGCAGCAGAACAGGCTGATGAAATACGACCCGCAGGACTTTCTCGTTGAAGCTTCAAAAATCGCGGACGAATACGACCTCGATGTATCGCTCTGGTACCCGAACGACCGCGAGAGCCTTGAGGACGCCGAGAAACGGCGCAGGCGCGTCTTCGAGCGCACGCCGAGGATAAACGTAATGTTCCCGCCCGGAGGCGACCCCGGCGACTACGACGCGGATGAATTTATAAGCCGCTGCCGCGATTTTTCGCGCCTGCTCAAGGAATATCATCCGAACGCCGAGATGTGGCCGTCCGCACAGCAGCCGCACTCGATACCGAACTGGGGCGAAAAGCTCATAAGCGAACTGCAAGAACTGCCCGACGAGATTGACGGCATTATAACAGGTCCGAACCACGCTTTTGAGATGGATGAGCTGCGCCGCAGAGTGCCCGCAAAATATCCGATAAGATTTTATCCGGACATAACGCACAACGTGCGCTGCGAATATCCGGTTCACTTCGACCGCGACGACTGGCACTATGCACTCGCCGCGGGACTCAGCCGCGAATGCACGAATCCCCGCCCCTGCGAATACAGGGAGATTCACCGCCTCACGCGCAGATATGTTGTCGGCAGTGTTTCATATTCCGAGGGCATAACGGACGATGTCAACAAATGCGTCTGGAGTGACATGGACTTCTTTCCCTATGTCGATGTCCGCGACTCGCTCGAGGACTATTCGCGCCTGTATTTCCCCTCCCTGCCCGCCGACGAGGTTGCGGACAGGATACTCGGGCTTGAGCTAAACTGGCAGACAGATCCGGCGGAGAATCCCGGCATTGACGACAATCTCAGAGGTTGGGAGTCGCTCGCCGAAAGATATCCCGATGCCGTGAAGCTCTGGCGATTCAACCAGTGCTTATTCCGCGCAAAGTGCGACGCATATTTAAGACACAAGCGGATAATCGAACTGCAAGCGATAAAAGAAGCGAAACGCGAGATTCTCTCCGGCAGGCTCGCGAGCGCAAAGGATATACTCAAAAATACCGAGGACAGGCGTGAAAAGGCGCTTCGCGCGGACATAGAGCGCATTGCGGAAGAGCTTTTTGAACAGATAGGCTTGCAGACGGATGTTGAGCGCTACTGCGCCAACAGCTGGGAGCGCGGCGCAGTGCTCGAGACAATCGACCTGCCGAACACCGACCGAGCATGGCTTATGGGTCGGCTCGAAAAGGCTGAATCGATGCCCGATGACGAGGCTAAAAAATACATGATTCGCAGCGTCAGGCGCAACGAAGTCGAGAGCGACGAATATTATTTCTCGGTCGCGGAGTACGGCTTCGGAGTGCTCGGGTGCGAGCAAGTTGTCGGCCCCGAGGGCATATACATGAACTTCCAGGGTGACCGCCCCGATGTCAACAACGGCAGTCTCCCGACCTGCCTTTTCAAAGTCTACGACAATCAGTCGTTCAGGTGCAAGCTGGGCGGATTCAGATATGACACCGACTACGAGCTGAAAGTCACGTATCATCAGAAAAAAGATGAGAGCATCGACGACCTGACGATAAAAGCCAACGGAACGATTGTATACAAAGGCGGTCAGTTCGGCGAAGAGGACGAAGAATTCAACCGCGAGATGCTCCCGGACGGCTTTGTCTGCGCGGTATATCAGCTGCCGAAAGATGTGTTCGTCAACGGGTGCGTTGAAATCGAGATATTCGAGGAGCACGCAGGAGTTATGATAAGCGAACTGCGAATAGTTAAGAAAAAATAAAGATATGCACTGTGGAAAACCGCAGTGCATATTTTTTACAGCCCCGACGGATTGAATTGGTAGAGCAAATATGCTATTATATATATGTATAACAAACGGAGGTCTCGAATGGAAGCTGTTGCAACTCCCCTCGCTGGAAAGCCGCTTTTCAGCAACAAAGCACTCAAAAAATTGATATTCCCGCTTGTCATCGAGCAATTTCTCGCGATATCCGTCGGTTTCTGCGACACGGTTATGATATCCGGTCTAGGCGACGAGGCTATTTCGGGCGTTTCGCTCGTTGACATGATAATGACGCTGATGATAAACGTCTTTGCCGCGCTCGCTACGGGCGGCGCAGTCGTTGCGGCGCAGTTCATCGGCGCAAAAAGAGCAAAGGACGCGCGCAACAGCGCATCTCAGCTGATATTTATCGCGTTTATAATCTCGATTGTACTCATGGCACTGACCCTTGTTTTCAAGGCTCAGCTGCTCAGGCTCTTTTTCAGCACGCTTGAAGAGGGCGTTATGCAGTCCGCATTGACATATTTCTGGATATCCGCGCTGTCGTTCCCGTTCCTCGCTATATACAACTGCTGCGCAGCGCTTTTCCGCGCCATGGGCAACTCGAAAATATCGATGTTAGCCTCGCTCATCACTACAATTATGAACATAATCGGCAACGCCATTCTCATATACGGAGTCAAATGGGGTGTTGCTGGTGCGGCGATATCCTCGACTATTTCGCGTTTTGCGGCGATGCTCCTCCTGCTCATCCTCCTGCACAAGAGAGACCGTCCGATTTATATCTCGATTAAAGATAAATTCAGGCCGAATTTCGGGCTTATAAAAAAGATACTCTCTATAGGAATACCCAGCAGCATCGAGAGCAGCCTGTTTCACCTCGGGCGCATACTTGTTGTCAGCATCATAACCTCGTTCGGAACGGTTCAGATAGCGGCTAACGCAGTCGCAAATAATCTCGACGGAATCGGCTGCATACCCGGCCAGGCGATGGGGCTTGCGGTGATAACGGTCATAGGCCAGTGCGTCGGTCTGGGCAGCGAAGAGCAGGTAAGACTGCACACGAAGAAGCTGATGAAGCTGACCTATCTTATGTCGGCGATATGGAACGCAATAATCCTCGCTACCCTGCCGCTGACGCTCAAGATGTACAACATCTCGCCCGATGCATATTCGCTCGCGCTCAAGCTCATCATTATCCACAACGGCTGTGCCATTTTCATCTGGCCTGCTTCGTTCACCATGCCGAATGTTCTCAAGGCAGCGAACGATGTCAAATTCACGATGTGCATCGCGCTGTTTTCGATGTTCACTTTCCGACTGCTTCTGAGCTACATAATCGGACTCAAGCTCGGCATGGGCGCTATCGGCGTCTGGGTAGCGATGATAGTCGACTGGGTGTTCCGCGCGGTTGCGTTCTGCCTGCGATACAGAGGCAAACGCTGGCTGAGCTACAGCATTTACAAAAAAGACAAGAAACCGGCAAAAGCAGAATAAATCTGACCCCGCAGTTGCGTTTACTGCGGGGTCGGATTATATCACGGCATAAAAACGAGGCAGTCTTTCGACTGCCTCACTTTTCATTTAATTATTTGTTGCCGGTCATCTTTGCGATTTCTTCGGCGTAGTTCTCTTCTTTCTTCTCGATGCCCTCGCCCTTTGCGTAGCGGATGAAGCCGGTAGCCTTTATCGAAGCGCCGAGCTTCTTAGCAACATCTGCAATGTAGCCTGCGACATCGCCGTCATAGAGATCCGAACGAACGAATGCCTGCTCAAGAAGGCAAACTTCCTTGAGCTGCTTCTTCATACGGCCGTCGACTGCACCTGCAAAGATCTTGTTTGCAACGATATCAGCCTTGCTTGCCATTGCAAGCTCGACAAGAGTCTCAACTGCCTTATCGGAAAGGAAGTTGAAGAGGAACTTGTTGTTCTTCTGCTCCTCATAAGCTACAAGATCCTCATCGCTGAAGAGCTTATCGTTGACAGCCTTATCGAAGAGATTCTTAAGAATCGGCTTCGGAAGAGACTCGGGCTTGTTGAGCGAGCTGTCGATAGTGATCGACTTCATCTTTGCAAGCTCATCGTCGGAGATGCAATCCTTGCTGAGATACTCGGGGCTCATAGCTGCAATCTGCATTGCAACGTTTCTGCCCATCTCCTTAAACTCTGCCTTATCGGCAGCGTCTGTATCAAAGCTGACAAGAACGCCTACCGAGCCGCCGCCGTGGATATAGGAAGCAACAGTGCCCTCAACTCTTACAAAGCGGCGAACCTTCATGTTCTCACGGATTACGAGGAAGAGCTCCTGAACAGCGTCGGAGACAGTCTCATCGCTGCCCGAAAGGGTCATAGCAAGGAGAGCGTCAACATCTGCCGGATTCTTTTCCGCAACAGTGACAGCAATCTTATTTGCAAGCTCAACAAACTTCTCGTTCTTTGCAACGAAGTCTGTCTCGCAGTTGACTTCTACCATAGAAGCAACCTTATTTGCCTCATCATAATATGCAACAACAACGCCCTCGGCGGCAACGCGGCCTGCCTTCTTGGCGGCGGAAGCAAGACCCTTCTCACGAAGAACATCAACGGCCTTGTCCATATCGCCGTCGGTCTCTGTGAGAGCCTTCTTGCAGTCCATCATACCTGCTCCGGTCTTTTCGCGGAGAGCCTGTACGTCTTTAGCAGTGAAGTTCATTATTTGTCCTCCTCTGTCTCTGCGGCCTCGGCAGCCTCTGCGTCGCCCTGCTCGCCCTGTCTGCCCTCGATGACAGCATCTGCCATTGCGGCGGAGATAAGACGGACAGCGCGGATAGCGTCGTCGTTGCCGGGGATAACATAGTCTACTTCATCGGGATCGCAGTTTGTGTCGACGATAGCGATGATCGGAATACCGAGCTTATGAGCCTCGAGAACAGCGATCTTCTCCTTGCGGGGATCGACGATGAACATAGCAGCGGGCTGCTTCTTCATCTTGGAAATACCGCCCATGAACTTCTCAAGCTTCTCTATCTCGAGCTGGAGCTTGATAACTTCCTTCTTGGGAAGCATATCGAAAGTTCCGTCAGCCTCCATGGTCTTGAGCTGCTCAAGTCTCTTTATACGGCGCTGAATGGTGTTGAAGTTGGTGAGCATACCGCCGAGCCAACGGGCGTTGACATAAGGCATGCCGCAGCGCTCAGCCTCCTCGCGGATAGAATCCTGAGCCTGCTTCTTCGTACCGACGAAAAGGATCTCCTTGCCGTCTGCAGCGATATCGCGGACCGCCATATAGGCATCCTCAAGCTTCTTGACCGTCTTCTGAAGGTCGATGATGTAAATACCGTTGCGCTCCGTGAAAATATAGGGAGCCATTTTGGGGTTCCATCTTCTGGTCTGATGACCGAAGTGCACACCTGCTTCAAGCAGCTGCTTCATTGATACTACTGACATTTGTTTTTCCTCCTTTGGTTTTTCCTCCGCGAAACAGGGCGGCCGCAACGGCGAAAATTCACCGCACCGGGCGACTTCCTAAAGCTTCGCGTGCGTAATGCTCGGATATTATATCACAGCAAGATATAAAAATCAAGAGTTTTTTAATCTATTTCAGCTTTTCTCTGCCGGTTCTTTGTGCTCTTCTCTTTTGCCGCCGGAAGTTTTTGCAAGCGCCTTGTTATAGAGCTTGTACACTCCGCACTTCCAGCACAGGAGCATACCGACGACTGCGCCGACGACCGCCTGAAGAATCTGGAAAGGAAGCTTCATAACGGCGTATTCCGGGGTGCTGTAGATAAACGCTCTGCCGAGGGAGTAACCGACGACCATAATGACCGCGCCTATCGAGACGCCTATTCCGCTCGCGAGCACGGGGTGCTTCTTCAGAACATAGTGCGAGAAAACGGAGATGATAACAGCCTGGAGTCCGTGGGTAAACAATGAGACGAACATCGGGAGCGGATAGAAGAACAGGTCGCCGAGGAACGCGCCGACTCCGCCGACTATAAACGCCGCGACAGGGTCGAGGATTATCGCCGCGGTGCAGATAATTATATCATTGAGATACAGGTGACCGCCCGGAACAGGAACGCCGAACGAGCTCATCGCGACATTGAGCGCCATGAACATTGCCGTTAAGCATATCCACAGCGTGGTTCTTTTTGTGTTGCTTTTTTCTTTCATTTTCAAGTCCTCCTTGCTTTTTTGACAGGAATATTATACAATACCACTGATAATATAAAATAGTCAGAAACGGAGAAAATAATATAACCAGATGAAATACACGGTTGACTTGAACGACCGCCCGGTCTATTTGCAGATTTACAGACAGCTCAGGGCGGATATAGTCGGCGGGGCGTTCGCCTACGGCAGCAAACTGCCGTCAAAGCGGCTGCTCGCGGAAGAGCTCGGGGTGAGCACGATAACGACAGAGCACGCATACAATCTGCTCTGCGAAGAGGGATACGCTCAGGCGCGAGAGAGAAGCGGATATTTTGTTGTTTTCCGCCGTTCGGACGGCTTTGCGGCGTCCGACAGCAGACCGCCAGAGCCGATGCGAGGAAAAAATATCGAACACAGCAAGCCCGAATTTTCGGTGTCGCTGCTCAGCAGGACGATGCGCAAAGTTATTGCGGACTGCGGAGACGAGATACTTGAACGCTCACCGCACTCGGGGCGAATCGAATTACGCGACGCGCTGCGGCAATATCTCGCGAGAAACCGCGGCATATCGGTTGACACGGAGCAGATAATTGTAGGTTCGGGCGCCGAATATCTCTACGGGCTGATAGTCGACCTGCTCGGCAGGGACAAAACATACGCGATAGAGTCGCCGTCATATGAAAAAATCGAGCAGGTATACAGGGCGGCGGGGGTCAAATACGAGCTTCTCCCGCTCTCGGACGACGGCATAGACGGCGCAGCACTGAGCGGCAGCAAGGCGGATGTTCTGCACACGACTCCATATCGGAGCTTCCCGACTGGGGTCACTGCGTCCGCTTCGAAGAGATATGAATATATCAGCTGGTCTTCATCGGGCGACAGATTCATTGTTGAGTCGGACTACGACTCCGAGTTTTCGGTCTCGCAGAAGCCTGCGGACACGCTTTTTGTGCTCTCCGACCGCGACAATGTAATATATCTCAACACATTTTCAAAAACTATATCGCCATCGCTGCGTGTCGGATACATGGTTCTGCCGAAAAGGCTCGTTAAGACATTTGAAGAGCGGCTCGGGTTCTATTCCTGCACCGTGCCGACCTTCGAGCAATTGGTGCTGACCGAGCTTCTGAACAGCGGCGACTTCGAGCGGCACATAAACAGAGTAAGACGCGCAAAGCGCAGAGAGCTCAATAAAGCATGAAAAATCGGCGGCAAGGTCACTCCCATGCCGCCGTTCGTTTTTATTTTTTATTTGTCTTTTATCTTCAGCATTGCGCGCATGGCGTTGAGCACAGCGAGAATAAGAACTCCGACATCGCCGAAGACCGCTATCCACATATCCGCGATACCGAATGCGCTGAGCACGAGGATAATCACTTTGACCGCGAGCGCGATCCAGATATTCTCGTTGACGATGCGCATGGTCTTTCTGGCTATCTTTATCGCCGTCGGGAGCTTTGAAATCTTGTCATCCATGAGGACGATATCCGCCGACTCAATCGCGGCGTCGCTGCCCATCGCGCCCATTGCGATGCCTACATCGGCTCTTGTGAGCACGGGTGCGTCGTTGATGCCGTCGCCGACGAACGCGACCTTGTTGCCCTCGCCGAGCAGCTCTTCAACGCGCTCAACCTTCTGCGACGGAAGCAGTTTTGCATGGACTGCGCTGAGTCCGAGCTGCTTGCCGACCGCTTCGGCGACGCGCTCATTATCGCCCGTGAGCATAACGGTGTTCTTGATACCGAGCTCCTTGAGCTTCGCTATCGCGTCTGCGGAGTCGGGCTTTATCTCATCGTTGATAACGATATGTCCGAGATACTGCGCACCCTCGCTGATATGAATAACGGTACCTGCCATATGGCACTCATGCCACTTGGCTCCCGCCATATCCATGAGCTTGCCGTTGCCGACAAAATAAGTCTTGCCGTCGATAACGGCCTCGAGACCCATGCCTGCGTGCTCGGTTATCTTGCCGATACGACTCTTATCTATATGACCCTTATGCGCCGCGACTATCGACTCGCCGACCGGGTGAGTTGAATAGCTCTCCGCCGCGGCGGCGACATCGAGAAGATGCGCCTCGGTGATATTTTCGGGATGAATGGCGTTGACCGCGAATGTGCCTTTCGTCAGCGTTCCGGTCTTGTCGAACACGACCGTGTCGATCTTTGAAAGGGTCTCCATATAGTTGGCACCCTTTATAAGTATGCCGTCACGCGAAGCTCCGCCGATGCCGCCGAAGAATGACAGCGGGACGGAAACGACCAGCGCGCACGGGCACGAGACAACAAGGAAGGTAAGCGCGCGCTCGATCCATCTGCTCCAGAGACTCCATGTGCTGGGAGTGCCCATGAGCATGGAGACAAGCGGAGGTATAATCGCGAGCACAACGGCTCCGATAACGACGCAGGGAGTATACCAGCGCGAGAAGCGGGTGATGAAGTTCTCGGCTCTCGCCTTTTTCTCCGAGGAGTTTTCAACGAGTTCGAGAATCTTCGCGACCGTGCTCTCCTCAAAGCGGCTCTGCGTTCTAACATGGATAACGCCGGAAAGATTTATCGTTCCGCTCGTCACTCTGTCACCGACAGTCTTGTCTGCGGGCAGGCTTTCGCCTGTCAGGGCGGCGGTATTGACAGAAGTCGAGCCGTCGATTATCTCGCCGTCAAGCGGAATCTTTTCGCCGGGCTTGATAACTATAGTCTCGCCGAGTTCAACTTCCTCTGGCGACACGGTTTCCTCTTTTCCGTCGCGCACGACTACGGCATAGTCGGGACGGATATCCATAAGCGCGGATATTGACTTGCGGCTCTTGCCGACCGCGATGCTCTGGAACAGCTCGCCGACCTGATAGAATATCATGACCGCCGAGGCTTCACGGTAATCGCCGACGCCGAACGCGCCGACAGTGGCGATGGCCATGAGGAAATGCTCATCGAACACCTGACCGTGGGCAATATTGCGTATAGCGTCCCACAGGACATCGTAGCCTATCACAAGATACGGCGCGATATACAGCAGCAGTGCTTTCCAGCCCTCAAAGCCGAATATCTCGTCGACTGCCCAGGCAACACCTGTCAGCACGACAGATACGATTATTCTTATCAGTGTTTTCTTCTGCTTTCTCGTCATCGGGGACACCCCTCTTACTTAAGAATTATTGTGCAATCGGGCTCAACTTTCTTTGCGGTCTTGACAACTTTCTTGAGCACATCGTCAAAAGCATCGTCTGCCGCCTCAAGGGTCAGCTTCTGGGTGAAGAAATTGACGCTGACGCTCTCGACTCCGTCAACCTTGGCGATAGCCGCCTCCATCTTTGCCGCGCAGTTTGCGCAATCCAGATCCTCAAGCTTAAAGATCTTCTTCATTGTTCTCGTTCCTTTCTTCAATAAGATGTTCGAAACCTTTGGCTATAATCGTTCTGACATGGTCGTCAGAAAGAAAATAATAGATTGTTTTGCCCTCGCGGCGGTTTGCGACAAGGTTCGCGTCCTTGAGTATCTTGAGCTGGTGCGATATCGCCGACTGTGTCATGCCGAGCAGTTCCGCAATGGCGCAAACGCACATCTCCGACTCAAAGAGCGAAAACAGGATTTTAACGCGGGTCGTGTCGCCGAAGAGCCTGAACAGATCGGACAGGTCGCAAAGCAGCTCGTCTGTCGGCAGCTCGTGCCTCACCATATCGAGCATCTTCTCGTGGTTGTGTTCCATGTTTTTGTCCTCCGTTCATTTGCACGATAATTCATATGACTGTTCATTCATATGTCCCACTGTTCATATGATAGTTCATTCATATGTTATTGTCAACAGTTTTTTCAAAAAAATTTGTAAGACAGCCGAAAAAATAAATATAGGTCATAATCCGCATTGTCAGACACGGATTATGACCTTCGTATTTTGCACTAAGCAGATATTCAGTCTTCTTTGCCGTCGAGCAGGCTCTCTCTGAAGCCGTCGCTGATAACGGCAAGGTTATCGATATGCATCTTCCCGTTTTTGAATTTGAGCGTGAGCGAATCGGAGTTTCGCTTCTTCGAGACAAAATCGGAAATATTAAAGCGCTTCTTTTTGCCGAACATGGTCGAATAGATATATATCCCCTCGCCCGCAGACACGACCTTCTGGTCGAGCTGGCAGAGCATCGCCGCGGCACCGAAAAGCATACAGCCGAAGCCCGGAATTGCAACGAAGAACTTTCCGACAGCGAGCATTGCGATGCAGACGGCGGCGCCGGCAATATAGACAGCCATGCCGAAGAAGAAAAGCCATCTTGGAATATGTACGGCATATTTTGCATCACCGGGATCGCGCACTATACGGACGATAAAATATATCAGCAGAGCCGCAGAAACGACAGCGGCGACAAAAGCATAAATCATTCCGACTCTCCTTAAAAGATATTGAGATTCCTGAGCACGAATATCATAGAGATGACCCATGCCGCATCGACAATATATGAAATTATCGTCAGAACTTTCGATGACTTAGCACCGACCGCGATACCTACGACTCGGAGCACGAAGAACAATATTATCGCCACGGCACTCGCTATCAAAAATCCGAGCATCACCGACGCGCTGACAAAATTCGGTTTTGCGGCGTTGATTATCTGAACAATAAAAAATGCGACTGCGCCGACTATGTCAACAATAGCCGATATATTTGTTATTTTTGGCAGAACTTTGTTTTTCATATTTACGAGACCCGAAGTCTCCCTCACTCCTTTGAATCAGTTACGGGAAAATTCTATCACATAAATGCGATTTAATCAACAGCGGACAGAAAAAAGCGGCGGAATTTACCGCCGCGCATGGTTAGCATACATTAATTATATTTAACTATATTCGCCTGTATCGGCTCTCCCCTGCCGAACGAGGCGGCATTTTCAAACGTGGTCTCGCTTATCGACTCAAGCGCCTCGCGGGTCAGAAAGCCCTGGTGCGAGGTGATTATAACATTCGGGAACGACAGAAGGCGCGCAGTCACAGAGGTTTCGAGTATATCGTCCTCGCGGTTTTCAAAAACGTTGTGCGTCTCCTCCTCATACACATCGAGCCCGACGCCCATAAATTTATGCTGTCTTATACCTTTTATAAGATCGGTCGTGCTTATCAGCGCGCCGCGCGAAGTGTTGACGAGGATAACGCCGTCCTTCATCCGCTCTATTGCGTCGATATTTATCATATGATAGGTCTCCTCGGTCAGCGGGCAATGGAGAGATATCAGATCGCTTTCGCCGAGAAGTTCATCGAGTTCGACATATCGAACGAAGTCGAGCAAGGGGTTCCGATACTTATCATAGGCGATAACATTCATCCCGAGTCCGCGGCAGGCGCGCGCAAACGACGCGCCTATCTTTCCCGTGCCGACAACTCCTGCCGTCTTTCCGCAGAAGTTGACCCCTGTCAGTCCCATGAGGCTGAAATTGTTCTCGCGCACTTTTATATAAGCCTTGTGTATGCGGCGATTGACGGCGAACGCGAGCGCGAGGGCATGCTCGGCTATTGCCTCGGGCGAATACCCCGGCACGCGCATAACGGAGATACCGTGCTCCTGCGCCGCCGGAAGATCGACATTGTTATACCCGGCGCAGCGAATGAGAATGAGCCTGACCCCGTTCTCGGCGAGGATATCCACGACCCGCCTGCCGACATCGGACGCGACGAACAGGCACACGGCGTCATAGCCTTTCGAGAGCGGCGCGGTGCGATAAGAGATATCCGTCTTGAGATAGTCTATTTCAATGTCGGAATATTTGCCTGAAAGCTTTTCGAACGCCTCGCGGTCATACGGCTTTGTATCATAAAAAAGTATCTTCATAGAATGCGCCTCCGGCAGTTTTCTCTGAATAGTATCTGCCGGGCGGGAATGAATATTCGGGTTAAATAAGCACAATTTATCATAAAGAGTGAAAACAATGGGAAGAAAATACAAAAAAGGCTTGACTTTTTCGAGCAAATATTATATGATAATCAAGCTGATTTGCGGATACAGCTTCCGCACAGCGAAAAGAATATGATCCATTAGCTCAGTCGGTAGAGCACTTGACTTTTAATCAAGGTGTCCGGAGTTCGAATCTCCGATGGATCACCAAAAGAGAACCCAACAGCTACAACCGTTGTAACTGCTGGGTTTTTTCATTTTTTGAGGGCGTTATCCAAGGGCGAGAGAAAAGCAAAATTAACTACCGTTTTTGAGGGAATCAAGTGCACATACTTCTTTACCATTTCAAGCGAGGTATGACCGAGAATCAGCTGCAAGCTGTAAATGTCCCCGCCGTTCTCTAAGTACCGTGTAGCAAAGGAATGGCGCAACAAATGAGGGTGCAGCCGAGGGATATCAGCCTGCACTTTCAGACGCCTGAAAAGCTGTTTCACGGTGCTCTGATTTATGGGAATCAAGGTGTCTTTTACGAATAAAGGTGTCTCGATGTTCGTTGCAGGAACAATGGAGCAGTATCTCAGTAAGGCTCTTTTGCTGTTCAATCCGAGAAGAACGAAGCGTTCAGCGATACCGATATTAAAATCAGCATTAATCTTATTGTTGACATTTATACCAAAGCGTGATATTTTTAATACAGAACCGATATTTGACTTCCCCCACCGGCAATTGGAGCCTTAAGGCCTGAGGTCAGATATCGGTTTTTATTTTTAGACGCAGATAACTAATTATCATCTGTGCTTCGCTTTTAGAATTACTGCCGCGTGGAAAGTATTGACACGATTCTCTTGTTATGATAATATTATCAATGCCGAATGCAGTGCCTGTCGGACGACTTTCTTTTTTGATTGCCTGTCTGATAACCTGCATTCGGCTTTTTTAATTTACTGTCCAATAAATTCCTTGTTATAAAATTTTTAAAGGCTTATTATACAATTGTCAACCGGGAAAATCCGGAAAGTTGTTTAGGCATGAAACAAGGAGGAAAAATTATGTTTTGTTCAAAATGCGGAACCGAGATACCCGAGGGCGCGTCCGTGTGTCCAAACTGCGGAGCAGCGGCTTCGTCCATTGAAGCCACGAATGAGGTCACGAAGAATAATAAGCCGCCGAAGAAAAAGATGTCAAAGGGCAAAAAGGCTCTGGTAATCGTCGGCGTTATCGCCGCGCTGCTGATATTCATCGGCATTATCGGCACAATCGGAAGCGAAGGCGGTTCAGATGTTCCGGACACTTCCGCCAGCACCGAAGCAGACGCTGACGCAAATGCAGCTGCGACCGAAAAAAGCGATAAATCCGGCTCCGGCAAGAGCGGTTCGGCATCCGTTCCGACGACAAAAGCCGTAAGCAAAGAATACCGCAACGCGCTCAAGAAGGCTAAGAGCTACTCCGATATGATGCACATGTCGAAGAAGGCAATATACGATCAGCTCACCTCGGAATACGGCGAAAACTTCCCTGCCGACGCAGCGCAGTACGCCATTGATAACCTCAAGGCGGACTACAAATACAATGCACTGCAAAAGGCAAAGTCATATCAGGACAACATGAGCATGTCCAAGAGCGCCATATATGATCAGCTCATCTCCGAATACGGCGAACAATTCACCGCGGAGGAAGCGCAGTATGCAATAGACAATCTTCCCGACTGATAACTGACACAGAGAAGCCGCCTTATGGCGGCTTTTTGTTTTTAGATTTTTTAAAATTTTGTGTTGACAAAGGTATTTTTTGTGTTATGATATAAGTGTGCTACGACAGATAGCACACCTATTCTGATTTTGGTGCACTGCGGCGCGCCGGAATCAAAAAGAAAGGAGAATCGCTGTGGTCTTAATCGACAAGCAGAGCCGCGTGCCGGCATACGAGCAGATAAGAAATCAGCTGCTGACTCTTATCCTTGTCGGTACATTCGCTCCGCACTCACAGCTGCCGTCTATACGGTCCATTGCCGCCGACGCCGGTGTGAACATAAACACGGTCAAAAAGGCGTTCTCCGACCTTGAATCCTACGGTGCGATATACACCGTGCCCGGAAAGGGAAGCTTCGTCAGCGAAAAGGCTTTCAAGAACGATTCGGTGCACGACACGGCGGTGTCCGAAATTTCGGACGCCATCTCTGCCGCCCGCGCCAAGGGACTCAAAAAGCAGGAAATTATCGACATACTCAACGAAATCTACACTCAGGAGGAAGAATTATGATTGAAGTAATCGGCGTTACAAAACGGTTTCAGGACTTCACCGCCATTCAGAATCTTTCGCTGAAAGTCGAAAAGTCGTCAATATACGGGCTTGTCGGCTACAACGGCGCGGGCAAAACAACGCTTCTCAAGACGGTCGCCGGAGTCTACAGAGCCGACGAGGGCGAGGTCAAAATATTCGGCGAGAATGTTTTTGACAATGCCAAAGTGAAGCAGAGACTTTTCTATGTCCCCGACGACATATATTTCGAGCCCAACGCGACTATCGAGAGCATGGGCAAGTTCTACGCGGGCTACTATCCCCGCTTCAGCTTCGACACCATGCACAAGCTCTCAAAGGTTTTCGGGCTTGACACAAAGAAGAGCATACGCGGCTTTTCAAAGGGCATGCAGAGGCAGGCGGAGATAATCCTCGGAATGTCCACGATGCCCGAGGTCATTCTGCTCGACGAGAGCTTCGACGGACTCGACCCGGCAAAGAGGAATCTTATTAAGAACCTCCTGCTCGAATACATGGCGGAGGAAGAATGCTCCGTCATAATCTCCTCTCATAATCTCCACGACCTCGCCGACATGTGCGACCACATCGCGCTGATAAACGGCAAGAGCATTGTTATGGACTGCTCGGTCGACGACATCAGCGGCTCGCGCTGCAAGTTCAGGCTGGTCTTTGACCGCGACCTCGAAGAGAGCGATTTCAAAGCTCTCGACATCAAGCACTTCTCGAAGGACGGAAAGATAATCACTCTGAGCGCCAACGGCGACATGGACGAAAACGAGAAGAAGCTTCAGGATATGAAACCGCTGATGATCGAAAAATTCCCGCTCACGCTCGAAGAGATCTTCCTCGAGGAGATGGAGGGCAGCGACTACGACTTCAAGGACATCTTCGGCAAGCCCGAAGAGAAGAAATGAGGTGGCACAGATGAAGAAAAAATATAAGAACACTTTCTGGTTCTCCGTCGCGCACGCGATGAAAAAGAATTTCATTCTCCCGCTGCTGACATTTGCGGTGAGCATGTTTTTCTATCTCTCCAACTTCTGCTGGGAAAAGATAAGAGAAGCAAAAGAAACAGCCTCAATCAAAGGTCAGGATGTTTTGAAGATAATGCGCGACGCATATGAAGTATTTATCTTTGACTCCGAACAGGCAGCATATAACCCGCTGCTTTATATCTTCCCCGCCCTGCTCGTCGTGATATCGATTTTGCTCGGCGTTTTGCTGTTCAGATTCGTTACGAATAAAAAGACCGTCAACGTCTACTACAGTCTCGGTATCAAGCGCGCCGACCTCTACACCGCGCGTCTTCTTGCGGGCGTGTTCATGATGCTCGCGGCGGTACTCGTCCCGCTCGCTGTTTCGCTCGGGCTCAACCTCCACTATTTCGGCTCGTCCGTCATGCTCTGGCGAACCTTCCTGTTCTATGCGGTGCACAACGTGATATGTGTGCTCGCCGGTCTTACAATATCGGCGGCGGTCTCGAGCTGCGTGGGCACGGTTGTTGAATCGATTGGTTTTTCAGCCGTTCTTGCGGCGTTCCCGAGCGTTGTGACGATGTGCGTGAACTACGGCGTTCCCGCAATTCTCAACGGCGCACCCGCCATAACTTACTATGGTATATATCCTGCTGCGTCAAGCTACGGGGAGCTGCACTTCGACATAACGGGCTCCACCGTATTCGGGCGCATCATCAGCCACATAAATCTGCTCATGCTCAACAGAAGCTCTTTTATTAACTCATCTTCCGTTGAAGCTATGACAAAAGAGGCGGCAAAGAAATGGGCTGCCCCCTCGCTGACTCCCTATATTCTCTGGGCGGTTCTCATCGCCGCGTTCTTCGTGTTCGGTCTGTTCATGTTCAAGCGCAGAAAAGCCGAGATATGCGGATTCCCCGGAAGAAGCGCCGTTCTCAACTTCGTGCTCTGCATGATTACCTCTTTCGGCGTGGCTTCGCTGGTGCTGTACTTCGTAGTTTCCGAAATACCGCAAATAACAACCTGGATGATTATAGTCGGACTGATGATAATCAGCATCATAATCTTCCTGATATTCGACATTATTCTTCATCTGAGCTTTAAAGCCATAAAAAAGGACTGGAAGATAGGTCTCGTCCACGCCGGACTTATGGCGGCGTTCCTGCTCTCGCTTTACACCGGATTCTTCGGCTACAGCAGCCGCGTGCCGGATATTCAGGATATTGACAGCGTATCCATCTCCGCCCCCAACGCGCTGATGGGCAGCTACCAGCTTGGACGCGAGCTTAGCGGCAGCTATGTCACGGACAGATATTATTCCGATGTATACTCGAATTACTACTATGTCGGCAACCGCTCGGTTTCCCTCATCGAAAACTTTAAAGACAAAGATGATATAAACACTGTGCGCGAAATACACAAGGCCATGATAAAAGCCGGAAATATCCGCAGAGTCAACACAAACTCCGACGACTATTCAAAGAGAGTAACCTGCCAAAGCGTTGTTATAAGATACAAGCTCAAGAACGGACGCGAGCTTGTCAGGGTCTATGAATATGTTCCGCTGACAAACTATCCAACACTCTATACTCTCGAAGACACCAAGAATTGGAACAGCAAGATAAAAGACGAACTGCTCAACATCGACTCTGAAAATGTTATTCCTATAGTTTTCTCCGCTCAGATGGACAACAGGATAGCTGTTGACGAAGAGCTGACGGCGGGTCTTGCGCGCGCAATATACAACGATATAACCACGCTGAGCTCCGACAAATTTCTGACAAGCAACGCCAAATATCTAGGTTCGGTTGCATTCTATGTCAACAGGAGTCAGAGAGAAGATTACTCAATGTATGAATCATCCGAATATGTCAATGCAACTTCAATAGAGGACGAAATCACCGAGGAAGAAGAGCCTTTATCCCGTCAGGAAACTGTTGACAACCTTGCAATTCGAGATAACTCACAAGGTAAATACCTCGCGCTCGGCGACTATTCGGTAATCCCGATAACCGAGGAAATGACAAATACGATAAGCTTCCTCAAGGCTCACGGACTCTATGAAAAGCTCAGCGACGAGTCGCCGATAGTCAGCGCAAGAATAGCAGACATGGGCAAAGCCACATCCTCAGACGATATGAGACACGGTTTCGCCTATTCCAGCCCGATTTTCAACTCGTTCTGGGACGACGGAAAGTCAAAGCCATATTCAAAGAAGGACTCTGACGGCTATGAATATGAAGTTAGCAGCTACACCAGCGGCGACTTCATGCCGAAGGATGCCGTAACCATAACAAACAAGACTGTTATCGAAAAGCTCGCCGCCAACGCCTACGGCTACCGCTTCGACCTCACGGGCGGATACCTTGTTGAGTTCAAGCGCGCGAACGGCGCTCTTACGATAATGTATGTTCCGAAAGGACGCATCGAGCTGAATCTCGACACAGGCAAATAAATTTCAAGCGGCGGCTGCGCTGAAACGGTGCGGCCGCCGAACTGAGCAGCATCGGAGGGATAAAGAGTGAACAAATCAAGAGACGGCTTCAAAAGCCCATTCGGCTTCACAGTCGTTCACGCGATAAGAAAGAATTTTGCTTTTCCGCTCGCGGTCTTTGTAATGAGCTTGGCGCTCTACCTCAGAAGCTTTTTCGGCAGCGACAAGATAAGACAGCTTACGGCGCTGAAGAGCGGCGGCTCGGCGACGTTGGAGCTTCTGCGCGAATCCGGAAAATTTTTAATAATCGGCGGATCTGACAACTATATGCTGACGGATATTCTCTATTTTTACACGGCGGCAGTCGCTGTTCTCTCCGCCGCGCTGGGTATAATGCTTTTCAGATTCGTCTCAAGCAGGGCGAAGAACAACATATATTTCAGTCTCGACATCAGCCGCGCGGGTCTGTTTTCGGCGCACTGGCTGGCGGGAGCGGTCATGCTCGAAGCGGCCGTGCTTCTCCCGCTCGCCTTTTCGGCAATGCTGAACCTTATCTACTTCGGCTCGTCCGTCATGCTCTGGCGCGCGCTGCTGTTTTACGCCGTTCACATGACCGTGACGGCGCTTGCGGGATTCTCTGTTGCGGCGGCAGTCTCCGTCTGCGTGGGAACCGCAGGCGAATCGGTACTGTTCTCGCTCGCATTCATAGCGTTTCCGAGCGCTGCTGTATATTTTCTCAATAACACTGTACCGAAGCTGCTCTTCGGCGCGCCTCACAATTCAAACTACGCACTCTATCCGTCGGCGAGTCACAGCCAGGATATCAGCATGGCCCTCTCCCCTTTCGGGCGCGTGCTGTCGCGTCTAAATCTGCTCTCGCTCAACAACGACGTATTCATCCGCTCGGGCTCGTTGGTCTCGGCCGACGGGTTCTCTAAAATCACCGCAGACGAGCTTAAAAGCTGGAGCCCGCCGTCTCTTGAGCCCTATATACTCTGGGCGATACTGACCGCCCTGCTGTTCGTTTTCGGGCTTTTGATGCTAAAGCGCAGGAAGGTGGAGATATGCGGCTTCAGCGGCAGGAGCAAGACTTTAAACTTTTTGCTGACCGCCATGCTCTCTGTTTCCGCAGGCTCGACTATCGTCGCCGTTAATTTTTATTTTTCGCAAATCACCGACAAGCAATATCTTATAACGGGCATAACAACCGTGCTTTTGAGCGCTGTTATATTCGTGGTTTTCGATATTATGCTCAATCTCAGCTTTAAGGCACTCAAAAAGGATTGGAAATACGGGCTTGTCCATGTGGCTCTCGCGGTCGCCGTTATGCTCTCGCTCTACACCGGGTTCTTCGGTTACAGCAGCCGCGTGCCTGATACCGACAGCATCGAGAGCGCATCGGTATCCGCTCCGGACATACTTCTCGGAAGCTACCGCACAAGAGCAGACGAGCTCAAATTCAACGCAAACTCCGGCTACTATCTCGCCTTCGACGAGGACGGAAACCCGGTTGGCATAAACAGCGGCTGCTACTATCGCAGCAACGCCGACGAAAGGCGCATAATTATCGACGGATTCAAAAGCGAAAGCGACATTAACGCCGTGCGCGAGCTGCACAAAAGGCTCATCGCCTCGGGCAGAAAAGTTGTTTCAAGCAGCGAGGATTATTCCGAAAGAGCCGTGCGCAGCACTGTTATTATAAAATACAAGCTCAAGAACGGACGCGAGATAATAAGAGAATATCAGACAGTCGGGCTCGGCGACTATCTCTCGCTCTATTCAATAGAGAACACCGAGAACTGGAACAACAAAATCAAAAACGAGCTGCTGAACATAAACAGCGAAAAAGTATTCCCCGTTCTCTTCTCGGGACAGATGGACAAAAAGACCGTCGTTGACCAAAAATTTACACGCGGACTCGCCCGCGCGATATATGAGGACATAACCTCTCTCGGCGCAGACAGAATTCTCTGCTCCGACTCGAAATGGCTCGGCGCGGCAGCTCTGTACCGCGACATAGCGTCGGACGGAGTCAAAACCGTGACGGCGACCCAAGCTCAGGCGGAAGTCCCCGATATTGATGATATTGACACGCCGGCAGACGACGTTCGCAACGCTTGGAAAGCCGGAAACTACGGCGAGATGATGACCAACGGCTCGGAATACGGAGATTTCGGCAAGTTCAAGTCCGTTATTCCGATAACCGAGGAAATGACGAACACCGTCGAATATCTGAAAGCCCACGGGCTCTATGACCTGCTCGTTGACGAATCGCCTATAGTCGCCGTCAGAGTGGTGGACATAGGCAAGCTCACCGTCGACGCGCTTGAATACACCACGCCGATATTCAACGCTTTCTGGGACAACGGCAAATCAAAGCCGGAAACCGACCGCGAGACCGGAGAACAGATAAGCACATACACGAGCGGCGACTACATGCCGAAAAATTCAAGGGAATTCACCGACGGCGCAACGATAAACGCACTCGCCGAAAACGCCTACGGCTACAGATTCGACCTCACGGGCGGATATGTTGCCGAGTTCAGACGTGCCAACGGCTGCAGAACGATAATGTATATCCCGAAAGGGCGCGTCGAGCTGAATCTCGGTTAAATATAAAAACTCCCTTAAACACACATAGCCCCGGGCTTCACGGAAAATCTGTGAAGCCCGGGGCCGTTTTTATATTTACACATGAAAAAATGCGACCCCGAAGGATCGCATAAGTTCAGCTTTCAGATATTACTTGTCCTGTATTAAAGGAAGAGAAGAAGCAGGGTTGCAACGAGTGCGAGAACGAAGAAAGAGATAGCGATGATCTTCGTGATAAGCACAAGCTTCGACTCCATAGTCCTGCTCTTGTTCTTGCCGAAGAAAGTCTCTGCGCCGCCTGCGATAGCGCCGGAAAGGCCAGCGGACTTACCCTCCTGAAGAAGGACGAGAACAATAATAGCGACCGAAAGAAGAATGAGGACTATGCCCAATATAATCTCATGTACTGCCATGAAGTTAACCTCCAAACACAAATTGCTAAGATATTTTAGCATATACTTTGACACATTTCAATAGTTTTTACAAAAACTTTTGCCGAACGGAGAAATTTTCCTTCCGAAAGATGTATTATCGGCGCGCGGCTGAGCAAACTACTCTCAGCGGCAAGAGTCCGAAGTCAATGCGTTTGCAGGGCTTTTCCCGCCGACCGTTTTGCGGGGAAGCCTTGCAAACGGTCTTTTTTATATTCCAAGCTCAAGCTGTTCGCCCTTGTCCTCCGCGCTCAGCAGCGCTCCGGCGGCGGGCAGGTTCTTTGTCTTATATCTGTACGCCTTGGCGAACTCCCCTTCTTTATACGCACGGACGGTCATAACTTTCTGACCCTTCTTGAGGCTCATAACGCCGACTCCCTGAGTGTCCTTGGTAGTCTTGGGCGATATGGCTCCCGTGTTTATCAGAAGATGTCTGCCCGCGGAAGAGATTATAACAAGCTCGACATCGCTCTCGATATGGAGCATCGCAGCGACAGGCGATTTGTCGGAATAAGCCTTTATGAGCTTCTTGCGATTCGTCTTCGTCTGATAGGTGGAAAGCTCGACCTTCGCCGCCTTTCCGTTTTCAAAGAAGAAGAGCATATGACCCGAATAGTCCGAGGTCACGACCATATAGACCGCCGTCTCGCCCTCGTCCATGCCGAGCGTGCTCGCCACATAATCGCCGAGTGCGCTCGCCTTTGTCTCCTTGAAGTCGTTGACGCGAGCCTTGTAGACCCGACAGCGGTTCGTGAAGAAGAGAAGCTCTTTCGCGTTATCCGTAACCACGGTCTGGGCGAGCTCATCGCCCTCCTTGAACTTCTGCTCGCTGCTCATACGCAGGGACTGCGGGGTTATCTTCTTGAAATAGCCCTGCTTCGAGAAGAAGAGCGTCACAGGATAATCGGGTATCTGCTCCTCCTCTTCCTCCTCTGCGATATCGGAGGCGTAGATAATTTCCGTCTTTCTCGGCTTGCCGTATTTTTTGATAACTTCCTCAAGCTCGCTGATAATTATCGCGCCGACTCTGCCGCGCTTTGCAAGGATATCCTCAAGATCGGCAATGAGCTTTTCGAGATCCTCGATATCCTGCGTGCGCTTTAAGATATATTCGCGGTTTAAATGACGAAGCTTTATCTCCGCGACATACTCCGCCTGGATGCGGTCGATTCCGAAGCCTATCATGAGGTTCGGGACGACCTCCGCCTCCTCTTCGGTATTTCTGACGATCTTTATCGCCTTGTCGATATCGAGGAGTATTTTTTCAAGTCCGCGCAGCAGATGCAGCTTGTCCTTAGCCTTTTTGAGGTCGAAATAGGTTCTGCGTCTGACGCACTCCATGCGAAACGCAATCCACTCGTTGAGCAGCTCTTTGACGCCCATGACGCGGGGTGAACCGGCAATCAGGACATTGAAGTTGCAGGCGAACGAATCCGAGAGCGGAGTGAGCCTGTAGAGCTTCTGCATGAGCTTGTCGGGGTCAGTTCCCCTCTTTAAGTCTATGGTTATTTTAAGACCGCTCTTGTCCGTCTCGTCGCGGATATCGCTTATTTCTCTTATCGCGCCCGCCTTGACTCTGTCGATAACCTTTTCTATTATAGACTCGCTCGTCGCGGTCGAGGTCATTGGGATCTCCGTTATATCAATACAGTTGTTCGACTTGTCATAAGTATATTTGGCGTAGAGCTTGAACGAGCCGCGGCCTGTGCGGTAAATCTCCTCAATCTTCGCGCGGTCATAGAGTATCTTCGCACCGCCCGCAAAGTCGGGTGCTTTGAGGGTATCCGCAACGCAGTGGTCGGGGTTTCTGATAAGCTCGATAGTCGTGCGGCAGACCTCTTCGAGGTTAAAGGAGCATATGGAGCTCGCCATGCCGACGGCTATACCGGTGTTATTATTGACGAGCACGCTCGGGAAAGTGACCGGCAGAAGAGTCGGCTCTTTCATGGTGCTGTCGTAGTTATCGACAAAATCGACGGTGTCCTTGTCGATATCCTTGAAAAGCTCGGCACTTATGGGGTCGAGCTTCGCCTCGGTATATCTCGAAGCCGCCCACATCATATCGCGCGAATACGCCTTACCGAAGTTACCCTTTGAATCGACATACGGGTGCAGCAGAGCTTCATAGCCGCGTGAGAGCCTGACCATAGTCTCGTATATGGCGGCGTCGCCGTGGGGGTTCAGCTGCATGGTGCGTCCGACTATATTAGCCGACTTTGAGCGCGCACCGGTGAGCAGACCCATTTTGTACATGGTATAGAGTATCTTTCTGTGCGAGGGCTTGAAGCCGTCTATCTCCGGGATAGCACGCGACATGATGACGCTCATCGCATAAGGGAAATAGTTCGTTTCAATGGTATCGGTTATCGGCTGTTCGACAACTTCGCCCGCGCCGATGATATGAACTCCGCTCTTGAGCGGATCGATTTCATTTTTCGGGGGTTCTTTTTTGCCTCTTTTTCCCGCCATTTATATCAAAATCCTTTCAATAGTTAAGCTGTTACGAAACATCCGCCATGTCGATATATGCCGCGCCGTCGCGTGCGATATGCTCTTTTCTGCCGGCGAGATTGTCGCCGAGCCAGAGATCAAATATCTCGGCAGTTTTCTGGGCGTCGGTCGGGTCGACGCGGATAAGACGGCGGGTCGCGGGATTCATCGTCGTCAGCGACATCATGTCCGCATCGTTTTCACCGAGTCCTTTCGAGCGCTGGATGGTGAACTTGCTGTTTTCAAGCTGGGAAAGGATATCCTGCTTCTCCTGCTCGTTATATGCAAACCACGTCTCGTCCTTTGAGTTTATCTCATAGAGCGGCGACTCCGCGATATACACCTTGCCCTTTTCAATAAGCGTGGGCATGAGGCGATAGATCATCGCGAGGATAAGCGTGCGTATCTGGAATCCGTCAACATCGGCATCGGTGCAGATTATGACCTTGCTCCAGCGCAGCTGGTCGATATTGAACGCGACCATATCTTTCATCGACTTCGACTTGACCTCGACTCCGCAGCCGAGAACTTTTATCAGATCGGTTATGATATCGTTTGCGAATATTTTGTTATATTCCGCCTTGAGGCAGTTGAGTATCTTTCCGCGCACGGGGATTATCGCCTGGAAAGACGAGTCGCGCGCCTGCTTACAGGCGCCGAGAGCCGAGTCGCCCTCCACTATGAACAGCTCGCGCTCGGAGACATCCTTGCTGCGGCAGTCAACGAATTTCTGCACGCGGCTGCCCATATCGTTGCTCGACTGGAGCTTGCCTTTTATATTGAGCTTCGTCGTCTCCGCGCGGACACGCGCGCGCATATTGACGAGCACCTGATCGCATATCTTGTCCGCATCGAGCTTGTTTTCGATGAAATACACCTCAAGCTGATGCTTGAAGAACTCGGTCATTGCCTCCTGAATGAACTTGTTCGTGATAGCTTTTTTCGTCTGGTTCTCATATGAAGCTATGGTCGAGAACGACGAGATGACAAGCACAAGGCAGTCTTCAATATCCTGGAAATTTATCTTTGAATCGGATTTGAGATATTTTCCGCTCTTTTTTATATAAGCGTCTATCTGCGACACGAAAGCGGAGCGTACAGCTTTATCCGGTGCACCGCCGTGTTCAAGGTAGCTCGAGTTGTGATAGAACTCCTTGAGCTGAACTTTGTTCGAGAAGCAGAGCGCGGCGTTTATCTTCAAAGTATAGTCGGGCTGATCCGCTCTGTCGCGGCCGACGCGCTCGCCGCTCCATGTACAAATGGAAGAAAGTCCGTTTGAGCCGACGATCTCGCGGACATGGTCGGAGATACCGTTTTCGTAGAAATATTCAAAAGTATCGAACTTTGAGCCGTTCTGATTTTTGAGCACGAATTTGACGCCCGCGTTGACTATCGCCTGGCGGCGCATCATATCCTGAAAATACTCGAGTGGTATGTTGATATCGGTGAAAACTTTGAGATCCGGGCGCCACTTTATGCGTGTGCCGGTGTCTTTTTTATTATACGGCTCCTTTATCATATCACCGACGGGCTTGCCGCCCTTGAAATTCAGATGATAGCAAAAGCCATTTGAATGTATCTCCGCCTCCATATATTCCGAGGCATACTGAGTGGCACAAAGACCGAGTCCGTTTGTGCCGAGAGAATACTGATAGCTGCCGCCGTCGTTTGTCTTATACTTGCCGCCGGCATACAGCTCACAGAAAGTCAGCTTCCAGTTATATTCCTTTTCTTTCTGGTTATACTCAACGGGTATTCCGCGTCCCTGATCCTGAACCTCAACGGACTTGTCCTCAAATCGGGTAACGGTTATTGTATTACCGAAGCCCTCACGCGCCTCGTCAACAGAGTTCGAGATAATCTCGAACACAGAGTGCTCGCAGCCCTCTATACCGTCGGAGCCGAAGATGACCGCAGGTCTTTTGCGCACGCGGTCGGCGCCCTTGAGCACCTCTATGCTCTCCTGATTGTAGGTTGCCTTATTCGCCATTTAGCTGTCCCCCGTAAATCAAATGCTACGCATTATTTTGTATCATACATATTTAATTATACACCATATATTGGCTTTTTGTCAACGATATCAATAGGTATAGAAAAAGACAGACCATGCGATAACACACAGTCTGCCGGATAAAATTATGATTTGTTATACCTTTTGCTTTTTCTTGAACACATCTGCGGGAAGCTGGGCGAGGACTATTGCGACGAACATGATGATGCAGCCGCTAAGCTCCCTTACCGACATTTTTTGATCTATCAGCACCCACGCGAATATGACAGCGAACACCGATTCAAGGCACAGCAGGAGCGAAGCGACCGTGGGGTCGGAATCGCGCTGGCCGAGGGTCTGGAAAGTGAACGCCACTCCGCAGGACAAAATACCTGTGTAGAGCAGATAGGGCGCTGCGCTCATTATGGCGTGGATACTCGGCTTTTCGAAGATAAACATGAGAATGACGGAAATTATGCCCGAGACAAAAAACTGCGCGCACGAGAGCTTGACTCCGTCGACTATAGCCGAATATTTGTCGATAACAAGAATATGTATCGCAAAGCCGACCGAGCACGCGAGAGCGAGCAATTCGCCCTTGCCGAAAGTCGCCTTGCCGCCCGCACACAGCAGATAAAGTCCGACAACGCCGAGTCCGACGCCTATCCACACAGGAAGACTGACGCGCTTTTTGAAGAAAACGAGGCTGATTATCGGCACCAGGAGCATATAGAGCGCGGTTATGAAGCCGACCTTGCCGACCGTTGTATAAGCAAATGCCGCCTGCTGAAGATTGCTCGACACGCAGAGAACCGTTCCGCAGACAAGCCCGCCGGCAATGAGACTTTTTCTGTCTTTTTTCTTCTCTTCGGGCGTTTTCTGTTCGGCCGAGCCGAGCTTTTTGTTTTTTGATTTTTGAACTCCCGACATTATTGCAATGACCGGCAGGAGCACCGTGCCGCCCATAATCATTCTTATGCCGTTAAAGGTCAGAGTTCCGATTACTTCAAGTCCCTCGCTCTGAGCCACAAACGACAGTCCCCATATAACAGCGGCGAGAATGAGAAAGATGCCGCCTTTAAGCTGTCCTTTTTTCGTTGTTATCACTCCACTGAAGTTTTCCGAAATATGATAGCACAAAGGCAAATAATAAAAATCGGATTTTGGAATAAAATATAATTTTCAAAAAGATTTTCGGCTTATCTCTCTGCGAGCGGAAGTATTGAGCCGATATCGGTTAATTGAAAGTCCCCCGCCTCCTCCGCACGCACGCCGAATGAGGAGAGAAAGGTTCTTATTTTTTCACCGTCCCTATGAGACGAAAGCGAGCCGTTGAATAGCATTGTATCGGGCGCAATGAGCCCGCAGCAGCCGCCGATAAAGCCGTATTCGCGCCCGGGCAGGGCTACATCGCCCTTTGAGACGAGCAGTACAGCAAGTCCGTTTTTTTCGGCCGCCGAGGCTATTGACACATCATCGGTAATTATCGCGCTTTCAGTCACCGGCACTACCGAGCATTTTGTGTAGCCCTGGCGCACGGGTATTAAACTACGCCCGGAAAAGTCGATGTTTTTGCAGACGGTTTTGGGATTGAGTATCGCATAACTGCCGAAAAGCGCGGCATTGAACGGCACATCTGCGGGATATTTATCGCCGAGCGGAGTGTCGAGAACCTGCACATCAAAGCCCATTTCAATAAGCTTTTCCGCGTTGTTACACTGCTCTCGGCTCAATATGATTTTTCGCCCGCCGAGATGCAACAAATGCAAATCGGCGTGGGCAGCTGTGCCGTCGGTTATCGCGGCGCACGGCAGGATATCAAGCACGCCGATTCCGCGCGAGCGAAGATATTCTTTTGCTTTTTCTGCGCCGACGCTTACCGCGGCGAGGGTGATTCCCCTCTTCGGCAGGTTCGGCGATTCTATAGGGGTCATAAAATTCATCAGTCAACGCAGTTCGCGAACGCCTCATAGACATTCTTGACGCCGATGACCTCTATCTCCTTTTTGAGCTTGTCCGGCACGGATTTGAAATTATGGCGCGGGATGATGCAAGTTTTAAAGCCGAGTCGGGCCGCCTCTTTTATGCGCTGTTCGCAGTGGTTGACGGAGCGAATCTCGCCGCCGAGACCTATCTCGCCGAAAGCGAGCACATCGTCTCTTATCGGGACATCCTTGAGGCTCGAAATAAGCGCAAGCGCGACGGAGAGGTCGGTCGCGGGTTCATCGAGCTTGAGTCCGCCGATGACATTTATATAGGCATCCATATTGCCGAAGAAATAGCCTGCTCGCTTTTCGAGGACGGCTAAGAGCATCGCCATGCGGCTGTAATCAAAGCCGGTCGCCATACGGCGGGGATTGCCGAAGCTCGACGCGCTGACAAGAGCCTGAACCTCGGCGAGTATCGGTCGGGTGCCCTCCATAGCGCAGGCGATGCAGGTGCCCGAAGTGTTCTTCGGTCTGCCTGAAATTAGCATAAGGGACGGATTCTCTACCTGAGAAAGTCCGCTGTCGAGCATCTCGAAAACGCCTATTTCATTCGTCGAGCCGTAGCGGTTCTTGACGGCGCGGAGGATTCTGTAAGACATATTGCGGTCGCCCTCGAAATAGAGCACCGCATCAACTATATGTTCGAGCACCTTGGGACCCGCGATGTTGCCGTCCTTGTTGACATGGCCGACGACTATAATCGGGATATTGCTGCTCTTCGCGGTGCGCATGAACATCGAAGTCGATTCGCGCACCTGCGTGACGCTGCCCGCAGAGGAGCTGAGGTCACTTATGACCATAGTCTGTATCGAGTCGATGATAACGAGTCCGGGCTTGTTGATATTTATATACTCGCATATAGCCTGAACATCGGTCTGGCTCATGAGAGTGAGAGTCTGGCTCGTGACCCCGAGCCTGTCCGCGCGGAGCTTTATCTGATAGACCGACTCCTCGCCCGAGACATAGAGAATATCGAGATCCTTGCCGATATACTGGCATATCTGAAGAAGAATCGTCGATTTGCCTATGCCGGGGTCGCCGCTCAGGAGCACCAGCGAGCCTTTGACTATTCCGCCGCCGAGGACGCGGTCGAGCTCGGTGAGCCCCGTCTGATAGCGTATCTCCTCATCGGCGGTTATCTCGCTGAGAGCATATGTCTTGACGCTGCGCGCGCTCGCGCCGCTCTTGGACGCCGGAGCGGCGGGCGCTTTTATCTCCTCGTTCATGGTGTTCCACTCGCCGCAGCCCGGGCAGCAGCCGAACCATTTCGGGCTTTCATAGCCGCATTCGGAACAGATATAGACCGATTTTGCCTTGCCTGCCATTTTATGTTACCTCCGTCAGTTTTTCGTCTTGTTTTAAATAGTCCGTTATACCGCACATGACCGAAAATGCCATGGCGTTCTGATAATTATCGTCTTTTAGTTTCAGCGTCTCGGCGGCGTTCGAGAGGAAGCCGCACTCGACCATAACCGCCGGAGACTGCGCATGATAGAGCAGATATATCTCAGTGCCCGTGCGCTTGACGGCGCGCTGATTCTGAGGCTGGATAAGCGAGCGGATATCCTGCTGAATCGCCTTTGCCAGCTTTTCGCTCTCCGGATTGTTTTTGGAATAGAACACCTGCGCGCCGCTGTATGACGGGCCGCCGTAGTGGTTCTGATGTATGCTCACGAACAGGGCATCGGGCGTCTGTTCGATGATTTTCATTCTGTTTTTTATATCCGAGACTTTTTGCTGACGCACAGTTTTTGCGGAGTCGTCGGCTATATCGTCGTCCGTTTCGCGAGTCATGATGACATTGTAGCCCGCTGTATCGAGCATATCGCGCAGCTTCAGGGCTATGGACAGATTTATATCTTTTTCGACCGTTCCGTCCGCCGCAGTCGCGCCGCCGTCCATGCCGCCGTGACCTGCATCAACGATAACAGTCACTGTGCGGAGCGCATTTGAAGAGGCCCTGCGCGCATATCCGGAGCCGCGCGAGGATATCATCACGAAGCATATAATCATTATTACAACAGCCGCCGCGATACCGAGAACGACGAGTCTTGAACGCTTTTTGAAATTTATCACCATACCGACACCCCCACAAAAGAATATGCGGAGAGTCGCGGCATTATTAGAACAGCGGCGGGCAAAATAGGAAAAAGGAGCTGAGAAAATGAAAGGAATAACAAAGATTATCGGCGGTCTCGCCATCGGGACGGTCAACTCCGCGCTCGGAGCCGGCGGCGGGACGATTGCCGTGCCGATGCTCAGAAAAAGCGGAATGGAGCAAAACAGGGCGCAGGCAAACGCGGTGGCGCTCATTATGCTGCTGACCGCGGCGAGCGCGGGAATATATATTTACACAGGGAAAGTAACCTTCGGCGATGCGCTTTCCTATCTCCCGGCGGGGCTTATAGGAAGCGTTCTCGGTTCTTTCATTCTGCCGAAGATACCAACGAAAATACTCGGCAAGATTTTTGCCCTTTTCATGCTCTGGGCGGGAGTGAGGATGCTGATGCGATGAAAACGATACTGGCAGCTTTTTTCTCGGGTCTCGCCGGCAGTCTCGGGCTCGGCGGAGGCGGGGTGCTGGTGCTCTATCTCGTGCTCGCACTCGGTATGCCGCAGCTCAAGGCACAGGGCATAAATCTATTGTTTTTCATCCCCTGCGCGGTGCTCTCGAGCATAGTTTATTCATTCAAAAAGCTCATCGACTGGAAAAGCGTTCTGCTCTTTGCCGCAGGCGGTCTGCCGGGAGTTTTGCTCGGCAGTCTCGCGGTATCGCACATGAACAGCAATATTCCCGGGAAAATATTCGGCGGATTTCTGCTGCTCATGGGCATAAAAGAGCTGTTCAGGAAAGGTGATTGATGCGCCGATAGTCGAGATAATCCTGGAGAATCATCACGGCGCTGACAGCATCGACAACTGCCTTACGCTTCTTGCCGCGCGTGTTTGTAACATTCAGGGCATTATGCGCCGAAACCGTTGTCAGGCGTTCGTCGCGCATCACGGTCTCTATGCCCGAAAACTCGGTCAGAGCCGCCGCGAAATCCTCGCAGCGCTGAGCGCGTTCGCCGTGGGTGCCGTCCATATTGACGGGCAGACCGACAACTATCAGCTCCGCCTTTTTCTCTTTGGCTATCTCTGTTATTTTTTCAATCAGCGGCTCGGATTCTTTTTCTGTTATAACGGTCACGGGAGACGCCAAAAATTCGGTCTTGTCGCAGACGGCTATGCCCGTTCGCGTATCTCCGTAATCTACCGACAGGATTATCATAAAATACCTCTTAATTAAAAAATTAGCCGCACCGTTATCGGGTGCGGCCGTTTATATATTTTTTCGCCGCAGGTTGAGTTTAGTCGTCCGAACGCGGGCTTGTCGGAAGGATGGAATTGATAATATTGCTGACCGCCTCGCCGACTCCGCTGACGACCTCGCTGACGGATCCGCCGCCGCATGCGGTACACTCGGCGGGCATTGCGGACTTCTTATAATATCCCTTTGCAGTCTCCTTGCACGAGGGCGAAGCGAGAAGTCCGGTCTTCTTGCAGTAGTCCTTCCCCTCGACCTTGCCGGTCTTGGGGAACTCCTTGACGGGCAGGTTCGCGTGGATGCGGTCGAGCAGTTCGATATAGACTCGTCCGGAAGCACTGTATCTGAACGGAATGACCTTGGGCTTATCGTAGCCGAGCCAGACTGCGCAGACATAGTAAGGCGTGCCGCCGGCTATCCAGCTGTCCTTGGTGTCACTCGTGGTACCGGTCTTGCTCATCAGCTCGAACTTGCCGAGATTCTTGCTCTTGCGGAAATCTCTTGCCGGGACGGTCTTGAGCAGTTCGCGCATGACCTCTGCGGTATCCTCGCTAAGAACTCTCTCGGGCTCGGACTTCGTTTCGAGCAGGACTTCCGTACCCGTGGCATTTGTGACTTTATAATAGCAATAGGGCTCATAGTAATAGCCGTTGTTGCCGAACACAGCATATGCCGCCGCCATTTCGACAGTAGTGACGCCGTTTGTCAGAGCGCCGGTTGCAAGGGGCGCGATATTCGCATCCGCAGAATCATCAAGAGTTGTCAGATGGAACGTCTTTTTCATGAAGTTATAGGCCTCGTTGACTCCGAGCATCTCCGTAATTATTCTGACGGGCACGGTATTGAACGACTTCTGGATAGCATACTGGACGGTTATCTCTTTCTTGCTTCCGTTTGTGCCGTCCGCATTCTGCGGCCAGAGCTTGCCGTTTTGATAGATCGAGTAGTCGAGGATCATGCTCGACCAGTTGACATAGTTCTTCTCGAGCGCGAGAGAATAGGTCGAAAGGGGCTTTATGGACGAACCGGGCTGTCTCGGGGACTCGGACGCTCTGTTGAGGCAGAGGTTGCCGTTCTTTTCGCCCGCCTGTCCGACTATGCCGACGATTCTGCCCTCATAGTCCATGACGGTTGCCGCGGACTGAGCGGCGGGATGCTCGGCGGTGTCAGCCTCCTTGTCGAAAGCGATTCTGTTTGAATATACGGTATTGAGAACCTTCTGAACATCGGGGTTTGCGGCAGAATATATCTTGAGTCCGCCGTAATTTATCTTCTCCATCGCCTGGCGGTAGGTGTAGCCGTATTTGCTCATCAGATCCTTGCAGACGGTCTTGATGACATAATCGACATAGAAATCCTGATATTCTTTCTCGGTGTTCTTGTCCTCGGTAGTGTTCTTGGTCTTGCCCGGCTTCGGGACATAGCCCTCGCTGTTTGTGAACACGAGCTTATAGTTGACCGCTTCTTCGTATTCCTCTTTGCTTATCGCCTTTTCTTCGAGCATATATTTGAGACAGAGTTCCTGACGCGTTTTGTTCGCCTCGGGGTTGAGCAGAGGGTTATACTTCGTCGGCGCTTTTGTTATGACCGCAAGGGTCGCACACTCGGCGAGATTCAGCTCGCTGACATCCTTGCCGAAATAAGTCTCGCTCGCAGTCTGGACGCCGTAGCAGCCGTTGCCGAGATAGAGGGTGTTGAGATAAGCTTCAAGGATAGCGTCCTTGCTGTAGTGCTGCTCAAGGTTCAGAGCGCGCTCTATCTCCTTGAACTTTCGGACGACCGTTATCTCCTTGTCGTTGGTCACATTCTTGACGAGCTGCTGGGTTATTGTCGAGCCGCCGCCGGTTGAAAGTCCGGTTGCCGCGCCGAAAGTGCGCAGCCAGTCGACGCCGTGATGCTTCTCAAAACGCTTGTCCTCAAGGCAGACGAAAGCGTTTCTTAGATTTTTCGGCATCTTGTCGAAATCGACCCATATTCTGTTCTCCTCGCCGTGGAGCTGAGCCATTTCAACGAGCTCGTTGTTGCTGTTATAGGCATAGACGAACGAGGTCTGGTTCTGATTCGCCTTGTAGTCGTCGAGATTTATCGCGATCTCGCCGTGGGCAAAAGACACGATATTGAAGAAAACATAACCTCCGATTATCGCCGTGGTGAGCATACCGACGACGAGCACACAGAGTATGACCAGCAGAGCTATCCTGCCGGCTTTTTTATTCGGCTTTTTATTCTTCTTTTTGGAAGATTTTTTGGCTGTTCCCATCTTTTTCGATGCGTTTGCGGGGCTGTTTGCCATCCGTGCGCCTCCTTCACATTACAATCCAGTTAAAAATTATAGCATACTTTTTGCAAAAAGTTTAGCCTAAATCCAAATATTCTCATCATTTTGTAAAATCAAAACAATAGCAGTGTATAAAACAGCGTATAAAAACGCCCGAAAGGGGCAAAAATCACCACGAAAGCAGAAAAAGCAAGCCTTCGGAAAGGAAAAGGAAAGATGAAAACCACGATAAAAAGCATCGCCGTTGCCCTCGCGTTCTGCGCCGCGGCGTTTCTAACCGTCTCGGCTATAATCGAAAACGCCGCACCGAACGGGAGCAAAAAATACATCATGCGCGACTACAACGGCAGGATAGCGGTGTTCGTCTACGGCGAGGAAGAGCCGCAGGAGGTGTTCGATGTTTTCACATCTTCCCTGCCCCGCGGCGAAGCCGAGCGCGTCTACAAGGGAATAACGGTCGAGGGCGACGAAGCACTTCAAAAGCTGATAGAAGATTTTACAGGGTAGCAAAAACAAAAGCGGCTGTTATCATCACGCAGGCACTGAGCCTCATGATGAACAGCCGCATTCTATTTTTATTGCCGATATTTATTCGCCCTTATCAAACATATCATTAAGCTGGGCGCACACGGCGGACATTCTGCCGATACGCTCGCGCAGGATAGTTTCGGCTTTCTTCTGCGCCTCGGCGACTATTGCGTTCGCCTGCTCCTGCGCTTCGGTAACTGTCTTCTGCGCCTGGCCGCGCGCGGCGGTGACTATTGCATCGGACTGGCCGCGAGCCGACTCATTGCTCACTTCGAGCAGGCTCTTCTGCGCCTCAAGGTCGGATATCTCCTTTTCGAGAGCCTTCTTTCTGCTCTCTGCGGCGTTGAGCGCGTCAACCATATATCTGCCCTGATCGTCTCTGAGCTTTTCGAGGCGCTTTATATGCTTTGCAAACGCCACGCAGTTGTTATATAGACTGCGGTTCTGCGTTCTGAGTGCTTCTATCTCTTCGCTCGAAGCCGCTTCGCCCGCGGGAGCTTCGGCGCGCTTTTCAAGCTCCGAGCCCCAGGCGTAAATTTTATTATATTCCTCCTGCAGCATCGAGATATACGCATCCGTTGCCGCGATATCGTATCCCCTATCAACCACGGGGAGCTTCATCTTTCCTTCCACTTCTGTCATCCCTTCCCAAAAATCAGCTGTTTCTCTTTGCTATATCAACAAGGTTCTTGTAGCTTATCGCCATCGACTCGCGCGGGTCAATATCGCAGGTGTCCTGCTCGATAACGATATATCCGACACCAGAATCCCTGCACGCGCGGTAGCACTCATCGAGATTGAGGTTGCCTGTGCCAACTTCGGCAAAATCGGGCTTGTTCTCGCTGTTGATTTTATAATCCTTGAAGTGGCAGACCTTCATTCTGCCGCTGAGGCGCTTTATGAAATCCGCAGGATCGCCGCCGCCGTACTGAACCCAATATGTGTCCATTATAAAGCCGAACAGCTCGGGGTCGGTGTCATCGATAAGCATATCTATAACGCGCCTGCCGTTATATTTCTTGAACTCGAAAGCGTGGTTGTGATAGGCAAAATGCATCCCCATATCACGAAGCTTTTTTGCGAGCTCGCCCGTGAGCTTTATAAACTCGCGCACGCCCTCTTCGCTGCCGCTGTACTCCCCCGGCATACAGCCGACTCCGAGCGTGTCGCAGTGGATCATTTTATGCTCTCTGACAACGGCTTCGGTATCGCTGAGCATGCGGTCGAACGAAGTGTGCGTGACGCAGACATCCATACTGTACTTATCAACAAGATATGCGACCTTCTCCGGCTCGATAGGTCCGATAGCGGAAATTTGAATCGTGTTGATGCCGATAGAATCAAGATAAGCAAAAGTCTTTTCGGCATCCTCATAATTCTGTATGTAGTCGCGTAAAGTATAGAGCTGCGCGCCGAGTTTGATATCCGACACTAGAGCACCTCCGTTCCCGCTTTTTCTACAGATTATTATATTATAGCCGTCCCGAAGTTTCAAGTGAATTTACAAAAAAAGCCCGGACTTGCAAACTCCGACAAACCGCGAATATAGATATTCTACGGGAGGCGGTGCTGTGTTCGGTTGGTTTTTGCAGTTATTTTCAAACGGATTTCTCTTTTTTATCCTGCATCTGAGCCAGCCGGGCTCATTTGCCCCGCCGCTGAGTGCGGCGCAGGAGCGCGAAGCTCTTGCAAAAATGCACGCAGGCGACAAATCGGCGCGCAGCGAACTCATCGAGCACAACCTGCGGCTCGTGGCGCACATAGTCAAAAAATACTACGCCGCATATTCGGATCAGGACGATCTTATTTCGATAGGCACGGTCGGGCTGATAAAGGCTATAGACTCGTTCAAGCCCGACAAGGGCACGCGCCTTGCGACATTCGCCGCGAAATGCGTTGAAAATGAGATACTGATGCACTTTCGCTCGATGAAAAAGAGCGCGCACGACATCTCGCTCGAAGACCCGATTGACAGCGACAGCGAGGGAAACCCGCTCACGCTAATGGATATTATCTGCACGCCGGACTGCATCGCAGACGATCTTGATTTGAAGATAAAGAGCGAGAAGCTGCGCGGGCTCGTCATCGGCATACCCGACCCGCGCGAAAAGGCGATAATCGTCATGCGCTACGGGCTCGACGGCAACGAGCCGCTTACCCAGCGCGAGATAGCGTCGATGATGAACATCTCCCGCTCCTATGTCAGCAGGATAGAAAAGCGCGCGCTCGAAAGGCTCGGAAAAGGAATGAAACAGCCGTGAGAATCATCCCACGGCTGCATTTTTATTTTATAATGTCGTTATCCTTGATGTACTTCACAGTTTCATCAACGGTTGTGAACGCGAGGGCAACCGAAGTATCGGCGGCTCCGTAATAGATAGCTATTCTGCCGGTCTCGGCATCCGCGAGCGCGGCGCACGGGAACACGACATTCGGCACATCGCCGACGCATTCATAGAGCTCATGGGGAGCTAACAGGAAGCTATCCGCGCGGTGGAGCACTTTCCACGGCTCATCTTTATCGAGGATGGCGGCGCCCATGCTGTAGGTGAAGCCATTGCAGCTCGTGAGCACGCCGTGATAGAACATGAGCCAGCCCTCGTCGGTTTCAATAGGAGTCGGACCCGCTCCGACTTTTGTAGCCTCCCAGTTCTCAACCGGGCTCATAACAAAGCGGTGCTTACCCCAATAAGTGAGGTCTTTCGACTGACTGATGAATATATCGCCGTAAGGGGTGTGTCCCCTGTCGCACGGGCGAATAAGCAGAAGATACTCGCCGTTCACCTTGCGCGGGAAAAGAACGCCGTTGCGGGCAACGGGATAGCAGGCATCCTCAAGCTGAGTCCAGCTCTTGAAATCCTCTGTATATGCTATGCCGATAGTTGTGCCGTGAGGGGTGAGATTGACCCACGAGAGATAGTATTTTCCGTCGAGCTCGCACAGGCGCGGATCGTAGCCGTTGAAGATATATTTATTCTCAAGCTCCCAGTTTATCGCGTCTTTGCTGAAGCCGACAACGAGCTTATGGGCGCGCGAGCGGATATCCGCCCTGAAAACTCCGGCAAAGCCCGAGCCATAAGGCACAACAGCGGAATTGAAAATGCTGTTCGCCATATGCAGATTGTCGCGGGTGATAACGGGATTGCCGCTGTAACGCCACACGGGATATTCAAATCCTGCGGGCTTATCCTCCCACGGGATGTTTGGTATGTTTGTTCCGATTATTTTTGCCATATCTGACTCTCCTTCCGTCCTTTAGATTTTAGCATAGAGGAAGCGGAAAAGTAAAGAGAGAGCGCAGAAAAATAAAAAAGTTGCCGGGTTTTAAAAAAAAGTTTGGAAAAAGACTTGTCAAAACGCTTTTCTTGTGGTATTATTGATGAGCTTTCCGGGTGTGGCGCAGCTGGTAGCGCGCTTGACTGGGGGTCAAGAGGCCGTGAGTTCAAGTCTCGCCACTCGGACCATATCGAGTATTCATAAGGGATTTGACTTTATGAATACTCGATTTTTTCATTTTGATACGGTTTGATGCAGGGAGCAGGCGGTGGTCTGCTTCCTTTTCGTTATGCCGTTCTTGACTCTGTAAGATATTCGATGGCAACACCTTGACGAGTATCCGCTTTGTAATGCGGATGTCTCTGCGCTGCCGGGATTTCCACATAGCCAACAAAGCGGTAGTAGATCACGATCCGCTGGGTACGATTTTTACCAGTGCCCTCAGTTTCAAACACATCAATGTGGTCGATCAGCTCTCGCAACAGCGGCGCTGTCAGGTAGTCCATCTGCATAAATCGCCGCACGGCGAGGATGACGCCCTCCCGCTGCTGTTGCTGCTTTCCGGATTCGGACAGCTTCTTGCGAAGGGCGGTGATCTTGCTTTTTAGCTCCATTCGCTCCACCTCATACTTATGGGACAGCTGCATAAACCACTCATCACTGACCTTTCCGATTGCATTATCCTCATAGAGCTTTTCATAGAGCCGGGAAACGGTATCGTTCCGGGTCATCGCCTTTTGCAGTTCCTCCTCGCAGCGCTTTTGTTCCCTTAAAAGCTCCTTGTCGGTCTTTCTGGCCAGCAGCTCGGCAAAGGCATCTTCGTCGTCGCTCAGATATTCTGCCATCCTCCGCAGCTCCAACATTACCACCTGCTCAATGGCGTCCGCCCGCACATAGTGCCGTCCGGGACAACTTCCCCGGTAGTCCACCTTGTTGTTGGCACACACAAAATAGTGAATATCCTTGTTGATGGTGTTGGTGTGGTAGCGCAGCTTTGTGTGGCAGTCGCCGCAGAACAGCAGATCAGCAAAGATACTTTTCTGCCCATTATGCGGTTTCGGTGCACGGCGTTTCGTCTTGGCAATGCGAGCCTGCACCTTCTCAAAGTCCTCTCTGGCAATAACCGGCTCGTGAACATCCTTGAAGATCATCCAATTCTCTGGGTCGTTATCATACCGCCGTTTATTCTTGAAGGACTTGGAATAGGTCTTGAAATTGATAACATCGCCGCAGTATTCCTGCTGAGAGAGGATTTTCTGCACTGTGGTCTTGCACCACCTGTACGGATTCGGCTGCGTCTTTTTGCCGCCTCTCGGAAGCCCCTTGCTCTGCCAATAGGCCATTGGGACGAGGACTTTCTGTTCCTGCAAAATGCGGGCAATGGTCTCATTGCCTTTCCCATCGAGACACATCTTGAAAATGCTTTTTACGATCTCCGCCGCTTCCGGGTCGATGATCCACTTCTTTTTGTTTTCAGGGCTCTTTTGATACCCGTAAGGCGGCTGGGATAACGGCTCGCCCATATTGCCACGCAGACGATGGGACGAGCGAATCTTTTTGGAAATATCCCGTGCATACATCTCATTGAGAATATTTTTGAAGGGCGCGATCTCGCTTTCGCCCTCCTCGCTGTCGATAGAGTCATTCACGGCGATAAAGCGAATACCGTGGTCAGGAAAATAGCTGTCCGTGTAGTTTCCAACGGAAACATAGTCACGGCCGAGGCGGGACAGGTCTTTCACCATCACGGCAGATACAAAGCCCATTTCAATGTCGCTGAGCATTTGCTGGAATCCGGGACGGTTGAAATTTGTTCCGGTATACCCGTCGTCCACATAGTATTTGGTGTTGGACAGACCCATCTCCTTTGCTTTCTGAGAGAGCAGGCGCTTCTGGTTGGCGACGGAATTGCTGTCGCCGTCCATTCCATCGTCACGGGATAGGCGGCAGTAAAGCGCTGTGATCCCAATTGATTCTTTCTTAGTTTTCGGCTGCATAATTGTCCTCCTTTCCGGCAGCCGTACACACATATTCTGCGTCAATTTTATCACCGGTCTGCACAGGCGGCAAATCTGCGAAGTCGCTGACAAGGTATTTTTCGAGCCTGCTGCCCATCTTTGTGTTCTGGCTCATGTCCTTAAAATTGATCGGTTCGTAGCGGTTCTCGATAAAATACCGAACCCCATTGATGACATACTCCCGCTCCGGCAAACCGAAGCCTACAAAGAATTTATCCATACTGTCCTCCTTACCTTTCATCCCGGCTGCGCTGACGGATGAGGTATTTGCGATAATATTCGCAAGCCTTGATGATAAAATCCTCCGTCTTTCCGGCATCCAAACCTTTGGGAAGGACCTCCCGCAGGCGGGATGTGGGGACCTTCACCGTCTCCCTCTGATTTGCTTTTTCCTCGCTCATAAGGAACTGGATCACATCCTTTGTCAGCAGCCCTTCACGGCCAGCCTTGTGCATTCTCCACGCCTGCGAATAAGATGGGGTGCAGTCGTTAATGACGCACTGCTCCAAAACCTCTCGCTGACTGGATTCGTCGAGGTAGGACAGTTCTACGCCGACGGAGAGAGCGATTTCACCTTTATCCATTTTTTCAAGCAACTCCGGAATGAGACAGGTCAGGCGAATATAGCGCTGCACTTGCCTGCCGCTATCTGTATCAGAAATATCGTCACGGGACTTGTGGACAACTTGTCCACAAGTGATACCCCGATGGGACAGTGCCTCCATTTTCAGCTTATAGGCAAACGCTTTTTCGGAGGGAAGGATATGCTCCCGATGCAGATTGCTGTCCACCACGGCAATGGCAGCGCTGTCACGATCCAGCGCACGGATAAGTACCGGGAGTTCTGTAAGCCCTGCTTTCCGAGCGGCGTGCAGCCGCCGATGACCGCTAACAACTTCATATTCACCTCCGTTTTCAACGGGGCGGACGATCAACGGAGCGAGGATTCCATTTACCCTTATACTCTCCACAAGAGCGTCCATTTCTGCATTGTCCTGCACCTTGTAGGGATGTCCCTCGAATGGGTGCAGCCTGGTGATTTTCAAAAGCGTCGGTATTGCCGACGCTGCACTTTTACAGCTCATATTTGACCTTCTTTCTTTGTTTTACTATCCGAAAAAAGGATGGCTGCCCTTTTCTCTTTCTTCGGATAGTAAGAGGATTACTACTCAGGTAAATAGAATAGATATTATTACCTGCTATTTCGCCGCAGTCTGAAATGCGACTTTTAGGCGTGGTTGTATGCTGATTTTCAGCCATCTGTGCAGAACTTCTGCACATAAAGGCGGTTGGGCTTTCCCTTACCTTGCCGCTTGCGGATGAGCAGGCCGTGCTTTTCCAACTCCACAAATAGCCGTGTGGCCTTGTCGTGACCGCAACCGAAAACGGCGCAGACCTCATTCAGCGTGTAATAGATGAATATATGCCCGCTTTCATCGGAAAACGCTGCCGCATTTCTGCCGGACAAACCGGTGCGGTCAAGCAACAATCCATAAAGTAGAGCGGCCTCTGTGGACAGTTCTATGTAGTGCAGATTCGTGAATAGTGCCTTGGGCACTCGATAGTAGGCGAAGGTTTCCGCCTCCCACCAGTAAGCTTTTTCGCTCATGGAATTTTCAACTCCTCTCGTCGGAAGAACCGACTGATTTTGGTATCAAAATGTTGCGTGTTTTGGGGATTTGTCGTCCTGTAAACGGTTTTCTCAAAGTGGGTGATATGATTTCCTTGCTGCGCCGTTTTCCTCGTTTTTGTCGTCCATCGGTGTTTTTTTCAGGGCATACCGAACCGTCCCTCATACCTTGGGCAATCCAGCAGCGCACGGAAGCTTTGTTTGCAATCGTAGGTGCAGCTGCGGCAGATCGCGTTATATGTTATACGGATGCGGGAAAAACGCCCACTCGTTTTTCTTTCTTCGACAATCTCGGCACTGTATCGACCTCTTTTTATATTTTTTGCTTGCCGTTCTTCCCGAATGTTGTTTTTCTGTCCCGCTCTGGAATCTCACCACAGCATCGCCAAGCTCATATCCCATTCGGACGGTCATTCAATTTTCAAGGTACACGGGGAAAATATCCCCAATATATAGGCAGCGAGAAGGTCCATTTGTGGATCCCCTTTTAGAAAAATTTTTTAAAGTCCGGAAAAGCCCCCAATTCTGGCAAATACAGAGAAGAAAATTCGCGCTTTATTTGTTTTCGCACCCAAGCGCTTGTCGATCGCACTGCTTATGTGAACAAATATTCTTGTAGAATGCAAAAAGCGCAGCCGACGGATTTTCCGTTGGCTGCGCCTGTGTGGTTTGTTATTTGTTTTTTGCTGTTATTTTAGTGAGCAAATCTCTCGTTATACATAAAGGGTAAAATTCGTGCTTCTTTCAATCATTCTCAAAGCATTTTAACGGTCGATTTCAAACTATTTTGTTTAATCCAGATAGCCTTTTCTTGCCGTTACGCCAAAACGGTTTTCAAGCATATGCATCTGCTCATCGGTTATTGTGTTTATTCTCGGCATTGATGCCGTTTTGATGTATATTTCGGCAGCTTTTTCGGCGGTTTCTATAAGGCCGAATGTTTCGTCGAGGTCTTTTCCCGCTCCGTAGATTCCATGCTGACTCCACACCACAAGTCGGGCGGTATGCATCTTTTCTGCCGTTGCTTCTCCGATCTCGTTTGTTCCGCAAAGCATCCAAGGCAAAACATTCACTCCGTCCGGAAATACCACAATACACTCGGTGCACATCTGCCAAAGCGTGCGGGTGAATTCTCTTTCGTCGAGAGTGTGGATATATGTCATGGCGAGAAGATTTGACGGGTGACAATGCATAACGACGCGATTTTCCGGGTTAACTTTTAATCGTGCCGCATGGCTCATCATGTGCGCGGGAAATTCGGAAGTGAAATTTCCGCCGTCGGCAAATCCCCAAAGAAGCTGTGCGTTTTTTCCTCTGTCAACCAACCGCACTATGCCGAGGTTGATGTCCGGAGCATATTGCACATTTTTAAAATATTTTCCTGTTCCGGTAACGAGAAAATATTTACCGTCCAGCTCCGGTGCCGAGAAGCCTGTCGGTATCATACGAAGGACTTTTTCGGGATCAAGATATTCACATAACTCTTCTTCGTCCACCATCAATGAAATGTTTCCGCCGTTGCGTTCGTCCCAGCCGTGTTCATACATATTTGTCGCAGTGCGCACTGTTTCAACGAGAAACGGTGCATTCATAACATCTTTCATTTCCTTGCCTCCAAAACAGCTTTTTCGTATCTGAGAACTTCATCAAACCATTTGCCGTCGCCAGGCTTACCACAGCTGCGGCAGTACTCGTCCCAAACATCGCCGAACGGCAGTGTTTTAAGCTCTTCACGCATAACCATGAGACGAGTAAAATCGCCGCTGTCCTGCAATGATTTTAATTCACTGTCAGGTTGAAGCAACGCAAAAAGAAGAGCTTTTTGCACATTTCTATATCCGGTTACCCACGCCGATATGCGATTTATCGAAGCGTCAAAGTAGTCAAGAGCAATGTGCACTTTGCTGTCCAAGCCGCCGCATCTCACTATTTCGCACGCTATCTCTTTTGTCTCATCGTCAAAAAGAACGACATGGTCGCTGTCCCAACGAATCGGGCGAGTAATATGAAGAGCGATCTCCGGGAAGAATGCCAGCAGTGCCGGTATCTTGTCGCTGACGACCTCGGTCGGATGATAGTGCCCGTTATCCATGAGAGGGATGCAGCGATCTTTATTCATCGCGGCATATGACAGCGCAAATTCCGCACTGCCTGCCGTATATGCCTCAACGCCTATTCCGAACACCTTGCTCTCAATGCAAGGCTTAACTTTTTTGAAGTCATACGGTTCAGAGAGTATCGCATCGATGCTCTCACGATAGCGGACTCGAGGACCGAGTCTGTCTGCGGGCACATCCTTGAATCCGTCGCCTGTCCAGATATTCATAACGCACGGCTCACCGAGCCTCTCGGCAAGGTATGAAGAAATGCGGATGCAGGCTTTGCCGTGCTCTATCCAAAATTTTCTGGTCTCATTGTTTGGGCTTGAGAGTGTCAGCGGATCGCATTTTTTGTGGGAAAAGAATGTCGGGTTGAAGTCGCATCCAAGCCCCCGTTCCTCACAGAAATCTGCCCATTTCTCAAAGTGTTTGGGTTCAAGCATATTGCGGTCAACCCACTCGCCGTTTTCAAAAATTGCATAGGATGCGTGGAGATTCATTTTCGGCTTTCCCGGAATCAGAGACAGAACCTCGTCAATATCCGCCATCAGTTCTTCAGGATTTCTCGCTCTGCCCGGGTAATTCCCGGTCGTCTGTATCCCTCCCGTAAGCGGTGCGTTAGGGTCGGTATCAAAGCCTCGAACATCATCTCCCTGCCAGCAGTGCAGACTTACCGGCACTGTTTTGAGCTTATTTATCGCCGCTTCGGTATCAACTCCGAAAGCGGCATATTTTGATTTGGCTTCACTGTAACTCATTGTCGGCCTCCATTTGTATTTTTAAATTGCCTATCGCAGTAGCTTCTATGGGCAGCGCAATCACATTGCAGCCGGTCGCCTTGGCGGTTAAGTGATTCAAAAAAGCATTTTTTGCACCGCCGCCTACAATATACATTTCTTTGTATTCCTGACCGGTATTATGCTGCAGCTCCCGCAATGCGTTCATATAGCTTGCTGCAAGGCTACGATAAGCGCAGCAGAAATAGTCGTCTGTATTTTGAACTTTTCTTGAAAGCGCACTGTCAAAAGCGGCTTTCATACTATTCGGAGCAAAAAACTCCGGGGAATTTACATCCACAACCTCATCAAATGACCGTGTCTGCGCTCGCAACACAATATCTTCAAAAGATCTTTCGGGACAAAGCTCGTCACGCAGACGATTAACAATCCACATTCCCATGATATTTTTTTGGTAGCGGTTATAGCCCACGCCGCCCTCATTTGACCAGTTTGATTTTTGACTTATGGCATCTGTAAGAGGTTTGGGCGTTTTGACGCCGAACAGAGACCATGTCCCAGAAGAAATATATGGAGCGTTGGCACTCATATCAACCCCTTCAACGGCAGAGGCAGTATCGTGCGTTGCACAAAGCACACATTTTATGCCGAAATGTTCACCTGCAACGGTTCCCGGTCGTGAAAGCTGCGGAAACAATTTATGCGGCAATCCCAGAGCCGAAATGATTTCTGTATCAAACTCGCCGGTTACGGCATTCACAATGCCTGTGGTTGTTGCATTTGTAAACTCCTTGATTTTTTTACCGCAAAGTTTCCAAATGAGGTATTCGGGTATCATAAGAAAATCCGTGACATCGTCAAACCGACCGGAAAGTTTATCCGAATACAGTTGATAAATACTGTTAAACGGTTGAAATTGACAGCCGGTGCTTTCGTAGAGCCTTGCAAAAGGAACTTTTTTGTGCACTTCGGGAATTATGCTCTTTGTTCTGTCATCACGATAGGAATATACGGGGAACACCTCTTCGCTGCCACGCATAAGAACATAATCGACACCCCATGTGTCAATTGAAAGACTTTCAATATTGGGAAATTTTGCTTTTGCGGCCGCTATACCGTTGACAACATTTTTAAACAAGCTGTCAATATCCCAAATCAAGTGTCCGTTATGCTCCGTTACACCGTTCAAAAAGCGAAACACTTCTTCGGTATGTATTCTGTTATTCTCATGCCATCCGACGATATGACGCCCCGAAGAAGCACCTATATCAATTGCCAAGTAGTATTTTTTCACACACAAGCCTCTTTTTATTACCGCTATATTTTCGACCGTTACATATATTTCTCAAGCCATCTTGCCACCGCTTCATTCCAATTACGAATGGATTTCGGGTCTGATGCAAGGGTGTGGTCGCTCTTGGGCCACATTATCACTTCGTTTTCGACTCCGCACTCATTGAGCTTGGAGGTCATGACATTTGCGTGATTGGTGCCTATCGTCTTATCCTTTCCGGCAAAACCGAGCAAAGCTGGCACACTGCCTTCTTTTATGTTGGAGACGGGAGATATCATGTTAAGCATTTCGGCCGCTTCACCCTGCGGGTTTTCGATATCCTGCGCGGTAAACTCGTATCCCGCCACTATTGACGCATACTGAGCAACTTCCGCAGCGGTATAGTTATCGAACGAGCCGAGATGGAAGTCCGAAGGAGTGGTGAGATTGAATATCATTTTTATCGGAATCACCGATTCGTTGAAACGCGAATAGGCATAAAGTGCGGAAATATGAGAACCTGCAGATGTGCCGGAGAGCGCAAGGGAAGAGGCCGAATATCCCCTATTTGAAAGCTCTCCCTTTATTGCGGATATGCACAGGGTAACATCGTCAAGCATATCAAAAATATCCGCATTCGATTTACTGCCAGTCACTCTTGCAACATTGTCATTCCCTTGGGATGCGAGGTCATAGTCCATAGTCGCTGCTATATAGCCGAGCTTTGCATATCTTGCAGCTGCCCACGCCATATGTTCTTTTTCGCCCATTGTCCACGTTCCGCCGTGAATAAAAAGAAGAACGCCCTGCGGCTGTGATTTGTCAAGCCCCTTCGGAATATATAAATCGTATTTCTGAGCTTTGCGCTCACCGTAGGAAAGGTCGCGGTAACGCTCTCCGTCAATGCAAGTCCAGACCTCAGCAGCTCCTGCAAGAAGATTTGCAACATCAAAGACCTTGTTCATCATCGGTACGGCGATTTTCGCCATTGCATAGCTCATATCCTTGACCCCGAAGCCGGTGGGGTCGTCGGACTCGTTGCCTTTGGCGTTAGCCGCCAGAGACAGTGCCGAAACGGTAAGCGCTCCGACGAGCATAATCGAAACTATTTTGCCGAGTTTTTTCATATTTTTACCTCTTTTCAAATTTCCTGCAGACCCATTCAAGGTACTGCTCAAAAGCATATACATATTTTTTATTATGTGTAAAGCAATGATTTGCGCCGGGAACAATAACGAATTTCGCATCCCCGCATCCGCTCTTCAAGAGTCCGGCATATTTCTCGGATGCATCGGGAGAAACGAGCATATCGCTCGTCCCGTGGGCAATGAACTGTGGAACATCATAGCTGTTGATATTTTTTGTCAAATCGTAATGCGAGAAAAACTCATTCGTCTTGCCGTCGAAATTCTCTTTATCAAAACACGCATAAAGCACATTCGGATTCCCGCTGAAATCTATCAGAGGATAAAACAGCGCAGCATTGTTTATACTGTCGTCGATTTCGTCAACGGCATCTCGCCGATAGTTCTCGGGCAAAACGTCTTTCCCTCGCAGGAGATTTATGAATCCGGCAGCCTGATATCCGCCGGCGCTGAAGCCTATAAGACCTATCTTATCGGGATTTATCCCAAACTCTGTGCAATTGCTTTTCAGCCAACGAACCGCACGCTGCATATCGGCAAGCGGAGCGGGCATTCTGTAAGGATTATAGCGGTAGCCTAAGACAAAAGCGTTTATGCCGACCTCATTCAGTCTTTTTGCCGTTAAGGTTGATTCTCCGTCATCTTCGGGGAACTGCTGTGACGAAATATTGCCCGCCGCATAGCCGCCGCCCGGAATAATGATGACCGCGCTGTCGCTGCCATTTACGGGAAACGCTGTAAGAGTGGGTACATCGTCAAACTTTTCACTGCACAGACCTTTCTTCATAAAATAAAAATATGTGTAGCTGTCCAAATTCCTCTTGCCCTTGGGGACAAGCTTTTTTGAACTGGCGGTCTTTATAAATCGCAACAAACCGATAACGCCGTCTGCCTTTTTGTCAATCTCCATTTTGCTCAGCTTATCAGCATCGCAGTTAAAGGGTATCGTATCGCCCCATATAGGATACTTAATATTCATCGTGCAACCTCACATGTTTCCGTGTGTTCTCATCCAAAAGCTCACCTGTGCGTTTATCGACCCGTATCGTGCGCAGTTCATCGGGTGCAATTCCGTTTTCGACCCAGTCGATAAGAGCCTTCATTCCCGCGCTCTCCGGTATTCCCGGGCCTTTGTTTTTGCAGTCTCCGTGACCGTCTCCCGGTGTGAGCCAAAGGCGAAAAAATGTATCGACCTTTTCATATCCGCCGCAGGATGCGCAGACGCGCTTGAAATAATCTATCGTTCCGTCCGTGGGGATGAGAGGATCGTTCAACCCGTGGTCAGCCATTATTTTGCCGCCGCGCGCTGCAAACGCGCTTAAATCCGGATTGTCTGCTCCCGCATTCGGGAATTTTTCTGCCGCCAAGCGAAACAGTTCTACGACTTCATTACGGGTAATGTCTCCGAATTTTCGCTTGCCGTCTCCCGTTATCCATCTTGCGACATGGGTACACAGCAGGAAAGTCGAGCGTTTGTGGGTTATGGGAGCGTAGTTTATAGCGCCAACCGGTATTGTTGTGCTCCAAAACTTGACTCCGGGGCGGAAAAACTTACAGAGCACATTTCCGCTTTCGTCGCAGAGTCCGCGCCATATCTCATTCATCACAAGCGCATCCTGCTCGTTCAGGCCATACTTTCCGACTGCCGAGAGAGCATCAAAATCGACCGGTTTATCAAGCTTATAATAAGCCTCCGAGCCGCCGACGCTGTCATGAACAGCCTGCATAAAAGCTTCAAGCTTCTTTGCGCTGAGCACATGACCGATATCATTCATAACAGCCACCGGCCAAAAGCCGCACGGCAGGAATTTCATCCAGTTTATCGCAGGGCACGATGCCCATATACCGTCAAAATCCTCCGGGTGCTCCTGAGCCTCGACAAACGACTGACGCCCGCCGCCCGAGCCTCCGTTCATATACGAGAATCTGACAGGGCGGCCGTGAAGAATCTCGGCGGTCGTTTTGCCGAACACGGCCATATGGTGAGTTGTCCGCGAACGCCAGTTTTCAATAAGGTCGAGCCGCAATTTGTTTGTTTCCGGGTCTATTGCCTTGTCGGTAAGTCTGCTGACATTGCAGGCATCCGCCGTCGCAGATGCGAAACCGTTTATCAACGCATAGGGCAAAGTCAGCCCGCGTACGGTATTCTCGGCGCGCCGTATATACTGTTTTCCGCCGGTGGAGGTACCGCCGCCGCCCGTGCCCGCAAATCTGTCATTCCATGCGAGAGGCACCCAGACAGTAATGATTTCGTGAAAATTTCCGGTCTGATTTTTTATGACAACCTCGCAAAACGGCGGAAGTCCGTCTATGACATTAAGGCCGTTTCTGTATCTTCCGTTTTCAAACAGACGCACTCCGGTCACACAAAACTTCTCGCTCGGTATGCGTTTTTCGAGCTCCGACTGCAAAAATCCAACAGTACAGCGTTCTTTTATCCCGGGAGTTTGAGTCAGTGCGGAAGTATCAAAAAATTTTATCTTGTCTTTCTCTTTCATGGAAAGCTCTCCCTAAAACCGTTTTTTATTACATTTTAACTCACAGCGAAGCCTTCGGCAACAACACTTTTATTTTTCAAAAGTATAACTGCCGCTACCTATTTCGGTTTTTGAGCCGCCGAAAATAACCGTTGCTCTTGTGTTGCACGGTATTTTCACCTTGAGCGTATTGCCGTGCTTTTCAACGGAAATTTCACCCGCTTCGCAGACAAAGCTTCTTTTGAACGAGCCGAAAATATCCGTTTCGTCAGGCTCTATTATTATCCGCTTATAACCCGGCTCGGCGGACTTTATGCCGCAGACGGTGTGAAGAATATAGCTGTCCACGCAGCCGAACGCATAGTGGTCAAAGCTGGTTCTTTTGGGCTGACCGTCCTGTTCATAGGACTCCCAATTTTCCCAAATGGCGGTTGCGCCGTGTTCAACTTCAAACAACCACGAAGGGCACTGCGTCTGACGAAGTATTGCCGCAGAAAGATCGTGTCTGCCTATTTTGTCAAGAACGGGAAGCAGGAACGGTGTGGCGAGAAAACCCGTGCCGAGGCGTCTGTCGTTTTTCTCGACCAATGCCGCAAGTCTGTCGGCATATTCTTTTTTCAGCTCCGACGGCACAAGATCAAACGCAAAAGCCAAAACATATGCGCCCATAAGATAGTCCGGCAGAAGATTACGCTTGAATATTCCGTCTGTTATCGCTTGTTTCATCTTTTCCGCCGTCTGTCGGAAATAAGTCGAGTCCTCTCCGAGAAGCTCTTGAATATCGGCCATAAGCTTGAGCGACCGAAAGCCGAAATACGGAGCTATATAGAACGCCGACTCTTTGCATATTTCAAAGCCCTCCCCCGTTCTGCCGGGAACAAGCCATTCGCCGAAATGAAAGCCGGTATTCCAGAGATAGCGGTCGATGTCCTCGGGATTGTCGCTTCCGCGTTTATCCCGTGCGGTTTTTATTATATACTCGCACCACTTTTTCATAGCGGGATATGTCCGCCTGAGTATCTCCCTGTTGCCTGTCACGGTGTACATATCATAGGGCACCCATATAACGGCATCGCTCCAACCGGCTATACCGGTAAGCTCTGTGTCACCGAACGGCGCCATAGTCTGTTTGCCCACCGTTTCATATAGCTTCGTGAACGGCGATATCAGCGGTATAACGCCGTCGGTTTGCTGATCCGCACACAGACCGTCAATCCAGCTTGAGAGAAACGGCGTCATCTCCTCGTTGAGCATTGCGGTTTCGGCATAGATAAGAATATCTCCTGTCCAGCCTGCCTTTTCGCGTCCGGGGCAGTCGGTCGGCACAGACATCATATTATTCTTCTGTGAATATCTGATATTTTTGTAGAGCCGTTCGAAGCGCTTGTCGTCACAGGCGAAGCTCGCCGCATTCTCTTTTGGAGTGGAAAGGAGAACGGCTTTGAAATTCTCCGCTCTTATGTCGGAAATTCCCGTTACGCGGACATATCGGAAGGCATGGAAAGTAAATGCGGGGTCAAACACTCCGGGGTGTCCGTCGGAAATATATGTATCTTTCTGCTTTGCAACCATTGCGTCAAAATAGTTGCCGTCCTTGTCAAGAACCTCGGTATGTTCAAGTGTTATTTCCGTTCCGAGAGGCTCGTCGACGTTAACTACGGTTTTTCCGGCAATAACCTGACCGAAGTCGATTATTTTATCTCCGTTAGGAGCGGTAAAAATGCGCTGCGGCCGAAATTCTTCAACGGCCGATATCGCATCTGTCGGCTGAACTCTCAGATTTTTATACCCGTAATCGCGGACAGCGGGCTGCAGTTTTTTCGCCTGAGGGAGAGTCATATCGTGTTTCTCGCCCATAAATAAATCTGAAAAAACTATTTTTGACGCTTCGCAGGTCTCGCTGCCGTCGGATGCTACGATTTTATGCGTTCCGTCCTCAAAATCAACTTCAAGTCGGTAAAGAACAGACGGAGCCGGTTTCCGAGCCTCGGTGACAACGGCGGTCTGCTCGCAGAAATACCAACCGTCGCCGACAAGAAATTCTATTGAATTTTCGCCGCTGTTCAGCATATCGGTCACATCATAGACCTGATAATTGAGAATTTTATCATACGGTGTAAATTCCGGGGCAAGCTCACGCAGATCCGGCCTTTTGCCGTTTATATACACCCTGTAACAGCCGTATGCGGTTGCATAAAGGCGTGCTTTGGCTATATTCGCGCCGACGGTTGCCGCCCTTTTGAACAGCACGGCTGGATTCTCTATCCCATATGTAAACATCTTTGCTTCGTTTCTCTCAACGGTACTCTCGACCCACTGAGCCTGCCACTCATCCTGAGACAGAAACGCCGTTTCAAAAGCACTTTCGGCAGAGGCGCTGACATCCTCATTATCCCAAACCGTTACTCTCCAGCTATAAAGCGTTTTTGAGCGCATACAAAATCCGTATGCTTTGACAAAGCTCTGACAGTCAGAGAGAATTTTTTGGCTGTCAAAGACCTTTTCTCCGTCTGCGAATATTTCTATTCTGTACGCTTTTTGCAAAACATTGTTCCTGTCACTCTCGATTCTCCAAGAGAACTCCGGAGCAGTGTCGATAAAAGGTTTTTTTCTGTGATTTACTCTAAGGTGCGTTATATTCATTTGATTCTCCGATTCGTCAATTATATTTTCTTGAAAGCTGAGCCTCGCACTCTTCTCGGGTTATATCGCCGGCGTTACATTTTATCATAAGGTCGATATCCTTATCCTTTATCCTGTAAAACACCATAACGAGTATTCCCAAGAGAGTTCCGACAGCCGGGATAAGCGTATAAACGATCCAAAGCATATTGAGCGCCGAGGCAGGCTGCTGAATATTCTGTGCCGCAACATCGGCGAAGTCGGTAGCCTCGATCTCAATCCAGCCGGAAAGTCCGAGAAGGAAAAGTCCGAGCGACGAAGCAACGCTCTGCGTCAGCTTGGTGACAAATGAGTTCATCGCAAAGAATATGCCGGAGCAGTCTTTGCCCGTCTTATAACGGGTATATTCGATTGTGTCGGGAATAAGGAAGGTTTTGGCTATATTGGCTATGTTACCCGGCAGAGACTGCAAAACAAGCAGCGAACAGATAAGAACAATATGCTTTGAACCGACAAAATAGATAAGCATAAGCGGAATACTGCCCATTATTCCGGCAAGCAGTATCGTTTTTACTTTTCCGATTTTCTTAGTTATTTTTGCAGTGTTCAACTGGGCAATAAGGCCGGGAATCGCCGCTATGGCTATCGGAACGGCAAAAACAAGCGAATTTCCGAAATGGTAGTAAGCGACGAAATTTGCAAGATTTGCGCCGGTTGCAAGGCACGAGGTTATCAAAGTGGAAAGCAGGAGGACAAACATATATTTGTTTGTTTTTATGCACTCGAGCATATCCTTAAATGTATAATGGGCGTTTTCGTCCTCATTGACATTCGCAAGCTCGGTGTTGTATTCCTCGACACCGCGAACGAGCGGTATCATCATAGCAAAGAATATCACCGACGAACCTATAACAACATACTTTATCGGAAGCCCCACAAGCTCGCTGACAAGTGCATAAAAAACAATTCCGATAAGCATTATGACATTGTTGCTGAGTATCGACTTGTTCTGAATGATAACATTTCTTTCATCGACATTGTCGGTAAGCGTAACCGCCATGGAATTCATCGGCACTTCTACAAGCGTATAACTCAAATCATAGAGCAGATAGAATACGCCGAACCACACAAGCTTTCCGACCTCGGAAATTCTCATGGGCATCATAAAGAACAGGATAGTAAAAATCGGGAACATCCAAAAGGTCAGGCGATACCACGGCAAGTATTTACCCTTGCCGGCGATTTTTCTTATCTTGCTTAAGTCGGCTATCTTTATTTTATCAATAAGGAAACCGAAAATAACATCGTCAAACGAATCGATAAGTTTTACGGCGAGCATGACACCGGCCATTTTTGCGGGATTGATTCCCTGCATAAGCAGGAACATCGTCATAAATGTCGTTATGATAGCTCCCTCGCAGGTTCGTGCGAGATCGCCTATGTAGTATTTACTTCTCTGAGCTGTGGTGGTACGCCACGAGCTTTTGTCAAGAACGGTTTTTTTCTGTTTTTTCATTTAGCTGCTCCTTAAAATGTATAGACTGCGGACAATTTGTATTTCAGTTCTGCGCTTATTTCAATGCCGCTGAGTATTTTCGGAATTTCGAGTCCGCTTAAGTCGACTTTGTCCATGTAGGTTTCGCTGAAAGTGAGTGAAGCGGAAATTATTTTTCCGGAATCCTTAGAAACAGCGACATTGATAACACCGTCAAAAAGCTCGATTTTTCCGACATTAAGGAAATTAATTTTGTCATTCGCCCTGTGCAAAGTGTTTTCTACGGCTTTTGAATCAAGGAAAAACTGATATCCCGCTTTAGGTGCCGATGAAGACGACGGCAGCGAGATCTTTTTGAGCTTGAATGTAAGCCTATATTCCCCGCCGGAGTCGGTAACATTATAAGACAGGCAGTCCTCTTTTTTTATGGCAGCAAAGGCGGGTTTCTCTATTGCGGTTCCTTTGCTGTTCTGTTTGCTTACCGTTTCGCTGTCTATATAATCGGCTATCAGCTTCGTCAGCGCGGAATTTGATGTTGAAAACTTAACATCCGTTGCAGTCAAATCATACTTCGCAGTTGATATCCTACTCTTTCCTATTGCCGACGAGAGGAGCTCAAACGGGTCAACGGCGGTTTGCGGCTCTTCCGACAAAGGCTTTTCGGTTTCGCCGTCAACAGTCGTACTTCGCTGCAATGTGTCGGTTTCATTGACTGTCTGCGCAGTATTACCCGTTTCTGTCCAGACTGTTTCGCCTGTGTTTACCGACGGTCCCGAAGTGTCGTCGGTGTCTTTCCCAACACAGGCGGTAAGGCTGAAAACGATAAAAATAAGCGCGATGGTAAAAGAAATTATTTTTCCGTTCTTCATGTTGCATTTTCCTTTCCGCAAAGCTTTATTATTGTTCTGTATATTCTGTCCGCACACAGCTTTATATTTTGCACGGACAATTCTCCGTCATTTACAGCCTCCAGTATCCTGTCGACATCGCCCTGAGAGCCGGGCATTATAAGATCGTTTCCCGCCTTTATACAGCCCGCCGACGATGACACGGGATATTTCTGTCCCTCCGCGCTGACGAGCGCATTGGTAGTCCCCCAATCTGTCATAACAAATCCGTCGAACCCCCATTCGCACCGCAGAGCAGATGTGAGCAAATCGCGGTCGTTTGCCGCATGAACTCCGTTTATGAGATTAAGCGAGGACATGGCGGCGCTCGGCCGAGCCTCTTTTACGCATATTTCAAATGCCTTGAGATATATCTCCCTCAACGCCCTTTCGGAGAGACGAGAGTTGTTATAATTTCTGTTCGTTTCCTGATTGTTTGCGGCAAGGTGTTTTATTGTTGCCGCACATCCGTTGTGCTTTTCTATTCCTCTCACCGCCGCTGCGGCACAGAGACCCGAGAGCAACGGATCCTCGGAATAATATTCGAAATTTCTGCCGCACAGCGGATTCCTTTGAATATTCATAGCGGGAGAAAGCCAGAGCGATATGCCGAGCAGCTCCATCTCCGCTCCGATAACATCACCGGTACGCTCTATAAGCTCGGTATTCCAGCTCTGAGCGAGAGTTGACGCAACGGGAAGCGCGGTGCAGTACTGATATTTTTTAACCGTGCCGGAAAGATCGACATTCTGCATTTCCTTTGGAAGTATCATGCTGAATATCGGGTCTTCCGCCGGATTGCTGACATATTCGTTGCCGCGCACATACACTTTCGGGTTCACTCTTATGCCCGCAGGTCCGTCCGCCATGATTATCTGCGGTATGCCTTTCTTCGCAAGTAATGGAGTTGTGTCGCCCGCAGCCCCGGGTATACTTTTTGAGGCTATGCCGATAACGCTTGACTTTCCGCTGCTTATTCTCGCCGAGCCTACGCAGAGCACAGCGGCTTCCTGAACGGAAAGCGCAGAAACAGCGTCGCTTATTTTCGTGTCTTGCCGATATGTGTGCTCGACGGTCTTTATATTTTCCGTCCGCAGCTCCTTTCGAATAAGATGCCGAGGCGTGTTGCGCGGCGTTCTGTTCGGGTGAAGTTCGCCGACCTTTTCACCTCTGAACAATGCTTTGCACCTTTCGCAAACGATATCTGCGCTCACATCGACAACCGCAAACTCCTTTAGATTATCCGACGAGTTTCCGAGAGCCATAACATAACAGCCTTTTTCAATCACCCATTCGGAAGTATCCTCATTGTAAGATGCAAGCCTGCACGCCGAAAAAGAAACCGTCATGCGTTGTTCCTCTCCGGGGGCGAGTTCGCGGGTCTTTGCGAATGCGGCAAGACTTTTGAGCGGTTTTGCAAGGTTGCCGACGGGAGGTTCTGCATATATTTCAACAACCTCTTTGCCTGAAAAAACATCACCGATATTCCGGACGCGAACGCCGACTTCGATATTTTCGCCGTTTATTTCAAAGCTGTCCGTCGATAATTCAAAATCAGTGTAGGACAGCCCGAATCCAAACGGATATAAAGGATTTATTTTGAACGAATCGAAATATCTGTAACCGACGAAGATATCCTCTTTATAATATGAATCAAAAACATCTCCGTTAAGTCCCGCAAATTCATCGGCAAAAGGATAATCGGAATATTTGCGCGCCCAGGTTGAAGTGAGCTTTCCGGAGGGAGACGCTTTGCCTGAGATAATATCCGCGCAGGCTGAGCCGGACTCCGACCCGCCCTGTCCGATGAGCAGGACGGCGTTTATATCTTCGGCATCACACAGCTCGCTCATATCTATCGGCGCGGCAATATTAAGCACAGGGACGAATTTATCATAAAAGCTTGCTATCCGTTTTATGTCGCGAAGCTCCGTTTTGCCGAGCATATAATCGGAGGGGACAGCTTTTCTGTCTGCGCCCTCGCCGGATATGCGGGAGAGCACATATATTGCGGCATCCGCTTCATATCCTTCAAAACTTTCCGGACATATGAATTCCGGCGCCGTAAAAGGATGATGCATCATTTCAATCAGAGCATTCTTTACACCGTCGGCAGCTTTCTGCTGAATATGCGATTTAAACAGAGCTTTTGCGGCGGAAACATCGCAGTCATAGCGCTTGAGCAGACGGTCTGTCACGATTTCATATCCCGCATCGGACAAGCCTTCTCGTACCGTAACATAGCTCCGAACATTGACATCGCCCGAGCCTGTTCCGCCCCGAACGGTTTGGCCTGCTCCCGCGCCGAATAAAGCTATCTTCTTTATGCTTTTACCGAGCGGCAATGTACGGTCATTTTTAAGCAACACTGCGCCTTCCGCAGCCGCCTTTCTCACGAACCTGCGTGCATTCAGCTCTCTTTCTGTAATTTTTTCATCGGATACCGCGAGCCTGTTATTCAAAATAATCACCACAAATCAAACAAAAATCATTCACTTTTCTATTTTATTTTATATTATCGCCACAGCTTTATCATCATCACAAGTTGGGCAAATATCATAAAATCTTGACTTTCACGCAGCTCTATGCAATAATGAAAAAGAGGTGATGTAATGTTTGACGGTATAAAATTCACACATAAGGAAACACAGCGGCCTATTGTGTCCCGCTCGATTTCCCCCGAGGTCTATAAAGAAGACAAATACAGCTCCGAAAACCTTGCCAATTCCGAATTTTATATTTACGGCGGCATTGACGCTTTCCTGAGACCGGAAATCACCGACTACGCAAAGCAAAAGCTCTACTATATGCAGGCGTTCGACATTTTCAGCTACGGCAAAGGCTCTTTTACACGGAGGAAAAATTTCTCGTCATATCTTATCATCTACACCTATTCGGGAAAAGGAAAACTCTGCTACGGTGATAAAGAATACACTCTTTGCGCGGAGGACGGTGCATTTATCGACTGCCGAAAGCCTCATTACTATGAGGCAGTTGATGATTGGAAGGTGGCTATATTACATTTCACAGGCGCGGAATCCGACTATATGTGCAGCGAATTTGAAAAAAACGGCCCTGTTGTGTTTCACGAATCGGTAAGCGGGCGATTTCACAGATATATCGAGCATTTGCTTTCCGTATACGATTCGCCGAGTCTATACAGAGACCTCCGAGTGTCTCACTGCATTGAGAGCTTGCTGATATATCTGCTCATTCTCAGCTCTGACATCTCCGTTTCCAAAAACGATATTCCCAACAGCGTGCAGACTGCCATGAAATACATAGAGGACAATTTTGAAAAAGCCATATCCCTTGACGACCTGTCGGCTCTCACTAATGTCAATAAATTTCATCTCTCAAAGGAATTCAAAAAATACACAGGATTTTCTCCGCATGAATATCTGATACATCTGCGCATAAACCACGCAAAAATTTTGCTCAAGACAACGGAGCTTCCCGCAGTAAAGATTGCTCATCTGGTCGGGATACACGATGTCAACAACTTCTACTATCTCTTTAATAAAAAAGTCGGAATGACGCCGATAAAATACCGTCATTCCGGAGAAGTAATATTATAATATAATGCAAAAACCGCCCGAGGCTTGTACCAAGGGCGGTAATTTTTATCTGCTTACTTTGCCGAGCTCCCCATCTATTTTTTTCACCGTGTTTTCGTCAATATGTATCAGTGCATAGAGATCGCGCAGCGAAACTGTATCCATAAATCCGCCTACTTTCCCTTTTGCCGCAAGATATATTCCATATTGAACCGGGAATTTAAACTTCAAGACCTTTGAAGCCTCTTTGTTTTCAAAAATAGCTTTGCAGGAATTACGGGTTGAAAACACCGTGGAGTGCAGGTCGTTATACTGCGCGCACTCTCTTATCGAAACATATCTGCCGCTCTCAAGCTCATCAAGCCATTGCATACAGTCATCGACCCAATCGTTGACACGCGGACAAAATTCACGCCCGACCGCTCCCGCACTTTCGCCGACGGAAAACCCGTGCTGCGCAAATCCGTATATATGCGCTTCGTAGTCAATATAATGCTCCTGAAATTTTTCAAAAAGATCTGTTGTATTGAAAACAGGCACTATCCAGTCATTTCTGCCGGTTGCAATGAAGCACGGACGAGTATCATCATTGACCAGGGAAGATGCATCGGGTGCATCGGGTGCGCAGAAAGCGAGGGTTTTACTTGATATCAGTGCATAGCAAAGCACTGCCGCAAACGGCTTGTATTTTGCCGCGGATGCCGCACAAGCCACAACATGACCTCCTGCAGAAAATCCGGCAGCCACAATGTGTTCCGTATCAACATGAAGGTCGTCCGCATTATCTTTCATATAACGCATTGCCGAGTCAAAATCCTCGAGCGGATATGGCCATTTGTAATTCTTGCCGACGGAATAACGAAGAACAAAGGCGTTATATCCGAGTTCATTGAATTTTTTTACTACCGGGTCGCCCTCTTTAGGGTCGCAGGATCTGTATGCACCGCCGGGGACAATAAGAAATGTCAGCTTCTTTTCGTCTGTAACGATATGAGGTGTCAGCTCTACGCCGCGCTTTTTATCAAGAATTATATTTTCTGCTGTCATGGCTAACCTCCGGCAAAATAATATAGTTTGATTATATATGTTCATTAACAAAAACTCAACATAACAACTTGCGATAATATCATAAAATATTGTTAAATGACACACGCAGCCCTTATGGTATCCCTCAAAGGCACAGTCCCCTATTATATACTAATCCGGATTCACCTTTTCCGCGCCGAGCATCCGATTTTTCAAAAGTTCAGTTGCGTTTTGTTTTTTTATAATCTTCCAATACGCTTTTGGGCACTGCACAATCAAAATAATCCGGTGACTCTTCACTTGCATACACAAGATTTATCATCTCCGGAAAGCCGGGGAATTGCCACTGCTTTTCCGCTTTTGCAAGCTCGTTCTCAATCAAACTTGCCATATAAGAAATATATTCTTTTCCCAAGTCCGCTCTGTCATGAGCCGATTGAATGTGCCTGATAAGTAATGATTCCAAGCGTTGAAGGTGTTTCAGAAATTCCGGCAGCGACGGTGCTCCGGTAAGGCCGTATAGCAGGCGACGCGCCACGGTATCTCCCGAGAAAAGGGTTCCGGTGAGGCTGTCCAATAAAAGAATGCTGCCCGAAGTGTGACCGGGAATATGAAAAACACGGAGGGTTCTGTTGCCCAAATCAAGCTCGTCTCCTTCATCCAAATAGGAAATACGCGGCATTTTTTCAGGCAGACTTATTCCGGAAAATTCACAAAGGGGAAAGTCTTTGTCCTCTCTGTGAAACATAACCTCGTCAAATTCGCTCATACGATAGATATGGTCGGGGTGGCAATGAGTAATCACTGTTTGCAACGGTTTTTGAGCCAGCTCCTCGGCATAGAGGCGTATGCCCGGTATATCTACGGCGAGGTCAATGAGTACCGCTTTATTTTCTCCGACAACTAAATAGGAATTTGCCGTAGGCTTACCCATAGCCGTATCGATCCCGAATTCCGTAGAGGATATAAGGTAGATACCGTTTCCGAGTTCAATGTGAAAAATCTCTTTTTTCATAAGATTACTGTACCTTTCAGTCATTCTGTGCTTTCTTTAGACACGCATTAGGACTGCAAAATATAGTATTGATTATAACACAAAAATCAAGTTTTTCAATCTGGTATATCAAAGACAGATAATAAGGCTAAAGGTTGTAACAAACAACTGCTTTTGGAAGTACATAATTTCTGTCGGGTCTTAGGGTGTCCCTAACGAGGACTTTTTACAGCGTTCGGCAGAACGGAGTAAAAAGGCACTGCTCGCTAAGATGACGCAGGCATCGGGGGCAGCCGCACTGTTTGGCCCGATAGGAGTAAAAACAGTCTGCTCGTTCAGACAATACAGTTCCTTCATAAGCGCAGAAAAGAGGCGCAGCCGGTACGCATTTGCATACTGACTGCGCCTATTTTGGGCAAAAATACAGTGCCAATTAAACAAAAATCACTTGCGCATTGACGATTTCTGCTGCTCGATTACGGATATTATTGCTCCGTTTGACCCATTCCATTGGGTCAGTTGCTTTGAAATTTTCAGTAACATTTTCCTCTTCGGACAGTCGCATTACAATGTCATTGAACAGTGCTTGTGCCTGCAATTCGATCTCTGTAAGATAGCTGTTCAGCGTCCCGGCAGTGAGCAAATTGTAATAGCGTACACGGTGATGCTCTTTAAGGTTCCGCCGATGTCGCTGTCCCCATACGCCGATCAGCACTTCATTCTGTTCTCGAATCTCAAGATTGGGCAAGAAATAGTCTCCCTCCTGTCTGTACGTGCCTCCCATTTTTTCAAATTCCGTCATTGCCGTTACCTCCTGCTATACCGTATAAATAACCCTGAATTTTTTGACCTTGGCATTTACGAATTTAATCAACACCTCATCAACTGCATCGGTATACCGCCCTGCTGCAATAAGCCTACTCCGCAGTTTATTCAGGCTCTCGATGATAAGCCTCCGTTCTGCCGTATCAAGCGCAAGATAATAGTTTTGCTTCATCCGTCGTTCCTCCTTTAGTTTTCTGCAATCATTATATCGAAGAAGATGGACTGAATCGAATGTGCGGATCAGCAATTGAATATGTGTGTCGGCTCCGGTTTTACTATTTTACGAAATCCCTTATGAACATCCGCACCAATTAAAAAGCTTTGAAATCTAACGGTTTCAAGGCTTTTTTTGCGTAGGATTAGAAAGTATATATTTTCTAACACTTCTTCTAACACTTTGATATTTAGTTAAAAAGTTTATTAATGCACTTGTTTAAGAAAACCGCCAAACGCAAGAACATTTTCATTATCATATATTTAAAAAGTGCAGAGTAAATACAGAGAATTGCGGACTAAATCCACTAAAAAATTACATAGAAAATCCCGGAACGTCGCCATTGATGTTCCGGGATTTTTGTTTTGCATTATATTGCTCTTACTTCACTCCGTCGAGTTCAAAGGCATAGAGCCAGCCGCACTTCATTTCGTCGGGGTTTATCTGCGGGAATACGAGCTTTGCTTTGCCGTTGTCGTTTTCGACGGCTATGGGCGCGTCATGCGCTAAAAGCTTCGCCTTTATATCCGGATTGTAATCCACCTTGTCGAGCGTGAGGCTGCCGAACGGATAGGCGTTCGTTATCGCGTAGACCTTGTCGCCCTTTCTGGTGTAATATGTACCCTCCTGCGGCGCTTTGGTATAAATGCGCGTGCCGTAGATAGCGTCGCCGTTGACGCTGAGCCACTTACCCATATCGAGCAGGCGCTCCTGCATAATAACAGGGATAGTGCCGTCCGCGGCGGGGCCGATATTGAGCAGGAAGTTGCCGCCCTTTGAGACGAGCGAGCATAGCGTTTCGATAAGTTCCTTGCTGCTCAGATATTCGTCAACGCCCTCGATGCGGTTGAGTCCGAACGATGCGCCGATACCGCGGCACTCCTCGAACGGGCGGTCGAGCTCGACCTCTTCGATGCGTCTGCCGTTGTCGATTATGCCGTATTCGGTGGTGAAATTGCCGCCCAGGCGTCCTCTTGTCTCCCTGCCCCAGCGGTCATTGGGGACTATCGTATCTTTGACAGGCGATTCGTTATAGAGCCACTGGAGGAAATCGGTCGAGTGCCAGACGGAGCTCGGGTGATCCCACTCCCCGTCCGTGAACAGAGTCCATGGCTCATATTTTGTTATAAGCTCCTTGAGCATCGGGATAAGATGCTTTACGGCATATTCCTCGGGGTTCTTGAGATAGAGCGGATGGAACCACTCATAAACCGAATGGTAGACGCCGAACTTGACATCCGTCTTTTCGAGCGCGGCTTTCAGCTCGCCGCAAAAGTCCCTGTGAGGTCCAACATCGACGCTGTTCCAGTTCCACGCATAGTCGCTCTTGAACATGCAGAAGCCGTCATGGTGCTTCGAGACGAGGTTTATATACTTTGCGCCGGACTTTTCAAAGAGCTGCGCCCACTCGTCGGCATCAAAAAGTTCCGCCTTGAAGTCGCTGACAAAGTCCTCATACTGCGTTCCGGGGGCATACACCCTGTCGTGGAACTTGCGCGCGGCGCTGTTCTCGTCGCGTATCTGCTGCATATACCACTCGGCATACTGCCCTTTTTCGGTATACGCCGGCACGGAATAGAGACCCCAGTGGATGAATATGCCGAACTTCGCGTCCGCGAACCAATCCGGCACATGGCGGCTGTTGAGCGATTCCCAGTTGTTTTCGTAATGCATTTTAACTCTCCGTTTTTGTTATATTTCTGAAAAGACGTCGCCGACGCCGTTAAATATATATGTGGGTCTGTAGGGATAGAGATTGACATCCTCGAGGCTTGTGACTCCGGAGAGGACGAGGACTGTGTCGAGACCGGTTTCGATGCCCGCGATGACATCCGTGTCCATTCTGTCGCCTATCATTGCAGCCTCCGCCGAATGGACGCCGAGCATCTTGAGTCCCGTGCGCATCATGAGCGGATTGGGCTTGCCGACAAAATACGCTTTCTTGCCCGTCGCCATCTCTATCGGAGATATGAGCGCGCGGCACGCGGGGACGATGCCATCCTCGACTGGACCCGTGAGATCGGTATTCGTGCCGATGAGCTTCGCGCCGTTTCTGACGAGGTTCGACGCATGGACGACCGTCTCATAGTTATAGCTCGAAGTCTCGCCGACTATGACATAATCCGGGTCGATGCTGTTCATTGTGATACCCTGGTCATAGAGCGCGTTGACGAGTCCAGGGGCGCCGATAACATACGCCGAGCAGCCGGGCTTCTGACTGCTGATAAATTTTGCCGTTGCGAGGGCACTGGTATAAAAATGACTCTCGTCAACATAAAGTCCCATTCTCTCAAGCTTCTGCTGAAGCTCACGCGGCGAGCGTTCGCTCGAATTCGTCAGGAACAGGAACGACTTGTTTTCTTTATACAGCCACTCCACAAACTCTTTGACATCCGGAAGCAGTCTGTCTCCGTGATATATGACACCGTCCATATCACATATAAATCCTTTTTTTGCTTTTAATGCATCCATATTTTCCCTCCCACTAATTGTTTGAAATAAGCTTATCAGTTAACGGGTACAAAGTCAATAATTTACTTTGCGTTTATATTCACAAGCTCTGCGCGGAGCTTTGAATAGACTATTTTCTGGCTGCTGTAGAGTCCGTAATAGCCGGAGAGCAGATAGCTCACGGCGGCAACGAGCGCAAACAGCGGCATACCCTGCGCGCCGAAGAGTTCTATGCTCAGGAATATAGAAGCGAGCGGACAGTTGACAACGCCGCAGAAAAGCGAGACGAGTCCGACCGCCGCGGCAAATCCGGGATCGAGCCCGATAAGTCCGCCGACGACGCAGCCGAAAGTCGCGCCGACGAAGAAAGTCGGGACTATCTCGCCGCCCTTGTATCCCGAGCCGACGGTGACGGCGGTGAAGATAAATTTGAGCAGGAACGCCTCTGGTTTCGCATTACCGCCGATGGCGCGTTCAACTATATCCATGCCCGCGCCGTTGTAATCCCCGCTTCGGCAGACAAGGGACAGCGCGACGATTATTAATCCACCGACGACTGCGCGGACAAAAGTATTTTTAAACAGCTTTGCAAAGAGTTTATGCGTGCCGTGCAGACCGAGGCAGAATCCGATGCTCAGCAGAGCGCATATCGCGGCGAGCAGAGCGGTAAGCAGGCAGCTCTTGAGCGAGAATGCAGGGATATTCGAGACTGTAAACGCGACGGGCTCAGTGCCCATAAGAGTCGAGATAAAATATGCGATGAACGCGGACACGACACACGGGAGCAGACCTGCATAGTAAATGACACCGACGCTGATAACACCGAGGGCAAAAACGGCGGCGGTTATCGGCGTTCCGAAAAGCGCGGAGAACACGGCGCTCATGCCGCACATAGTCATGATATGCATATCTTTTTCATCGAGGCGGGCTATTTTGCCTATCAGTCCCGCGATGCTGCCGCCGAGCTGAAGAGCCGCGCCCTCTCGTCCGGCGGAGCCGCCGAAGAGGTGCGTTATAACAGTTGAGACAAATATCAGCGGCGCGAGCAAAACCGGCACGCCCTGCGGCGAGCGCACGGCATCGAGTATCTCGTTAGTGCCGATATCTTTTTTGCCGGAAAGCTTATATAGCCCCGCTATCACAAGTCCGCCGACGGGCAGCAGAAACACTATCCACGAATGAGCCTTGCGCACGCCGGTAACATATTCGACGCTCAGATGAAACAGCGCGCCAACCGCGCCGCCGACGGCTCCCGTGACTGCGGCGAGAGCGAACCATTTCAGAAAAGTCAGCAGATACTTTCCCGCCGACTTGCAGTTGTTTTTCAGATTTATTTTGACAGACTTCACTTTTACCCCATCCATTAATATATGTTGATTAGATTTTATCACTTTATCACAGCTTTGGCAACGAGAAGAAAAAATTTGAGCCATGATTATGGCTTAATATACATTAATAGTTGAACGGTGTGATATCCGCCCCTACCTTCGCGTCCTACAGCAAATATATTTTTATATTCCCCGCGTTTCGGCATTTTCTTTTTATTTGAAAAAGAAAACGTCCGCAAAAGAAAAGCAAACTCAGTGTACGCCCCGAGACCCCGGCAGCGCCGCGTCAAGTCGCTGCACCCTACAAGTTGTGCGCTGCTAAAATTGTGAGATTTCGCGGGCGGATGATATCCGCCCCTACCGTGCACTTATATTACTTTGAGCAAAGCAAAACAATTCATCGGTCTTGGTTTACGCCGAACCGTCTTCCTTTACGCAAGGGAGTCGAAGTAAAATTTATATTGCGATAAAAATTCAAGGACCGCCGGAGCGATCCTTGCTTTTTTATTTTTCTTTGAGCAGTTTTGCGAGTTCATCCATGAACGTATTGATATCCTTGAACTGCCTATAGACGGAGGCGAAGCGGACATATGCGACTTCGTCGATGCTCTTGAGCTTCTCCATCGCGAGCTCTCCGATATAGACGGTTGTCACCTCGCGGTCGAGCGAATTCTGGAGCACAGCCTCAATCTCGCTGACTGCCTTTTCGAGCTGTTCCATATAGACCGGACGCTTTTCGCACGCTTTGAGCATGCTGTTGAAAAGCTTGTTTCTGTCAAAGACCTCGCGCGACTTGTCCTTTTTGACGACGACTATCGGCACGGTCTCGATTATCTCATAGGTCGTAAAACGCTTGCCGCAGCTGATACATTCGCGGCGGCGGCGTATTCTCTCGCCCTCGTCGGTGGGACGCGAGTCGATGACCTTGCTCTCTTCAAAACCACAGAACGGACACTTCAAAGCTATCACTCCATCTTACTTATTTTTTTGGACTTTCAGGCCGCACAAGAACCTAAAGAAGTTATTGCTGTCAAGAATATATTTCGATACAAGGCAACTCACAATATAGCTCACAGCGAACATTATCAATACTATTAGCGTGGGAGCCGTGATATGGGCTTTTGTGACTATTAACCAACGCAAGCCGGTTATCAAAAACGCGTTGAGCAGATAGTACTGGAGAGAATATTTTCCGCTCGTCATCAGCTGATTCTTTATGAATTTCGGCATTTTCACCAAAGAGAAGAACGAGGCGAAGAAAGCCGAAGCCGAAAGCGCGGATATATATATTCCGGCAACAGAATACACTTTGTCGGCATAGATTCTCAGCGGAATGAATGACAGACAGAACACCGCTGCGCTCACTGTCAGGATAACGATACGCTTGTCTTTTATCTTTCCGAAATCGCAGCCCTTGAGCATCATGCCGATGATAAAATATGTAAGATAATACACAACGCTCTTCAGGGAGCATATCTCCGGCAAGTCAAACAGCGCCGAGACAATAACGCAGACCGCTATAATCGGCAGACCGAGAAGTCTGTTCTTTTTCAGTATAACCCAGAAAAGCGGCGCGATAACCGAAATTACGAACAGAGTGTAGAGGAACCAGTAGCCGCCAGCCGAAGTTCCCTGCAGGAAGAGCTGAAAAATTGCAGACTTGATATCCATGCTCCTGTTGACAAGGCTTCCGCCGACAACTCTGAGGAGCAGCGCAGCGGCATCGAAGACGATATACGGCACGAGTATTCTCTTCACGCGGGCAAGAAGATATCCGCCGTAATTGCCCTTATACGAACACAAAAAGCCGGATATCATAAAGAACAGCGGCATCTGATAAGAATCCACAAATCTTTTGAGAATATTGCACCACGCAACTTCCTCAAGATTCACCGGATACACTATCACCGAATGGCATATAAGCACCGAGATGATAGCGACGCCTTTGAGTATGTCAATAAGATCGATATGTTTCTTGGCTTCCACGCGCAATGCCCCTTTGCCGAATTTCTATATTTTATTATCGCACAAAGTCAAACTTGTTGTCAATATAATCTTTCGAGCATATGCATCGAATCGGTCAGCTGATCTATGCGCTCGAAGCCCGAACGGTAGAGCTCGATAACGCAGTCGCCGGAATATCCGGTTCCTTTCATGAGCGAAAAGAGGGCGGCGAAATCGAATTTTCCGTCAAACGGCGGCATGCACTTGTGATTTTCGTCGTGATCACTCAGATGTATGTGGCAGATATTATCGGAAAACTCCCTGAAAAATTCTATCGGGTCGACTCCGGCGAGGTACGCCTGCTTGATGTCGAGCACCATATGAAAATTCGCACCGAGGCGCGCTTTCAGTTCATTCATAAGCTCCGGCGTCTGCCCGTTATGATGGACAACGTTTTCCTGGGCGAGGATTATCCCCTGTTCCTGCGCGTCGCAGACGAGCAAGCTAAGACGCTCGGCGTATTCGTCGGTGCTGATATTCACCGGCAGCTTTGCGCCGTGGAGCACGACTATTTTCGCGCCTATCGCAGATGCGGCGGCATAATATTTTTTGTAAAACTCCCTGTAATCGTCGAAGCGGCGTTCATACTGGCTGAAGAGGATATACCCCTCGGCGAACGAGGTAAACGGATGTATCGAGCGGATGCGTATGCCGCTGTCAGAGGCTATAGACGAAATGCGGCGGAGAAAATCCGGCTCCAATTCCGACGGCGAGTTAAAAAACACCTCGGTAACTTTTGCTCCCGCTTCGGCGACGCAGTGCAAAGCCTCTTCGGTCGCTGCGGGATAAAAGCAAGCGGTGGATATTCCGACGGACATTCGTTTTCCTCTCCTTTCCTCAAAAGTAAAAATCTTTGCATTGCGAAAAATCGCACTCCGGGTTAGAATCAAACAAACGGAGGTGAAGATATGCGCGGCATAAAAGAAAAAATCGCAGAAAATTTAAGCTACATAAATCCCGTTTCGCGCAGGATGCTGCTCGGCGCGGTCATTATTTTTGAGCTGCTCTTCACTCTCGTCGTCTGCGCGCTGCTGCTCGCGGGGCGCGGATTCGACTACTGGAGATGCATATATCTTGCAAAGGACGCGCTAGACTGCATCCGCCCGAGCATGGGAGTCATGCTCTTCGGCTCGCTGATAATGCAGGCTATCGACCCCAAGGATGAAAATCAGGATTAGTATCGCACTTAATATGTATATGATATCACAAAAAAGCGCCGAATACAATTAAATTCGGCGCTTTTTGGCGCGTCTGCATATGGACATTTACTAAAAAAGTATGATATACTTTTAAAAGCGTTTTTATTTTTGCGCTTCGGAGGGAATATGACAAGAGACAAGCTAATCAAAAAAATTGCGACATGGATAATGATGGCGATAATGCTTTCGGTCTTTTTGCTGGATATAATCTGCGTTGCGATGTGCAACAGATATCAGAATAAATTTGAAATCACCCCGGCGCAGTTTTCGTCGGACGGCACGGCGGACAGGATACATTTTCTCAACACCTATAACTCCGACGCAATACTCATAGAATCAAACGGAAAATTCGCGCTCATCGACTCCGGCGAGGGCGACCGCAATCCGCGCAGGAAGCTCAGCTACAACGGCAGCGAAGAGGCTGTTATAAAATATCTGAAAAAGGCTGCCGGCGACGCAGAGGGCAAAGTAACGCTTGAATTTGCGCTCGGCACGCACAATCACTACGACCATGTCGGCACATTTGAGGCGATAGCCAACGACCCGGATATCACGGTAAAGACATTTTACATAAAGCCCGTCAACCGCGAAATAGCCCACGAATATGAATACAACGGCTGGGGCATCGAAACAACATACGCAGACACGGTAAAGGCGTTTCAGAACAGGGGCACAGTTGTTACTTCCGAGATACCGAGCGAGCCGTTCAAATTCGGCGACTTCACGCTTACTTTCTACAATACAACACTCGATGACGCGCGGCTTCACGGGCAGGGCGAAAACGCCGAATCCGTCGGAACGATGGTCGAAAAGGGCAAAAAAAGCGCATTCCTCGCCGCGGACATAACGAGAACCACCGGGCTCGAGGGCTTACTTCTGCCGCAGCTTCATAAGGTGGATCTGCTCAAGGTCGGACACCACGGCTACTACGGCTCGACCTCGTGGAAATTCGCAAAGGAACTTTCGCCGAAGATAGCGATAATCACAAACAGACTCGGGAAGATATATCCCGATGTCAAATGGACGCTCACAATGAAGAGCCACAGCGCGATATTCGCGACGGTTGACGAAAACGGAATCATCGCAGAATTCACGGACAACGACGAAATCAAGCTTTCAAACCACGCACAGGATTAAAAAAATATCAAAAGCAGGAGTCCCACGGCTCCTGCTTTTTTATGCTCCGATTCTTTTGACTCCGCGCACGGCATCGGGAGAATTACTCTCATCCATCTCCGGGAGCTGATTCCAATAGCGTTTGGGCATGAAGTTCATGCGGCATCGGGGATTATACCGCGCCTCGATAGCTACCGTATCATAGAAATGCTTCCACAGCGCGCGGAAATACAGCTCCTCGTCCCCCGCCTGCGGCTGCTCGAAGCCGTCTAACGGGATAATCATTTTCTGCCTGTTATGCCAGACGAGCGCCTGCGAATGGGTCTTGTCATATATGAGAAACGATTCGTTCGGATATCTGTCGCAGAAATGCGGCGCGAGCAGAGGCAGGACGGAATTTTTCGGCTCTATAATTGAAGTGAGGGTGTTATCCTCACTGATGCTGAAGCGGACAAAGCCGGTATATTTATGGCTCTCCTGCTTGAGGGCGCGGACGGCTTTCGTCAGGCGCGAAACGGTATCGTCGGCGAGCATGCGCATGACACCCGCGCCGTAGTGCATCGCCATATGCACAAAATCGTTGATGAGCGTTCCCCTGTCCTCGACGCAGGTCAGGTACCCGAGCCGCACGGCGTTCCAGACATCGGCGCTGACATTTTTGAGCCCGCGGCGGACTCTGTCTGCCTTTTGCGGATCGGTGTCAACGGTTTTGCACGCAAAGAGAGTCGGCACGAACTCATCCTCCGCGACTATAGAGCACGGCAGTTCGCGGCTCTCAAAGCTCTCAAAAACAGCCGTCAGAAGTCCCTCGAACGAGCCGTCATATACATATGTTACATCTGACCGTGCAGACATTGTACTACATCCTCCCTTGTTATCCTGTTGTCGAACAGGCTCAGCTGTTCGCCCTGCATATTCGGCAAAAGCGACTGACACCGCTCGGAGATGAGCGAACCGAGGACTCTGTCGGGATTGACATTGAGTCCCGCCAAATGTTTGCCCTTGCAGGTTATGAAATACTGGGCGCGTTTGAGCACCACGCCGAGTTTTTTGAGATCTTCAAAGTTCAGCGGCGAGACACGCCGAGCCGCCAAAATTCTTTGAACGCTGCGCACGCCGACGCCCGGTATTCTAAGCAGTTCTTCCTTTGTTGCGCGGTTTATTTCGAGCGGGAACAGCTCCATATGATTGAGCGCCCAGTTGCATTTCGGGTCAACATAGGGGTTTAAGAACGGGTGCTTTTCATCGAGCAGTTCGTTCGCATCGAAGCCGTAATAGCGCAAAAGCCAATCCGCCTGATAGAGTCTGTGCTCGCGCAGAAGCGGCGGTTCCGTTGTTTTCGCGGGCAGAAGCGGATTTTCGACTACGGGGATATAAGCCGAATAGAACACGCGCTTGAGCTCGTATTTCTTATAGAGTGCGGCGGAGAGCGACATTATCTGATAGTCGCTGTCGGGCGTTGCGCCGACTATCAATTGAGTGCTCTGACCGCCGGAGGCGAAACGCGGCGCGTGCTTATATCTGACAAGCTCCGCCGAGCTCTCTTTTATCTTATTTGTAATGAGCCCCATCGGGCGGAGTATCGACTCCTTTGTTTTGTCCGGCGCGAGAGTTTGCAAGCTGTTGTTCGACGGCAGCTCGATATTGACGCTCATTCTGTCCGCAAGAATACCGAGGCGGGTTATCAGCGCGTTATCCGCGCCCGGGATCGCCTTGGCGTGGATATATCCGCCGAACCTGTATTCTTCGCGCAGGATACGCAGAGTCTCAATCATACGTTCGCAGGTATAATCGGGGCTGCCGACGACGGCGGACGAGAGGAAAAGCCCCTCGATATAATTGCGGCGATAAAAATTCATCGTCAGCTCCGCGAGCTCACGCGGTGAAAATGTCGCGCGGCGGACATCGTTGGAGACGCGGTTGACGCAATATTTGCAGTCAAAAACGCAGGCGTTGCTCATGAGAACTTTCAGCAGTGATATACATCTGCCGTCCGCCGCGAAGCTGTGGCATATGCCGCACGCGGCGGCGTTGCCTATCCCCTCGCCGCCTGAGGATCTGTCCGTTCCGCTGCTCGTGCAGGCGACATCATATTTCGCCGAATCGGAAAGTATCTCCAGCTTGTCAAACAGATCCACGTTCTCACCAGATTTCAAACATTTGTTCGTACACATTATACATCAGAACATTTGTTTGTGTCAAGAGCTAATATAAAAAATATCGGCCACGCCTAAACTTCGGGCACAGCCGATATTATTTTACAGGATGATGCAGATGAGTCCGCTGCATCCCTCGTTGATGACTTTTTCGAGCGTCTCCTGCAGCTTCATACGCGCCGCGGCGGGCATACGGTAGAGCTTGTTGTGCAGTCCCTCGTTAACGAGCTCATGCAGGGACTTGCCGAAGATATTCGACTCCCATATCTTTGTCGGGTCCTCCTCGAACTCCTTGAGCATATAGTTGACAAGTTCCTCTGACTGGGACTCCGAGCCGACTATCGGCGCGACTTCTGTTGTTATATTCGCCTTCATCATGTGTATCGACGGAGCGGAGGCGCGCAGGCGCACGCCGTATCTGCCGCCCTGGCGCATTATCTCCGGCTCTTCGAGGCTCAATTCATCGAGCGACGGCATAACTATTCCGTAGCCCGTCGCTTCAACCTCGTCGAGCGCGCCCTTGAGCCGCTCATATTCGCGGCGCACGGCGGCGAGTTCGCGCATGCAGCTCATCAGATCCTGCTCACCGGAGATATCGAGTCCCGTCTCCTCGGCGAGTATCTTATAGAACAGACTTCCGTCTATCTGCGCCTCTATCCGCGCCGCACCGCAGGACAGATCCATTTTCGCTATCTTTGCACCCGTCACATATTCGCACGAGCAGATATCCTCGGCGAGGTGTTTTACATCGCGGAGGGTGCGGAGGTTCTGCGCCGCTTCGCTCACGGCGCTGCAAAGTCCCGAGCGCAGCCAATGATCGCGGCTGAGAGTCATAGCCCAACCCGGCAGACCGACACTGACTTCTTTGACGGGGAACTCGAAGAGCACCTGAGTGAGAATCTCTTTTATCTCCTCCTCGCCTATCTCGAGGCAGTTCACGGGCATGACGGGCACGCCGTATTTATCGGTCAGCGACGCCGCCATATTTTTGACTTCGTCGGACTCCGGATTCGTGCTGTTCAATAGGACAACAAAAGGCTTTTTGAGCCCTTTGAGCTCGGATATTACCCTGCCTTCGGCTTCTTCATATTCGCTGCGCGGAATCTCGCTTATCGAGCCGTCAGTCGTTATGACAAGACCTATTGTCGAATGTTCGCTGATGACCTTCTGCGTGCCTATCTCCGCCGCCATATTGAACGGTATCTCATGCTCGAACCACGGGGTTTTTACCATTCGTGGGCTCTCGCCCTCGATATAGCCGAGGGAACTCGGGACGATATATCCCACGCAGTCTATGAGCCGCACGCGGAATGTCGCCTCCGCTTGGAGCGATATCTCAACCGCATTTTCCGGGATAAATTTCGGCTCGGTGGTCATTATTGTGCGTCCCGCCGCGGACTGCGGGAGCTCATCGGTCGCGCGGTCGCGCACGCTCTGGCTCTCGATATTCGGCAGAACGAGGGCATCCATGAAACGCTTTATAAACGTTGATTTTCCGGTTCTGACAGGGCCGACAACGCCGATATAAATATCGCCCTGAGTGCGCTTTGCAATGTCGCTGTAAATATTTCTCTCCTGCACGGTTATCCCTCCTCAGACTCCGGGTATCAGCAGCATACATTTCTGCGCCACCGTTTCGCCCGTTATGCCGTTTTCCTGCTCCACCGCTTCAACGGTCGTGTTATACCGCCTCGCGATATCCCATATCTCTTCACCTGCATCCGCAAAATAGACTGTCAGCGCGGCGCCGCCCGTCTTTTTGCCGTCGGAATCGGAGCATTCTATAGAAGTGACGGTCTTGCGGCGGACGCTGTCGAAGATACAGCCGGAGATATTCATCTCGACCCTGACATCGGCACTGCCTGAAGCGCAGGCGGCGCTCGCGGCGGTTATCTCGATGCACGGCGAGCACTTGAGATCGCCGCACTTTCTGACCGCCCGGCGGTATTCGTAGTTCGTCTGCCGCTGGGCGTAGCATGGCTGGGATTCGGCATCGGTATAGAGAAAATGTAGTGTCAGTTCGCCGGAGATTATTATTCCGTCGGAGTCCTGCGCCACACTCTTGGATAAGTCGGAGCACCAGAGAGCCAAAATCTGTCTCGCCTCCGGCAGATCCTGCGTGCTGCGGCAGGTGAAAGTATCGTTGAATTTATCGGCGATAACCGCGAAATCGGCATTGCGGCTCTTTGTTTCAAGGTCGCAGCAGACGGAATAGGCATCGGTGACGGTCGGGAAGCTCAGCTCGCGATAAGCCTTGACTCCCGCGCCGACGCGCGCGCTGATATCAATCAGTCTGTTGTCGCCCGCCTGGTCGGCCTTCGGCAGGACTTCGAGCGAAGTGACGGGCAGGCAGATGCAGCAGGTGCAGTCCTCGTCAATTCCCTCGAGATTTATTATCTGGCTTATCGGCATGGAATGGCCGAAGCTAAATATTTCGCCGCCCTCGCCGCGACAGACCGCGCTGACGGTGAGTTCGCCTTTGACAAGCAGTTTGTTGCTGATGACTTTTATCTCCTGCGCGAGCGCCGCCGCCTGCGCGCTCAGCACGCAGGACACCGCCGGGTCGCCGTCGGGCAGAGGCACGGTCTCGCTCATCGGGAACGCAGTCTCGGTGCAGGCGACGAGGCTTGCAGTGCGGCTGTCGCAGCATCTGAGCTGGATTCCCGCGCCCTCTGCTCCGGTTATTATCTCCTCTTCTTTTACTCCGGATATGCCGAACGCCACGCTGACCACGGCGTGGATATCGAGCCTGCGCGGGCTGACGGCGCGGCAGTTGGCATACTGAGTATAGGCGCGCACATTCACGCAGCAGTTTTCATCCGCACCCTTGAGATCGGCGTATTTCGAAAACGGATATGTCTGCTCGAAGCAGCAGACCGTCCCCTGCTCGTCGGCATAGATGACGCACACGCCGGCTGAACCATCCGCCGTCGCTCTGTCGCCCGCGGTCTGGACTGCGGTTATGCGCGGAGTGACAAGGCATTTGAGCACGCGCCTGATATCCGGGCAATAATCCGGCAGGGTTATATCGGCATCTATCGGCTGTTCCGCAGTGCAGCTGCCGAGCGTCTCTTCGACACCGACCGACTGCGTTATAACGTTGATTTGCATCGCATTCCTCTCCTTAACAGAAAATGTCAATGCATTTATATTCCGCCCATGTCCCGCGTATGATAAAAACCTGTGCGGTGTTTTTGAACGCGTTTTAGCACTCTTTTAATTAGAGTGCTAAGTATTTACAATTTGTTCACATATCACTGTATTCTTTTTTAACAAAGCAGGGGTACTATATAATCAAACGAAGGGAGCGAGAGCCCCGGAGAAGAAAGAGAGTGAGTCCGATGGAAATCGGAAAGCAGTCAGACAAATAAAACAATCACTTCAACATGAATAACAATAAACATCAAACGGAGGAATCAATTATGTTTGAACTTACACCTTATGAACGCAGACATCAGCGTGCACTCTTTAATCCTTTCAGAGATATGGAAAACTTCGAGAAGAACTTCTGGGGCGACATGTCCGCAACAGACTTCAAGACTGATATAAAGGACAACGGCAAGGAATATGTGCTCGAGGCAGAGCTGCCCGGATTCAAGAAGGAAGACATTCACGTCGACATTGAAGACGGCTACATGACCATCAGCGCAGAGCGCAGCAACGAGACCGAGAAGAAGGATGATAAAGGCAACTTTGTCCGCCGTGAGAGGTCTTATGGCTCGTTCAGCAGGAGCTTCGATGTCTCGTCCGTCAAGACCGAGGACATCACCGGCGAATACAAGGACGGCGTTCTGACCCTGACGATGCCCAAGAAAGAAGAAAACGTGCCGACATCGAGAAGGATCGAAATCGGCTGATAAAAAGCAAGCGACCCCGGAGGGAATACCCTCCGGGGTTTTGTGTTTTTATATGTGCTTTTTATAAGAGTTACTTCATCCCGTGTTTTTTCATATAATTCGCAATGCAGTCGAGCTCGCTGAAATATATTTTTTCGCCTTTCACTTTCATGAAATGCTCATGCCCTTTGCCGAGCAGGAGGAGGATATCCCCTTTCTGCATATGGCCGAGGGCATATTCTATTGCCTCGGCGCGGTCGGTTATCTTGACATACTTACCCGCTCCGCCGCCTTTTTCGACCCAGCCGGCTATCTCGTCTATTATTGCATCGGGATCTTCAAAGTCCGGGTCATCGCTCGTGATTATAATAAAATCGCACATCTTTGCGCTGACAAGACCGAGCTCCTGCCTGCGGATAGTCGCTTTGTTGCCTGTCGAACCGAAGAGCGCAACAACGCGGTTGGGTTTATAATCGCGGACGGTCTCAATGACATTCTCCATACTAAGACCGTTGTGCGCGTAGTCTATAATTACGCTGTAATCATCGCTGACATGGACTATCTGCATTCTGCCGTCGATGCTCACATGCGAAAACGCCTCGCGCATTTTTTCAACGGGTATGCCCATCTTGCGCAGGAGCGCGACGGACGCAAGAACATTGTAGACGCTGAAAAATCCCGGCATACTGACCTGCGCGTGCCACGGGGCGTCGAACCTGCTCTTGCAGTCGAACTCTATTCCGAGGAAGCCCGGGCGGCGCAGAGGATTTATATTCTCTGCATAGTAATCGCACTTTTCGTCGAGTCCGTAGCTTATCACCTCGCCTTTTGATGCGGCGGCGATATCATCAAAAAACGCATCGTCTCGGTTAGCGACAGTGAAACCGCTGTGGACATAGAGCTGCTTTTTCCAATAGGCGTATTCTTCAAATGTCTTATGCTCGTTTCCGCCGATATGGTCGGGCGAAAGATTCGTGAATATCCCGGCATAGAATTCAACTCCGTGGACGCGGCTCATCTTGAGCCCTATCGATGAGACCTCCATGCAGACAGCCTCGCAGCCGCCGTCCGCCATCTCGCGCAAAATTTTCTGAAGCTCATATGATTCGGGAGTCGTGTTGACGGTCGGTATTTTTTTGTCGCCGTAAAACGCGCCGATAGTGCCGATAACGCCTGTTTTTATGCCGCAGTTTTCGAGCGCACTGCGCAGGATATAAGTTATGCTCGTCTTGCCCTTCGTGCCGGTTATACCTATCATTTTCAGCTCATCCGCAGGGTGGCCGAAGAAGTTTATGCTCATCTGCGCGAGGTCGCGGCGCGTGTTTTCGCTCATCAGCACGATTGCATCATCGGGCAGGCTGAGCACCTCTTCCGCAACGAACACGCGGCAGCCGAGGTCATATGCGCTCTTTGCGTATTTATGTCCGTCAGTTGTCTCGCCTTTCATGCAGACAAATGCCGTGCCCGGTCTTGCCTTGCGCGAGTCGTAGACTATATCGCATATATCCGCCTGCGGATAATCACCCGCAACGGTCGTGCCCTCAAGCAGTTCTTTCAGAAACATTGTATCTCTCCCGTGAAGTCTTATTTTTCAAACGGTCTTATAACAAAGCCGAAATTGAGTTTCTTTTCGTCAATACGGCGAAGCGCACGTTCAGGGTCGTTGTGATACTCCGCCTCGCTGATTCCCGTCATGCGCCAATCGAGGCTGACAACGGTATCTTCAAGGGGTTCAAGCTCAAAATCATGCTTCGTATCTTCGAGCATCTGTGCCGTGAAATGCTGGGCATTGAAGCTGAAATGTCCCATGCCGAACGGCTCGAATCTGAGTCCCGCCGCGTTTGAATAGACCTCGGCAAAACGGGTGCCGTAATGCGCGCCGTTCTCCTGCGGGCGGATATAATGCTCAAAATTATCCGTCGCCGTTGTGTTCCAGAGTCCGAGACGCTGAGACTTGTATCTGTCGACATAAGCTTCTTTCGGGCCGAAGCCGAAATAGCTGACGCTTTCATTTTCCGCAGGCATGAAGAGCCTGTAGCCGACTTTCGGCAGTATCGGGCATTTCTCGATAACGTCGCCGTCAAAGCAGAGCGTAACACAGCCGTCGGACGTGAATTTGTAATCAACATCGGCGTGGATAGCGGGCGGGCAGGACGGGCCGCCGATTGCTATCTTCGTCTTGATGCACACGCCGCCGTCAGTCTCGCAGACGAGGCAGGAATATGTTTTCTGCGCGGCATATCTGAAGTTCTTGAGTCTCCACATTTCCGACGAGCCTCTGTTATAGCATGGCGCGCGCCAGATCTGCGGCTCAACGGGTGCGCTCAGCAGCTCTTTACCGCCGCAGGTTATAGAAGATATGCGTCCGTAGGGCTTATCAAAAGTATAGGCGATATTTCCCGCCTTGATAACCGCGAAGCGGTCATTTTCGCTGAGCTCGACTCTGCCGTCTTTTGGCACATAGGGCGTATAGTCCTTGAGTACAAACTGCTCGAAGCCCGTTTCAAAGCCTTTTTCCGCCCAAGGGGTATCTTTTGTCGAGACAAAGCTCAGAGTCAGCAGGCAGGACGGGAGCGAGTCAAAATCTGCGGGGTCAAAAAGCTTTACAGTCGTACTCCCCTGCGCGGGTGTTGAAAGCGCGGCGGTAGTGCCCTCCGAAACGGTCTTGCCATTCTCTGAAAGAGTCCAGTGGATCGCCGTATCGTCGAGAGTGGTAAAGCGTCTGCGGCTCGTGACGGTCACGCTGCCATCGCCATTATATTCAGTCGAATACTGCTGATAGACGCGCTTCATATCGAAATAGCCGGGGCGCGGAGTGCGGTCGGGATAGACGAGTCCGTCAACGCAGCAAATGGAGCTATTCGGGAAATCGCCGAAGTCGCCGCCATAAAAATAGCGTGCATTGCCGTTTTCATCCGGGACATTGACCGCATGGTCGCACCACTCCCAGATACAGCCGCCGAAATTGTTGTCATACTTCTCGACAAGATTCCAGAACGGATAGACATCACCCGTGCTCATCGAGCAGACATATTCGCACATATAAAAAGGCTTCGTATATTCTTTATTATTGAGATAGTTCTCTATATATTCCGTGCCGGCGTACATACGGCTCTCGACATCCGAGATATCGGCAAAATTCTCGCCCTCGGGGACAGCCTTGAACTCGAGGTGGGAGTTTTCATAGTGAACAAGAGCACGGTCGTCGCGCGAGCGGATATACTGCGCCATCGCGCGGTGGTTGACACCCGCTCCCGACTCGTTGCCGAGCGACCAGAGCACGACACAGCCGTGGTTCTTGTCGCGCTCAAAGAGTCTCTTCGCCCTGTCAACATAAGCCTCGCGCCACTCGGGAGCGGACGAGAGATGCGACCAGCGCGTCCAGTCCCATTCGCCCTCCCAGTCGTAGCCCATGCCGTGGGTTTCGATATCGGCTTCGTCGGTCAGCATTATGCCGTATTTATCACACAACGCGGGGAAGCGCGGATCGTTGGGATAATGCGACGTGCGGATCATATTGCAGTTGGCGCGCTTTATGAGCATAATATCCTCAATCATATCGTCGAGCGTGACAGCGTGACCCGTGACGGGGTTTGAGTCGTGGCGGTTGATGCCGCGAGCCTTGACCGCTTTTCCGTTCAGAAGGCAGATTCCGTCCTTTGTCTCGAAGCGGCGCACCGCAGTATCGAGCAGAACGATTTCGTCGCCGACGGTCAGCCAGAGTTCATAAAGCTCGGGCTGTTCATCGTTCCAGAGAACGGGAGAATCGACGCTTATGCTGAATTTTTCGCCGCCGACGCCTTCGGACACAACAGCACCGTTCGGCGCGACGAGCTTATATTTTACCTCGCAAGGTATGCTGAGCTTCGCTTCAACGCGAAGTTTGGCAGAATTAAAATCATCGGAGACATAGCTTTTGACAAAGATGTCATCAAGTCTCTCTTTTCCGCGCGCGAGCAGATAGACCTCGCGGAAAATTCCCGAGAATCTGAAGCAATCCTGATCCTCAAGATAAGTGCCGGGGCACCACTTGACAACCAGCACGCAGAGGGTGTTCTCGCCGCTGACTGCGAAGTCCGTGACGTCAAATTCGCTCGTGCAGTGCGAGACCTCGCTGAAGCCGACCAACTTTCCGTTGAGCCAGACATAAAAGCAGGAATCCACGCCCTCGAAATTCAAAAATAAATCGCGTGAAGAGAGCTTTTCATCGAGCGTAAATTTTCTGACATAGAGCCCGCAGGGGTTATCATCCGGGACAAACGGCGGGTCGGTCGGGAAAGGATATTCAAGGTTGCTGTAAAGCGGGACATCGTAGCCGCGGTCGGTATAGGTCTGCCAGCTGCGCGGTACGGATATTTTATCAAATCCTCTCTCGCCGACATATTCGGGCGGCTCGCGCAGGACATCTTCAAAGCTTTTGAAGAAGCGGAAATCCCACTCGCCGCAGAGCGGAACAAAATAATCGGACTCACTGCGCTCGCGCGAAGCGGCGGTCTTTTCATCCGCAAAGGGAATGAAATAAGCGCGCGGCTCAAGGCAGTTTACATGGAGCGTTTCAAGAGATTTGTGATAAGCCGGTGTTTTCATCGAATACCTCACAGCAAAAGATTTTATACAACGATAATTTTAATGCTTACAGCCTTCAAAGTCAACAAAAAACAGAGCGTTCGATTGACCGCAGGGCAAAATTCGGATATAATTGAAAAAAAGCGAAAGGAGCGTCTATGGATATCTTTGACCTTGCCGTTATCGGCGGCGGACCCGCCGGATACAGTGCGGCGATAACCGCCGCAAAGAGCGGACTGAAAACGGCGCTCATAGAAAAAGACGAGCTCGGCGGAGTGTGCCTGAACCGGGGCTGCATACCGTCGAAAGCCATGCTCCACAGCGCAAAGATTTTCAGGCAAACACTCGATTCCGAAAAATTCGGAGTTACCTGCAAAGAAGCGGATTTCAATCTCGGCACTGCACTCGCGCACAAAAATGATATTATATGTCAGCTGAAATGCGGCATCGCCGATTCGCTCGAACACGCGGGAGTGAAAGTCATAAATGCAGAAGCTTATATAAAAGGCAAGGCAGCCGGGCTGTTCATAACCGCCGCAGGCGAAAATGATATATATTCAAAAAATCTGCTCATCTGCACGGGTTCACGACCAAGGAAGCTTGAAATTCCCGGCGCGGATATCACGGATGTGAGCGATGTATATAATCTTGACGCAATACCGAGAAGCGCCGCGATTATAGGCGGCGGGGCATCGGGGCTTGAAGCGGCGGAATATCTGAACGCGCTCGGATGCAGAGTGTCTGTAATCGAGCAGGCGGAGAGAATCGCCCCGACTATGGACAAAGACATAAGCGTATTTTTGCGGCGCAGTCTCAAAAAGAGCGGGATAAATATTCTCACTTCGTGCAGAGCCGTTTCGGCGGACAGAGGGAGCATTAAATATACCGATACGCGCGGAAAAGAAAAGATGGTCGAAGCGGATATTATAATAAACGCATCCGGCAGAACGGCGTGTTATGACGGGCTCGGAATCGAAAACATCGGGCTTGAAAATCTCAATACAGACAACCATATGCAAACTGCCGTTCCCGGCGTTTATGCCGCCGGAGACGCGAACCAAAAAGCCATGTCGGCTCACGCAGCATACCGCGAATCGGCAGCGGCGATAAGCAATATTCTCGGCAAGACTGACGAGATAGACTATCTCGCGATTCCGCAGGTCGTGTTCACTTTTTCCGAGGCGGCATCGATCGGCGAGACGCTCGAAAGTGCGCTCGCAAAAGGCATTGATGCCGTTTGCAGCGAAGCGCCGCTGCGCTCGAGCGGAAGATTTTTCGCCGAGGGCGGGCAGGACGGATTCTGCAAGATAATATCAGAAAATACAAGCGGCAGGCTGCTCGGAGTTCACATTGCGGGCGGCAATGCGTCGGAGCTGATATACGGCGCGGCGGCGATGCTCGCAAGTAAAATGACTGTTGAAGAAATTAAAAATACGGCGTTCCCCCACCCCACGGTGAGCGAGGCGATAAGAGAAGCCGTTTTCAGATAAGGAGCACTGAGATGTACGACAAGCAATTCAGATTCAACGAGGACGGAGAGTTCAAAATCCTGCTCTTCGGCGACCCGCACGAGAACGACGATGCCAGCTCGGAAAAAGGCAAGGCGAAGCGCGCGGACACGCTGAAATTCCACGAGACCGCGCTCGACGCGCTCAAGCCCGATCTTGCGGTTTATATGGGCGACATATGCGCGGCGTCGCGCGACGACATCGGCATGGAGTCGTTCAAGAGGCAGTTCGAGCGGCTAATTGCACCCGTTGTTGAGCGCAAGATTCCGTTCGCGACAATAATGGGCAACCACGACCACGACTCCGGGCTCGAAGAGGAGCAGACGGAGATTTTCGTGAACACCGAATACTGCGTGACCCGCCGATGCGACGAGGATATCACGGGATATTCAAACTATTACATACCCATTTTAGGCAAGAGCGGCAAGCCGGAGTTCAATCTCTGGTTCATGGACTCGAACAATATTTTCTACGACAAAGAGATTTCATATTACGATGTCGTTCACAAGGATCAGATAGACTGGTACGAGCGAAACGCGGCGAAGCTGCGAAAAGAAAACAAGGGTGCTCCCCTGCCCGCTCTGCTGTTTGAGCACATCCCGGTCGTTGAAGAATATGAGCTTCTCAGAAAGGCGAAGCCCTGGGAGATGTGGAAAGCCGTGCGCGGCTACGGGCATCTCAACAAGAACTGGTATGTTCTCAAGGACGAGGACAACGGATATCTCGCAGAGGGTCCGTGCCCGGCGGATGTCAACAGCGGACAGTTTGAGAGCTGGAAGAAGATGGGCGACATAAAGGGCGCGTTCTTCGGCCACGACCACATGAACAATCTCGCGGGCGAGGTTGACGGAATACTTCTCGCGCAGTGCAAGACCTCGGGATTCCGCGCATACACAGACGGCGGCAGACCGTCCGTCAGGCTGATAACCGTTCACGAAGACGGAAGCTTCGAGACAAGCGTCCATTCGTTCAAGGATTTCGGGCTCAAATGCACCTGTCTGGGACCGATTGAAAGCCACATAACCGACCGTCAGAGCGTCAACGCTACAATAGCATCGCGCGCGCTTCTCGCCGGGGCGGCGACAGCGGCAGTGATGCTCGGCGCGGGCAAAATCTATCAGATTCTCAAAAACAGGAGGAAATAAAAATGGTGACTCATATAGTATTCTGGGCGCTTAAAGATGAAGCGGAGGGACACAGCAAGCGAGAGAACGCGGAGCACATCAAAGAGATGCTCGAAGCGCTCGTCGGCGTTGTCCCGGGGCTTATTGAAGCGAAAGTCGGGATAAACGAAAACGGCGGCAAATATGATGCGGCGCTCTTCTCAAAGTTCGAGAGTTGGGATGCGCTGCACGCATATGACAGCCACCCGGAGCACCTCAGGGTGCGCGCTTTCGTCAAGGCGGTTCGCGTCGAACGCGAGAGCGTGGATTTTGAAAGCTGATTTTTATTTTTAACATTTAAGAGCCGATGCCCGAAAAGCCCGGCTCTTTTTCTTTTGTGTGAATAAGCTGTTAATTTTGCTTTTTTTTGAGAATTTTGTTGTCATATATAGCTTTGTATGCTACACTGAAAGTGCAGAGAGAAGCACAACGGCAGTTATATCTAAAGCTCACTTCAGGCTCTTGAAAACGAGGTTTTCTTATGGATATCAACGACAATAAATTGAAGAAATTTTACACCGTATCCGCCGCTATAGGATATATTCTTTGCAGTTTGTACGCGTTCATATACTGTGCGTCCTACGGGCTCGTCCATCTGCACCTGCCGATTTCGTCGGAGTCGGTATTAAGCGGTGTGTTCGATGACTTTTTCTATTTCAGCGAAGCGACTATTGTAGTTTTGCTTGTCTTCGCTATCGTCTGCGTGGGGTCATATCTCGCGCTCCTATTCATCGCGTTCGACAAAGGACACCGCCCGCTGCCGTTCAGGCTCTCGATCATAGCGTTTGCAGCGTTCGGCTTAAGCTGCGCGGAATACGACAATTATAAAATAGATCTGCGCCTGTTTTGCACCGTGCTGGCGGCAGTATTACTGCTCATAGGCATTTATACTGCTGTGCTTTGCGTGCGCAACGCGAAGAGCTGCGCAAAGTAAAAGCGTTCGCCGCTGAAAACATCTCTCGGAAGTGTTTACGAGAACAAGACAAGCCGAATAAATATCAGAGCCGGTATCATTGCGATGCCGGCTCCGTGTGTTATTTATCTTTACTTTTTTCGCACTGCGAGCAGCAGCCGCTGCAGCCGGAGCAGCCGCAGCATCCGCCGCGCTTTTTCTGCCTGCGTATTGAAATAATCGCAAGCACAACGAGCAGAACTATAACGGCTATTATAACAAAATCAACGGGTTTCATGCTATCAGGCTCCCTATCTGATAAACGCCGAACGCGACAAGCCACGCGACAACGCACTGAAGAATAACTATGCCTATCGTTGCAAGGGTCGAGTTCATCTCGCGCTTTATCGTGGCGACCGCGGCGACGCAGGGCGTATAGAGCAGAGTGAACGCGAGGAAGCTTGCGGCGGTCAGCGGAGTAAACAGCGACGAGAGCGCGCCGCCCAGGCTCGATATGCTCGTATTGAGCAGGACGGACATCGTGGAGACGACCGCCTCCTTTGCGGTAAAGCCCGAGATAAGCGCGGTTGCGACGCGCCAATCCGCAAAGCCGAGGGGCTTGAATATCGGCGCTATAAAGCGGCCTATCGCGGCGAGCATACTGTCTGCGCTGTCCTCAACGGGGTTTATGCGCGTGTCGAAGCTCTGAAGGAACCATATGATAATCGTTGCGACAAATATGACTGTAAACGCGCGCTGGAGGAAGTCCTTTGCCTTTTCCCACAGCAGGAGCGCAACGCTCTTGGGCGACGGGATTCGGTAGTTCGGCAGCTCCATGACAAACGGCACGGGGTTGCCGCGGAAGGCGGTATTTTTGAGTATCAGCGCGAGCAGGACGCTGAGCACTATGCCCGAGAAATACAGGCATATCATAACGAGCGCACCGTTCCCCGGGAAAAACGCCGCCGCGAAGACCGAATATATCGGTATTTTTGCCGAACAGCTCATATACGGGGTCAGCATTATTGTCATCTTGCGGTCGCGGTCGGACGAGACTGTGCGGGTCGCCATTATCGCCGGGACGGAGCAGCCGAAGCCGATAAGCATGGGAACGAAGCTGCGCCCGGAGAGACCGATTTTTCTCAGCGGTCTGTCCATAACAAAGGCGATTCGCGCCATATATCCCGTATCTTCGAGAATAGACAGGAAGAAGAACAATGTCACTATTATCGGCAGGAACGAGAGAACGCTGCCAACGCCCGCGAAGATTCCGTCGATGATAAGGCTATGTATAACGGGGTTGATTCCATAGGCGGTCAGCCCCGAATCGACGAGTCCGGTGAGTTTATCTATTCCGATGCTCAGCCAGTCGGAGAGGGCGGAGCCTATAACATTGAAGGTCAGCCAAAACACGAGACACATAACGCCTATGAACACGGGAATGGCGGTGTATTTGCCGGTCAGAACGCGGTCGAGCTTCATGCTGCGGCGGTGCTCCTTGCTCTCGTGGCATTTGACGACCGAGCTCTCGACTACTTTTTCTATGAATTCATAGCGCATTTCGGCGAGCGCGGCGTTTCTGTCAAGCCCGGTATCGTTCTCCATCTCGACTATGCAGTGGTCGAGCAGATCACGCTCGTTGCTGTCCAGTTCGAGCTTGTCCGCCATATCGTCGCCGCCCTCAATGAGCTTTGTCGCGCAGAAGCGGCACGGCAGGTCAAGGCGCGAGGAGTGGTCTTCGATAAGATGCACTATAGCGTGGATGCAGCGGTGGACGGGCGAACCGTCGGAGCAGAAGTCCCAGACCTTCGGCAGAGTTTTGCTCTTTGCGACCTGCAGAGCCTGGTCAACAAGCTCGGACACGCCCTCGCCCTTTGCCGCGCTTATCGGCACGACGGGAATACCGAGCGCGTCGCTCATTTTCTTGACATCTATTGTGCCGCCGTTCGAGCGCACCTCGTCCATCATATTGAGCGCGAGCACCATAGGTACGCGCAGCTCAAGTAATTGCAGGGTGAGATAGAGGTTTCTCTCTATATTCGTGGCATCGACTATATTTATGATACCGTCGGGCTTTTGGTTGATTATAAAATCGCGCGAAACTATTTCCTCCTGCGTATAAGGGCGCAGGGAGTATATTCCGGGCAGGTCGACAACGGAGCTGTCCTTTGCGCCTTTTATCGCGCCCATCTTCTGATCGACTGTGACGCCCGGAAAGTTTCCGACGTGCTGATTAGAGCCTGTCAGTGCGTTAAAGAGAGTTGTCTTTCCGCAGTTTTGATTACCTACGAGAGCAAATATCATTTTGCGTCCTCCTCGGCTCTGACTTCTATCTTTTTCGCGTCGTCAACGCGGAGCGTCAGCTCATAGCCGCGCACCATTATCTCTATCGGATCGCCCATCGGCGCGACCTTTTGAAGCGTCACACGGGTTCGCGGGATGAGTCCCATATCGAGCAATCTGCATCTGAGAGCGCCCTCGCCGCCTACGGCAGTTATGACGGCACTCTCTCCTACTTTCAGTTCATTTAGCGTCATATTATCCTCCCGGAAAAGTAAGCCTTGCTTAATTTTATACTTCAAGTAAACGCTTGTCAAGAAATCGAGGCAGAAAGACGGCAAAAAACCTGCCCCGCCGACGGTTCGCACAGTCGGCGGGGCGGGTTCGTTTAATCGGAAGATTTTCTTTTTTGCTGCCGTTTTAAAGCAGGGCGCGGTTTACGCACGCTCGAGTATCATCGTGCCGAGGTTATAGAGAAGGCAGTCATCCGGCAGAAGTGAAATCTCCGCAAAGGAATCAACCTTTTCGCCCAACACCTCGCCTTGAATCCCGGTGTCATAGTAGAACTTTCCGTCTTCTTCCTTCCATACGGTACTCTCCAAAACCGCATATCCGTTTTCGCGGATGTCCGCGCCCTGCTTTTTCGCCTCTTCGCGCACCTCTTCGGGCACGAATAAGAGCGTGTTGAGCGTTCCGTCCGGTGCAAATTCCATGATATATTTGCACATCTGGACAATTTCGGCATACATATCGTTATCGACCTGACTGTCTGCCGTAAAGACTTTCTCGCCGTCCGGGGTAACCAAATGCATTTCCCTGACTTTCCAAAGTCCGCAAATATCCATATTATTTCCCTCCTGTTATGCCCACGGGTCGGCTTCCTTCGGGGTGCGCACGCCTGTCAGCAGGTACTGCTCCCACAGGAACCACTTGCCGTCGGAGCCGCGCTGGCGCATCTTAATGGGACGGGGATCGTCCGCGCCGCCGCAGGGAATGAACAGCTTCATGTAGTCCTTCTCCTCGCCGGATACGTGATTGCTCTCAATGATGATTGTATAGGGCTGAGAGGGAGTGTAGTTATTGTCGGGCGTTGCGCCTACGAAGTAGGTGAACGGGAGATATGTCTTGCCGTCGCGGAAGCGGTCGTTGAGGAAGGATATCTCCTGACCGTTGAGCGGACGGGGACCTCTGAGCCAGTTGAGCATCTCAAGGCCGATATTCTTATCCGCCGCATAGGCACAGAGGGCAAGGACGGTCAGAGCCGCCGTCTTAAACGGTGTGTCAAGGCTCGCCTCGGGGAGCGCCTGCATTTCGGCAAGGCTCTCGGGCAGAGAAGCGAAGGTGAACTTCTCTCTCTTGTTGCCTATCGACTGTATGGCGGAGGTCGCCGCCTGCTGCGCTGTGCTCTTAAGCTTATCAAATATACTCATATAATCTCTCCTTTTTCAAATGCTATTGCTTCTTTTTCCTGAGGGCAACCGCCACTCCGGCTATTATGCCGCCTATTGCAAGGCAGGCTATCGCTATCAGGACAACCGCCTTCACGGAGAGTGTTTTCCCCGTGCTGTCCTGCTTCGCGGCCGTGGTGGACTCGACAGAGCCGGGCTCGCCTATATCGGGTTCCATACCGACTGCGCTTTCGTCCGGCGCCTTAACGCTGTCCGGCTCGGAGGTCTTTTGAACCCCGGAGGTTTTATCCGCGCCCGGGGTCACCGGGGCGGGCTTCTGCGTCGGAGCAGGCTTCTGTGTCGGCGCGGCCTTTTCGACTACCGTGACGGGAATGACGCTCGAATACGCCTTACCGCCGAGCTTTGTCTCAACATAGCAGACATAGTAGCGCGTCCCGGCCTTTCCCGTGTCGCAGACGAGAATAGGATCTTCCTCCGAGTACCCCTCGTTCGCGCCTATGGCTACAATATCCTTGAGCTTGCCGGTAGTTGTTTCATACCATAAATATGACTTAACCTCGTCACCGTCCGATGCCTTGGCGTCGCAGTAGAGCTTGAGGACCTTGCCCTTTTCCACTCTGACCGACGCCGACACTTTAAGCTCCGGCGGGGACTTGCTTCCTCCTACGGAGATATAAGCCCTCGCCGAGGTCACGCTGCCGGTTTTGTTCGAGACGATACAGTAGATTTCCGCCCCGTCAAGGGCACTCCCGATACCGTTGATAAAGAAAGTATTTCCTTTATCGTTCGAGCCGTAGCCGCTTCCGACAACACCGTCCTGCCACGGATGACCCTCGGCAAAGGACTTGTTGGTGTCATATGTAACGCCCTTGTACACGATGAACCAATGGTAGGAAAGATTATCTCCCGCTGCCTCTACGCTCCAAGATGCCACACTGTTTTCCGGGAAGGTTCCGTTCTGCGGCTGACGGGTAATCACTATATTACCCGCAGCAAGCGACGGGGTTAACGCAAATGTCGCTAAGATGAGAATGAAGATTAAAACTGCTGTTGCTTTTTTCATAGACACCTCGCTTTCTTTGCGGCGACTCAGAACTTACCGCCTCCGCCGCCGTGTGTCTCTCCGGAGGAAGATGTATGCGTACTGCTTCCGCCGGAGCTGCCGCTGTCAGTATTCTTCGGTTTTGCCGTGCGCGTAACGGTATTGTACAGGAACGTATCCCTGCTCTCCGTTATATTAAGGCTGCCGCTCTTCATATAGTCGCCTGCCGCCGCCTGGAAGCGCACTGTCTTGAGCTGTGCCTTCATCCTGCCGACTATAAACATCGCAAGGCCGATGCCCACCAAAATCGAGATCACAATCCAAACTATCGAAAGAGGTCCTTTGGGCAGATTGCTCTTGTCGTAGGGCTCTCCCTCTCTCGACTTTGTGATGAAATCATCGGAGAGCTCGGCAAAGGTGTTGAATGCGGCGGCATAGTTGCCGTCACCCAAATCCTCTACCATCTGCTCGCCGATATACTGGATTCCGGCATCCGTAAACGCGGTTATGCCGTAGCCGCAGGTGGATATCCACCAGTCGCGGTCCTCCATGCTGACGAGGAACAGCAAACCGTCTCTTTTTTCTCCGTAGCCGTATTTGCAATAATCATAGATATCGTCGGCATATTCCATGGGCTTTTTGCCGTCCAACGTATTGGTCGTCACGACTATTACATCCATTTTCTGACGTTCGCTGAGCTCGTCGAGCGTTTTTATAAGGGCTTCTCTCTCGCTTTCCGAGAGGAGCTTCGCCATATCCTGAACGCGCTCGTATTCGCTTACAAAGCCGTCCGCATCCACCGCAAAAGCCGGGATAACCGTGCAGAAGCAGAGGGCAAGGACAAATATCATCGCAAGTATTCTCTTTTTCATTGTTATCCCTCCTTTACAGTATTCCTGCAAAATGCAGAAGCCACGCAATGCCGCAGGCGGCAGCGCTGAGCGCCGCGGCGAGTCCCACCGTCCACTTTGTGGCGGCCGACTTATCGAGCGGAAGATTGCCGACGAATTTGCCGGTCTGTCCGTTCATGGCAAAGGTATATTTTTCTCCGTTCCAGGTTGTGTTCAGCAGCCACACGGGATAGAGCGCATACTTTGCCTTTCCGCCATGGAACTGCACCGAGCTGCTCTCGGCATTGACCGTTGCATAGCCCTGAACCGTCGAGGCAAAGGCATCCTCCGTGGAGCGCCTGACGCGCTGATTGGCGCGGTCGATGCTCTCCTCGGCGGTCACATCGTACTTATCCGCAAAATAGCCCGCAAGATAAGCCGTCTGGAAATCCAGAGCATCGGAATAATCGTAGGGCTCGACGGACTCCATGAGATCGTCCGGCATTTTGGATGAGCCGTCCACCGGGACATGCTCAAAGCCGACGCTTCCGCCGCGATGAATCATATAATAGCTCGTCTCGGTGTATCTGTAATCCTCGTCGCTCCATGTGCGAACCTTGGTTGCACGGTAACGCACCTGCGCGTCGACATCGGTATCAAAGAGCCAGAACGGGACATAGACGCCCTTTACCTCGTCGATATGATTCTGATCCTTGAAAATCTTGGGCAGAAGCTTCTTTCCGTTGAGATGCTTCATCAGCCCCGCCTTTGCCGCCTTCTTATCGAGCTTGAACGGGATCACGATGTCGGGCTTGAGCAAGCCCGCGAACTGGTTCATCATGACTACCGGATTGCCGCAGAACGGGCAGGATGTTGCCGCCGTATTGGCATCGCCCACTATTTCTCCGCCGCATGATTTGCATACATAAGAGCGTAACCCCTCAATCTCGCTCTCCTGCCACTCGCTGCCCGCGGAGGTCTCCCATTCCATATTGTCCGCCTGTTCGCCCTGAAGCTCGGCGTCATAGCTCTTGAGCGCATCCATTTCAAACTCAGTGCCGCAGAAAGGGCACTTCATCTTCTGGAGCGTGCTGTCAAAAGCTATTGCGCCGCCGCAGCAGGGACATTTATATTCCTGCAAGGTTTGCATTAAAAAACTCCTCTCTTAAAAGAACATTAACCGTCAAGCGTCTTTATGTTTTTACCGCCGCAAAAGCCGCATGGAATTTTCGGTACCGACATAAAGAAAAGTCGAACTAACGGTATTTTGTTTTTTGCCGTTTTCAAAAGCTGTTCATTGTATTTGCAGCTACGCAGGTCGGCGATACACACAAATGCGCGGTTCTTTTGCCGAAGATAAATCTTACAGCCCACCTGCGTAAACGCCGTAAAACCGATATCCTCCGCCGCATTAAACCTCCGCCTTTCGGGACGCCGATTACCACTGCTTTATCAGGCGAGCGGCTTACCGCATTCCGGGCAGAATTTGGGCATAGCCTGACCGGGCGCGGGCGACCAGCCGCAATTCGGGCAGCCGCTAATCGAAGCGGGCTTCAGAGAGCCGCAGTTTGCGCAGAATTTGCCTGTATTCTGTGCGCCGCAGGACGGGCACATCCAAGCTGCCGCTGCCGCCTGCTGCTGAGGCGCGGGGGCGGCCGCATATCCGGCCGAAGTCGCTGCCGCATAACCTGCCGCGGGGGCGGCTGCATATCCCGCTGCGGGGGCTGCCGCATATCCGGGGGCGGGATTCGACGGTCTGTCGCCGCCGTATACCGTGCGGTTCATCATGCCGTCGCCGTCCCATGTACGGTAACGGTTATCACGGCGCAGAAGTATATCCTTGAGCTCGTTCATCTTGCGCTCATACTCGCGGTAGAGGTCGGTATACGGGCTGTCGGGGCGGCTTCCGTCACTTATCTCAAGCTCGATACTGTCAAACCACGGGGAGTTCACGCGGATAACCACATCGAACTCATAGTCGCACTCATAGCGGGGCGGCTGATAGCTTTTTCTGTTTCCGTCGGAATCCTCGAAGAATATCTCTTCCCTGTTTTCTTTTATATTTGTGTCGACCGCAACAACCTGCGAAAGCTTAATGATATCGGGATTGGCGCTGCGCCAATTCGAGCTTCCCGTAACGATAAACGCCTCGGAGGCAGTGCTGATATACACTTTTTTGCTTCCGTCGAACATTACGTCGGGGTTAAAATCTCTGACGAGCTTCTCGTTTTCCTCGCGGTAAGCGAGCTGACGCTTGATATCCTCGACCGTCGAGCGGCGGCGTTCGCTGAAGAACGGAGACAGCTTCGCGGCGCAGTTCTTGCAGAGATTGCCGTCTTCGAGCTTGCGGTTTCCGAGAAGTCCTATTTTCTCGCCGCAGATATCGCAATATTTCTTATCAAATAATCCCATAGTGTTTCCCTCCTGTTATTTTTTCGGTCGCAGTAACGACCAGTTTTGCGCTGTCAGCCTGCAAACCGTATCATAAGAACGATTTCAGCAGCTCAAACAGCTCTTTTTCACCCATGCCGTTATATTTCATCGAAATAACGCCGCCGTCGGGCAGAAGCCGGCCTACGCAAAGCAGACTGTCCGCTTCGTCATACACATTCTCTCCCGCCTCTGTCCCCGGCTGAGGCTGTTAAGCACAGCGCCCTCGGGGATATGTGGCAGCTCGGAGATTTTCGGCGAAGCTTGCTTTTTCGCTAAGCGGCGGTGACACCGCACGCCTATGGCAACGCCCAATATGAGCGCCGTGAGCAGAATCAAAATTATGAGCAGCGCCTTCATCGGCCGTCTTATTTTTTATCGCTATCGTCAAATATATCTCCGCACTCGGGACAGAACTTCGGAGGATTGGATGGATCCTCGGGCTCCCAGCCGCACTTATCGCAGCGGTAGAGAGGAGCGCCCTCGGGCTTTTTGGCTCCGCAGTTCTGGCAGAACTTGCCCTTATTGACGGTTCCGCACGAGCAGGTCCAGCCGTTTGCGTCAGCGGGTTTCGGGGAGCCGCATTCGGGGCAGAACTTGCCTGTCGCGGTAGCGCCGCACTGACATTTCCAAGCGCCTGCCGCCGGCTCAGGAGCGGGCTTCTTTCCGCCGCAGTTCGGGCAGAAGTTACCGGACACCATATTGCCGCACGAGCACTTCCAGCGCGCCATATCGGGGCCGTCCGTCGGCTGCTGCGCCGCCTGCTGCTGAGCCGGCGGCTGTTGCTGCTGACCCATGGCGAACAGGTTCTGGGCGTTCATGCCGCCGCCAGCGTTCATAGCCATGCCCATGCCCATAAAGCCGGTCATTGCGCCTGCCTGGTTGCCGGCCGCGGTCTTCATGGCGTCCGCCTGAGCGCCGACAAGGGTTGCCGCCGCCATGGTGGGATCGCGCATGATAGCTGCACGCTGAGCCTGCTTGATGAGCTCCGCATCCTCTTCGGGGAGAGTGACCGAGCCGAGGGCTATTGTGACGACCTTGAGTCCGCGCAGCTCGCTCCACTTTGCGGAGAGGGCGGCGTTCATAGCGGTTTCAAGCTCGGTGTTGTGAGCTACTATCTGATTGGGGCGAAGCTCAAGGTCGGAGAGCTGAGCAAAAGCGGGCTGAAGCGCGCTGATGAACTCTGTCTTGAGCTGATTGTCTATCTCTTCGCGGGTATAATCCTGCTCGACATTGCCGCAGACATTGGTATAGAAGAGCATGGGGTCGTCTATCTTATAGGAATATACGCCCGAGCAGCGGACTGCGACATCGATATCAAGGCCTATCTTCGAATCGACGACACGGAACGGAATCGGGTTCGGAGTGCCGAACTTGTTGTCCATCAATTCCTTGGTGTTGAAATAATAGACACGCTGATCCTTTCCGGTATCGCCGCCGTAGGCGAAACGCTTACCGATGGTCTGGAATGTCTTTTTAATGCTGTCGCCGAGAGAGCCAGAGAAAATCGAGGGCTCCGTGGAGGCATCATATGTAAACTCGCCGGGCTCCGCGCAGAACTCGACTACCTTGCCCTGCTCGACTATCATCATGCACTGTCCGTCCGCAACGGCTATACCCGAGCCGTTTGTGATGATGTTGTCGCTGCCCTTTGTGTTTGACGATCTGCCGCTTACGCGCTTCTGTCCTTTGGTAACAAGAAGCTCCTTCGGCATTGCCTCACAATAGAAAAATTCCTTCCACTGATCGGCAAGAACGCCGCCGACTGCGCCTACACCGGCTTTAATAAGTCCCATAAATAAAAACTCCTTTGCAATATTATTTATTATATTATTTCGCGGGGTGATTCCCCTTTTTGACTGTTTATCCTACCGCTTCGTCAAAGAGCAGCGGCTCGCTCTTCAAAACATAATCGGTTTTTCCGTCGCGTCCGTCATAGGTGAGCACTTTTCTCGCGGCCATGCCGCCCTTTTCGGCTTCTATGGCGGCGGTGGGAACAGTCTCGGCAAGGCTGCCGTCGAACTCATAAACCTCGCCCTTTTTGACCTTCACCGAGAAAAGGATACCGTCCGACTCCATCTCGTTATTGGCTTCGTTATATTTGAGCTTTACGAGCGTGACGGTGACTCCGTCAACATTCGAGACAAAGCGTATCCTGTCGTTCGGATAAATCGCGCTCCCGGTCTTAAAAATCTGCACCGGGTCGCCGAGAGCCCTGTATGACGCGGAGCTTGAATCGGTATAGAGCGAGAGCTCAAACGCATCCTTCGTCACATCGTACTCCGTCATAACTTCCTCGGTAGTCTGCATATCCCCGTCGCCGGTCGTCTCATCGGTATTGCCCGTTTTACCGCAGGCAAAAAGGGTGATGGCGAGGACAAGGACCAGAAGAACCGACAGAATTGCCGAAATGCTTTTCTTCATTTTCAAACCTCCGTTCACGGCAGCAAAGTCCAAAGGTCGGAAATTGCGTCATATTCATATACCACCCTGTCAAGGTGGTTAAAGCACACATTTATCTCGCGCACGAAGCTGTCTTCGCCGCTTGTGCCGAGGGCATAGATATTGTAGCGGATTCCGTCCTGCTCCATATACTCGCCCGTATCCAAAATCGCCATGCCGGAATCGACATATTCGGCGAAGCCCTTGCTGCATTCGCGCATCTGTTTGACCGCCTCATCCAAGGGTATGTCATACTTCTCGCCGCGCTTTATCTCCGTTCCCGAAAGATTAGACGGAAGCGTCATTTTTTCGGAAGAGGTCGAGGATATCGCCGCTTCTGCGGTGGTGCCGTCCGACGTTTCGGGGGTCGGTTTTTTGTCCTTAGCGCAGCCTGCCGACAGCATAAGGGCAACCGCCATCAACAGAACCGCTGCCGTTATCAGCATTCTTTTCACTGCGTGGTCAACCCTCCTTTTCACGGGTTTCTTCTTTTTTGTCCGCCCTGCCGAAGCTCGACGAGGCGGAATAGGGATTCAGATTCTTTTTCGGCTCATCCCGCACGCTCGCGCAGTCACCCGCCCAGCTGATGAGCAGAGTGCGCAGCAATATGATAAAAAACCATATTATGAGCAGCGAAGCGAACCACCATATGGAAATTTTAAGGATGAAATGGGCGGCAAGCAATATCCACGCGGGCACCGACCAGCCGAGGTTGAATACGAGGTTCATCAAAAAGCAGAGCATAAAGCCCCCGAAATCGCGTTTTCTCACAGTTTGTCTCCCCTTTCTTCAAATACATCCCAAATACTGCACATATATAATATCAAAAAAAATGTCCGAGCACACTACCCCCTCGGAGTAGTTTTGATCGAAGAATGCGAAAAGGCTCGGATATGCAATTTTACCGCACAACAAAAAGCCTGCGGTCGGAAGGGTCGGAGACAAGCTCCATATCGCTCAAATTTTCCTCAAGCACATCGAAGCATGAGGTGGCGACGGTCTTTATCTTCCCGTTTTTTTCCGCTTCGGCTCGCGTTATGCCGAAGAATTTGTCCATATTCATCATATCGTATTCCTGAAGCCCTACGCTTACGATCTGCCCTGGCTCGATCTCTTTTCCGTTGAGCTCAACATTGAGCAGTCTCTTCTCCGAGCGGGAATAGACGACCCTGAGTCCGTGCGAGAGCTGGTAGAACTCCGTTTTTCCGTCGAGCGCCTCGTCGCGCAGAATATACATGAGCACCAAGCGCAGCTGTTCTCCGGTCAGATATATGCGCTCTATTTCATTTTTATACGGGAATATCTCCGCCAAATCCTGGAGCTGGACTATGGGGCCTAACTGCTCGTATCTGATACTGCCCGAGCCGAGCAGCATTATATCCAGACCGAGCGCATCCTTGAAAATATCGCTGAATATGCGCCCTATCTGCGTCTCCTCGTTGCGTTTGCGATGAAAATATTCCTCTTTGAAGCGTGTGACTACCCGACTGTATTTCACATCCGTCTGATTCTTATATTTTTCTATGACCCGCTCTAACTGAAGGTCACGCTCGCAGTTGTCCTCGTTTATCGGAACGAGCTGCCAGGTGTAGCTGTCTATGCAATTGTCGTCGGTATCGACCATGATATCAAAGCGGCCTATCTGAGAGGTGCCGTTCGCCGCCTGAACTATCGGTATCCCGGCGACTACCGCTGGCTCGCTGAGCATTGTGTGGCTGTGGCCGCCGATTATAATATCGACTCCCCAGCGCGGGTCGAGATTCGCGGCAAGCTCCTTGTCCGCCTCAAAGCCGATATGGGTCAGGAGAACCGTAAAGTCTATATCGACGGACTGATAGCTGTTGCATATCTTTCCGACCTCTGCCGCCGCCTCATAGACATCGAGGAACGAGCCGATGAGCTTATCCTGCTTTGTTTGCGAGAGCACCTGCTCGGTAAGAAGTCCGATAAACAGCACCTTCATGCCGTCAATCTCGAGAATCTCGTGGGATTTGAAAAGGCGCGTGCCGTTATTTTTCAGATATATATTCGCATTGATTATCGGGAACTTTGCGCAGCGCTCTATAAATAAAAGATGCGCTATGCCGTAATCCACCTCGTGGTTGCCGAGGGTCACGACATCGGGCGCTAAAATATTCATTATTTCAACGGTCGACAGTCCCTTGTACTCGCTGTCTATGAGCGAGCCGCGGAACATATCGCCGGAGATTGAATAGACTACATTTCGCTCCTCGCGGCGCACCTTGCCGACATAGCCCGAGAGCATGGAGACCCCGCCGATAAGCCTGTCATCGACCTCCTTGGCCATAAAGTCGCCGTGCATATCGTTTGAATGAAGGAGCGTAAGCTTTTTCAGATGTTTCATTTTATTGCACACTCACCGAAATATTTCGTCGGTTTGATTATAACAAAACAAAAAAGAATACGCACTACCCGAAACGGGTAGTATTGTCAATAGAGCGGATTTATCCACCCGTTTGATATCATGTAGAAAGCGAGGTCGACCGACCTTGCGAAGCCTGTTTTTGCGAGCATATTCTTCTTGTGGTACTTCACCGTGTCCTCGCTGATATAGAGCTCGGCGGCAATCTCTTTGTTGGTCATATGCTTGCACATCAGGCGCAGTATCTCCATTTCGCGCTCCGTCAGCGGCGCCTCGCCCTGCGGCATGGGGATGGTCTTCGGCTCGGGGAAGCATCCGCCGCCCGACATAACGTCGCGCGCGGTCTGCTCGAACTCGGAGAGGCTGCGGCTCTTATATATGAATGCGTGTGCGCCCGCCTCCTTTGCGCGCGGGGCATAGGATATCTCGTCAAAGGCGGTCATAACTATCACTTTTATATCCGGGAAGGCATCGCGCACCTCTTTTGTTGCGCGAAGTCCCGATGCGCCGCCCTCGGTGCAGACGTCCATAAAGACTATATCCGGCGAGAGCTCTCCGCACATTCTCACTGCATGGTCGGCACAGGAAATCCCGCCGACAACGCAGAAATCCCCGCTCTCGTTAAACAGGCGCTCAAGGGATTCGCGCATTGATTCGTGGTCATCGACAACCAGCACTTTTGTCACAGGGTTTCACCTCCGGGAATAAAGACTGAAAGGACAAATCGGGGCTTCGTTTCAACTCTCACGCTGCCGTCAAACAGCCCGACTTTTCTTCGTATCGAGCTGAGTCCGCCGCCCTCGACGGGCTCGGACTTAGGCGGAATACCGTTGTCGGTTATCCTCATGGAGAAATTGCCGCCGCTCTGTCCGAGAGATATGTATACCTCCGACGCGAGTCCGTGGCGCACGGAGTTTGTCACCGCCTCGGTTATTATATCCATACCGAGCCACGCAAGGCTCTCCTTTGCGGGCAGGTTTCCGTCTATAATAAGCGTCACGCCTATCTCCTGCATGAGTCGGCAGAGAGTCTCCAATCTGTCGGCGGCGGTAGTCACGGCCTCCCTGCCGCTGAGCTCCTCCGGCAGGTTATAGGCGAATCTGCGAATAAGCTCCTCATCGGGTTCCTCGCCCTCGCGCAGGCTGCGGAAAAGCAGGGCGAGGCGCTGACCCAAAATATCGTGAAAGCGGCTGCGGATTCTCAGCATCTCCTCCTCGCGGCAGAGAAAACGAACCTCGGATATCATCTCCTTGAGCTCGAGTCCTCTGCTCTGAAGCATGGCGCGCTGTGCGTTGAGCTCATTCGTGAGCATCCACTGCTCGGTAACGTCCGCCGCCGAAAGCTGAACATAGCGTCTGTTTTTAATATATATATCGCATCTTGTGAAGAACCAGACCTTGCCGTCGGGCAGGATAAACACGGTCTTTCCGTCGATAACATTGGAGCTGCAGCTGTCCGAGACATCGCCCGAGAGCAGGCGTTCGTAGAACTTCTTTCCGTCCCTGTAAACCTCGCCGCAGAGCACCTGCATGAGCCTCTGCATACGTCCGTTTACAAGCAGTATATTTCCGTCCGGCTCGCAGAAAAGCAGACCCGAATGAAGCTCATCGAGCGCGAGCTTGACGGAATCGCGCGACAGCTCGTTTTTTATATCCCTGCGGCACACGCGCATAAGCAGCAGCGCGCAGGCAATCAGCAGAAACTCCGCCGCGCAGAAGATGACCGCCGCCGCTTTGTACGGCAGGAGGTCTATATACGGCAGGGAGACGGACGAGACGACCGCACAGAGCAGAACATCATAGACTCGGCCGACACAGGCTACGGCTATGCACGACGCGGCAACCGCCGCAAACACGCCGTATCTCATCACCTCATATTCGCTGCCCGCGGGCAGGAACATCCAAGCGTTCAGCTGAGCGCGCGCGACGATAATGAGCATAACCAAGCTCTGAGCCGTGACCGCTGTCTGAGAAATATATGCGGCCGTGCGTTTTCTGTCCCTGAACGCACTGCGCACCACCGTATAGACGAGCGCAGCCGTCTGAAAGCCGACGCAGAAAACAGATATCATACATATGAGCACTCTGGCGGGCTCCGTGAGAGAGTATAAAAACATCAAGGCGCTTTCCCTCCCTTCGGCACGCGCAGACTGATGCCCGCAGTCTCATCGAGGTCCTTTACCGACACTGTGCCGCCGACACCCTCGACTGCCTTTTTCAGTTCGTCGCTCATAAACTCTTCGCCGCCGTCAAAGGATGAGGGGAGCAGCTTCATCTCCGTCATGCCGTCTGTATCGGCAAGACGCTCGAGCAGCGTATTTTCTTCACCCGCGCACGAATCAAGCACGGAATAGAAGAAATCGTACATCACGCTGCCACAACGCGGAGACAGCGAGCCCTTTGCGGTGCAGACGGTGCTTATTCTGATATCGGCGTAGGACGCGAACTCGGAGAGCTCGTCGATATAGACGGCCAGCTCCTCCGCAGGCATATCCCCGCCCTCCTGCTCCTTGAAGAACAGGCTGCATCTGCGCTTTATGTAGCACATCAGCAGAGTTATTCGGGCGATGTCCCGCTGCTTGTTGTTCGAGCGTTCAAGCCCGTCTATCATATCGTTCATGCGCTCGAGGTGGCGCTCCATCTCGGCGTTTAAAAGCTCCATGAGGCGCACGTTTTCCTCCGCCGCGGCGAGCCTGTACTTGCTCTCGCGCTCCGTGACAAGGAGCTTGTTTGCGGAGGTCAGCTTCAAGACGTTTTCGCGTATCTCCTGCTGCATATTGAGTATCTCGGCGATACTCTCCTGCCAAACTATCATGCCGCCCGGTATGCCGTCGGCGTAGAGCAGGGTGTCGCCGTGCAGAAGAAGAGGATGCTTTATATCGTCGCGGAGCTTTTCCCAATCCTCGCGTGATATCGGCCGAGCACCGGCAGAGCTGAACTCGGCATTGCCCTCGGAGTCGATTATCTGCATTCTCAGGGGTGAATTGGAAAAGAGCACGGCATATTTTTGATTGACGGGCACAAGTCCCGTTCTCATCGCAAGCTCCGCAAACGCGAGCGCAAAGATGCACGAGACGGTTGTTATATCGCTGTCGCGCGCCACGGGAACGCCTGCGGCATATGCCGCGCAGTAAACGAAAAGAAGAACCTCGCTGAGTATCGGCAGAACGAGCCTCGAACGGTTGAAGCCGCGCATGGCCTTTCGCACCAAAATCGCGGTTGACAAAATCACCGCCGCGACGATAAAGGCAAAAATAAGATAATAGCCGAAGTTATATGTATAGCCTCCGCTGAAGGTCTTTATATCTTCAAACTTAAAAACCCAGCCGTGCAGATCGTTTGTGAACACCGTCAAAAGCAAAACCGCATAGACGGCAAAGCCCGAGCAGACAAATATCTTGCGCTGCCGAACATTTCCGGAGGAATCGGTCATCAGAGACAGGATAAGCATAAGAAGCGGCAGACCCATCATAAAAACATAATAGGCATACCAGAGATAGCGCCCCATAACGGGGTTTCCGTCCGTCTGATATTTCAAAATACAGACGAGCATCCAGGCTATAACCATGCCGCCGAGCGCGCGGACAAGCATTCGGATATCCTTGCGCTGGACTCTGCGCAGGGCAAAGCCCATCCAGATTATCGCCGTCATTATGACAGCCGCGCCCAAGAGCTTATGCTCAAACGATTCCGCAGAGGAATACAGACGGCTTCTGAACACTCCGCGTTTGAAAACGCTGATAAAATTCTCCGTCTGCCTCGCAAATTCTACGGCATCGCCTACCCTTTCGGCGCGCCCGTATTCGGACAGAGACGGATAGTTTTCGCCCTGAGCTTTGTCGGTGCGGAAGCCCGCCGCGGCGATTGCATCCCCGGCATTCTGCGAAAACTTCATCTCATAGCCCGACAAGACGCCGACTCCGTAGAGCAAAGTGCCCTCGGAGGGGATTATTATTTCGATATTTTTTCCCTCGCGCTTCATAAGCGCGGCCTGGTAATCCCAGCAGATATTGACGGGGGCGTCGATTTTGTCGTAGCTCAGCCTTCCGCTTTTGTTGAGCTTATGCAGCAGGCCGACTGCCTCGCCGGACATATAATTCTTCTCAAGCCCGTAAGACACGGCGGCAAAAAGCATCCGCTCATACCGAGACGTAAAGCCCACGGGGCAGGATATATTTTCGAGATCGCGCCAGCCTTTTATCTCCCCGTCAAAGCGCGAGCGGTCAACGGCGATAACGGCGGCGGTGGCAAAATGCTCGTACCAAATTCCGCCCGTCCCCGCGTCTTTCGAGGCGCGTGCCTGAACGTCAAAGAGGGCGAACGCCTTATCCTCTCCGTCAACGGACGAGAGCAGAGATGAGAGACCTTTGCCGTCGCGGAGGGTGCAGTCGGGCGCGATGTCGCGGAGCAGGTCAATATAGGCGGGGTCCGTATCGCGGGCAAACACAGTCTTTTCGTCCGACTTCATATTACAGCCAGAAAAGCAAAAAACGGCGGCAAAAAGCAGGAGCACAGCGACACCGAGTCTGCCCTTGTGCATCCGCCTCACCTCCGTCCGTGCGCCGAAGCGCAAAATTTCCGATACAGTATACCGAATTTATTATATTATACTCAACCGTTAATTTCAACAAAAAGCGTTCTGTTTTTGCCATAGTTTGCACAAAAAGGTCAATTTACGGGCGGAGTGTTGAAATAAATCGCCGGCGCGGAAAATTATCTTGATTTTCGGAATGATATCGTGTATAATACTTGCGTTCAGAATACCCGCCGGTGTGATGGAATTGGCAGACGTGCCGGACTCAAAATCCGGTGGTGGCGACACCGTACCGGTTCGACCCCGGTCACCGGCACCAATACCCCGTTCTTTCGAGCGGGGTATTTTTCTTTGCGAAACAAACTTTCCGCAGCCAGGCTGCGTGGAGACGTTTTTTGCCATTAAAGTTTCGTCTCGGGAACACCGAGCAACGCGCGTCGGTATTTTGACCAAATTGCCGCCGTCCCTTTTGTGAAACCTGCTCAAATATATCCGTGTACTTGAAAAGCCTTTTTACATATGGTATAATCTTTTAAAATTATGTGTATTATGTGTAAAATTTTGCACATGAATTCGCACATAAAAACCGTATCGAAAAACCACACAAAAGGAAGGTAGAAATGAGCAAAGGAAAAAACAAGGCGCCGAGCGGAGCTATTAAGCACAACACCTACACCGGCAAAGAGCTGACAGGTTACTTAGTAGGTCTCGCAGGACAGAACATCATCTACAACATCATCGCAGGCGGACTCCAGTACTACTGGCAGTCAATTATTTTTTTGCCGGCGATGGCCATCTCGGTAATATTCTTCGTCGCCCGCGTTTGGGATGCTATCAATGACCCGATGATGGGTTCGATAGTTGACCACACCAGAACAAAGTGGGGTAAGTGCAAGCCCTACCTCATGTTCGTCCCGATCCCGATAGGAATCATTACCATTCTCACATTCTGCAACAAGACATACACCGACTACACATCGACCGGTGCGCATGTACTGATTATCGCCTGGGCGGCAATCTCCTACATTCTCTGGGGTATGTGCTACACCGTCGGCGATATTCCGCTCTGGGGTGTAACCTCGCTTATGACCGACGATGAGAACGACAGAGCAAAGGCTCTTTCGCTCGCCCGTATCGTCGCAAACCTCGGCGCTATCGGCATGCTCATCACTTTCGCAGGAAAGGCTCTCTCCCCCATGTTCCAGGAGAAGAAAGGCCTTGACCTTATTCATGCGGACAAGATGTCCTATATCATAATCGCCGTTATCCTTACGATATTCGCAACTATTCTCTTCCAGTTTTCCGGCTTCTCTGTAAAAGAGAGAGTTCAGCAGTCCGAAAAGAAGTACACCATGAAGGAGAACTTCAAAATCGCGATCTCCAACGATCCGTTCAGAAGGCTCCTCCTCTCGGGCATTCTCAGAAGCCCCATCATGCTTCTCTCGATCGTCGGTCTGTCGCTCGTTATGTACTACTTCTTCGACAACAACCTTGCCAATCTTGTTGTTGACGGCCAGCTTCAGATTATAAAGATCGTTCAGCTTCTAGTTATGGCTATCGGCCTTCTCGGCGGTATGATCATCGGTACTGCCGCCACGCCGAAGATGTCCGCAAAGTTCGGCAAGAAGCAGCTCTATAACTTCTATTCAATCGCCGGTGCAGTTCCCTATGCAATGATTTTTGTCGTCTATAAAATAGCCGGCGGCAACCTTATGCAGAACATGGTTTATGTCGTTTTGATGGCTGTTATGATGTTCGCGGCTTCCTGGGCAATGGGCTCGATAAACAATCTCCAGTCGATAATGATAGCAGACTGCGTTGACTACGAGGAGTACAAGAACGGCGTTCGCACTGACGGCGTGTTCTTCTCCGGCCAGTCCTTCATCACCAAGCTTGCAATGGGCGTTTCCTCGCTCATCTCCGGCTTCATTTATTCGGCTGTTCACTACACCGCCGAATACATCGAGACTCTTAACCTCGACCTGGCGGCAGGAAAGTATCATTTCTACGAGGCGAACGACGGAAAATACGCAATGGCGATGTTCCTGCTTATTTCCATTCCGCCCGCAATCGGTATGCTTCTCTCCGCTATCCCCACTCTCAAGTATTCGCTCACCGATAAGGAGCACACAAGAATCCTCAACGAGCTTATTGAGAGACGCGCAAGCAAGAATAACGGAAGCAACGACTGATTGTCTCCGACAAATCAATAAGTACGGCGGTGCAGCTCACTCGGGCTGCACCGTTTTTGATATGCATAAAAAATAACGGAGCAGGCAAAAAACCTGCTCCGTTATTTTCTTTCGGGTTATTCGAGCACCCCGTCTCCGCCCATTAAAGCAGTCAGCTCTCTGATACGCTCTATCGGGAACGACGGGGAACACAGCGGTTTCATCGCTATGCTCATCAGCTTCATCGGGTTGTCGTCTGCGGCGACGCGGTTCGAGGACATCGCACCGCATCTGCGGCAACGGTGGACTATCGCCCATTCGCCGTTTTTTCTCACCCAGACCGCTATGGGATCCATGATTCCCCCGCAGTCCGAAGCCCTGTCTCCGGGCTCGATATCAACATGCAGGCTCGAAAGGCAGTTCGGGCAGTGATTTCTGTGCTCGCTGCCCGCGCCCTGCGGCACTGCCGTGCGTCCGCACACCCTGCAGACAAAAGCTTCGTTGCAGGCGTGGGTCTTGTAATAACCTTTTTCGTACTGTTTGCGTTTGTTTTCGCAATTCATTTTTCCTCCCGAAGATTGAGCTGCGGGAGGACGGCAGAGTGTGTTTTATTTGCCGACCTCCCGGTCAGCGCACACTCTCCGGTGATTTTGTGATAAGTCTCAAACAAAATCTCCTTAGTTTTTTTATTCAAGAAACGGTCAGATGACCGATATCTCGTCTGTGTATTCCGCTCCGCACGGCATTATCGACGGCAGAGCGAGAGAGAATAGGTCGGCGGCGCGCTCTTCGATTGAAGAGATACGTTTTGCGCGTTCGCCGAGCTTTTTTATATCCGCCGCGCGCATGACTATCGGCAGCTTCGCGGTCGAGCGCATGGCGCGCAGCTTTTCGCGTCCGATAGCGTTGAAGCCGAGCACTCTGATATACGGCGGTATGCCCTCGCAGTCGGACGCTTCGATACCGAGCAGAAGAGCCGCAACGGCGCGCCTTATCCGCGCATGGGAATAGCGCTTCGTCTTTGTGAGCGAATAGAGCTCATCGAGTGAGGAGGCGCTGCGCGAGGCTGAATATATGCGATTTTCGAGCCCCTCGGAGATATCCGGCACTGCGGCTATTTTTTCTGGCGTTGAGATACGCAGGCACGCGAGAACAGCTTTTTCGAGGGCATTGATATCTGCCGGCGCTCTGCCCGCATCTATCTCCGCTCTGAGTATCGCGGCGGCACTTTCGGGCATGAGATCGGCAAAGCCCTCGCCCGCTCTCACTCTGGAGCGTATGAGCGAAGCGCTCGCAAAGGAGTTCACCGCCTCGCCGCTGTCGTGACCCGCTCCCTCGCGCCTGACGGCGAACGGAGCGAGCTCGGATTTGAGCGTATCTATCGCGCGTATATATTCAACAGCGAGTGTATCGTTCGGCGACGAGAGCACCGATGCGACGCGGGGATCGAGCTCTTCCACGGCGCGCTGTCTCGCCGAAGCAAAGCTCACGCCGGAGAGCAGGTTGGCGCGCATACTCTCGCGCACGGTGTAATCATCGACCGCGCGGGATGCGGCTCGGAGGAGTCCTATATTAGCACATTCGCTGCCGAAACTCAGCGTATCGACGCACCCCATGGCGTCGAGCAGCCCGACAGCGCCCCTCGCAAAGGTCTGCGCCGCGGCACACGCCCACGGGACAGGAAGCGAGACGACGAGATCCGCGCCGTTCATCAGAGCCATGCGCGCGCGGGCGTTCGGGTGCATCAGCGCAGTCTCTCCGCGCTGGACGAACCAGCTGCTCATCACGCACACAACCGCTGACGCGCCGTTTTCGCGCGTGCGGGCTATATGATATGCGTGGCCGTTATGGAACGGATTATATTCGGCAACGATGCCTGCGGTGCTCATCGGATTCACTCCTTTTCCGTTTTTCGACAATAAGACAGGGGAATTCTGCAAGAACTGCTTGAAAAATCATTTTATAATATATATAATATATCAGTAACGTGCTTGTTTCAAGCAAATCTTTATTATTTGGAGGCAATACTCTTGAAAATTCTTGTTATCAACGCCGGAAGCTCATCGCTTAAATATCAGCTCATCGACATGGACGGCGAAAAGCTTATAGCAAAAGGCATCTGCGAGCGTATCGGTATCGACGGTAAAATCAGCGGCAATACCTTCGACGGAAGAGAATTCAAATACAGCGTGGAGCTCAAAAACCACACTGCGGCTTTCCTTGAGGTCGAGAAGGTTCTCACTTCGACCTACAAGGTCATCGACGACCTCTCCGAGATCTCCGCTGTCGGCCACCGCATAGTTCAGGGCGGTTCTCTGTTCAAAGAGAGCGTGCTCGTTGACGAGGATGTTATCGCCGGCATCGAGAGCCTGTGCGATCTCGCTCCACTGCACAACGCCGCTCACATTCAGGGCATCCGTGCCTGCCGCGAGGTCTTCGGCGAGGATGTTCCGGAAGTTGTTGTTTTCGACAACGCTTTCCATTCGACCATGCCCCCCGAGGCATTCCTTTTCCCGCTGCCCTATGAGTACTACGAGAAGTACAAGGTTCGCCGCTACGGCTTCCATGGCACATCTCACCGCTTTGTCAGCGCACGCTGCGCCGAAGTCATGGGCGTTGACCTCAAGGATATCAAGCTCATCACCTGCCACCTCGGCAACGGCTCTTCCATAACCGCTATCAAGGACGGCAAGGTTATCGACACGAGCATGGGTCTTACTCCCCTCGACGGCTTCATCATGGGCTCGCGCTGCGGCGGAGTTGATCCCTCGGCTATCACCTATCTTCAGGAGAAGGAGGGCTGGACTCCCGCGGAGACCGCCGAAATTCTCAACAAGAAGTCCGGCGTTCTCGGCATCTCCGGCATATCGAGCGACGACAGAGACGTTCTCGCCGCCGCAGAGGCAGGCAACAAGAGAGCCGCTCTCGCAAGAAGCATTCAGCGCTATCAGATCCGCAAGTTCATCGGCGCATATGTTGCCGCGATGGACGGCGTTGACGCAATAGTCTTCACCGGCGGCATCGGTGAGAACACCTGCGACCTGCGTGAAGATGTCTGCAAGCATCTTACATATCTCGGCGTCAAGATCGACTGCGAGAAGAACCTCGAGCTCAGAAAGGGCAAGGAGGGCGAGCTTTCGACCCCGGATTCAAAGGTCCGCGTTTTCGTTCTGCCCACCAACGAGGAGCTGCTCATAGCCAGAGACACCAAGGCTATCGTCGAGAAGCTCTGATATGAACAGCTGCAACACTTTTATATTTGACAGTTTACCGGAGAAGGAGCTTATCCCCCGGTTCGAGATAAGCTCCTTCCACTGGGAAAAAGACGGATATTCGCGCCCCGAAAGCTCCGTGCGGTTCTGTGCGGTTAAAAACGAGGGCTACTATGCTTTTCTTGAAAGCTCCGAAAGCCCCGTGCTCGCGAGATACACAAGGCGCGACGATCCGGTATATACCGACAGCTGCCTCGAAGTGTTCATTGCTCCCGTCAGCGGGCGCAGCGAATACATAAACTTCGAGATGAATCCGAACGGCGCTTATCTGTCGCAGTTCGGAAGCGAGAGAAACGGCCGCGTGTTCATAAAAGAACTGACCGCAGAGACCCCGCGCGTCAGTGCAGGAGTTTACACGGACAAAAAGGGCTGGCATGCTCAGCTGTTCATACCGGAAGGGCTGATATCGTCGCTCTACGGCTGCGAGTTTTCGGTCGGCGAGGGTGAGATACGCGGCAACTTCTATAAATGCGCCGACGACTCCCCAACCCCGCACTACGGTGCGCTCTTCCCTGTTGACAGCGTTTCTCTCGGCTTTCACAATCCCGAAAGGTTCGGCACTATCAAAATAATCAAAAGGTGATACAGATGCAAACGCAGAATGCTCCCTTTCCGCTGCAGCAGATAATCGATGAATTCGGTTTTGAGGGAGAATATATCGGCTACCGCGTTTCAAACGACGGTCATATAAACAACACTTTCGTTCTCGATTTCAAATACGCTGACGACAGCAGCACAAGCTACCTTGTTCAGCTGATAAATACGAATGTTTTCAAGAATCCAGACGAGCTGATGGAGAATATCGTCGGAGTCACTGGATACCTGCGCAACATAGTTATCGAGCGCGGCGGCGACCCGGAGCGCGAATGCCTCAGGGTGTTCTTCACAAAGGGCGGCAAGCCCTATTTCAGAACAGAGAACGGCGAATGCTGGCGATGCTACAATTTCATCACCGGCGCGCACGCCTGCCAGTCCATTGACGACCCGAAAACATTCTTCAACGCGGCAAAGGCTTTCGGCACTTTCCAGTGCCTGCTCGCAGACTATCCGAGCAGTACGCTCCACGAGACCATCCCGAACTTCCACAACACCCGCTCCCGCTTTGCCGACTTCAAAAAGGCAGTCGGCGACGACCTCAAGGGTCGCGCGGCGGGCGTGCAGAAAGAGATTGATTTTGTTCTCTCGCGCGAGGGTGACACGGGCATCCTCGTCGATATGCTCAGCAACGGCGAGCTGCCGCTGAGAGTCACCCACAACGACACGAAGCTCAACAACGTCATGTTCGACAACGAGACCGACGAGGGCATATGTGTAATTGACCTCGACACGGTCATGCCCGGACTTTCGCTCTACGATTTCGGCGACAGCATCCGCTTCGGCGCAAGCACCGCCGCAGAGGACGAGAAAGACCTCAGCAAAGTGAACTTCGACATTGAGCTCTACAAAGTCTACACCGAGGGCTATCTTTCCGCCGCCGGCAAGAGTCTGACCGACGCGGAGATTGAATATCTCCCCTTCTCATCGAAGCTCATGACGCTCGAATGCGGTATGCGTTTCCTCGGAGACTACCTCAACGGCGACACTTATTTCCGCATTGACTATCCCGAGCACAATCTTGTCCGCGCCCGCACGCAGTTCAAGCTCGTTGAGGACATGGAGAAGCAGATGAACGAGATGAAAAAGGTCACACAGGAGATATACGAAAAAGTCTGCAAATAAAAACGCCATACGGCATGGAGGGTCAGAGCTATGTTATCTCTGATGAACGAGCGTCAGCTCAGGCACAGTCTTGCCCTCTGGACGATGAAAAACAGCCGCTTCGCGCCGCAGCCCGGAAGCTGCGAGGAAGCGGCTTTTATCAAAACTTACGCTGTGCCACAAACAAGATTTGAGCGAGTCAATTCTGCCGTCTCTTCAAACGGCAGACCGCTCTCGATATTCCGCACCGTTATACGCCTCGCCGACTGGCAGTCGCGCAACGGGCAGGAATGCGCGCTGGTCTATCTCAAGGCAGTTGAGACGGACACGGACAGCCTCGGCAACACTGCCGAGATCACTCTGGGCTATTCAATAGTCAGCAGGTGATATACTTTCTTATTGCGGGATAGACCCGCTTTGCGATGAACGCGAGCAGCAGGCAGAAAACGGCATCCTTCGGAAAGGTCGTGAACACGCAGGCGCTCATCATCTTCATGAAGCCCGGATATGTATTGAGATAGAGCCGGGTGATAAAATAGAAATATACAGTACCGATAATATATATTATCACAGTGCCCGCGAGCGCGGCGAAGAAGAGCTTCCAGAATGTGCGCTCTTTAAGATGCTCGACTATGTATCCTGTGACTACGGCCGCGACAAGAAAGCCGATTATAAATCCGAAGGACGGCTTGAGCACGCAGGCAATTCCGCCGCCGTAAGTGAACACGGGCACGCCGCAGAGACCGAGGATAATATACGCCGCAACGCTCAGCGACGAGCGCCACGCGCCGAGCAGCATCGCAGAGAGCAGAACAAATTCGAGCTGCAAGGTTATCGATATCATCGGCAAAGGTATTTTTATAAATGTGCCGAGGATTATCAGGGCGCACGAAAGCGCACACACAGCGGCGGTCATCGCCCTGCCTTTTGAAGTCATTTTACTTTTCATTCTCTCACCTTCCGGGAATTGGATCGCATTTGATTATATCACAACAACTATACAATCAATTCAACAAATCGACTTTTCAGCGTGAAAATACGCTTAGAAATACATAAAAACTTTTTTTATAGCTGGAGGACAGACTGATGCAAGAGCTGATTAAAAGAAATACGCCGGAGATTGCCGACAGGTTCGCACTCGAAATCGAGGACAGGCGCGAGGGCAAGAGCTTCTATGAAATCGAGGCGTGCGGCGACAAAATAGTTCTGCGCGGCGACTGCAAGATAAGCCTTGCAATGGCATATTACAGATACCTGAAGGACTGCTGCGGGGTCAATCTCGCCCACTGCGGCAACGACAGGATAGGCAATATAACCGAAGCTCCCCTGCCCGCGGGCAAGACAGTCCGCATTATCGAGCAGGACAAACGCGCCTACATGAACTACTGCACGTTTTCGTATTCCGCCCGCTGGTGGGACTGGGAGCGCTGGGAGCGCGAAATAGACTACATGGCTATGCGCGGAATAAACATGCCGCTGAGCATAGTCGGCTACGAGGCGGTGCTTTTCTATACCCTGCGCGACCTCGGATATACGGACGACGGAGCGCTCAATTTTATCAGCGGCCCCGCATATCTGCCGTGGCAACTCATGGGCAACCTCGACAGCTATTTCAGCCTGACGGACAAAGCTTATGTTGACAAGCGACTTGAACTCGGCAAGAAGATAATCGACCGCGAGCTCGAGCTCGGCATGACACCGATTCAGCAGGGCTGCTCGGGTCAGGTGCCCTCAACAATTCTTCGCATGCTTCCGCACACGAACGCATACAATGTCCCCTCATGGTGCGGGTTCCCCGTAACATATCAAATAGACCCGCTCGACAAAAGCTTCAGAAAATTCGGCATGGCTCTGCTCGAAAAACAGCGTCAGCTCTTCGGCGCGCACCACTATTATGCCTGCGACCCGTTCCACGAGAACAAGCCCCCGATAAAGGGTGACAAGTATCTCCAGAACGTAGGAAAGGCTATTTCAGAGATGTATACAGCTTTCGACTCTCAGGCGGTCTGGGTCATGCAGGCATGGTCCCTGCGCGAGCCGATAGTCAAGGCTGTTGACAAGGACAAGCTGCTCATTCTCGACATCGACGGCAGCAAATGCGAAAAGACCGACGGCTTCTGGGGATACAACTTCATCAGCGGCACGCTCAACAACTTCGGCGACAGAAACACGCTCCACGGTTCGATAGACGCGCTCGCCGAAAACAAGTTCATGGAAGAGCGCAAAAAATATCCGAATATTGTCGGCACGGGGCTTTTCATGGAGGGCATTTTCCAGAACCCGCTGTATTTTGACCTCGCTTCGGATATGCTCACGCGAAGCGACAAGCCGGAGCTTGATTCATGGCTCAAGGACTACGCCCGCCGCCGCTACGGCAGCGACGAAGCTTGCCTTTTCGAAGCGGTCAAAGATATGCATGAGACCTGCTACAGCAAGGCTTGCACAGGACGCGAGACTGCGTCGATAATCTGCGCCCGACCCGCATACGAACAGCGCCACACCGCACCGAACGATGTGTTTGAGCTGAGATATGACAACGAGAAGCTGCTCGACGCGCTCGAAAATCTTCTCAGAGCCGAGCACGCCGACACGGACGGATACAGATTCGACATCTGCGATTTGACGCGCCAGGTGCTCAGCAACTATGCAAAGGATCTCTACAAGCGCAGCATAAGCGCATTTGACAGCAAAAATATAAGTCTTTTTGAAAAGAGTGTCAACACATTCGTGCGCCTGCTCGAAGATGTTGACAGGCTGCTCATGACGCGCCCCGAACTGACGCTCGGCGAGCATGTCAGACAGGCTAACGCCTATGCCTGCTCCGACAAAGACAGGCAGAATTTCGAGCTCAACGAGCTTTATATGCTGACCCTCTGGGGTCCCGCGCGCTCCTCGCAGCTCTATGACTACGCATGGAAAGAATGGGGCGGTATGATAAAGACTTTCTATCTGCCGCGCTGGTATTCGTTCTTCGAGCAGATGGCGGTCAACTTCAAGAAGCGCAAATGCACATTCACGACCACAAAGCGCCGCTATAACGAGCGCGAGGACTTCGACGGAACTTCGTTCTACAAGAGCGTTGAAAAATTCGAGAACAAATGGCTCTCGACCTACAAGCCCGAGCAGCCCTCGGAGGAGGACACGCTCGAAGTCGCGCGCGAGCTGTTTGACTTCTATGCGCCGATGATAAGAGGTGTTCAGGCATGAGCGTTGAGCCGCAAAGAAAAGGCGGAGACAAGCTTGACCTATATGAGCGCCAGATAAATATGCTCGACACCCTGCTCCAACACGGGGCGATATCCGAAGCGCAATACCAAAAGAGCGCGGGTGATTTAGAGAAACTGATGTTCCCGCAGGGAGTACCGAAAAGATAAAAAATCAGCCTTCGATTCACAAAAGAACCGAAGGCTGATATATTTTTGCTTATTTGCTGTTTTTGCCGTGCGAGCCGGAATGACTGCCGTAACCGTAGCCATACCCGTAATGCTTGCCGTAGCCATATCCGTAGCCGTATCCGCGGCGCGATATCGAATAGTTGCCGTAGCCGCCCTTGCTGCGGTCGGTCGAAATATTGTAGACGCATCCGGCAAGATCCGTTCCGCCCTGAGTGAGGTCGCTGACAGCCTCGAGTATCGCGGGAACGGGGAAAACATCCTCGCGGATAACAAATATTGACGAGTCGGTGTATTTGGCGCATATCGCCGCATCCGCAACGATTCCGATGGGAGGCGTATCGATGATAATATAATCGAACTTTTCTCTTGCCGCTGCGATGAACTCGCCGGTCTTGGCGTTTGAAAGCATCTCGGTAGGATCCGTTATGCTCTCGTCGCCTGCGAGGACGAATATCTTATATTTCTCAATATATTTTATCGCATCGCTCGAATTTTTCTCGCCGTTGACGACATCAGCTATGCCGTTGCCGGAAAGATTGCTTATGCCGAGATTCTTGAGCACGGACGGCTTTCTGAGATCGGCATCGACGAGCAGGACGGAATATCCGTTCTGCGCAAGCGCGAGCGCGAGGTTGACGGCAACGGTCGTCTTGCCCTCATTGGCTCCGGTGCTCGAAACGACGAAGCTCTTGTAACCGCGCCTGCCGTTGAGCAGTTCGAGCTTCGTTCGCATTGCTTTATATGTCTCAACGAACGCAAAGCCGCAGGCCTTGTCGGTTATCAGCAGCTCTCGGTCGCCGTGGGCGGATTTCTTATAGAAACGCTCGCCGCTGGGCACCTGCGACACCTCGCCGATAACATTAAGCTGAAGCTTGTTCTGGATATCCTCCTGACTTCTGACGGTGTTGCGCGCAGAATCCCTGATTATTATAATGAGCGCACATATAACTGCACCCGCAAGAGCGCCGATAATGGCGTTGCGCACTGTACCGACGGACTTGTCCGGCTTTGTCGGCAGCTCCGGCTCGTCGCAGAGATGGATGCTGCCGCCCGAATAGACCCGAACGACATCTTTATATGTATCCTTGACAGCCTGCGCGAGCTCATAAGCCTCCTCGGGCGAGGAAGCAGTGACGGTCATATCGATAATGCTGCTGTCCGTCTTGCGGGACACGGCTATCATCTTCGCAACCTGATCCGCAGTTTTCGGATACGACTTGCACTCGGCGGCTATCGCGTTGCACATAGTGCGCCCGGTCATAAGATGGACAAAAGTATTCGCCATATAAGCCGATGCCGACATATCGTTATAGGAGACGGAATTCTCCCCCGATGACGAGAGGTCTTTTTCGGACTTATTGTTGACGATAAACGTCATGCTCAAAGTATAAGTCGGCTCTTCGACTGCCTTGGTTATCACTGCGCATGACGCGCCGACCACCAACGCGACAAGTATCAGAAGCCACAGCCTTCTCAGAAGAAGACCGAACGCATACATGATGTTCACTTCGACTCCGTCGCTGTCGGTATCTTTTCTAACTATCTTACTCAATCACATATCCCCCACTTCGTCAACACTCATCAAAGAGTATCGACAATCTTTCTTCCTATTGAATCATAGAATATCTCGTGCTTTTCGACCTCGGAGAGCTTGTAGCAATTCCTGCCGTCAAAGACCAGAGGTCTCCTCATATACTTTTTGTAGTTATCCAGCGGATATTCTACGATTTTTTCCCACTCAGTCATTATGAAGCAAACATCCGCATCTGTCATGGCTTCGTCTATATTCTCGGCAAAGTTTATTGCACAATCCGGATAGCGCTTTCTGAAATTTTCGACACCCAGCGGATCCCACGCGATTACACTCGCGCCCTCATTGATGAGTATATCTATATTCTGCTTTGCGGGCGCTTCGCGCAGATCGTCGGTGCCGGGCTTGAAAGTGAGTCCTATTATCGCCACGCGCACGCCCCTGAAATCCGGGAAGAATCTGCGCGCTTTATCAATAAGCTTTATACGCTGTTCGCGGTTGACATCGATAGTCGCTTTTACTGTCTTGAGCTTCACTCCGGCGTGGTCGCTCTGGAAATTGAGCGCCTTTGTATCCTTCGGGAAGCAGCTGCCGCCGTAGCCTATTCCGGCTTTTAAGAAGTTCGAGCCGATGCGCCTGTCCATTCCCATTCCGCGGGCAACCTCTTCGATATCCGCGCCGACCATCTCGCAGAAGTTCGCAATTTCATTTATATAAGAAATCTTGAGCGCAAGGAAGTCGTTGGAGGCATATTTTATCATCTCGGAGCTTCGCACGCTGACATGAACTATCGGCAGTTCGAGAGGCGCATACATTTCTTCAACTGTTTTATATGCCTGCTCATCATCCGCGCCGATAACTATTCTGTCGGCGTTGAAGGTGTCCCTGACCGCCGTGCCCTGCGAGAGGAACTCGGGGTTTGAGACGACGAAGAAATGAAGATCCGGGCGACGCTCATCTATTCTGCGACGCACGCTCTCGCAGGTTCCGATCGGCACGGTAGATTTAACAACCACGACCGTTCCGTCGCTGCAATTGTCGGCGATGCTGTCCACAACGGAGAACACGGCGCTTAAATCCGCGGAGCCGTCCTCCTTCTCTGGCGTACCGACGCCGATAATAATGACCTGTGCTTCGGAATACTTCGTCACATCGTCCGTGAACTCAAGGCGTTCGCGGTTTTTGAGCATGAGCTCTTCGAGTCCGTATTCGTAGATGGGAGAGATGCCCTCTTTGAGCATTTTCAGTTTGCCTTTGTCAACATCGAGGCAGATTACATCATGCCCGACATCGGCAAGCGTGACCGCGGTAACAAGACCCACATAGCCTACTCCCGCAACGACAATTTTCATAACATGCGCACCTTCATTCAAGATTCATATATGTTTTCTTTTTTCGTTCTTTAGCTTCATCGCGCAGAAACATAGCGTCAGCATTATCTGGACATTATAATCGTAATATGATATCAGCGTAGTTTCGCCCACTGCAGTTGCCGCAAGCAGCAGGAACATTGTGACGCAGAGCCTCTCTCCCCTATACGCTCTGCGGCCCAAGCCGATAAGAAGGTAAATATAGTACCAATAATATGTTATCAATCCGACTACTCCGAGACCGGAAGCCAGCTCGAGATAGTTGTTATGAGCATAGACGGAAAGTCCGTAGATCTGCTCTATCTGATAAGTGTTGTTTCCGAGTCCGATACCGATTATCGGATGGGAATAGAATATCTGCGAGGATATCTCTGCCAGACCTTTTCGCAGCGTAAGGCTTCCGTCGGCGGACGCATCGTTGCCGACAAGATAATTGAGCATCTTTTCGAGTCTGAAGCCCGCCGCGTTATAGAGCGCGGGAACCTTCAAAAACGCGATTCCGATACCGACCACTGCCAGCGCCATCAGAACAAGCCTTAGCAGATAAAAACGCTTGTTGACATAGAATATCAGCATCGTGAACAGAAGAAACGCTACGATAAGCAGCGCTTTTCTCGACGACGAGAGGACTATATAGAGCAGCTCGAACGCCGTACACAGATAATAGGCGCGTTTTTTATAGTAATACGCCTTGCAGAACGATATCGCCACGGCGACGACGCAGATATAGGCTATCGTATTGATATTATTGCCCGTGACATTTTCGTAGCCTATGCGCCCGAAAAAGCCGGAGAACCACATAGAATACGGCGTTCTGACAAATATGGAGAAAATCATTATCATTACCGCTGCGGTGAACAGCGCGGTAAATCGCTCAAAATCCTCGCGCGTCTCTATATAAAGAGTCACGCAGTAGCAAAACAGCATCACCTGAAGCATTCGCGGTATATAATGCAAAGTATAGCTGACATTATATGCCGCCCAGAGGGACGAGACGACGCAGAGCAGAACAAAGATGCCGTACCATATCGTCGGGAGCTTAATCGAGATGCTCGGTCTGCCGAGTATGCGGACAAAAAAAGTCAGACCGACAACGGAAATGAGCGCCGCGTGATATATATAATTTCGCTCTCCGAAGCGGAAGTTAAACGCAAACAGAACGGTGAGCATTGCGACGATAGAGAGGTCAAGCAATATCTCCAACGCGGACCGTTTTGAGTCTATTTTCAGTTTTCCGTTTCTGAGCTCTATCATATTTGTCCCCGATCGGCAAATCTATAAAACGAGTATAACATACCTGACAGCTATTCTTTACTCCCGTCAAGCATAATAAGGTGTTTTTTCTTCAAATATTAAGCATTTCTAAAGTCAATCAGGCCGTGACATCGCAGAGCTTCGCGCCGACAAATGCGGCGAGCTCCTTCGGGTCGAGGCACAGCTGAAGTCCGCGCTGACCCGCGCTGACATATATTTTTTCAAAATCAGATGCGGTGGAGTCGATAAAAGTCGGATACTGCTTTTTCATGCCTATCGGCGAGCAGCCGCCGCGCATATAGCCGGTAAGCGAGATGAGCTCCTTAACATGGATCATCTCAAGGCTCTTGACCCCGGCGCATTTCGCGCATTTTTTGAGATCGAGCTCCGCACCGACCGGGATGCAGAACACGAAAAGTCCGTTCTTCCCACCGCGGGTGACAAGGGTTTTGAACACCTGATTCGGGTCGAGCGAGAGAGCCGCCGCCGCATGGACGCCGCTGAGGTCGCTCTCGTCGTAGTCATATTGGAGAACATCGTATTTTATCTTTGCTCTGTCGAGCATTCTCATTGCATTTGTCTTTGTCATGATTTTCACACTCCTGCCATGATATGCATAGTCCGCAGCTGCGTTGAGGATATTCTGTCGTTGACCGAATATGCGTGCTTCTCGAGGTCGGCGCATATTGCGTCGGTTAACCCCTGATTTTGCAGCTCGGTTATTATCATCGAGGCAATGTCCTCGACGATATCCGCCTTCGCCGAGGCGGTCATCGGTTCATTGTCCGAAGATATCAGAAATTCAAATGTATCGGCAAGCTCCGAGAGCTTTTCGAGCTCGCGCATTGCCCTGAACGCCCATTTATAAAACGGGCGGTATTTTCTGTTGAGCAGGAACACCGCCGACATGGCGTGATCTGCAAATTCTATCATCGCGAGCTGGGCGCCGCCGGTTTCACCGTGGGAAATGCAGCGCTTGAAATTATACTGTCCCGCCTGCGCCGCCATTATAAGATGGCCTGCAAGCTTTTTGAGTCTGACATCCTGCGGCATATCGAGAAACGACCGGCGGATGCGCGAAAACTCGCCGAGATCGTCGCGGAAGACTTCGCCGTTCGTCGCCGCCGCAAGGCAGCTGTCGGGCGTAGTCATCCACTGATTTACAGAATCAAAGCCCGTGCGCGAGCCTGTTTTCGCGAGATAGAAGTCCCCTGTTTTTATAACTCCGTGGCGGCTGCCTCCGACGGGGCTTATTTTGAGCCTGTCAACGCCCTCAAAGCTCTTCGGGAGCTTCGCATAGGCGCGTTCGAGCTTAAATTCAGTGCGGCTGTCGATATCATCGGGCACGAAGATGCAGAATCCCGGCTCAAAATCATGGTCGCGCGATATATCATCGTCATAGCCGAAGCACTCCGAGCCGTCGCCGACAAGACCTATCGCGAGCTTATCTTCAAGCTCCGGGAATTTTTCATGGAGCATCGGCGCACCGTATGTTTCATAGAATTTTCTTGAAAGCTCAAGTCCTTTCATATATCTCGTCCGACCTCCTTTTTATCTCCTTGGCGGTCATAAACCAACCGTAATATTCAAAAGTCGGTGCGCATTTTTCGCAGACGAAAGCGTAGTTGCCGTCGAGCGCGTTTGATTCATCGAGCAGAAGATTTTCAGCCTTTTGCAGGCAGTCGGTGATGAACTCCGACGCGTTTTCGAGCCCCTGCTGCGCCTCTGCGGCATTGGCGAGGTTCAGATATGTTATCGCCGTTTCGGGCTTTCCGCCGGGCAGTGCGCTCATAATTTTTATCGCTTTTTGATAGAGTTCACGCGCCTGCTCGTATTCTTTTAGAGACACGCAGGCGAGCGCCATATTGTTATATAGTCCGCCGAGGCGCGCGTCCCCGGGCGGGAGAAAATCTTCGTAGATGCTCTTCGCTTCACCGTAGCGTTCGAGGGCTTCGCGCGGGCGGTCAAAGGCTTCGCAGACCGTTGCGGCATTGAGGCAAACAGTAGCGGCGGTTATCGAGCCGCCGAGGGACAGCGTTTTCACAAGCTCGTCCGCCTTTTCCGCGCTTTCAAAAGCTTTGTCTTTCAAGCCCATTTTGCGGTAGAGACCCATGAGCTCGTTGAGCACCGCGAGCTCGCCGCGCTTGTCGCCGCCCATTCGGGCTTCGGAGAGCCAATATTCAAGGTGCCTGCGCGCCGCGGGCATATCGTTATGGGAGAGCAGAGTATCGAGCCTGTCCACAACGCGGTCAACGGGGATAAACGACACATTCGCGTTTTCATCCGGATAATAGAAATCGGTACAGCTCGGGCATCTCGGCTCTTTGTAATCTTCGGGGTCAAGGCTCATATCAAAGCTCCTTTCGGCATCACTGATGCGTTTTGAAATAGTCGTCCGAAACATCGCGCAGGAAGCGATACATCGGCGCGAATTTTTTGTATATCCCCTCGAGGCGGGTTATTATACCGTCGTTCCCGATATCGGAAAGCTCATCGGACGCGAACACAAAATAGAGATACTTTGCGTTATAGAAATTTTCAAGTCCTGCGGGGCAATCGGGCTTCGGACGCTTATAGCACTCGGCATCAAGCATGGCTCCCGTTGAAAGAGCCGATTTCACAGCCTTTTTGAAGCCCTCCGGGTCGTTTCGCAGATGCTCCCTGAAAACCTCCATATAGTCCGCCGAGACTTCGTATGTTCCGACGCCGCACGACCACGCGCGCGGAGTGACCTCGAACCACATACATGGATACATATGCCACTCTTTTTTCGGGCGCATGAACATTATCCACATATTCTCGCGGTAGAGGTGCTTGTCGTGGGTATAGCGCGTATCGCGGCGCACCCTCGACACCATCTTTGTCGGTATAGTATTCATGAACGGGTCGATATCGAGCATCATGTCGCTGAGCGACGCCGCTATTTGGCGCATCGGCACGGTCATGTTTGCTTTTATCTTCTCTTTATTCTCCTCATAGAACGCCTTTGAATCATTGAAGCGGTTGAGCTGCATGAGAAAAAGCGTATCTTGAGTTATTCCCTTGAAATCGCTCATCAGATAAGTCCCCTGTCGTGCATTGCCTGCGCCGCGAGCATGACGCCCGCCTTGGCGCTGTGGAAATTGAAGCCGCCCTGCATCCATGCGGCATAAGGCTCTCTGAGCGGAGCATCCGCAGAGAGCTCTATCGACGAGCCCATGGTGAACGCGCCCGCCGCCATAATGACCTGGCTGTCATAGCCGGGCATATCCCACGGCTCGGGCACGACGAACGAATCGACCGGCGCACCCGCCTGCATTCCCTGGCAGAATGCGATAAGCGCTTCGGGCGTTCTGAGCTGGACGGTCTGAATGATATCGAATCTCTCCTCGTCGCTTGTCGGAGTGACATCAAATCCGAACTCTTCAAACAGCGCGGCGGCAAAGACTGCAGTCTTGAGCGCCTCGCCGACGATATGCGGAGAATTGAATATGCCCATGAACAGCTCTCTGTTCTGTCCGAGCGACGCGCCTACTTCTCTGCCGAGGCCGGGGACGGTGGCTCTGTAGGCGCATTTCTCGACAAGATCCGCCTTGCCCGCTATGTAGCCGCCGTTTTTGGCTATTCCGCCGCCTGCGTTCTTTATAAGCGAGCCCGCCATTATATCCGCGCCGACCTGCACGGGCTCAACGCGCTGGACGAACTCGCCGTAGCAGTTATCGACAAAGACTATCGAATCGGACACGCTCTTGACAGCCTTTGCAATCTCGGCTATCTTCTCGACCGAAAGGCTCGGGCGCAGAGTATAGCCGCGCGAACGCTGGATATAGACGAGCTTCGGCTGCTTTGCCTTAACCGCTTCGGTTATCGCGGGAATATCCGGCTCGCCGTCGGCATTCAAATCGACCTGTTCATATTTCACACCGAAATCCTTTAGCGAACCCATGCCCTCTCCGGTGATGCCTATAACGGGGTGTATGGTGTCATAGGGCTGACCGGTGACGCTGAGCATTGTGTCGCCCGGACGGAGAAGCCCGAAGAGCGCGACACCGAGCGTATGCGTGCCGCAGGCGAAGCTGTGGCGCACAAGAGCCGCCTCAGCGCCGAACGCGCTCGCAAACACTTTATCGAGCGTCTCGCGCCCGCGGTCGCCGTAGCCGTAACCCGTGGTCTCGGTGAAATGGCTCTCGCTGACCCTGTTTTCGATAAAAGCGGCGAGCACCTTCTGCTGATTATACTCAGTGTTTTTCTCAATTCGCGCGAAGCTGTGTTCGGCGCGCTCAAGAGCTCTTTCGGAAGCATTGAGTATTTTCTCATCAAATTTGAAAAATGTCTGTTCCATGTTATATTTCCTGTTCTGTATCATATTCGGCCCATCTGCCGACGGGCACAAAGCCCGATTTTTTATAAAACTCAACTATGCTGCCGTCCTTGCAGAAGAGCTCGACCCGCCTGCCCTCGGACGAATATCTTTCGGCAAGCGTCAGCACCGCCTCGCCGCCGAGTCCCCTGCCGCGCATATCCTCGCGTGCGGCAACGCAGCCGAGAAAGGCTGCCGAATCGGCGACAAACAGAGCGCAGGCACACGCCGCAAGCGTTTTGCCGCTGTATATCACGCTCCACTGAGCGGTATCTCTGTTCATGCGCCTCGACACATCCGCAATCCACTCGTCGCGCCCGCCGAGACGGTCGAAGCCAGAAGAAACGAGCAGCGAATATACATCGCGCAGGTCGGGATATCTCGGCATCTGAGCTTCGCCGCGCAGAGGGCGCAGAAGATGCTCGAATCGGACTATATTGCCGCTTCTCGTCGGCGAAAGTCCGAGCTTTTGGCACACGCTTTCTTCGCAGGAGAGCGTTGAAAAACCTATGATTCTGAGAAACTGCCAAAGCTCTTCAAAATCTGCATCCGGTTCGGCGCTCAGCACGACGCTGTCATAAACGCGGCAAACTGCGGCGGTTATAATATTCTCGTCATTCCGCTGAACCCAAAACCGAACGGCGGCGGAATCGGCGGAATAAGTTTTCAGATATCCGGCGATTTTCGTGCCGAAAGCGTCGCGGCGGCAAAAATCAAGAAGCTCTTTTTCTTCAGCCAGTTTAAGCATTGGCAAGCTCCCCGAGCATCACTTTTGCAAGGCGAAGAACATCGTCTCCGTCGCTCATTTTTATCACGCACGAGGGCGAGTGGAGATATCTGCACGGGAGCGAAACCGCGAGAGTTTTGACTCCGCCCGCGCTGACATGGATAGCCTTCGCGTCGTTTCCGCCGGCGACCATTGTCTTTGTCTGTATCTTTATGCCGTTTTCCTCTGCTTTTTTGAACGCAAGCTCATAGAGGTCGTGGTCATAGATAGTGCCCCTATCCATAAAGCCGACGACTGCACCCTCGCCGAGAGCGCAAACACGCTTTTCGCCGTCAACGCCGGGGATATCCGCGGCAGTCGTGGTTTCGAGCACGATGGCGTAATCGGGTCTGATGCTGAACGCCGAAGCTTTCGCGCCGCGCGTGCCTATCTCCTCCTGAACGCTGAATGAGAAATCCGCGTCATACTCGAGCTCGCTCTTTATCATCTCAATCATCACTGCGCAGCCCATTCTGTCATCGAGCGCTCTGCCCTGAACGAAGCCGTCGCCGAATTTTCTTATTCCCGAGTCGAACACCACAGTATCGCCCAAAGAGACCTGTTCGCGCGCCTCGTCCGCCGACTCCGCGCCGATATCGATATACATCTCATCAGCCTTCGGCATATTGAGTTCCTCTTCTTTGGAGAGCATATGAATTGGCTTGAGACCGACAACGCCGCTTATCTCTTTATCGCCGACCTTAACGCTTCTGCCGAGATAAACACGGGGATCGACGCCGCCGACGGCAGAGAATTTGAGCATACCCTCATCGGTTATATAAGTGACGATCATGCCGACCTCGTCCATATGGGCGTCGAACATAACTTTATTTTTCGCGGGGCTCTTTCCCTTTTTGTGCACGATAAGATTGCCGAGCGGATCGACGCGCCAATCGGCGAAGCCGTCTATCTCGGAGATTATGAACTCGCGCACCTTATCTTCCCTGCCGGACACGCCGCCTATCGAGCAGAGTTTTTCGAGCAGTCCGTACATCATGCGCGCCCCCTTTCGATTATATATGCCGCCATAAGTCGGGCGACGGCTTCGATATCATTGAGATCGACTATCTCAGCCGCAGTGTGCATATTTCTCTGCGGAATAGAGATGAGTCCCATTCTGACTCCGCTTCCGGCAACCTGAATCTCGTCGGCGTTGGTGCCGGTACTGCCGCTCATGACCTCGCACTGGCGAGCGATGCCGTTTTCGTCGGCGATGCGCTCAAGGGTGCGGGACATCGAATAATCGAGCGAGGGCGAGAAGCCTATCATCGCACCGCCGCCGAGCTTACCGCACTTCTCCTTTTTGAGTCCCGGAGCCATGGCGAAGCTAACATCAACGGCGATAGCCTCATCGGGTGCAGCCGCAAAGCCGCCCGCCGCCGCGCCGCTGCCGCCCGTCTCCTCCTGAGACGAAAACAGCACGCTGATGCGGCATCCGTGATTTTTATCTTTGAGCAGCTCAAGGCAGCGAAGTATCGCCGCAACGCCCGCTCTGTCATCGAGCGCGGCGCAGCTGACTCTGCCGCCGAGCAGCTCTTTCGGGGTGCTGTTGACGGTGATGCGCATACCTGGGCGCACTATTTTCTTGACCTCGTCGGCGGTCATGCCGACATCTATTGAAAGGTCTTCAATCTTTTTCGCTTTTTTGTCATCGTCGCCCGAGGCGAGATGCGGCGGAGTCGAAGTTATCACGCCGAAAAGCGGCTCGTCACCCCACACCGTCACCTGCTCCGCAGCGAGGACCCGTGCATCTATTCCGCCGACGCGCGCAAATTTTATAAATCCGCTGTCGTCGATAGCGGTAACGGTCATTCCAATTCTGTCTATATGAGCGTCGAGCATGATATGCACCCCGTCGCCGCCCGTATCTCCGCACACGCTGCCGAGCGTGTCAATATGCGCGGGCATATACTCTTCGAGCATTGATTTTGCAAGCTGAGCCGCTTCGTTCTCGTTGCCGGAGGTTCCGTTTGCGCCCGCGAGCGCCAAAACAACGGATTTCAAATCTTTATTTTTGAACAAGTTACATCTTCCTTTCTAAAAATTAAGTTGAAAAACACAAAAATATGGAGTATTATAATAATTGACAACAAAGTCAAGTAATCGATTGGAGAGATAGCAATGAGTCAGTCGCATCACCATCATCACCATCACAGAAAAAAGACGAAGAAAAAGGTTATTATAACAATAGCTGTTATTCTTCTCATCATAGCGATTCCGCTGACGGCGGGACTTATCACCGTCAACCACTATCTGAGCAAGATGAACTACGAGGAAGAGACAAAGGACGTCAATCCCGAGTTCACCGAGAATCTCTCGGACCCGAACGCGGACAAGGATATATCCGAGAATATAGACGACCCGCGCATGTGGTACAACGACAACATAATCAACATTCTGCTCATCGGACGCGATCTCGGTCACGGTTCTAAATATTATTCCCGCGCCGACTCGATCATAGTCGTTTCGATAAACAAGCTCAACAACAACATCAAGCTCGTCTCACTTTCGCGAGCAACCTATGTCTCTATCCCCGGTCACGGCAACGCCCGACTCAACGCGGCGCACGCCTACGGCGGATCGAAGCTGCTTATCGACACGATAGAGCAGAACTACAAGATAAGAATCGACCACTATGTGAGCATCGATTTCAACGGCTTCATCAAAGCCATTGACGCGCTCGGCGGAGTTGACATAGCGCTGACAGAGAGCGAAGTGAAAGCTCTCTCGCCGATACTCAAGCAGAACGGCACCGTAGTAAAGGGCGCCGGAACCTATCACCTCAACGGCAACGAGGCTCTCGAATATGCCCGCCTGCGCGAAATAGACAGCGACAGAGTGAGAACAGAGCGTCAGAGAACGATTCTTATGGCAATCTTCGCGAAGTTCAAGAAGATGTACTCAACCGAAAACTATTCGACCCTGCTCAGCAAGAGCACGAAGTTCCTCGATCAGGTTCTGCCGCTCGTGAGCACCGATTTCACAAAGAGCGAGATAATCAGCCAGGCAACGACATACGCCGGATATCTCAAGTGGCCCGTGACCGAAGCTATCATCCCGAGAGACAAGACTCCGCTGACAAAGATAAACGGCATTGAGGTGCTGATAGTCAACTGGGCAAAGGTCAAGAATGACATTCACGAAGTCCTCTATCCCGGCATTGAGCCCCAGGAGCAATCCTGAGGCTCATAGATAGGATAATTTACAGCTCGACGCCGCCGACAGGGCGGACAGAGAGAATATAGCACGAACCCGAACCGAATACTTTTTCCATCAGGTCTTTGTACTCATCAAGCTTATTGAGCGGTACAAAGGCCTGAATTGTTCCTGCGAAGCCGCCGCCGTGGACTCGCCATGCGCCGCAGCCGTCAAGCAGCTTTTCGCTCAGCGAAAGCGCGAGCGACACGGGCTGCTCGGACGCTTTCTTACAGGAATAGACATTCTGGTTGTACATATAAGAAGAGCGTCCGCTCTCGATAATATATTTCTTAAAGGTCTCGAAGTCGCCCGCCTTGAGTGCGGCTGCCTGCTTCTCGACGCGCGCGTTGTCGCCATAGAAATGCATGGCGCGAAGCACTGCTCTGTCACCGCAGGAGGAGCGGATATCGGCTATGTTCTTCATGAACTCGTCCTCGTCGACCTCGCGCAGGACGCTCTTGCCGAGGTATTCGGCGACGCTCTCCATCTCCTTGCGCACGGCGGCATACTCATCGGTAAGATCTGAGTGGCTTCCGCCGGTATCCACGATGCAAAGAGCATATCCGCAGGAGGCGAAATCAAAATCAAGCTTCTCAATAACGGGATTTGCGGGGTCGGCAAAGTCAATCTCAACGAACGAGCCGACCGAGCTTGTCATCTGGTCGAGCAGACCGCAGGGCTTGCCGAAGAACTTGTTCTCCGCCGCCTGAGCTATCTGCGCGATTTCAACATCGCTCACCTTGCCGTCATTAAACAGATGGTTGAGGATAGTTCCGAGCAGGACTTCAAACGCCGCAGAGGACGAAAGGCCCGAGCCGGAGAGCACATCAGACGCTGTCGCCGCATCGAATGCGCCGATATTATATCCGCGCGACTTGAACTCGGCGCACACGCCGCGGACAAGTGCCTTTGACTTGCCAAACTCGGCTTCGTGCGGCTCGAGGTCGCTGATATCGATCGTGTCCATGGCGTAGCCTTCGCTCTTGACATTGACTACGGTGCCCTCGCTCTTCGCGGCAACGGCTATAGCGTCAAGATTGACGCTCGCGGCGAGCACACGGCCGTGGTTATGGTCGGTGTGGTTGCCGCCGATTTCGGTTCTGCCGGGTGCGCTGAAGAGACCCGCCTCACGGCTCGAACCGTAAAACTCCTCGAACTCGCCGATAACGCGGCAATAGCGCTTTTTCTGAGCATCGACGGTGCCGGACGGATAGAGCTTTGAAAGCTCGGCGTCATATGCGCCGTCGGTCATTCTTTTTTTCAGGACATCTGTGGTATACATAAATCTACCTCGTTTCCGTGATATTAATTATCTTTATTTTTCTTTGAGCTTGAAACGCTCTTTTCAACTAAAAGCCATATGAGGTTGACGCACAAAAGCGATGCGCCGCTTATGGTCAGGGCTATCACCAGGGGCACAAGGAACGCAGACGAGAGCGGATCGAAAACGTTAGTACCCATGAAAGTATAGGACAGCAGCTTCGGCGCAAAGCCCGCCGCCGAAAGCAGGATAAACTGCCAATAAGGGAACCTGAGCGAGCCGTAAATCCGGCTGACGCTGCCGAGCGGGAATCCGGGGATAAGGCGCAGGGCAAAGAGCAGAGCCTTGTTGACCTTGCCGGAGCTCTCGATTATCTTTCTGGCGCGTTCATTCTTGCTGATTATCTTCCATGCGTTCCCGCTGCCGAACTTCATACCCTCGAAATATTTGATGCTCATCATAATAATAATTCCGAGGAAGTTCACTATCAACGCCCAATATGACGGCAGAACGACGCCGGTAAGGACGCAGATCGCCGAGACCGAGAGGAACGGGATAAAGGTGCGCACAAGAAAGACTATCAGCATGGCGAGCACGAACTTCCAGCTGATGCCGAGCGACTGTATGAACTGCTCTGCTTCAAGCAGCTTTTCCTGATAGACCTTATACCAGAGCCACAGCTGGTCATATCTCAGCAGATAGACAACTACCGAGACGGCTGCGGCGGATATCAGCAATGCGAAGCCCGCGGCGTTCATTATGCCGCTTCGTGTCCAATGCTTTTTCAAGCCTTCACCTCAACAAAAGTTTACATATAATTGTATAACATATTTCAGATCTTTTCAACTCAAACCGCACAAATTTTGACGCAAATATCTTTTAAGCGAACGCACAATATGATATAATAGTATCATGATGTGTAATATGCACACAGACATATTATTCAACAGGTCAAGAGGAGGAATTTTCATGGGCAAGAAAGCTGTCGTTCTCAGCGGAGGCGGAGCAAAGGGCGGCTATCAGATAGGGGTCTGGAAGGTGCTCAGGCAGATGGGATTCACGCCCGACATCGTCGTCGGCACATCCGTCGGCGCACTCAACGGCGCGCTCATGGCGCTCGACAATTTCGACGCGGCGCTCGACATCTGGGAAAACATGAGCATGGACAGCGTCTTTCAGAATTTCGTCAACATGTCCGACGAAGAAAACCCCGACCGTGAATCATACATAAAAGAGCTCGCAAAAGAGGCTATTTTTAAAGGCGGCGCGGACTACACCCCGCTGCAGGAGCGCGTCAAATCGCTCATGGACGAAGAGAAGCTTCGCACCTCGCCGATACGCTTCGGACTGGTCACGACGATGTTCCCGAAGATAAAGCCGGTCGAAGTTTTCATCGAAGATATTCCCGAGGGCAAAGCCGCAGACTATGTGCTCGCGAGCGCGGCGGCGTTCCCGTTCATGAAGTCATATAAAATCGGCGAATCCGCTTTCGTCGACGGCGGATATTCGGACAACATGCCGGTCAAAATGGCTATCGAAGCGGGTGCGGACGACATTGTGGTTGTCAACATCGGCAAGAACCCCGGCGCAAAGTTCGGCGAGGCGGACAATGTCTCGTTCAAATATATCAGCAGCAAGAAGCCACTCAACGATGTTTTCGGCGGTATGCTGATGTTTGACGGCGACATATCGCGCGGGAACATCCGCCAGGGCGAGCTCGACGCATACAAGGCATATGATCTGCTCGACGGATATTACTATGCGTTCAAGAAATACGAAAAATACAAGATTGCGCCGTTCGAGCCCTACTGCGCGAAGAAATTCGACGCGATATTCTCGGGTCTCCCGAGCGCGGGCAGAATAGAGAGAGGCGGACGCGAAAGCGTGCTGAACTTCCTGCGCGGATACGACGACAGACCGTTTGAGTTCAACTCAAATGTGCTCTACTGCGCCGAGACCGCCGGCGATATTTTCGGCATCAACACGCGCGAGGAATACACCGTCGCGAGCTTCGACAAGCTCATAAATGAGAACGCGACGGCGCTCATCACCGAGGAATACGGCACAAAAATCGAGGAGCTAACAGAGAAGCTCGACAAGGGTCTGAGTCTCGATCTGCTCAAGATGGTAGCGAACAATTTCGACAAAAAGTTCCTGCTCGCCTACACGCTGAAAATTCTGCTTGGCGACAGGATAGAATACTCAGACAAGCGCAGGCTTTGGCTGATAGCGGACATCATGCCGCAGGTATTCTGCGCCGCACTCTACTGCTGCGCGTCGATACTCAACGCCAAAGAACACGGAAAGGAAACGCAGGATGAAGATAGTAATTCTTGACGGATACACAACAAACCCCGGGGATCTCAGCTGGGATTTTCTCAACGAATTCGGCACATACACGGTCTACGACCGCACGCCGAAGGAGAAGATAGTCGAGCGCGCTCAGGGGTGCGATATAATCATAACCAACAAGACGCCTATAGACGCCCGGACGATAGCCGCCCTGCCGGAGCTCAAGTTCATCACTCTGCTGAGCACGGGCTTCAATGTTGTTGACGTTGATTTTGCGCGCGAAAAGGACATCCCGGTTTCAAACGTGCCGTGCTACAGCACCTCGGCGGTGGCTCAGCTCGTGTTTGCGTTCATTCTCGAACACACCAACCGCGTTGCGCTGCACAGCGAAGCGGTCCACGGCGGCGAATGGAGCAGCTGCCCGAACTTCTGCTTCTGGAAGTCCCCGCTGACCGAGCTCCAGGGCAAGACCATAGGCATCATCGGCTACGGCAAGATAGGCAAGGCGGTCGCCAAAATTGCAGAAGCTTTCGGCATGGATGTGCTCGCCAATTCGCGCTCCGCAAAAGTCGGAGACTGCGACGGGGCGGTTAGATTCGTTGAGACCGACGAGCTGCTTAAAAAGTCTGACTTTGTGACTCTCCACTGCCCGCTGACTCCGCAGACAACCGGGCTTGTAAACGCCGAGTTTATTGCGAAGATGAAGCCGAACGCATTTCTCATCAATACCTCGCGCGGACCCGTGGTTGACGAGCAGGCACTCGCCGACGCGCTGAAATCGGGCAGGATATCGGGCGCGGGAGTTGACGTTCTCTCGACCGAGCCGCCGAAAGAAAGCAATCCGCTGCTCGGATGCGAAAACTGCCTGATAACCCCGCACATCGCCTGGGCGGGATTCGAGACGAGGACGAGGCTCGTCGGGATAGTTGAAGAAAACCTCAGAGCGTTTGTCAAGGGCGAACCGATAAATGTGGTGAATGAATAATAAAGAAAGCAGAGACAGAATGAACTGTCCCTGCTTTTTATTATGCGAAGTTCTTATTAAAAGCTAAAACCGAAAGGAAAGTATTGATGAGAAGCAGATTTATTACAACCGAAATCATTGAAAAATTCCGACTGTATCTACTGGATGAAGAAAAAAGCGACAACACAATCGAAAAGTACCTGCGCGATGTAACAGCTCTTGCAAATTTTTGCCAAAGCACTGCAATTACAAAAGAAGTTATCATTGCGTATAAAGAAAAGTTAATCGAAGACAACTACTCAATTCCCAGCATAAATTCTATGTTGGCGGGAATAAACAGTTTGTTTTGCTTCATGGGATGGCACGATTTGCGAGTTAGAAATATTAAGTTTCAGCGGCAAATGTTCTATCCAAAAGAGAGGGAGCTTACGCGCAAGGACTATGAACGACTTTGTAAAGCCGCATTGAGAGACAAAAATGAACGGCTGCATCTTATATTACAGACGATCTGTGCTACCGGAATCCGTGTGAGCGAATTGAAGTTTATAACAGTTGAATCCGTGCGCAAAGGTAAAGCATTGGTTTCTTTAAAAGGCAAATGCAGATACATTTTTATTGTACGCGAGTTGCAAAAAAAATTGCTTCGCTATGCAGCAAAGCAAGGAATAGAAGTAGGCTCTGTTTTCATCACCCGCACCGGAAAGCCGATAAGCAGAAGCACCGTCTGGCGTGAAATGAAGAGTCTGTGTTCCATAGCAAATGTGGATTCAAAAAAAGTATTTCCACACAATCTCCGTCGTCTTTTCGCAAGAGAATTTTATCAAGTCAGGAAAGACATTTCAAAATTAGCAGATATTTTAGGACACTCAAGCATAAATACTACGCGCATATATCTCATGGGCAGCGGGAAAGAGCACCTTCTGTATATGGAAAATATGTGTTTGGTTATATAGAATTCTTCCCTTTGCCGAGCAAAAACACATAATTGATATTATGTTGCAAAAATCAGCTTTGCGCTTACGCAACCTTTTCTTATATATTGTAAATATATCATAAGCCTAAAAAAAAGTCAACATTTTAGAATTTTTATTTATTTTTAAATTGCATATAAAATCCAGTCTCTATTTCAAGGGTTAATACCTCTTTTATAGGGACCTGTTTTTTACACTTTTCTGCTTTTAATATAAGAAAAGTTCTTCCGGTTTACTGAATAATCGCAACATAATATCAATTATGTACCAACAAACAAAGGAGAGAAAAACGATGAACACGCAAGAAAACATCTTGGTTAAAGCGAACATCCAAAAAGAAGGGAACAGCAAAAGAATTAAAATTATTTTCGTTGTGTACCAATCATTATTAGTATTTCTTTTGATGATAGGACTCATTTCCGGAAGCAAATCAGGCTTAACATACAAGACTATCGGATGGTTTGACATTTCATTTTATTACTATAATTTAGAAAGCGGATACTACAGTCCCTACATCGGCGGTTCGCACATATATGAGGGGGAAATTATAGCCGTAACCGTCATATTCCTATTGCTTTGCAGCATTCCACTGCTTTTGGAGGCTATTCAAAAGCGTCAAAGACAAAACACATCGTTGACAATATCGGATTCGACCGTGTACGGATCTTATGATTCTTTTCTATTTAAAAAGAGCTTTGAGATACCTATCGAAAAAGTGGAAAGCATCACAGTATCATCAAATTTTGCAGATGAAATCAGAACCGGAAAAACTCTTGAGCTTCGTTCTGCCTCAGGAAATATCAAGCTTCATTTTGTCCAAAACGCGGAAGAAATCGTCAATGCTAAAGCAAGCACGACAGAGAAAATCAAAAAAGAAGAAGAAATAGTATCAACTAACCATAATGCTCCGCAGGTTACCCTTTCGGAAGCTGATAAAATTGAAGCGCTGAAAAAATATAAAGAACTGAAAGATCAAGGAATCATTACCGAAGAGGAATTCGAGACCAAAAAGAGCCAGCTGCTTAAATAAGCGCGAGGAGGTTGTTATAATGTCAATTAAAATCACCAAAGACAAAAATGCCATTATCGCTGTTATATTATATGGACTTTACGGATTATTTGACTTTTTTGTAGGAACGGAAGATATAGTCGAGATATCAAACAGCACGTGGGTTCTTGTACTCCGGTTGCTTCTTTGCTCCGCGTTCTGCTTTTCTATTCTGTTTGAAAAAAGAATTGCCATAGCTTGTCTTTCCGCGGCCCAAATACTGTTATCCATTATATGTGTGATGTTTGTCGATGTGTCATATTCTTATATACATTTTTCTTTTACCGTTTATTTTGAGATTTTTATATATTGGGCTATTATGATGACAATGGCAGCAGTATATTGCGAATCCAAAGAACTAAAGTATAAGCTTATAGGTGTCATTCCTGCCATTAATGCTGTTATTCCTATGGTTTTGATTCTTTCTAAGGAATTTGAGCATATGGATATTTCCGAATATATTGTATTTATCGGCTATTCAATCATAAAGATCGCCGCTCTTTTCTTTGTAGGCAAATGGGCTACAAGCAGCGTAACCTTTTCAGAGGATGATTCCGATAATACGCCATCAATAAAAGAATTGAAGCGTAACCTCAAACCGGGAACAGAAACCAGACATTTACGGAATCAGAACTTGCCAAAGGAAGGCTAATTAAACTGTTTTATATTTTCACATAACTGAAAAGTCTTTTAGACGTTCGTCAAGGGCGAACCTATAAATGTGGTGAATGAATAAGCAAAAAGGCTGTCTGCGCTGAGATGCAGACAGCCTTTTTCGACTTCACGCCGCGAAAAAGCGGGCGTTTATTTTTATCAGAACGAGAGGATGACTTTCATCTCGAGCTTCTTGTATTTGGGAATTTTATACGGCTTTTTGAGCGTTGCGATCGCAGGGACATCGCCGCCGACGCCCTGCTGCCTGCCGTCGATATTGACAGTCAGGTTCGGTGTGCGCCCAAGCTCGCAGGAATGAGCCGCATCATAGAGCATCTTCTTCGTATACGGGTGGACGCTCATCTCGAACGGAGCGTCCGCCGCGGAAACGGTGACTCCCCTCTCGCCGCCGACTTTGAGCCATCTCACATCGCAGCGGTTCGCGTTCTCCTGCGGGAACAGGTAATCGTGAATGAAGCTCTCTGCGCTCTGGAAGCGGTAGACTCCGAGACGTGCACCCGTCTTGCGGTCGCAGTAGTTCTCGTGCGGGCCCTTGCCGTAATACTCTATTCCGTCGACGCCGTCGGTCAGCTCAAATGTCAGACCGTAGCGCGGCAAATTGACCGGGGTGATGTTCTTGCAGGTCAGCGACGCGGAAACCGTGCCGTCCGGGAACACAAGGTATTCAGTAACGATACCCGAAAGATACTTCGTGCGCCACTTGACGCTGAGTTTGACGCAGCTGCCGAAATGCTCTGCCTTGACGGAAACAGGGCGCATCATGCGCTCTGCGCTGTCGAAAGCGTGCAGACCGATAAGAGTCTTGACCCACTCAAACGGCACCTGAGCCATGCGCTCGTTGTCGATATTCGCGCGGGAAAACTGCGGGCGAATGCCGCGCTCAAGGCGCTCGACGCCGTCCTTTTTATATGAGCAGAGCTCTCCGGTCTTTTTGCTGAGCTTCACTTCAAAGCCGTTTCCGGAGACGACATAGCACTTGTCGTTCTTTGAATATTTTATTTCAACTTTCTTGCCGTCCGCTTTCGGAGCAGACGAAGAATAGTTATACTTGCCGAGAACAAACTGCTCGCGCGCCATGATGTGACCAGCTTCGAGGTGCATCATATCGCGGCGCAGAATCAGCTCACAGTCGAGCGTGCGCTCGTTTTCGGTTCTGATATCGAACGGGATATCGACATACGCCTTTTCGAGATATCCCTTGTCGGGAAGATCGAGCTCGGCGGATTCGATAAGCCTGCCCTGTTCGCGCAATTCAAGGCGAAGCTTGAAATTCTCGAGCGAGGTGAACATAAAGCGGTTGAGAATAGCTATTCTGCCGTGGCTGAGCGAGAAATCGACCTGCTGATAGCATTTGACGACTTCATAATAGTGCGGGTTGGGCGTGCGGTCGCCGCGGAAAACTCCGTTGAAAGCGAAGTTTGAATCATTCGGCTTGTCGCCGAAGTCGCCGCCGTAGTTCCACTTATCCTTGCCGTCTGCGGTCTTTGTTCTTATCGCCTGGTCGGCAAAGTCCCAGATATATCCGCCTGCGAGACGGTCATATTTCTTGAAATCCTCCCAGTAATCGGCGAAGTTGCCCATGCTGTTGCCCATGGCGTGGGAATATTCGCACTCGATGAACGGCTTGTCGATATAATCCGAGGGCTTGAGATGATAGCCAAGGCCGAGGTTCCAAAGCGCGCGGCTGTGGATATGCGGCTTGTTCTCGCCTATCTCCTTCATCGCGGTCTGCACGGTGTACATCTCGCTGAACAGATCGCTCGTTTTGAGCTTCGCGTCGGGTTCATAGTGAACCGGGCGGGTCTTGTCTATCTTCAGAATCTCTTTCTTCATCTCGGCAAATGCGTTGCCGTTGCCGGACTCGTTGCCGAGCGACCAGAAGAGAATACATGAATGGTTCTTATAGCTGTTGACCATATTACGCACGCGGTAGCAGCACTCGGCCGTCCAATGCGGATCACTGCGCGGGACACGCGTTGCGAGGCCGTGGGTCTCGAGGTTGTTCTCACTCATGACGAGAATACCTATCTCATCGCACAGCTCGTAGAATCGGCGCGAATTCGGATAGTGGCAGGTACGCACATTGGTTATGTTGCTGTTCTTGAGCAGTTCAAGGTCGCTTCTGATTATGCTCTCGGGCACGGCGTGGCCGTAGTCCGGGTGGAAATCGTGGCGGTTGACGCCGCAGATTTTGAGCGGAACGCCGTTGAGCAGAATGAACGGTCCTCTGCCCGTCTTGCGGTCATAGGGCGTTATCTTCACTTCTCTGAAGCCGAATTTATGCTCCCTGCGGTCGGTGTAGTCGCCGCCGGAAAGAGTGACACGGACAGTGTAGAGATACGGATCCTCGTGGCTCCAGAGTTCAAAATTGCTGACAGGTATTTCAAAAGAAATATTGCAATATTCGCCGTCCGCAAGGGGTTTTACTTCCGCTTCGGCAGACGCGAATCCTGCGCCGTCGGCGCGAAGAATCTCGACCTTGAGCTTGCCGCCGTCGAACTGAGCGCGGCGCGCCTTGACAACGCAGTCAAGCTTGAACACGGCGGATTTGAAATCCTCCGCCATCTCGCTGCGCATATACATATCCTCTATAAAAACTTTCGGCTCATAGACGAGCGTCACATCGCGGAAGATACCGGAGAGGCGCCACATATCCTGATCCTCAAGATAACTGCCCGTGCAGTAGCGGCGCACGGTGACTGCGAGGCGGTTGGTACCCGGATGAACAAAGTCCGTTATATCGTACTCGCACTCGTCAAATGTATCCTGAGAATAGCCGACAAATTTTCCGTTGACAAACACTTCGCCGCTCGAATTGATGCCGCCGAAGTGAATGAATATATTATCCTCGGTCTCGGTGACCTCAAACTCGCGGACATAGAGCCCGCAGGAGTTGAGCTCCGGCTTTATGTAAGGGATCTTCGTGGTGGAGATTGCCTTGGGATAATTGATATTGGTATATATCGGGATGTCGTAGCCCTTTATCTGCCACTCGGACGGGACTTCGAGATCGTCGAACGAGCTCAAATCAAAATCGGGTGCATAGTAGCCCTCGATGATATCGTTGACGCTCTCGCAATAATGGAATTTCCAGACGCCGTTGAGGCTGACGGTCTTTTTCTCCCACGCCTCATCGCGTGGAAAGCCGGCTGCGCTTCGCGGCTCTGTGTTGACGGAATATACGTCTATATCCTGCCAAAATTCTTTTTCTGTATTTTTTGCCATAATGACCCTCCCGGGAAATGAAAGTCTTTTGATAATATTATCATACACCGAGCGTTCCAGTCAAGAACGCAAACGTATAAAAAACGGCGTGCGCCGCCTTTTTGGGCTTCGCACGCCTTCAGCCTCAGTTCAGCTTGTCGTATGCTTTCAAAAATTCAGTCACATCGGCGAGCATTTTTTCCGTGCCGCCCGCGGTGTTGCTCTCGAGATTCAAAACGAGAATCGGGTCATGCACACTCATGCGCAGCAGGAGCCATCCGTCGCCGTTGTTTTTATCGGTGTTTATTCTGATGCCCTCGTAGTTTATCTTCTCCGCCTGCCAGCCGTCGCGCTCTTCGGCGAGAGCTTTCAGGTCGGCTATAACTTTTTCGCCGTAGGGTTTGAAATCTTCAAGGTCTATCTTGAACCTGCGCTCAAGCTCCTCCGCCGGCTCTTCAAGGTCGGAAATGAAGCTCTCGAGGCTGCCGCCGCTCTTTTTGAGCAGAGCCGCTTTTATAATGAGCTTCGTGACAAGATACGCGCCGTCGTCGAGATAGTAATTCTCCCTGAACGCGGCATGACCGGAGGTCTCAATCGCAAGCGGGCAGTCGATGCCCTCTTTATTGAGTTCTATTTGCTTGTTGATAACATTTTTATAGCCGCGCTTGAATCTGATATGCTTGCCGCCGTGCGCCTCGATGAATTTCGTAAGTCCTGCGGAGGTTACGGAGTCGGTAACTATAACCGCGCCCGGTTCGTTTTCAAGTATAACAGCCGATATCATGGCGACAAGGCGGTTGCGGTTGAGCTCTCTGCCGTCGGAGAGAATGCAGCCCGCTCTGTCAACATCGGTGTCAAACACAATGCCGAAATCGGCTTTTGTCTGTTTGACCCGCTCGGCGGCGCTGTCTATCATGACGGAAGACTCTGGGTTCGGCACATATACGGGGAAGTTGCCGTCCGGCTCGAGATTCATGCTCGGCGAGACATCGGCGCCCAGAGGAGCGAGGACTTCGGAAGCGTAGAAGCCGCCCGCGCCGTTTCCGGCATCTACCATTATTCTCATACCCGCAAGAGTTTTGTCGGATTCGTCCGCGCCGATGCCTTTGCAGATAAGCGAGCGCAGGTGCGCGGCATACTGCTTCATATGGTCACATGCGGTTATTTTTATAGGAGCATCGCCGAGTTCGATATCCTCGGCTTTTTCGAGTATGTAAGCGATATCAGGCGAATCGAGTCCGCCGTCGACGGTGAAAAATTTGAGTCCGTTTCTGTCGCCTGGGTGGTGGCTCGCAGTCATCTGAACGGAGCCGTCGCAGGGCAGATCGAGCACAGCCATAAACATGGCGGGAGTTGAGCTGAGCGAGCAGTCGATTATATTGACCCCGCGCAGAGCGAGTCCCCTGGCGACCGCCGCGCTTATACGCCCGGCCGAAAGGCGCGGGTCGTGACCGATGGCAACGGTTAGCTTATCCGCCGCTTTGCCTGTCTTTTCGCTGAGAAAATCCGCAAACGCCGCGCTCGCCTTTGAGATAAACTCGTCGCTCATATAGAGCGGCTCGTCGCCGTTTCCGATGCCTATTCCGCGGATATCCGTTCCGCTCTTGAACTTTTTATAGATGCCTGTCATATCCGTTCCTCCCGTTTCTTCTGCGTCATTCGGCGCAGATATCGTTTTTGATTTTGCCGTAGGTCTTTTCGCCTATCCCGTCGACATTCGTTATCTCCCACGGATAGATAAACTCTCCGTGTTCTTCACGGTAGCCAACAATATTTTCGGCTTTCTTTTCTCCGATGCCGTCGAGCGCGGTCAGCTCTTCTTTGTCGGCGGAGTTTATGTCAATCCCGCCGCCGTGCGAAGAAGTATATTGAATTATACTCCCGGCGCGGCTCGGAGAGAACCGCAGGGCGAATGCCGCAGATATTGCGGCGGCGAGCAGAATGAACGCGGACGCCGCAAGCAGAAGTTCGTTTTTCAATCTGCTCACAGCGTCCACCTCCGGCAATTTATTGAATTTATTGTAACATATGGAAGACGGGATTTCAACCGATTATTATTTCAAAAATCCCACCAACTCATCCGTGTCGTGCGGGTTGATGCGCTTGGAGATTATATATGTCTTGTCGCTGCCGTCCGCGTTTTTCTCGCCGAAGCGGCCGTAGGACGAGGTGACCGCAGTGCCGTCGGGAAGCACGACATTGCCGCAATAGGCGGTGTCGGCATTCGCTTCTATTTCGGGCTCGGTCTGACCGTCGAGATAAGTGTGGGCAATCTTGATTCGATAGTCGCCCTCGGTGCCGTTTTTCAGGTCGTCGTAGCTGCCTATCCACGCTATCCAGCCCTCGCTGTACCAGTCGCCGTTGTCGGAATGGAGCTTCACTTTTTCCGGGTCACGCTCTATCGAGCGAAAGGTTATAAACAGTCTGCCGTCTTTCAGATAGTCCGCCTTGTGGCGCTCGCCGTTGAGAGCCGCGGGGGCATGGACGGGTTCCGACCATGTTTTGCCCTCATCGCGCGAAAACGAGATAAGTGAATTTTCCTTCTTCGTGTTCGAGCGCGAGATGAGGCAGAGCTCGTCGCCCTCTCCCCTGTCGCTTCGTATGACTTCGACCTCGCACATATTCGAACGCAGTTCTATATCTCTGTGGGCGGCAAAATATTTTTCCGGCTCGCTCCACTGCACGCACCCATCGGGGGTGAAGCTGAGGATGGTTTTGTAGTTATAGAAATCGCCGTCGTGGAAAAAGCCCATCCATTTATCGACAAATTTGCCGTTCTCCTTGAGTCTTGTCAGCGACGCCATGGCGACTATCGGAATAAGCTCATAGCCGTCGGCTCGCGAATAAAATGTCTCAAACTCGCTCCATGTTTCGCCCTCGTCACAGGAGACGGAGCAGTTGAAGCCGCCGGGGGTGTCCATTCCGGGCCACTTGGAGTTGGCGGAAATGAGAATCAGTTTATCCGGCGTGCCGTCCGAAAATTCGAGGCGGTAGACAGTCGGTGTCTCGAGCGATTTTTTCCACGACTCGGGCGGAGAGACTATATTTTTTGTGTAGCTGCGCCCGCCGTCCGCGCTTATTTTATTGAGAACGGCACCCTTGCCGTGGCCGTGGGGATATACAGTAAGAATATCGCCGTTTTTGAGCAGGACGGAGTCGGGGTGGCCAAGATAACTTTCGCTGTCATCGACCACGGTCTGTTCGTATAGATAAGCGTATTTTTCCGCCGTATTCTCCGGCTTCACGCTCAGATCGAGCTGAGGGACGGTATAATTTTTGCCGATAAAATCATTCATAGTTTTACTCCGCTATCGCTCTTATTCTGAACGCCTTGACGCCGTGGGGCTCGACAAATGCGCTGAGCGTTGTGTTGATTACGGAAATCTCTTTTGTCCACAGGTCATATACCTCATATTCCTGCGCGAGCGGAGTGGTGATATACGAGCGGCAGACGATATCGTCCATGCGGTGCTCAAAATATCTTGTGTCGCTGCCCTTGTTGAAGAAGCAAACCGCGACATCGCCGTTTTCAAGCGGCTTTATGAGCGTATCGGCTATGATAGTCGTCTTTATTCTTCTGCACTGCTCGCCGAGCGAATCCTGATCGATAGCTATCATATCTCTGTCGGTGAGTATTTTCAGCGTCTCATTCTCCGTGTCGGCGGTGCCGTCCTCGCGGATAAATTCACGCACATCATTGCCGAGAATGAGCGGAGCCGCCATGAAGCACCAGAGGGTGAAATGGCTGCGGTTTTCTTCGGCAGTCAAATCTCCGTTGCCGACCTCGAGCATATCCGGGTCGTTCCAGTTGCCCTTGCCGGAATACTTGAAGAGATTGACATTGACTTCGTATATGCCGAGAACCGACTTCCAGTTCGCCTGGATATCGGGCGTCGTGCGCCAAAGGTTGCCTGCCGCCGCGCCCCAGCGCCACGAAAGGTTTCTGCCCCACTCGCAGATGGAATAGACTATCGGGCGCTCCTCGGTGCCGTTTCTATCGGCATATTCGGCGGTTGCACGCATGAGCTCTCTGCCCATCTTAGCATACTGGATAGCCGCGCTGTCCTGTCTCGAAGCAACGGGGTTTTCAAGCTCGATTGTGTTCGAGCCCGCTTCGAGGGTTATTTTCACCTGATGTCTGCCGTCGGCGGTGGAGCCCTTGGTCGGCGGGACGGTGGTAGTATACTTATCCTCGCCGTTGACGGTGACTTCGAGATATTTGAAGCTGTTGCTCTTCTTTCTGATTCCGAGGGTGAGTGAATATTCGCCCGCCTCCGGGACTTCGACGGTAAACACCGCCGAACCTCTGTGGGCGGAGAGACCGGAGATATATCTTCCGGAATCGAGGCGCTTGTCCTCCATTATTTTCGCGTCGCCGAAGAGTGCCGCATCGTCTGCGGGGACGGTAGTTTCAAACGAACCGTCGGCGTTGGAGACGCAGATATATTCAATATAGGGCGCACGCATCGGGATAGGAACATTGTGGCAGAAGTCATATTTGAAATATTCGACTCCCCACTCGGCAAACGTGTCCGCATCTATAGCCTCATTGCCGAGGCTCGCGGGTAGATCCTCGCAGGTAAGCGATCCGTTGGATGAATATATGCCGAGCTTGAGCCCGAGCTCGTTTATTCTCTTTACAAGCGCGGGTATGCCGCTCGGGAAGTTTGCAAAATCGCCCTGGAGTCTGCCGTTCTCGTCGCGCATGGATGACTGCCAGCAGTCGTCGAGATTGACATACTGATATCCCGCGTCCGCAAGTCCGCTCGCCTTCATGGCTTCGGCCGTTTCGAGAATAAGCTTCTCGTCGATTCTGTTTCTGAAAGTGTTCCAGCTCGACCAGCCCATCGGCGGGGTCAGAGCCGTGCCGTTTGAATATTTTTCATCGGTCGGGAAAGTGAGCCTGACGCTGTTAATCGCGTTTTTCGCCATATCCTCCGCCTCGTTTTTATCGGGCAGAATGTTCGGCGCAAACTTCTTGACCGCCGCATATGCTCCCGCGGCGACGCCTGCGAGGGCAGTAAGTTTGAATATCGATCCCATGAATATCAGTCCTTTCGGTTTAAAAACAAAAATCCACTTCTGCGAGGTTGTAAACCCGGCAAAACTGTGGTATTATTTAGTTGAACAAAAGACATTTCAAGATTGTCTTTCATATAGAAATATATCATATATACGCTTTTTGTCAAGGCAAAACGCGAAGATACGGAGGAAAACATGAGCACACAGAGACTTGTTAAAACATTCTGCGACCTTGTTTCAACAGGCAGCGAAACGGGTCACGAGCGCGCATTCTGCATAGAACTCGAAAAGGCGCTTATCGAGGCGGGCTTCGAGGTTGAGCGAGACGAAGAGGCCGGCAAGAAGTGCGGCTCTGACGGATTCAACATATACGGCTATCTCCCCGGCGAGGGCGAGAGCGTACTGCTCTCCTGCCACACCGACACCGTCACTCCCGGCGCGGCGGTCACGCCCGTTGAGCGCGACGGAGTTATATATTCTGACGGCACGACAATTCTCGGCTCGGACGACAAGTCCGGCATAGCGGAGATAATCGAGGCTGTCACAAGGCTCAAGGAAAACGGCGAAAAGAACAGACCCGTCGAAGTCCTGTTCTCCCTCTCGGAAGAGGTCGGTATGCTCGGCTCGCGCTATGCGGACTACAGCAAGATAAAGAGCAAGACGGCTCTTGTGCTCGACGGCGAGGACATCGGCGAAATAGTCAACTCCGCCGCGGCAAATATAGTTATGTCGATAAGCTTCTTCGGCAAGAAGGCACACGCCGGCGTATGCCCCGAGAACGGCATACACGCACTCAAGGCTGCGGCATACGCTGCGGCGAACATCCCCGTGGGTCATGTTGACGACATAAGCGTGCAGAACATCAGCAATTTCGTCTCCGAGGGCCCGACCAATATCGTAGCGGACAAAGCGTCGTTTGACATGGAGTTCCGCTCATATGACGAGGACACGGTTCAGAAGCACATCGCCGACGCGCTCGCGGTCATGAAAGAGGCATGCGAGAAGTTCGGAACCACATTTGAATATGACAGCGAACGCCACTCCGGCGCGTTCACCGTTGACCCCGAGTCGCAGTTCATAAAAGATATTTTTGCGGCATACGAGGCGGCGGGCATACGCCCGTATCTCTCCAAGACGCTTGGCGGCTGCGACGCTTCAAACATTGCACTGCACGACATCGCCGTTGTCAACATCGGCACGGGTATGCGAGACGTTCACACGACGGCAGAGAACATCTCAATAAAAGACATGGAGGACAGCACGCGCTTCCTCTGCGAACTGCTCAAGGCATAAACAGTACCCCCGAAAGGAGCTTTTGATATGAAACTTATAACAGCGGTTATCGGCAAAAAGGACCTCAACCCCGTCTGCGACGCACTCAGGGAAGCGGGATATTCATTCACGAAGATCCCGACCTCCGGCGGATTCCTGCGCAGCAGCAACATGACTCTGCTCATCGGCGTTGACGACGACAAGCTCGCCCATGCGGTCGAGCTGATAAACAGCAACTGCAAGACCCGCACCGAGCAGGCTGAGGACAAGAAAGTCAAGGTCGGCGGCGCAACTCTGTTCGTGACAGATGTTGAGCGGTTTGAGAAGATGTAAAAAACAATAAGCCGCCCGGATACCAGCGGCTACGAAAGAAAAACGAACGGCTGCAGCAAATCGCTGCGGCTGTTTTTTATATGACGAAAAATATATAATAAATAAAAAGCGCGGGGACAAGCAATGAACAATAGCGAAAACCGGTAGGAGCAAAAACTTCGACCGGTTTTTTATTTGAGATAAGCCGTAAATTCTATTGTGTTGCCGTCCGTAAGCTCGGCCTTTATCGAGCCCTTATGAGCCTCCGCTATGCCCCGCGCTATCGAGAGTCCTATTCCGAAGCCGCCCGCGCTTCGCGCCTTGTCGGTGCGGTAAAAACGGTCAAACAGCTTCTTTGTCTCGTCCGCGTCAACATTTTCGCAGCCGTTTGACGAGCGTATAACAACACCCCGCCTGTCCTTTTCGAGCCTTAGCGTTATAGGGGAGCCGGGAGAGGCATATTTCACGGCGTTGTCAATCAAAACGGATACCAATCGGCGCACCGCATACTCGTCGCCCGTATAGCGAATACCCGGAGCGATATCCGTTTCGAGCCTGTGCCCCGGACGATAAGGCGGTGGCTGCGTGTTCTGCGTTCCTCTTTGGATAGCTTCTGACGCAACATTTTTTCCCGGTTCTCAAACTGCCGGATTTTCTTCTTTCCGTCCTCAATCTCGGCTTGCAATTCCTCGCGGGTTTTCTCTCTCGGTTTCGTCATGGGTGGTCGCTCCTTTCTGTCCGTAGACATAGAAAAAGGACAGTCGATTTGCTCGGCTGTCCTGATGGTAGTATTAAATTTTCATGGGGTTATCCGTTGAAAGAACTTAGGTCAAGCGCACCATTATTTATCAGCTCTTGGATAATGGTAGCCAAATCGTTTTTCACACTTTCGCTTTCAGTTTTTGCACCCGCATTTTCAACATATACGGTGCTATCTCCCAACTTAAATGTCGCATAGTAAATTACATTCTGTTCTCCCACGCTGTTCCGGTCTGTTACAAAATATCCTGCCGTCACGCTTGTGCCATTTACTTCGCTACTTTCTTCACTTCCTACAATCTTCGTATCAAGTAGTGCTATATCCGTTGTAGATATTACCACTTTGGCATTTTCGATTTTTCCCTCAAAACCAATCAATTCTTTGTTGCTGTCGGAAACAGTATCATCAACACGAAAAACTGCATGAGCTGTAACGGTCAAGTTTGGAAAAAGAGATGCAGCTTCCGTTTCCGTAAGTTGCCTTGTTGTTATAGTCCCGTCAATGTCAATGCTTGAGCCAGCAGTTTCCGATTTTACAAAGATGATTTCATTTCCGTTGTCCAAAGTGGCAATGTCAGTTTTGTTCCCGAACAATCCACTTTGAAATACGCCTACGCCTAAAACAGCAATTAATGCAAAGCAAGCCGCCATAGCTCCCCACTTAACCCAACCGGGTTTCTTTGCTTTCTTTTTGTAGTTAAGGGCTTCATCAACATATTTCGTATCAAGTTCACTCATAGCGTCGGAAAACTTCTTTGCGTTCATACGAATACCTCTCTTTCAATCAAGTATTGTTTCATCTTCTCTCGGATACGGGTCAGCCGGACAGAGATATTTTTCTCTGAAAGCCCTACAAACTCGGCTATATCCTTGTAGCTGTCAGAGAACCAATAGCGGCGCATGAAGATAACACGGTTTTCGACCGTCAGCGTGTTCAAAAATTCCTCAATGATACGGGCTAACTCTCTGGCCTCAATCTCTGCTTCTACTGTGTTAGGGGCTGCTATGCAGGCTTCGATTTCCTCCATAGCAATCGTGTAATGGCTGCTTCGTTTTGCTGCCTCCTTTCTGTAATAAACCTTCAATGAAATGTTCCGAACTATTTTACAGATATAAGTCAGCAGTGGATTGGGGCGCGCCGGGGGAATCGCGTTCCATGCGCCTAAATAGGCATCGTTTACACATTCTTCCGCACCTTGCCTGCTCCCTACGATATGGTAGGAAAGATTGTGGAAGTCTTTTCCGTATTTTATGTCCAGTTCCCGTATGCCTTGTTCTGAACGCGCGAAAAACAATTCAATGATATTTTCATCTGTTATCATCACATCGCCTCCTTTCCGGCTACACCTATATACTACGGTTTTAGCTGCAAATACTACATCAAATCTCAAACTTTTTCAAAAAAATTATACCACATCTTTTTGAATAGTGCGTGACAAGTTATCGGTATGTGCTTTCGCCGCTTCGCTGGCGGCTCTCCGGCGTTTCTCGCTGTATGGGGCGGTCAGACGGAAAGAGAAACGCCCCTTTGCAATATCAAACTCCATGCAGCCCGTGTCCGGGTCTGTGTCGGTCTGGCGGCAGATCGCCGGATAACGGCGGCTGTATGCAAGCAGACGCTTTTTCAAGGCGGTGTTGTGGGTGCGGATATGGATAAGGGGGTCTTTCTCGTCAAACCAAATGTCGGTGGTCTTTTCCCGCTTGGTAAGCCCTGTTCTCATAAGCTCTCCTTTCTGCGCCCCTGTTATGCAATAGGGGCATTTTTCGGGTGTTTTCTCCGGCTCTTGACTTGGAGAAAACGGCGTTTTTGACGATAAAAACCGCCCGGACGGGGAATGGTTCGTCAGGGCGGCTGTTATCGCAAGATTTCCGATTTTTCCGGCTCTTGACCGTTAAACATAGATTAACTCATGCATTACGATTTCCTCGGCTATCGCCTTGCAGTTGTTCATCAAACCTACCCATTTCATCGGGTCGGCGGCTTTGAGGGCTTCGGTGGCTCCCGCTTCTCTGGCAAGGCGGGGCATGAGGTAGTCCAGCATATCCCGCGCCGCCCGGTCTGTTTCCGCAAGGTGGGGGTATAGCTTCTCGCTGGCTACAAGGGCGGTATAAAGGCGGTGGCGGTATTGTTCCAGATAGGCTTTCCGCAGCCGCCCGTAGTGGCCGATATGGGGCTTTGGGGTAATGGGGCGGTTCCCGTTATCAATCAATCTTCTCATGCGATTTGTTCTCCTTTCTCGTCGTGCTTCTTCCTGTGGTAGTTCTCCCGCCTTGCAGCAAGGAAGTTCTCATACCGGGCTTGGGCTGCGGGGTTTCCGGCTGCGGCTTCCTCGTACATCTTCTGGCGGGATTTCTTGGTGGCTTCCGAGTGGTAAGCCCGCCGCCTTGCAAGCTCGGCGGCTGCGGCGGGGTCGGTTTCCGCTTGGGCTTTCAGTTCTTGGTAGGCGTTCTTCTTCCGGCTCCGGCTGGCTTCAAGGCGTTCTGTTTCCTCTGGCGTGAGGGGCTGTCCCGCGACTTGCGCGGCGGCAAGCTCTTTGAGCGTCCGGGGCTTGGGCGGCTGCGCTGCTTTCTGCCGTTCATACCATGCCTTGTGCTGGCGGTTTTTCCTCTCGCGGTAAGCGGCAAGGCGTTCTGCTTCCTCCGGCGTGAGGTCGGCTCCGGCCTTTTGCAGCGCGGCAAGCTCCTTTAAGGATTTCGGCTTCGGGGGCTTGGGCGGCTCGGCGGCTTTCCGTTTCTTCCGCCATTCCTTTTGCCATGCCCGGTTATGGGCTAACCGCGCTTCGTCTGCCGCCTGTTCCTCCGGGGTCAGCAAGCCCGCTTTCTTCCTCGCGGTAAACTCCCGCTTCTCTGCCTTGCGCTTTTCCTCCCGCGCTTTGGCAAGCTCCTGTGAACGGGCTTCCTTTGCCGCCTGTTCCTCCTGCTGGCGGCGTTGTTCCTCGGCTTCCATTGGGGTAACGATATGGGCGGGGACTTCAAACGCGCCGATGAAGTTGAGGTAAATATCTATCCGCTGGCGGCGGCTGTTCCCGCGCCCCTCGCCCTCATGGACAACCACTTTCTCGATAAACTCGTTGAGCATGGGCGTTGTCAATTCGGAAAAGTCGGTGTAGCGGCTCACAAGCTCGATAAACTTATCTGTTTTCAGCCTGTCGGCGTTCCAGCTCTCGATTGCTTCCTGCCATTGTGCGATAGCGGCTTCCAGCCCGGTCTGTTCCTCGTCATATTCGGCAAGCAGACGGGTAAAGTGCTTATCGGGTATCTTGCCTGTGGCGTTTCCCTCGTACAGCTTTTTTACAAGCCCGTCCAGCTCCTTATACCGCCGCTGCGCCTTGCTCACTTTCTGCCGGTACTCCTTGACGGCATTTTCTTGGTGCTGGTCGGTGGCTTTCCGCACACGCTCGATAAACTCCGCTTCATTGTGCCGTACATACCAGCTCACGCGCTGGATTGCGGCAAGAATGGCGGCTTCCATTTTCGCGGTGGGGATATAGTGCATGGTGCAGTCGCGGGTAAGCTGGCGGTAGCTGGAACACACAAAAGCGTCGTCCAGATACTTGCCTTGCACAAGGCTGCTGCGGTGGGTCAGCTTCGCGCCGCAGTCGGCGCAGTAGAGAAGCCCGGTCAAGCGGTTTGGGGTGTTCTGCCGCTTGGGGGCGCGGCGTTTTGTTCCCATAAGCCGCTGGACGGTGTTCCATGTTTCCTCGTCCACAATGGCGGGGATTTCCCCGTCAAAAATATACTGTTCCTCCGGCGCGGTCTTGCGGGTGCTTTTGGTCTTGTAGTTCTCGCAGACGGTTTTCCCTAAAACCTTGCGCCCTGTGTACTCCGGGCGTTTGAGGATATAGCTGATAGTTGTTGTTGACCATGCGTAGGGGTCTGTGTACTTCGCCGACCGGACGGGTGCGCCTATCCGCTTCCAATGCTCGGACGGGATAGGGATTTTCTCGGCGCGGAGTGCCCTTGCTATGCTGGCGATACTCTCCCCGGCAACAACGCTGTGGAAGATACGGCGCACAACGGCGGCGGCTTCCTCGTCGATTACCCATTCGCCCTTGTTCTCCTTGGACGCAAGGTAGCCATAGCTGACGCTGCCGGAGCAGCGCAAGCCCTTTTCCATTCTCGACTTGAAAACGGTCTTGATTTTCCGGCTGGTGTCGGCAACATACCACTCGTTTATCACATCTCGGAAAATGGACATTATATCAAAGCCGTTGGCGGTATCAAGGTTGTCATTTGCCGCAATAAAGCGTACATGGTACTCGTCAAAGGTGCGCTTCAAAAGCCCCACTTCGACAACATCACGGCCAATCCTGCTTTGGTCTTTGATAATGACCGTAGCCACATTTCCCGCCCGGATTTCTTCCAGCATAGCGTCCAGCCCCGGACGCTTGAAAGTCGTTCCCCGCACTCCGTCATCGGTGAAGTGCCGGATATTCGTAAAGCCGTTCTTTTGGGCGTAGTCCTCCAAAATGCGCTTTTGGTTTTCTATCGACACGCTTTCCCCGGCTCGCTCATCGTCATGGGAAAGACGCTCGTACAGGGCTGTGATTTTTCCCTTGTCCGGCTGTTTCTTCATGGGGTGTAACCTCCTTTCTTGAGGGTGCGCGCTCCCTTTATCCTTATTGTAAATTACCATTCGGGTCTGTGACCACATAGGAACTGTGCATCTGCATCAGATTCGGTTTGAGCC
>ERZ836358.18-NODE-18-length-218205-cov-28.738753_pt1 | contig 218205 bp, 182 predicted proteins | sample MGYA00519942_ERZ836358 | MGnify/ENA primary metagenome ERZ836358 (study PRJEB31850, sample SAMEA3708798) | human gut metagenome | biome: human gut; feature: human-associated habitat; material: faeces | place: China | collected 2014 ...
AGTCCGTGCTTGCACGAGACCTTGGCGACTGCCGCGATAACTTGAGAAACTCGCAAAGCGTGTTTCTCATAGTTTTGCATTTTAGAAAAGTTTTAGAAATACTTCCCGATCCGTATATTTACGTGGTACTTATGTCATGCTAAAATGATGATGTAAATGGAGGAAGTCGTGAAAGTATGAACAAACAGGAATTTGTGGACCGACTGCGGATGGCGCTGAATGGGCGTGTTTCTCCCGGTCTGGTCATGGATAATGTAAATTATTACCAGGATTATATAAATACAGAGATCCGCAAGGGCAGGACAGAAGAGGAAGTCTTAGAGAGCCTGGGAGATCCCAGACTGATCGCCCGCACAATCATTCAGACCAACGGTGGAGACAACCGTTCCGGATACCGGAACACGGTCTACGGCAACGGAGAGTATCGGGAGGCTGCCGGACAGAATGTCCATCGTAGTTATACAGAGGAAGACGATGGCTACGGAACACACCAGAGTAAGGTGGGAAATGTTCTGGCGAAGCTTCCGGGCTGGGTGTGGCTGATCCTTGGGATTCTGGTGGTAGTATTGATCTTCGGTGCGGTATTTTCCGTATTGTCTTTTCTGGCACCGGTACTGATTCCGATTGTGGTAGTATTGTTCCTGGTGAAATTATTTCGGGACTGGCTTAACTAGCAACTATATAAATCAGCTATTCATAGTCCCTCAATTCGCAAAACGCCTCTGCGAGGCTTACTTTTTGCTCATTGAGGTTACTTCGTCAAATAAATATAATCGGAGTACCTTACAGATGCGAGCATCTGACGGTTGCTCCGATTATATTTATTGACTCTGAATAGTTCCAACGTAAAGAGCCACCAGGGGGAAGCTGGTGGCTCTCATGAGGGGAGTATAAATAAATAATACATAAGGGTGCAAATAGAATCATGAAGGGGTTTCTATTTACAATTATGATTATAGTACTAATGATATAAAAATGCAAGAAGAAATTTAGTTCTAAAGTACCATAATTTTTGGGCATATTTTTGTGCGAAATAGACATACTACTCCTGTAACTAAAAAAGATATTTCCTATCAGGAGGTCACAAATATGTCTAACAATTATGAACAGAACAATCAGAACAAGTATAACAACTCTTATGACGAGAGCGAGAACAGTAAGAACTCCCAGAATAAGCAGAACAGCCAGAATCAGAATAAGAATCAGAGCAACAACAGGGAGCAGAACAAGAGCTGCTAATCGGGTGCATAATTTTTCAGGGGCTGCCGCAAGGCAGCCCTATTTACATATTTTCAGAATCCATATATAATAACTTTATATGTGCAATAATTGATGACTAAGATCCGGAGGAACGAATGAGACGTTTTGAATTGATTGCTCCCTGCCATTTCGGTATGGAATCAGTATTAAAAAGAGAGATCACAGATCTGGGATATGATATTACAGAAGTGGCGGATGGTCGTGTCACCTTTTTCGGAGATGAGGATGCTTTGTGCAGAGCAAATATTTTTCTGCGGACGGCAGAAAGAATCCTTATCAAAATCGGAAGTTTTCATGCGGAGACTTTTGAAGAACTGTTTCAGGGCACGAAAAATCTTCCCTGGGAAGAATACATTCCGAAGGACGGCAAATTCTGGGTGGCCAAGGCAGCTAGTGTAAAGTCCAAATTGTTCAGCCCCTCGGATATTCAGTCCATTATGAAAAAAGCAATGGTGGAGCGGCTGAAGGCCCAGTATGAGATCAGCTGGTTCCCTGAAGATGGAGAAAATTTCCCTGTCCGGGTATTCCTGATGAAGGATGAAGTGACCGTGGGACTGGACAGCACCGGAGAGTCCTTACATAAGAGAGGATATCGTAAGCTGACGGCAAAAGCCCCCATTGCGGAGAATCTGGCTGCTGCACTGATCGAACTGACTCCCTGGAATGCGGGAAGGATCCTGGTGGATCCCTTCTGCGGAAGCGGCACCTTCCCTATTGAGGCAGCCATGATGGCGGCCAATATGGCACCCGGCAGGAACCGCAGTTTTACGGCGGAAGAATGGCCCCATATCATAGGAAAAAAGGTATGGTATGATACAATGGATGAGGCGGAAGAGATGATCAATCTGTCAGTGGAGACAGATATTCAGGGCTATGATATTGACGAGGATATGGTGAAGATCGCCAGAGAAAATGCACGGATGGCGGGTGTGGACAAGCTGATCCATTTCCAGCGTCGTGGTGTGGAAGAGCTTCATCACCCGAAGAAATACGGCTTTATTATCACCAATCCTCCCTATGGAGAGCGTTTGCAGGATAAGAGCCAGATGCCGCAGTTGTACCGTACCATCGGAGAACGATTCCGGGAACTGGATTCCTGGAGTATGTATCTGATCACTGCCTATGAGCAGGCAGAGAAGGATATCGGCAGGAAAGCGGACAAGAACCGCAAGATCTACAACGGAATGATGAAGACTTATTATTATCAGTTTCTGGGACCGAAGCCTCCGAAGAGAAGAGACGTTTAGAAGAAATGAAAAATTTACTGCAGATCAGGGATCAACAACAGAATAGACGCATTACATTGATCCTCTGGCTCCTGCTGGGAAGTATGTCTATGGGCATCATGCTCTGGACGGCAGCGCATAAGACGGTGGTGATCTCCGCGTTAAGTCAGGAACAGGGCGGTCTGGTCACAGAGAATCAGGCGGAACGGTCCCATGAAATGCAGCTGGACATGGCGGAAGACAGGAAGGCAGAACGGGAGATCTGTATACCATTGGAGACCGGTACGAAAGCGGAAAATGTAGTGGTGGAAAATCATTACATGGAAAGGGAACTCTGGATCTATGTGCAGAACGGCAGAAAATCTTTTTACCGGGAACATCAGCTTACCGGAGATTTCAGCCTGGTGGGAAACGGCATCTGTGAAGCACAGAACGAGGGCGTATTGCTCAGATTGTCCATGAAGGAGATCCTGGAGTATCACAGTACTCTGGAAGAGGGAACTCTGAAGATCGATTTTGTCAATCCCAGAGAATCTTACGACCGGATCGTAGTGCTGGATCCCGTGGGAGGCGGAAGGGACAGAGGCGTTGCCGATTCCGGATGTGAGGAGAAGAACATCGCTCTGGAGGTGGCAAGACAGACGGCACAGCTGTTGGAAGGAAGCATGGTAAAAATATATCTTACCCGTACAGAAGATACAGAGGTCGCACAGGAAGTAAGGCGTAGCTTCGCTGACTGGGTGGATGCAGATCTGTACCTGGAGATCGGACTGTCAGCAGATGATGCACAGGAGAGTACCTACGGCATCCGGGCAGAATACAATGATGAGTATTATCTGCCGGATTTCGGAAATGTACAATGGGCCGACTGCGTGACCAGACAAGTGACGGTGGCTTCCAGCAACCGGGCCATTGGATTGTTCCCGGCGGAGGAAGATGACATTCTGTGGCAGCTGAAGATTCCGGCAGCCAGAATTTCTCTCGGATATGTGACCAACAGCAGCGAGAGACAGCTGCTGGAACAGGAAAGCTATCAAAAAAAGCTGGCGGAAGGTATTGCAGAAGCTATTTCCGAGGTTTATACTAATACGCAATGATGACTATATAAGAACACAAATGCGGCAAGGAGTTAATATGCAGGGAAGAATCGTATTCGCGACCGGCAATGCCGGAAAAATCAAAGAAATCCGCATGATCATGGAGGATACCGGTCTGGAAGTCGTATCCATGAAAGATGCGGGCATTAAAGCAGATATTGAAGAAAACGGTAAGACCTACGAAGAGAATGCACTGATCAAGGCCCGTGCGGTGGCTGCTTTTACGAAAGATATCGTGATGGCGGATGACTCCGGACTGGAGATCGATGCCCTGAATAAGGAACCTGGAATCTATTCTGCCAGATATCTGGGAGAGGATACGCCGTATTCCATAAAAAATGCAAATCTGATCCAGAGACTGGAGGGAGTGCCGGAGGAAAAGCGTACTGCCAGATTCGTCTGTGCCATTGCAGCAGTGCTCCCGGACGGCAGAGAACTTACCACAAGAGCTACCATCGAAGGGCGGATCGGATATGAAGAGAAGGGGACCAACGGATTCGGTTACGATCCTATTTTTTACGTACCGGAATTCGGCAAGACTACGGCGGAGTTGACAGAAGAAGAGAAGAACCAGGTCAGTCACAGAGGTAAGGCATTGGAGCTGATGAAAGAGGAACTGAAGAAATATGAAGATACTGATCGTAAGTGATACCCATAAAAAGAATGAGAATTATTTCAAAGTACTGGAGATGCACCACCCGGACATGGTGATCCACTGCGGAGATGCGGAGGGCAGTGAGTATGCACTTTCTTCTGCGGCAGAATGCCCGGTTTATATCGTTCTGGGCAACAATGACTTTTTCTCGGATCTCCCCAGAGAGATCACACTGGATATCGGATCCTACAAAGTATGGGTGACCCACGGACACAATTATTATGTATCCATGGGAAATGAGACTATCAAAAAAGAGGCCATTGACCGGGGCGTTGATATCGTGCTGTACGGACATACCCATCGGCCGGTGATCGATATTGATGATGACATCATTGCCGTGAACCCGGGAAGTCTGTCCTATCCGAGACAGGAGGGACGCCAGCCTTCCTATGCGATCATGGAGATTGACAGAAGGGGAAAAGTGCATTTTACGATTGCTTATCTTCGCCAGTAATGCTTCAAACTTCTCTCTTGACAGATAGAAAATTTCTGGGTTATAATAACATCTGCGTTGCGGAAATCCGCGATAACGCAGCTTCGGGGTGTGGCTCAGCTTGGCTAGAGCACCTGGTTTGGGACCAGGGGGTCGCAGGTTCGAATCCTGTCACCCCGACGTGTAACTTGGATTTTGTATTTATTTTTCAAAAAATTAATACAAAACTGTTGACAAATGATGTCGGATAAGTTACAATATGCTTCGTCGGTTCGCTGATGTAGATAACAGACAGATATGTGTTCGTAGCTCAGCTGGATAGAGCAACGGCCTTCTAAGCCGTGGGTCGGGGGTTCGAATCCCTTCGAGCACATGCGCGTTCCTGCGAGCGATGTTAGCGCTCTAAATGGTACGATAACATCTCTATGGTGGGTATAGCGCAGTTGGTTAGCGCGCCAGATTGTGGCTCTGGAGGCCCAGGGTTCGAATCCCTGTATCCACCCTGTTGCGGTAGCAACTATCATTGTTGGGCTATCGCCAAGCGGTAAGGCACAGGATTTTGATTCCTGCATTCGTTGGTTCGAATCCAACTAGCCCAGCTTGCTTAAAAATTAAATTATGGGATACTAGCTCAGTTGGTAGAGCACTTGACTTTTAATCAAGTTGTCGGGGGTTCGAATCCCCCGTGTCTCACTGAAAGATCTATAGTGGTTTGCTATAGGTCTTTTTTGTGCTAAGAAGTATACGAACTGTTTATTTTTATGGCAGTTGGTATTGCAGCACCACTTCCATATGAGGCTATAGGACATGGGCTGTTGTTTGTGGATATTGCGATTGCAATGTATGATCTGGACAAGTTTAAGCGTATTAATGATATGTATGGACATTCGGCTGGAGATGAAGTATTAGTTGCGGTATCGGAAGCTGTGAGGTCCAGATTATGCGAGGACGAGATTCTGGTCCGCTGGGGGAGGGGAAGAGTTTATCGTCATCATGAAACAGAATGAGCGGAGATTTGAGGAACATGCGCAGGAAATCCGCGAGGCTGTGGAACAGTTACAACTGGAAACCGTGTAGTGATGTACTGCAGCGAAATGGACTCCGCAGATAACGGTTATTGTGGATAAATCAGATGATAAAAGAATCCAAAAGGTATCATCAATCATACCTTTTGACCGGAACAACTTATGAGATAAAATAAAAAGGGAGCGGTGACGCTCCCTTTTTCCGACATGGAAGAATAGTTATTTGATGCAGTTCATGGTGGCATTTTCTGCATTTAGCTGTTTTTTGACACGCTGTTTCCAAATCATATACGTAACAATCAGTAAAATACCGGTTGTCAGCCAGGCTGCAACATCGGCACTGCATACACCCACGTATCCAAAAGGCTTTGCGGCGATCAGGATAACCGCATAACGGCTGAACAGTTCAAGCACACCGCTGAGCATGGGAACCAGACCACGGTCTAAGCCCTGCAGACCATTACGGTATACAAAGATCCATGCCAGAGGCAGCATAAAAATACTTGCAATGTGCAGATACTGCATTGCTGCGTGCAGTGTCTGTTCAGATGGGTTGTGGATGAACCATCCGACCATCGTAGGTCCGGCAAGGCAGCAGAGCAGTGCGGCGGCTCCGGCTGCAAAGAAACATAAATAAAATGCATCTTTCATACCGCGGAAAATGCGGTCATGTTTTCCTGCACCGAGATTCTGTCCGCAGTAGGTTGCCATGGCTGTACCGAGTGTCGGCATGGTCTGGGTGGCAATGTTGCTGACTTTGGAAGCAGCAGTAAAAGCAGCTACCACGCTGGAACCAAACACGTTGACGGCACTTTGCAGGATCATGGTTCCGATTGCTGTGATGGAATAGTTTAAAGCCATCGGAATTCCCACAGACAGCATCCGGCGGATCTCATGAAAATCACAGTAATAATCTTCGCGTGTGGTCCGCAGGATGTCATGTTTGCGGAACATGACGATGAAACATAAAACTGCGGAAACCGCCTGCGAGATAACGGTGGCATAAGCGGCACCGGCAGTGCCGAGTTTTACCACAACAATAAGGAAGATGTCCAGAAAAATATTGAGACCGCTGGACAGGATCAAAAAATAAAGTGGTGTCCGGCTGTCACCGATCCCGCGTAAAATACCGGATGCTACGTTATATGCCATGGTAGCAAAGATACCGGCAAAGATGACCCGGATGTACCGGTTTGCCAGTGTGATGATATTTTCCGGAGTATTCAGCCACAGAAGCAGCTGGCGGGAAAACGCAACCGTAGGAACGGTCAGAATCATGGAAATTACAACCGTTAAAAGCAGTGAAAGTGCTACGTAATGACGGAGAAGCTTCATGTCTTTGGCACCGAATGCATGGGATACCATGACACCGAATCCCTGGGCAATTCCGTTGGCGAAACCGAGAACCAGAAACATCAGGCAGCCCGTAGAACCGACGGCGGCCAGTGCATCCTCCCCAAGATACTGGCCTACGATCACGGTGTCTACCATGTTGTAGAACTGCTGGAACAGATTTCCAAGCAGAACCGGAAGGGAAAAAAGAAGAATGATCTTCATTGGATTTCCGATCGTCATGTCTTTTCTCATAGTAAAATCTCCTTTACCTCTTATTCATTTGTAATTGTAGTCAAAGAAAGAGACTAACAGTAAGGATAGTCTCTTTTCGTGCGGGCAACAGGACTTGAACCTGCACGGTCTCCCACTAGAACCTAAATCTAGCGCGTCTGCCAATTCCGCCATGCCCGCAAGTTTATGTAGTTTTTGTATCTTTTATTATAGAAGATACTTTACTAACTATAACGACATTGTGTGCAGATGTCAATTACTTTTTGCTTAAAAAAATGACAAAATTATGGGAAAACTACTTGACGAATAGAAAAAAATATTGTATTGTATATTACGTGTTTTGCACAAGGGCTTATAGCTCAGCCGGTTAGAGCGCACGCCTGATAAGCGTGAGGTCGGTGGTTCGAGTCCACTTAAGCCCATATCCTACAGGATGTCTGGGATGACCGGACATCTTTTTTGTTTTATTGACAAGAAGAAAATATTATAAATAGGGGTTACAGTTCACAGATTACCCTGCAAACCGTAACAAATAAGGTACAAAGCATACAATACCCATTTTTTGTATATTGACAAAATATTTTATGAAGGTATAATACAAATTATCATTTGTATGATCCATTGAGGTAAATTGGTACGCAAATAATGTCAAAGGGGGCATGTTTACGTGCTTTTTTTTTGGAAACACTTTAACGTGCTACAGAGCTAATGAGGCAATGAGATAATACGATGAAATTACTAAATACTCAATAAGAGGTAGGAGAGAAGAACATGAGTAAATATCTAGTAAAACGTGTATTGTTAGCGATATTATCAATACTCATTGTAAGTGCCATTACGTTTTTCGTAATGAACCTGATTCCTGGTGGACCGTTTAATAAGGAGAAAGCGACCAGCAAGGAAGCACAGCAGGTATTGGAGGAAAGGTACAATCTGGACAAGCCGGTTCCGGAACAGTATGTATTGTATATGAACAATCTGCTGCATGGCGACTGGGGAGTTTCACTTCACAGTGGAAGAAATATCGGAACAGAGATTTCCAGAAAGTTTGCAGTATCTGCAAAATTAGGTGGAATTGCGGCAATTGTTGCCATTATCATCGGTGTGATATTGGGCAGTATCGCAGCACTTACAAGAAATAAACTGCCGGATCGTCTGATCGTATTTTTCACGACACTGGGTACGGCAATGCCGTCTTTTGTACTGGCAACGCTGCTTTTACTTGTATTTTGTTTAAAACTCGGATGGATTCCGGTATGGTCTTCGAGCAATCCGAATTATTTGCTCCCGATCATTGCACTGGCGGCATATCCGATGGCATATATTACGCGTCTGACAAAGACAAGTATGCTGGATGCGCTAAATCAGGATTATATCCGTACTGCAAGGGCAAAGGGCGTGCACCGGCTCAAAGTTATTTTTAAGCATGCGCTGAAAAATGCCCTGATTCCGGTTGTAACATATGTTGGTCCTATGGTTGCCTATATTCTGACAGGTTCCATGGTTGTGGAGAACATATTTACCATTGGTGGTCTTGGAACCGAATTCGTAACAAGCATTGTCAACCGTGATTACACGATGATTATGGCAATCACGATTTTCCTTGCGGTTCTGATGGTAGTTGCAAATCTTCTTACAGATATTGCATATAAACTGATTGATCCAAGAATCACATTTGAATAATGATGGAGGAAGGAACTTAGAATAATGCAGGGAAATGAAGAATTAAAAAAGCGGCAGATGCTGTCCGCACAGATTGATTTAAGTAAATTTAATAAGGGCGATTTTATAAAGGCAACGGAAGAAGAGAAGAAGCAGCAGGATGTCATGGGCGAGTCAACGACATTTTTTAAAGATGGCATGAAACGTCTGAAAAAGAATCCGCTGGCAATGGGAAGTATTGTGATTCTGGTTCTGATTCTGGCACTGATCATTATTGCACCGTTTTTTGTACCATACAGCTATTCGGATATCATTACAGTGGACGGCAAGCGTGACAAGACCGCAGCCAATATGGCACCGTTTGAGTATTCGAAATTAGAGCAGCAGTACATGGACCGCACCGGTGAGAAACTGTTTCCGCATATTTTCGGAACCGATAACTTAAGCCGTGATTACTTTATCCGTGTGATTTACGGTACGAGAGTCAGCCTTTCGGTTGGTGTGATCGCTGCGATCATGGTACTTATCATTGGACTGGTTTATGGTTCGGTTGCGGGATATTTTGGTGGAAAAGTGGATCTGATCATGATGCGTATCGTGGATATTGTGTATTCCTTGCCGGATATGCTCATTATCATTCTGCTTTCGGTTGTGTTTCAGGAACGGTTAAAGCCATTGATTGAGGGAACCATGTTTGAAAAACTCGGAACCAATATGATCTCCATGTTTATTGTGTTTGGATTGCTTTACTGGGTAAGTATGGCGCGTCTGATCCGTGGACAGATTCTTACAATTAAAAACAACGAATATGTACTGGCAGCTCGCTGTATTGGTACCAAGAACAGTCGTATCCTGACACGTCATATTCTGCCAAACTGTTTATCTGTTATCATCATTACGACCGCGCTGCAGGTGCCAAGTGCTATCTTTACTGAGAGTTACTTAAGTTTCCTCGGTCTGGGAGTCAGTGCACCGCTGACTTCTCTGGGAAGTCTGGCAAACGATGCGCGTTCGGCTATGCAGTCGTATCCTTATCGTCTGGTTATTCCGGCAGTGCTGATCTGTCTGATCGTGCTGGCATTGAACCTTCTGGGCGATGGATTAAGAGATGCATTTGATTCAAAACTGAATTAAGGAGATAAGCAAATGAGCGAAGAAAATAAATATATATTACAAGTAAAAGATCTTCATACCAGCTTTGCAACCGATGCTGGAGAAGTCCGTGCCGTAAACGGTGTCTCCTTTAATTTGGAACCAGGTAAGACACTGGGAATCGTAGGAGAGTCCGGTTCCGGTAAATCGGTAACGTCATATTCCATCATGCAGATTCTTGCGGAAACCGGAAAAATTACCGGAGGAGAGGTACTTTATCGCGGCGAGGATATTTCCAAGTGGAACGAAAAGCAGATGCAAAAGTTCCGAGGGGAAAAGTGCTCGATCATTTTCCAGGATCCGATGACAAGCCTGAATCCGGTATTTACGATTGGAAATCAGTTGATGGAGGCAATTCTGCTCCACACAGACAAGGATAAAAAACAGGCGCGTGAGCGCGCCATTGAAATGTTAACACTGGTTGGTGTCAATGAGCCGGAAAGCCGTCTGAAACAGTATCCGCATGAGTTATCCGGTGGTATGCGCCAGCGTGTGATGATTGCCATGGCACTGGTCTGTGAACCGGATATTCTGATCGCAGATGAGCCGACTACGGCACTTGATGTGACCATTCAGGCGCAGATCCTTGAACTGATGCAGGATCTGCAGAAGAAGCTCGGTATGGCGATCATCATGGTAACCCATGATCTGGGTGTTATTGCAAGTATGTGTGATGAGATTATTGTCATGTACGGTGGCCGTGTCTGTGAGCGGGGCACAGCGGATGCCATTTTCTATCATCCGGCGCATGAGTACACCAAAGGACTGCTCCGCTCTATCCCAAAGGCGGACAATATGAACGAAAAACTCATCCCAATCGGCGGAACCCCGATCAACCTGCTCCAGATGCCGGAGGGCTGTGCGTTTTGTCCACGTTGTGAGTCGGCAATGAAGATCTGCTTAAAACAGCAGCCGGCGGAGTTTCGTGTGGGCGAAGACCATCTGGCGAGCTGCTGGATGAATGTAAAAGAAATTTATGAAGCACAGGAGGGCGGCAGCAATGAGCAGTGAAAAGAAAAACAATGATTATCTGCTGGAAGTAGAACATTTGAAGCAGTATTTTCCGGTGCATCAGGGTTTTAGCACCATTCCGCTGAAAGCAGTGGACGATATTTCCTTTGCCATCCGCCCGGGAGAAACACTTGGTCTGGTTGGTGAGTCCGGCTGTGGAAAGACAACAGTAGGCCGTACACTGCTTCGCCTGTATCAGCCGACGGCAGGTAAGATTACGTTTGACGGAAAAGTTCTCTTTGACAGTGGAGAACAGTATGATGAAAACGGAAAAATGATCGTTGATGCAAACGGAAAGCCGGTTATGGGCAAAAAAGTAGATGTCAATATGATGCCGTACCGCAAGGAAATGCAGATGGTATTCCAAGACCCGTATTCATCATTAAATCCACGTATGACGGTGGAAGATATTATCGGGGAACCTTTGGATGTGCATAAACTCTACAGAAATAGAAAAGAGCGTCGTGAAAAGATTCTCGATCTGATGGAGCTGGTCGGTCTGAATGCAGAGCATGCCATGCGTTATGCGCATGAGTTTTCCGGTGGACAGCGCCAGCGTATCGGAATTGCCCGTGCACTTGCGGTAAATCCGAAATTTATTGTCTGTGATGAGGCGGTATCTGCACTGGATGTTTCCATTCAGGCGCAGGTTGTCAATATGTTTGAGGAATTACAGGAAAAACTTGGAGTTGCCTATCTGTTTATTGCACATGATCTGCTGGTTGTACATCATATTTCCGACCGGATTGCAGTTATGTATCTGGGAAAGATGATGGAAATTGCGGATGCAGATGAGTTAAATGCAAATCCGATACATCCATATACACTGAGTCTGCTGTCCGCAGTTCCGATTCCGGATCCGGAGACAGCAAGAAAAAGTCATAGAATCGTGCTGGAGGGGGATGTTCCGAGTCCACTGAAAATGCCAACCGGATGTCCATTCCGTACAAGATGTAAGTATGCAACGGAAAAATGCGGTCAGGAGATGCCGCAGCTGACCGACAGGGGGAATGGTCATATGGTTGCATGCTGGAATAAATAAGGTTTTTTCCCGCAAGGGTGAAACATATAAATAATTTTCAGGAGGAACAATTATGAAGAAGAAACTTGTATCAATCATGCTGGTTGCTGCAATGGCTCTTAGCGTAGCTGCATGTGGTTCATCAAAAGGAAACTCTGCAAAGACGGACGGAACCGAAGCAATGGCTTCCAGTGTAAGTAAAACACCGGACAACCAGATAAGCATTAACCTTGCTTCCGAGCCACAATCCATCGATCCGGCACTGAACTCTGCCGTAGATGGTGGATGTATGATCGTGAATTCTTTCGCGGGTCTTTATACCTACGACAAGGACGGCAAGCTGATTCCGCAGCTGGCATCTGATATGCCGGAAGTATCCGATGATGAAACTGTTTATACGGTAAAGATGATAAAATCCCAGTGGAGCAACGGGGAAGAGGTAACAGCAAACGACTTCGTATACAGCTGGAACCGTGCTGCGGATGAAAAAACAGCAGCTGATTATGCGTATCTGTTTGATATTATTGCAAGAAATGATGACGGCTCACTTGCTGTAGAGGCAACTGATGATTATACGTTAAAAATTACACTGACCAATCCATGCCCGTATTTCAATGACCTGATGGCATTTCCTACTTATTTCCCGGTATACCAGAAGGATGTGGAAAAAGCGGATCCTGATGGAAAGAATCCGGGTAAGTGGTGTCAGGAGGCTGGCTTTGTATCAAACGGTGCTTATACATTAAAATCATGGAAGCACAACGAGAGCATGGTTTATGTAAAGAACCCGAAGTATTACGATGCAGACAATGTAACTATGGATGAGATCCACATCATGCTGAGTGCAGATGATACTGCAACCTATGCAGCATACAATAGTGGAGACCTTGACTTTGTAGATACCGTTCCAAACGATGAGATTTCAACATTAAATGGAAAGAACTCTGATTTCCATATCATTCCAAACCTTGGAACTTATTATGTTGGTTTTAACGTAAACGACCCGATTTTTGACGGAAAGACCGTAGAGCAGGCAGCATCTATGCGTAAAGCAATGAACCTGCTGATTGATCGTGAGTTTATCGTGGAGAATGTAGGACAGACCGGACAGATTGCCGCAGATTCTTTCGTACCGGCAGGTATGTCAGACGGTAACGGCGGAGTATTCAAGACCGATGATACAAGCTACTATGATGCAGACAAGACAGGTGCAGACCAGGTAGAGGAAGCAAAGAAGCTGCTGGAAAGTGCCGGTTATACATTTACGGATAACGGAGATGGTTCATACAAGTGTGATCCGGCAATTTCCATGACGTTCCTGACCAACGATGACAGTACGCATATTGCAGTTGGGGAGTCCCTGCAGCAGGATTTCGCACTGCTGGGGATCAATATGGAGATTAAGTCGGAAGACTGGAATGTATTTATTGAAGACCGTAAGTCCGGCAACTTTACCATCGCCCGCGAGGGATGGCTGGCAGATTACAACGACCCGATCAATATGTTAGAACTCTTTACAACGGATTCTGGTAACAACGATATGCAGCTTGGAAAGGGAGACAAGCCTTCCGATTCTGCACCGGACTGGACAGATTATAATAAGCTGATCAAAGAGATCCGTACAACTGCTGATTTCTCCAAACGTGTGGATCTGATGCATCAGGCAGAGGATATGCTGATGGATACCGGTGCAGTAATGCCGATTTACTACTACAATGATATTTATATGTTAAAGTCAAATATCAAGGGCATTTACTCTACCATCTATGGTATGAAGTACTTTATGTATGCAACAAAAGACAAATAAAATCATGTGTGCAATGTAATGAAAACGCCGAAAACTCCGGGAGATCTTCCTGGTGTTTTCGGCGTTTGTTTAATACAGATTCTTTTTTTCGTGTGACCATTTTTCAGGATGGTCTTCATACTGTGCATTGATCCAGTCGACCACCTGCTGTTTTCCTTCGTTGGAAAAAGGGGCGGTAAAATCCGTTTTCAGGGAATCGTCGGTCAGAGAAAAAATAAGTGGACCGGGCCAGACCCAGGCATGAAAAAAAGCGTCCCCTTCTTCGGGCGCTTCCCGTTTGATCAGAAAGCGCATACCATTGATCCATCCGGTGTAGCTTGTCTTTTTGTAATAATTTAAATTTAATACTTCATCAAAGGTTAGCATAGAATCTCCTGATTTCATTATTTTGTAATAATTGTAACACATTTCCATTAATTTTGGTATAATGTCAGTTAGAGTGTTTGAACGAAGGTGATAAAATATGTTTGGGAGAAATGATTTTATAGAAAATATAAAAGATGCACTGGCAGCGGCCGGTTGTGATATGGGGGCATTTCGCAGCTGGCAGAAACAGTATGACCGTCTGAAGAAAAAACAAAAAGAACAGAAAGAGCGTTACGAGCGCTGCCGGGAACAGACGAAGCGGGTGCAGGAAGATGCACAGCTGATGGAACAGATGCTTATTGCAGAACAGACTGCGGATCGGAAGGAGTTTGGCAGATTATTAAAAGACCTCCGGCAGATGCAGAACAATTTTGACCATGAATTTCTGGTGAGCAAGGAAGATCAGGAGTTTCACTCCACATATGATACGATCCTGCGTCTGGGAATGAAAGCATTAAATGCTTCGGATCAGAAACTTCTGCTGCAGAGTGAGATCGAAAATCTGCTTGCACTTTTAAAGGAGAATCTGGAAAAAGAGGAACCAAAGATAGAAGCCCTTACGTTTTATTATCAGTTGGGATCGGATCAGGAACTAGCACAGCTGCCACAGGCAGAAAAACTGGAAAAAATTACATATTTCTATGAACATGAGTTTCGGCAGCCGATTTTGCAGCTTTTGGAAAACGGGATTTCCCGTGCCGGACAGTTAAAAGATACTTATGAAGCAGCAACCGACCGGGCCAGCAGGAAAAAATATGAAATGCTGCAGGTTTTGTTTGACGGGCAGCCGGAACATATTTTAGAACAGTTAATGGAAGAATAAAGACACAGGTGAGGAGGATATCCATGGAACGCAGACCGATGCCGGGAGAAAAATACCGGCACTTTAAAAATAAATTGTATCAGGTGATTACCGTTGCAAAACATTCCGAGACAGGAGAAGAATTAGTGATCTATCAGGCATTGTATGGAGATTTCGGGGTGTATGCCAGACCACTTTCCATGTTTGTAAGTGAGGTGGATCATGTGAAGTATCCGCAGGTGAGCCAGAAATATCGTTTTGAGCGTGTGGATGAACCGATGCCGGAAGCAAAGCAGGAGCCGCCTGTTATGGAGCCGCCTGTTACGCAGCAGACAAAGACGATAGAAAATACCATAGAGCCGGACATGACACAAGCGGAAGTGGAACCAAAGCTTATGGAGTTTCTTGAAGCGGACAGTTTTGATCAAAAATATAATATTCTGACTTCCATGAGGGATGTCATCACAGATAGCATGATTGATACGATGGCGGTTGTGATGGATACCGTGATTCCGGAGGGAGATTTGGATAAGAGATATGACGATTTAAGGTATGTGATCCGGACCAGACAACAGTATGAATTTGCCAACCGGCTGCGCTGATTAGCGCAGTCCGTGCTGACTTAAATAACTGTTATGGTATTTTCCGGAATTGGTCACGTCTTCTCCGAACCAGTCCGGTGCGGTGAAGCGATCGGCTTCTTCTATGGAGTCAAATTCCACTTCTACGAGAGAAAGCGGAGCGAGATCTTTTTCAAAGATATCCAGTTCTGCAGTCAGATGATCGTTTAATGGAATCAGATAGCGGGTTTTTGCTATCAGAAGTCCGTCGATTTTTAAAAGCAGGTGTTCGTAGGCTTCTTTGGTGAGCGGTAGATTGTATTCTTCCCGCACCATAAGGCCTTCCCCTTTATAGGTGAGATAATAATCATCGTTGGAGCGGCGGATACGTACCACCGGTGCCGTACACAGGTATCCCTGTGCGATTTTTTTACTTTGATATTGTTCTAAGTGCTCAGGTAATGTTTTTACCAGATATTTTCGTTCGATTTCCATTTTATAGAATTCCTCATTTAAAATAAGTTAATAGTTTTTGTACAGCGATACTTTGTGGTTTTCCACTGTCTTCTACGAGTGTGATCTGACGTTCCGGGATTTCTTCTTCTAACAGAATCTCATACACTTCCCCGCGTTCTACAGCGGGTCTGGCAATTCCTTCCGGGCAGAAACCGATGCCGAGATTACTGCGCACCATAGGAAGAATCTGGTCTGTCGTGGCAACTTCCATATCCGGAGAAAAACGCATATGGTTTTCATAGAAAAAGCGGATATACAGATCACTTGTTCCAGTGCCGGAAATCAGAGAAACAAAGGAATAATCTTCGAGTTCTTTCAGAGAACGCTTCCGGCTGGCGATTGCTTTGTAAGCACTGCCTCCGATGAGGATATCATGATAGCTGCGCAGTGCGGTTTTACGCAAAGGTTTTCGGATTTCTAAAGGAGAAGTGACCATGGCGATATCAACCAGACCTTTTTCTAAGGCATCGATAGCCTGTGGGGTGGAATGATTGGAAATTTTCAGGCGCACATGTGGATAATCTTTGTGAAATTCCTGGATTTTATCCAAAAGATACAGACGCATGGCTGTTTCACTGATTCCGACGGTGATCTGTCCGCTTTCAAGGCTCTTGTTTTTGATAATTTCTTTTTCTCCATAGGTGAGCTGTTCAATTGCAATGGCAACGTGACGGAACAGGTGCTCGCCCTCGGTTGTCAGCTGAATCCCTTTGTGGGAACGGATCAGCAGTTTGCAGTCAAGCTCATTTTCCAGAATATTCATACAGCGGGTGATGTTGGGCTGGTTACTTCCGAGCATTTCTGCCGCGTTGGAAAAGCTTTTATAACGGGCAACATAATAGAAAATGCGGTAATAATCTAAAGTCATGATATTCCCTCCTCATAAACTATCGAAAGTATAATACAAAAATGGCAGGTGAGTCAAATGGAAATCCTCCGATTGTGTGCTTGTCGTTTTTGTAAGAAATTGCTACAATAGATCATAGCAATTACCGAAAAGGAGAATGATAAATATGAGCAGACTTGGAATTTTTATTGCAGACGGATGTGAAGAAGTAGAAGCACTGACGGTTGTGGATATTGTGCGCCGTGCAAAACTTGAAATTGACATGATTTCCATCAACGGAACAAAGCAGGTGACCAGTTCCCGCAATGTGACATTTATGACAGACACGACAAAAGAGGAGGCTGACTTTTCCGCGTATGACGGGATCATTCTGCCGGGCGGTATGCCGGGAACGGTTCATCTGGGAGAAGATGATACGGTCAGTCAGGTGATCCGTGAGTTTGCAAAAGAAGGAAAACTTGTTGCGGCAATCTGCGCAGCACCGAGTGTGCTGGGACAGGCCGGAATTTTAAATGGGAAGAAAGCTGCGTGTCATCCGGGATTTGAAGAAAAACTGACCGGAGCAGAAGTATTCTTTTCCCCGGTAGTATGTGATGGAAATGTGATTACAAGCCGCGGCATGGGAACTGCCGTACCGTTTGGTCTTGCAGTTGCCCGTTATTTTACCGATGATGCAACCATAGAACATGTAAAAGCCGGACTTGTATACGCATAAACAGGTTCCAGAAATTGTCAGCTTTTTGTTCTCATAATTCCTCTGGTTCTGGTCACACTATACTCAGGCACATGAGAACAGCAAGTTGACCCCAAAAGCCGACCTGCCTTCTTGTGTGCAGGCCGGCTTTTTTTATGCAGGCATATAAAATACAGGAGGTGAAGAACTATGGCAGGTAACAACAATTCATCAAGCGGTACAAACCGTATGGCAGTACCGGAGGCAAAGGACGCAATGAAGCGTTTTAAGGAAGAGGTTGCAAGCGAGCTTGGAGTACCTTTAAAAGATGGATACAATGGGGATCTGACTTCCAAACAGGCAGGTTCTATTGGTGGAGAAATGGTCAAGAAGATGATCATGAAGCAGGAAGAACAGATGAAATAAGGACTTTCTGCCGGAAAACAAAACAGCGTATGGCTTTTTACAGGCCATACGCTGTTTTTATTATAGGAAATAAAAAAACACTTGGCAAATATGTATTTCGTATGCTATAATGCTTAAATGACTGTGGTGGTCGTAGTATGCCTGTTTGTACCATCACGGAAAAATAGATCGTACATGGAATTGATATATATAAGGAGGAAACAATTAAGATGAGTGTACAGGTTGAAAATTTAGAGAAGAATATGGCGAAACTTACCATCGAGGTTTCAGCAGAGGATCTGGAGAAAGCACTTGAGTCAGCTTACCAGAAGCAGAAGAAGCAGATCAGTGTTCCGGGATTCCGTAAAGGAAAAGTTCCGAGAGCCATGATCGAGAAGATGTATGGAGTTGACGTATTCTATGAGGATGCAGCAAACGCTCTGATGCAGCAGAATTATGCAGCAGCTGTTGACGAAAGCGGAATTGATATTGTGTCACGTCCGACCGTTGACGTTGTACAGATTGAAAAGGGCAAGCCTTTTATTTTCACAGCTGAAGTTGCTGTAAAGCCTGAAGTTACACTTGGCAAATACATGGGAGTGACCGTTACAAAGATCGATACTTCTGTATCCGATGAAGAAGTAGACGAAGCTCTGGAAAAAGAACGCAATAACAATGCAAGAACCATCAATGTAACAGACAGACCGGTTGCACAGGGAGATACCGCTGTGATCGATTTTGAAGGATTTGTAGACGGTGTTGCATTTGAGGGCGGTAAGGGAGAAAATCATTCATTAGAGATCGGTTCCCACACCTTTATTGATACATTTGAGGATCAGCTGGTTGGAAAGAATGTTGGCGATGAAGTAGATGTAAATGTTACTTTCCCGGAGCAGTATCAGGCTGCTGATCTGGCAGGAAAGCCGGCTACATTCAAGGTTAAGATCAACGAGATCAAAGCAAAGGAACTTCCAGAGCTTGATGATGAGTTCGCAAAGGATGTATCTGAGTTTGATACATTAGCTGAGTACAAGGAAAGCTTAAAGAAAGACTTGGAGAAGAAGAAACAGGATGAAGCAAAGCGTACAAAGGAAGACGAAGCCATCCAGAAGATCATTGACAAGTCAAAGATGGAGATTCCGGAGGCAATGATCGATACACAGTGTGAGACAATGATCGAGGAATTCGCTCAGAGAATCGCACAGAGCGGTCTTTCCATGGATCAGTACTTACAGTTCTCCGGTCTTACCGTAGACGGATTAAAGGAGCAGGTTCGTCCGGAAGCTCTTACCCGTATCCAGAGCAGTCTCGTATTAGAGCAGATCGCTAAGGAAGAAAACATCGAAGTATCTGATGCAGATGTAGATGCAGAGATCGAGAAGATGGCAAAGAATTACGGTATGGAAGCTGATAAGCTCAAAGAGTACATGGGCGAAGGCGAGAAAGAATCCATGAAGAGAGAACTTGCCATCACAAAGGCAGTTGAACTGATCATGGACAACATCAAAGAAAGAGCAAAGGCTAAGACAAAGAAAGAAAAAGAAGCTGAGACAGCAGAGGCTTAATATCGAAAACTACGACAGAGAAGGACTGGTCTGGGAGAATACCAGACTGGTCTTTTGTTCATTGAGGTGCATCGCAGGATGCATGTAATAAATACAGGAGGCGATTTTTCTATGAGTTTAGTACCTTATGTCATTGAACAGACCAGCAGGGGCGAGAGAAATTATGATATTTATTCCCGTCTGTTAAAAGACAGAATTATCTTTTTAGGGGAAGAAGTAAATGAGACAACTGCAAGTCTGGTTGTTGCACAGCTTCTGTTTCTGGAATCCGAAGATCCAAACAAAGATATTCAGTTATATATCAATTCTCCGGGTGGAATGGTTACTGCAGGTATGGCGATTTATGATACCATGCAGTATATCAAATGTGATGTATCAACCATCTGTATCGGGCTTGCAGCCAGCATGGGTGCATTTCTTCTGGCAGGTGGTACAAAGGGAAAACGTTTTGCACTCCCTAATTCAGAAATCATGATTCATCAGCCTTCCGGTGGTGCAAAAGGACAGGCAACAGAGATTCAGATTGCGGCAGAGAATATTTTAAAGACAAAGAAACGTTTGAATGAAATTCTTGCTGCAAACACCGGTAAGCCATATGAGACAATTGCAGCAGATACGGAACGTGACAATTATATGTCCGCGCAGGAAGCTGCAGATTACGGCTTGATCGATGGAGTGATCACGAATAGATAGTTATGTGGAAACCTCCGGTCATTGCCGGAGGTATTTTTCATTTATAGGAGTAAATAAATTATGGCAGGAAAGAATGATGGCAAAATCCGCTGCTCTTTTTGCGGAAAAACACAGGATCAGGTCGGAAGAATGATTTCAGGTCCAAATGGTGCATTTATCTGTGATGAGTGTGTAGATATCTGCGCAGAGATCATTGAGGAAGAGAATCTGGAAGAAAAAGCTCCGGCTTCTGCAAAGGAAGAAATCAATCTGATTAAACCGGAAGAAATGAAAGCGTTTCTGGACGATTATGTAATCGGGCAGGATCAGGCAAAAAAGGTACTTTCGGTTGCGGTATACAATCATTATAAGAGAGTGCTTGCAGATCAGGAAAATGATGTGGAACTTCAGAAAAGCAATATTCTGATGCTGGGACCGACCGGTTCCGGAAAGACGCTTCTGGCGCAGACACTTGCCCGTGTACTTAATGTACCGTTTGCAATTGCAGATGCCACGACACTGACAGAGGCCGGTTATGTGGGAGAGGATGTAGAGAACATTCTTTTGAAGCTGATTCAGGCTGCAGATTATGATGTGGAGCGTGCACAGCACGGCATTATCTATATTGACGAGATCGATAAGATCACAAAGAAATCGGAGAATGTATCCATCACGAGAGACGTATCCGGAGAGGGTGTTCAGCAGGCATTACTTAAGATTCTGGAAGGAACGGTTGCATCAGTTCCGCCACAGGGAGGACGTAAACATCCGCAGCAGGAACTGATTCCGATTGATACGACAAATATTCTGTTTATTTGCGGCGGAGCATTTGATGGTCTGGAGAAAATTGTAGAGGCACGTATGGACGCTTCTGCGATCGGATTTAATGCAGAGGTGAAGTCAAAGTCTGACATCAATGTGGGGGATGCATTTAAGCGTGCACTGCCACAGGATTTTGTGAAGTTTGGACTGATTCCGGAGTTTATCGGACGTGTGCCGATTACTGTATCTTTAGATTCGCTGGATCGCGACGCATTGATCCGTATTTTAAAAGAGCCAAAGAATTCTCTGATCAAACAGTATACCAGACTTCTGGAACTGGATGGGGTAGGATTGGAATTTGAGGACAGCGCAATCGAAGCAATTGCAGATAAGGCATTAGAGCGCAAAACCGGAGCGCGTGGACTGCGTGCCATCATGGAAGCGGTAATGCTGGATCTGATGTATCGTGTCCCATCGGATGATTCCATCAGCAAGTGTGTGGTAGATAAAAAGATGGTGGAAAACAATCTTGCTTTAGATGGAGAAGAGATTCTTGGAATTGAGCAGGACCCGAAGAAAGAAGTAAAAGAAGAACTTGCTTCATAAAAAGACCGGATGCGTCTGGAAATATAGGAGCAGATACAAGTGGAAGATAAAATATTGACAATTCCGGCGGTGGCACTGCGGGGAATGACGATTTTGCCGGGCATGGTGGCTCATTTTGATATCAGCAGGGACAAATCCCTGCGTGCTGTCGAGGAAGCCATGAAAGGAGACCAGAAGCTTTTTATCGTCACACAAAAAGATACAGAGAAAGAAGATCCTCAGGGAGAAGATCTGTATGAAGTGGGGCTTCTGGCTGTGGTTCGTCAGGTCGTAAAATTACAGAAAAATATTATGCGTGTACTGATCGAAGGAATCGGGCGCGCAGAGACATATGAATATACGCAGACAGACGATTATATGCAAGCGCGTGTGATCGTGTATGATCAGGAAGACGATGAACAGCTTCCGGAGCAGGCAAAGTCTGCAATGCTTTTGAGTGTGCAGGAAACGTTTGCAAAATATGCAAGAGTACATGGCAAAATCGGGCAGGATGTGATGCGCCAGGTTCAGGAAGAGACGGATCTTTTAAAACTTCTTGATTATGTGGGAAACAGCCTTGTAATCAGTTATAAAAAGAAACAGAAACTGTTAGAGGCTGTCACGCTGACAGCACGTTATGAGGCGGTGCTTTCTTCTTTGCTGCAGGAGACAGAGATTCTGGCTTTAAAGCGTGATTTCCAGAAAAAAGTGCAGGAACATGTGGATAAAAACCAGAAAGATTACCTGCTTCGGGAGCAGATGCAGGTAATCCGGGAAGAGCTGGGAGAATCCAATACAGAAACCGATGCACAGGAGTATGAAAAGAAACTGCAGGAACTTCAGGCTTCCGGGGAAGTGAAAGCAAGAATTCATAAGGAGATTGAGCGTTTTCAGGGAATTTCAGGAAATTCATCCGAGAGTACGGTAAGCCGTGGTTATATCGAAACCTTACTGGAACTTCCGTGGGATGCAGTATCGGAGGATAACAAAGACTTAAAGCATGCGCAGAAGATCCTGGATGAGGATCATTACGGTCTCGAAAAGGTAAAGGAACGTATTCTGGAATTTCTTGCAGTCCGTAATCTGACCGGAAAGGGAGAGAGCCCGATTATTTGTCTGGTGGGGCCTCCGGGAACTGGAAAAACCAGCATTGCGCGTTCGATTGCCCGTGCGCTGGATAAAAAATATGTTCGTATTTCACTCGGAGGTGTGCGGGATGAAGCGGAGATCCGCGGACACCGCAGAACCTATGTGGGAGCAATGCCGGGAAGAATCGTCAATGGACTGCGGATGGCGGGAGTCAAAAATCCACTGATGCTGCTGGATGAAATTGACAAGATGAGCAGCGATTATAAGGGAGATACAGCTTCTGCCATGCTGGAAGTGCTTGACTCGGAACAGAATCATAAATTCCGGGATCACTATGTAGAGCTTCCGGTGGATCTGTCCGAGGTACTGTTTATTGCAAGTGCCAATTCCATGCAGGATATTCCGGGACCGCTTCTGGATCGTATGGAAATTATAGAGGTCAGCAGTTATACGGAAAACGAAAAGTTCCATATTGCAAAGGATCATCTGCTGGCGAAACAGTTTGAAAAAAACGGAGTTGCAGATGGCAAACTAAAGATTACGGACAAAGCGCTGCGAATGGTGATTTCTTCTTATACCAGAGAAGCAGGTGTACGTTCTCTCGAACGGCAGATCGGAGAAATCTGCCGCAAAGCAGCCCGCAGAATCTACGAGGGCGATGAGAAAATGATTCGTGTAACCGGCACAAATCTGGAAGATTTTCTCGGAAAACCGAAATATCGTCCGGAGAAGAAAAACAAAAAGAATGAAGTAGGCATTGTGCGCGGTCTGGCATGGACAAGTGTGGGTGGTGTAACTTTAGAGATTGAGGTGAATCTGATGCCGGGCAAGGGCAGTGTGGTGTTGACGGGAAAACTCGGAGACGTCATGAAAGAGTCTGCACAGACCGGAATCAGTTATATTCGGTCCATCAGTGAAGATTACCATATTGATCCGGAATTTTTCCAGAAACATGACATCCATATCCATGTTCCGGAAGGTGCGGTTCCAAAAGACGGACCGTCTGCCGGAATTACCATGGCAACCGCAATTCTTTCTGCGGTCACCGGGAAGCCGGTACGGGCAGATGTTGCCATGACAGGGGAAATTACACTGCGCGGACGTGTACTTCCGATTGGCGGATTAAAAGAGAAATTGCTTGCGGCAAAGAATGCCGGAATGAAGACGGTCTGTATTCCAAAAGAGAATGAACAGGATCTTGCCGAAATTTCGGAAGAGATCGTTGGAGATATGGAGATCATACCGGTAGAACATATGGATCAGGTAATTAAGGCTGCATTTGTATAATGCAGCCCAAATTCTTTTTGCAGGAGAATAAATATGATTATCAAAAATGTGAATTTGGAGACAGTTTGTGGAATTACAAGTGCGATTCCGGACAACCTATTGGATGAAGTGGCTTTTGCCGGAAAATCCAATGTGGGAAAGTCATCGCTGATCAATGCGCTGATGAACCGGAAATCGCTTGCGCGTACTTCTTCCCAGCCGGGAAAAACGCAGACCATAAATTTTTACAATGTCAATGAGGCAATGTATCTGGTGGACTTGCCGGGATACGGATACGCAAATGCAAATATTGAGATTAAGGCGAAATGGGGACAGATGATCGAAAATTATCTGCATACATCCAAACGGCTGAAAGCAGTTTTTCTTCTGATTGATATTCGTCATGAACCGTCGGAAAATGATCAGATGATGTATGAGTGGATGGTTCATCAGGGATTTGCGCCAATCATCATTGCAACAAAATCGGACAAATTAAAAAAGATGCAAATCCTGCAACATGTGCAAATGATAAAGGATATCCTGCAAGTAGAGCCGGGAACGATCGTTATTCCGTTTTCTGCGGAGTCAAAACAGGGCCGGGAAGAAATCTGGCAGATTGTAGAATCCGTTATTGAACTTCCGCAAGGGTACATCGAGGCGGAAAATGCCAAAAGAGAGGCAAAACAAAAGCAGCCGGCACCGCAGGAACCGAAGAAAAAAGAGCGCTGGAAAAAGACAGACCGCCCGGTAGCCAAAAAGACACTTCGAAAAGAACAGAAAAAGAAAGTGAAAAAAAAGTAGAATGAAGAAAAAGTATTTGTATACTGTAATCATGCTTTTTGCCATTCTGGTGGCAGGAATGGGACTGACCGGATGGTACGTCAGCCAGACACAGGAACAGACGGATGGACAGGAACTGACGGTTGTGACTTCCTTTTATCCAATGTATATTGCGGCTGAGAATGTAATCGGAGATGCAGACGGAGTGCGTCTGGAAAATTTAAGTGAGCCGCAGACCGGCTGCCTGCATGATTTTCAGCTGACACCGGAAGATATGAAGTTACTTAGTACGGCGGATGTGTTTATCATCAATGGTGGTGGAATTGAAAGCTTTATGAAGGAAGTTGCAGAGGCTTACCCGAATCTGAAAATTATAGAAGCCTGTGAGAATATTTCTTTGCTCTCCGGGGAGGAGGACGATACACATCATCATGAGGGGGAAACAGAAGAAGAACATGCCCATGGGGATGTCAATGCCCACGCATGGATGAGCGTTTCTGCTTATGAGACACAGGTACAGACGATTGCCGATGGATTATCTGGAGCAGATCCGGAAAGAAGCAGTGCCTATCAGAATGGAGCAAAGGCATATCTGGAAAAACTGGACGGACTGAAAAAACGTCAGGAGAAATTAAAACAGGAAATTTCCGGTCAGTCGGTGATTCTGTTTCATGAAGCATATGCCTATGTCGCTGAGGACTATGGACTGCAGGTAAACTATCTGCTGGATCTCGATGAGGAACGGCAGGTCAGCGCAGGAGAAGTATCGGATGTGCTTTCTGCTGTCCGCAAGGGGCATGTAAAATACATTCTTGCAGAAGAACTGTATGGAAAGAGTATGGGAGATACGATCCGGAAAGAGTCCGATGCAAAGGTATTATATCTGGACCCGCTGAATCGCGGAACTTACGAAAAAGACAGTTATATTAACGGTATGAAAAAAAACATGGAGATACTTGAGGAGGCATTTTATGCGAAAGATCATTAGTCCGTGTGGATTTCACTGCATCAAGGTGAACCATCTGGGGGTGTGGTTCAGTGAGCAGGAAATCTTAAAAGATGTGAATCTTCATATGCACTGTGGATCGCTGAATGCGATTATCGGAAAAAACGGTGCCGGAAAATCGACATTGATCCGTGCCATGCTGGGGGACATCCCGCATACGGGAGATATTGAGTTTCGGGATACCAAAGACGGACGGATGCAGAATTTAAAAATCGGATATGTCCCGCAATCGATTAACATCGAAAAAAATACACCGGTCAGTGTCTATGACCTGCTGGCAAGCTATGAGTCGAGATATCCGGTGTTTCTGCCGAAAAACCGGAAATTATATGAAAAGATCAAAGCGCATCTGCGCATTTTTGAGGCAGAAGAACTGATCGACAAACAGGTTTGTAATCTGTCCGGAGGACAGCTGCAGAGAGTGCTTCTTGCACTGGCGGTGATGGATGAGCCGAATCTGCTGCTTTTGGATGAGCCGGTATCCGGAATTGACCAGAATGGCATGGAACTTTTTTTTAAAACGATGGATTATCTGAAAAAACATTATGACCTTGCGATTATTCTGATCTCACATGATCTGGATTACGTGGCAAGATATGCGGATCATGTAGTGCTTCTGGACAAGACGGTCCTCAGGCAGGGAACGGTAAAAGAAGTATACGAAAGTTCCGAATTTGAACGGATTTTTTCTGCGGGAAAAGAAGAAACATGGATAAAGGAGGATGAGACAAATGATTGATTGGACCTCCTGGATGGATTATGGTTTTATGAAGATGGCATTGGCCGCAATACTGATCATTACACCACTGTTTGGGCTGATGGGAACCATGATTGTCAATAAAAAAATGGCATATTTTTCGGATGCCCTGGGGCATTCCGCACTGACGGGAATTGCTGTAGGAGTGGTATGCGGAATTCCGGATACGAATATTTCCATGGTGATTTTTGCAGTTGTATTCGCGCTGCTGTTAAACAAAATCGGAAGCAGAAGTACCGTATCAACCGATACGATTATTTCGGTTTTTTCCTCCTGTTCGGTTGCGATTGGTCTGGCAATCCTGTCAAAAGGCGGAAATTTCAGTAAATATTCGAGTCTTTTAGTCGGGGATGTTCTGAGCATTACCAAAAAGGAAATCGGGTATCTTGTTATTATTTTTATCGTTACGATTTTGTTCTGGATCACCTGTTTTAACTGGCTGAATGCCATCTGTATTCACCGGGCACTGGCAAAGAGCAAGCGGATTCCGGTACAACTGATGGATTATGTTTTTGCGGTACTTGTAGCACTGATTGTCATGCTTTCCATCAAGTGGGTAGGTATTCTGATCATCAATGCATTGCTGATCCTTCCGGCGGCATCGAGCAGAAATCTGTCGGTAAACATGCGGGAATACCATGTCTTTTCGATAATTTTTTCCGTTTTCTCGGGCGTCATGGGACTGATTTTGTCTTATTACACGAACGTTGCAACCGGCCCAATGATTGTAATTATCGCATCTGTGATCTATTTTGTGACTTATTTTTTCGGAAGAAAGTGGAAAGAATAACAGGGAGAATAGGATTTGACCGATTGTATTTTTTGTAGTACAATCGGTGTATACAAAATACTGAGGAAATACAAATGGATGAAATAACACTCAAAGCACTTGCAAAAATAAATCTGGGACTGGATGTGGTCCGGCGCAGGGAAGATGGATATCATGAAGTGCGCATGATCATGCAGACCATTCATCTGTACGATCTTCTGGAGATTCAAAAGATCCGGGAGCCGGAGATACAGATTGTTTCCAACCTCTCTTTTTTGCCGGTAAATGAAAATAATCTGGTCTATAAAGCGGCACGGCTGTTACAGGAAGAGTTTGCGCTTACAGATGGAATTTCCGTAAAACTGACAAAGAGAATTCCGGTAGCGGCGGGGATGGCAGGAGGAAGCACGGATGCCGCCGCCATGCTGTATGCGATGAATCAGTTGTATGATCTGGGATTGTCCCGCAGGGAACTGATGAAGCGTGGGGTACAGATCGGGGCAGATGTTCCTTACTGTCTTATGCGTGGAACGGCACTAGCAGAAGGAATCGGGGAAAAATTGACGCAGCTTCCGCCGATGATCAAATGTCCGGTGCTGATTGCAAAACCATCCATTTCTGTATCGACCAGATTTGTATATCAGAACCTGAAGCTGGATGAACAGACGAACCATCCGGATATTGATGCACTGATGAAAGATATCCGGGAGAAAGATTTTGACGGTGTCTGTGCACATATGGGAAATGTACTGGAATCGGTTACGATACCAAACTATCCGGTAATTGCAGAGATCAAACAGCAGATGATGCGTTCGGGTGCCAAAGCTTCCATGATGAGCGGAAGCGGTCCTACCGTATTCGGTCTTTTTGAAGATGGAGAAACGGCAAAGCGTGCGCTGCGGGAAATGAAACGCTCCGGTCTTGCAAAACAGGTATATCTGACCACGATCTACAACAACAGGAGAAAGTAATAATTCACACAAACAGAAATGGAGACGATAACATGACAGATGATCTGACGCTCAATATGGACGCATATCTGCCACTGAGAGATGTTGTATTTAATACGTTAAGAGAGGCAATTTTAAAAGGAGATCTCAAACCGGGAGAGCGGCTTATGGAGTTACAGCTGGCAGCAAAGCTTGGGGTGAGCCGTACACCGATCCGTGAAGCCATCCGTATGCTCGAGCAGGAGGGACTTGCTGTAACCATGCCACGCAAAGGGGCAGAGGTTGCAAAGATGACGCTCAAAGATATGGAAGATGTTCTGGAAATCCGGGAGGCACTGGATGAACTTGCCGTAAAGATTGCATGTGATAAGATTTCGGAGAAAGAGCTGCAAAAACTTTTAGAAGTCAAAGATCAGTTTGAAAACAGTACAAAGACCGGAGATGTGAAAATGATTGCCGAGATGGATGTAAAATTCCACGATGTTATTTTTGAATCAACGGGAAATCCGAAACTCGTGACGTTATTGAACAATCTGCGGGAGCAGATCTACCGATACCGTGTGGAATATATCAAAAATCCGGACAATTATCCGGTATTGATCGCAGAACATAATGCGATTGCGGAGGGCTTGAAAAACAGGGATAAAGAAGCGGCAACGCTTGCCATGCACAAGCATGTAAAAAACCAGGCAGTGGCAGTAAAAAGTGTAATCCAGTGTCAGGATGAAGCAGAAAATGAATAGTTTATGTAACAGATGGAAATAGTAAGGACAGATACCTTTTGGTGTCTGTCTTTTTTTAGGTATACAGGCACCTTATGGGATGAAAAGAGATAGGAATGTAAAAATGGAGCATACAAAAATTTCGACCGATATTGAGCAGAATATAAAACAGTTTCAACAGCTGTTTGCAGACAGTGCAGATATTAAAATGAAGGAAATGCGTCTGGGAAAAGGGAAAAAAAGACGCTGTTTTCTGGCATATATTGAGGTGGCAGTCAGCAATATGCTGCTGGAAACGACGGCTTTGGGGAGACTGCTGGCGGCATTATCGGAGCTGCCGGACAGAGACTTAAATCAGGTACTCAATGAGAATGCGATGGGGATTTCAGATGTGACACCGTACGATACCATAGAGGATGCAGCACAGGGGATGCTCACGGGGGATGCAATCCTTTTTGTGGATGGATACGGACATGCGTTAAAGATTGCCGACAAAGGATATCCCGGTATGGGGGTGCAGGAGCCGGATTCGGAAAAAGTAATCCGCGGTTCGAAGGAGGGATTTACCGATTCCATCAAAACCAACACGGCTCTTATCCGTAAGCGTGTGCGATCAACACGGGTTAAAGTAGAAGAAGTACAGGAGGGGGTGCGTTCGCACACGGCAATTGACCTGGTGTATATGGCAGATCTGAAATATGAATCCGTGCTGCGGCAGATCCGGGAAAAAATTACAGAATATGAGATTGACGGGGTCATGGACAGCGGAATCTTAGAGCAGCTGGCGGAAAAGAAATGGTATTCACCGTTTCCACAGTTTCAGACGACACAGCGACCGGACCGGGCAGCACTTGCGGTGCTGGAGGGAAGGATCGTATTGTTATGCGACAATTCTCCGGTCGCTCTCATTCTGCCGACAGACCTGAATTCTTTTCTGAAGACGAGTGATGACTATTATAATCGGTTTGGTGTGGCAACGTTTGCACGGATCTTGCGTTACATGGCAGCTTTTTTTGCCATGACACTCCCCGGACTGTATCTGGCGGTGACAAATTTTCACACACAGATTCTGCCGACACCGCTTTTGTTATCCTTCTGGGAGGCACGGATCGGTGTGCCTTTTCCGGCGGCACTGGAGGTCATTCTCATGGAGATTTCTTTTGAACTGTTGCGGGAGGCGGGGGTCCGGCTGCCGGGGGCAATGGGAAATACGATCGGAATTGTCGGAGGTCTGATTATCGGGCAGGCAGCTGTGGATGCCAACCTTGTCAGTCCGATTGTGGTGATCGTGGTTGCGTTTACCGCGCTTTGTTCCTTTTCCATTCCGAATGAAGAATTTGCTTTTTCATTCCGGATATTGAAATTTTATGTGATTGTCCTGTCCGCATGGCTTGGATTTTTCGGATTTTTGATTGCACTGCTTACGGTGTTCATCCATCTGTCGCGACTGGAAAGCTTTGGGATTCCGTATCTCATGCCGTTTGTGGGGGCAGATGTCAATGATTATCATGATGAACGCGACAGTATCTGGCGTGCACCACTGAAAAAAATGGTGCGAAGACCCATTTATGCAAAACGCGGGGAGCGGATACGTCTGCGGAAAAAATAGGCTGAGTAAACAGTAACGGAGGAACGATATGTTTTCAAATAATAACCGGATATCAACGCGGCAGGTGTTCCGGCTGTTTGTGTTCGATTTTGTAGGGGAAAGTACGCTGATTCTGCCCTCACAGCTGGCAGCATTTGCGGGAAATGACGGTCTGGCATCCATTGTGCTGGGAGGTATCATGGGAAGCCTGTATCTGTGGTATCTTGCATATGTTTTAAAAAAGATGGAAACGGATCTGGTCACTTATATGGAACGGATTCTGCCGGCATGGATGAAAAAAATTTTTCTGGTGTTACTGCTGGTCTATTTTACCGGTATGGCAGGATACGGGGCATATATCTTTTCGGACGTGATACAAAAGGGGCTGATTGCAGGGGAGTCGTTTCCCCTGATTCTGATTCTGGTATTGCTGATGGCAGGATATGCCGTGTGTGGCGGGATTGAAAGCCGTGCACGGGTGTATGAGATTTTGTTTGTCGTTTTGTTTGTACTTCTTGCAGGAATGCTTTTGATTGCGGCGGGGGATCTGGAGATGGAATATCTGTATGGCTTTTTTCAGGCAGATACCGGGTCGGTGATGAAAGGAAGTCTGGCAGTCTTTTTTTGTCTGATGCCATTGTTTCTGCTTGCATTTTTTCCCTCCTATGTGCAGAAAGCAAAATGGGGGAAGCTGGTGCATGCCGTGCATGCGGCAATGTGGTTTGCCATAGGTGTTCTTGCGGTTTTGTATGTGATCCTGCTGGGCAGTTTTGGAAGCCGTTCCCTAACGACCATGAAATATCCGGCAATTACGCTGATGAGCAGTATCCATCTGAGGGGAAGTTTTTTGAAGCGGCTGGATGCCTTTATGATCGCCATCTGGTTTTTTACGCTGTTTGCACTTGTGACTGTGTTTTTGTTTTATGCACAGGAACTGGTACAGAAACTGCGGAAAAAAGATACGCATAAAAAATGGTATCTCTGTGGGGTGATGGCTGCCGTTTTCGGGGTGGCAGAAATGCTCCACCAAAGCAGCCATGGGGAATGGTTCCGGGATTATCTGCTGTATATCGGAATCCCGTTGTTTTTGTTCCTGCCATTGTTTGTACTTTTGTGGGGAAAGGGGAAAAAACGGCATGAAGGGTAAAATAAAAAAATATGTTGCACTGGTATTGTCTGTGCAGCAACTGCTTTGCGGATGCAGCGCCACAGAACTCGAAGACCGCTGTTTTCCAATGATGGCGGTTGTGGACGAAAAGGATGGACAGATTTCTTTTGGTTATGGATTTCCCAAGCTGAGCCAGAAGGATAATACGGATCTGGAAGAGGCGCGTGTAAATATCGCGCCTGTCACGGGAAAGACGATGGAAAGCTGTGTGCAGACCTATGATAGCCGGCTGGAAAAACTGGCAGACTGCAATCATATGAAAGTGCTTGTCTTCGGGGAAAATCTGATGGAGGATACCGGACGGTATGCGGATGTTCTTTCTTATCTGAAACAAACCGGACTTTTCCCAAGAAACATCTATGTATGTGTGGCGGAAGATCCATTGGCATTGTTTGAGACAGAAGAAGATCTGCCACAGGATCTGGGAAGTTATCTGGAACAGTATCTGCAGAATCAGGAATCAGCGGGATCAGGAAAACTGTTTAAGCTTGGCAGGCTGCTGGACGAGAAGGAAAACCATATCCTGCAGATTATGCTGCCATATCTGGAAACAGAAGACCATATCATCTTCTGGAAAACCATGTACCGGGTACCGGATGACAGGTTTTTGTATAAACAGGAAAAATAATGGAAATGCTCTTACTATCAGAGGAAAGAGAGTGTGGGAAAATGAAAAAGAAAAAAATCATGTTTATCATTTTATGTATGTTAACGGTTCTTGCTGCGGGAACTGCGCACGCAACAGAAAAGGAAAGGGTGGACCCACTGCAGCCGGCAATTGCAGAAAAAATACTGCGGTTTCATGTACTGGCAAACAGTGATGCCAAGGACGACCAGAATGTGAAACTAAAGGTCCGGGATGCGGTGGGGCATATGCTTGGGCAAAAACTAAAAAAGGTAACAGACCGGGCGCAAACCGAAAAAATTGTGCAGGACCATATGGACGAAATTATAGAAACAGCGGAAAAAACGCTGCGCAAAAGCGGCTATACATACGGTGCCAGCGCAAGGCTTGCCAATGTGGATTTCCCTGTGAAAACGTATGGGGATTATACGTTTCCGGCAGGTAAATACCGTGCATTGCAGATTACACTGGGAAAAGGAGAAGGACATAACTGGTGGTGTGTGCTGTATCCGAACATGTGTTTTCAGGGATCAGTATATGAGGTTGTGGATGAATCTTCCGGCGAGGAGCTGCGTGAAGTTTTGACGCAGGAAGAATATGCAGATGTGTTTGATTCGGGAAAAATGCAGATCCGGTGGAAATTCCTTGATTATTTTCGCTAAACTCGTTATGATAATGGGGCGCACCAATGTGCGTTAAGATATCAAGGAAAAGAAGGAACTGGCTATGACAAAAGACGTATTATTGTCCATCAAGGGATTGCAGATCGGGGAAAACGAACAGAATGACACGATAGAAGTGATCTCCCCGGGAGATTATTATTTTCGGAATGGCAGGCACTTTTTTATGTACGAGGAGGTCATGGAAGGTCAGAAAGAATCGACCAGGAACATGATTAAAGTGCGTGATAATTATATGGAACTGACGAAAAAGGGAGCCGTCAACGTTCATATGATTTTTGAAAAAAACAAAAAAAATATTACATATTATAATACCCCATACGGCAGCCTGCTGGTGGGGATTGATGCCTACCGTGTGGATGTGCGGGAGAAAGAAAATGAGATTACGGTTGAGGTTGAATATGCACTGGAGATAAACAATGAGCATCTGGCAGACTGCCATATCCGGATTCTGGCAAATCCGAAACAGAACCCGGAATTTAAACTTGTCAAATAAACAGATAATGGTAATTAAAACAGAAAAAATAAACGAAAATATACGAAAAAGCTGTGGAATATTGTGAAAAATGCCGATTTGTGGTAAAATACAAAAAATGATAACAGAGGAGGAATCATTATGAATACGGAACACAGGCAGCAGAAAATTTCTTTCTGGCATTCTATGAAAACGCAGTTTATTGCGGTAGTGATTCTTGTGGCGGCAGTGATTGTAATATTGTATACACTCATGATTATGCCTGGGGTAAAAAGCAATATCCGCAGTATCTATTCCAACTATCTGCTGGATCTTTCCATTTCGTATGGACGGGAGGTGGAAAGCGCCATGCAGGTAAATGCTGATTTTTTAGATAACCCGGAAGCTGCACAGGACATTTTACAGCAGCTAGATGTCGCAGGAGCCAAGACAGCTTATGCCTATCTGGTCGGATTTGACGGAACGATGCTGTATCATCCTACCGCTGAGAAAATCGGACAGCCGGTAGAAAACGATGCTGTCAAAAAGATTCTCAACGAGATACAGGGGGGAAGTATCCCAAAACCGGAGACTGTGCAGTATGTATTTCAGGGGGAGAAAAAATTTTCCGCATGTTATACCAGCAAAAAACAGTTTATCCTGGTAGTCACAGCGGATGATGCAGATCTTCTTGCACCGGCATTAATGCTGGAGCAAAGGGGAATCCTGATTTCCGGTGTGTTGCTGTTGATCGGGGCTTTGGCAGCGTTTGTTTTTGCAACACGGATTACACGTCCGTTATTAAAGATTACAGATTCCGTGAACCGGATTGCACAGCTGGATCTGCGAAACGATCAGGTACTGGAACAATGTGCCGCACATCGTGGGGAAGTCGGAAGCATTGCAAATGCCGTGCTTCGGATGAAAGAGGCTCTGACGGAAATTGTACAGAAGATACGACAGCAGGGTGGACAGCTGTTTGAGGCATCGGAAACGTTAAACAATAACGCGGTAAAGACGGCAGGAAACGTAAATAATGTGGAGACCGCAGTAAATGAGATCGCAACCAGTGCAACCAGTCAGGCACAGGAGACTCAGGGGGCAACCGAGTCCATTATTTCCATGGGTACGATGATTGAGGATTCTACAAACCAGGTAAAATCCATGAACGAGACGGCAGATGTGATGAATGCGTCCGGACAGATAGCCAAAAAGGCACTGGAAGAACTGGGAGAAATCAATGAGAGGGCAACCGAGTCCATCAATGTGATTTATGAACAGACCAATACAACGAATGATTCTGCCTTAAAGATCAAGGATGCAACATCGCTGATTGCTTCCATTGCAGATGAAACCAATCTGCTGTCACTCAATGCTTCCATTGAGGCTGCCAGGGCAGGAGAGGCAGGAAAAGGTTTTGCGGTGGTGGCAGCACAGATCCAGAAGCTGGCAGAACAGTCCAACGAATCTGCCAAGCGGATTGAGGATATTATCCGTGAACTGCTGAAAGATTCCGAAACTGCAGTACATACGATGGAAGATGTGAAGGAAATCATGCAGGAGCAGAACGAAAAAGTGAAAAAGACGGCAGAAGTTTTTGAACAAATGCATGAAGGTGTCAATTTGTCCATCCATGGAATGGTATCCATAGAAGAACAGACACAAAAGATTGAGGATGCAAGAAATAAGATTGTAGATACGGTACAGAGCCTGTCGGCAATCGCAGAGGAAAATGCGGCAAGCACACAGGAGACTTCGGCTTCCATGATGGAAATTGGTTCGGTTATCAATGATATCAGCCAGAATGCAGAGAACCTTAAAAATATTGCAGAGGTTCTGGAAAAGAATGTGCAGCTGTTTCAGATGGAAGAATCATGATTTGTGGAACAACGTTATAGAATCTGCATGAAAAGAAAAGGCTTATCTTCCCGATGGGGAAGATAAGCCTTTTCCTGTTTTTCCTGTAAACACATTATTTCTTTTTCCTGCTGGAACCGGATTTGGATTCTTTCAGCTGGGCATTGGCTTCATTGTACTTTTCCTGAAGCTTTGCACGGAATCCTTTTTTCTTTTTGACCGGTTTTTCCAGCGGTCCACGGAGTCCGCGTACGCCTGTGATATAAAGACCACTGACGGTTGCCTTGACTTCTTTCTTGACCGGAATGTCATCGTAGATCTGCTCGTCTGCGATCAGTGTCATGACTCTTGGTCCGACTTTGGCTTTTACGATTGGAAGTTTGGCGCGCTGCATGAGTTTGTTTGCCTGCTCCATTACCTGTGAAGGAAGGCCGGCATCTTTCATTTTCATTCGTTTTTTGTCGATGATCAGCATTGTCACTGTCTGCGCAGCGGCTTTCATCTGCTCATCCTGTTCTTCCTTTTTCTTCTGTGCTTTCTTTCCGAGAAAGTACAGGACAATCATAGCGGCTACCAGAATAATGGCAATCACTAATACGATTCCTATTGGTTTCATCGTGGATTTCCTCCTCTATATACTAAAATTTATTGTAGCAAAGATTTCTGTAAAAATCAACGTTTACTGTTTGTATTTTCTATGGATTTATGGTATGTTTAATTAGTTGTAAAAGGAAAGAAAGAAGGATTTGGGACATTATGAAGAAAAGAGTGGTTATACTTTTTTTGTGCATGACGATGGTATTATCCATGGGGGCATGTGGTACAGACAGTGATAAAAAGGCAAGTACCCAGCAGGGAACACAGGAGACGGCAAGTGAAGTATTTGACGGACCGCACAGCGCACAGATGAAGCTGGATTTGTCAAAACTTGTGACGAAACTTGCAGATTATAAAGGGATAGATGTCACCATCACCGGAAATTATGATGTGACAGATGATCGGGTGGAGCAGAATTTAATGTCACTGCTTTCATATTACGGAATCACCGGAGTTGAGGTAAAGGACCGTGATACCGTTCAAAAGGATGATTATGTCAAGGTGGATTATACCGGATATCTTGACGGGGATGCGTTTGATGGCGGTTCTGCGACAGACACAATGATTGATGTGGCGAACAACTGTGATGCCACACAGAAGACAAATTACATTGATGGATTCAGTGATGGGCTTGTCGGCGCAAAAGTCGGGGATGAAGTAAGTTCGGATGTGACATTCCCGGAGAATTACCAGTCTTCCGATCTGGCGGGAAAGAAAACAACGTTTAAATTCAAAATCAAGGGAATTTATAAGCCGGTTACCATGGACACGCTGACCGATGACATGGTAGCAGATGCATTTACCGAGCAGAAGATCACCACGAAAAAGGATCTGGTTGCATATGTACGGCAGGTACTCGAAAAGCAGGCCGCAAATTCCAAGTCTCAGGCAAGTATCAGCGCAGTTGAAGATGAACTGCTGGATAAATGTAAAGTGACGATTCCGGATGAGTATCTGGATGCGCGTCTGCAGGAATACCAGTATGAATTTGAAGCAGACAACTGCAATGATACACAGACTCTGGAGCAGTATGCAAAGAACAACAGTACCACCGTGGATGATATGAAAAAACAGTGGAAAGAACTGATGACCAAGCAGATCAAAATTGAATTTATCTTTGGACGGATTGCGGAAAAAGAAAATATTACAATCAGTGATGATGATTTTAAGTCATTTGTAGATTATCTGGTAAGTTCGAGCAACAGCCAGATGGCAGATGAAAATGCGGTATATAAATATTATGGCGTTGGAAATAAAGAGGATGGAGAGAAAGCACTTCGTCAGCTGTATGTGGTCAATCAGGCGATTTCGTATGTTGTGGAGAAAGCCAATATTACCGTAGAACCGGATACACAGACGACAGAGTCATCGGAAAACTAAAGGGTTCAATAAAAACAATTAAGGGATAGATTAGATTTTTAACGGAGGAACAGTATGGAATTAGTAAATGTCAGAGAGATTTTCAAAAATACGATCAGATATGAAAATCAGCAGGTAACGATCGGCGGATGGGTAAGAAGTAACCGTAATTCCAAAAATTTTGGATTCATTGTAGTGAATGATGGTACCTTTTTTGAGCCGATTCAGGTTGTATATGGAGATGGTCTGGAGAATTATGAGGAAGTCTGCAAGATTAATGTCGGAGCAGCAGTCATTGTAAAAGGACAGCTGGTGCCTACGCCGGAAGCAAAACAGCCGTTTGAGATCCAGGCAGCAGAGGTAACCGTGGAAGGGGCTTCCACACCGGATTATCCGTTGCAGAAGAAGCGTCACACGTTTGAATATCTGCGTACCATTTCACATCTGCGTCCGAGAACCAATACGTTTGAAGCGGTGTTCCGTGTACGTTCCCTGTGTGCATATGCGATTCACAAGTTTTTCCAGGAGCGCGATTTCGTTTATGTGCATACTCCGCTCATCACAGGAAGTGACTGCGAGGGTGCCGGGGAAATGTTCCAGGTAACAACGCTTGATTTAAAAGATGTGCCGAAAAAACAGGATGGAACCGTGGATTATACTAAGGATTTCTTTGGAAAACCTACCAATCTGACTGTATCCGGTCAGTTAAACGGAGAAACCTATGCGATGGCCTTTAAAAATATTTATACGTTTGGACCGACCTTCCGTGCGGAAAATTCAAACACAACCAGACATGCGGCTGAGTTCTGGATGATTGAGCCGGAGATCGCATTTGCGGATCTTGAAGATGATATGATGCTTGCGGAAAGCATGTTGAAGTATGTGATCAATTATGTGATTGAACATGCACCGGAAGAAATGGCATTTTTCAATAATTTTGTGGACAAAGGTCTGCTGGATCGTCTGGAGAACGTAGTAAACAATGATTTTGCACGGGTGACCTACACAGAAGCAATTAAGATATTGTCAAAACACAATGACAAGTTTGATTATAAGGTATCCTGGGGCTGTGATCTGCAGACCGAGCATGAGCGTTACCTGACCGAACAGATTTATAAGAGACCGGTATTTGTAACCGATTATCCGAAGGAAATCAAGGCATTTTACATGAAACTCAATGAAGACGGAAAGACAGTTGCAGCAGTAGACTGCCTTGTTCCGGGAATCGGAGAGATCATCGGCGGAAGCCAGAGAGAGGACGATTATGATAAACTTCTGGCACGTATTCAGGACATGGGGCTGAAAGAGGAAGATTACAAGTTTTATCTGGATCTGCGCAAATACGGATCAGCCAGACATGCCGGATTCGGTCTTGGATTTGAGCGCTGCGTGATGTATCTGACGGGTATGGCAAATATCCGCGATGTCATTCCGTTCCCTAGAACCGTAAATAACTGCGAACTGTAAAATGGAATAAAAGAGCCGTATTTCCCATAAACTCTAAGGAGGACAATTTCCGGAGAAGTATGTGTGGAGAATGGGCAGGAACAAATAAATAATAAAACAGGAAGAAACGTCGCAAAGTTTGCAGGCTGCTTTATAGGCACATGTCTGCTCTCCGCGGCGCTTTTTCTGTTATGGTGCGGGATTTCCTATTCCATGAGATTGTCAGTGGAACTGATCCGGGTGGGAATTACGGCATGGTATGCGCTTTCCGGTCTCATCGGTGGAAAAATCCTGCGCGCATGTAAATGTGGTGCCATACCTTTTTGCGCAGTTATGCTGGGAGGCTTTTTTTTCGGGATTCTGTATGTCTGTTCCTGCATACGGGAACAGCACTGGATTGCGCTGGAGGGAGAAAACCTGACGATTCTGATTTTGTGTACGGCAGGGGCACTGCTGGGAAGCGTGCAGTGGAAAAAGAAGTAAGGGCTGTGTGACTGTAAAAAAAGACTTTCCTTATGGTGACCACTGTGCTATAATAATACAGATAGACGGGAAATCCAAAAAAACAGACAAAGGAGAGATTCTCATGAAGCATGTAAAGACATTAAATACAAGAAAGTTACAGAACACAATCAAGACAGGTGGATGTGGCGAGTGCCAGACATCATGCCAGTCTGCATGTAAGACATCCTGTACAGTAGGAAACCAGACCTGCGAGAAGTGCAAGTAATCACGGAGTGATTACTTACACAGCCCGAACGCTAAGGTAAGAAAAATAAGGCATAATAAAGCCGCGTGCGTAGCGCGCGGTTTTATTATGTTTAGGAAAGAGAGGAAATATTATAGTGGTTCATCAGTTTAAGAACAATGGCTATGATATTGTATTAGACGTAAACTCCGGTGCCATTCATGTGGTGGATGATGTGACTTATGACGTGATCGCATTATTTGAAGATCACTCCAGGGAAGAGATCATTGCCCAGTTACAATCCCGGTATCCGGAACAGGAGATTGCAGAAGCAATCGAAGAAACAGAGCAGTTAAAGGAGCAGGGAGACCTGTTTACGGAAGATGCTTACGAACAGAAGATTTTTGATTTTAAGAAGCGCCCGACGGTAGTAAAGGCATTGTGTTTACATATTGCACATGACTGTAATCTGGCATGCCGCTATTGCTTTGCGGAAGAGGGCGAATATCATGGAAGAAGAGCCCTGATGTCTTATGAGACAGGAAAACAGGCACTTGATTTCCTGATTGCAAACTCCGGAAACCGGAAAAATCTTGAAGTGGATTTCTTCGGAGGAGAGCCACTCATGAATTTTGATGTGGTAAAACAGTTGGTTGCCTATGGACGGGAACAGGAAAAGCTGCATGACAAGCATTTCCGTTTTACGCTGACAACGAATGGGGTGTTGTTAAACGACGATATCATGGAATTTGCAAATAAGGAAATGGACAATGTCGTTTTAAGTATTGATGGAAGAAAAGAAGTGAATGACCGTATGCGTCCGTTCCGGAAGGGGGCGGGAAGCTATGACCTGATCGTTCCGAAGTTCCAGAAACTTGCAGAAAGCCGGAATCAGGAGCGTTATTATGTCCGCGGTACCTATACCCATTTCAACACTGATTTTTCCAAGGATGTACTGCATCTGGCAGATCTGGGATTCAAGCAGATTTCTGTTGAGCCGGTTGTCGCACAGCCGACCGATGAATATGCACTGCAGGAAGAGGATCTTCCGGTTCTCTTTGAAGAATATGATAAACTGGCAGCCGAGATGGTCCGCCGTAACAGGGAAGGAAATTCTTTCAATTTCTTTCATTTCATGATTGATCTGGAAGGGGGACCATGTGTGTACAAGCGTCTGTCCGGATGTGGTTCTGGAACAGAGTATCTTGCGGTTACGCCGTGGGGAGATCTGTATCCGTGCCATCAGTTTGTCGGAAATGAAGATTTCCTGATGGGAAATGTCTGGGATGGCGTGAAAAACACGAATCTGCAGGACGAGTTTAAATGCTGCAATGTCTATGCAAAAGAAAAGTGCCGTAAGTGCTTTGCCAGATTTTACTGTAGTGGGGGATGTGCTGCAAATTCGTACAATTTCCATGGAACCATCACAGATGCCTATGATCTGGGATGTGAACTTCAGAAGAAACGTATCGAATGCGCAATCATGATAAAAGCTGCGGAAGCGGAAAATTAAAGGAATAGGAAGGAAGCAAAAATGAAAAAAAGCAAGGGCGTCGCTATAATCGCGATTATCCTGGCCTGTCTGATCGGACTGGGATATTATACAAGCACGATTATGACTGCGACAAGCACAAGTCAGAAGAAAACGGACAACAAGACGGAGTCCGAAGGTATCAAACTTGGTCTTGATCTTTCCGGAGGTGTATCCATTACTTACCGGATTAAAGACAAAAATCCGTCCAAGAAAGATATCGATGACACAGTAGCAAAGTTAGAGGAACGTGCAGAAAGTTATAGCACGGAGTATTCCGTATACCCGGTGGGTGATGACCGTATCACGGTAGAGATTCCGGGTGTCTATGATGCAAATGCCGTACTTGAGGATCTGGGAAGTCCGGGATCTTTGTATTTTATCGTACAGAAAGATGCAGACGGTAATGAAAACTACAGTTATGACAGTTCTACAGGAACCTATAAGCTCAACTATGACATTCAGAATCTGATCGACAACGGTTCGGTGATCATGGATGGTAACGACGTAAAGTCTGCCAATGCAGCGTATAACCAGTCTTCATCTACCAGCACCAAGGAGCCGGTGGTCCAGCTGGCATTAAAGAAAAAAGCCGCAGAGGTATTTGGCGAGGCAACAACAAAGGCAGCTTCTTCCGGAGAATCCATCGGTATTTATTATGATGACCATTTTATCAGTGTACCGAAGGTAGAGAGTGCAATCAAAGACGGAAGCTGTGTTATCAACGGCATGTCGGATTATGAAGAAGCAGAACAGCTTGCAACATTTATCCGTGTAGGTGCCATTAACTTAAAACTTGAAGAGATGGAGTCTTCTGTCGTAGGTGCACAGTTAGGTGGAAAGGCACTTTCTTCCAGTGTCAAGGCAGCCATCATCGGTCTGATCCTTGTTATGCTATTTATGATCTTAAACTACAGCTTATCCGGTATCGTTGCATCCATTGGTCTTGCAATCTATACGACAGTAACTGTTGCATTGATCTATCTGTTTGAGATCACGCTGACACTTCCGGGTATCGCGGGTGTTATCCTTGGTATCGGTATGGCGGTAGATGCGAATGTTATTATCATTTCGCGTATCCGTGAAGAAATTGCAGCAGGAAAGTCCGTACTGACATCCATCAAAACAGGTTACCAGAAGGCCATGTCTGCCATCATTGACGGTAACGTGACCACCTTTATTGCAGCACTGGTGCTGATGTGGCTTGGTTCCGGAACAGTTAAGGGATTTGCATATACACTGATTATCTCCCTGATCGTTTCCATGTTTACGGCACTGGTTATTTCGAGACTGTTAAATCTGGCATTTTATGCCGTTGGATGCAGAAACGAGAAATTATACGGCCGTGCAAGAGAACATAAGACCATTGATTTCATGAAGCATCGCTGGGTATGTTTTATCCTTTCCCTCGTTGTGATCGCAGCCGGATTTGTTGGAATGATCGGTTACGGAGCAGCTGGAAAGGGATCTTTGAATTTCAGTCTGGAATTTAAGGGTGGTACATCCATTTCCGCAGATTTTGGTAAGGATTATACCGTTGAACAGGTAGAGGACAAGATTGTACCGGAAGTCGCAAAGGTTATTAATGATAATGCGATCCAGGCAAGTACCGTATCCGGCAGCAATGTTGTGACAATCAAGACAAAGACACTGAGCCTGAGCGAACGTGAAGAAGTAAATCAGATGCTTGTGGACAAGTTTGGTGTGGATGAATCCACAATCGAGAGCCAGAGTATTGGTTCTACCATCAGTAATGAGATGCGTTCCAATGCGGTCAAGGCACTGATCGTTGCATGTATTTTCATGCTGTTTTATATCTGGTTCCGTTTCAAGGACATCCGTTTCGCCGGAAGTGCGATTATTGCACTGGTACACGATGTACTTGTTATGCTGACGGGTTATGCATTGATCCGTATTTCTGTAGGTAATACATTTATCGCTTGCATACTTACAATTGTCGGATATTCCATCAATGATACCATCGTTATCTTTGACCGTATCCGTGAGAACATGCAGGGAATGAAGAAACAGACACCGGAGACACTGGCAGAGGTGGCAAACCGGTCTCTGACACAGACACTTTCCCGTTCACTGAATACCTCCATTACAACCATCATCATGGTATTGCTGCTGTTTATCCTCGGAGTATCTTCCATCCGTGAGTTTGCATTACCGCTTATGATTGGACTGATCAGTGGTACGTATTCTTCCATCTTTATTGCAGCTGCATTATGGTATGTCATGAAACTGCATCTTGGCAAAGACAAATTGATGAAAGCTGCTGTAAAGACAAAAAAGAAATAATTCTGTATAAAGACAGGGAGCTGCATAGCAGCTCCCATTTGTTTTCTAAGGAGTGGAATGGTTGCATTGCACCGAAGAATTCGGTATAATGGGAAAAAAGAGTTGAAAAGGAGAATATTATGTATACACTGGAAGATATACAGGCAGTAGATCCTGAAATTGCAGCAGCGATCACTGCAGAGTTTGACAGACAAAACAGCCACATTGAGCTGATCGCATCGGAAAACTGGGTGAGCCCGGCGGTTATGTCTGCAATGGGAAGTATTCTGACCAACAAATATGCAGAAGGGTATCCGGGAAAGCGTTATTACGGCGGATGTGAGTGCGTGGATGTAGTTGAGGAACTGGCAAGAGAGCGCGCAAAGAAACTGTTTGGCTGTGAGTACGTCAATGTACAGCCGCATTCCGGTGCACAGGCAAACATGGCAGTACAGTTTGCCATTTTAAAGCCGGGTGATACCATTATGGGAATGAATCTCGATCACGGCGGACATCTGACACACGGTTCACCGGTGAATTTTTCCGGTACGTATTTCCATGTGGTACCTTATGGAGTCAACGATGAGGGATTTATTGACTATGATAAAGTAAGAGAGATTGCACTGGAATGCAAGCCAAAGATGATTATTGCAGGTGCCTCTGCATATGCGCGCACGATTGATTTCAAGAAATTCCGTGAAATCGCAGACGAGGTAAATGCGGTACTCATGGTAGATATGGCTCATATCGCAGGACTGGTAGCTGCCGGACTTCATCCAAGCCCGATTCCATATGCAGATGTTGTTACAACCACAACACACAAGACACTGCGTGGACCTCGTGGAGGAATGATTCTCTGCAGTGAGGAAACAAATAAAAAATATAATTTCAACAAGGCTATTTTCCCAGGTACACAGGGAGGCCCGCTGATGCATGTGATCGCAGCCAAAGCGGTATGTTTCGAGGAAGCGTTAAAGCCTGAGTTTAAAGAATATCAGACACAGATCGTTAAGAATGCACAGGCACTCTGCAAGGGATTACAGGCGCGTGACATTAAGATCGTATCCGGTGGAACAGACAATCATCTGATGCTGGTTGACCTGACTCCATATGAGCTGACCGGAAAAGTTGTGGAGAAACTTCTTGACAGTGCGCATATTACTGCCAATAAGAATACGATTCCAAACGATCCACAGAAACCATTCGTGACAAGTGGAATCCGTCTGGGAACACCGGCAGCTACATCCAGAGGATTAAAAGAGGACGATTTTGATCAGGTAGCTGAGGCAATTGCCATGCTCATCAAAGAGGGTGAGCCGGCTGTTGAGAAAGCACAGGCAATCATCAAAACATTGACAGATAAATACCCACTTCAGCCAATGCACTAAAATAAAAATAATATCAATAGGAGGACATTATGATTGATTTAAAATTTTTACGAGAGAACCCTGAAGTGGTAAAAGAGAACATTAAGAAGAAATTCCAGGATCACAAGCTTCCACTTGTTGATGAAGTGATTGAACTGGACGCAAAGGCGCGTGCCGCACAGGCAGAAGCAGATGAGCTTCGTGCCAATAAAAACAAGATTTCCAAGCAGATTGGTGCACTGATGGCACAGGGAAAGAAGGAAGAAGCAGAGGAAGTAAAGGCAGAAGTAGCCAAGAATGCAGCTCGTCTGACTGAGCTTGAGGCACAGGAGAAGGAGCTTTCCGAGAAAGTCACCAAGATCATGATGACCATTCCAAACATCATTGATCCATCCGTACCGATCGGAAAAGACGATAGCTGCAACGTAGAAATCGAGAAGTTTGGCGAGCCGGTTGTTCCGGATTTCGAGATTCCATATCATACAGATATTATGGAACGTTTTGATGGAATTGATCTCGATGCTGCAGGAAAAGTTGCAGGAAACGGTTTCTATTATCTGATGGGAGACATCGCAAGAATTCATTCTGCAGTAATCTCCTATGCAAGAGATTTCATGATTGACCGTGGATTTACTTACTGTGTTCCGCCATTTATGATCCGGTCGAACGTTGTGACCGGTGTTATGAGTTTTGACGAGATGGATGCCATGATGTACAAGATCGAGGGGGAGGATCTTTATCTGATCGGTACATCCGAACATTCCATGATCGGTAAGTTTATCGATACCATCAACGATGAGGAGAAGCTTCCATATACACTGACCAGCTATTCCCCATGTTTCCGTAAGGAAAAGGGAGCACATGGTATTGAGGAGCGTGGTGTTTACCGTATCCACCAGTTCGAAAAGCAGGAGATGATTGTGGTATGTAAGCCGGAAGAATCCAAAGCATGGTATGACAAGCTCTGGAAGAATACGGTGGATCTGTTCCGCAGTCTGGATATTCCGGTTCGTACCCTGGAGTGCTGTTCCGGTGATCTGGCAGATCTGAAAGTGAAATCTTGTGACGTTGAGGCATGGTCTCCGCGTCAGAAGAAATACTTTGAGGTAGGAAGCTGCTCCAATCTGGGAGATGCTCAGGCAAGACGTCTGAAGATCCGCATAAAGGGAAAAGATGGCAGGAAGTATTTTGCACATACCTTAAACAATACCGTTGTTGCTCCGCCGCGTATGCTGATCGCATTTCTGGAGAATAATCTGAACGAAGACGGAAGCGTAAATATTCCAAAGGCATTACAGCCATATATGGGAGGAATTGAGAAAATCGTTCCAAAACATGAATAGGAGGCAGTCCTATGGGAGATATAAATAAGATAGAGGAAGAATGTACCCATAATTGCATGACCTGTGGGCATGGCTGTGCAGAAGGCAGTGATGGTGTGGGAAAATTCGAAAAAGCCCTGAATAAACTTAGTGATATTGATGCCGGGGAGCTGTTGAAAGGATTACAGTCGCTGGGAGAATCAGACAATCAATAATTGAAAATGATAAAAAAGCACCGTATGAAATTACCTAAAAAGTCTTTTCATACGGTGCTTTTTTGTTGAAATTGTACATTTCCGTTGCTTTTCGTCAGAAAGTGAGCGATAATAAAAGAAAAAACAAGAAGAATCAATTGGGGTAGGAGAGGGTATGAAAGAAGTATTAAAAAGAGGAATGCTGAAATGTGAGAACAGCTTTTTTTCGCATGTCGTCCGATGTGCATTGGGAATGATAATCCCACTTGTTTTGACTGGGGGGATTGCCTGTGCTGTCCGTGATTTTCCAGTCGCCCCGTACCAGACGTTTCTGACGCAGGGGGGTGGGAGATGGTTTTATGATTTCCTTACAATGGTTTATGAGGGAACATACGGTATTTTTTCTGTAGCATTGGTAATTACCATTGCGTACAGTTATGCAATGGAGAAAAATGAATCGCTGGAAAATGTCGTTATGTATGTGGTTGTGGCACTTGCCGCATTCAGTGCACAGCTGAATCTGGGAACAGAAGATTTTGATGTGGCAGGACTGGGAACGACCGGATGTTTTGCGGCAATGTTTATCGGTTATTTGTCCTGCATGGCATTTTCAAAGCTGCGCAGATGCCATAAACTGATGCTGGAACAGTATACCGCGGGGATGGGGGGAGGCTGTGTCTCGGCAATCCGTACACTGATTCCACTCGGTATTGTTGCAGCTGGTTCGGGAGGCTTGAATCTGCTTATTGGCAGAATTACCGGAATCTATGGATGTTATCAGTGGTTTAACCGTATTTTCTATGCAGCATTTCAGAATATTGCAGATTACAGTAATTTCCTTTCCGGACTGCTCTATACGTTCGCGGTAAATCTGATGTGGTTTTTCGGTTTGCATGGAAGCCATATTCTGGAGGCAGTGGCAGTCCATAATTTTGGTGTCACAGGAAATGTTGTTTTTTCAAAGGCATTTTACGATGTGTATGTGGCAATGGGAGGCTGTGGCACAACGGTCAGTGTCCTGATTGCATTGCTTTTGTTCTTCCGCAAAGAACGTACCGGTAAGCTGGCAGGGCTGGCATCATTTACGGTAGTCTTTAATTTAAATGAAATGCTTACATTTGGTATTCCGATCATATTAAATCCGATTCTGCTGGTTCCGTTTGTCCTGACACCGGTGGTGTGCTATTGCCTGGCATATGCGGCAACAGTATGCGGTTTTCTGCCGGTTCTTACTCATGAGGTGGTATGGTCGGCACCGGTTGGTATCGGTGGCTATCTTGCCAGCGGTTCATGGAAGGGAATTGCCGTGCAGGCAGTGGGAATTCTGGCAGGGATATTGTTTTACCTTCCGTTCCTGAAGATGAATCAGAGGATGGAGGTATATAAAGCCAAGTGTCATGTTCAGGTTCTGATACACGAATTACAGGAAAAGGAAGAACAGATTGACCAGCCGGTGTTTTTGACGCGCGGAGACCATATCGGAATGATTTCCCGTATGCTCCTGCTTGATTTAAAGCATGCGATCAAGAATAAAGAACTGTATATGCTTTATCAGCCACAGGTATACAGCGATGGTACCTGTATTGGTGCTGAGGCATTGCTGCGCTGGAACCATCCGGTATATGGTATGATATATCCACCACTTATTATTTATCTTGCAGAGGCGGGAAAGGTATTGCCGGAACTGGAACGGTTTATCATTGATCAGGTTACGGATGGGATTGTGCAGACGCGTGCACAATATGATTCGGATTTTAAAATTTCCGTAAACATTACCGCGCATTCCCTGTTGTGGGACGTTGAGGGATATATCCGGCAGACAATGGAACAAAAAGGGATAGATGCCCACATGCTCTGGATTGAAATTACAGAACAGGATATCCTTCTGCAGACGGATGTGGTTGTCCGGAAACTTGAAGAACTCAAAAAGCAGGGGCATAAGCTTTTGATTGATGATTTCGGCATGGGACATACTTCCCTGCTGTACCTGCAGTCAGAGTATTTTGATGTGGTCAAGCTGGACGGTTCACTGACCCGCCCGCTTTTGAAAAGCCATACGAATCAGAAAATTGTGCGTTCGATTATTGAACTGGGACAGGAACTTGGGGTAAATGTAATTGCAGAGTTTGTGGAAAACAGGGAGCAGAGAGATCTTCTGGATACGCTGGGCTGTCATTGCTATCAGGGGTATCTGTATGCAAAACCGCTGGAACTGGAGGCGTTTATTACTTATATGAAACAGATGAACGAGAAGTAGCGGGCTGTTTTTTCAAAAATTTCCAGTGATATTTACCAAAATTTCTCTTGTTTTTTTGAAGCCCTGGATATATGATGATGACAGGGAAATTGTTACAGCACAAAAGCCATTTCAGAAAGGATGGACGGAAAACATGAGAAAGAAGTCACATATTTCACTGGCACGTTATATTGTAGCAAACACAGAGGACGAAGGGCTGAAAAAACACTGGCTGTCGTTTTATATTGGAAGTGTCCTGCCGGATTGTAAGCCATCTTTTATCTATAAACGGCATGAGATTACCGGTACATTTCCAAAACTCAGGAAGGATATAGATGCATTGATCCATGGAAAAGAGAAACGTTTTCCAAAACGGAAGCGGATGTATTACATGAACCTGGGGGAGATCACGCATTACGTAGCAGATTATTTTACCTTTCCGCACAATAAGATTTATCCGGGAGGATTTAAAGAACACTGTGCTTATGAAGAACATCTCAAACATGAACTCCGCGCTTTTTTAAAGACGGAGGCACCGAAGGCATTGAATGAATGCGGGCATCGGCAGTTTGCCAGCCAGGAGGCACTGTTTGATTATATTCAGAAGATGCATGATAAGTATTTAAGCAGTAAGATTGATACTGCAAAAGACATTGAGAATATTGTGCTGGTCAATAAACAGGTGGTGGATGGTATTGATTATTTGTTTTTGAAAAATCGTATGCAGCACAGAGTTGCATAGCACAGAGGAAAGGCAGTCGGAAATCCGGCTGTTTTTCTGCGTTTACAGGCACTTATAGGATTGACAAATTTTTGACAAAGTGTTACGATTATCCCATATGAAACTGTCGATAATTCGTGACAATCAGGTACATATACCGTTACGAAAGACATTTAGGATTAGGAGGATTTATACAATGAGTGAGTTCAAGAATTTAACTCTGGAAGTAGCTGACGGAATCGCTGTATTAGCAATCTCCAGACCAGCAGCATTAAATGCATTAAACAGTGAGACTCTGGATGAGTTAAACGTATGCTTAAGCGAGATTGAAGCAAACGATGATATCAAAGCAGTCATCTTAACCGGCGGTCCGGATAAGAAGGGCAACGAGTTCAAGTCATTCGTAGCTGGTGCAGATATTGCTGAGATGGTAAACTTCACAGCTCCGGAAGCACGTGCATTCGGAATCAAGGCTTCTGAGCCATTCTTTAAACTGATGAATATGCGTCAGGTTACTATCGCTGCAGTGAACGGATTTGCATTAGGCGGAGGATGTGAGATCTCTATGGCATGTGATATCCGTATCGCAAGTGAGAATGCAATCTTCGGACAGCCAGAGTGTGGTCTTGGAATCATTCCTGGATTCGGTGGTACACAGAGACTTGCCCGTCTGGTAGGCATGGGACGTGCAAAAGAAATGATCTTTACCTGTGACAATGTAGATGCAAACGAAGCATACCGCATCGGTCTTGTAAATAAGGTAGTTGCCAAGGAAGAACTTATGCCAACTGCAAAGGCTATGGCAGCAAAGATTATTTCTAAGGGAAGCTATGCAGTATCTGTTGCAAAGGCTGCAATCAACAATGGTTATGACATGGATATCAAGAACGCCGTTGAGATGGAAGCAAACCTGTTTGGTGTTGTCAATGATACACATGACAAGAAGGAAGGCATGGGTGCTTTCTTAGAGAAGAGAGCTGCTACATTAACAGATTTCTAAAATCATACAGAGGGCGATAAGGGACGATATGAGAAATCATATCGTCCTTTTTTGCCATATTTCAGGATAGGGAAAATGGAATTATATTAGACAATCTGGTGAAATTAGGTTATTATAAATAATAAGGAAGTTACCCTAAAACAGGAGTGTTATAAAAATTATTATTAAATGGAGGTTTAACGTCTTCATGGATAAACTTTATATGATCTTATTATGCCTGATGATAGTACCAATTCTTATTTGTATCAAATATTCCAGAAAAATAAAAAGTGATGTGGCATCTTCCATTGTGAAATGCCTCATTTTTGCAATTGTTACGATCCTTAGCAATGGTTTGTCTGCTTTTTCAGGAAATGAAACATTTTCTTATATAATGGAAGCACTTTATCGGTTTTCCTTTGATCTGATGCTGATATATGTATTGCAGTATTCCCAGCAGTATACACGTGTTTTTCACGAGGTTTCACCGTTTAAAAAGGGGTGTTTCATAATTGCATATCTGGATGGAATTTTACTGTTTTTAAATATAATTTTTCATAACGTATTTACGATAGAAACCGTGCGATTCCCGAATTTTGATATGTATCATGTAGCCGACAAATCCATTATTTTTTACTTTCACTATGTGTTTGCATATGGTCTGGTAGTTTGTATTATTGCATCGTTTATCATCAAAATTATACAGATACCGGATTTTTACCGTAAGAAATATTTGCCGATACTTGTGTTAATATGTGTGATCACGGTATCAAAATTTATATGTGGAATTTCAGAATTTCCGATTGATGTGTCGCTTCCTTTTTTTGTATGCGCAGCAATACTGATCTGTTACCTGACGCTGTACCGTTCTTCGCGTGAACTTGTAGATAAAACACTGTCCATCGTTGTAAATGAAATGAATAACGCTGTGATATGTTTTGATATAAATAACGAATGTGTGTATGCCAATGAGCGTGCATTGAAAATATTTAACAGTTCACTGGATTCCCTTTCCGGGATCTCGGAGGATGTACAGGGCTGGATAAAAGAACATGACACCAACAATTCGGCCTCCCTTGAATGGAGTGGTCAAACCATTATTGACAACAAAACGTATTATTTCGATATCGAATACAGAAAACTGTTTGATAAAAAGAATGAATATATAGGTTTTTTCCTGAATCTGATTGATAATACGGAGAAACATATTGCGTTTGAGAAAGAAAAATACCTTGCAACACATGATACGCTTACCGGATTGTATAATAAGAATTATTTTGCCCAGAAAACATCGGAAATTTTAAATGAGAATCCGGATAAAGAGTGGCTGCTGATCTGTTCCAATATCAAGGATTTTAAACTGGTCAATGATCTCTTTGGTCTTGAAAAAGGAAACGAAGTCCTTAAAATGGAGGCAGATCTTCTTAAAGCACAATGTGGGGAAGGGAGTGTCTATGGACGCACCGGTGGTGACAAATTTGCAATATGCATCCAAAAAGAAGAATTTAAAGAGCAGGATTTTATGGATGCGATACAGACCATGGGGCATGCATTTAACAATGACCTGTATCATCTTCATATTTATGTCGGTGTTTATGAAATCACAGACCGGAATGAAGAAGTATCCATTATGTGTGATAAAGCCAATCTTGCAATAAAGACACTGGGGGAAAACTATGATAAATCAATTGCATACTATAGCGACACGATATTTCATGATACCGTTGCCGAAAAGCAGCTGGTGGGTGATTTTGATAAAGCACTTGCCGAAAAACAGTTCTGCATGTATTTACAGCCACAGGTGACATCGGAAGGAAAATTACTGGGGGCAGAGGCTCTTGTCCGATGGCAGCATCCAAAACGCGGTCTGATTTTTCCGGGGGATTTTATTGAAGTTTTTGAAAAAACAGGTCTGATTTACCGGCTTGACCGGTTTGTGTGGGAACTTGCCGTACAAAAACTTGCACAATGGCAGAAAGACGGGCGGGACGATCTGTATATATCCGTAAATATTTCGACCAAGGACTTTTACTATATGGATGTATATGAAACAATTACCAGTCTTGTTGAAACCTATAAAATCATTCCTTCCACACTGAAACTGGAAATTACGGAAACCGCAATTATGACCGGAACCGCAGGGGAACTTGAAATGATTGAACGGTTCAGGAAATCCGGCTTTCAGGTGGAAATAGACGATTTCGGAAGCGGCTATTCTTCGTTTAATACGCTAAAGGATATGGACGTGGATGTGCTGAAAATAGATATGGGCTTTTTAAGGACAACCCGGCCGGAACGCATAGAAAGAAGTATGTCCATTATAAATACGATCATTTCACTCACCAAAACACTTGGTCTTTCCGTTATCACGGAGGGCGTTGAAACAAAGGAACAAATTGATAAGCTTACCCAGATGGGATGCGGAATATATCAGGGGTATTATTTTTCAAAGCCGATTCCGGTAGACCAGTTTGAAGATGCCTATATGTAAATTTATCCGGAATAAAGGTATTGCCAACATATTCAGTCAGATGGGACTTATATAACTAAATTGAAAGATAAGAAATATTTGACGAGGCAATTCACAGAGAAATTGATGGAACATTAAAACGTCTGGGAACCGATTATCTGGACTTGTATATCATTCACCGGTTTGATTATGAGACTTCGATCGAGGAGACGATGGAAGCCTTAAACGATCTGGTAAAGGCAGGAAAGGTGCGGGCACTCGGTGCTTCTGCGATGTACGGTTATCAGTTTTATAATATGCAGCTTATGGCAAAAGAGCACGGCTGCCTGGGTTCTTCCGGTGGGAATACAACTATATTGCGTGTGAGTAAAACGGTATGGGGTATCGGGACTCGGCAATATAATTGTTTTTTTAAGCGTAATCCGTTATACTAGATGCATAGTATAGCGGATTATTTTTTGGAGGTACTTATGGGAAGATTTTTGAATCCAGATAACGGGGCTTTTTCAGAGGCAGTCAATTCAGAAATTTATATTGATAAAACCCGTTTGCTGGAATACATCAACCGGGTGATAAATACCACATCAAAATTTATCTGTAACAGCCGTCCGAGACGTTTTGGAAAGTCCATGACTGCAGACATGCTTTCTGCTTATTACAGCAGGGGATGTGATTCCAAAGAGCTCTTTAAAAATTATGAGATAAGTACAGTTTCATCATATGAAAAGAATCTTAATAAATATGATGTGATCCATTTTGATGTACAGTGGTGCATGATGGATGCCGAAGATACAGATCATGTTGTAGATTATATCAACGAGGGAATTTTACAGGAACTGAGGGAAGCATACGGACAGATCATTCCGGATGCGGTCAGGACTGCTTATGGGGCAATGTCCTATATCAAAGCGGCTACGGGCAATAAATTTGTTGTCATCATTGATGAGTGGGATGTTTTGATTCGAGATGAGGCACAGAATCATACATTGCAGGAGGCATATATTGATTTTCTCAGAGGAATGTTCAAAGGCACAGAACCTTCCAGATACATTGCGTTAGCATATTTGACGGGAATTTTACCGATTAAGAAATTAAAAACGCAGTCAGCGCTCAACAATTTTGAAGAGTTTACCATGCTCGATGCAGGACGGATGGCTCCTTACGTCGGGTTTACAGAAGAAGAAGTCCACGGACTGTGTGAACAATACGGATGCAGTTATGAACAGGTGAAATCCTGGTATGATGGCTATTTATTAGAGGATTATCAGGTATATAATCCGAAGGCCGTTGTCAGTGTTATGTTAAATGGAAAGTATAAAAGTTATTGGTCAAATACCGGAAGCTATGAGGCAATTGTGCCACTGATCAACATGGATTTTGATGGCTTGAAATCTGCAATTATCGAGATGTTGTCGGGCGCATCCGTAGAAGTGGATGTGACATCCTTTCAGAATGATACGGTAAGTTTTGCAAATCGGGATGATGTGCTTACGTACCTGATTCATTTGGGATATCTGGCTTATGATCAGGACAGCCGGCATGTTTTTATTCCGAATGAAGAAATCCGGCACGAGTTAAATCATGCAGTGAAACGTACCAGGTGGAATGAGATGGTGACATTTCAAAAAGAATCGTTAGCGTTATTAGATGCAACGCTGGAAAAAGATGGAATGGAGGTTGCAAAGGGGATTGAGAAAATTCATACCGGGTATTCTTCAACGATTATGTACCATGATGAAAATTCGCTCAGCAGTGTACTTACGATCGCATACTTAAGTTCCATGCAGTATTATTTTAAACCCATCCGGGAATTGCCGACCGGCCGTGGTTTTGCGGATTTTGTTTATATTCCAAAACCGGAATATAAAGCTGATTATCCGGCACTGGTTGTGGAACTGAAATGGAATAAAACTGCGGATACCGCCTTACAACAGATAAAAGACAGAAAGTATCCGCAATCGTTAGAGCCATATACAGGAAATATTCTGCTCGTAGGAATCAATTATGATAAGAAGACGAAAGAACATTCCTGTGTGATTGAAAATGATAAAAAGCAATAAGCGTTAAGCTCCGTCTTTTTGCAGGATTGAAACAAATCCCGCAACAAAACTAAACAGAACAGGAAGAAACCAATGGAAGAAAAAATCATGCATCTTCTGATCACGGAAGACGATATGGCACTCGCACAGGGACTGCAGCGCGCATTACAGGAGAAAAACCGGCAGGTGCTATGTTGTAAAAACATACAGGAGACCAGACAGCATCTGCACCAGAACCAGACAGATCTGCTGATTCTCGATGTGAATCTGCCGGACGGAAGCGGTTTTGATCTGCTGCAGGAGATCCGCAGAACCTCGGATCTTCCGGTGATCTTACTTACGGCAAACGATCTGGAAATGGATATTGTAAGCGGACTGGAGCAGGGAGCAAATGATTACATCACAAAGCCGTTCAGTCTGGCGGTACTCCGGGCGCGGGTAAACACCCAGCTTCGGAACCGGACGGCGCAGATGCAGAAAGAAAGCGCAAAAAATACACAGATCTGGGAGGGCAGTATCTGGAAGTTTGATTTTACAAATATGCGTTTTACCGTAAGCGGACAGGAAGTGGAGTTAAGTAAAACCGAGCAGAAACTTCTGGCACTTCTTGTGCAGCATGCGGGGATGACCGTGCCGCGGGAAACTTTGATGGATCGCATCTGGACCGATGGCGCGGTGTACGTGGATGAAAACGCGCTTTCGGTTGCCATCAAGCGGCTGCGGGATAAATTACAGGCAAAGGAGCAGATCCGGACCGTGTATGGGATCGGATATGTATGGGAAGTATGATCGGATATTTTGTAATTATATTGCTTGCGGCAGGGAGTGTGCTTGCAGCAGCATTTTTCTTCAGACACCGGCAGAAACAGGTGATGGATGGACTTTCCGATATGCTTGAGGCGGCGATAAACGGCACCTTTTCCGAGACCACATTTGATGAGTCGCGGCAGTCATCGCTGGAAAACCGTCTGGCGCAGTATCTGGCGGCATCGGAACTTTCGGTGCGAAGCATAGACGTGGAGAGGGAAAAAATCAAGGAACTGATTGCAGATATTTCCCATCAGACGCGGACGCCGCTTTCAAATATTTTATTGTATACGGAACTGCTGGAGGAAGAACCGCTGGGGGAAGCAGCACAGGATTCCGTAAAAAAGCTGCGGCAGCAGAGTGAAAAATTACAGTTTTTAATGGATGCGCTTGTCAAACTTTCAAGGCTTGAGACAGGCGTTTTTGTGTTGCATCCAATCCGGCAGCCGCTGACAGAACTGGTGGTAGACGGTATGGAAAGTTACCGGGAAAAAGCAGCCGCCAAAGGACTTGCGATTGCGTTTTCCGGGACGAAAAAAGCAGAGAAAGACGCACCGGTTTATGCGTACTTTGATAAGAAATGGTCCATGGAAGCACTGGGAAATATTCTCGATAATGCGATCAAATATACGAACACAGGAGGGATTACCATAAAACTCTGTTCCTATGAACTGTTTGCCTGCGTGGAAGTGACGGATACGGGAATCGGCATCGGTGAGGAGGAGCATGCGGCGGTATTTGGGCGTTTTTACAGGGGAAACGCGGTTGCCGAAAAGAGCGGTGTGGGGATCGGACTGTATCTGGCACGTTTTATCATGCAGCAGCAGGGCGGATATATCCGGCTTTCGTCCACGCCGGGGGAAGGCTCAACGTTTGGGCTGTATTTTCCAACGGCAATTGTGTCAAAACTGTAAGAATCTTTTGTTTCCGGGACAGATTCTCGAAAGAATTCTGTGCGACAATCTTAAAAGAAGGCAGGAAATGCCAAATCAGGAGCAAAAGGAGATTACAGGATGGTCATTTTGGAAACCAGAGATTTGAAAAAACAGTATGGCACGGGGGAGACCGCCGTGCACGCGCTGGCGGGGGTAAACCTGTCGGTGGAAAACGGAGAATTTGTCGCGGTGGTAGGAACCTCCGGATCAGGAAAATCGACGCTTTTACATATGCTTGGCGGACTCGACCGGGCAACATCCGGCAAAGTCTATGTGGACGGCAAGGACATCTTTGCATTAAAGGATGAAGAACTGACGATTTTCCGCAGAAGAAAAATCGGATTTGTCTTTCAGTCCTTTAATTTAGTTCCGGTGCTGTCTGTCTATGAAAACATTGTGCTGCCATTGCAGCTTGACGGAAAAACCGTGGACAATGCATTTATCGGGGAGATCGCAGAGGCACTCGGATTAAAAGAAAAATTAAACGTGCTGCCAAACCAGCTTTCGGGAGGACAGCAGCAGCGTGTGGCGATCGCGCGGGCACTCGCAGCCAAACCGGCGATTCTATTAGCAGATGAACCGACCGGAAATCTCGACAGCTGTACCTCACAGGATGTGATGGGGCTGCTCAAAACGACCAGCACCAAATTTTCGCAGACCATTGTGATGATCACACACAACGAGGAGATTGCACAGCTTGCAGACCGGATCATCCGTATCGAGGATGGACGGATTGTGACAGGGAAAGCAGGTGAGGCATTATGATACAGGTAAAAAACCGTGCCTGTGTGCGCACCATTGCCGTGCGCAGTCTGTGGGCTTTTAAAATGAGAAACCTGATTGCCGTGATTGCAATTATGCTGACCACGATGCTGTTTACCGCGCTGTTTACGATTGCAATTTCCATCAACGATTCGTTCCAGCAGTCCAACTTTCTTATGGCCGGAGGCGATGCGCACGGGTCTTTTAAGAAACTGACGGAAGAACAGATGGAAACCTTAAAAAAAGATCCGCTCATTCGGGAGACAGGTGCGCGGTTGTTTTTAGGAATGGGAACCGGGGATGCATTTCGCAAGACACAGGTGGAAGTCAGCTATATGGATGCGCATGAAGTAAAACATTATTTTTGCACACCAACGCACGGACATCGTCCAAAAGAGGGAAGCAATGAAGCGATGACAGATACCCGGGTGTTAAAACTGTTAGGAGTACAGCCAAAAATCGGCACCAAATTTACCGTGACGTATCAGATCGGAGGAGGTCAGTCAGAACCGAAAACGGTGACGCAGGAGTTTGTTCTCTCCGGCTGGTGGGATTACAACGGAGTTTCCCAGGCAAGCAATGTGATCGTGCCAGAAAGTTATGTGAAAAAGACATTGCAGCATGTGGATATCGGGGAGGATGAAGAGAGTGGAAAATGGTCACTTGACGTTATGTTTGGGAATGCACTTCATATCGAAAAAGATATGCGGCAGGTGATCAGAGACTGTGGATTTCAGTCAGAAGATGCTTCCAAACCGGGCTATATTGCATTTGGTGTAAACTGGGGCTATACCGGTGCGCAGTCGAGCAGCAATCTGAATCCGGAAAGCATTGCAGCCATTGTGGCATTGCTTGTGCTCATTGTATTTACCGGATACCTGGTCATTTACAATGTGTTTCAGATTTCCGTTGCAAACGATATCCGTTTCTACGGACTGTTAAAAACGATCGGCATGACCGGGCGGCAGCTCAAGCGGATCATCCGGCTGCAGGCAGTCCTTTTATCAGGCATTGGAATCCCGGCGGGACTTCTTCTGGGATTTGGAATCGGCGTGGGACTGGCACCGGCTGTCATGGCACAGACGAGTTACACGACAGCGGTTATAAAATTGCATGCGTGGGTATTTGTGGGAGCAGCACTTTTTTCACTGGTCACCGTATTTTTATCCTGCAATAAGCCGGGGCGGATCGCTGCAAAGGTATCCCCGGTCGAAGCGGTGCGCTATACGGAGGCAGACTGTGGCCGAAAAAAAGCAAAAGCGGCAAAAAAGCCGGCGTCTTTGGGGCGTATGGCATGGGCAAATGTGGGACGAAACCGGAAGAAAACGGTTCTTGTTGTCATTTCCCTCTCCCTTGCGGTTGTTCTTTTAAATCTGACCGTTATGTTTGCAAACGGATTTGATATGGATCTGTATTTGAAACACTTCTGTGTGAGCGATTTTGTGTTTGCCAATGCGGATTATTTTAACGTGCAGAAAGGATTTCATTCTTCCGATGAAGCGGTGGAAGATTCTGCAATGCAGACCGTGCTCGCGCAAAATGGGGTTAAAGAGAGTGGATGTGTCTACGGACAGACAACCCAGGTTTTGGAAAAAATAAAGAAAAAAGATATGCTGGCGTATTTTACATCCATGGGACATACCATGACAAAAGAGCAGGAAAAGGGTTATTTCAATTGGAAGGAACAGGCAGATGATGGCAGTTATTATGACGATATTCAGTTGTATGGAATGGATGCATTCCCGCTTCAGAAAGTAAAGGTGCTCAAAGGCGATGTCACAGCTCTGGATCAGGAGAATGCCATTGCGGCAGTCTATAAGCAGGATGATTATAACAAAAAAGTTGATCACAGTAACTGGGCCGGGGTGGGCGATCAGGTGACACTCAGGTACGTAAACAGTTGGAAATACTTTGACGCAAAGAGTGGAAAAGAGATCCCGGAGGATGAGGTTGACGATTATGAAGATGCCCATGTCATGAAAGCAGATGATTATACACAAAAAACCTATACGGTGGTGGCAGAGATTTTGGTGCCTTCCGCGATGAGCTGCCGGTATTATGGATCGCCGCAGTTTGTGCTTGGAAGCGATACGTTTATCAAAAATACCGGGACAAAAGATGTCATGCATATGATGTTTGATATGAAAAACAATCAGAGTGCAAGAGCAATGGAAAGTTTTTTGAAAAATTATACGGAACAGGTCGAGCCGCTGTACAGCTATGAATCGAAATTTTCCTACGAAAAAGAGTTTGATTCGTTCCGTGGGATGTTTCTGCTGCTTGGAGGTGTTCTCTCCGGTGTGATTGCCGTGGTCGGAACATTAAATTTCCTGAATGCCATCCTCACGGGGATGATTGCAAGGCGCAGGGAGTTTGCTGTGCTGCAGTCGGTTGGCATGACCAGACGCCAGTTGAAGCGGATGCTTGTGTATGAGGGACTGTTGTATACGTTTGCGGCGATTGTCATTTCGCTTATTCTTGTTGTGGCATCTGAGCCGTTTATGGGAAAGATGATTGAAAAAATGTTCTGGTTTTTCCGGTTTCAGTATACCATCGGTCCGGTCGTGCTTGCGGCACTGATCTTTACCGTGATCGGCGCGGGGGTTCCGCTTGTGGTCTATTGTGTGGTTGGAAAGCAGACGATTGTGGAGCGGCTGAGGGAGACGGAGTAAAAAAGAATAACAAAACATTTCCGAATAAAGCCTGGATCCATGTGGCATAAGAAGCAATTCATTCGGTTACTTTGCTTTTCAGGACAGATGTGATATCTGCCGAAAGCGTTGCTGAATGTTTCACAAACAGAGCAATAAAAATAAATATTTCTTTAATTTTGAAACCATACTATTTACATAAATGAAACCGTAAGGTAATCTTAAAAAATATGTAAAATATGCGGATCATAAGAAAGAGGTTTATGGATGAGGAAGAAACGGATCACAGTTATAATTGGCAGGATGTTTTGTGGCGGAGCGTTTAATCTATGGAACAGGCAGAATAAAACCAAAACGGCAATGAAATTATCAGCTGTTGTTATGCTCTTGTGCCTGATGCTGGGGGCATGTGCACAGAAACAGAAGATACCGGCTGCAACTTATATGGGAGGAAACCATACCATTACAGAAATTTGCAAAGAACTGGATACCGCGGGAGCTTCCCATGTAGATACATTCCGGGAATGGGTAACTGATTTTGCGGATTCGGCCGGGAAGAATGCAAAGCTTGAGGATGTCTGGTCTGATCCGGAAAACATGAAAGCAGATATCGGCAAATGTATGGATGGCTGGGAACAGAATCATGATTACTCCGACACGGACTGCAGAATGACAGCCTTTCTCTTACTGGATGGCCTGCTTCACGCAGAATCAACGGAAGACAATTATGAAGGTACTTATCTAATGTTTGATACAGAAGCAATAGATAATGTGGAAAGGTATGAAACCATAAAAGAGAACCGGGATATGTTTACCACACTCTATGGAGAAAAGAGTGTTGCGGATAAAAAACATCCGGAAACAGCATTTTCGGATAGTTGGAAACATTATGGATTTCAAATAGACAGTGACAGGATATCGCTCCTTAGTATCGTGATATATGACCCGTATTCGGATGTTACTTTCGTGGGTCATACAGGTATCCTGATAAAGGACAGGGACGATTACTTATTTGTAGAAAAGATTGCATTTGAACAACCATATCAGGCAACAAAGGTGAAGACGGTGGATGAATTGCTCAATATTCTGTCATTGAGACCGGAATATTTCGGAGAAGAAGGAGAAGCCGGACCGTTTGTTTATAATAATGGGGAATATATTGGAACATTAAAGGCGAAGACATATTAGCAAAAAACATTTGACATACCGGAAATATTCCCCTACAATCGTTCTAAAAAGAACGATTGTAGGGGGGTGGGGAAGAGAATTTCTTTTGGCTGTTATCTGCCGGTTACTTTATTTAGTAAAACGAAACCAAAGGTGGGATTATTAATGATTCCAAAAACCTGTGCATATATGTGGATGATTGCAATGGGACTACAACTGTTATTTTAAAAACAAAAATATTATAGAGGCAGGGCATTATAATGAAAATGGAAAAATTTGTAAAGCTTATGACGGGGCATTTTGATAACAGAGAACAATTTACAGAAATGAAATCTGCAGGAAAATTATTTCCGTATGCCAGACATGTGAATACAGTCTGTAATGATAAGATAAATAATATTCCGGAAAATTTTACCGGAATATTTATGGTAGAAGAAAGTTATTATGAGACGGATGGAAAATGCCATGCATCACCGCATTTATTTCTTATTACGGATTGTGACGGGGGAATTATGCTTTCTTCCTACGAAATTCCGGCAGGAGAAGACAAAAATACGTTTTCTTATGCTTCCATGAAGAACGTAGAATATAGTGACCTGAAAAGATCTGAGAAGTTTACCCCGGCATTGTATCAGGAAAAGGATGGTGTCTGGGAAGGGGGAAGTGTGAGTCAGTTTACCCCTGTGATGACATTCCGGTTATGGGAGAGATTCTCGGAGACATGTCTGGAGGTGTCAGAAAGTATGGAAGTGAATGGAAAGAAAACTTTCGGATATGATGTGCCGGTCATTTATAAAAGGGAACGAGGTGCCTGACACAAGTTCCGTGGGAAGCATAGATGCTGAAACGGTAGCGCTTGCACGATCAATTAAATAAGCACTAGATAAAAGAGTCATCCATCTGGATGGCTCTTTTATTGATCCTGATATCTGCGCGGATTTCGACAAACAGCTCTTATGGTAAATTTAAAGAAATTAAAATTTTTATATCGCATGGTTTTCTTTTTCTGCTTGACAAATACCATTTGATTGTTCCTATACTTTTTTGAAAATTCTGGTATTTCTTTAGGTATGAAAAATTTTAAATCGGGCAATCTTTTATGTGAGCAGGCTGATTTCGTCACAAAAGGAAAGAGATTTTGTAAATACTAACTACGACGACATTAAGCAGGTATTCAGCATATGGATATGTATGAACATGGATGATAACAGCTTAAGCCACATCCATTTGACAAAAGATGAGATGTTAAAACCATGTAACTGGAAAGGTAATCTCGATCTGTTAAATATTGTGTTAATAGGAATCACAAATGAGATTCCGGAACATGATGAAAAATATGAAATGCACCGCCTGATTGGGACTTTGCTTTCAGGCGAATTGAAAGAACAGGAAAAATTGGATATTATAGAACATGAATATAATATTCCAATCAGTCAAGAATTTAGAGAGGATGTGAGAATTATGTGTAATCTGAGTACAGGAATTGAAGAAAGAGCTACTGAAAGAGCAACTAAAAAGGCTACTGAAAAAACAAGCGAAAAGTTTATTCTGAATATGTATAAAAAGGGTTATACATTGGATCAGATCGCAGATGTAGCTGAAACAGGTGTTGATGAAGTTGAGGCGATTATTAAGAAGAAAGAGCCTGCAATGGCGTAAACATCATGGTAAAATAGTTTAAAATGAAGATGCGGCAAAATCGTCAACAGGTTGTTGAGGAGTTGCCGCTTCTTTGAATTTTATGTTATTTTGATAAATCTTAGTCTGGCATAAATTGTTGCCCCCATTCGCACATAGAGTCCAATAAAGGAATCAGTGTCTTGCCTAACTCGCTTAAGCTGTACTCTGTTTTTGGAGGAATTACAGGATATATTTTTTTAATGATTAAGTTATCGTTTTCAAGTTCGCGTAACTGCTGAGCCAGCATTTTATCAGTGATAGCTGGAATTTTTTTGTGGATTTGGTTATACCTTAGCGTGTTGTTTCCAAGATGATACAATATAACGGCTTTATATTTTCCACCAATTTTAGATATCGTTGCATCAACAGGACAATTATATTTGTTTTGCATTTTTACATTTTACACTTTCTTTTTAGTTAGTATATTACAAAAAAGTACGTTCTTGTCTTTTTTATATCGAATCCATTATAATCAAATTGTCTAGATAATACAATCATAATTTTAAGGAGATTTTACAGAAATGAATATTTTAGATATTGCAAAACAGCGTTTTTCAGTAAGAAACTATCTGACTAAAGAGATTTCACAGGAGACATTGGAGACAATTTTAGAAGCAGCTCATGTAGCACCAACCGCAGCAAATATGCAGCCTGTTAAACTATTGGTTGTAAAAAGCGATGAAGCAAAAGAAAAACTGGCAAAGGCAGCCAATATTTACAGTGCTCCAGTTGCAATCATTGTGTGTGCAGATACGGATAAAGCATGGACGCGTCCATTTGATGGGATGAAAACAACGGATATAGATGCGTCAATCATTACCGATCATATGATGCTTACAGCTACAGAACTTGGCTTGGGCTCTGTTTGGATTTGTTACTTTAAACCAGATGTGATAAAAGAAGAATTTAAACTTCCGTTGGGACTTGAACCAATCAATATATTGGCGATTGGATATACGAATGAGAAAGAAGATGCAAATAGACATGAATCCCAGCGTATACCAATGAAAGAATTTGTTTCATTCCTTTAATATAAAAATTATATAACAGCTCAAATTGCAGATGTAACAGAAAAGAGCATATCTGAAATTGAGAAAATTGTAAAGAAAGAGCCAGCAATGGCGTAAATATCATTAACGAAATAATAAAAAATAAGAGACGGCAAATCGTCAACAAGTTGTTGATAATTTGCCGTCTTTGTTGGTATATGGGAGTTATTCCTCTTTTTTTCTAGCCCTCGTCCTATAGACATTATACTGATTCTTGCATTTCGGAGAGCAGAATTCATTTCCCTTACGGCTTGCGATAAATGCCCTGCCACAGTGCTTACACAGCTTCATATCGCAGTCAGAACTTTCCCGTTGCAAGTGCGATTGCAATGCCATTCCGCATTGGTGGTGATGAATTTGTTGTATTTGCCGGCATGACACAAAAACAGGTTGAGTCAACCCTGCTCGAATTAAAGCATACAACAGAGAAGTAGTCTGGGACAAAGGTTGACAGAGTGAGTATCTCTGTTGGATATGCTCTTACGGAAGACCATAAAGAATTTTCTATTGAGGAGCTTGTGTATCATTAAGACAACAGGGAAACAAATTCCACACGCTGATCCATCCAGTTCCCGATAATTGCAATTCCTTTTCCCATGGTAAAAGCTGCAACAATGGTTCCGATGCCAAGTCCCATGATATGTCCGAGACAGAAGAACGTCATACATGCGGTAATAACCAGACAGGTTACATCAAAACCGATTTTGATGCGGGCATAGGGAACCTTTGTGATGTCTGCGGCTTCCCGCGGAAACAGATCGGTTGGGATGATCGGCAGTTTGCAGCGGTTTGACAGCGCAATTCCAAAACAGATGATAAGATAACTCAATACAAAGTAGAGGATGCGAAGTGGTATATTCAGCGGCAGCCGCGTAATCCACAGTTCATGCAGATCCATCATCTCTCCAAACGCAAACCCTACAACAAAACTAAATAAATAGGATGGAACAAATTTTTTTCTGTTGTTTCATGATAATAGTGCTCTTTTCCGATAGATTTTGTATGCATTGCACACGGTTGCGATTATAGTCCTTTTTTCACAGATTTTCAAGTGTGGGTTATGTAATGGATGCATTTCCAGTGCAGAAGGTAACCGATTGTGGAGAGATTGCGTGAAACAGAATAAATTCTGATAAAATTTCTTGCAAAGTAGGTTTCCTTGTGGTATATGGTATTAAAACGGTTAAACTATGGAAACAGAAACGAAGAAAAGAGGGCAATCACAATGTGTACAGCAGCAACATACAAGACAACGGATTTTTATTTTGGACGTACCCTGGATTATGAATTTTCCTATGGGGATGAAGTGGCAGTCCTGCCACGGAATTATGCGCTTACCTTCCGGCATATGGGTGTATTAAAAGCGCATTATGCGATCATCGGTATGGCATATGTAGTGGGCGATTATCCACTGTATTATGATGGAATCAATGAAAAAGGACTGGGTATGGCAGGGCTTAATTTTGTCGGCAATGCCGTGTATCAGAAAATTGAAGAAGGGCGGGAAAACATCGCACAGTTTGAATTTATCCCATGGATTTTAGCACAGTGCGCTTCGGTTTGTGAAGCAAGAGAAAAGCTGGAGAAGATGAATCTGGTAGGAACACAGTTCAGTGAGCAGCTTCCGGCGGCACAATTACACTGGATGATTGCGGATGAAAAGGAATGTATTGTAGTAGAATGTATGGCGGATGGATTGCATATATATGACAATCCGGCGGGAGTTTTGACGAACAATCCGCCATTTCCGCAACAGATGTTTTTGTTGAATCAGTATATGCATCTGTCACCGAAGCAGCCGGTCAATGCGTTTTCCAAGCAGCTTCCTCTGGAGCAGTACAGCCGCGGCATGGGAGCACTGGGCTTGCCGGGGGATTTGTCTTCTGCTTCACGGTTTGCCCGTGTGGCATTCACCCGGCTGCATGCGATGTCGGGTGAATCCGAAAAAGAGAGTATCAGTCAGTTTTTTCATATTTTAGGTTCGGTGGATCAGCAGCGTGGCTGCTGTGAGGTGGCAGATGGCAAATATGAGATTACGTTGTATACTTCCTGCTGTAATGCAACAAAGGGTATTTATTACTATACGACATATGAAAATCATCAGATTACTGCTGTGGATATGCATCGGGAGAATCTCGATGGGGAAACGCTGGTGCATTACCCAATTGTGACAGGAGAACATATTTTGTGGCAGAATTAAAAGGGTGACATACACGAGGAGATGGAAAGGGAAGTTTGAAATGAAATATATTCCGTTAATCATAATATTACTTCTGATTCTGGCAATTTTGGTTTTGATTTTTTACGGAGTGTACCGTGTGAAACGTTTTTCCAGACAATTGTTTGGCACAGATGATATTTTGCAGGGCGTAAAAAAAGCGCAGGAAGATCTGTCAACAACACCGCGTTCGGTATCGGCAATGACAAGAATTGCCCTGCCGCAGATCGTTTCCGATTTTCCAGATTTTGAGTACAATGAAATGAAGCAGCGTGCAGAAAATGCCCTGATGCAGTATTTCGAGGCAGTATCGGCACAGGATGTAACAATTTTACAGGAAGGAAATGAAGATTTGAAAGAACAGCTTCGTTCGCAGATTCGCGCATTGGTCTCACAGGAAAAATGGGAACATTTTACGCAGGTAAAGATTCATCAGACGGAGATCGCCCGGTATCGGAAAGAAGCTGGCCGTTGCATCGTGACATTCCAGTCGGCGGTGGAAAGTTTTCATTATGTGACAGATGCAGCACATGCCGTGGTGCGGGGATCGGATCATATCTTAGAGCAGAGCCGCTATAATGTTGATCTGGTTTATATTCAAAATCGTGACCTTGCCAAAGGAAATACCGATGGAGCGCTTGGAGTCACATGTCCGAACTGTGGTGCGCCGATCACAAATCTCGGTGCAAAATTCTGTGAGTATTGCGGAGCAGGGGTTGTGGAGTTGAATGTACATGCATGGTCATTTGAGAATATTGAGGAAGCATAACTGTTTTGTATTTATTTGCAAGCATAGGTGAAATTGTTTTTAGTCTGCTTGCGTTTGCTGTGATATTGTGTTAAAGTACATATTGTTCTGAATATGAGAACCAGAGAGTGATGACAGAAGTCACACGAAGGGGTACACCACCGCGGGTGTAGCTTTCTTTGTGTGGCTTTTTTTGTTGCAATAATAAGTGATTGCGAAACTTTTTCCAGATTCTTCCGTAATCGCCTAAATAATTTCAAAATAAAAAGGAGGTCTTACATGGTACATATCAATGGAAAAGACATAGATGTGGCAGGGCAGTCCCTGATGGATTTTTTAAATGCAAATGATTATGAGATGGGTACGTTTGTTGTGGAATGCAATGAAGAGATTATTCATAAAGAGGATTATAAAACATATATCCTCAGGGATGGTGATGTTATAGAAGTTGTCCAGTTTATGGGGGGTGGCTGCGGTACATCTCTGATGTATCGCTCCATGATGTAGCGTCGGTCCATTTGCGAAGCAAATTTTTCAAATCATAGGAAATTCCTTCCTATGATTCAAAAACGCTCCGCGGGGATGCGCAGCTCGCGGAGTTGAGGGTTATGTTGAACATACCGCTCGCGCGCGAAAGTGTGCGGTCAAGCGCACACTTTATTTAAAGAAAAATACCAGAGAGAATACAAGAAAGAAGGAAGAAAAAATGAAGAATGACACATTTACATTAGGAGGAAAAGAATTCTCCTCGCGTTTTATTTTAGGATCAGGAAAATATTCCATGGAGCTGATCAAGGCTGCCGTTGAAAACGCCGGAGCACAGATTATTACATTAGCAGTGCGCCGCACCAACACAAAGAAAAAAGAAAACATTCTGGACTTTATCCCGGATAACGTAACATTGCTTCCAAACACTTCAGGTGCAAGAGATGCAAAAGAAGCAGTCCGCATTGCGCGCATGGCAAGAGAACTTGGATGCGGAGATTTCGTAAAGGTTGAGATTATGAAAGACAGTAAATATTTGCTGCCGGATAATGTGGAGACCGTAAAGGCAACCGAAATGCTGGCAAAAGAAGGATTTGTGGTACTTCCATACATGTATCCGGATCTGTATACCGCACGTGATTTGGTCAATGCCGGAGCCGCAGCTGTTATGCCATTGGCGTCTCCGATCGGTTCTAATAAAGGTTTGGCAACGAAAGAATTTATCCAGATTCTGATTGATGAGATTGATCTGCCGGTAATTGTGGATGCCGGAATCGGAAGACCTTCCCAGGCATGCGAGGCAATGGAGATGGGAGCTGCCGCAGTTATGGCAAATACCGCAATTGCAACAGCAGGAGATGTCCCGGCCATGGCGGGTGCATTCAAGGCAGCCATTGAAGCTGGAAGAAGTGCATATCTGTCGGGACTGGGCCGTGTACTTGAGCGTGGTGCTTCCGCAAGTGATCCACTGACTGGATTTTTGAGAGACTAGGGGGCGAAATCATGGCTGAAAATCAATTTTTTATTGACTCCGATAAGTTAAGCGAAGCTGCACTGGAGCGCAAACATAAACTGGAAACCGATCCGTCGAGCAGAACGAACCATATGGAATATATGCCGGGGATGGAACAGATCGATCCAACCATAAGAAATAAAGTCCTTTCCGAGATGGACAGTTACGATTACAACAAATATACGGCAAGAGATGTGCAGAATGCATTAGAGCATGAAACCTGCAGCGTTGAGGATTTTAAAGCATTGCTTTCGCCAGCCGCAGAACCGTTTTTGGAGCGCATGGCACAGCGTGCAAAGATCGAGACAGGCAAGCATTTCGGAAATACGGTGTATCTGTTCACACCGCTTTACATTGCAAACTACTGCGAGAATTACTGTGTGTACTGCGGATTTAACTGCTACAACGACATTCATCGTAAGAAACTGACTTTTGAGGAAATCGAGCATGAGATGAAAGTCATTGCAGACTCCGGCATTGAGGAAATCCTGATGCTGACTGGCGAGAGCCGTGCGCAGAGTGATGTCGAGTATATCGGGGAAGCCTGCAGGCTGGCAAAGAAATATTTCCGCAATATCGGTCTGGAAATTTATCCGGTCAACAGTGATGAATACCGGTATCTGCATGAATGTGGTGCAGATTATGTGACCGTATTTCAGGAAACCTATGACAATGTGAAATACGAAACCCTGCATCTGATGGGACATAAGAGAGTATTCCCTTACCGCTTTGAGGCACAGGAGCGTGCGTTGATGGGCGGCATGCGTGGCGTTGGATTTTCTGCATTGCTGGGGCTTTCTGATTTTCACAAGGATGCACTGGCATCGGCATTGCACATTTATTATCTGCAGCGCAAATATCCGTATGCGGAGTATTCTCTGTCCTGTCCGCGTCTGCGCCCGATCATCAACAACGATAAGATTAATCCACTGGATGTGCATGAGAAGCAGTTGTGTCAGATTCTGTGTGCGTATCGTATTTTTCTGCCTTATGTCGGTATCACCGTTTCTTCCCGCGAGCAGAAACATTTCCGTGACGGTATTGTAAAGATTGCAGCAACAAAAGTTTCGGCAGGCGTATCCACAGGAATTGGTGATCATGAGAGTAAATATACGGGAAAGGATACCGGAGAATCCGGAGATGAACAGTTTGAAATCTCCGATGGCAGAAGCTTTGACCAGATGTATAACGATATGGAAAGCGAAGGTCTGCAGCCGGTGTTAAACGATTATGTCTATGTATAGAAAGATTTGTGTGACGAACCGCCATCTGGCAGAGCGGCCGTTTCTGGAACAGTTAGAGCGTGTGCTTGCCACGAAACCGTATGCCATGATTCTGAGGGAAAAAGATCTCACGGAAGAGGCATACGAAGAACTTGCGGGAAAAGTAAAAAAGTTGTGTGAAAACACGGACACCAGACTGATTCTGCACAGCTTCCCGGATGCTGCAATGCATCTGGGGGGTACGGCCATTCATATGCCGTTGCATCGGTTTATGGAGATGCCGGAAGAGCAAAAGCAAAAATTTCTGGTGCGCGGTGTCTCCGTACATTCGGTGGAGGATGCGCACCGGGCAGAACAATGTGGGGCAACCTATCTGACGGCAGGGCATGTGTTTGTGACTGATTGTAAAAAAGGACTGGCACCGAGAGGACTTGATTTTTTGCATGAGGTGTGCAGCTCTGTGAAAATTCCGGTATACGCAATTGGCGGGATTCATGAAGAAAATATGGAAAGCTGCATCCAGTCAGGTGCAGCAGGCGTGTGCATGATGTCGGAATATATGAAAATCTGATACAGAAAAACGGATAACAAAGCGGTGAAAATATGATTTTCGGTATTTGTTTTTTATTGCTGAAAAAACCATCGTAACGTGTTATACTGGCAGAAGCATGAGGATAAATGTCAGGAAACATGAAAGAAGAGGTTACCAGTCAATAAAAATGAGTAACATACTGGAAAAACAGTTTTTAAAACAACGAAATGATTTTGAAAAATCCTGTGTGGAGAGAGATAAAAAACACCACTTTCCGCAAGGAGTGATTTTTGAAACAGATATCGCATATGCAAAGGATAAAAACAAAGCGCACCGTCTGGACAGATATCGTCCAAGAGGGAAAGAAGCGCAGATACTTCCGGTGATTATCAATGTCCATGGGGGAGGGCTGCTTCTCGGAAATAAGGAATTTAACAAGTATTTTTGTGCGCTGCTCAGTAAGAAGGGATTTCTGGTGTACAGCATGGAGTACCGGCTCATCCCGGACTGTACATTTTTTGATCAGCTGCGTGACATCTTTCTTGCAATGGATTTTGTAAAGGAACATGCTGCAGCAGACGGAGGAGATCTGTCGCATGTCTATCTTGTCGGGGACAGTGGCGGGGCCTGTCTGGCCACTTATGCAAATGCAATACAGAACAGCAAAAAAATTGCAAAGGCAGCGGGCATAAAACCGTCTGAGCTTAAGGTGCATGCACTTGGTCTCATCAGCGGGATGTTTTATACGACAAAGTTTGATAAGATCGGTCTGTTTCTTCCGAAATATCTGTATGGAAAACAGTACAGGAAAGCACCATTTGCGGCCTATGTAAATCCGGAAAATCCGGAGCTGCTTTATGCGCTTGTACCGGCATGGTTGGTGACAAGCCATAACGATCATCTGAGAAATTACACGATCCGTTTTGAGAAGGCGCTGACAGCAGCAAAGAAAGAGCACGAGATTGTTGATTTTCCGAAAAACAAAAAACTGACGCATGCATTTTCTGTGTTTGAACCGTTTCTTCCGGAGAGTCATGCCGTTATTGATATGCTTACGGAATATCTCAGAAAATTTTGACATCGGAGTGGAAAAAATGGAATCAGATTTAGATAACAGAACAGGGAGATTGCAGCGAATGCTGCATTCTCCCTGTTTTTAGCTGATCATACCCAAAAACATCTGATGGATTTTCCGGTCGCTGTCGAGTTCTGGATGGAAAGCAATTGCGACCTGATTTCCATAGCGTACACCGACGATATGGTCATCGACTACTGAGAGAATCTCCACACCGTCCGATACACTCTCTACATAAGGGGCGCGGATAAAAGACATTGGAACCAGTCCGAGATCTTTAAATTCTGCCTTCGTATGGAAACTGCCGAGCTGGCGGCCGTAGGCATTTCTTTTTACCTGCATCGGGATTGTGCCAAAATGTTCCGGGGAGCCTAAAAGGATCAACCCGGCGCAGGTGCCAAGCACCGGCATTCCATCAGCGATCTGTTTTTTCAGGGGATCAAACATTTTAAGTTCCCGGAGAAGTTTTCCCTGTACAGTGCTTTCCCCGCCCGGCAGGATCAGTCCGTCATACGGCTGGTCTAAGTCTGCCGCCTGACGCAGTTCCACGGTCTTTACCCCAAGTTCTTCCAATACATGTTCATGTTCGATAAATGCACCCTGCAGGGCAAGTACTGCAACAGTCATGTTTATTTCCCTCTTTCTGCCATCAGTAAGGCGATTTCCTGTTCGTTGATTCCGACCATGGCTTCTCCAAGCCCGGCAGATAATTCTGCAATCAGTTTTGCATCGGTATAGTTTGTGACGGCTTTTACGATAGCAGCTGCACGCTTGGCAGGATTGCCGGATTTAAAGATTCCGGAACCGACAAAGACACCTTCTGCTCCGAGCTGCATCATTAAAGCAGCATCTGCCGGGGTAGCGACACCGCCGGCAGCAAAGTTAACCACCGGAAGTTTTCCGTTATTATGGACATAGACAACCAGATCATACGGTACCTGTAATTCCTTTGCTGCTTCGAAAAGTTCATCTTCCCGCAGGCTGACAACTTTTGCAATCTGGCTGTTGATCTTTCGCATGTGGCTGACGGCCTGTACGACATCACCGGTACCAGGTTCTCCTTTGGTACGGATCATGGATGCACCTTCACTGATACGACGGAGTGCTTCACCGAGATCTTTGGCACCGCAGACAAACGGAACCTTGAACTGGTGCTTATCGATATGGTAGACGTCATCGGCAGGAGAGAGCACTTCACTCTCGTCGATGTAGTCGATCTCGATAGCCTCTAAAAGCTGTGCCTCTACAAAATGACCGATCCGGCACTTGGCCATAACCGGGATGGATACGGCTTCCTGAATGCCGCGGATCATCTGAGGATCGCTCATGCGGGAAACGCCGCCGGCTGCACGGATGTCGGCAGGAATCCGTTCGAGTGCCATGACGGCGCATGCGCCGGCTTCTTCTGCAATTTTTGCCTGTTCCGGTGTGGTGACGTCCATAATTACGCCACCTTTTAACATCTGTGCAAGGTTTTTATTTAATTCATACTGTTCTGCTGTGCTCATCGGTATTCTTCTCCTTTTTTGTTAAAATTTGTTTTATGCCGGTCATTATAGAACTTGATTGGATATATGAAAATAGCCAAAATAAATATTTATTATAAGACCAGAACGACAAAACAACGTTAAATGATATAAAATCACATGATGTAGTAATAAAAACCATATAATATAGTAGACATGCGATGACAAATGGTGTAATATGATGTGTGACATAAAAGGAGTAGAAAACGGAGGCGGGATGAAGCTGAAACAGCGCACGATTTATTATCAGGATGAACTGCATGACGAGTTTGCCGGAGATCATATTAAAGCAAAACATATTGGACAGGATTACCGGTATATCCGGGTGCGTCCGTTGGAACGTATGCTGCACGGATTCTGGTATGGCATAGTTGCAATTCCGCTTGCACGTCTTTACATGAAACTGCATTTTTCACATAAAATAATAAACAAAGAAGTGTTAAAGCAGGCCGGAAACAGTGGATTTTATCTGTATGGGAATCATACACATTTTCTGGCGGATGCGCTGATACCAACGCTGGTAAATTATCCGCGGGAAACGGCGGTGATCGTGCATCCGAACAATGTTTCCATGCCGGTGCTGGGGCGGATTACACCATATCTTGGGGCACTTCCGCTGCCGGATGACAGAGGTGCCATGAAACATTTTCTGGAGGCATTGACCTGGCATACCGATTGTGGAGATTGTATTATGATCTATCCGGAAGCACATATCTGGCCGTTTTATACCGGAATACGGCCGTTTCCTGATACATCATTCCGCTATCCGGTGCAGCAGAAACTTCCGGTTTTCTGTCTGACCAATACGTATCAGCGCAGGGGAAAGTCTCACATTCCGCAGATCGTAACGTATCTGGATGGGCCATTTTATCCGGATGCAGAATTGCCTGCAAAACTGCAAAAAACGCAGCTGAGGGATCAGGTGTATGAAGCCATGGGAAAACGGGCGCAAAACAGCAATATGGAAATGATTCGTTATATAAAAAAAGACACTGACAGGGAGAAATCATTCATATGAGAAATATTCTTTTTTGTGGAAACAGTAAAGTATTTGATGGTGTGCTTACATGCATGTTGTCTGTTTTAAAAAGAACACATGCAACAGATCCGTTTTGCTTTTATATTTTTACGATGGACATGACGCGGATCAAACCGGATTATACGCCAATCAGCGAAGATATGACAGATTTTCTGGAGCGCGTTGCAAAAAAATTTCATCCGCACAACCGGGTGATTTCCGTGGATGTAACGGTATTGTACGAACGTTATTTCGGGGGATGTCCGAATGAAAGTGCGTATTGTTCGCCGTATACGCTTTTGCGCCTGCTGGCAGATCTGGTGCCGGGAATGCCGGATAAACTGCTGTATCTGGATGCGGATCTTCTGTTTCAGAGAGATATCCGGCTGCTGTATGACAAGGATGTGTCACATGTGGAATATGCCGCGGCAAGGGATCATTATGGCAAGTATCTGATCTCTCCAGACTATATTAATGCGGGGGTATTGCTGCTTAATATGAAAAATATCAGAAGAACCGGCCTATTTATGAAAGCACGAAAGCTGCTTCAGACAAAAAAACTTATTTTTGCGGACCAAAGCGCGATTATCCGCAGTACGCGGGCAAAAATGCTGCTTCCACAGAAATTTAATGATCAGAAATTTTTACATAAACATACCGTCGTGAGACATTTTTCCAGACGGCTGTTTTATCTGCCGTATCCGCATACGGACAACATCAAACAATGGGAGGTAGAGCGGGTGCATACGGTATTTCATTACCATGCATTTGATGACATTTTAAAAGAGTATCTGTATTTAAAACATATTTACGAAAAAAGGAAACACATATAAATTGCTGCATCCGGATGAAACGGATGCAGGGGAGGAGAAGGAGCATGAAAGAGAAAATGAATAAAATACCGGTGTTTTACGCATGTGATGATAATTTTGTGAAATACACGATGGTTTCACTGCAGTCGATGATGGATCATGCATCCAAAGAGGCACAGTATGAAATTCATGTACTTCATACCAATATTTCGGAAGAAATGCAAAAGAAGATGCATGCTATGGAGAATGCAAATTTTTCTGTGCAGTTTGATCATGTGACGGAATATTTACATTCCGTACAGGAGAAACTTCCGCTTCGGGATTATTATTCCAAAACAACATATTTTCGCCTGTTTATCGCGGAAATGTTTCCGGAAATAGACAAAGCCATTTATATCGACAGCGATACGGTTGTGCTGGGGGATATTGCACAACTGTATGCTTATGATCTTGGAGATGCTTATGTGGGAGCGTGCAGGGAGCAGGTGATGATCCAGGAAGAGGTATATGGCACTTATGTGGAGAAGGTGCTTGGGGTGGAACGCGACAATTATTTCAATGCGGGGATGCTGGTCATCAATTGTGAACAGTTTCGTAAAAATCATGTGTTAGAGCAGTTTATGGAACTTCTCCCGATGTACAATTTTGTGGTCACTCAGGATGAAGATTATCTGAATCTGATCTGTCACAACAAGGTGTGCTGGCTGCCCCAGAAGTGGAATGTGGAAGTGTTCGGCCAGATCCCGTGCAGGGAAGAAGAAATCTGTGTGCTGCATTATATTATGGTCTCGAAGCCGTGGCATTACAGTGACTGCCGCCTGCAGGAATATTTCTGGGAGAGCGCAGAAAAGACCAGTGTGTATGCCGAGATCCGTCAGGTGCTTGAGAGTTATACGGATGAAGAAAGAAAGCGGGATGCCGTATCCTGTGACCGTCTGATGCAGATGGCAAAGGATGAGATCGCAAAGGAAAATAATTACCTGAATCTGGTGAAAGCAGGAAAATTAAAATCCAAAGACCGTCTGGAAGTTCTGGAAAAAATTGCTTTGTACGAAAGAGAGGGGCGTTTTGGGGAAGATGTGGAGGAAGATCCGCCTACCCGTGAGCTTCAGCCGTCTGAGATCGATTATCTGCGCAAAAAATTAAAGAGCCGTATCAAGACAAGATTGACTTACAAAGTAGCGCGGACATTTTTAAACAAGATCATTGAAAATAAACAGCTGATCATCAAGGATGTCATTGGAACGGAACATATGGATGCACTGACTTCCGGTGCGGTGATCACCTGTAATCATTTCAACGCATTTGACAGCTTTGCCATGCAGATTGCCTATGAAAAATCAAAACAGTGCAAAAAACGTCGGCTTTACCGTGTGATCCGCGAAGGAAATTATACGAATTTTCCGGGCTTTTACGGAATGCTCATGCGAAACTGTTACACGTTTCCACTGAGTTCCAACCGCGATACGATGAAGAAATTTTTAAGTTCCATGGATACGGTGCTGCAGCACGGAGATTTCATGCTGGTCTATCCGGAGCAGAGTATGTGGTGGAATTACCGCAAGCCAAAACCGTTAAAGAAAGGCGCCTATACATTTGCCGCAAAAAACCATGTGCCGGTGCTTCCTTGCTTTATCACTATGGAAGACAGCGATATCCTCGGTGATGATGGCTTTTATGTGCAGGAATACACGATACACATTGCAGAGCCGATTTATCCGGACCCACAGAAAACACAGGCAGAAAATGTGGATGCGATGCGCAGGAAAAATGCTGCTGTATGGAAACAGATTTACGAAGAGTTTTACGGAATTCCTCTGGTATATGATACTGCGGAAGCAGTGCAGTATGTGGGAAAACCGACCAATATCGCATAAGAACAGATACCAGACCGCCGGAGGATGCCTCCGGCGGTTTTTTCATAAGGGGATTGACAGAAAAGCAGTGTGAGAGTACTATACTACTTAGCAATGCTAAATAGCACCACTAAATAAAAAGAAAAGGGATGGGTATGGAAGAAAAGTATATACAGCAATTTAAAAAGGGCGCATACGAAATGATCCTGCTTTCGCTGATCGCCCAAAAAGAAACATACGGTTATGAGATTCTGACGGAAATACAAAAACAGGGTGGTGAAATCTTTGCATTTGCCAAAGAGGGAACCATTTATCCGATCTTGTACCGTCTGACAAAGGCAGGACTTATCCAGTACCGCCTGGTGCCGGCGAAAGCAAACGGGGGCGAAAAAAAATATTATTCGCTTACCGGAGAGGGAAAAGATATGCTCGAAAAAATGAAAAATTTCTGGGAAAACTACAAGGATTGTGTGGATGGATTTATGAAAGGGGATGCGTAATATGAACAGAGAAACCTATATACGGAAAGTAAAAAAACAACTGGACTGTTCCGTGAAAGAAAAAGAGGAGATCGTGCGGGATCTTCAGGAGATTTTTGATTCTGGAAAAGAGCATGGAAAAAGCGAAAGCCAGATCATAAAACAGCTCGGAAAACCGCAGGCGTATGCACAGGCGCTCGGCTGTGGCAGACAGACCATGCCGCTGTCCGGAAAACGAAAAGTTGCTGTAGTGTTTTTGGCGGTGGGTGGACTGTTCTGTCTGTATGCACTGGGCGAAAGTCTGCGGTTTCGGATGCCGAAAAATGCCATTGGCGGTGGGGATGCGATGACGATGATCGTGCTGCAAAACTCGTCACCGGTAAACAGCAGCGAGATTTTTGGGGGATTGGCGGTCATCTGTATGGTTGCACTGGTTTTTCTTTTACGAAAGAGGAAAAAATAAGGAGAGGAATATTAAGAAATAATGGAACACATAAAGAAAAAACTAGCAGTAATTGTTGTGTTTTTCGCTGTTTTTATTGGAATTGTTACAATCTGGACAGTCCGAAAACAAAGCCAGCCAAAATTGACAGCGGTCACATGGAAATTGGAGGAAGAAGCGGATTTAGACGGCAACGAGCTTTCATCCTACGCAAAAGATCCTTCCAAAAGCAAGGTCGTTCTGACATTTAAAAAAGATCAGACCTATCGGTGCAAAAATCTTGAAAACAAAAAAATCTGGAAGGGAACATACACACTGTCGCGTACAAAATCGAAAGATACCTACATGCTGCATCTCGTTCCGGATCAGGGAACGGCATCGTACTATGGCGTGTACGGGACACGCGAGTATGAAGATGGTACCGGGCACATGTCGGTCATACTGACCACAAAAGACAAAATTTTATCATTCCTTGCAGAATAAGGAAAAGACAGCAATTCCGGCTGTTCCTTTTACTGTCTGCGGAACTGTGCGGGTGTCATGCCGGTAAGTTTTTTAAACATCACGATAAAATGGCTGGAATCTGTATAACCGACATCGTGTGCGATCTCCTGAATTTTGCGGTCACGGCGCATAAGCAGCAGCTCTTTTGCCTTGGTGATCCGGTAGTTTGTTAAATATTCGTAGACGGAGCAGCCTAGGTAGCGCACAAACAGGCGGGACAGGTATTGCGGGGATACATAGACCTGCCGGCATAACTTTTCGGCGGTCAGGTCTTCCATATAGTGTGTTTCGATCAGCCGCAATACGGACTCAACATATTTTTCCCACAGGGGATCGCTGATATTTGCGTGGAAAAATCCATTGGAAAACTGCAGCAGCAGTGCATAACAGTCGCAGGAAAGCTGGTGTGTATTGACTGGTGCTGTTTTAAAACGTGCTACAGCACGGTCGATTACAGCTTTGATTTCCAGAGCATTTTCCTTTTCTGTAAAAATTATGCGGTTGTTGCCAAGAATCTGCGGCAGATGTGCTTCCATTGTACCGCCAAATGTTGCAAAACACGTAATCCATGCAGAGGTGTCTGCTGCACGGTAAGCATGTGGGACATGCGGTGTGATCAGAATGCCGTGACCTTCGGGCAAAAAATATTCTTTTCCGTCAATTGTGAAAATGCCACAGCCTTCTTCTGTCTGCAAATAGTGATAGATTGGGTAACCTTGTGGACGGCTGAGCGCTTCCTGCAGCCAGTGGTTTCCAACGGAATCAAACTGGAATGGTTCTTTGCTGAGCGTGTTGCTGAAATAGATTGCCATGAGATACCTCCACTTCTTTTTTCTATGGAATCATAGCATATTTCAACAGAAAAAGAAATAGTTTCAAAATGTTATATAAATTGGTTTATCATGTTATACAAATGTAAAAGATTGTATCGTATAATAGGGAAAAATCAACGAAAACAAAAAATGAGACATAAATTCAGAATCGAAAAGAAAAGGAGAAAACTATGAGCACGCATTTTAAGAGAATCCTCTACGGAGGAGATTACAACCCGAATCAGTGGCCGAAGGATATCTGGCAGGAAGATATGCGCATTTTTAAGGATGCACACATCAATACCGCGACAATCAATGTATTTTCATGGGCAAAGATCCAGCCGTCGGAGCATGAATATTATTTTGATGAGCTTGACGAGATCGTGGATATGCTTTCGAAAGAAAATTACGATATCGTATTTGCCACGTCCACGGCAGCCCTTCCGGGATGGATGGTGCGTAAATATCCGGAAGTGATGTTTACCGATTATGAAGGAAGACAGCACAAATTTGGCGGCCGTCACAATGCCTGCCCGAATTCTTTTGTGTTTAAACATTATGCGCGTGAACTGGCATATAAACTGGCAGAGCGCTATGCAGACAATCCACATGTGACCTGCTGGCATGTCAGCAACGAATATGGAAACGAGTGTTTTTGTGAGAACTGTCAGAAGGCATTCCGTGTGTGGCTGAAAGATAAATACAAGACAATCGATGCCTTAAATAAAGCATGGAATATGGAATTCTGGGGACATACCGTTTATGACTGGGATGATGTGGTACCTCCGAATGCATTAAGTGACGGAATCGGAAGTGAAAAGACTGCTTTTGCAGGTATTTCTATTGATTATCGCAGATTTTATTCGGACAGCCAGTTAGCGTGCTTCAAGATGGAGCGCGATGCTATAAAGAGTGTGAAACCGGATGCATTTGTTACCACAAATCTGATGGGAACGTTTAAAGGACTTGATTATTTCAAATGGGCAAAGGAGATGGATGTTGTATCCTGGGATAATTATCCTTCCTATGATACGCCGTGGAGCAGCATTGCCATGACACACGATCTGATGCGCGGTTTAAAAGATGAGCCGTTTATGCTGATGGAGCAGACACCAAGCCAGCAGAACTGGCAGAAATACAATTCCCTGAAACGTCCGGGGCAGATGCGGGCACAAAGTTATCAGACACTGGCACATGGGGCAGACACGATCCAGTTCTTCCAGCTTCGCAGAAGTGTGGGTGGATGTGAGAAATTCCATGGTGCAGTGATCGCTCATGTGGGAAATGAAAATACCCGTGTATTCCGTGAAGTGGCCCAACTTGGCGCGGAGCTGGAAAGCTTTGGAGACCGTACTTTGGGATCACGCAATGAAGCGGAAGTCGGACTGATTTTCGACTGGGATAATTACTGGGCATTGGAGTACACCAGCGGTCCGTCCGAGGATTTAAAATATGTGGATCAGATTCATCAGTACTATCAGTATTTTTACAAAAAGAATATTGGTGTGGATATGATTCCTGTGGATGCGGATTTTTCAAAATACAAGATTGTTGTGGCACCGGTGCTTTATATGGTAAAGGATGGTATGAAAGAAGCGCTGGAGAATTTTGTGAAAAATGGCGGTATTCTGATTACTACGTTTATGAGCGGAATTGTTGGACAGTCGGATAATGTATATCTGGGCGGTTATCCGGGACCGCTCCGCGAGATGGCGGGGGTATGGGTTGAGGAGATTGATGCCCTTGCACCGGAACAGAAAAATAAGGCAAAGTTTGCAGACGGCAGTACAGCAGCATGCGGTCTTCTGTGTGATCTGATGCATTTAGAGGGTGCGAAAGCACTTGCCTCTTATGAGGAAGATTTCTATGCGGGAATGCCGGCAGCATCGAAGAATACATACGGAAAAGGTACCACATATTATATTGCAACCCAGTTTGAGGAAGAAGGGCTTGCAAAGATTTTGGATCAGGCAGTCCAGGAGGCCAGAGTTTCATCCGTTATCCCGGAAGAAACCGGACTTGAAGTTGTCACACGCGTCAGTGATACCACGCGATTCTATTTTGTCATGAACTTTACGGATGAGGAGCAGATTCTGCCGGAGAGTCTGACCGGAAAGAAAGACATGATCAGCGGAAAGATGACAGAACACGGAATGAAATTGAAAAAATGGGATGTCCTTTTACTGGAAGAACATCTGTAAACAAAAGACAGCGCCGGAATCCGGGAAAGTGGATCCGGTGCTGTTTTTATTCCCGTTTAAAGTACAGGTTTGCATGGTATCTCTCCCCTCCTGGTAATCTTTTCATTATTTTCTTGATTTTATCATAGAACAGTTCATACAACATCGATCTATCTTGCAAATTGTTATGCATTCTTTTGATTTTGCAAAAATCCTTAAAGTTTTTTTAACCAGGCATGAACAGTTGAAGGGACAGTGGAAATTTTATTCAGGATTGTGTATACTGAAACTATCCTGACAATTGCAGATTTTCAGAAAAGAGGGAAATACTATGAAGAAAAGATTATACAAGAGCAGTACAGATAAAAAGGTTTGTGGAGTATGTGGCGGAATCGCAAACTATTTTGACGTAGATCCGACCGTGATTCGTCTGATCTGGGTGATCTTTACACTTGCGGGTGGCAGTGGACTGATTGCATACATTATTGCGGCCATTATCATGCCGGATGAAATGTAACATAAAATGATAGAAAGCCGAAAGGAGAATAAATATATGTGGGCTTACGAAAGTGTTTTTTATCAGATTTATCCATTAGGATTTTGTGGGGCACCATTTGAAAATGACGGTGTGCTGGAACATAGAATTGAAAAAGTAAATGACTGGATTCCTCATATTAAAAAATTAGGGGCCGATGCCATTTATTTTTCTCCGGTATTTGCGTCGGACACACATGGATACAATACCAGGGATTATACAAAGATTGATACCCGCCTGGGTACAAATGAGGATTTCGCAAATGTATGCAACAATCTGCACAAAGAAGGAATCCGCGTGGTACTTGACGGTGTATTCAACCATGTGGGAAGAGGGTTCTGGGCATTTGAGGATGTTTTGAAAAACCGGGAGCAGTCCCCTTATGTGAACTGGTTCGGACGCATTGCCTTTGACGGAAATTCCAACTACAATGACGGCTTATGGTATGAGGGCTGGGAAGGAAACTATGATCTGGTCAAACTGAACCTGCGCAATGAAGAGGTGATCCAGCATATCTTTTCTGCCATCAAAGGATGGGTAGACGAATTTGATATTGACGGACTGCGGCTGGACGTGGCATATTGTCTGGATCATGATTTTGTGCGCAGACTGCGCAGTTTCTGTAATGAATTAAAACCGGACTTTTTCCTTGTTGGAGAGACACTGCATGGAGATTATAACCAGTTGATGAACGATGAAATGCTGCATTCTGTGACGAACTATGAGTGTTACAAGGGATTGTATTCCAGCTTTAACTGCATGAATATGTTTGAGATCAATCATTCCCTGCTTCGTCAGTTCGGACCGGAAAACTGGACGTTATATAAGGGAAAACACCTGTTGTCTTTCGTGGATAATCATGATGTGACCCGTGTGGCCTCCATTCTGACCAATAAAAATCATCTGCCGCTGATTTACGCGCTTGCTTTTGGGATGCCGGGAATCCCATGCGTATATTACGGAAGTGAGTGGGGCGCAGAAGGACGCAAAGAAGATGGAGATCCGGCACTTCGTCCATCGTTTGAGAAACCGGAGTGGAATGATCTGACAGAATGGATTTCCAAACTGGCAGAGGCAAAGAAACAGTCCAAAGCACTGCAGTATGGAAACTTTATATCTAAAGTTCTGACCAATGGACAGTGCGTGTTTGAAAGAGAATGGGAAGGGGAACGCGTCTACGTTGCGATCAATGCGGCAGACAGTTCGTTTTATGCAGGATTTGATGCCGGAGCAGCGGAAGCCACCGACCTGATCACCGGAGAAAAAATTGCATTGAATGGTGGATTTGAGATTCCGGGATATCGTGCGTTTTTCCTGCGGGTGTAATATGGTAGCGGATTTTGAATTAAAGAAGCTGGTAAAGCCATTGCAGGACTGGTTTGATGGGCATGCCCGCGTACTCCCCTGGAGAGATGATCCGAAGGCATATAAAGTATGGATTTCTGAGATCATGTTACAGCAGACAAGGGTAGAAGCCGTTAAACCTTACTTTGCACGGTTTATGGAGGCGCTTCCCGATGTGGAGGCGCTTGCCGCGTGTCCGGAGGATCGTTATCTGAAACTGTGGGAAGGACTTGGTTACTACAACCGTGTCCGGAATCTGCATGCCGCAGCGGAACAGATTATGGAGCAGTATGGCGGGACAATTCCGGATACGGTGGAAGAACTGCTTCGCCTGAAAGGCATCGGAAGCTATACGGCAGGAGCGATCGCTTCGATTGCCTATAACCGGCCGGTTCCGGCGGTGGACGGGAATGTGCTGCGGGTGATTTCCCGTGTGTGCGCAGATGATTCGGATATCATGAAGCAGTCGGTCCGCAGTGCGATGGAGCGCAGCCTGCAGGCGATGATGGAAACGGAAGTAACGAATGGTCTGATTCCGCGCAAATTTAACCAGGCACTGATGGAGTTAGGCGCAATGGTGTGTGTGCCGAATGGGGCACCGCATTGTCCGGAATGTCCATGGTATGGATTCTGTGAGGCACGTCTGCAGGATAAAATTGACACGATTCCGGTGAAAACCAGGGCAAAAGCGCGCAGAATCGAGGAGCGCACGGTGTTTGTCATCCGGGACGGAGAACATGTGGCATTGCGCAAGCGGCCGGCGAAGGGGCTTTTAGCAGGCCTGTATGAACTTCCGAATGTTTCGGGTATCTTAGAGCAGCAGGAGGCTTTGGAATATGTGAAAAACCAGGGGTTTTCACCGATACGGATACAGGCACTTGCACCGGCCAGACACATTTTTTCCCATGTGGAGTGGCATATGCATGCCTATGTGGTTCTCGTAGAAGAAACTACGGCACCAAAAGAAAATATTTTATTTACTGAGGCACAGAAAGCAGTGGAAAACTATGCAGTTCCCAGTGCTTTTTCCGCGTATTGGAATGCCATTAAGATGGAAATCAAAGAGTAAGCAAAAGAGCTGTCCGGACAGGACAGCTCTTCTTATGTGTTATGAGAAAAAATTAATCTCTAAAAAAGGGAGGACCTCGCGCCTTGCGGTGCGAGGATTATGAAAAAGAAAAAGTTTATTTCTTAGGTATGACTAAAGTATAGTTTGCAATTATGACGCCGGTGTGTGGAGTTTATGAGAGATTTGTAAATAAATTATGAACAAAAATAACAATGGAAAAAGATTAAGCAAATGTTAAGATAATATCTCTCGACTGTTTATAAATTCTCATTTATAATAGGTCTATCAATTATTTTTTCAGCAGGTTTGTACGAAGGGAAAACATATGAAATTATTAACATTTACAATACCGTGTTACAATTCACAGGATTATATGCGTCACTGCATTGAATCGATTCTTCCGGGAGGGGAAGATGTGGAGATTTTGATTGTGGATGACGGATCAAAGGATGATACCGCTGCGATTGCAGATGAATATGCCGAAAAATATCCAACGATTGTAAAAGCAATTCATCAGGAGAACGGGGGACATGGAGAAGCTGTGAATGCGGGAATCCGCAATGCAACCGGTTTATATTTTAAGGTAGTGGACAGTGATGACTGGGTAGACTGGAACGCTTATCAGGCGATTCTTGCAAAGCTTAGGGAGATTGCAGGGGGAAGTGTGGCACTTGATATGCTTCTGGCAAATTATGTATATGAGAAGGAAGGGGCAAAACACAAGCGGGTCATGCGTCAGACCGGTTTTCCGAAAGATCAGATCTTTACCTGGAGTGATGTGCGGCATTTTTATAAAGGACATTACATACTGATGCATTCCGTGATCTACCGTACAAAACTTCTCCGGGAATGTGGACTTGAACTGCCGAAACATACTTTTTATGTGGATAACATTTATGTATATAAGCCATTGCCGCATGTGCGGACGATGTATTATATGGATGTGGATTTTTACCGTTATTTTATCGGAAGAGAGGATCAGTCCGTCAATGAGAAGGTGATGATCAGCCGGATTGACCAGCAGATCCGTGTGAATAAGATCATGATTGACGATGTGGATCTGAATAAAGTGTCCAATTATAAATGTCGGCATTATATGATAAACTATCTGGAAATTATCACGGTTGTCACGACGGTTATGCTGCTGCGTTCCGGTACAGAAGAAAACCTTGAGAAAAAGCGTGAATTGTGGCGATATATCAAAAACAAGGATATCGGCCTGTTTCACCGCCTGCGCAGAGGCATTATGGGACAGACCATGAATCTGCCGGGAAGAAGCGGAAGAAAAATTTCGGTTGCGGCATATCGTCTGTCGCAAAAAGTGGTTGGATTTAATTAAAAAAGTTTACTGTCTTGTCACCTGTAAAGATATGTGCTATACTGCATGTCAAACACTATTGAAATATACATACAGAAGGTGGCAAAAATGAAAACAGATATTCTGATCGTGGGAAGTGGATGTTCCGGTTTATACTGTGCATTAAATCTTCCGCGGGAGAAACAGATTACAATTATTACAAAGTCAGATGTTAAGAGCAGTGATTCCTACCTTGCACAGGGAGGAATCTGTATGCTTAAGGATGACAGTGATTATGACAGTTATTTTGAGGATACGATGAAAGCGGGACATTATGAAAATGACCGGGAATCCGTATCGATTATGATCCGTTCGTCACAGGATGTGATTCATGACCTGATCGGATTTGGCGTGGATTTTGCCCGTGACGAGAATGGCAATCTTGCATTTACCAGAGAGGGAGCACATTCGGACAAGCGTATCCTTTTTCATGAGGATATTACAGGAGAAGAAATTACAAGCAAGTTGCTTGCAGCTGCCCGCAAGTGTCCGAATATTACCATATTGGAAAATACCAGGATGGTAGATATTGTGACGAAGGATAACTGCTGTTACGGAGCCGTAATCCGCAGGGAGGACGGTACAATTGAAACGGTGGAAGCGGAGCATACCGTCTGGGCATGTGGAGGAATCGGAGGATTATATCGTCATTCGACCAATTTCCGTCATCTGACCGGAGATGCCCTTGCACTTTCCATCAAACATGGAATCCGTTTGAAAGATGTGAATTATGTACAGATTCATCCGACCACATTCTATTCGCCGGACGAAGAGGAACGCAGTTTTCTGATTTCGGAATCTGTCCGCGGAGAAGGGGCAAAGCTTTATGACAAGAATAAGAAACGGTTTGTCAATGAGCTGCTGCCGCGTGATCTGCTGGCAGAAGAAATTTATAAGCAGATGGCAAAAGATGGAACAGATCATGTATGGGAAGATCTGCGTACCATTCCAAGAGAAGAATTGATGGAACATTTCCCGAATATTGTGGAACATTGCCGTGAAATGGGGTATGATGTAACCAAAGAATGCATTCCTGTGGTACCGGCACAGCATTATTTCATGGGTGGGGTATGGGTAGATCACGAAAGCCATACGTCCATGGAACGTCTGTATGCTGTGGGAGAGACGGCATGTAACGGAGTACACGGAAAAAACCGTCTGGCAAGTAATTCTCTGCTGGAAAGCCTTGTATTTGCAAAACGGGCGGCAAAGCAGATGAGTGAGCAGAAGGAAAAGATTTCCACAGCACCGGAACTGTTTGCGGCAATTGACCGGAGTATCTATGCGGATGCCGCAGCACTGGCGAGCCGGTATCATGAATATGTACGGGAAGCGATTATCGCGGCAGATGCAAAGATGCAGCAGGTACAGGATGCAAGGACAAAAGCAACGGTTGCATTTCGCAAGCAGTGTGCACAGGTCGGATAAAATAAAATAAGAAAATCAGGAGAGAGAGATGTACGATCAGGTAACTTTAAAATTAAATGTAGATCCATGGATTATTAGTGCTTTAAAAGAAGATATCACAAGTGAGGATGTCTCCACAAACAGTGTCATGCCTCATCCACAGGCAGGAGAAGTGGATCTTATCTGCAAAGAAGATGGCATTATATGCGGGCTGCAGGTATTCGAGAGAGTGTTTACACTTCTCGATGAAAAGACAACCGTTGAATTTTTGGTGCAGGATGGAGCAGAAGTTCATAAGGGACAGCTTATGGCAAAAGTGCATGGCGATATCCGGACCCTTTTATGCGGAGAGCGTACCGCACTGAATTATCTGCAGCGTATGAGCGGAATTGCAACCTACACACATTCCGTGGCAGAATTATTAAAAGGAACCGGAATCAAACTTCTGGATACCAGAAAGACAACACCAAACAATCGTATTTTTGAAAAATATGCAGTAAGAATCGGTGGTGGAAATAACCACAGATATAATCTTTCCGACGGGGTATTGCTGAAAGATAATCATATCGGAGCTGCAGGCGGAGTAAAAGAAGCGATTGCTGCTGCAAAGGAGTATGCACCGTTTGTCCGTAAGATTGAGGTAGAAGTAGAAAATCTGGATATGGTAAAGGAAGCTGTGGAGGCAGGTGCGGATATTATCATGCTGGATAATATGGACACCGATGCGCTGAAAGAAGCCATCGCCTATATTGACGGACGGGCAGAGATTGAAGTTTCCGGAAACGTGACGAAAGAAAATATTGCAAGACTGACCGGGCTTGGCGTAGATTATGTTTCCAGCGGAGCACTGACACATTCGGCTCCGATTCTGGATATTTCTTTGAAAAATCTGCATCCGGTAGAAAATTAAAGAAGGTGGGATTCCAGAAATGAGCGGGGAAGAAAGGCGTGGAAAAATTATACAGGCACTAAAAAACAGTGACAAAGCAGTTTCTGCCACGACACTGGCAAAAGAATTTGACGTGAGCAGACAGGTCATTGTGCAGGATGTTGCACTTCTTCGGGCAAATGGAAAAAATATATTTTCGACCAACCGGGGGTATCTGATACAGGAAGATGAGGAGACAACCCGTGTATTTAAGGTACAGCATGAAGATGATGAGGTTGAAAAAGAGCTGACAACGATTGTGGATCTCGGAGGAACCGTTGAGGATGTATTTGTATATCATAAGGTATACGGAGTGCTTCGGGCAGAGATGAATATCAAATCCCGTATGGATATCCGCAATTATATGGAGGAGATCCGTTCCGGGAAATCCAGTCTGCTGAAAAATGTTACTTCCGGATATCATTATCATACGGTCCGGGCGGAACGCGTGGAAATTCTGGATATGATTCAGGAGGAATTGCAGAAGAAGGGGCTCCTTGCAAAACTACAGGACTATGAACCTGTTGATTTTTGGGGACAGAATAATTATAATGAGTAAATGACTACTATTGTGATTATTGATAAGAAGTCAGAGAAAGAATAAAAAGGAGAAGGATGGAATGAGCGACGAGTTTACAACAAACGAAAACAGTTCAAAAACACCGGAGGAAACAAACTTTCAGGATTATACGGCACCTGAAAATGAGATCGTACAGAATGAAACATCACAGATGACGCAGGAACAGCCGGAGACTTCTTATGGAGCAACATCGGCAGAGGAAAATCCGCAGCCGGACAATACGGCATATGCGTATGGACAGACTGCGTACCAGCAGGCATATCAGAGTGAACAGTCACAGCCGAATGCATATCAGCAGGCATATTACGGACAGACACAGGCAAAGGGAACAGGAACCGGATTTGGAATTGCCTCACTGGTTCTTGGAATTTTATCTGTTTTTACATTTGCATGCTGCATTAATTATATTCTGGCAGTGCTTGCGATTATTTTCGGTATTGTGCAGATGGTAAAGAACGAGAAAAAGGGGCTGGCGATCGGTGGAATTATTACAGCAGTGATTTCAATTGTTCTTGGGATTGCCGTTTCGCTTTATGCTGTGAATATTGCGGAAAAAATGCAGGACCCGGACAGTCCGTTTTATCAGTATTTTGAAGAGTATGAGCAGAAACTGGAAGAAGGAAAGAGTTCTTTCTAGCCGGGAGTTATAAAAAAGGAGAACCTGTTTTACAGGTTCTCCTTTATTCGTATATCGATGTCTGTGTAGTGGAATTCTTCGCAGGAGATGCCCTCAATCAGATAACGGGAGAGCAATTCTACCGGAAGGTATCCCTGCTTGTATGGCTGCTGGCAGATGGTAGCAGTGATAATGCCATCATCGAGCAGTTTTTTTGTGGAAGGAACACAGTCGTAAGTAAAGATACGCATGGCATCGATCCGGCCGCTTTCGACTGCGGCACGGCATCCGCCTGCTACACCGCCGGCTGCAAAATACAGCACATTGATTTCGGGGTGTGAAGCCAGCATTTCTTTGACTTTTTCATAACTTTCATTATCATCATCATGATTTTCTATTGTTTCCACGATATGAATACGTTCGCCCTTTTCGGAAAGCGTTGAAGTGAAACCCTCGATACGATCGGAGTGACAGAGTACATGTGACGAACCGGTTACAATACCAATATGAATTTCCCCGAATGTCATCAGAGAAACCAGTCCGGCAGCAGTCTGTCCGGACAGGCGGTAATTACTTCCGACATATGCGATCCTGCGGGACAGAATATCGGTGTTTACGGTGATGACCGGAATGTTTATTTCTGTGAGGCGGTCGATTTCTGCGGCAATATATAAAGAATTGAATGGTGCGATAACTAATCCGTTGATGCCTTCCGCAAGCAGTGCTTCCATGGTATTAAATTGTTCGGTCTCATCAAATGGAACCTGACGGATAAGAACGGTGAAATTATAGGCAGATAATTCTTTTGCCTTGGCATTTACGCCTTCAAGGACTTCACTGAAAAAAGGATTGGAATCGGGAAATAAAATAACACCGATTTTCAGATTCTTTTTCTGTGCAGCAAGCATCAGTCCTGCTTTGTTGGGTTTATAGTTTAATTTTTCTGCAATTTCACGTACACGGGCTGCAGTATTGGCATTGACGGAACCGCGGTTGTTCAGTACACGGTCAACCGTACCGCGTGAAACACCTGCCATTTCAGCAATCTGTTTTATAGTGGCCATGTCGTTCCCCCTTGTTGAATTTTTCCTGAATAACTCTTACAAGGGTAGCATTGATAAGGTAAAATGTCAATTGAAATACAGAAAATGTGTGCGTGCACGACGAGAGTGGGGAAAGTTACTGTACGCTTTTCACAAAATAAGCGCAACCGGTTTGGAAGAAATCACGAAAAAGAGAAAAAATTTCGGAAAACAGTTGAAAATATCAGCGCATCGTTGTAGGATATGAGTAGAAACGTGCACGAGCACAAAATTAACATTTCAGAATTGAGGGTTATCATGAATTACATAGGAATTGATCTGGGAACTTCTGCTGTTAAACTTCTTTTGATGGAGGGCAGTGGAAAAATTTTAAAGATCGTCAGTCGTGAATATCCAATCTGTTTTCCAAAACCGGGATGGTCGGAGCAGAATCCGTATGACTGGTTTACACAGTCAATGGATGGACTGAAGGAATTGCTGGATGGTACAGACAGGAGTCTGGTTGCCGGCATCAGCTTTGGCGGACAGATGCATGGACTTGTAGCACTGGACGATAAGGATGAAGTGATTCGTCCGGCAATTCTCTGGAACGACGGAAGGACGACAAAAGAGTGCGATTATTTAAATCAGGTAATTGGGAAGGAACGTCTTTCTGCATACACAGCCAATATTTCATTTACCGGATTTACTGCGCCGAAAGTACTCTGGATGAAAAACAATGAACCGGAGAATTTTGCAAAGATTCATAAAATTATGCTGCCAAAGGATTATCTGGCATTTCGCCTGAGCGGCAATTACAGTACGGATGTATCGGATGCGTCCGGAACACTGTTCTTTGATGTAAAGAATCGCTGCTGGTCAGAAGAAATGTGTGAGATCTGCAGTATTAAAACAAGCTGGCTTCCAAAAGTATACGAAAGTTATGAGGAAGTTGGAACGCTGCTTCCGGAACTGGCGAAGGAACTCGGCGTATCGGATCAGGTAAAAATTGTAGCCGGAGCCGGAGACAATGCGGCAGCAGCTGTGGGAACCGGAACCGTTGGAGATGGTGCATGTAACATTTCTTTGGGAACGAGCGGAACCGTATTTATTTCTTCCGATAAATTCGGAGTGGACGAAAATAATGCACTGCATTCGTTCGACCATGCGGATGGAAGTTATCATCTGATGGGCTGCATGCTTTCCGCAGCATCCTGTAATAAATGGTGGATGGATGATATTATCGGCACAAAGGATTATGGCGCAGAACAGGAAAATATTACGAAGCTTGGAGAAAACCATGTATTTTTCCTTCCATATCTGATGGGGGAGCGGTCTCCGCACAATGATCCGAATGCAAGAGGTACTTTTATCGGTCTGACCATGGATACTACCAGAGCGGATATGACACAGGCGGTACTCGAAGGTGTGGCATTTGCCTTAAGGGATTCTTTTGAGGTGGCACGTTCACTCGGCATTCATATTGCCCGTACCCGTATTTGCGGTGGAGGAGCAAAGAGTCCGCTGTGGAAAAAGATTGTGGCAAATGTGCTCAATATTCCGGTAGATATTCCGGAAAATGAACAGGGACCGTCAATGGGTGGCGCAATGCTTGCAGCAGTAGCTTGTGGAGAATACCCGACCGTCCGCGATGCAGCAGAGGCAATTGTAAAACTGACCGATACGGTAGAACCGGAACCGGAGCTTGCAGCAAAATATGAAGAGCGTTATCAGAAGTTCCGTAAGATTTATCCGGCATGCAGGGATCTGTTTTTGGAACTTGCAAAATAAAATCATATCATCGTATCTAACAAAAAATTAAAATGATTACATACAACAAGGAGGCAAAATCATGATTAATATTCCAGAAGTAAAAGTAGGTATCGTTGCAGTCAGCCGTGACTGTTTCCCGGAGTCTCTTTCCGTAAACCGCAGAAAGGCGCTGATCAAAGCATATACAGACAAGTATGATGCAAAGGATATTTATGAGTGTCCGGTCTGCATCGTAGAGAGTGAAATTCATATGGAGCAGGCGCTGGCAGATATTAAAGCAGCAGGATGCAATGCACTGTGTGTATACCTTGGAAACTTCGGACCGGAAATTTCCGAGACCATGCTTGCAAAATATTTTGATGGACCAAAGATGTTTGTTGCAGCAGCAGAGGAGTCCCAGAACAATCTGGTTCAGGGACGTGGAGATGCATACTGCGGTATGTTAAATGCAAGTTACAACTTAAAACTTCGCAATGTCGGTGCTTACATTCCGGAATATCCGGTTGGAGATGCAGAGGATTGCGCAGATATGATTCACGACTTTTTACCGATTGCAAGAGCAGTAGAAGGACTTGCAAACTTAAAAATCATTTCCTTTGGACCAAGACCAACGAATTTCCTTGCATGCAATGCTCCAATCCAGCAGCTTTATAATCTGGGCGTGGAAATTGAGGAAAATTCAGAGCTGGATCTGTTTGAGGCATTCAACAACCATGCAGGAGATAAGCGTATTCCGGAGGTTGTTGCAGATATGAAAGCAGAACTCGGTGAGGGAAACAAAAAGCCGGAGATTTTAGAGAAACTTGCACAGTATGAACTGACACTGCTTGACTGGATTGAGGCGCACAAAGGTTCCCGCAAATATGTTGCAATTGCAGGAAAATGCTGGCCGGCATTCCAGACACAGTTTGGATTTGTTCCGTGCTATGTCAACAGCCGTCTGACCGGAAGAGGCATTCCGGTATCCTGCGAGGTAGATATTTACGGCGCACTGAGTGAGTTTATCGGCACCTGCGTCAGCGAGGATGCTGTCACACTGCTCGACATCAATAACTCTGTTCCGAAGGATATGTACAAAGAGTCGATCGAGGGCAAGTTTGACTATACACATAAAGATACATTTATGGGATTCCATTGTGGCAATACCTGCTCAAAGAAGCTGGCATCCTGTGAGATGAAAAACCAGATGATCATGGCAAGAAGCCTTCCTGTCGAAGTAACAAACGGTACCCTTGAGGGAGATATTGCACCGGGCGATATCACATTCTACCGCCTGCAGTCCACTTCCGACAATAAGCTGCGCGCGTATGTGGCACAGGGAGAAGTCCTTCCGGTTGCAACCCGTTCGTTCGGAAGCATTGGCGTATTTGCCATTCATGAGATGGGACGTTTCTACCGTCACGTTCTGATCGAGAAGAATTATCCGCATCACGGAGCGGTTGCATTCGGACATTACGGAAAGGCTCTGTTTGAGGTATTTAAGTATATTGGGGTTCCGATGGAGGACATCAATTACAACCAGCCGGCATCTCTGCCTTATCCGACGGAGAATCCGTTCGCATAAAGAAAAATAATATGGGAATAAGCACCAGCTTGGGCCTGTAGATGTCTGCAGGTTAAGCTGGTGCTTTTTAAATGGGAGTTTCATCCCAAAGATACCCAGTGAAACAGGAAAACTAAAATCATTTGGCGGGTAATTCATCCGGCAGCAATACAGAAAATGACAACAGTACAAAGTAAAAATTCAGATTTTCAAAAAAAGAAAAAGTATGGTATTATAAAACTGGCATCACGGATGCCGGTTCTATAATAAAAATCTGAGGTGATTGTACAATGAAACAGGAAAATTATATACGTGGCATGATAATGATCATTTTGTCGGCATTCTTTTTTGCGTGTATGAATGTGAGTGTGCGGCTGGCGGGAGATCTGCCGTCCGTACAGAAAAGTTTTTTTCGGAATCTGGTAGCTGCATTTTTTGCGGCAATTATTCTTATCAAAAATCATACAGCACCTAAGGTGGAAAAAACACAGTGGGGTTCACTGTTTTTACGCTGTGCATTTGGGACACTTGGAATTCTTTGTAATTTCTACGCGATTGATCACCTGCTGGTGGCAGATGCTTCTATTTTAAATAAATTATCTCCCTTTTTTGCAATTATTTTTTCCTTCCTGTTATTAAAAGAAAAGATAAAACCAGCTCAGGCAATGTGCGTTATACTGGCATTTGTCGGCTGTTTGTTTGTGGTAAAACCGGGGTTTGAAAATGTACATCTGATCCCTGCGCTTATTGGCGTATGCGGAGGACTGGGTGCAGGAATCGCATATACAATGGTGCGGAAGATGGGTACACACGGAGTAAAGGGACCGGTCATTGTGTTTTATTTTTCCTGCTTTTCCTGTATTATTGTGATACCGTGGATCGTATTTCATTATCAGCCGATGTCACTGCGGCAGTTGTTGACGCTGCTTCTTGCGGGACTTTTTGCAGCGGGAGGACAGTTTACGATCACCGCAGCATATACCTATGCACCCGCCGGAAAAATTTCTATTTTTGATTATTCACAGATTATTTTTGCAACAATACTTGGATTTCTTTTATTCGCGGAGATTCCGGATCGATACAGTCTGATAGGATATGGATTGATCATTCTGGCTTCACTGGGAAATTTTCTGTATAACTGGAAACACAAAGATTAAAGGAGTATTCACATGTCGATTATTTCATTTCGGTGTCATACAACCATTCATCTGGCACCATTGGTAAATCAGGAAACCATTCATCAGGATATGGATAGGGGACAGCAGCTTATGTCAAGGATCAATCAGGGAATCCTTAGGGAGATAAAGCCCAAAAACCCACTGGTTGAATGGTATTACTGGAAGGACAAACACACAGTTTCGGATGTCACAGAGCATAGTTTGTTTAAGATGGCGCAGGGGATGCTGTCCCCCGTGGAAAATGATAATTACCGGTTGGAAGAGATCGAAGAATTAAATAATGCATGGGCCGTTTATGATAAAAAACTGAACACATTTTTTGCGTTTGACCCGGCAATTACGACATTGCAAAAAGATGAGAAGCGAAACCGTGTGCTGGTGGTCTGTGAAGACAAGGAACGCGGGCTGATTGATGTTATTGAAGCGGGAGCTCTGCTGCTTGAGTGTCTGCGTGCATTTACAGGGATAGAAGAACTTTGCTTTCTTCCGGTCAACCCGGACTACTATATATGGACAGGAATGGTGACAGGGATTGACGGATTGAAGATGCGCAGTAATGGATATGCCGGTACCTGGCTGCTTCTGCAGAGTGAAAGTCAGGTGAAGAAATTGCGGATGCTTGCAACAATTTACAGTATGGATTACCCGGATCTGGTAGATTCGGTTGAACTGGCACGCAGACTGGCAAAGGAGGAAGCCGCAGGGCAGTGCATCCGAAGCAGGCATGGGATCGTGCTGTTTACGGAAGAGGGACTTGTGTATATGGATGGAACAAATCCGGACAATGACTGGGAACTGAAGTATCCAATTTATGAGAATGACTGTTATTATGAGATGTTGAGATTTGCTTACCGGAAACAGGTATCCGGGGAACTGGAAAATTACTGTGCATGGAAAGCCTGGCTGAACAGGAATTTTACTTGACATCTGAAAGAATCATTACTATACTTAAAACCAAAGGTGAAAAACGAAGACGAAGACAGTAACTGTGATAGGAAAGTCAAAGAGAGTTGGAACAGGTGAGAGCCAATACGAGTAATATGACAGTGAAAATCACTTCCGAGTTGCGGATCGAAATCCCAGGAGAGTAGAGTTCGACGTATTTCCAGCGTTATGGGAACGAAGTATGCAAATCCTTTTTGAATACGGGATTTAAGTACATGGTAATCAGGTGGTATAACGTGACCCCGCGTCCTAATTACTGGACGTGGGGATTTTTTATTTCAGAATCATAAATGCAGGAGGAAAATATGTACAACAAAGTAGATACCAATATGAACTTTGTCGATCGCGAAAAAGAAACGGAAAAATTCTGGCGCGAAAATGATATCTTCAAAAAATCCATGGAGAACCGTAAGGAAGGCGAGACTTACACATTTTATGACGGACCGCCTACGGCAAACGGAAAACCACATATCGGACATGTAGAGACACGTACCATCAAGGATATGATTCCGAGATTCCAGACCATGAAAGGAAAGTACGTTCCACGGAAAGCCGGATGGGATACCCACGGTCTTCCGGTAGAAATCGAAGTGGAGAAACTTCTTGGACTGGATGGAAAGGATCAGATCGAAGCATATGGTCTTGAGCCATTCATCAAAAAGTGTAAAGAATCCGTCTGGAAATACAAGGGTATGTGGGAAGATTTCTCAAATACGGTAGGTTTCTGGGCAGATATGGACAATCCATATGTCACCTATGATGACAATTTCATTGAATCCGAGTGGTGGGCATTAAAAGAGATCTGGAACAAAGGACTTCTCTACAAGGGATTCAAGATCGTGCCTTACTGCCCTCGGTGTGGGACTCCGCTTTCCGCACAGGAAGTTGCACAGGGATATAAATTAGTAAAAGAAAAATCTGCAGTTGTCCGTTTTAAGGTTGCCGGAGAGGATGCGTATTTTCTGGCATGGACCACAACTCCGTGGACACTGCCAAGTAACGTGGCACTTTGTGTAAACCCGAATGATACCTATATCAAGGTAAAAGCAGTAGATGGTTATACGTATTATCTGGCAGAGGCACTGGCAGACAAGGTGCTTTCTCCACTTCTTTCCAAAGAGGATAAAGAGGCAGGAAAGAAAGCCTACGAAGTGCTTGAAACCTACAAGGGACAGGATCTTGAACGTAAAGAATATGAGCCTCTTTATGCCTGTGCAAAGGAACTGGCAGATAAGCAGGGCAAGAAAGGCTTCTTTGTGACCTGCGATACTTATGTCACGATGTCCGATGGTACTGGAATCGTTCATATCGCACCTGCATTTGGTGAGGATGATGCCAATGTCGGAAGAAACTACGACCTTCCGTTTGTACAGTTCGTAAATGGAAAAGGAGAACTGACTGAGGAGACACCGTTTGCCGGTATGTGGGTAAAGGATGCCGATCCGGAAGTATTAAAGGATTTAAGTGCCAGAAAGCAGCTGTTTGATGCTCCGAAGTTTGAACATGAGTATCCACACTGCTGGAGATGTGACAAGCCTCTGATTTATTATGCAAGAGAGTCCTGGTACATCAAAGAGACTGCAGTAAAGGATGATCTGATCCGCAATAACAACACTGTTAACTGGATTCCGGAATCCATCGGTTCCGGACGTTTCGGAAACTGGCTGGAAAACATTCAGGACTGGGCAATTTCCCGTAACCGTTACTGGGGTACCCCACTTAACATCTGGGAGTGTGCGTGCGGACACAGAGAATGTATCGGAAGCCGCGCTGAATTAGCAGAAAAAGCCGGTGATCCAAAGGCAGCAGAGGTAGAACTTCACAGACCATATATTGATGCGGTGACGATCAAGTGTCCGGAGTGTGGCAAGGATATGCACCGTGTACCGGAAGTATTGGATTGCTGGTTTGATTCCGGAGCTATGCCGTTTGCACAGCATCACTATCCATTTGAAAATAAAGAAGTATTTGAGCAGCAGTTCCCGGCCAAATTTATCTCAGAGGCAGTTGATCAGACCAGAGGATGGTTCCATTCTCTTATGGCAGAATCGACACTGCTTTTCAACAAAGCACCTTATGAGAACGTCATCGTGCTCGGACATGTACAGGATGAAAACGGACAGAAGATGTCCAAGTCCAAGGGAAATGCCGTAGATCCGTTTGATGCCCTGCAGACATACGGCGCAGACGCTATCCGCTGGTATTTCTATACGGCATCCGCACCATGGATTCCAAAGAGATTCTCCGGCAAGCTTGTGCTTGAGGGTCAGCGTAAGTTTATGGGAACGCTCTGGAATACCTATGCGTTCTTCGTACTTTATGCAAATATTGACCAGTTTGACGCTACAAAATACAAGCTGGAGTATGACAAATTATCGGTTATGGATAAGTGGCTGCTTTCTAAGCTCAATTCTGCAGTAGCTGGTGTGGATGAAAGTCTTTCTAATTATAAGATTCCGGAAGCTGCAAAATATCTGCAGGAGTTTGTCGATGATATGAGTAACTGGTATGTCCGCCGCTCCCGTGAGCGTTTCTGGGCAAAAGGCATGGAGCAGGATAAGATCAATGCTTATATGACATTGTATACCGCACTTGTTACAATCAGCAAAGCGGCAGCACCGATGATTCCATTTATGACAGAAGATATTTATCGCAATCTGGTATGTTCCATTGATCCGTCTGCACCGGAAAGTATTCACCTGTGTGACTTCCCGACGGTGGATGAGAAGATGATCGACAAGGATCTGGAAACTGCAATGGATGAGGTATTAAAGATCGTTGTTATGGGACGTGCGTGCCGGAACAGTGCCAATATCAAAAACCGTCAGCCGATTGGTCAGATGTATGTCAAGGCACCGGAAGCACTGGGTGATTTTTATAAAGAGATTATTGCCGATGAGTTGAATGTCAAAAATGTGGCATTTACCGATGATGTTTCTTCTTATACAGATTATCAGTTCAAGCCGCAGCTTCGTACGGTTGGTCCGAAATATGGTAAGTATTTAAAACAGATTCAGGCTGCCCTGTCAGAACTTGACGGAAATGCTGCAATGAAAGAATTAAAAGAGAACGGATGTCTGAAACTTGACAGTGTAAGTTCCGAGGTTGTATTATTGGAGGAGGATCTTCTGATTACCATGACACAGGCCGAAGGCTTTGTGACCGAGGGGGATAACAATGTGACAGTTGTTATGGATACAAGACTGACACCGGAATTGATCGAAGAAGGTTTTGTACGTGAACTGATCAGTAAGATTCAGACCATGCGTAAAGAGGCTGGTTTTGAAGTTATGGATCATATTGCTGTTTCCTATACAGCAGACGAGAAGGTAACTGGTATTTTCAATAAATACGGAGAAAAGATCCAGACAGAGGTACTTGCAAATGCTATCACTGCAGGCACACTTGCCGGATATCAGAAAGAATGGAGCATTAACGGTGAGAAGGTTACGCTGGCAGTGGAAAAACAATAGTGTCACGCAAACCAAGCACAGAGGAGGACTTTTGATGCGAGACAAAGTGTTTAGTAAAAAGGAGTTTATTGCTTCCGTGACAGAAAATGTCAAGACGATGTATCGTAAGACATTGAAAGAAGCGACACAGCAGGAGATTTATCAGGCTGTTTCACTGGCTGTCAAGGATGTTGTCATGGATGAATGGATGGCAACACAGCAGGTCATTGAAAAAGATGACCCTAAGATATTGTATTATATGTCCATGGAGTTTCTGATGGGCAGGGCACTGGGGAATAATCTGATTAATCTGGGGGCTTATGGGGAAGTAAAAGAAGCACTTGAAGAGATTGGACTGGATTTGAGTGTCATTGAAGACCAGGAGCCGGATCCGGCTCTTGGAAATGGCGGACTTGGCCGGCTGGCAGCATGTTTTATGGATTCTCTTGCTACTCTGGGCTATGCCGCATATGGATGTGGAATCCGTTACCGCTACGGTATGTTCAAGCAGCAGATTATTGATGGATTTCAGGTTGAAGTACCGGATAACTGGTTAAAGGATGGATATCCGTTTGAACTTCGCAGACCGGAATACTGCTACGAGATCAAGTTTGGTGGTCATGTGGAAGAAACCGCAGGGGAGGACGGAAATCTGCACTTTGAGCAGGTAGGGTATCAGTCTGTTCTTGCAATTCCTTATGATATGCCGATCGTTGGCTACGGCAACCATGTGGTAGATTCCCTGATGATCTGGGATGCACAGCCGAAGGAAGAGTTTTCACTGGATTCCTTTGACCGTGGAGATTACGATCAGGCAGTGGAGCAGGAAAATCTTGCCCGCAACCTGGTAGAGGTGCTGTATCCGAACGACAATCACGTAAAAGGAAAGGAACTGCGCTTAAAACAGCAGTATTTCTTTGTTTCCGCAAGTATCCAGCGTGCGCTGGAGCGTTTTAAGAAACATCACAATGATCTGCATGATCTGCCAAAGAAGGTAACGTTCCAGATGAATGATACCCATCCGACGGTTGCTGTTGCAGAACTGATGCGAATCCTTCTGGATGAGGAAGGCATGTCATGGGATGAGGCATGGGAGATCACAACACACTGTGTAGCTTATACCAACCATACCATCATGGCAGAGGCACTTGAAAAGTGGCCGATCGACATCTTCCAGAGACTGCTTCCGCGTGTATATCAGATCGTGGATGAGATCAACCGCCGTTTTGTAGAAGAGATCCGTGCAAAATATCCGGATAATGAGGAGAAGGTGCGCAAGATGGCAATTCTCTACGACGGACAGGTGAAGATGGCAAATCTTGCAATTGTTGCCGGATATTCTGTCAACGGTGTGGCAAGACTGCATACAGAGATTCTTGAGAAGCAGGAACTTCGTGATTTCTATGAACTGTTTCCGGAGAAATTTAACAATAAAACCAACGGTATCACACAGAGACGTTTCCTTGCACATGGAAATCCACTGCTTGCAGACTGGGTAACAAAGCATGTCGGAAAAGACTGGATCACAAGTCTTGCGAAGGTCGAGGATCTGACAAAATATGCAACCGATCCGAAAGCACAGCAGGAATTTCTGGAGATCAAAAAGCAGAATAAGATCCGTCTGGCAAAATATATCAAGGAGCACAATGGTATCGAAGTCGATCCGGATTCTATCTTTGATGTACAGGTTAAGAGACTGCATGAGTATAAGAGACAGCTTATGAATATCCTGCATGTGATGTATCTGTACAACCAGATCAAGGAAAATCCGGGCATGGATTTCTATCCGAGAACTTTTATCTTCGGAGCAAAGGCTGCAGCCGGATATCGTACGGCAAAGAAGACCATCAAGCTGATTAACACTGTTGCGGATGTAATCAATAATGATCCATCCATCAACGGAAAGATCAAGGTTGTGTTCATTGAGGACTACCGTGTATCCATTGCAGAGTGGATTTTTGCGGCAGCAGATGTCAGCGAACAGATTTCCACAGCAAGTAAAGAGGCATCCGGAACCGGAAACATGAAGTTTATGTTAAATGGTGCGATTACACTTGGAACCATGGACGGAGCGAATGTTGAGATGTACGAGGAAGTCGGTGCAGACAATATCTTTATCTTTGGTATGAGCGCAGATGAGGTTATCGCACATGAGCAGCATCATGATTACAACCCATATGATATCTACAACAACGATGAGGATATCAGGAAAGTTGTCAACCAGCTGGTAGACGGAACATACTCCCACAATGACCGTGAACTGTTCCGTGAACTGTACAACTCACTGTTAAACCCACAGCAGGGACAGGTAGCAGACCGCTACTTTATCCTTGCAGATTTCCGTGCATATGCAAATGCACAGAAGAAGATCGGTGCTTATTACACCAACAAGAGCGCGTGGGCAAAGTCTGCAATTTTAAATATTGCGCACAGTGGTAAATTCTCTTCTGATAGAACCATTCAGGAATATGTGGATGATATCTGGAAACTTGATAAGATTGAAGTGAATACGGAAGGCTGTTAATCGCTTGGATGGCAGTAAAAAAGGCGGGAACCTGGTTGCGGTTTCCGCCTTTTTCGCGTAGAAATACTGGTCAAAAATTTCCTTTGTGGTAACATTTTCAGGATCAGTTTGACGTAGATAAAAGAAATGGTAAAATAAAAATGGAGGAGAATATCGATGAAAATTGCAATATGTGATGATGAAAAACATTACTGCAAACAGATACAGGAATGTGTGGAAATATATTTGGACAAGCATCATATATACGGGAAAACAGAAATTTTTATGGATGGAAATGCCTTGTTAGAAAGAGGTATGCTGGCGGAATTTGATGCTTTGTTTCTAGATGTGGAATTTGGTGGAAAAGCGCAGGGAATGAAAATTGCAAGAGAGGTGCATCAGAGAAATGCAATGCTTCCGATTGTATTTGTGTCGGCATTTATTAAATATTCCGTAGAAGGATATCGCGTAAATGCGCTACGTTATCTTTTGAAAAATGCAAAAGATTTGCAGAAAGAAATAGAAGAAAGCATGGATACCGTTCTTTCCGTGTATACGCAGAGACAAAAGAAAAAAACATTTCGTTTTCGGGGGGAGACCGTAACGCTTTTACTGGATCAGATTATGTATATTGAAAGCAAAGCTCATCAGCTGTTTGTTTATTTGTGCGATGATACCTGTCGATGTATGGGAAAACGGACACTTGATGAAATGCAGAGAGAACTGACGGAGGATGAAGGAAGATTTTTGCGTATCCATAAAAGTTTTTTGGTGAATATGAACGACATCAGCACGCTCAAACGTTATCAGGTTCAGTTATTTTCGGGAAAACAGCTGCCGATTCCGCGAGAGCGTTATGCGGTGGTGGAAATGCAGTATGAGGAGTGGAAAAACAGAAATGATTGATTTTGTGGAAAATCTGTTTTTTATTTTAATTGAGACGATATGTTGCTGTCTGTATTTTCAAACGTTTTCAAAATTTCGGTTTACAAAGAAAATACAAATCTTGCAATTTATTGGGCTGACAGGGTGTATGACGGCGGTAATCTATCTTTTTGCAACAATTCCTTTTTGGAAAATGCCAACAGTCTGGTTTTTATTTGCGGTATCGATGTATGGAATGTTTCAAATGAAATTTTTCGAAGCATTGGGAATGGGAGCTTTGTACTATGCCCTTCTTCTGGTTGTGGATGTATTGGCATATGCCTGTAATGACATTTTGCAATTTCGTATGGGAGGGGAAACAAAAGTGTATGGGTGGAAAGCATGGCTGATTGCATTGCTTGGGAAAATGTTCTTATTTATAATTATTCTTTTGGTAAGACGAATATTCGGGAAATCGGCAGTAGAAACACTCTCGAAGAGAGAATGGATAAAGTTTCTGGTATTTCCGATATTCACCATTTTTATGATCGCATGGATGCTGGTGGTCGTTCAGAGTTCACAGGCGGGATCTGGAAAAATCCCTATAGTGTTGGCATTTTCACTGGTAGGACTCAATGTTTTTATTTATGGATTGCTCTATGATATCCTTCAGAAAGAAGTCAGGACAAGAGAATATATGGTGTCCATGGCGAAAGCAGAGGGAAAAATACAATTATATCAAAAGCAGACGGCTTTTATACATGATTACCAGAATCAGATGCAGTGTGTCAGAACATTGCTGATGAAAAAAAATTACAAGGAGGCAGAGCAGTATTTGGAGCAGATGTGTAATGTGGGTGCGGATGTATGGAATGTTATTGATACGAATCATATGATTGTAAATGCGGTTCTCAACGCAAAATATCAGGAAGCACAGGAAAGTGGAATTGGAGTTACGATAAAGATTAATGATTTATCTGGCTGGAGGATGGCTTACAATGATGTGACGATATTGCTTGCAAATTTGCTTGATAATGCAATTGAAGCCTGCAAATTATGCGAAGACAAAAAGCATATCTGGTTTAAATGTGTTCAGGAATCGGGAAAAATTATTTTATCCGTAAAAAATACATATTGCGAAATGAATAGGAAAAAGAAAGAGGGACTACACGGAATAGGATTAAAAAATGTAGAACATGTGATCACATCTTATGGTGGAAATTACAGTATAAAAAAAATACAGGGAAAATTTATTGTGACTATTTTATTCTGGATGGAAGAATAGAGATTCAAGCAGCTGAAAAGAGAACTTTTACAGATATTATGTAAGGGTTCTCTTTTTTGTTGTGATAAATGGTCGAATTTTGTACCAGTAATGCTGTTTTTTGTTCATAGGCTTGCTTGGAGAAAATTATTCTTATAATGTAAAAATGGAGGTAGAATATAAAGTTTAAATAATGGTTTAGAAAGGAAACAACGGAGGCGGGGGCAGCTATTTTAAATTTTGTAAAAGATACAGATGATGGGGCATATCATTCCCAGGTAGAAACTTGGCAAAGAAGTTTTGGATATAATGTGTTTTATGATGAAGTATTCCGGATGGGAACAAAGATGAATGAAAAAGATTTTCCATTCAAAGTAGGAAATGAAGAGTATGCGCTTTGGATGTGGAAAGGGAATTACTGGAATTTGCATAGTGGAGCAGAAATAGGGTTGTACAAATATGATAGAACCCATGCTGGAACAAAACATTATGATGCCATTGATTTTGAAGTACCAATGCGTTTGAGTTTGTATCGATATTCTAACAATGGGAAGCAGATCGATACGATATTTAACTGGTATCCATATGGTGGTCAATGGTGGATTACAGGATTTAGTGGAGATAATTCTCAATTCAGAAATACAAATTGTAATAACATGGCAGCTATTGGGTATGTTGATTTATCAAAACATATAGATATATATAAAGGGATTAGGAATGCTGGCAGAAATTATAAAGGGGATAGAAAGACCGCGAATAATAAGTATTTGATTTTTGATGATAAAAATTATTTGATTTGGATATATTGGTACGAAGGAATTAAATAAATAATGCCCAAAAAACATTTATAATAATACTGGTAATGGAACTATGTACTGCTCTGGATAATGGAAGGATGGTAGGAAAATGATGAAAAAAAAAATGATCGTAAATGACATTTTATGTTTATTCAGTTGTTTTTTTTTGATGGGATGTAATGCAATTAAAGAAGATAATACAAAGGTATACGTTGATTCTTATAGCCAAACAGCTCTGCAACAGGCTGACATCATTATGGATGGCATTCAGTCAGAAAATTGCGAAGAAATAGCAGATATTTTTTGCACTTATATCAAAAAAAATCATCCGGAGCTGCAAACAGATATAAAAGCATGGATGAAATATATTGATGGCAATATTATATCTTATGATCCGCCAACAACAGAAAGAGGATCGTTAAATACCGGGGAATCAGGAGTGGAAATGTTGGTTATGGAAGCTGATATTGATAATGTGAAGACGGATACCGGAAAAACTTACTGCATAGGTATGGGGTCATATTCTGTATTTAAAAATCATTCAGATTGCGTAGGAGTGACAGATTTATTAATTCGTGATTTGGATGCAGAAAAAGAAAACAAAGAGGATTCGCAAGTTAGAGTGGAATATGATGATATATGGACGATAGAATATGGAAAATGAAATAAAGCGGTTAGAAAAAAATAGAAGTGTCACGATAGTAGTAATGCTGGTAATCATGCTGGCAATCGTATTGAGTGCATGCACAGTTTCGGCAGGTGGGGAACCGCATGTAAAATCCAAAAGTGAAAAAGCAATTGAGCAGGCAAAAACAATACTACAGGGGATAAAATCCGGTGATGCAGAGAAAATAGCAGATCAGTTTAGTCCGATTGCGAAAGAAAAACATCCGGAATTAGAAAATGATATCAAAAAATGGATGGGTTTTTTAGACGGAGAAATTATATCCTATGGTGAACCTGTTCGTGATTTTGGGGATGCAACATGGGATGAAGATGGATATATTATATGGGGAGGAAGTATAGAAATTGATAATGTAAAAACCGATACAGGGAAAACATATGAGATTGTTTATGGGGTGTATGCTACAGTAAGGGATCATCCAGAATATGAAGGGGTGACAGATTTACTTGTAATTGATACCAAAAAACAAGAAAAGGCAAATATGGAAGATAAAGACATAGATCTTTCTGATGCGCAGAAAAGCGTGGGCTATGATGATGTTTATTGGGAGTGGTAGACAAAGGAACAGTAGGAGAAAAAGTTATGGCGTTTGTGACAATGATTTTTGCATACATGGTAATAGCTGGAGTAATTGCAATGGTGATTGCCGGGACAATCAGCACGATAGGTCTTATTGTCTTGATTATATCGTTGATTCGACGGCACAGGGCTAAAGTCCGGGGAGAAACGCCAAAAAAATTTGGTTTGATTACAGGGTGGATTTTGTTTTTGCTGCCAATATTTGTAGTTATTAGTTTTATAGTCTATTGGTTTGTTTGAATATTGAGTTGGTGGAAGTGGAGATAATGTTAGATCAAATAATTAAAAATTGTCTGGATCAAATGCAGGAAAAAAATCTGATTATGGAAGACAACAGGGAATATTATCAGTATGCTATGGAACTATTGGTAGAAGAAAGTTTGACAGTTGGAACAATACTTGTGGTAATTATATGTATGCAGGAATTTGTGAATGGGGTGATTTTTCTTATTTCATTTTTGGCTTTACGAAGAAGAACTGGTGGTTTTCATATGAAGACGTTTAAAGCATGCTACGTGGCAACCATCGGGACATTTATAGGTGTTTTGCTTGTGAAAAATATTATGTATACATATTCAAAATTGTTGCTTGTTTTTACCTGTATAGCGGCTAGTTATCTTTTGATTGTAGGTACGATGAATCATCCTAATATAGATATGGATAAAATAGAATTGTTGGCAAGTAAAAAATGTGCCAGAATGGTATGTATAATAGAATTGTTAATGATTATAGTTGGAATGCAAATTAGAAATTTTGAAGAAATTTCTATAATGATATCATTGGCAATTATATTATGCTCTGTTTCTATGAAACTTGCGCAGCTTGTGAGACAAAAAATATAACATTGCGGAGAAAATAATGGGAATTGTATTAACTAAGTTAGTGCGATTCCCATTATCTGATAGTTTGTGAAAACTAAGGAATGCCGTGTATGGAATGAGAGAGCAACTAATTAACCGTGGTTAGAGCCGCATACTTGATTTATGGAAGTTTTAAAGCCTTTCTGTGGGAAATGATAGTACATCATCATCAATAATAATTAACGGATACATTAATTGTTGTCTGGTCAAAAATTCCCTTTGTATTTAAAATGATTTTCTGTGTAGCATCGTTAAGCAACAGATTTGTATCTTCCACACAGCGGTTTTCGACAGTATAGACATGTCTGCCGATATGGAACGGATCAAAGGTGCAGACAAAGATTACAAAACTCTGTTTTAACTGTGTGTTCAATGTTGTAAACTGTATTGGAATCGTCCTCAACATAGACATCTAGTCGGATGCTTTTGGCATCGAGAGAAAGATTGATCGTTTTCTGGTCTTGTGGGTACTCAATGCGCGAAATCTTAATATTCAGTATTGTTTCCCAAAACGGTTTGCAGTACTTTGGATTGCGCATGATAATGCCAAACATAAAATCATCACTAATGGTAAGAACTTCGAACTTTTTGCTCATATGCATCTTCTTCTCCTTTGTAGTGGTGGAGAGGAAAAGGTGTCATATAGAGGCTGTTTTTCTATCAGAATTGTTACATGGAAGTCTCCAGCTTTCAATATCTGAATAGTTACAAAACAATAATAAAATAACAACTGAATCTTTGTTCTGCACGAAATTTCTCTCCAATATCTAATTAGTACACATGGAAAAATGGATGAAATATCCAATGAAATGCAGTCAAATATAAAAAGACTGCACATTCGATATGTGTAAAGAAAATATAGTATGTGGAAGGCATATATACAATAGGAAAATAGAACTAAAAACAGATAGCGGATGATAAATATCCGCTATCTGTTTTTTTAGGAAAGAAATGTATGCAGTTCGTTCAGGCGTGCATCAAAGTCGGAAATCCCCAGATCATACAACTCCTGTTCTAACTTTTCATCACGCGCGTAGGTACTCATCTTTAATTCTTTCGAAGGTGCAAAGACAAGCGCTTTTCCAGCGGATTCCTGTTTTTTTACATCGGCAATATTCTGACGGTACATCAGATGCCGGTTGTCAAGTGCTGCAATTGTCTGCGGATATTTACGCAGGGCATGCCGGTAAATGTGCCGGAAGCCTTCCGGTTGCTTTACAAAGCTGCGCGGTTTGCTCAAGATCACGACTACACGGTCGCATCCTTTTGCAAATGCGCGCATAATCGGAACAGAATCGGATAATCCGCCATCAAAATATGTCTGATCTTTAAAAGAAATCGGACGACACATCACAGGCAGGGCACAGCTTGCCATAATGGCACGGTAGTCATCCTGTTTCATATCGTCTTTGGTAAAATAAACGGGCTTTCCAGTTGCGGCATCTGTTGCCACGAGTTCAAACTCGGCGGGATTTGCCATGATGGCTGGATAGTCGATCGGGTCGGCTCCGTCAGAATTGGTCAATGTCTGATAAATATATTGAAGACCGAAAAACTGTCCGGTGCGCAGCAGATTTTTGGCACCCATATAACCGGGCTCATGCAGATGGTCTACGTAAAATCGAAGGTTTCGTCCGCGCTGTCCGGCAAGATAGCTTGCCACATTTGCAGATCCGGCCGATACGCCGATGCAGTAATCAAATGTAATGTGTTCATCTAAAAAGCGGTCAAGAATGCCTGCGCTGTAGGCACATTTCATGCCGCCGCCTTCTACTACAAGTCCTGTCTTCATGTCTGGGATACTCCTTTTGCCTGAAATTAGCATTATTGTAGCACTTTTTTTCTTTTTGTCAAATTTTTAACAATATGTGTTTGTTTTTCTGCAACCGTTTAAGTGGTGCCGGGACATTTGAAAAAAGTGATTGGCTGACAATTCCTTAGAATGGGACAGTCTGGAAGGCAGAGATATTGGATTTTTTGATATGAGATATGATTTGACGAATGGGGAGATTGAGGAAGGTATGGGATAATATTTAAAAATAATAATATCCTTTCGTGAAGAAAGTTTCATAAAAGCTAAGAAAGTTTTCAATAAAGTTGTGGAATTTGTTTCTCATGGAAGTTCATCTCCTTTCTGTTTACGCTGTCATTATAAAACACGAAAGGGGATATTACTTGCCAAAATAAAAAAATAACTGGACAAAAATTGCAAAAAGCAGAGATACCGCTTCTCTACTTTTTGCATTTTTCTTATATGTTTTTACGATATTCAGAAGGTGACAGTCCTTTTGCCTTTTGAAAAATGCGGCTGAAATACAGTGGATTATCATATCCGACAATTTGTGCGATCTCATTGATATTGTATTGTGTGTTTTGAAGCAGTGCTTCGGCATTATATATTCTTTTTTGCAAAATGAATTGCTTTGGCGTGATTCCGGCATATAATCTGAAATTACGGATAAACCAACTGGCACTGACATGATTTTGTTCGGCATAGTCATCAATGCTGATTGGTTCATTGTAATGCTCACTGAAATAAGAAATTGCTTTGTCTATTTCCTCAGCAGCATGGGAGTTCACTGTGTTGACAGAAAATTTAAAGTGGCGCTGTAGTTTTATAAAAATTTGTCTTAAATACATTTCAAGCATTTCAGGATAGCTATCCTGACACATTTGTAATTCTTTTATCATGGCACGGAAAAGATACTGATATTCCGAACCGGAACCACAGTGGAACACCCTTTTATCATTTGTCAATCCATAGGAACGGAGCAGATTGGTGACATTGTTTCCTGTAAAATGAACCCAGTAAACCTCCGTCTGGTCTTTGGCATAGTATTCATATTTCTGGGGTTCTCTTGGGCGGTATAAAACCATATGACCAGCATGAACAATCGTTTCTTCCTCATCGTTGTCAAAATGAAAATGAGCTTTCCCAGCAGCAATAAAGATCAACTGAAAATCAACTCTGCCACGTGGTCTCCAGGTGGGAAGTTTAGGGTGCGTATATAACTTGTAAGTCCCACACATGGTTACGACAAGTGGCTTGGATTTATCTTTTCTGTCAATTGTTGAGTTATTCAGATATGCATTATTGGTATACATTCGAGGCCCCCATATGATAATTGAAAAATGTTCATGAAATAATAATCTGAAATACATAAATTTCTGTTTGGCTCATGATGCAATTTTATCATTTTATGCATGTCTTGTCCATTTAGATTTTAAACGTTTGAAATAATGGTATTTTTTGTATAAATTAACGTGCTGGAAAATGAAAGTCAATAAATGTACATGTCAAAAATAACAAAAGAAAGGAATAAAGAAAATGGTTTTTGTTAATTATACTGTTTTGTGCATGTTTTGTGTAATTTATGATATGGTTTTTTGACATCAGTTTTTATATACTATCTATAACAAAGTTGTGGGAACAAAAATAAGGATCATCGAAAGGAGCAGTTTCACATGGAAGAAAAGAAATACCTGAAATGGTATAACAAGGTGGGGTATGGAACTGGAGATCTGGCAGGAAATGTCGTGTATGCATTTCTTTCCTCATTTGTAATGTTGTATCTGACAAATACGGTAGGGTTAAATCCGGGAGTTGTCGGAACCTTGATCATGGTATCAAAATTATTCGACGGTGTCAGTGATATGTTTTTTGGTACATTGATTGACAAAACAAAGAGCAGACTTGGAAAAGCAAGACCGTGGATGCTTTATGCATATATTGGCTGTGCGGTAACGCTTGTGGCGAACTTTGCAATACCGGAAAGTCTTGGAAAAACAGCACAGTATGCATGGTTTTTTCTTGCATATACTTTGCTGAATGCAGTATTTTTTACTGCAAACAATATTGCCTATGCATCACTGGTTACGTTTTGTACAAAAAATAGCAAAGAACGGGTAGAAATGGGGTCGTTCCGTTTTATTTTTGCGTTTTCAACAAGTCTGATCATTCAATCTATCACCGTTCAGTTTGTAAGAATGGCAGGCGGTGGAGCTGCTGCATGGAGAACCGTAGCAATCATATATGCAGTAATCGGACTGATTGTAAACACAATTTCCGTATTCTCGATCAAAGAACTTCCGGAGGAAGAATTAAAGGCAGGCAGAGAACAGACAGGAGAAAAATATGGTTTGATTGAAGCCGCAAAACTTTTATTTTCCAATAAATATTATCTTATGATTTGTGTTACTTATATTTGTCAGCAGATCTATTCTGCTATGTTAAATATGGGTATTTACTATATGATTTATATTTTGAAAAATGAAAATTTATATTCGGTCTTTTCCTGGGCAATTAATATCCCTGTCATCATTGCAATGTGTATTACACCTATGCTTGTGGAAAAGATGAAGGGATTATATCGAATGAATCTTGCAGGATACATTCTTGGAACAGCCGGACGTGTCGGTGTTATTTTTGCAGGCTATATGGGAAGTGTTCCGCTGATGCTTGCTTTTACCGCAATCGCAGCACTTGGAATGGCACCATGGCAGGGAGATATGGGAGCTGTTGTGGCAAGCTGTTCAGAATACACATACCTGACAAAACATAAACACATTGATGGAACCATGTATTCCTGTACATCCTTTGGAACCAAAATCGGGGGTGGAATCGGGGTTGCCCTCTGCGGATGGCTGCTTGATGCAAGCGGATTTGTCAAGGAAGCGGCCGTGCAGCCTGCATCCTGCATGAATATGCTTCACATTATGTATTTATGGATTCCAATGATCCTGTCATTAGTCATTACATTTATTATGTCAGAAATGAATGTGGAAGCAGCGAACCAAAGACTTAGAGAACAGATGGAGGAGTGTTGACATGGAATATAGAGGAATGAAAGAAGATGAACGTCTGGTTTCGGTTACACCGAGTCAACGGCAGATTGCTTATCAGAATATGGAATATTTTTGTTTTATTCACTTTACAGTTAATACATTTACCGGAAGTGAGTGGGGATTGGGAGATGAACCGGAATCCATTTTCAATCCAAAAGAATTAGATGCCCGCCAATGGGCAAAAACAGCTGCAGAAGGTGGGATGAAAGGACTGATCCTTACCTGCAAGCATCATGATGGTTTTTGCCTCTGGCCGAGCAGGTATACGGAACACAGCATTAAAAATTCACCATACAAAAATGGAAAAGGTGATATTGTCCGCGAAACAGCAGAGGCATGTAAGGAATTTGGTCTGAAATTTGGCGTCTACCTTTCGCCATGGGATAGAAATAATGAAGCTTATGGAAAAGGTAAGGAGTATGATGACTACTATGTAAATCAGCTTACAGAACTGTTGACAAACTATGGAGATATCTTTGTGATCTGGCTGGATGGTGCATGTGGAGAAGGAAGCAATGGAAAAAAACAGATTTACGACTGGAAGCGATATTATGAAGTGATGCGTAAGCTCCAGCCGGATGCTGTAATTTCAATTTCAGGTCCGGATATCCGATGGTGTGGAAATGAAGCCGGGCAGGTACGTCCGAGTGAATGGAGTGTTGTAGCTGCTGATATGACAGATCCGGCAATTACAGCACAACTCAGTCAGCAGGAAGATAATGAAGAATTTCGTAACCGTCCATTAGATGAAACACAGACAGACCTTGGAAGCCGTGAATGTCTGCGTTCCGAAAAAAATCTGGCTTACTATCCGGCAGAAACGGATGTCTCTATTCGTCCGGGATGGTTTTACCATGAAGAGGAAGATGACAAGGTGCGTTCCTTTGAAAATCTGAAAGAGATTTACTTGTCCTCTGTAGGTGGAAACACGACACTTTTGTTAAATCTTCCACCAATGAAAAATGGAAAGCTTCACCCGACGGATGTGCAAAATGTGAAACTGCTTGGAGAATTTATAAAAGATACTTTTAACGATAATCTGGCAGATATTGCAGAACTCCAGACGATTCCGGAAAAGGATATACATGGAAATAGTGGGGATGTACTTAGAACAGATCATTATGACAGGGTATTCGAAAACGCGGCCGGAAACAGGGAATTGACGATACAGATGCGCTGGAAAGAAAAAAATATGTTATCATATCTGGTGTTGAAGGAAGCAATCCCATATAGCCAGAGGGTAGAAAAGTTCTCTGTATGGTATGCTGCTGCGGAAGGAAAAAAGGAAAAGCTGACCGAAGCAACAACCATAGGGTATAAAAAGATTGTTGATTTACAGGGAATTGAGACAGATTTGCTTGAAATTCATATTGAGGATGCAAGGGTCGCCCCTGTCCTATCCTTTGTTGGGGTATATAAATAATAGGATAATTACGGGATACAGCCCATGAAATAATATGATTGTATGGGGTGTATGGAAAGAGAGGGAAAATATGAACGCTGATATGAAATGGCTGGACAATCCGGAAGTGTTTAAGGTAAATCAATTGGAATCACATAGTGATCATTGTTATTATCTGGATTATTCAGACATGAAAAAAGAAAAAAATCCATTATTACAGTCATTAAATGGTCAATGGGAGTTTGCTTACAGCAAAAATGTGATGGAAAGACCTGTTGATTTTTATAAGGAAACATTTGATGCATCAGGATTTGATAAAATTATGGTTCCAGGACATATCGAACTGGCTGGATATGATAAAATCCGTTACATCAACACGATGTATCCGTGGGAAGGAAAAGAGTACCACAGAGGAGCCTATAGCATGGAGGCAACCGGAGCAGAAGAAGGAATGTTTTCAGAGGCACAGTACAATCCGGTAGGCTCTTATATCAAATACTTTGATTTGGACAGGAGTATGTGTGGAAAAAGAATCCATATCTGCTTCGAAGGTGTAGAAGAAGCTATGTATCTGTGGCTGAATGGCCAGTTTATAGGTTATGCCGAAGACAGCTTTACACCTTCTGAGTTTGATCTGACACCATATATTAAGGAAAAAGGAAATATCCTAGCAGTGCAGGTACATAAGATGAGCACAGCGGCATTTTTGGAGGATCAGGACTTTTTCAGATTTTTTGGAATTTTCAGAAATGTTACGTTGAAGGCATTACCGGATGTTCATCTGGAGGATGTATGGTTTAAACCTGTGTTAAATCAGGATAATGTAAGCGGAAGGGTATCGACTAGCATGAAGGTATCTGCACCTGACAGTCAGCATGTAACTGCATGCTTTATTTTAAAAGACAGGGAAGAAAATGTATTAGTAGAGAAATCCATACAGTTAACGAAAGAAAACGGCCATATGGAAGGCACGATTTGTGTTGATTTGGAAAATGTCAAACTGTGGGATAATCATAATCCATATTTATATCATGCTTATGTTGAGCTTAAAGCAGAGGATGGCTCCCTGGCAGAGGTAATCCCTTATGATATCGGTTTCAGAAGAATAGAGATTATAGATAAAGTAATTTATCTGAATGGAAAACGACTTGTTATCACAGGAGTAAACCGTCATGAGTGGAATGCAAAAACAGGAAGATGCATTGGTGTGGAAGATATGAAAGCAGACATATCCTGTATGCTCAGGAACAATATTAATTCTGTTCGTACCTGCCACTATCCTGACCAGATACCGTGGTACTATATGTGCGACAATGCAGGTATATATGTGATGGCAGAAACAAATCTGGAAAGCCATGGTTCATTCCAGAAGCTGGGGGCAATCGAGCCATCGTGTAATGTACCGGGGTCTTTTCCACAGTGGAGAGATGCTGTGCTTGATCGTGCAAAAAACAATTTTGAAACTTTTAAAAATCATACGTCCATCCTTTTCTGGTCATTAGGAAATGAATCCTATGCAGGAGACGACATTGAGGCAATGAATGTTTATTTTGCTGAAAAGCAGGATGGAAGACTGGTTCATTATGAAAGCTCTTATTATAACAGGGCATATGAGGATACTATTTCTGATTTAGAGACCAGAATGTATGCAAAACCGGAGGATGTAGAGGAATACCTGAATAATAGTCCGAAGAAACCATATATTTTATGTGAATTCATGCATGATATGGGAAATTCCATGGGAGGACTTGGTTCTTATATGAAGCTGATTGACAAATATGATAGGTATCATGGCGGATTTATATGGGATTTTATTGATCAGGCAATTATGGTAAAAGATCCGGTGACAGGAAGAGATGTTTTACGCTATGGTGGAGATTTTGATGATAAACCGGCAGACTATGAATTTTCAGCAAATGGAATCGTATTTGCTGACAGGAAAGAGAAACCGGCAATGCAGGAAGTGAGGTATTACTATGGCTTATACAGATAAATTAAGAGTGGTCTATGGTGACTATACACTTGGTGTACATGGGGAGGGATTTGATTATATTTTTTCTTATGCACAGGGTGGACTGGAATCTATCGTTAAAAATGGATATGAGTGGCTGTACCGTTGTCCAAAACCTACTTTCTGGAGAGCATTAACAGATAATGACAGGGGAAGCAGGTTTCACATTAAAAGCGGAAGCTGGCTTTCCGCAGATATGTTCATTGACTGTAAGGGAATAAAGGTCATCATGGATGGCAAGGAGCAGACCCCATATGCCCCTGATAATAACAGCTATGGTGGTGATGTTTATGCGGATGAAATTGTCGTAACATACACATACGAGACCATAACCACTCCGGAGACAACGGTTCTTGTAAGCTATACCGTTGATGTATCTGGAAAGATTCGCGTGGATGTACATTATCATGGGGTACAGGAACTTCCAGAATTACCTGTATTTGGAATGAGATTTATCATGCCAACACTGGCAGACAAATATTTATATAAGGGACTCTCCGGGGAAACATATCCTGACAGAAAAGCGGGGGCAAAAGAAGGAATCTATGAGATTGAAGACCTGAGTCTTACACAATATCTTGTTCCGCAGGAATGTGGTATGAGAATGGATACAGAGTGGCTTGAGATTACAAGACATACGGCTCTTGATAACAGCAGGACAGACAGTTCATCACAGATACTGCGCATTGAAAAGAATGGCGAAAAATTTGCATTTTCCTGTCTGCCTTATACAGCATCTGAGATTGAAAATGCCCTTCACCACGAAGAACTGCCACCGGCAAGAAGAACCGTTTTATGTGTATATGGTGCAGTAAGAGGTGTTGGAGGCATCGACAGCTGGGGAACTGATGTGGAAGAGGAATATCGTATCAGTGCGGAAGATGATATAGATTATTCATTTACCATCTGTTAAACGTGGGATGAGGATATGAAGTTTAAGATTACCAAAGACTGGATAAAGAGTTTTTTTGTAATGATCATTGCAGTTATTGTCATGGGAATGTGTGTTTCGCTTTTGGTGATGTGTGATATGGGAGCAGATCCCTGTTCAGCAATGAATTATGGAATTTCGCATAAGCTTGGGATGAGTTTTGGGAATTATCAGCTCCTTTCCAATATTGTTCTGCTGATTATAGTAATTATTTTTGATAAGAAGCTTATTGGTACAGGAACGCTTGGGAACATGATTTTGGTTGGTTATTCGGCAGATTTTTTCACATGGATATGGAAAGAAGTCTGCCATATACAGGCACAGCTTAATCTGGGGATTAGAATTGTTATTTTGATTCCTGCACTCATACTGTTTATTCTGGCAGCAGCTATATATATGCAAAGTGGACATGGAACAGCACCATATGATGCAGTATCCTTTTTAATCAGTGAAAAAATTGAAAAGCATTCTGGGAAAAATATGTTTCGGATTGTACGGATTGTATATGATCTGGCAGCAACCGGTATCGGTGTTATAGCCGGAGGTGAAGTTGGTGTGATAACGATATTGATGGTGATTTTGCTGGGACCTACCGTGGATTTGGTCGGACGAATAATGAAAACAGGAAGGGGAGTGGAGAAACAGGGAGTATAAATAAAAGGAGTTGCTTGTAAGTGCTATTGGTATATGAAAACAGAAATACAGGAGTATCCGCGGAGTGGAAGAAGCCAGTACATGTGCCGCCGCATCTACATGAGGCAATAGAAGTAGTGTATGTAACGGATGGAGAAATAGAACTTGGAGTGGGACAGGAATTGTTCCATATGGATGAAGGGGATTTTGCAGTTGTGTTTCCAAATGTAATACATCATTATCAGGTGTTTGGGGAAAAAGAAAACAAGGTAATATTCCTGTACCTTGAACCAACACTGTTTCCTTCCTATTACAGGGAATTGCAGATATACAGCCCAAAGAATCCGGTTGTGAAAAAAGAGCAGGTGCATCCGGATGTGGTAAATGCCATAAAATATCTGACCGGAATAACAGAGGGGGATCCCCGGATGATACAGGCATATGCACAGATGATCCTTGCACATGTTTTCACAACAATGCCAATGATGGATAAAAGTGCGGTAGGGAGTGATGACCTGATTTATAATGCGGTAGAATACGTGGCCAAAAATTTTAGGGAAAACATCAGCCTTGAAAAAATGGCATATGAATTGTGTGTAAGTAAATATGTGTTGTCAAGAATGTTTGCAAAAACCTTTCACTGTAATTTTAGTAAATATGTGAATGGAGTCCGGTTAAATTATGCAGTTGCGGCACTGGAAAACACAATGGATTCCATTACAAATATATGTCTTGATTGTGGATTTGAAAGTCAAAGAACTTTTAACCGCGTGTTTAAGGAAAGATATAAAATCACACCTAGAGAATATCGAAAAAGGATAATTATGTAAAGCGATGTAATGCTGCCGGTATTGGGGCGGTGATGACAATAATAGTTATGAATGGCATCCGGAATTAGAAAAAGTTGTGGTGTTTCCTGAGAAAGAGAAAACTTGTCATAACAGCCGAAAATAGATATAATAGTTACACATGTGGGATACCACAATGAACGAAAAAGGCGAGGAAACAATCATGGCATTTGTACATCTGCATACACATACGGAATATTCATTACTCGATGGTTCCAACAAAATAAAAGAATATGTAAGCCGTGTGAAAGAACTGGGGATGAACAGTGCCGCGATCACCGATCATGGCAATATGTATGGTGTGGTGGAATTTTATAAAACCGCAAAGGCAGCAGATATTAATCCGGTGATTGGCTGTGAGATCTATGTGGCGCCGAATTCCCGGTTTGATCGCGAGACCAGCCATGGCGAGGACCGGTATTACCATCTGATCCTGCTTGCGGAAAACAATACCGGTTATGCAAACCTTATGAAGATCGTCTCCATCGGGTTTACGGAAGGGTATTATTACAGGCCGCGTGTGGATTTTGAGACGCTGCAGAAATACCATGAGGGACTGATCTGCCTGTCGGCGTGTCTGGCGGGAGAAGTGCCGCGCTATATTGTGCGTGGATTTTATGAAGAGGCAAAAGGCATTGCAAAAAAATACCAGGACTGTTTTGGAAAAGACAACTATTTCCTGGAATTACAGGATCATGGCATCCCGGATCAGAAGACGGTCAATCAGGGGCTTCTTCGGATCAGTCAGGAACTGGACATTCCCCTTGTCTGCACGAACGATATCCACTATACCTATGAAACGGATGTGGAGGCACACGATGTCCTTCTCTGTATCCAGACCGGTAAAAAGATTACGGATGAAGACCGTATGCGTTACGAGGGCGGACAGTTTTTCGTAAAAAGCGAGGAGCAGATGCGGAGTCTGTTTCCGTATGCAAAAGAAGCCGCAGACAACACGCAGAAAATCGCAGATCGCTGCCATGTCACACTCGAATTTGGCAATTACCAGATTCCAAAATATGCACCGCCGGAAGGCTATGACAGCGCATGGACATTTCTGGATGCGCTGTGTGAGAAGGGATTTAAGGAAAAATATACGGACAATCCGGCGTACGATGAGACGCAGTGTGCCAAGATCCATGACGATATGGAATACGAGCTTGGCATTATCCAGAAGATGGGATTTGTCGAGTATATCTTAATCGTGTGGGATTACATCAACTGGGCGAAAACACATGACTGCTGGGTCGGACCGGGGCGTGGTTCCGGCGCGGGCAGCCGCGTGTGCTATTGTACCGGTATCACAAACATTGATCCGGTCAAATATAACCTCCTTTTTGAGCGTTTTTTAAATCCGGAACGTGTGTCCATGCCGGATATTGATGTGGATTTTGAGTATGCGGAGCGTTCCCGCGTGATCGAGTACGTCACAGAAAAATATGGAAAGGATTCTGTGACACAGATTACGACCTTTGGTACGATGGCAGCCCGCGGTGTCATCAAGGCAGTTGGAAAAGCACTCGATTTTCCGTATGCGGAGATGGACCGTGTGGCAAAAATGGTGCCGATGGAACTGAACATTACGATTGACCGTGCCCTGCAGGTCAACCCGGAATTCCGCAGCCTCTATGATGGGGATGCACGTATGCACGAACTGATTGATATGGCAAAGCGTCTCGAAGGGCTGCCGAACCACACATCCGTACATGCGGCAGGGGTTGTGATCTATCCGGGAGAGGCGAGCAATTATGTGCCGCTGGGGCGTGCCAGTGACGGAACACCGACGGCAGAGTACAATATGGTACAGCTTGAGGAACTTGGTCTTTTAAAGATGGATTTCTTAGGACTCCGCACGCTTACCGTATTAAAAGATGCCGTCAAAAATGTAAAGGCATCCCAAGGCATCGACATTGACATCGATCATATCGATTTGAATGATAAAAAGGTGCTTGATTTTATCGGAACCGGGCGCACCGAGGGTGTGTTCCAGCTGGAATCTGCGGGCATGCAGAACTTCATGAAGGAGTTAAAGCCACAGAATTTCGAGGATATTGTTGCCGGAATTTCCCTGTACCGTCCGGGACCTATGGATTTTATTCCAAACTACATCAGGGGAAAGAATAATGCAGACACCGTTACTTACGTGACGCCGGAATTGCAGCCGATTCTTGAGCCAACGTATGGATGTATCGTTTATCAGGAGCAGGTGATGCAGATCGTACAGCAGCTTGCGGGGTATACGATGGGACAGGCGGACAACATCCGCCGCGCCATGAGCAAAAAAAAGCAGTATGTCATCGATGCGGAGCGGCAGAGTTTCGTCTACGGAGATTCAGAGCGCGGCATCAGGGGCTGCGTGGCAAACGGCATTGATGAGAAAGCGGCAAACAGTATTTACGATTCCATGGTGGATTTTGCAAAGTATGCGTTTAACAAATCCCATGCGGCAGCCTATGCGGTCATCAGTGTGCAGACCGCGTGGCTGAAGTTTTACTATCCGGTGGAATTTATGGCAGCACTTATGACGTCCGTGATTGACAATTCGGCAAAAGCCGCGGAGTATCTGCTGCATTGTAAGGAACTCGGTATTTCCGTGCTCCCGCCGGATATCAATGTGGGACAGGGAGAATTCACGGCAGAGGGAAATGCCGTGCGCTATGGTCTGTATGCCATTAAATCCCTGGGACGTCCGGTGATTGACAGCATCATCGGGGAACGCAAAAAAGGTGGTTCATACCGCACCCTGCAGGATTTCATTGAACGTACGGTGCAGCGGGACATCAACAAACGTGCGATCGAGAATCTGATCAAGGCAGGTGCCTGTGATGGGCTTGACGGTAACCGGCATCAGATGTCCATTGTCTATACGTCCATTGTAGATGATGTCGTGCGACGGAAAAAGACCGGGCTGGAAGGACAGATGAGCCTGTTTGATTTTGTCGGGGAGGAAGATAAAAAGGACTACGAAGTCCATTATCCGAATGTGGAGGAGTTCCCGAAGGAAGTGCTGCTGGGCTTTGAAAAAGAAGTGCTTGGGATTTATTTAAGCGGGCATCCGCTGGAAGATTACCTTGGTAAAATGAAGAAAAATGTCACGGCAAATGCAGCGGATTTTGTCAGGGAAGAGGAAAGCGGCACAATTCGTGTGACAGATAATATGCACGTGGTTGTGGGTGGCATGATTGCAGCAAAAACCGTTAAATATACAAGGAATAATCAGGCAATGGCATTTCTGACAGTGGAGGATCTGACCGGTTCTGTGGAAATTATTGTATTCCCAAAAGATTATGAGAGATACAACCGCTTTTTGAATGATGAGGAGAAGATTTTCGTAGTCGGACACGCAACGGTGGAGGAGGAACAGGACGGAAAAGTGATCTGCGAGCGGATCGTTCCGTTTGACGATACCAGAAAGGAACTCTGGCTGCAGTTTCCGACAAAGAGTGATTTTTCTGCGAAAGAACAGCAGGTGTATGAGATTCTCCGGGATTCGGACGGAAATGATGAAGTGGTAATTTATATATCGGATGTCAAGGCATTTAAAAGATTGCCAAGAAACCGTGCGGTTGGTACAAATTCTGTACTCTTGGCACGTTTGACAGAATTTCTGGGCGAAAAAAATGTAAAAGTTGTAGAAAAAGGCATTGAAAATCGCGCGTAATAAGTATAGAATAAAACAGATTAAAGAATTTCATTTTAATTTTAATAAATGGAGGATTTCACAATGGCGAAAGAGATTAACACAATTGGTGTACTGACCAGTGGAGGAGATGCCCCGGGAATGAACGCTGCAATCCGTGCAGTTGTCCGTCAGGCTTTATCCAAAGGAAAGAAAGTGAAAGGAATCAAGCGTGGATACGCTGGATTATTAAACGAAGAAATTATTGACATGAACGGACAGAGCGTTTCAGATACAATCTCTCGTGGTGGTACTATTTTACAGACTGCCCGTTGTATGGAGTTTACCACACCGGAAGGACAGCAGAAAGGTGCGGAGATCTGTAAGAAGCATGGAATTGATGCAATTGTAGTTATCGGTGGAGATGGTTCTTTCAAGGGTGCACAGAAGCTTGCTGCACTGGGAATCAATACCATTGGTCTTCCGGGAACCATTGATCTGGATATTGCATGTACTGATTATACCATTGGTTTTGACACCGCTGTTAATACAGCCATGGAAGCGATTGATAAGGTCCGTGATACTTCTACATCTCATGAGAGATGCTCAATTATTGAGGTTATGGGTCGTGGAGCCGGACATATCGCATTATGGTGCGGTCTTGCAAACGGTGCTGAGGAGATTCTCCTTCCGGAAAAATATGATTACGATGAGCAGCGTTTGATTGATCAGGTAGTCAACGCAAGAAAGAACGGAAAGCAGCACTATATTATTGTAAATGCTGAGGGTATCGGTCATTCACAGAGCATGGCAAAGCGTATCGAGGAAGCGACAGGTGTTGAGACACGCGCAACGATTCTCGGACATATGCAGCGTGGTGGAAGCCCGACATGTAAGGACCGTGTCTATGCAACCACAATGGGTGCAATGGCAGTTGACCTTCTCTGCGAAGGAAAGAGCAACCGTGTCATTGGACATAAGGGTGGCAAGTTTGTAGATTTCGACATTGATGAAGCTCTGGCTATGAAGAAAGATGTCGATGAGTACATGTACGAAATCTCAAAGACACTGGTATAGTTATTCCTTTTATTGGAGAACATAGTGCGGCAGGGAATTCTCTCTGCCGCATTTTTAGGTTTGAAATCAATGGGATTTTCAAGGAGACGGGCAATGGACAACACCAAGGAAATGCTCACACTGGCAGTAGAAATCGGGGACGCGATGCTGCGGTGCGGAGCAGAAATTTACCGGGTGGAAGATTCTGTGATACGCATATTGGAAGCTTTTGGCCTGGATGATTTTGATGCTTATGTTTTATCCAACGGAATTTTTGCAAGTGCAAATGAGAGCAGGGAGGATGCCTGCAGTGTGGTAAGGTATGTTCCTCTTTCGGCAACCCATCTGGGGAAACTCGCTGCTTTAAATCAGCTGACCCGAGATATCTGTAATCATAAATGTTCGATTTCGGAGGCATCAGAGCGGTTGAAACAGTGCAAAAAAATTCCAGTTTATGCGAATGCGGTACAGTTACTGGCATGTGGAATCGGTTGTGCAGCGTTTACCTTCATGTTTGGAGGGCATCTGCCGGAAGCACTGTATGCATTTTTTGTAGGACTGATAGAGCAGCTGGCATTGTTTGTGTGCCGGAAGCGTAAAGTTTCCAGATTTTTAACGAATGTATATGTCAGTCTGCTGATCTCTTTGCTTAGTCTGCCAGCGGCCGCGGGTGTGATACCTGTTTTGCATGACAAAGTGGTGATCGGGGCAATTATGCCGTTAGTACCTGGAATTGCACTGACAACATCCATTCGTGATTTTTATAATGGCGATTATTTGTCCGGAACGATCCATCTGATTGATGCACTTCTTACGGCACTTTGCATTGCAGTGGGCATTGCACTGCCGATTCTGTTGTTGCGATATGGAGGAAATTTACCGGTATGAGTTATGTGCTTCAGTTTTTTATTGCAGCGATTGCCACGGTTACATTTGCCATTTTGTTTGCGGCACCGAAAAAGGAACTGGTTTTCTGTGGCGTATCAGGCGGGCTTGCCTGGCTGGTTTATTTTATTTTGTACAGGCAGTCGGGGAATGTGGTTTTGGGCAGTCTGGTGGCAACCTTTGTTTTGACAATTTTAAGTCGTATTCTGGCAGTAGCAAGATGCAATCCTGCCACGATTTATCTGGTATCTGGGATTTTCCCACTGGTTCCGGGAGCCGGTATCTATTATACGGCATATTATCTGATATCCGGAATGCCGGCAAAATGCTCGGCAAAAGGGCTGGAAACTTTTGAGATTGCCCTGGCCATTGTATTTGGGATTATTTTTGGCTTCTCGATTCCGGAAGCACTGTTTCATAAAAGGAAACAGTAAGTAATGGGAAAGGATTATACGGATGATATGATTACAAGCAGTGCAAATCAGCAGATGAAACATCTGTCACAGCTGATGAAAAGGGCGAAAGAACGAAAAAAAGAACAGGTCTTTGTTGTGGAAGGAATAAAGATGTTTCAGGAAGCACCGGCGGATACGGTGGTGTCTGTCTACGTGTCGGAAAGTTTTCTGGAAAAACCGGAACATGAAAAATGTCTGCAGGGATACCGGTATGAGGTCGTGAGTGATGCGGTATTCCGGGAAATTTCGGATACACAGACTCCGCAGGGAATCCTTGCGATTGTCCGCATGCCGAAGTATGATCTGCCCGATCTTTTGCAGGGGGATCACACGCATCTTTTAATTCTTGAGAGCGTGCAGGATCCGGGAAATCTTGGAACGATGGTGCGCACCGGAGAGGGTGCCGGCATCACGGGAATTATAATGAATAAAACGACGGTGGATCTGTTTAACCCAAAAACCATACGCTCGACGATGGGAAGTATCTACCGTGTTCCGTACCTGATCACGGAGCATCTGCCGGATCTGCTTGATGAGCTGCATAAGGAGAATATCCGATTGTATGCGGCACATTTAAAAGGAGATACATATTATGATGCCTTTGATTTTACCGGGGCATGTGGCTTCCTGATTGGAAATGAGGGGAACGGTCTGTCTGATGAAATTGCAGAGTGTGCGGATTGCTATCTGAAGATTCCCATGGAGGGAAAGGTGGAGTCGCTGAATGCAGCCGTTTCCGCAGCACTTTTGATGTATGAATGTAAGAGACAGCGGGGAGAGCACAATGAAAATATGGTTTAAAATCTGGGAAAACACACACTTATTAAAATCGGAAACCATAGAAGATGATACGGAGGATACACGTACACATAAGATTTTTCATGCGCTTGAAGAAGTCTGTCTGAAGTGGGATCTGGGAAAACCGATCTGGTTTGATGCGAATATAGCGGAATTTCAAAGGCATGCGCGAACGAGGTTTGGCAAGGACAATTTTGTGGAGGAAACAGAATTTGATTATCTGGAGATACAGGTGATAGACGAAGATTAAAAAAATATTAAATTTGTTGCTTTCTGCGTACAGAACGTGTTTCTTGTGATATGATAATACCATATGGGAAAGCACGTTAATACATGTGTGAGGTCTGCTTTCGCATTTATGAAAGGAATGTCTGCCATTGTGGCAGGAAAGAGGAGGAATGACATGGGAACATCGCAGATGCTGGGAGAAGATATTGATAGTTGGGAAACTATGATGTTTTTATATAATTCAGCACTGAAAGAGGTGGGAACAAAACTTGAGATTTTAAATGACGAGTTTGTTCATATACATAAGTACAATCCGATTGAATATATTAAGTCGAGGATTAAAACACCGGAAAGTATTGTAAAAAAATTAAAGCGTGACGGATATGAGAGTACGATCGAGAATATGAGAAATTATATTAACGATATTGCAGGAATCCGTATTGTCTGCTCGTTTACTTCGGATATTTACCGTCTTGCAGAAATGATCGGAAAACAGAATGACCTGACCGTGATCTGTGTAAAAGACTATATCAAAAATCCGAAAGTCAGCGGTTACAAGAGTTTCCATATGCACGTGACGGTTCCTATCTTTTTATCGGACCGTGTGGTTGATACAAAGGTGGAAATCCAGATCCGCACCATTGCAATGGATTTCTGGGCAAGTCTGGAGCACAAGATTTATTATAAATTTGAGGGGCATGCCCCGGAATATATCAGCCGGGATCTGCGTGCATGTGCAGAAATTGTTTCAAACCTCGATGCAAAGATGCTGCAGCTGAATGAAGCAATTTTAGAAGAAAAGGAAAAAGAGGAACAGAAGAAAAAGGAAGAATAGTTACGAAGAATAAAACTATTACGGAACAGTCGGAAAGAAGGGAATGCTATGGTACCTTCCATTGCACGTCAGAGTGTGATTTTAAAATGTAATATGCAAAAATCCGTGATGCTTGGAAACTACGAATTTTTCTATGCTGCGGGATTGATGAGAAAATTATACAACATAGAGATCCGGACAGATATGGAACCGGAACAGATTCTGGAAGCGATTCTGCAGATGCAGGATAATCTGACCCCGCAGAGTGAACAGGAAAAATATCTGATACAGATCATAAAGAATTATGAGCCGTCAGCGGATCATGATGCACAGATGGATGAGCTGTTTGCCTGGGGAGAACAGGAACCTGACATGTGGCAGGTCACGACATCGTTCCATCCGGTTATAAGGTAACTATGAGCGATAGTTACCTTATATTTTTGCAATTTTCGTACATACTACAAGTAATTTTAAAAGAAAGATGAGGATGTATGAAATGAGTAAGATGACTCTGGAACAGGAAGAAGTGCGCAATCAGGAGTATAATGAGTATGTCGAACAGATGACACCGAAACATAATCTGTGGGCAAATATGGGAAAAGCCTTTTTGCTGGGGGGAGGTATCTGCCTGTTGGGACAGATTATTTTACAGATTGCAGCCGGGGTATTCGGACTTAAGGCAGAGGATGCCGCTCTTTGGTGCAGTTTACTTCTTGTTCTTCTTTCGGTGATCCTGACGAGCTGTAATGTATATGGGATTCTTGCCAACTGGGGAGGTGCAGGGGCATTGGTTCCGATTACCGGATTTGCAAATGGCGTGTGTGCTTCTGCGGTGGAATTCCAGAAAGAGGGACAGGTATTTGGTATCGGATGCCAGATTTTTAAGATTGCTGGTCCGGTGATTTTGTATGGAATTTTTTCAAGCTGGGTGCTGGGATTTATTTACTGGCTATTTTAAATTCGCTGGTATCTATGTCGATAAAATCCATGTAAAAGATACCAGTGAGGTATCTATATACTGAAAATTTAATGTTCAGATACCGGAAAGTCTCTATGGATCAAAAATTACGTCTTCAGATACCGCTTTTTTGGGAAAAACGGTATCTGGAGACGTAATTTTTTCTATATAGGTGACATTTGAAAATTTTAAGCATTAAAATTTCGGGAAAACGTCACCTTAGACTGTAATTTTTCATCCATAGATACCGTGTTTTATCATCAAGTGATTTAACAGGATGCTTTTCAATTATATTTTTTCAACCACCGTCATATAGAGAAAACTTATGTTTTTTTTCGCGTACTTTTCCTGAATTTGCACATACTACCATGGAAAATAGGTAATCAAAGAGGTGCAGAATGAAAGAAAAACGGGAAATAGTTTATCTGAAGGCAGACCGCAACAGTGTCTGCCATGATCCAAAAATAAAGATACAGGATGTGATGTCTGTACAGTGTGCAGATTCTGCAATCTGTGCCGGAATAAAAAATAAAACACTGTATACGTTTAAGAAAAACGATGACCAGAAAAAAGAAGGAAAAAAGAAAAAACGAATGGAAGTATTTTCGATGCTAAATGTGATCGAACGGATACAGACGGATTACCCGGATGTGGAAATTGTTAGTATCGGGGAACAGGATTTTGTGGTGCAATTGTTAGATGCACCGATGGCACCGAAATGGCTGGAGACGCTTAAAGTTGTTGTGATGGTTGTAGTAATCTTTCTTGGAGCGGCATTTACGATTATGGCATTTAACAATGACGTGTCCGTGGGGGAAGTGTTCGACCGGTTTTATCAGCAGGTGATGGGAAAAGAAAAACCGAAAGTATCAGAAATCGAAATTTTTTACTGTCTGGGACTGGCAGTGGGAATTTTGGTATTTTTTAACCATATCGGAAAGAAAAAAATCACTTCAGATCCGACACCGATTCAGGTTGAGATGCGAAAGTATGAACAGGATGTCGATATGACGTTTATAGAGAACGCGGGAAGAAAGGGGCATGAACACGATGTTTCTTAGACACATTTTTATGGCGGGCCTTGCGACAGCCTGCGGCATTGCGGTTTCTGCCGGAACGTTTGCGTTTCTTCTGGTGATCGGGGTCATTCCGCGCATGATCAAACGCTGCAATTTTGGAGAACGGATACTGATGGTCGAAAATACGGTTATACTGGGGGTATTGACCGGTGCCGTATTTTCTGTGATGGAGTGGAAGGCACAGCTGCCGTATCCGTGGCTGGCGCATGTCATTTTGGGCGCTTATGGAACTGCAGCGGGAATTTTTGTGGGATGTACTGCGGTGGCACTGGCAGAAATATTAAATACTTTTCCGATCCTGTTCCGGCGTCTGTATATCAACCGTGGACTCAGTGGTGTTATGATTGCCATGGCACTGGGGAAAATGGCTGGTTCTTTTTATTATTTCTTTTTTGGTTACGGGCTTCCAAAATATTGGTAAATCCATATTTTCTAATTGCAATCTTCTTTGTGTCTGGCGTATAATAAAAGGTACGATTAGTTACAGACTAAAGGAGAGAATTTTAAATGGGCAGATATGCATTGGATATGGAAAAATATGCAGATTTGGCAAGGACTGCATCTGCGGAGGGATGCGTGTTATTGAAAAATGACAACAGTACCCTGCCACTTAAAAAAGGAGATAAAGTTGCTGTATTTGGGCGCATGGCGTTTCATTATTACAAGAGCGGACTTGGTTCCGGCGGATTGGTTAATACACGCTATGTCGTCAGTATTTTAGATGCCTTGCGGGCATGCAAAGATATCAAACTGGATGAAAAGCTGCTTGGCATGTATGAGACCTGGATCAAAGAGCATCCCTATGACGAGGGAGCAGGCTGGGGGCTGGTTCCGTGGTCACAGGAAGAAATGCCGGTGACAGAGGAGATGCTAAATGCCGCATCGGAGGATGATGTGGCACTGGTGATCATCGGGCGTACAGCAGGAGAAGATCAGGATAATACGGACAAGCCTGGCAGCTATGAACTGACGCCGACAGAAGAAGATCTCATTCGCAAAGTCAGCAGCACATTTTCCCGCACCGCAGTGATTTTGAATGTTGGAAATATCATTGATATGAAATGGGTTAAAACGTTTGATCCGGCAGCGGTGCTTTACGCATGGCAGGGAGGCCAGGAAGGCGGAAACGGTGTCTGTGATGTGCTCACAGGATGTGTCAACCCGTGCGGAAAACTGACAGACACCATCGCGGAGTCGATTGACGATTATCCGTCTACTGCAAATTTCGGAGACCTGAAAAAGAACTACTACAAAGAAGATATCTATGTAGGATACCGTTATTTTGAGACTTTTGCAAAAGATAAGGTATTGTATCCGTTCGGATTTGGCTTGTCTTATACGTCTTTTTCGGTAGAAGCAGCTGCAAAAGAAAAAGACAAAGATACGGTCCGTGTGGAGGCTGTGGTCAAAAATACCGGATTACTGGCAGGAAAAGAAGTGCTTGAGGTCTATGCGAAAGCTCCACAGGGGGTGTTGGATACGCCGGAACGTGTGCTTTGTGGATTTGCAAAGACAAAGGAACTGGCAGCAGGGGAAGAAGAGCATATTACTCTGGAGATTCCGAAAAATACATTTGCCTCCTATGATGACAGTGGTGTAACCGGACACAGGGACTGTTTTGTGCTGCTGGAGGGTACTTATACCATTTATGTGGGAACCGATGTGCGGACGGCACAAAAGGCAGGCAGTTATCCGCAGACGTTTACGGTGATTGAACAGCTTGAGGAAGTTTGTGCACCGCAGAAACCGTTTGCCCGTATGACAAGAAAGCCGGGTGATGTGATCGGATATTCCGATACACCGGAACGGATCTATGGTCCGTATGACCGCGTGGAAAAACCGGCAGAGATTTCACAGACTGGTGATAAAGGCTATCGTCTGGAAGATGTATATGACAAAAAGATTTCCATGGAGACATTTGTGGCACAATTGTCGGATGAGGATCTGATTATGCTGTTCCGCGGAGAAGGCATGTGCAGTCCGAAGGTGACTCCGGGTACTGCAGCGGCATTTGCAGGACTGACTCCGTCTTTGAGGAAGTTTAGAATTCCGGCAGAATGTGCATCGGACGGACTATCCGGAATACGTATGGACTGCGGAACAAAGGCGTTTTCCCTTCCGAACGGAACGTTGCTCGGATGTACATTTAACTGTGAACTGGTGCGTCAATTATATGAAATGACAGGGCTTGAACTGCGGTTAAACCGTGTAGATACATTGCTCGGACCGGGATTGAATATTCACAGAAATCCGTTGAACGGACGAAACTTTGAGTATATTTCCGAAGATCCGTTTTTAACCGGAAAAATGGGAGCCGCACAGCTGCAGGGACTTAATATTGCAGGTTCTACAGGAACCATCAAACATTTTGCGGCAAACAATCAGGAAACGAAACGACATGAGGCAGATTCGATTATTTCCGTGCGGGCACTGCGGGAAATTTATCTGAAGGGATTTGAAATTGCGGTAAAAGAAGGACCGGCCCGCTCTGTTATGACTACATATGGCCCGGTCAACGGGGTGTGGACTGCAGGAAGTTATGATCTCAATACCATTGTATTGCGTAAAGATTGGGGATTTTCCGGCATCGTTATGACCGACTGGTGGGCAAAGGCAAACCATGAGGGACAGCCATCGGATCCGCGTATACATGCGGTCATGGCAGCGGCACAGAATGATGTATATATGGTGACTGCAGATGCGCAGGATATGCAGCAGGATGATATGCTCGAAGAATTCCAGAAGGGAAATCTTACGAGAGGACAGCTGCAGAGAAATGCCATCAATATATTGCAGTTTGTACTAAAATCCCCGGCGATGCTTTATGAGATGGATAGGATTTCTCCGGAAGAACTTAAAGACCGGAAGAATGCTGCAAAAGATGATCTGGATGTCTCAAAGATGATGAAATTTGTGGCAGATGAACAGGGAAACATCTGCATTTCCGGTGACGGCTGGGATACACATCAGGGAAAAGAAATACTTGCGGATCTGGATATGAAAGCCGGAAGTTATGAACTGCAGATGAAAGTGAAATCAAATCTGGATGATCTGGCACAGCTTCCGGTAACGGTATATCTGGACAATATTATCAAAGGAACAATGTCCTTCCGGGGATCGAAAGGGCAGTGGGTGACACAGCAGATCCGGTTTGATACATTCGAGGGACATCATTATATGAGGTTATATTTTGGAGCAACCGGACTTACGGTAGATCATATAGCGTTTCAGCTGTCCGGCGGCGCAGACAAGGAGCAGTAAGATATGAATGTTTTAAAGGTAAAAAAGGGAGAAACGCTTGCCAGAAAACAGGACAAGGTGATGGAATGGTATCTGATTCAGGAGGGATCGGTGATCCGGCAGTTTGCATTTGCAGAGATCATTATGCACCGGAATGCAATTGTGGGTATTCTCGAGAACGAATGGTTTGCCTGCGATTATGTGGCAAATGAAGATACGACATTGATTGTGATTCCATGTAAAAATGCACAGGATCTGCGGAAGATTTTGTCCGAACATGAGAATTTCCGCCCGATTTTTTTGCGTACGGCAGTGGAACAGAGGCATCAGGCACTGTGTCTGTATGCCAGTCTGCAGAAAAAATGCATGCTTTTACATAATGCTGCGGAAACGTTGTACAGCGAATACAAAAATCTGTGCAGCGAGAAGCTTTTTGATGAACAGGATTTTCCGCGTATGGAACAGTTTGCAGCTTTAAAAATGCAGCACCGTGCGGAAAACTGGGAGATTGCAAACAGTAACAGTCTGGTCCGGAGTTATCTGAAAGAATATATGCAGCTGATGATCAAAGATGACAGTCTGTGTGTGGGAGCAATCATGGAGGCGGCGGCACAGATGCGCCGTGTGACACAGGGAATCGGCGAGATGGTAAATTATCTGCAGTACAACAGGGATATTTTATTTTCAGATTCCAGAGATGATATTTTTCATCTGTTTTTTGCAATGGCAGTCCAGCAGTCGCAGAAAAAGCAGGACATTTCCGAGATCAAAAAGCGTCTGTTAAATATGGTGGATGTCATGACAAAGCTTGATGTATACGACAAAAAGCAGATGGCGGAGGCACATGAGCTCTGCGAGAATTACGACTTTACCAAGGAGTCCGAAGGCCGTATCAATATTATGCGTGAGGATTGTATTGCACATATTATGGAGTATGCAGGATATGGCAGCGATATGATCAGGGATTTCCACAGCATTGTGCAGCAGTACCGGGAGCTGCCGGATATGATGTCTACAGACAATGAGGCGAGACAGCTGCGCAGGGAAATCACAAAGGTCTTTTACGATATTTATACCAAGGCGTTTATGAGATCAGTTGAGGAACTGGTCAAGCCGTCACCGATCATGATGATGTTTTTCAATTTTGGGTTTATGGATGCGGAGGTGCTGGGGGAAACTAACACAAATGCACTGTATAATCTGACGGATTCGCTTGGATTGTTTCACTCTGCAAATGTCTATACGGTTTATGACTGGCTGGTACAGATTTATCAGGGAAAGAAAGAACCGTCTCGCAATGAATTTGACCAGGATTTCAATGCATTTCTGCTGGAAGAAAAGAGAACTGGGAATATTACGGAAGCGCAGATGCAACAGTATAAAAATGACAGCAGGCAGAAAGTACAGTTTGAGATCCGCAATATGTTTACCTCCGGAAACCGTGTGACCTATGGCCGTGTGACTACATTCTGTCCGGTTCTGATGGAAGAGGATTTCATCAACACCGTGGAAAAGATGGCAGTTACCGCAGAAAAAATTGCCGATGCCATCAATAAGGTGCGCTGTGTGGATTATTCTGCACTCTATCATGATGTCATGTTTTCCGATCCGGATCGCGGAATCAATCAGGAATGGATCAAAAAGGAGATTCTGCCGGATGTGATTCTGATGCCAAATGCCGGAACCCGTACCCTGATGTGGCAGGAGACATCCGGTGCCAAGATTGATACACCAGCGCGTTTTCTGTTTCCGATCTTTTCCGCAGTGGATCTCGATGATCAGATGGTGGAATGTATCGGCCGATACCGCTGGGAGATCTGCAGACGTGTGCAGGGTGTATACTGGAACGATATCCGGGAGAAATCGCTTACGGCGGAGTACTGTGATTTTATTCAGTATTATCGCAAAAATTCAGATCTTTCTGCAGATGCAAAGGAAAAGATCAAGACTGCATTGTCCCGTGCACGGAACAGTTACCGTGAGGTATTTGTCAAGGATTATCAGGCATGGATGAAGTATGAATCACAGGGAAGTTTCCGACTGAATAAGGTGGCAAGGGATATTCTGGTAAGGTATTGTCCGTTTGCAAAGGATATCCGCCAGGGACTGGCCACCAATCCACAGTACCAGAATGCATTTCACAGACTTGATGCGGAAAACAGAAAGAAACTGCAGCGGTTCCGTTCTGTTTACGATAAATATGAGGCTGCCGGCGGAGAGATCACACCGGAACTGAAAGAAAATCTGCGGTTTTATCAGATGTAGGAACGGATATGGAATATATAGCTTATGTAGAGACCCCGTATAAAGAAAAATTTGGAATTCCCAGACAGAGTGGGCTGGCGGAGAGTACCTGTGGGGAAATTATTTTCACACCGAAATTCCGGAATCCGGATGCAGTGCGTGGAATCGAAGAGTTTTCCCACCTGTGGCTTCTCTGGGAGTTTTCCAGGGCAAAGCAGGATACCTTTCATGCAACCGTAGCACCTCCCCGTCTGGGAGGAAAAGAAAAACGGGGCGTGTTTGCCACGCGTTCCCCCTTTCGCCCGAATTCGATCGGACTTTCATGCGTGAAACTTGAAAAGGTACGCATCGATCAGAAGCTTGGACCGGTTCTTATGGTTTCCGGGCTGGATCTGCTCGATCACACACCGCTTTTTGATATCAAACCGTATCTGCCGTACGTGGATGCCCATCCGGAGGCAAAAAACGGTTTTGCGGAAGAATTCCGGGAGTTTCAGATACCGGTAGTATTTCCGGATGAATTGCAGGCACAGCTTCCGGAACATCTGCGGGGACCGCTTCTTGAGGTTCTTGCACAGGATCCCAGGGCGGCATACAACAAAAAGCCGGATTATATCTACGGGATGGCATTTGATAATTATGACATCCGGTTTATGGTGGCAGAGGGAATCCTGACGGTAAAAGAGGTCACAAGGCGCACGCAGGAATGGAAAAAAGTCAAGTGAGAGTTGCGCTTGCACGGGGAAAGCCTTATAATAGAAACGTCAAAAGTCAAAAACGCGAAGAAATTCGTGTAGTAGTGAGGTAAGAGGATGAAAGAGTTAAAAGAGTACATTCGCAGTATCCCGGATTTCCCGGAGAAGGGAATTATTTTCCGTGATGTCACAAGTGTACTGCAGGATGCAGATGCACTGAAGCTTTCCATTGATGAACTGGCGAAACGCTTGGAGGGCGTTGATTTTGATGTGATCGCCGGAGCAGAATCCAGAGGCTTTATCTTTGGAGCACCACTTGCTTATGTCATGCATAAGCCGTTTGTACCAATTCGTAAAAAGGGAAAACTGCCGTGTGAGACAGTTGAAAAAACATATGATCTAGAGTATGGTACGGCAACGATTGAAATGCATAAAGATGCCATTCAAAAAGGAGAAAAGGTTGTACTTTTGGATGATCTGATTGCAACCGGCGGAACCATGAAAGCTGCTGCGGAACTGGTAGAGGAACTTGGCGGTGAAGTGGTAAAGATGCTGTTTCTCATAGAGTTAAGCGATCTCAACGGACGGGAAGTCTTAAAGGATTATGACGTGGACTCTGTCGTACAGTTCGAAGGAAAATAAAACCTGGTTTGAGACAGGCGTAAAAGAAATAAAAGAATGGATAAAAGCCCTTCGCGCTATGGGGCACACGATGGTGTGCTCTATGGTTGTGGGGGGCTTTCTAATATTTGATTGTAAATAAAAAGGTAATTTGTTATTATAATCTTATCAGCGTTTTAATGGCGAAACGATTAAAATCTATCTGTTTGGAAAATATGAGCAGTATGAGATCATTGAAATTGAAAAACGAGCGGAGGAAAGAGCATGGCAGAAGTAGAAGGTAGTAAAGATTTGATAAGTGTATTATGGAGTGGCGCAGATATTCTCCGATCCAAGATGGATGCAAATGAATATAAAGATTATTTACTTGGAATTGTATTTTATAAATATCTTTCGGATACATTTTTAATTAAAGTTTATGATTTGATTTATGATGAAAAGCCGAAGAGTTTAAAAGTTGCATTGGATGCATACAAAGAAGCACTGGAAGACGAAAGTGCTGAGGAACTGAAAGAGCAGATAAAGTCAGAATGTCATTACTTGATTGAACCGCAACTTACCTATACGTGTTTTGCTGATGCGGCGAGAAACAATGCATTCAATCGGGAGTTATTGCAAAAAGCTTTTAACAATATTGAACAGAGTGATCCATTGTTTGCAGATTTATTTACAGATATTGATTTGTACTCTAATCGTTTGGGAAATGGAGATCAGAAGCAAAGTGATACCATATCCAGTCTTGTTAAGGAAATTGATAAGGCAGATTTGTTGAATTCAGACGCAGAGATACTTGGAAATGCATATGAATATTTGATTGGACAGTTTGCGTCAGAGACCGGAAAAAAGGCAGGAGAATTTTATACACCACAAGCAGTTTCAAAGATATTAACAAAGATTGCAATTGCAGGGCAGGAAAACAAAAAGGGATTATCTGTATATGATCCATGCATGGGTTCTGGGTCTCTTTTGTTAAATGCCAAAAAGTATGCCACTGAACCAGGTTATATTAAGTATTATGGGCAGGAGCTAAATACTTCTACTTATAATCTGGCACGTATGAATATGTTTTTACATGGAATTACTCCGGAGAATCAGGTACTTCGCAATGGTGATACGCTGGATGGAGACTGGCCGACAGGAGAAGAGACCGATTTCAACATGGTACTTATGAATCCACCATACTCTGCAAAATGGAGTGCAACAGCCGGATTTTTACAAGATGAAAGATTCAGCGACTATGGAGTATTGGCTCCAAAATCAAAAGCGGATTATGCTTTTTTACTTCATGGTCTGTATCATTTAAAAAGTAATGGAACAATGGCAATTGTATTACCTCATGGGGTTCTGTTCCGAGGGGCAGCAGAAGGAAAAATCAGAGAAAAATTGCTTCGTGCAGGGAATATTTATGCAGTAATTGGATTGCCTGCCAATTTATTTTATAATACTTCAATTCCTACTTGTATCATCGTTTTAAAGAAACACAGAGATGGAAGAGATGTATTGTTTATTGATGCATCAAAGAAATTTGACAAAGGAAAAAAGCAAAATGCCATGACAGATGAACATATAGATGCTGTTATGGAGTTGTACAGTAAAAGAGAAACAGTAGAAAAAGAATCCTATCTTGCAAGCTTTGAGGATATTGAGAAGAATGATTTCAATTTGAATATTCCGCGTTATGTAGATAATTTTGAAAAAGAGGAAGAAGTCGATATAAATGCTCTTTTAATGCAGATGGATCAGACGGATAAGGAATTGGAACAGGCGCAGGGAGAATTTCTATCTTTACTTAAAGATCTGACATCTATGGATGAAACTATTATGTCCTCGTTGAATGAACTGATTAGGAAGATGGAGGGGTGATAGCGATGGGAAAACCTAAAATTAGATTCAAAGGGTATGAGGACGCTTGGGAACAGCGTAAGGTTTCTGAATTGTTGCAAGAACGTAATGAGCAGGCTCCTATGAGTGAAGAATACCCATTGATGGCTTTTATAGCAAATCAGGGAGTAGCACCTAAGGGGGATCGTTATGATCGCAGTGCACTAGTGAATGATGAAACCGGGAAAAAATATAAACGAACAGAATTTGGAGATTTTATATATAGTTCAAATAATTTGGAAACTGGTTCCATAGGATTAAATAAGTACGGAAATGCTTGTATTTCTCCTGTTTATAGTATTTTTAAGCCGACTGGAAAAGCGGACTTAGATTTTTTGGGTAGAAGATTTCTTAGAAAAGATTTTATTAATGAAATGGTTAAATGGAGGCAAGGTGTTGTTTACGGGCAGTGGAAAATCCATGAAACTGATTTTTTGAATATTGTAGTTACAGTTCCAACTATAGAGGAGCAAAAGAGAATAGGAGATTTTTTGGATGGTTTAGATAGTCTCATCACTCTTCACCAGCGTAAGTGTGAAGAAACTAAAAGTTTGAAAAAATATATGCTTCAAAAAATGTTTCCGGAAAATGGAAAATGTGTCCCGGAAATTAGATTTTCTGGATTCTCGGACGCTTGGGAACAGCGTAAGTTAGATGGCTGGGGAACTTTCTATTACGGAAGAAGCTGTCCTAAATGGTCAGTAACAGAGGATGCAACCATTCCGTGTATTCGATATGGAGAACTTTATACGAAATTTGGAGCAAAAATAGACAGAGTTTACTCCTATACAAATATGCCGCCAGAAAATCTTAGATTTAGTAAAGGAACAGAGGTTTTAATTCCACGAGTTGGGGAAGATCCTATGGACTATAACCACTGCACATGGCTATCTATGCCGGATGTTGCGATTGGTGAAATGATTTCTGTATTCAACACGGATAACAATCCATTGTTTACAGCAACAATGTTTAATGCTACATTGCAGAATGAATTTGCTATGAGAGTGGAGGGTGGAAGCGTCACGAATCTTTATTTTGAAAAGTTGAAGAATATAGAAGTTTCGTTTCCTTCTATCCAGGAGCAGGAGAAGATCGCCGCATATTTTGAGAACCTTGACCACCTCATCACTCTTCACCAGCATAAGTGTGACGAATTACAAAAATTAAAGAAATTTATGTTACAAAATATGTTTGTGTAACAGTTTTATAGTGATTTATGAATGCAAAATGCAAAATAAATATAAAATATTTAAATTAAATAAAAATACGCAAAAGAAATATACTTACGATGTAATTTAGTGCAGTATTAGATTTAGGGAAAGAAGGTAAGAATTATGATGTATCCGTTTATGACGTTAAATGATGAAACAGAAATTGTGCATTCTGATATGAATGCAGATGGAACGGTAAAAGTTTATATTGAAACCCCGGATAAAAAAGATGGCTTTCATAATATGACATGTTATTTGCCAACTTATGAAATAAAAGAAATCAATGGATATTCAGATAAACAGGTTGAAGAATTTATGGAAATTATAAAATCAACGGCACATTTGATTATGGAATTTGCAAAAGAAGGGGGATTTGAACATGCCTCAGGTTTTTAAGGTAGGAGCCTACTGGATATATTTTTGGGCAAATGAAGGTAAACCGTTGGAGCCGATACATGTGCATATTGCAGAGGGACGTCCACATCAGAATGCAACGAAAGTGTGGATTACATCTGCCGGAAAATGTATTGTTGTGAATAACATATCAAATATTCCAACAGTTGCTTTGAGAAATATTGTAAGGATTATTGAAGCAAGAAGTGATGAGGTAAAACAAAAATGGTTTGAGTATTTTGGAGAGATACGGTATTTTTGTTAAACACTTTATATTATCGTAAGTTTTTATAAAAAGAAAAATATAAGAGAAAACTTGGGAACAGCGTAAGTTAGAAGAGTATCTTGGGGTATCAAAAGAAAAAAACAGAGATGAGTCATTTGGAAAAGATGATGTTTTATCTGTTTCTGGCGAATATGGAATTGTGAATCAAATAGAATTTCAAGGCAGATCATTCGCAGGAGCATCAGTAGCAAATTACGGTGTAGTAGAGGGTGGAGATGTTGTTTATACAAAGTCCCCTTTGAAATCAAATCCATACGGTATTATCAAGACAAATAAAGGAAAAACGGGAATTGTATCAACATTGTATGCAGTATATAAACCTAAAAATAATGTTGGGGCTGAATTTGTTCAGATATATTTTGAATTAGATTCCCGTATGAATTCATATATGCATCCATTGGTAAATAAAGGTGCTAAAAATGATATGAAGGTATCAGATGAGAATGCTTTGAAAGGATCTGTAATTTTCCCAAAAATTGACGAGCAAAAAGCAATTTCAAAGTATTTTGCCCACCTCGACCACCTCATCACTCTTCACCAACGTAAGTGTTATAGATTTATTGATATTGCGCTAGACGCTTGGGAACAGCGTAAGTTTGGAGAAATAGTAGAAAAATATGAGGATCTGGTAGAAACTCCAACAGAAGGTTACACAAGACTTGGAATTAGAAGCCATGCAAAAGGAACATTTCATAGTTTTGTTGAAAAAGGAAAAGAACTTGAGACAGCTAAAATGTTCCGAGTTGCAGCAGATAAATTCATTGTGAATATTACATTTGGATGGGAACATGCAGTAGCAATTACTGATGAAAATGATGCTGGAAAGCTTGTTTCTCATAGGTTTCCGCAATATAGTTTCAATGCAGGGATGGTTCCGAAATTTTTTAGATATCTGATTCTGGATGAAAATTTTAAACATCATTTGGAATTATCCTCACCAGGAGGAGCTGGAAGAAACAGGGTTTTGAAATTAAACGATATGCTTGAATACAAAATGAATTTCCCATCTGAAGTGGAGCAAGGAAAAATAGCTGCGTATTTTGATCATCTCGACCACCTCATCACTCTTCACCAGCATAAGCTATTTTGCGCAAAAAATGTAATGAAATACATAACAACCGATATAAACACACCCCAAAAGGAGGCTATTATGGCAGAATTAGAGTCCGTGATAGAGCAGAAACTTATTGAACAACTGATTTATGGTGATTCACAATGGACGTATCGCGAAGACTTAAAAACAGAAGCAGATCTTTGGAAGAATTTCAGATATATTCTTGAACAGAATAATAAGGAACGTTTAAATGGAGAACCACTTTCGGATGCAGAATTTGAACAGGTAAAGAATCAACTGCAGTTTTCATCATTCTATAAGGCTGGCGAATGGTTAGTTGGTGAAAATGGAAAAGTAATGGTACACGTACAAAGGGATACCGAACGGTTGCATCTTGTTGTGATGAATCATGAGCATATTGCAGGTGGCAGCAGTGTTTATGAGGTGATTAATCAGTACAATGCGTTAAAAATGGATGAGGATAGTAGTGTAAATGTAAGAGACCGAAGATTTGATGTTACTCTTATGATTAATGGATTGCCGATGATTCATATAGAATTGAAAAATAAGCAGCATTCTTATATGGATGGATTCCGGCAGATTAAAAAATATATTGGAGAGGGAAAATTTACGGGAATATTCTCAGCCGTACAGATGTTTGTAATCAGCAACGGGGTTGATACAAAATATTTTTCAGCTGCAAGTGATACCGAATTGAACCCGAAGTTTATCAGTGGATGGCTGGATAAGGAAAATAACGCAGTTTCTGATTACCTTGATTTTGCAAAAAGTGTGCTTCGTATTCCGGAGGCGCATGAGATGATCGCGAGATATACAGTATTGGATGAAGAGGCAAAGCGTTTGATTTTGTTGCGCCCTTATCAGATCCATGCAATAGAAGCAATTCGTGATGCTTCTAAGACTGGAAAATCTGGTTTTGTATGGCATACAACTGGATCAGGAAAAACCTTAACTTCTTATAAAGCTACCAGAAATTTGTTAATGGATATTCCGGCGATTGATAAAGCTATCTTTTTAATTGATCGAAAAGATCTGGATACGCAGACCACCATGGCATTTCAGGCATATGCGAATAATGATCTGATAGATGTAGATGAGACAGACAATGTGTTTGATTTAAAGAAAAAGTTGAAATCAGATGATCGTCAGGTGATTGTGACAACAATCCAGAAATTGCAGAGATTAATTACCAGAAAATTGCAGGAAGGTACACCGGAATATCACAAAATTAAAAACCTGAAAATTGCATTTGTTGTAGATGAATGTCATAGAGCTGTCACTCCTGGAACAAAGCGGGAAATAGAAAGATTTTTTGGAAATTCCTTATGGTATGGATTTACAGGCACTCCCCGGTTTGCGGAAAACCCATATCCACAGATGGGAGATCTGCCCCGTACTACACAGGAATTATATGGAGATTGCCTGCATAAATATACGATTCAGAATGCCATTCATGACAATGCTGTTTTAGGATTTCAGGTGGAACATAATGGACCCAAAAATAAAAAGAATGAAACGGACAGTAATCTTTATGTAACCGAAAGTCATATGTTGAAAGTACTCGAGGTGATTTTGAATAAATCTTATTATAAGTTGGGATTTCAAAATGGAAAAGGAAAGACATATGAGGGGTTACTTACAACGAGTTCCATCCAATTGGCACAAAAATATTATGATTTGTTGAAAATGGTAAAGGAAGGGAAGACAACACTTAAAATAGATGAAAAAATAAAACAGGTATTACCGGATTTTCCAAAGTTTGCAATTACTTATTCCGTAACAGAAAACGAAGAAGGTTCCCATGTAAATCAGCAGAAGATGCAGGAATCATTAGATGATTACAATAAAATGTTTGGAACAAAATATGAGATTTCTCAAATACAGGGATACAATGGAAATCTGAATAAGCGTCTTGCAAGGAAGGATGCAAAATATAAGAGCAGAAATGAGCAGCTGGATCTGGTGATTGTAGTCGATCGACTCCTGACCGGTTTTGATGCACCGTGTCTGTCAACGATATTCATTGACAGACCGCCAATGGGACCGCATGATTTGATTCAGGCATTTTCCAGAACAAATCGTATTTATAATAAAAATAAAGTATATGGCCAGATTGTTACATTTCAGGCACCAAAATTATTTAAGGAGAGTGTTGATAATGCGGTACGATTGTACTCTGCAGGAAGTACACAAACAGCTCTTCTGGCAGATTGGAAAGAGGTGGAATCGGCATTTCGCAAGTCATTAAAAGCACTTCGAATATCTGCAGAGACTCCGGAAGAAGTTCCGGGAATGTCAATAAAAGAGAAAAAAATATTTGTTAAGCTGTTTCAGGATTTTGACAAGTTTTTTGCGCAATTAAAATCATTTACACAGTATGAAGATAATATGCTGGCTGGATATGGTATTACGGAAGATGAGTATACGGATTATGCAGGACAGTACTTAAATGCAAAAGAGGAAATTAAAGAAGATACCGATGGTCAAATTGATGATCCGGGAGTGCCTGTAGTAGATGAAGATTATGAATTAATGGCATACAGTCATACAAAGATTGATTATGAGTATATTATCAATCTGATCCAGAACATTGTATCACCAGATGAAGAATCACAGGATGTTACACAGGAACAGAAACAAAAGCAGATGGATGAGGTAAAGCAATATGTGGAAGAACTCAGAAAAGATAATCCGAAAGTAGCTGAGATAATGACCACTTTAATTGGAGAAATTGAGCAGGATGTAAATAAGTATAAAGGACAGTCCATTCTGAATATTGTTGAAAATATGAAACAAGAGTGTATTGAAAAAGTAGTTACAGATTTTTGTATTACATGGTATACGTCCAAAGATGATGTTATGTATGCGGCAATGCATTATCGAAATGGAGAGATCCCGAATGAGAGTGCAATTAAAGAGACAGCAAATTTTACCAGTTACAAAGAAGTACAGGAGAGAGCAATTCCAAAATTTAAATATTATACAATGATGATTGCTGAGTTAAGAAAAACTCTGGATGAAGAAATTAAACCTCTTATGAACCATTAGGATTGATTTGTATATATAAATATTCTTTACTGTTCTTATCAGCGTAAGTAGTACAGGAAACGGAGGTGCTTATGCGAAATGATGAGAACACCACAGAACTTTTCTGTAATTATTATAAGGAATGGGTTAATGTATATAAGAAGGATGCCATAAGAGAAGCAACTTTGGCAAAATACCGAATGACACAAAAGTGGGTAGAAAAACTGGTGCCGGATTTGAAAGTATCTGAACTTACAAGAACGATGTATCAGCAGCTTTTAAATGATTATGCAAAAGAACATGAAAGACAGACAACACTTGATTTTCATCATCAGTTGAAAGGAGCAATTCTGGATGCCGTTGATGAGGGACTGATAGAAAGAGATCCTACAAGAAAAGCAATTATTAAAGGAAAAACACCAAAAGTAAAAAAGATTAAATATCTCAATCAGTTTGAACTTCATACATTGATTGCACATCTTGACATAAAGGAAAAACCAAATTGGGATTGGTTTATTCTATTGGTTGCCAAAACGGGTATGCGTTTTTCAGAAGCACTTGCAATTACTCCAGCAGATTTTGATTTTGCAAGGCAGACATTATCGGTAAGCAAAACCTGGGATTATAAAGGAACAGGTGGTTTTTTACCTACTAAAAACAAGTCATCGGTCAGAAAAATACAAATAGATTGGCAAATTGTTGTAAAGTTCTCTGAATTGGTTAAAAATCTGCCGGAGGATAAGCCGATTTTTGTAGGAGAAGAAAAAATATATAATTCAACGGTTAATGATGTTCTTGCGAGGCATTGCAGGGATTGTGGTATTTCAGTGATTTCAATTCATGGGCTTCGACATACACATGCATCACTGTTATTATTTGCAGGAGTATCCATTGCCAGTGTAGCAAGACGCTTGGGACATGCCAGTATGACTACTACCCAGAAAACATATTTACATATTATACAGGAACTTGAAAACAAGGATGTAGATCTGGTAATGAGGACATTATCTGGATTATAGAACATTAAAATTTTAAAATTGTGCTGCTTACGCTGAAGCTCTCTGTTTCATGACACTGTATACCATTATAGCAGAATAAAACCGCACGACCTGTACATACTATCAGAAAAACAAAGTAAGGAGAGACAGTATGGATCAGCAGGTTGGATCAGGGAGTCTTTGCTTTGCAAAGGCTCCTTTTATTATTGGAACAGCATCTGTGGTTGGAACCAAAGAGGGGGAAGGTCCCCTGGCAGATGCATTTGACTGTATCGGACCGGATGATAAATTTGGTCAGCAGACATGGGAGGCCGCAGAGAGCAGTCTGCAGAAAGAAGCATTGACGCTTGCCCTCGGGAAAGCAGATCAAAAGCCGGAAGATATGAGGTATCTGTTTGCCGGAGATCTGCTTGGACAGCTGATTGCCTCATCATTTGGACTGAAAACGTTTGAAATTCCACTGTTTGGACTGTACGGGGCATGTTCCACATGTGGAGAAGCGCTGGCACTTTCTGCAATGACGGTAGCGGCCGGATATGCGGATCGCGTGGCTGCAGTCACTTCGAGCCATTTTGCCAGTGCGGAAAAACAGTTCCGTTTTCCGCTGGAATACGCAAATCAGCGTCCGGTAAGTGCCACATGGACAGTGACCGGAGGCGGTGCATTTATTCTGTCAAAGGATGCGAAGCAGCCGCTGGCAAAGGTGGCTGGAGTCACAACCGGAAAGATTGTAGATTACGGAATCAAGGATTCCATGAATATGGGAGCCGTGATGGCACCGGCTGCCGCTGAGCTGATTGCACAGAATCTTACGGATTTTAAACGAAAACCCGAAGATTATGACCGGATTATCACGGGAGACCTGGGAGAAGTCGGTCAGCAGATTCTGTTTGATCTGCTGCTGAAAAAAGGCATGGATATCCGCAAGCAGCATGAGGACTGTGGCATGTTAATTTTTGATTCACAGACACAGGGAACCGGTTCCGGAGGATCGGGATGCGGATGTGCAGCCTCGGTGCTGAGTGCGCATTTCCTGCCAAAGCTGGCAAGCGGGGAACTGGAAAGAATACTCTTTGTGCCGACAGGCGCGCTGCTTTCTACGGTCAGTTTCAATGAAGGACAGACAATACCAGGGATTGCACACGGTGTTGTGCTGGAAAGCTGTGTTTCATCCGCAAAAAAGGAGGGATAAGGATATGCAGTATGTAATTGCATTTGTAACAGGGGGAATGATCTGTGCACTGTCACAGATCCTGATGGAAAAAACAAAAATGCTTCCGGGACGTATCATGGTTCTTTTGGTCTGCCTTGGGGCCATCCTTGGATTTGTGGGGATCTATGAGCCGTTTTCCCAATGGGCGCAGGCGGGCGCGAATGTGCCGCTTCTGGGATTTGGAAACAATCTCTGGAAGGGTGTCAAAGAGATGGTGGACAAGAAAGGATTTATCGGTATTTTTCTGGGCGGCTTTAAAAACTGTGCGGCAGGGCTTTCCGCAGCACTCGTTTTTTCTTATATTGCCTCCCTGCTCTGCCAGCCAAAGATGAAAAAGCACTAGCAAATCGGGAAAATTCTGTTGTATAATAAATGGGAATTTTGCACACACTAGCTCTGTAGATCAAATAAAAGGAGATATGTGTGATGAAAAAATTAAAAGTTCTGATGATGAGCGGAATGCTTGCAGCAGGGATCTGTCTGTTTGCGGCCTGTGGTACAGCAAATGATGACGGAACGAACAATGGTGTAAACGATACTTCCAATACACAGGTTACTACACAGGAAAACATTCCGGGAACGGACAATACGACTGGAAATGGTACAACAGACAATAATACGGATGCCGGAAATTCCAAAAACGATGGCAATGTCGGAAAAGATATCGGGGATATGGGAAAGGATGTCGTGGATGGTGTGAAAGATGCCGGTGATGCCGTGGCAGATGGCGTGGATGATGCAATTGACGCGGTAGATCCGGATGCAGACACCAACAATGGCGGTAAGACCAATACCGGACGTTAGACAGGATTACCTATGAAAAAAGAAACTTACGTTAAAATGACCCAGCCGTTTCGGGAAGACCCGAAACGTGCGCGGGCGTTACATAGAGCAAATAAAATATTGACGGTTGTGATTTTTGTGGCATATCCATGCCTGCTTCTGTGGCTGCTGTGGCAGAAGGATATGCGGCTATATAAAGCCATCTGTGTGCCACTTGACGGATTTATTATTGTGACGGTTGTGCGGACCTGGATCAACCGGAAACGGCCGTATGAAATATTTGAACTGCCATCTGTGATTCCAAAAGATACGAAAGGACATTCCTGGCCGAGCCGGCATGTGTTTTCCGCGGCAGTGATTGCGTTTACGTTCTGGTTTGTGTGCCCGGCTGCGGGGATTGTATTTTTGCTTATGACAGTTGCCATTGCATGGATCCGGGTAGTTTCCGGAGTGCACTTTATCAGTGATGTAGTGGCGGGATTTCTTTTTGCTGCGTTTTTTTCTTTGTTTTTTTAGTGTGGTTTTCACCGGCTATGCTGGAAAAATTACTGGCTTTCTTTCCGAAACTGGCGCGGTGTCATGCTGTATTTTTGTTTGAACACCCGGTTAAAATAGGAAAGATTTTCAAAACCGGATTCTGCCGCAATATCCAGAATGGAGGAGTCGGAAGTTGTCAGCAGACGCGAGGCGATTGTCAGGCGGTAGTCCCGCAGATAGTCCACGAAAGACGTTCCCATAGTTTCTTTGAAATACCGCATAAAATGAGATTCGGAAAAATCAACGGTTGCCGCGATGTCGGCAATCGTTATTTTTTGCATGTAATTATTTTCAATGTATTTTAAAACAATTTTCATTTTATCAAGCGTTTTGCGGTTACTGCCTGTCGTTAAGTTCCGGCAGCGGTTGTCTAAAATAAAGAAAAACTGGTACAACTGACTTTTGATGTACAGTTCATAGCCCTGTGGTTTGGTCTTGCTGATCTCGTCACAGGCATCAATTGGCATGATGACATCCGTGTAATAAGGATAGACAGGGGTGAAGATGGTTGGAACCGTGACTTTTCCACTCATAAGAGGAAGAAGAAAATCGGTGGCAGTCACATCGTTCTGTCGTGGAATCAGCATACTCGGATTAAAGATGATATTTTCATATTCCATGAAGGCATCTTCCAGCTGGTCAATGGAGTGGAGCTGTCCCGGAAGAATAAGAGCCAGGGTCGGACCTTTTACTTTGTATTCCCGGAAATCTACTGTAATGCGTCCCATCCCCTTTTTGATGTAGATCAGTTCCAGTTCATCGTGCCAGTGCAGCGGTACACGCGGAAAATCCAGTGGGATCGAGCATAGATATGTATTATAAGGAAAGATAATATCCCCATGTGTGATGGTTTCGTGATAATTTTCATATTCAAGTATATTCATATCTTTATTTTAGCAGAATTGTCCTCTGCCTGTAAAGAACAAAAACACAGAAAACGCATGAAATAGGCGAAAACACAGGATATGCAGGCACTGTGGAAATGTACCAAGACAGGTAGCGGGAAATTGGTAAAATTTAACAGTCATGGGCTATTTGAATATGAAAAATGATAGAATAGTATCAGTTTTTGCTTGAATACGACAAGAAATCAGCAGGAAAAAATCATATACTGAGTACATCAAAACAACACGAAATCTTGTGGGAGGGAAAACACATGACTTTAGCAAAAGCAGTATCTATGAAATATAACAAGACCATCGAGAAGTGCTCAAACGAGGAAATTTACTATGCACTCCTTGATATGACCAAGCAGATGGCAGAGGATAAGGTCAGCAACGAAGGAAAGAAGAAGCTGTATTACATTTCTGCAGAGTTCTTAATCGGAAAGCTTTTATCCAACAACCTGATCAACCTTGGCATTTATGACAGTGTAAAGTCCGAGCTTGAGGCATCTGGAAAGAACATCGGAGAGATCGAGGAAATCGAGCTTGAGCCTTCACTCGGAAATGGTGGACTTGGACGTCTGGCAGCATGTTTCGTAGATTCCATCGCAACACTCGGATTAAACGGTGACGGTGTCGGATTAAATTATCACTACGGATTGTTCAAACAGGTATTTGACCACAACTTACAGAAAGAGACTCCAAACCCATGGATTACACCAGATAGCTGGCTGACAAAGACAGATGTCACTTATCCGGTACAGTTCGGTGGATTTACCGTACAGTCCAGATTATATAACATTGATGTCGTTGGTTATAACAACCGTACTACAAAGCTGCGTCTGTTCGATATCGAGACTGTTGATGAGAGCATTGTCGGAGATACGATCGATTTCAACAAAGATGACATTGCAAAGAACCTGACACTGTTCTTATATCCGGATGATTCTGATGACAAGGGACGTCTCCTTCGTGTTTACCAGCAGTATTTCATGGTAAGCAACGCTGCAAGACTGATTCTTGACGAGGCAGTAGAGAAGGGATCAAACTTACATGACCTGGCAGATTATGCAACCGTTCAGATCAATGATACCCATCCATCCATGGTAATTCCGGAGCTGATCCGTCTGTTACAGGAGAGAGGCATCCTGATGGATGAGGCAGTTTCCATCGTATCTAAGGTATGTGCATACACCAACCATACGATTCTTGCAGAGGCACTTGAGAAATGGCCAATCGGTTTTCTGGATAAGGCAGTTCCACAGCTTATGCCAATTATCCGCGAGCTGGACAACCGTGTACGTGCAAAAGTTTCCGATGAAAGCACCTATATTATCAAAGACGGTCTGGTACACATGGCACATATGGATATCCACTACGGATACAGTGTCAACGGTGTTGCATACCTGCACACAGAAATCTTAAAGAATAGTGAGTTAAATAACTTCTACAAGCTTTATCCGGAGAAGTTCAACAATAAGACCAACGGTATTACCTTCCGTCGCTGGCTCATGTCCTGCAATCCAGAGCTTTCCGCAATGATCACAGACTTAATCGGTGAGGGCTGGAAGAAGGATGCCAATGAGCTGGAGAAACTTGGCAATTTCGTAAACGATGATGCCGTTCTCGACCGTCTCCTTGCAGTAAAGGCCGGAAAGAAGGCAGATCTGAAGAATTACCTGAAGATGAAACAGGGATTTGATATTGATGAAAATTCCATCTATGATATTCAGGTAAAGAGACTGCATGAGTACAAGAGACAGCAGATGAATGCACTCTATGTCATCCACAAGTATTTCGAGATTAAGGAAGGCAAGAAGCCTGCAACTCCGATCACCGTATTCTTCGGAGCAAAGGCAGCACCGGCTTACATTATCGCAAAGGATATCATTCATCTGATTCTCTGCTTACAGCAGATCATCAACAATGATCCGGAAGTAAGTCCATACTTAAAGGTATTTATGGTAGAAAACTACAACGTAACCATGGCTGAGAAGATGATTCCTGCATGTGATATCTCCGAGCAGATTTCCCTTGCATCCAAGGAAGCATCCGGAACCGGTAACATGAAGTTCATGTTAAACGGAGCACTGACACTTGGAACCATGGACGGTGCAAACGTAGAGATCGCAGAGCTTGTTGGAAACGAGAACATCTTTACCTTTGGTGAGGATTCCCAGACTGTTATCGACCGTTATGACAGAGGCGATTACAACTCCAGAAGCTACTATGAGAAGGATTCTGAGTTAAAGAAGGCCGTAGATTTCATCGTAAGCGATACCGTAAAGGCCGTTGGATGCAGCGAGAACTTAGAGCGTCTGTACAATGAGCTGTTAAACAAAGACTGGTTTATGACATTCCCGGATTTCGAGGATTACATTGCAACCAGAGAGAAAGCATATGCAGCATATACCGATCGTAAGGATTGGGCAAAGAAAGCGCTGATCAATATCAGCAAGGCAGGTTTCTTCTCCTCTGACAGAACCATCGACCAGTACAACAAAGAAATCTGGAAATTATCATAAAAATATTTTAACTCCTCCTTTAGTGGGAACCGTATGTTTCGGTTCCCACTTTTTATTGTGCCGGGAACACGGGAACGGGCACGGTGTTTTTAAAATTTTACTGGAAGAATGGGGGTGAATTGGATATAATAAATATTATGAGGTTACAGGGGAGAAAATGGATATAATGTGCGAAGGAGGAACGCTATGAAATGGAAAGGGCGAAGACTGCTTGCCATGGCACTTACCGGTATCTTGCTTGCAGGATGCGGGGCAGCCGGACAGGTCGATGATTATGCAACGAATGAGGGAAGCACACAGGAGGCTTCCACCAAAACAACGGGAACTGAAAGCGGAGGGATTTCAAAGGACAAGATCAAGGTAGGGGTTTTGCACTTATCCGATCCGGCAGAAGGCAGTGGATATACCTATACACATGATCTCGGCATTCAGGCAATGCAGCAGAATCTTGGATTATCAGATGAGCAGATTGACAGAAAAATAAATGTTGATGATTCGGATAAAGAGGCAACCAAAAAAGCGATTCAGGAGTGTGTGGATGACGGATGCAATATTATTTTTACCACCAGCTGGGGATATATGGATGCCACGGAGGAGATGGCGGAAAAATATCCGGATATATATTTTGCACATGGAACAGGATACAAAAGCAACGGAAAGAATTTTGTAAACTATTTCGGGCGAATCTATCAGGCAAGATATTTAAGCGGAATCGTAGCGGGAATGAATACCAAAACCAATAAGCTGGGATATGTGGCAGCGATGGATTCCTCCAATTCCGAAGTGACAGGAGGTATTGATGCCTTTGCACTTGGGGTGTATTCCGTGAAACCAGAAGCAAAAATCTATGTAAAAGTCACGAACAGCTGGTTTGACCCGGATGCGGAGAAAGCAGCAGCACAAACCCTGTTAAATATGGACTGTGATGTGGTCACGCAGCACTGTGATACAGAATATCCACAGACAATGGCACAGGAAAAAGGGGTGTATGGTATCGGGTACAATTCTGATATGAGCAAAAATGCTCCGGATGCCTGCCTGTGCAGCGTGATCTGGAACTGGGGTGCTTATTATACAGCAGCGGTGCAGAGCGTGATTGACGGTACCTGGGATGGAAGCAATTATTATGGCGGTATGAATGAAAATCTGGTAGGGATTACGTCACTTGCTGATTTTTGCACGGATGGAACACAGGAGGCTGTGGATACTGCAAAAGAAGATATTTTATCCGGAAAAAACGGTGTGTTTGACGGTGTGATTGAAACAAATACCGGAGAAACAGTTGGTGAAGAAGGAAAGACGCTGGATGATGCCACAATTACAGGTGGAATCAACTGGTATTTTAAAACCGTTGAAGTGGTAGAATAGGGGGCATATATGAGTATACGAAAGAAAATTCTTGCAACCAGCATAGGACCGGTGCTGGTATTAGGGGTAATTACCCTGCTTTTTATGCTTACGATGGTTAAAAGCTCCCTGATGGATGAGGTACAGGATGCATTAAAAGGTACCGCGGCAGCCACCCTTGCTGCCTATGACCAGAATACCGGGGATTATCTGGAAAGTACCAATGGCGATATCTGGAAGGGAAGCTACAACATATCCAAATCGGAAAATCTGGTGGACCGGATCAAAGAAAATACCGGAATGGATGTGACCTTTTTTTACGGAGATCAAAGAATCATGACCTCGGCACTGGATAAAAACGGCGATCGTATTCTCGGCTCCAAAGCGGGGGAGCGTGTGGTCAGCCAGGTTCTCAAAGGGAAAAAGTCGTATTTTAGTAAAAACGTTTCACTGGATGGGACGCGCAACTATGGATATTTTACTCCGGTATACCAGAATGGAAGTTCGGATGAAGTCGTAGGCATGGTCTTTGTCGGTACCAACAAGGCGAAAAAAGATGCCGTGGTGAATAAAATTCTTGGGATGATTATGTCTGCCATGCTTGCAGTGATGTTTTTATGTATCGTTGTGGCAATGCGTATGGCAGCTTCGATCAGTAAAAATATCAAAAACAGTGTGGCTGTTGTTGGAAAACTTGCAGATGGAGATTTGAATGTGTGGGTAGATGAAAAACTTCTGAAACGAAAGGATGAGATCGGGGATCTGTCCCGTGGAACCATGACGCTGAGGGATGCCATGAAATCTGTTATCCGGGATATCTCGGCAAATGCCACACAGCTGCTTTCAACGTCACAGATTCTGGGTACGGCGGCGGACAATACCAATGGTACAATGTCACAGGTACAGCAGGCGGTCAGCCTTGTAGTGGATAATTCCAGTGAGCAGGCGAAAAATTCGAGAAATACTTCGGATCATATGAAAATTATGGGCGAGAATATCACGGAAACTACAGCAGAGGTACAAAATCTGGATCAAAATGCCACATTTATGCATTCCTCCAGCGAAAATGCTTCCGCAACGCTGGAAAAACTCTGTGGGATCAATGAACAGGTGGAGCAGATGCTGGCACAGGTTCAGCAGCAGACCAACCGGACAAACGATTCTGTACAGAAGATCCAGCAGGCCACAACCATCATTTCCTCCATTGCAGAGGAAACCAATCTGTTGAGCCTGAATGCCTCTATTGAAGCTGCCCGGGCGGGAGAAAGCGGCCGCGGATTTGCTGTGGTGGCAGGACAGATTAAAAAACTTGCAGAGCAATCGGATCAGTCGAGCCAGGAAATTGAGCAGATAGCGTCAACGCTGATCAGGGATTCTTCCCTTGCTGTGGAAAGTATGCAGAGTATGCAGCAGATTATTACCAGCCAGAGTGAGAGCATGGCAGAGACACAGAATATTGTAAAAGAAGTGCTGGGTGAGATTGGAAATTCCATGCAGAGTATCCGACAGATCAAAGCAAGTACCCAGAGACTGGAAGATTCCAGAAATGAAGTTGTTCAGGCAGTTGGGGAATTGTCCGGAATTGCGGAAGAAAATGTGGAAAGCACGAAAAAAACCTACGATGGAACACAGGAAGTTGTCGAAACGTTCCAGCAGGTATATGTAAGTGCCGAGCAGCTGCGGGAGATTTCTGATAAACTGGTAAAGGGAATCGGGTATTTCCATATTTAAAAGAAACACAGAGTGTCGGAAAATTCCGGCACTCTTTTTATGTCATGAATCTGGTATAAATCCTGTGATTCTGATATTCATAAATTTGTGAATCCGTTACAATAGGATAAAAGGCTTGAAAATTGAAAGGTTGGAGGTTTCACATGAATTTTGGATATTTTGATGATGAGAAAAGAGAGTATGTAATCACACGCCCGGATACACCGGCGCCGTGGGCGAATTATCTGGGGTCACCGGAGTATGGTGCGCTGATTTCAAATAATGCAGGAGGATACAGTTTTGCCAGATCTGGTGCAAACGGAAGAATCCTGCGTTATATTTTTAACCAGTTTGATCAGCCGGGACGCTATATTTATCTGCGGGATAATGAGAGCAAAGACTACTGGTCTGCATCCTGGCAGCCGGTAGGAAAAGATCTGGAAAGTTATAAAAGTGAGTGTCATCATGGAACAGCATACACAAAGATGCTTGCAGATTACAGTGGAATCCATTCTGAAGTATGTTATTATGTGCCGTTGAATCAGACATATGAGGTCTGGCATCTGAAAGTGACCAATGCGTCAGCGTGTGAAAAAAACCTGACCATCACCGGTTATGCGGAATTTACCAACAACAATAATTATGAACAGGATCAGGTAAATCTGCAGTATTCTCAGTTCATCACGAGTACGGTATTTGAGACAAACCGTATCCGGCATATTATTCACGGTAATCTGGACTGGGTGAAAGAAGGAGAGGAAGTGGATAACAAGCTTGCAATCTCCCGTTTCTTTGCACTGACCGGTGCACCGGTGGACAGTTACTGTGGAGATAAAGAATCGTTTCTTGGACGCTATCACGGATATCATAATCCGGTGGGGGTGGAAAACGGAAAATTATCCGGGGAAATGTGCTACAACGAAAACGGGTGCGGAGCACTGGCAGCTCAGATGCTTCTGAAACCGGGAGAAACAAAGGAAATTGCATTTCTTGTCGGAATGAAAGAACATGAGGAAGCAGAAGCAATCTGTAACCGCTATGCAGATGTGGCAGCACAGTGTGAGACGGAACTGAAAGAACTGACGGGCTACTGGCATGAAAAACTGGAACATTTTCAGGTACATACACCAAGCAGGGAATTTGATACCATGATCAATACCTGGAACGCATACAACTGTTTTATGACATTCATCTGGTCACGTGCGGCGTCGTTTTTCTACTGTGGTCTGCGAAACGGTTACGGATATCGCGATACCGTGCAGGATATTCAGGGTGTGATTCATCTTGCACCGGAGATGGCACTCGAAAAGATCCGGTTTATGCTTTCGGCACAGGTGGATAACGGAGGAGGACTTCCGCTTGTCAAATTTACACACAATGCCGGACATGAGGATACGCCGGATGATGCTTCCTATGTACAGGAAACCGGGCATCCGGCATATCGTGCGGATGATGCTCTGTGGCTGTTTCCAACGGTATATAAATATATTGCGGAGTCCGGAAATCTGGCATTTATCGATGAAGTGATTCCGTTTGCCAATAAAGATGAAGCCACTGTATACGAGCACTTGAAGAGAGCACTTGCGTTTTCTGTGAATCATCTGGGACCGCACGGACTTCCGGCAGGACTTTATGCGGACTGGAATGACTGTCTGCGTCTGGGCAAAAATGGAGAGTCCTCGTTTGTTGCACTGCAGTTTTATTATGCAATGACGATTTTAAAACAGTTTGCCGCATACAAAGAAGATCAGGCATATATGGATTATCTGGAAGAAGAACAGAAAAAACTTGGAACATTAATTAACAATCTCTGCTGGAATGAGGATCGTTTTATCCGTGGATTTACGGAAGCCGGAGAGGTGATTGGAAAACGCACGGATCCGGAAGCAAATATGTGGCTGAATCCACAGAGCTGGGCTGTGATCAGTGGACTGGCAACAAAGCAGCAGGCAGAACTTTCCATGGAAAATGTAAGAAAGCGGTTAAACACAGAGTATGGAGCGATTCTGATGGATCCACCATATCATCTGCATGCATTTGACGGAGCACTGGCTGTGATTTACAATCCCGGTACAAAAGAAAATGCCGGTATCTTTTCCCAGTCGCAGGGATGGCTGATTCTGGCAGAAGCATTGCTGGGGCATGGGGATCAGGCATTTACCTATTTTATGGAAAATGCACCGTCTGCACAGAACGATCGTGCTGAGATCCGGAAACTGGAGCCATACTGTTATGGACAGTTTACGGAAGGAAAAGACAGCCCGCATTTTGGTCGTTCCCATGTGCACTGGCTGACCGGAACTGCTTCCACTGTAATGGTAGGATGTGTGGAAGGAATCCTTGGCATGCGTCCGGACTTTGGAGGACTTCGTATTGCACCATCCATTCCGGCGGACTGGGATCAGTTTACCATTGAGAAGGATTTCCGGGGAAAACATCTTCATATTGTGGTAGAAAATCCAGAGCATGTACAGAGTGGATGCAAAGCGTTGTACGTGAATGAGGAAAAGATGGAAGACAACTACATTCCGGTAGAAAAAATGACCGATCAGACGAAGGTACGCCTTGTGATGGCATAGAAAGGAGAAGTTATGAAAAACGATATGCAGTTTACAGGAAAAAACGGAGAATTTCAAATTCGTCATATGGTTGAAAAAACACAGCTCAATTTTCCGGTGGCAAATGAAGAGGGAATCAAAAGCAGCGTGACGCAGACCTTCGGCGGCGATTGTAAGCTGGATCAGAACCATTTTCTGCTGGAACCGGTGAGCATCGAAAATCTGCACAATAACAGAAGTACCCGTAATGTCTGGTGTACAATCAACCGGAAGGAACATGTGTCACTGACCGGAGTTTCGGCGCAGGCAGAATATGCACATTTCCTTGGAAAAGAGGAGGAAGTGACATTCGATGCCGGATTTATGTGGCAGGAGACGAAGCGGGAATTAAAAGAACAGAAAATCGAGGCAGCCGTGCGGATCTTTGCTCCGCTTGGAGTACCGGCAGAACTGATGCAGGTGCGCGTTACCAATAAATCGGATATGGATATGTGTGTGCGCGTGACTTCTGCTATCCCAATTTACGGCAGAAGCGCGGATAATCTGCGCGATCACCGCCATGTAACTTCCCTGCTTCACCGGATCCGTACTACCGGACGCGGCGTGATCTGTAAACCGGTATTGTCATTTGATGAACGCGGACATCAGAAAAATCATATGATTTATTTTGAGATGGGCAGTCAGGGAGATGGAACAAAACCGGAATCGTTCTTCCCAACGGTGGAATCGTTTATCGGAGAAACCGGAACATTTCTGGCACCGGATGCGCTTAAAAATAAAGGAAAAGGCTGTCCGGCCGGTTGTACCGTGGATGGAAAAGAAGCAATGGGGGCGATGGCATTTCCGGAGATTACCCTTGCAGCAGGAGCACATGTCGATTATATTCTGCTTGGTGGCATGACAGAGGATCCGAAGCTGGCAGAACAGGCAGCAGAAATGTTTTGCACGACCAAACAGGCAGATGCTGCCTTTGAACAGGCAAAAAATTACTGGAATGGGCTGGTCAATATTTCCTTTGAAACCGGAAACCCCAAAGAAGACAGTTATCTGAAATGGATCTGTTTCCAGCCGGTTCTTCGCAGAATCTACGGATGTTCGTTTTTGCCGTACCATGATTATGGCAGAGGCGGCAGGGGCTGGCGTGATCTGTGGCAGGATTGTCTCTCCCTTCTGATTCTCGACCCGAAGGAAGTTCGCTCCATGATTTTAAACAGCTTTGCGGGTGTCCGTTTTGACGGGACCAATGCGACAATTATCGGGGATAAGCCGGGAGAATTTGTTGCAGACCGCAACAATATTACAAGAGTCTGGATGGATCATGCGTACTGGCCATTTGTTACCACAAAATTGTATCTGAACCAGACGGGAGATCTGGATATTCTGGATCAGAAAGTGGCGTATTTTAAGGACCCGCAGGCAAAGCGTGGAACTGCCGGGGACGCAGAGTGGACACCGGCATATGGGATGCGCCAGAAAGATGTAAATGGCAATATTTACGAGGGCACGGTTTTAGAACATCTGCTTTTGCAGAATCTGTGCGCTTTCTACGAGGCGGGAGAACATGGAATGATGCGTCTTCGCGGTGCTGATTGGAATGATGCACTGGATATGGCAGCGGAAAAAGGAGAAAGCGTGGCTTTTACCTGTGCGTATATCGGAAATCTCCGTGATTTGGCAGATACCCTTGAAAAATACGAAGCGGCAAGCGGAAAGAAAGAGGTTACATTGGCAAAAGAGATGGAAATTCTGATCAGACAGGACCGCACATCGTATGATTCGGCAGAAAAACGGAATGTTGTTTTAAACAATTATGTGAGTCAGTGTGTGCATAATATTTCTGGAGAACAGATTTCTGTGGATATCAGTACTCTGGTGCAGAATCTGCGGGAGCGTGCTGACTGGTATACCGGATTGATCCGTACGCAGGAATGGGTAACGGATGAAAATGGAAATGGCTGGTTTAACGGATATTATGATAATCACGGCAGACCGGTGGAAGGCAAAAGGGATAATCATGTCCGCATGATGCTGACCGGTCAGGTATTTTCTGTTATGGGAAATGTCGCAGATGATGCACAGACCGCTGCGATTACAAAAAGTGCAGACCTGTATCTGTATAAAAAAGAGGTGGGAGGCTACCGGCTGAACACGGATTTTAAGGAAGAAAAATTTGATCTGGGACGAATGTTTGGATTTGCTTATGGCGAAAAAGAAAATGGTGCGGTTTTTTCTCATATGACGGTGATGTATGCAAATGCATTGTATCAGAGAGGTTTTGTAAAGGAAGGATACAAGGCATTGTATACCTTGTTCGAACAGGCCATGAACACACCGGTGAGCCTGATGTATCCTGGAATTCCGGAATATTTTGATGCGGACGGAAAAGGCAAATATCCGTATCTGACCGGGGCAGCCAGCTGGTATATGATGACAATGGTTACACAGATTTTTGGATTCCGCGGAGAATGGGGGGATCTGGTACTAGAACCCAAAATTCTGTTGCGGCAGTTTGACGAAAGTGGCAATTATTCGGCACAGTTCCCATTCCGTGGACAGACATACGCAGTGGTTTACCAGAATCCACAAAAGAAAGAATATGGGGATTACCGGATCACGGAAGTATGGCTGGATGGTCAGCGGTATGCCGGAGAAACAAATACAGGCATCTGCATTCCGTTTGCCGTACTTGAAGGAAAAGAAAACCATACACTTCGGATTGTTCTGGGATAGCAGAATTTTACCATGTGCTTTTGTACTTGGAACTGCGGTATTGTTTTGGGGTCATACCGACAAAGTGCTGGAATGTCTGGATAAAATGACTCTGGGAAGAAAATGATAAATAGTTTGCAATCTGAATGTAGGTAAAATCGGAAAAGCGCAGAAGATTCTGCGCTTTTTCGATTTTTTTTTCGCGGATATAATCACTGATCGACACACCGAGGTTCTGCTTAAACAACCGGGACAGATAGCTGGCAGACAAATTGGTGTAGACCGCAAGATCTTCCACGGTGATTCTTGCACTGATGTGGGCATAGATATAATCAATACACTGTGCAACCGGTTTGGATAATGCGGCATTCTTCTGCAGAAGGCGCATTTTTCCGGTGAAGTCAAGAGCCATCTCATGATGCAGATCTGATATTTCCTGAATGGTGCTGCAGGCATCCATGTGAATAATGTAAAAGTCGCTCAGACGGTAGGCCTGCTCTGTTTCCATGCCGCCGTCAATGCAATACCGTGTGACCAGTGCAACGGTAACAACAAAATGATATTTTAAGTTTGTCAGGGGATTTTTGGAAAGAATTCCCATGCCTTCGGGATTGGTAAACGCTTCTTCCTTTAAATTTTTACTGACTGCTTCGATGTTTCCGTCTTTTACGGCTTCAAAAAAGGAATATTCCTCGGAAAGCGCACGATGATGGATTTCGTATTCACTGTCTTCGATTTCTTTTTTGCTCCATTGATTTTTCAGCATGACAAGACCTCCTATTTATATCTGTAGATTATGTCATGAATCTGATATATTTGCAAGCATTTTTGTATCAGAACCCATTGGAAAACTCTATAATAAAACCATGCTTAAGGCAGAAAAGAAAAGGAGGAAATTTACTATGAAAAAGAAAGCAGTCAGTGCATTATTATGTGCAGCCATGGTAGCAGGAATGCTTGCAGGTTGCGGAAAAGGAAGTGATTCCGGTACACCGTCAGATACATCCAAGGGGGATGCGTCAAACGCAACAGAAAGTGCTTCATCAAATCTGAAAGATGATGGAAAGGTATTAAATATTTACTGCTGGAACGAGGAGTTCAAGAGCCGTATTACCGCACACTATCCGGATTACAAGGAAGTGGATGCAACACACGGAAAAATCGGAGATGTGGATGTTGTATGGAACATCACACCGAGTGATGACAATGCATATCAGAACAACCTGGATGCAGCACTGTTAAATCAGCAGGATGCTCCGGCAGATGACAAGATTGATATTTTTCTGGTAGAAGCAGACAATGCATTAAAGTATGTAGATACGGATTACACAGCGCCGGTAAAAGATCTTGGAATTACCGATGCGGATCTTTCCAAGCAGTACCAGTACACAAAGGATATCGTAACCGATTCCAAGGGAGTGTTAAAAGGAGTTTCATGGCAGGGCTGTCCAGGCGTTCTTTTCTATAACAGAGAGGCTGCAAAGGATGTACTGGGAACCGATGATCCAGATGAAGTACAGAATTATGTATGTGACTGGGATACTTTCAATGATACTGCTGCAAAAATGCAGGCAAAAGGTTACAAGATGATTTCATCTGTAAATGATACATACCGTGTATACTCCAACAATGTCTCAAGCAAGTGGGTAGAAGACGGAAAAGTACAGGTAGATGACAATATCATGAAATGGGTGGACGATTCCAAGAAACTTGTAGATGCAAAAGAGGCAGGAACCTTTGATATGTGGTCCGATGACTGGTCAAAGGGATTCTATCCGGACGGAAAAGTATTCTGCTACTTTGGACCGGCATGGCTTGTAAACTTCTCTATGGCAGCTGATACCGAAGGATCTATCGGTTACAACGGCGGATGGGGTGCAGCCCAGGGACCACAGGGGTTCTTCTGGGGCGGTACATGGATCTGCGCAGCACAGGATACAGATAATGCAAGTCTTGTAAAAGACATTATGTTAAAGATGACAACCGATGATGACATCATGAAAGACATTGTTTTAGATGATGATGATTTCGTAAACAACAACACCGTTATGAACGGACTGGCAGACGGATCGATTAAGGCAAAAGACGGAAAAGAATATAGCAGCAAGATCCTTGGAGGACAGAACCCACTGTCTATGTACTGCGCAGGTGTTGAGACATTGAATCTGAGCAACATTTCCGCATATGACCAGGGCTGCAACGAAGAGTTCCAGAAAGCAATGAAGAATTACTTTGAAGGAAAGGCAACCAAGGACGATGCATTAGAGTTATTCTACAAAGGTGTTACCGAGAAATATCCAGAGCTTACTTACTAATTTTTGTTACACATAAGGTCTGAAGCCGGAGTCACCTCTCCCATATTATGGCTCCGGTGGGACGACCGCCAATACCGCGGAGGTAGAAATATGAATAAGAGTAAAGGAAAGGTCGTTCGTTACAACAAATGGGGCTACATTTTTCTGATCCCGTTTATTGTTGTATATGTCGTTTTTCAGCTGATACCATTGATCAGCACAATTTATAACAGTTTTTTCGAAAATTATATGTCCGGTCTCAACCAGGTTGGACCGACATTTGTAGGTTTAGATAATTACAGAGAGTTATTCAAAAGTGGAGACGTGTGGATTTATTTTAAAAATACAATGATCCTCTGGATTATGTGTTTTATTCCGCAGATCTTTTTTTCACTCCTGCTGGGCGCATGGTTCTCCGATGTACGCCTGCAATTGAAAGGATCACGTTTTTTTAAGACCGTGATCTACCTGCCAAATCTGATCATGGCATCTGCATTTTCCATGTTGTTTTTTACACTGTTTTCAGATGCAGGTCCGATTAACTCTCTTTTGATGCAGATTGGATTTATCTCAGAACCATATAAATTTTTATCCCATACCGGAAGTGCCAGAGGCCTGATTGCACTGATGAACTGCCTGATGTGGTTCGGAAATACAACCATTCTTCTGATGGCCGGAATGATGGGAATTGATACTTCTTTATTTGAAGCGGCAGAAGTGGATGGAGCAACTTCCACACAGGTATTTTTTAAGATTACACTGCCTCTGCTTCGCCCGATTCTGATTTATGTAGTGATTACTTCACTGATCGGTGGATTACAGCTTTTTGACGTGCCACAGATTCTGACAAACGGAACCGGAAATCCGATGCGTTCTACCATGACACTGATCATGTATCTGAACAAGCATCTGTACAGCAAGAACTATGGTATGGCAGGAGCACTTTCCGTGGTACTGTTTATCATTACAAGTCTTTTGAGTCTGCTTGTATTTAAAGTATCCGGAAACGATAAGAGAAAGGGGTGATTGTGATGGCAAAAAGTAAGAAAGATGTGGAAGGCGGACTTGGTATTCATGCCAGACGTGCCATCGCATATATTGTTTTAATTATAATTTCATTTTTCTGCCTGTTCTGGTTTTATATCATGTTTATCAATGCGACGCGTTCTAAAGGTGAGCTGAAAGCAGGGTTTACGGCATTGCCGAGCGATCATTTGCTGACAAACTGGAACAATCTGGTACATGGAACACTGCCGATCTGGTCGGGCATGTTTAACAGTCTGATCATTGCAGCAGCAACCGCAGTTTTGTGTGTATATTTTTCTACCATGACTGCATATGCCATTCATGCATACGATTTTAAATTAAAGAAATTTATTTATCCGTTTATTCTGATGATTATGATGATTCCGACACAGGTTACGGCACTCGGATTTATCAAACTGATTACAGGCATGGGACTGATGGATTCCTTTATTCCACTGATTGTTCCGGCCATTGCATCTCCGGTTACGTTCTTTTACATGAAACAGTACATGGAGAGTGCGCTTCCGCTTTCGCTGATAGAAGCTGCACGTATTGATGGTTCCGGAGAGTTTCGTACGTTCAATAGCATCGTTCTGCCATTGATGAAGCCGGCGATCGCCGTACAGGCAATTTTCAGTTTCGTCAGCAGCTGGAACAATTACTTTACACCGGCACTTGTGCTGCATGATGACAAGAAAAAGACACTTCCGATTCTGATCGCGCAGCTGCGTGGTGCAGACTGGCTGAAGTTTGATATGGGGCAGGTATATGTCATGATTACATTCTCGATCCTGCCGGTTATCGTTGTGTATCTGATTCTTTCCAAGCATATTGTACAGGGGGTTGCTCTGGGAAGCGTAAAAGGATAATAGAAAAAGAAAGGGGTTTTTACAGTGAAAAACAAAACATTATGGAAACAGGTGGGAGCGGCAGCAATTGCCGCTGCCATGGTAATGAGTACAGTACCGGCGACGCCGGTACAGGCGGCAGGCGGTAAAACGCTTGCCGTTTCTTCTCAAAAGCAGCTGAATCAGGCATTAAAAACCGTAAAAGGGAAGAATGCGGTCATTACCGTAAAAGCAGGGAAAAATGTAAAGATTACGATTCCAAAGGGAACTTATAAAGTGACCATTCGGGTGGTCGGAAAAAAGGTAGCCGTTGTAAATAATGGTACCGTCAAAGAAATTGTTGTAAACAGTAAGGGAACGGTTGCGATCAAAAACAATGGTACCATAAAGAAAGTGACGGTACAGAATGCAAAAAGTGTTTCCTTTTCCGGAAACCATAAAAAGGCAGTGCCGGTTGTTGTAAATGCCGAAGACGTTTCGATGATTCTGGCAGCACCGGCGAAAATAACCGCAAAGAAAGATGTGAACATTGTGCTCAAAAAAGGTGCGGAAAAATCATCCATAACGTGTACAAAAAATGTACAGGCACAGGTGGATAATCAGACAAAGAAAGCAATATCTGTAAAAATTGCGGATGGAACAACGCTGAAAGTGGAATCCGGTGAATCCTGCACCATAACTCCGAAGGGAAAGAAAGAAGACACTTCCGGAGAAGACAAGACGGATGAAAAAGATAAGACGGATGGAAAAGACCAGAAAACAGACGATACCTCGGACGGAAATGCTTCTTCCGGCAGTTCTTCTTCGGGCAATTCTTCTGGTGGAACAACAGTTGAGACACCTTCAAAGCTGACCGAAACGGATCTCTTAAAACAGGGCTATCAACTGAAGTGGCAGGACAACTTTGACGGAGTTTTTTTAAACCGTGCAGACTGGAATGTGGAACTGCATGAAAAAGGCTGGGTCAACAGTGAGTGGCAGGAATATGTGGATTCTGACAAAAATATTCAGGTCAAAGACGGAAAGCTGCTGATCAAGCCGGTGGAAACGGTGAATGCAGACGGAACCAGAAGCTACACGTCCGGTCGTATTAATACACAGGGCAAACATGATTTTAAGTATGGATATTTTGAGTGCCGTGCAAAAGTTCCGACCGGAAAAGGCTATCTGCCGGCATTCTGGATGATGCCGACGGACGAAAATCTGTATGGACAGTGGCCAAAATGCGGTGAGATCGACATCATGGAAGTGATGGGGCAGGAAACAAATAAAGCATATGGTACCATTCATTACGGAGAACCGCATGATCAGAGTCAGGGAACCTGTACGGTAGATGCAAAAAATAATTTTGCAGATCAGTATCATACATATGCCTGTGACTGGGAGCCAGGAAAGATTACCTGGTATATTGATGGTGTGAAATTTCATGAAGAGTCCGACTGGTTTTCTGCAAAGAGCGGGCAGGGCGAAGTGGCTTATCCGGCACCGTTTGATCAGCCGTTTTATATGATTTTGAATCTGGCGGTCGGTGGCAGCTGGGTAGGGTATCCGGATGATTCGACCACCTATGCCGATCAGCAGTTTGCAGTGGATTATGTGAAAGTATATCAGAAAGACAGTTATGACGAAAATGTGGAAAAACCGGTAAAGAATGTTATTTTAAGAGAGCCGGATACAACGGGAAATTATATTAACAACGGTGATTTCTCCATAGCAGAGAATTTAAGTGATGACAAAAACTGGAAATTTCTTACCACTTTAGATGGTGATGGAAAAGCAGAAATTAAGAATCATGAGATGGTTATTTCTACAGTAAATGTGGGAACCGCAGATTACAGCATTCAGCTGGTACAGCCGGATGTGCCGTTACAAAAAGGCGGAACATATAAAGTAACCTTTGATGCTTATGCGGATGAGGCGCGTACAATGATTGCAGATATTTCCGGACCGGATCATAATTATACGAGGTATTGGAAGGATACAAAAGTGGAACTTGGAACACAGAAAAAGACATATACTTATGCGTTTCAGATGACAGGTTCCGATGATGCCAACGGACGTCTGGAATTTAATCTGGGAAATACTGCTTCCACAGCAGCAGTGCACCTCTCCAATGTGCGCATTGAAAAGACCGGATATGAAGAAATCAAAGAAGACACCACAAAGAAAGTGCTTGCAGACGGAAATTATGTCTACAACGGTTCCTTCCAGGAAGGGAAGAATCGTCTGGGTTACTGGGACATCACGAAACCGGAAAATGCAACCACAGAGGTAACCGGTCTGGAAGATGGACGCCGTCTGAAAGTGGTAAGCCCAAAAGGAACTGTGGTAACAGCAGGACAGCAGGGGCTTGCTCTGAGCGAGGATACAAAATATGTGCTCAGTTTTTCGGCTCAGGCAAACGAAGCAGAAACTATGACAGTACATGTTGCCGGACAGAAATTTCAGGCAGAACTTACCAATGAAAAGAAAAATTACAGTTTTTCTTTTCAGACGGCAGCGGATCTGACAGATAAGAATATTTCCTTTGATCTCGGGCTGGGAACAACCGTATATCTCGACGATGTGCGGATTGATGAGGAGAGTCTGATCAAAAACGGAAGTTTTAATGCAGGCATGGCAGGTTTTGAAGTCTATTGCTATACACCATCCAATGTAACGTATGTTGTTGACTCCTTAAACGAAGACAATGCGGCAGATTTCACAATTAACGATACCGGAGAAGCTGACTGGCATATCCAGTTAAAGCAGACAGGGGTAAAGCTCGAACAGGGACAATGGTATCGACTCTCCCTGAAAATGAAATCTTCTATCGACCGTAAAGTGTCTTATGCGTTGCAGAGAGATGGAAGCACCCATAAGGATGCAGATGGAAATGAGGACTGGACTCCATACTGCCAGGAAACCGTAGATCTGACCGGCGAATATCAGACGATCACGAAAGAGTTTCAGATGAAAGAGGATACAGATCCGGAAACGATCTTTAATATTGCCATGGGTGCAGTCGGTGGAAAACAGATCACACAGCAGCACAGAATCTGTATGGATGACATTGTGCTGGAAAAGATAGAGGCACCGGAGATCAAGCCGGAGGAAACCGGAAAGAATCTGCTGACCAATGGAGATTTTTCGGATGGAACGAATGGATGGGGCATTAATACAAATGCTGATCAGACGGCAACAACAGTAGTTACTGATGGCGGTATTGTGTTTCAGGTGAAAAATCCGGGCGAAAATGACTGGGATGTTCAGCTTAATCAGAATGGATTTACACTTGAAAAAGGATGTAAATATCGTGTAAAATTCAAAGTCACTTCGACGAAAGCACGAACCATAAAACTCGGCTTAATGGATAACAATTGCAAGAAGTGGTATGGCGGAGAAGATATTTCTCTGGCGGAAGCAGAGGAAAAGGAAGTTAGTTGTGAATTTCTGATGCCGCAGGACACAGATAATGATTCGAAAATGTTTATTTCCATGGGAAAAATCAGTGGTGAAAATACACCAGCTTCAGATATTACGCTGACGAATTTCTCTCTTGAGAAGATCACAGAGTAGTACCAGAAAGATAGTTTAAAAAGAAAACAGAAAAAACACCATGACAGAATCCATTTTTACGACAGGGGGCGTGTCATGGCGTTTTTCTGTATATTGGGGGGAGAAAAGGGGGGGAGAAGAGGAGTAATAAAAGGAGGCATTTGAATGAGAAAGAAGAGTTGGAAACAGGTAGCGGCAATTGTCATATGTGCGGCATTATTAAGTGGATGTACGGGAGAAAACGGACAGGAAAAAAATACCGGGCGTAAGGAAGGACAGGTTGTAAATATTTATTGCTGGAATGATGAGTTTAAGGAAATTTATGACAAATATGCATCAGATCTTGCCAAAAAACACGATGTTGAAGTGAACTTGGTCATAATTTCCAGTGATAACAATGCCTATCAGATCAATCTGGATGAAGCATTAAAAGAGCAGAATACATGTATTGATGATGACAAAGTGGATTTGTTTTTAATTGAGGCAGATTATGCATCAAAATATGTAAAGTCAGATAATTCCATTGATGTAAAAAAAACAGTGGGACTGACCGATGAGGATCTGAAGCAGCAATATGATTATACAAAGAAAATTGTATCGGAAAATGGAATACAAAAGGGAGTGACCTGGCAGGCAACGCCGGGGTTGTTTGCGTATCGCAGGTCCATTGCAAAAAAGGTATTGGGTACAGACGATCCGGATCAGGTACAAAAGCAACTGAAGGATTGGGATAAGTTTGATCAGGTTGCACAGAAGATGAATGCCGCCGGATATAAAATGTTATCGGGATATGATGATTCCTATCGGGCATTTTCCAACAATGTCTCACATCCCTGGGTGGTCGATAACAAGATTGTTATAGATGAAAATATCAAGAAGTGGATTCGTCAGACGAAGGAATATGCTCAAAAAGATTATAACAATCATACTACACTGTGGAGTCCGCAGTGGACGCAGGATCAGGGACCGGATGGGAATGTTTTTGGCTTTTTCTATTCGACCTGGGGTATTAATTTTACTCTGATGGGAAATGCATTGGCAGACAGTAGTAAACCAGCAGAAAAAGGAAATGGAATTTACGGAGATTATGCCGTGTGTGAAGGTCCACAGGCATATTACTGGGGCGGTACATGGATGTGTGCGGCGCAGGGAACCGATAATATTCCTTTTATCAGGGATTTGATGAAGCGTCTGACGTGTGATACCAAAACCATGAAGCAGATTACATTGGATACGCAGGACTATACGAATAATGAGAAAGCAATGGATGAGATTGCAAAAAGTGACTATCAGTCGGATTTCCTTGGTGGACAAAATCATATTGCACTTTTTGCAGAGGCTGCAAAGAAAATTGATATGAGTAATATATCAGATTATGATAAGGACTGCAATGAGCAGATTCAACAGTGTCTGCATCCGTATTTTGAAGGTAAAATTTCACTTGCGCAGGGAATGGACGATTTTTATAAAAAGATGGAGCAATTGCATCCGGAATTATCCCATTAATTTAGGCAGAAAGAGAGGAAATACCTATGAAGTGGTTGAATCAGATCAGTATTAAAGTAAAGGTTATGCTGCCAATTTGTATTTTGGGAATTGTTATTCTTTTGGCAAGTATTTCAAGTCTTGTAAATTCGAAAAGGCTGTTGCAGGCGGGGGTCGTAATTTCGCAGGATTGTTCGAAGAGTATTGAACTATTGATGGATATGTCATCCGAGTTGGAATCCATGGGGAAAAATATGTATGGACACTGTGATGCGGAAAATTCTATTTCCAAAGAAAGCTTTGCAACATCCATCCATGAAAAGCTGGAATCTATGGATAGTTATTTTAAAAAGTATAAAAAACAGAAAAAAACAGCGCGGGAAAAAGAATATTTCGGGGCATTACAAAATCGCTTTAAAAAGTATAAAGAAGGAATGGAACAGGTCCTTACCGCAAGTTCAAAAGGCGATGCGGATGGTGCAACGGAGGCAATCAATGTGATACAGAAACCTTCGGAAGATTATCTTGCAAAGAAAATCAGCAGTCTGATTGCTATGCGGAAACAGGCAATGAATGATTCATTACAAGCACAGCAGGCAGCATATGAATTTTCAAGAAATTCTGCTATTGTATTCATTGCAGTTTCAACGCTTATGATTTTGTTTTCTCTTTGGATATGTCTGAAGGGGATTGTAGCACCGATGCACTATATCAGTCAGACATTGCAGAAAATGGTGGCAGATATTGAAAAAAATCAGGGAGATCTTTCTGTAAGATTAAAGATTTCAGGAAAAGATGAGATTGGTAAAGTCGGAAGGAATGTAAATGCATTTATTGATACGCTTCAAAATGTTATGGGACGGATTACAGACAGTTCTTTGCGTATGAACCAGATTATCCGGGAGGTGGATGACAAGGTACGTAGTTCAAACGAAAATTCGGATGATATTTCCGCTGCCATGGAAGAATTATCGGCATCCATGATTTCCGTTGCGGATATGGTTTCCGGGATTACAAAAAATATGAAAGAAGTGGAAGATCGTACGAAAGAACTTTCGGAAAAATCGGATGGTCTTTTATCCTATTCAGATACGATGGATCAGAACGCGGATAAACTCAAAAATGATGCAATTTTAAATAAAAAAAATACGGGAGAAATTGTCACTGATATTATCGGAAAATTGCAAACAACAATTCAGGAAAGTAAAAAAGTAGAAAAAGTCAGTGAACTTACTAATGATATTTTAAATATTGCAGATCAGACCAATCTGCTTGCATTAAATGCATCCATTGAGGCAGCACGTGCAGGGGAAGCAGGACGTGGTTTTGCAGTAGTTGCCTCTGAAATTGGTAAATTATCGGAATCCAGCAGGGACGCAGCGGTTAATATCCAGTCCATCAATAGTACCGTGATTGGAACCGTGCAGGAATTGATAAAAAATGCTAACGCGCTGGTAACTTATATGGAACAGAATATACTTCCGGATTATGACAATTTTGTGTGTGCTGGGGCACAGTATAATGATGATGCAGTCTATATTAATGAAGTGGTTGAGAAGTTTCATCAGATGGCGGCAGATTTAAAACAGCGCACCGAGTCAGTAATGGAATATATTTCACAGATTCAGAGGGCGGTAGAAGAAGGCTCTGAAGGTATTAATCTTGCTGCAAAAAATACAGCCACGCTTTCCGAAGAAATTTCACACATTTCCAGCCAAATCATGTACAATAAAAAAATAGCTGATGTACTCAGTGAAGAAGCAGAACACTTTATTTAATAAAGGACACAGATGGAGAAGGCATGAAACGAAAAATTGCAATTATTGCAGACGGATGGCGCAGACATATTACATATGTCTGGATCCGGGGATGCAGGAATTACATCAAAAAACATGAGCTGGATATAGAAATTTCGGTATTTCACAGTTTCGGAAATTTTAGCAGGGATGAAAAATTCAATGCAGGAGAATACAATATCATCCATCTGCCGGATTTGTCACAGTTTGATGGTATTATTCTGGAAGTTACGAATATGCTGAATCAGAAAAAGAAGCAGCAGATCATACGGATTATTCAGGAGTCCGGGGTACCGGCAGTATCGCTGCTTGAAAAAATTCCGGGATTGTATCATGCAGGACCGGACAATTACGCAACAATGGAACAGATGGTGGAGCATCTGATAGTGGCTCATTCCTGCAAAACATTAAACTATGTGGGAGGACCGGCAGACAGCCAGGAAAATCTTTTGCGTTGGCAGGCTTATGAAGATGTCCTGCAAAGATATGGAATTCCGCTTGAAAATGACAGAATCTGGAATGAAAGCTATGAAGTGGAGAGCGGTGTCCGTGCATTCATACATTTTCAGGAAAAACATCTGCTGCCGGATGCCTTTGTCTGCGCAAATGAGAATATTGCGGTGGGGCTCTGCCATCAGGCACAGCAGGAAGGATTTAAAATTCCGGCTGATTTTTGTGTGACAGGATTTGATAATTTTGATAAAGCATCTTATTACAGACCGCGGATTACGACGGTGTCATACGAGAGAGAAGTCATTGCTGAGGCAGCCATGGATCTTCTGGTACAGATCTGGGGGCAGAATACAACAGCTGACTGTAAAACGGTTCCTGTACAAATGTTGTTTCAGGATAGTTGTGGCTGTAAACCAGAACAGGTAAGAAGCAGGAGTGAATATATTGAAGACCGGATTTTTCAGGAAGTGAGGGAAATTGATCTGCACAATGAGATTATGGAATTAAAGCACAATCTTATCGAGTGTGAAGATTATAAGCAGATGGCACAGTATTTTACAAAATGTGTCTGTGGTCTGCGTTGTAAAGGCGTGCGTATCTGGATGAATCAGGATCTGGTGGAGGAATCATTGAGCGATTCCATGGGTGAGGCTTCTTATATTACAGATGGATATCCGGATACCATGCACGTGATCTGTGAAAAGGGAATGGAGCAGGAATATTCATTGTATGTGTATGCACCACTGCATTTCCGGGAGCGGGAAGTAGGGTATGTTGTTCTGGCAGACTGCGATTATATGCTTGAAAATCAGTTCTTGTTTGAAACAATGAATACGTATCTGGAATCCCTGGAATATCTGTATCGCAAACTCAGGCTTCGAAAAGCAAACGAAAAATTATCCCGGTTGTATGTGCTGGATTCTCTTACAGGGTTGTATAACCGTATGGCATACCAGGAGTTTGCAGAGCCTTTGTATGAAAAATGCAGATTGCAAAAAAAACCGGTGACGGTTATGTTCATTGACGCGGATCATCTGAAATATATCAATGATACGTTTGGGCATGATATGGGGAATCTGGAAATTCGTGGGATAGCAGATGGGATTCGTAAAGTATTTCCGCCGGAAGCCGTTTCCATGCGGTACGGTGGAGATGAGTTTGTTGTACTGCTTCCGGGATGTGAAAAAGCGCAGGCTGAAAGTTTAAAGGCAGCGTTTTTAAAAGCATTGGATGAAATATCGAAAAGTCTTCATGCTGAATTTGATGTGGAAGCGAGTATCGGATATGAGGTAGTTCTCTGCGGGGAAAAAAGTCTCAATGAATGTATCAATAATGCGGATGAAAAAATGTATCAGTTTAAAAAAGCGCGGAAAGCACAGCGCGAATAAGTGCTGTTTCTGGGAACCGGATGTCCGGTTCCCATTTTTTCTGAAATGATTGCAAAAGTACGGAAAATACCGTAAGATATAGGAATGAAGAAGGAGAACGGCATGTATTATTTGATGAATAAAAATGAGAAAATTGCAAAGACGGCATTTGAAGGGGGGCTGCATGGGCGGCATCTGAGCACAACATCCCCAGAGTATGGCACGGATGGTTCATTTGCCAAGTGTTGGATCAGACTTCCCTATGCAGTGGAACCGGACGAATTTACCTACGGTGGTACTTATTACCGGGAGCATGGACCGCGGATCGGTGACAACTGGGTAAATATAGCGGTGGCATGCCTGACTCCGGAGACGAGAAAGACGATGATTGGACTGCGGGAGTTTGCGTTTGAGAAGCACCCGAAATATAACCTGCCGGTCTGGAGGTTAGAGGCACTGACTGCTGAGATGCATGCGATCATAGATGCAATTCTGGAAAAGGATGCTTTAAGAACGAAACAGATTGCGGTAAAATAAAAGTAGTTTTCAGAAAGAGAGAATAGAACATGAAGAAGCGAATCATTTCCGTGCTGCTTGCAACAGTGTTTGCGCTGTCTGTGATTGGATGCGGAACGAAAGATACAAAGGAACAGGATGCCTACCGGCAGTATGGAATTACCTGCATGGAGAGCGGAAAGTATGAAGATGCGGTCAAGGCATTTCAGAATGCGCTTGGAGAGTCGATCGGACATATCGGGGAGAAAGAACTGGATATCTGTTTTTACAAGGCAAAAGCACAGGTACTGGATGGGAAAACAAAAGATGCACTTGCAACGTATAATGCCATTATCAAATACAATAAAGATGCACGCGCATACTATCTGCGTGGAGATCTTTATATGGATATGGGAGAAGAAAAAAAGGGCAAGGCAGATTTTGAGAGTGCTGTGCAGCATGGCAAAAAAAATTATGAAATCTACATTGGAATCTATGAGTCTTTGAGCCGGCACGAGAAAAAGGATGAGGGACAGAAATATCTGTCTGCTGCGATGGAGATCAAAGGGGATAAACCGGAAGACGAACTGTATAAAGGAAGAATCAGTTATCTGCTCGGTGAAAATAAAGATGCCATCAGTTATCTGGAAAAAGCAAAAGAACATAAGCAGATGCTGGCATCGTATTATCTGGGACTTGCATATGATGCCAATGGAGATTCGGACAAGGCAAAGAAATGTATCGCGGAGTATATAAAGAGTGGAGTGGCTACATCCTATGATTTGTATGAACTTGGCATGCAGGAGATGCAGGATGGAAATTATAAGAATGCACTGACTTATTTTAATTCCGGTCTGGAACTGGAGAAAGTGCCGAATAAGCAGAATCTGATGAAAAGTGCCATTGCGGCATATGAGTACAGTGGCGACTTTGATTCCGCGAAAAAGATGATGAAGGAATATTTAAAGGCTTATCCGGATGATGAGGAAGCAAAACACGAGAATACATTTTTGGAGACTAGATAATGGGTGAACCAATTGTTTTAGAAGATTTTAAAGAGAGAGTTATTCTGGTGGGTGTAAGTGAGCAGGATGGAGACGATGCAGAGGATTCGCTCGCTGAGCTTGCCGAACTGGTAAAGACTGCTGGGGCATCGGTTGCCGGTACGCTGATCCAGAAACGGGAGCTGATCCATCCGGGAACCTATGTGGGAACCGGAAAAGTAGCAGAGATTGCAGAACTTTTAGAGCACACGGGGGCAACGGGAATTGTCTGTGATGATGAATTGTCCCCTGCGCAGTTAAAAAATCTGGAGACGATGTTAAATACCAAGGTGATGGACCGGACGCTTATCATACTGGATATTTTTGCAGCCCGTGCAACAACCAGTGAGGGAAAAATTCAGGTGGAACTTGCTCAGCTGAAGTACCGCCTGAGCAGATTAACCGGACTTGGCAGATCCATGTCCCGTCTGGGTGGTGGAATCGGTACCCGTGGACCGGGAGAAAAAAAGCTTGAGATTGACCGCCGTCTGATCAATGACCGGATTGCACAGCTCAACCGGGAATTAAAAGAAGTGGTCAAACACCGCGAAATTGCCAGAGCAAAAAGAGAGCGCAATGCAGTTCCGGTTGTGGCAATTGTCGGATACACGAATGCCGGAAAATCCACCCTCCTGAATCATCTGACGGACGCAGAGGTTTTAGAGGAGGATAAACTGTTTGCAACACTGGACCCGACAACGCGGATGCTGGAGCTGGAAGGACACCAGCAGGTGCTGCTGACGGATACGGTAGGTTTTATACGGAAACTGCCGCATCATCTGATTGAGGCATTTAAAAGTACACTGGAAGAAGCCAAATATGCGGACTATATTATTCATGTAGTGGATGCTTCCAATCCGCAGCGCGACAAGCAGATGTATATCGTCTATGAGACACTTGATCATCTTGGCGTTAAAAATAAAAAAATTCTGACGCTTTTTAATAAGATCGATATCAGAACCGATGATGACCCACTGCAGGATTTTCGTGCGGATCATGTTCTTCAGATTTCCGCAACGGAAAATGCCGGACTGGATGCAGTAAAAGATGTGCTGCAGGAAATGTTAAGAGAAGATAAAATTTATATTGAACGCGTGATTCCCTATGCGCAGGCAGGTGTATTGCAGCTTGTACGAAATAAGGGAGAACTTGTCTCAGAAGAGTATGTGCCGGAAGGAATTTCCATTCGGGCATATGTCCCTATGGAGGTATACGGAAAACTGTAATCGCTGTGTGTGAAATTTTATAATTCTTTCTTTTGGCTATGGTTTTAATGGAAATAAATGAAAAAATAAGTAAACAACAGGAAATACAAGTCGGAACAGGTAACTTTTTGGAAAATTAATGGGAATAGGAAATTGTGGAATATGGGTGGATTTCCTAAAATATAGGCATCTAATGATAATATGATTTTACAGGAGGACAGTCAGGATGTCAGATGTTGTTGAAAAACAGCCGTTAACCGAAGATTACCTGAAGAAGATGGATGCCTACTGGCGCGCAGCCAATTACCTTGGTGCCGCACAGTTATATCTGCTGGATAATCCACTTCTTCGAGAGCCGCTTACCAGAGATCAGGTAAAGAAAAAGATTGTTGGTCACTGGGGAACCGTACCGGGACAGAACTTTGTCTATGTACATTTAAACCGTGTGATCAAAAAGTATGATCAGGATATGATTTTAATTTCCGGCCCGGGACACGGCGGAAACTTCTTTGTTGCCAATACTTATCTGGAAGGTACCTACAGCGAGGTATATCCAAATATCGGAGAAGATCTGGATGGACTGAAGAAACTGTGTAAGCAGTTCTCTTTCCCGGGAGGAATCTCCAGCCATGTAGCTCCGGAAACTCCGGGCTCCATCAACGAAGGTGGTGAGCTGGGATATTCCCTGGCACATTCGTTTGGTGCGGTATTTGATAACCCGGATCTGATTGCTGCCTGTATCGTGGGAGACGGTGAGTCCGAGACCGGACCTCTTGCCACTTCATGGCAGTGTAATAAGTTCTTAAATCCGGAGAGCGATGGAGCGGTTCTTCCGATCCTTCATCTGAATGGATATAAGATCAGTAATCCAACCATTCTTGCACGTATTTCTCATGAAGAACTTGAGCATTTCTTTGATGGATGCGGATGGAAACCATATTTTGTAGAGGGCGATGATCCAATGACCATGCACCGCAAGATGGCAGAGACGCTTGATACCGTTATGGACGAAATCAAGGCGATCCAGAAGAATGCAAGAGAAAACCACGATACCACAAGACCAAAGTGGCCAATGATTGTACTTCGTACTCCAAAGGGATGGACAGGACCAAAGGTTGTAGACGGAAAGCAGATCGAGGGATCTTTCCGTGCGCATCAGGTTCCGATCATGATGGACAAACCGGAGCATCTGGAAATGTTAAAAGAGTGGTTACTCAGCTACCATCCGGAAGAATTGTTTGATGAGAATGGAAAACTGATTCCGGAACTGAAAGCACTTGCACCGACCGGAGACCGCAGAATCGGTTCTAACCCACATGCAAACGGTGGTAAGCTCTTACGTGACTTAAGACTTCCGGATTTCCGTGAGTATGCACTTGATGTTCCGGCGCCGGGAAGCGTTGAGGCACAGGATATGGTAGAACTTGGCGGATTTGTCCGTGATATCTTCAAACTGAATGAGGATTCCAAGAACTTCCGTATTTTCGGACCGGACGAGACAATGTCAAACCGTCTGATGAAAGTCTTTGAGGAGACAAACCGTGACTGGAACAATGAAAAACTGGATTCCGATGAATTCCTTGCTACAGATGGCCGTGTTATGGATTCTATGTTAAGTGAGCATATGTGTGAGGGATGGTTAGAGGGATATCTTCTGACAGGACGGCATGGATTCTTTGCAAGTTATGAAGCATTTATCCGTGTGGTAGATTCTATGTGTGCACAGCATGCAAAGTGGTTAAAGGTATGTAATCAGCTTCCGTGGAGACAGTCCATTGCTTCCCTGAACCTGATTCTTACATCCAATGTATGGCAGCAGGATCACAATGGATTTACCCATCAGGACCCGGGATTTTTAGATCATATTGCAAATAAGAAGGCAGATGTGGTACGTCTTTATCTGCCACCGGATACCAACTGTCTGCTGTCCTGCTTTGATCACTGCATCAGAAGCCGCGATTATGTGAATGTGCTTGTTACATCCAAGCATCCGAGACAGCAGTGGCTGACCATGGAACAGGCAGTAAAGCATTGTACACAGGGTATCGGCATCTGGGAGTGGGCAAGTAACGACCAGGGACAGGAGCCTGATGTGGTTATGGCATGCTGTGGAGATACTCCGACACTGGAGACATTAGCAGCAGTTACGATTTTAAGAAAGGCAATGCCGGAGATTAAGATTCGCGTGATCAATGTTGTCGATCTGATGAAACTTGAGCCAAGCACCAAGCATCCGCATGGTCTGACAGATGCAGAGTACGATGCACTGTTCACCAAAGATAAGCCAATCATCTTTGCATTCCATGGGTATCATACACTGATCCACGAGCTGACCTATCGTCGTACCAACAGAAATATTCATGTATACGGATATCAGGAGGAAGGAACCATCACAACACCATTCGATATGCGTGTACAGAATGAGATTGACCGTTTCCATCTGGTAAAGAGCGTAATTGAGCATCTTCCACAGTTAGGAAATCGTGGCGCTTATCTGACACAGAAAATGAATGACAAGCTTGTAGAACACAAGCAGTACATTCATGAGTATGGTGTTGATATGCCGGAGATCCGTGACTGGAAATGGGATTTATAAAATAAAATATCAACAGGATTCTTTGCGGAACTGTGCCGGAGTCATCCGGTGCCGTTCCGTAAATATTTTGTAGAAATATCCTTTGTTTTTGTAGCCGACTTCGGCAGCAATCGCATCGATTGTCAGTCTGGTGTGCAGCAACAGTTCTTCGGCTTTCTGCAGACGCAGATGCTGCAGATATTCCGTATAAGTCATTCCGGTCCGGTTTTTCAGTAACCGGTTGAAATAATCTTCCTGAAAATGGAATTCTTCACAGAGCATTCGTATGGAAATGTTTTTCATATGCTGCTTCATATAATCAGAAATTTCTTCATATAAAATCCAGTTCATTTTCTGTCGCAGTTTTTTTGACAGCGAAAATTCATATTGTGTATTTAAAATACGAAAAATGCGCAGGAGAAGTCCCCGACAGATGATCGGAGAAGCCTCATCATGACGCTGTAATTCCAAAAGAAGTGATGTCATGGTTTCATCCATCTGTGAGACTGCCTCCTCTGCCTGAGGGAGAAAATGCAGATATTGCTGGAGCGATTTCTGTTCCATCAGTGCCATCTTCAGGAACGAGCTGATACGCTCTGTTGTAATCTGCCGTTTCATAATGTCCTGAAACATCACATTGGTAATGCCAAGAAACAGAAGTGTGGCAGAAGTTCCTTCCATGATTTCCTGATGCAGACAGTTTTTGTCGATCAGGCAGACTTCACCCCGGTGAAAAGTAAATTCATTGCCCAGAATTTTCTGCCGGTATTCTCCGTCAATGATATAAAACAATTCCAGATATTCGTGTGAGTGCATCTGCGTGCGCATGCCGGGTGTAAACTCTTTTTCATAAAGGAACGAGGGCTGGGAGGGCAGAATCGTTGCAGAAAGCATATGTCCGTCATGAATATCCCACAGCAGGGAAAACAGATGTTCATTTTCCGGAAGCGGATAGGTTTTGACAACGCTTTCATGAGCCGAATATTCCGGATGCAGAATCTGAAACCGGCTGAAGTTATCCGGGATCTGTGTATTTGCACTCTGATAAATCAAATGTTTTGTAAAATTCTTCAAATCCATGGAACGTCTCCTGTAAAAAATTACTCCACCATGGAGGTGGAGTAATTGTAAGTGTATGTTTTTGCCTGTTATTTATTTCATGGCATTTTTCTTGGCGATGGAAGCACGCTTGCGCATCGTAGGATCCAGAATTCTCTTGCGGATACGCAGGCTTTCCGGAGTTACCTCAAGAAGCTCGTCGGTATCAATGAAGTCAAGAGCCTGCTCTAAGCTTAATTTGCGAGGCGGAACCAGAGTCAGTGCCTCATCAGCAGAAGAGGAACGTGTATTGGTCAGATGCTTTTTCTTGCAGACATTTAACTCAATATCTTCGGCTTTGGAACTCTGTCCGATGATCATACCGGAATATACTTTTTCGCCAGGTCCGATAAAGAGCGTACCACGCTCCTGTGCGGAGAACAGACCGTAAGTTACGGATTCACCGGTCTCAAATGCTATCAGGGAACCAGTAGAACGGTAAGCGATCTCACCGCGGAATGGCTCATATCCGTCAAACATGGTATTGATGATACCGTTTCCTTTGGTGTCGGTCATGAACTCCCCGCGATATCCGATCAGACCACGGGAAGGAATCTTAAACTCTAAGCGGGTATAACCGCCAGCAATGGAACCCATATTTAAAAGTTCCCCCTTCCGCTGCTGCAGTTTGGAGATGACGGCGCCGGTAAATTCATCCGGTACATCCACGTAAGCAAGTTCCATTGGCTCAAGTTTTTTGCCATTCTCATCGTAGTGATAGAGAACCTCGGCTTTGCTGACTGCAAATTCATATCCTTCACGGCGCATATTCTCGATCAGGACGGACAGATGCAGCTCACCACGGCCGGATACTTTTAAGCTGTCCGGGCTGTCGGTTTCTTCGACACGGAGAGAAACATCGGTATTTAATTCACGGAACAGTCTGTCGCGGATATGACGGGAAGTGACATATTTTCCTTCCTGACCGGCGAGAGGACTGTCGTTTACGATGAAATTCATGGAGATCGTCGGCTCGGAAATCTTCTGGAACGGAATAGCTACCGGATTTTCCGGAGAACAGATGGTATCTCCAATGTGAATGTCCGCAATACCGGAGATGGCTACGATGGAACCGATCTTTGCTTCACTGACATCTACTTTATTTAAACCATCGAACTCATACAGTTTGCTGATGCGGACTTTCTCAAGTTTGTCCGGATCGTGATGGTTGACAACGACTGCTTCCTGGTTGACTTTCAGGGAACCGTTGTCGACTTTACCGATACCGATACGGCCAACGTATTCGTTGTAATCGATGGTACTGATTAAAACCTGTGTGTTGGCATCCGGATCTCCGGTCGGAGCCGGGATATAGTTTACGATCGTCTCGAAAAGAGGAGTCATGTCCTTCTTTTCATCGTCGAGATTGTACATAGCGTATCCGTCTCTTGCGGAAGCGTAGATGAACGGGCAGTCAAGCTGCTCATCGGAAGCATCCAGATCCATGAAAAGCTCTAACACCTCATCAATCACTTCTGCAGGGCGCGCTTCCGGACGGTCGATCTTGTTGATGCAGACAATAACCGGGAGATTTAAAGCAAGAGCTTTCATCAGTACGAATTTGGTCTGCGGCATGGTTCCCTCGAATGCGTCTACGACGAGGACTACACCATTTACCATCTTAAGAACACGCTCTACCTCACCACCGAAATCGGCATGGCCAGGCGTATCGATAATGTTGATTTTTGTATCCTTATAAAATACAGCGGTATTTTTGGACAGGATGGTGATACCACGCTCACGCTCGATATCGTTGGAATCCATGACACGTTCCTGTACTTCCTGATTGGCACGGAACACACCGCTTTGTTTTAACAGCTCATCGACCAGTGTGGTTTTACCATGATCGACATGGGCGATGATTGCGATATTACGAATGTCGTCTCTTGTTGTTACCATAAATTTAACCTTCTTTTTAATATTGTTTAACTTTACATAAATAACCTATCCTATTTTATCATAAAAAGCTGATTTCGCAAGCTTTTTTCAACGTACACCGGCGATTTAAGCGTTTTAGATAGTTTTCGCCGGCCTTATCGACAAGGTTTGATGATTTCTACCAACCATTAAATGGTAAAACAGAAGCCTATCAAAAATTTCCACAAAAGGAAGGAGTATTCATGGCAGATAAAATGTGTGAAAACAATCAGGTCACTATTATGGGAGAAATTGTATCGGACTTTTCGTATAGTCACGAGGTATATGGGGAAGGATTTTATATGGTGGAAGTATCTGTCCACCGCCTGTCCAGTTTCGTCGATTATATTCCGGTGATGGTATCGGAGCGTCTGGTCAATGTGCAGGAGAGTGCGGAGGGAAAATGCGTCTATATTACAGGACAGTTCCGTTCATTCAACCGGCATGAGGAGCATAAAAACCGTCTGGTGTTATCGGTTTTTGCGAGGGAGTTTGAACTGGTTGAGCAGTTTGAGGAAGAAAATGCAGCCAACCAGATTTTTCTGGATGGATTTATCTGTAAGGAATCGGTATACCGAAAAACACCTCTGGGAAGGGAGATCGCGGATCTTCTGGTCGCAGTCAACCGGTCATATGGCAAATCGGACTATATTCCCTGCATCTGCTGGGGCAGAAATGCAAGATTTGCATCCGGATTCGAGGTCGGATCACATGTGCAGATCTGGGGAAGAATCCAGAGCCGCGAGTATGTAAAGAAAGTCAGTGAGACACAGGTGGAGCAGAGGGTTGCTTACGAGGTATCCGTCAGCAAGATTGAATTCCTGGAGTAGACTTGATTATTTGACGCTTTTGTGTTATCTTACATAGGATTTCATTTGGTTAAGAGATATCATGGAGGCTGAAATGGACAGAGGAGTGATTCAGGTTTATTATGGAGAGGGACATGGTAAATCGACCGCGGCAATCGGGAATGCAATTCGTATTGCCAGCGAGGGAAAAAGCGTCATTATCATTCAGTTCTTGAAGGGAAAAAATGAAAACGAACTGACATTTTTAAGCCGGCTGGAGCCGGAAATAAAAATATTCCGTTTTGCAAAATCGGATGAGTGTTTTGAGGCACTTTCCGAGGAGGCAAAACAGGAAGAAAGTATGAATCTGCGCAATGGATTCAATTACGGAAAGAAAGTCGTTACGACAGGTGCCTGTGATATGCTAATCTTAGACGAGGTACTTGGAATTGTGGACGAAAAGGTGATAAGCCCTGAAGAAATCGGTGAGCTGTTTGCCGCAAAGCCGGAAGAAATGACTCTGGTCTGCACAGGACGCGTTCTGGATGAAAAAATCCGTGAGGCAGCAGACGAGGTTTATAATATCGCACCGGAGAAATAGATTGACAGACTATGCCGGTGGTGGTAGAATGAAAGAAATACATGGGATAGAGGTCGCGTAATTCATGAGTAGCCTGTTGGATGTGGCAGACACAGTCGAATGCAGGTAAAAGGGGAAAGCGCCGAAAGAACCGGATGACTGCAGTCTGGTTTTTGGGCATGCGGTGAATAATCGTATGACTGTCAGAAGCGTATGAGCGTGGATGGAGAGCTATCAGATCTAAAAAAGGTTAGATTGACCAGCTCGTTTTGAGCTGGTTTTTTTATTTAGAAAGGAGAATAAAACAGTGGCAATTTTTAAGGGAGCCGGAGTCGCAATCGTGACACCAATGAAGAACAATGAGGAAGTTAATTATGATAAACTTGAGGAACTGATTAACCAGCAGATTGACGGTGGTACAGATGCCATCGTAATTGCAGGTACGACAGGAGAAAGCGCAACACTTACGATGGAAGAACACCGTGATGTGATCAAGGCAGCCATCGAGTTTACAAAACATCGTGTTCCGGTTGTGGCAGGTACCGGTTCAAACTGCACACGTACAGCCATCCAGCTTTCACAGGAGGCAGAAGAAGCGGGTGCAGACGGACTTCTTGTTGTGACACCATATTACAATAAGGCAACACAGGCGGGACTGATCAGTCACTATTCCCAGATTGCAGACAACACCAAGTGCCCGATCATCATGTACAACGTACCGGGGCGTACCGGATGCAATCTTCTTCCGGAGACCGTGGCAGAGCTGGTCCGCACCAAGAGTAATCTCGTAGGATTAAAGGAAGCAACCGGAAATCTGGCACAGGCCTCTAAGACCATGGCACTTACCGACGGAAAACTGGATCTTTATTCCGGTGAAGACGGTCTTGTTGTACCGCTTATGTCAATCGGAGCCGTTGGTGTTATTTCGGTATGGAGCAATGTGGCACCGGGCAAAGTACACGCAATGTGTGAAAGCTTCTTCAAGGGTGATATTAAGACAGCAAGAAAACTGCAGCTGGAGGCGCTTCCACTGGTAGATGCACTGTTTTCCGAAGTAAATCCGATTCCGGTTAAGAAGGCATTAAACCTGATGGGTATGGAAGTAGGACCGCTTCGTTCCCCACTCTGTGAGATGAGCGAGGCTAATGCAAAGAAACTTGCAGAAGTAATGAAAAATTATGGAATTTTAGCATAGATCAGGGAGGCACAAAAGAAAATGACAAGAGCGATCATGAATGGCTGCAACGGAAAGATGGGGCAGTGTATCACAGGAATCTGTGCACAGGACCCGGATATCGAGATTGTTGCAGGAATTGATACTTATGATGGAATCAAAAATGATTATCCGGTATTTTCCAGTCTGAATGAGTGTACGGTGGATGCGGATGTAATCATTGATTTTTCCAATGCAAAAGCGGTGGATGCACTGCTTGCTTATGGCGTGGAAAAACAGATTCCGATCGTGCTTTGTACGACAGGACTTTCCGAACAGCAGCTTGCCGATGTGGAAAAAGCATACGAAAAAGTTGCAATTTTAAAATCCGCAAATATGTCTCTCGGAATCAATACTCTGATGGAACTGCTCAAAAAAGCGGCACAGGTGTTCGCACCGGCAGGGTTTGATATGGAGATCGTAGAGAAACATCATAACCAGAAGCTGGATGCACCGAGCGGCACGGCACTGGCACTGGCGGATTCCATGAATGAGGCACTGGATGAGGCATATACCTATACCTATGACCGAAGCCAGAAGCGCCAGAAGAGGGATAAATACGAAATTGGAATATCTGCGGTTCGTGGAGGCAACATTGTCGGAGAGCATGAAGTGATTTTCGCCGGACAGGATGAGGTAATTGAATTTAAGCATACGGCATACTCCAAGGCGGTATTTGCAAAGGGTGCGGTGGAAGCAGCAAAATTCTTAAAAGGAAAGCCTGCAGGACATTATGATATGGCAGATGTCATTGAGGCAAAATAAACGGGAAGAGAGGCACTGATAATCAGTGCCTTTTTTGCGCAAAATGTTTGACAGTGCAGCTGGTTCATATTTATAATGGAAAGAAGAAACCTGACGATAAGAAAGAGGTAGAAAATGAAAAATAAAACCAGAAGGCTTGCAGCATTTTTGCTTTCTGCAGCAGTTGTCATAACTGCTGTTCCGGGAATGCAGGAACGGGTTTATGCCCAGAAAACCGGCGGATACACAGAGTCACCCAAAAGTGAAAATGTTCCGGTGGTAAAAGAAACAAAATCCAGGCTGAAAAAGGCAGAAGCAGTGCCGTCCGCCTATATGAACAAGTTGTCGGAACTTACGATCCGCTATCCTGGCGTGCGTGATCAGGGAAAATATGATACGTGCTGGGCATTTTCCGCAATCGGACTTGCGGAGTTTGATCTGATTGCAGACAATCAGACGGCAGACAAAAGTATTGATCTGAGTGAATTGCAGCTTGCCTATTTTACTTATAATAATGTAGAAGACCCGCTGGGTGGAACATTTGGCGATTCTTTAAATATTATGAACCATAAAAATTATCTGACCATGGGCGGAAATCTGGATTTCGCGAGCCGGACGCTTCTGCAGTGGGAAGGGGTGACGGACGAGAACCGTGTACCGTACGCTCTGGCACCGACCACCACGACACTGGCAAAAAGCTACGCTTTTGATCAGGATGTGGCACATCTGCAGAATGTATATATTATTAATATTCACAAAAATGTTACCCAGGTGAAACGTGAGATTATGCAGCACGGATCTGCCGGGCTGGGACTGTATATGGACGGAACGGCCAGTTATGTGGGATCTGCAGTCTATGCAGAAACAGGAGAGAATGTGGCAACCTATTACTGCCCGACAAGCAGTGTTACATCGAACCATGCAGTAAATATTGTGGGCTGGGATGATAATTTTCCGGCATCTTCGTTTAAAAATAAACCGGCAGGAGACGGAGCATGGCTTTGCAGGAACAGCTGGTCGGATAAGACAGAAAACAATATCAACAGTTATTTCTGGCTTTCTTATTATGATAAATCCATCGAGGATGCTGCATGGATTTTTGATTTTGAGTCTGCGGATAATTATGATTATAATTATCAGTATGATGGTGGGGCAGATGTGGGAAAACTGCGTGGAATTTCGACTTCAGCGAATATTTTCAGGGCAAAAAAGGCAGATAATGAACTGGTGAAAGCAGTTTCAATTTCCCTTTCCAAAGATGCGAATGTTCCATATACGATCCGTGTATATACGAATCTGACAAACCTGCATAATCCTAAGAGTGGCATACTTGCAGCAAAGGTGTCCGGTACAACAACGTATGCCGGAACCCATACCATCAGGCTGAATAAAGCGGTATCCGTACCTCAGGGAACTTACTATGCGGTTGTGGTAGAACTGCAGAAAAGCGGTGCCGGACTCGATATGGAATATGCAGTCAGTGACAGCAGTTTAACCAGCCGGGTATATTGTGATTATAATCAGAGTTTCCTCTATCGCGGTGGCAGCTGGGAAGATGTGGCGGATGTAAGCACCAGTTACGGCGGAAGAATCGGAAACATCTGTATCAAGGCATATGCGGATAATGCAGGGACAAGTATCGGTGCGGTAGAGAATATAAAAGCGGTCCGCTGTGCAAAAAATGCAGTGCGTATTTCCTGGGGCAAAACGGCAGGTGCGAAAGGGTATGAAATTTATCAGGCATCCAGCAAGAACGGAACTTATAAAAGGATTGCAGCTACAACGTCCACAAAGTACAAAATTAAGACAACCTCAAAGAAGTCGGTATATTATAAAGTACGCGCTTATAAGACAACGCAGGGTATTCGGATCTGTGGGAATTTTTCGGGATCTGTTGCTGTGAAACGTTAAAAGAAAGGAAAAAGAATGACCATTTTAATCAAAGGGGGACATGTCATCAATCCGGCAACACAGATGGATGAGGTGGCAGATGTCCTGATCGAAGATCAGAAGATAAAAAAGATTGGAAAAGAACTTCCGGAAAAAGAAGCCGAACGTGTGATCAATGCGGACGGATGTTATGTGATGCCGGGATTTATTGATATGCATGTACATTTCCGCGATCCGGGATTTGAACAGAAAGAGGATATTTATACCGGGATGCAGGCCGCTGCGCATGGTGGATATACGACAGTGCTGACCATGCCGAATACAAAGCCGGTAGCAGACAATCCGGATATTGTCAATTATGTGCACAACAAAGCAAAATCCGGGAGCTGTATTCATGTCCTGCAGGTTGGTGCGGTGACAAAGGGACAGCAGGGAAAAGAGCTTGCGGATATTGAAGGAATGGTTAAGGCAGGAAGTCCGGCAATCAGCGAGGACGGAAAATCTGTCATGGATGCCGCTTTGTATCGGGACGGTATGCTTGAGGCAGCGCGTCTGGGCATTCCGGTACTTGCCCATTGCGAAGATATCCATATGGTACGCGGAGGTGTCATGAATGCCGATGCAAAAGCAAAAGAACTGAGACTTCCGGGAATTACCAATTCCGTGGAGGATGTGATTGTTGCAAGAGATATTATTCTGGCAAAAGATACCGGGGCACAGCTTCATCTGTGTCATTGTTCCACAAAGGATTCCGTGCTCATGGTAAAAGTGGCAAAGGAAGAAGGTGTCCGGGTGTCGGCAGAAGTGTGTCCGCATCACTTTACGCTGTCCACAGACGATATGAAAGAAGCGGATACCAATTACAAGATGAATCCGCCACTCCGCACAAAGGAAGATGTGAAAGCACTGCGTGAGGGACTGCGGGATGGCATTATGGAAGTGATTTCCACAGACCATGCGCCACACACATTTGAAGATAAAAACCGTTCGATGCAGGAAGCACCGTTTGGAATTGTCGGACTGGAAACCGCCGCATGTCTTACACATAATGAACTGGTACTCGGTGGATATCTGACGCCGATGCAGATGGCAGCGTGTATGAGTTACCATCCGGCACAGATTGTCGGTATTGATAAGGGAGATATCCAGCCGGGAAAAGCGGCAGATGTCGTGATCTTTGATCCAGAGGAAACCTACCGCATTGACAAAAACACATTTGCTTCCAAGGGAAGAAATACACCGTTTGACGGGAAAGAAGTTACGGGACGTGTAAAGTGCACGATCTGTGACGGCGAAGTTGTATTTAATGAATTAAATAAGTAATAAATTAAGAAGGGAAATCAATCACATGATCAACAAATTAGTAGAAAAAATTAAAAAGACCAACGCACCTATCGTTGTGGGACTCGATCCGATGCTTTCTTATGTGCCGGAGCACATACAAAAAGCAGCGTTCGCTCAGTTCGGTGAGACGTTAGAGGGAGCAGCAGAAGCCATCTGGCAGTACAATAAAGCTATTGTCGATGCAACATACGACCTGATTCCTGCAGTGAAGCCGCAGATCGCGATGTATGAGCAGTTTGGTGTGGCCGGTGTAGCGGCATTCCAGAAGACGGTAGATTACTGCCACGAGAAAGATCTGGTTGTGATCGGAGATGTAAAGCGTGGGGATATCGGTTCCACATCCGCAGCCTATGCGACCGGACATCTCGGAAAAGTACAGATCGCAAGCAAAACATATACCGGTTTTAATGAGGATTTTGCTACAGTAAATCCATATCTGGGAACCGATGGTATCAAGCCGTTTGTGGATGTATGCAAAGAAGAAAAGAAAGGAATCTTTATTCTCGTAAAGACCTCCAATCCATCCAGCGGAGAGTTCCAGGATCGTCTGATCGACGGTCGTCCGCTGTATGAACTGGTTGGTGAAAAGGTAGCAGAGTGGGGAAGCGAATGTATGGGAGATTCCTACAGCTATGTTGGAGCAGTTGTCGGAGCAACGTATCCGGAGCAGGGGGAAATTCTTCGTAAAGTGATGCCGAAATCGTTCATTCTGGTACCGGGTTATGGTGCACAGGGAGGACAGGGCAAGGATCTGGTACATTTCTTTAATGAGGATGGATTAGGAGCAATTGTAAACTCTTCCCGTGGTATCATCTGTGCTTACAAACAGGATAAGTATAAAGAGCAGGGAATTACACCGGAGAACTTCGCAGATGCCTCCCGTCTGGCAGTCAAAGATATGATCGCAGACATATCCGGAGCACTTGCACAGAGATAAAAATAAAGTTGTGATTTTACAAAAGGGAGACAGTTGGATTTTATGAGCGAAAAATTTCAGGAAAATGTTACGGTGCTAAAGCAGCAGTGCATCGGAAAAGATATCTATGACATGACAATCCAGACGAAGCATATTGCAGGACATGCAAAGGCAGGACAGTTTGTATCATTGTACAGTAATGATGCCAGCAAACTGCTGCCACGTCCGATCAGCCTGTGTGGGATTGATGCAGAGGCAGGAACACTTCGTCTTGTATACCGGGTAACGGGAGAAGGAACCGGAACGGAAGAATTCTCCCGGTTAAAAGCGGGCGATACGATCTGGGTACTGGGACCGCTTGGAAACGGATTTACCGTGGAGCCGGGAAAGAAAGCTTTCCTGATCGGCGGAGGAATCGGAATTCCTCCGATGCTTGAACTTGCAAAGAGCATCAAGGCTGCCGGCACCTGTGAATTTGTCAGTGTGATGGGATACCGGGATGCACAGACGTTTCTTCTGGATGAATTTAAAGAACAGGGAGACTGTTACGTGGCAACGGAAGATGGAAGTGTCGGTGCAAAGGGAAATGTGCTGGATGCCATCAAAGAATATAAATTAAATGCAGATGTAATATATGCGTGCGGACCGACACCGATGCTGCGGGCATTGAAAGCATATGCAGCAGAGCAGGGCATGACCTGTTATATTTCCATGGAAGAACGGATGGCATGCGGAATCGGTGCATGTCTGGCATGTGTGTGCGATTCCAAAGAAAAAGATGCACATTCCAATGTGAAAAACAAGAGAATCTGTAAAGAAGGGCCGGTATTTCTGGCTGAGGAGGTGGATCTGTAATGAATACAAGTGTGGAATTATGTGGTGTTACCTTAAAAAACCCGGTAATGACGGCATCCGGAACCTTTGGCTCCGGAGCAGAATACAGTGAATTTACAGACTTAAACCGGCTTGGTGCGGTGGTTACCAAAGGTGTGGCAAATGTACCGTGGCCGGGAAATCCGACTCCGCGTGTGGCAGAAGTCTATGGCGGGATGCTCAACGCCGTGGGATTGCAGAATCCGGGAATTGATCTGTTCTGTGAGAGAGATATTCCATTCCTGAAAAAATATGATACTAAAATTATTGTAAACGTATGCGGACACTCGACAGAGGAATATGTGGAAGTGGTAAAACGGCTGGCAGAAGAGCCGGTGGACATGCTGGAAATCAATATTTCCTGCCCGAACGTAAAAGAGGGTGGAATTGCTTTTGGACAGGATCCGAAAGCGGTAGAAGCAATCACAAAGGAAATGAAAAAGTATGCAAAACAGCCGGTGATCATGAAACTGAGTCCGAATGTCACAGACATCACAGAGATGGCGCGTGCAGCGGAAGCAGGTGGTGCGGATGCCCTGTCTTTGATTAACACGATCACGGGAATGAAGATTGACATCAACCGGAGAAAATTTGTTCTTGCAAACAAGACCGGTGGAATGTCCGGTCCGGCCATTCATCCGGTAGCCGTGCGTATGGTTTATCAGACGGCACAGGCAGTAAAGATTCCGATCATTGGAATGGGAGGAATTATGAATGCTGCAGATGCAATTGAGATGATACTGGCAGGTGCGACAGCCGTATCTGTCGGCACCGCCAATTTCCAGAATCCGGCAGTGACCATGGAAATTGTAGAAGGGATTGAGCGCTACATGGAAAAATATCATGTGAGCGATATCAAAGAACTAATCGGTGCCGTTTCGGAATAAAGATATGGTAACTGTTTACTGTTTTTGAATATATTGTACCAGGGATTTCATTTTGGCAGCAATGTTTTCCAGAATCTGTGTGTTTACGGTCTCTGCATCCATTGTTTCGGATGCATGGGCGGTCAGTTCTTCAGAAACTGCGGAAATTGTCTGTACGGAATCTGAAATTGCCTGATTAGAGTTACGCAGATCTGTGGTATTGCTGGTCAGTTCCTCGCAACACAGTAAAAGTAACCGTTAAATAACAGCCGGATCCGTATTTAAGAACAGCATCCGAAACTTTGCGGGGCGGATCGCCTCGCAGGGTTGGGGATGCTGTTTCTTTTTATGATTCGCGCATTGAAAACCCACCGGAAGTATGCTAAAATTTAATAGAAAACTGCGAAATAACAAGGGCAGAATGCCTTTTGATACAGGAGGAAAGTATACAATGGAAAGTTACAAGAGTGAGTTCATTGAGTTTATGGTAGAGAGTGATGTTCTCAAATTTGGCGATTTTACACTGAAGAGTGGAAGAAAATCGCCATTTTTTATGAATGCAGGTGCATACGTGACAGGTTCCCAGTTGAAGAAACTCGGAGAGTATTATGCAAAGGCGATCCACGCCAGTTACGGGGATGATTTTGATGTGTTATTCGGACCGGCATACAAGGGAATTCCACTGGCTGTTGTTACCGCAATTGCATTCAGTGAATTGTACGGAAAAGAGATCCGTTACTGCAGTGACCGCAAGGAAGCCAAGGATCACGGGGCAGACAAAGGCGGATTTTTAGGAAGCAGCTTAAAAGATAAAGACCGCGTGGTGATGATCGAGGATGTGACGACATCCGGCAAGTCCATGGAAGAAACTGTTCCAAAAGTACGTGGGGCTGCAAACGTTGAGATCGTTGGTCTTATGGTCAGCTTAAACCGCATGGAAGTCGGACAGGGCGGCGTAAAGAGCGCACTCGATGAAATTCATGAGAAATATGGTTTTGAAGGAAAAGCAATTGTTACCATGGAAGAAGTGGTAGAACACTTATATAATCGGGAATGTCAGGGCAGAATTGTAATTGATGACACGATCAGGAAAGCAATCGATGCCTATTATGAGCAGTATGGATGCAAATAAGCAAAAAGGTTGTAGGAAAGAGAGACGCATATGAGAAACCGGAGAAGACGTGGCTATAAGTTTACCGAGAAAAAACATTCCAGACAGGGAATATTGGCCACGGTATTAGCACTTGCTCTTCTGGTATGGTATCTTGTGTTCCTGAAGCTTGCTTTTCAGGGAGGCGGTTCGCTGTCTGCTTATTATGGGAGCGCAGGAGTCGTTGCGATGATCGCAACATTTGTTGTTCTTGTCATCGCAGCCAAAAGTCTGCGGGAAGAAGATTCCTTCCAGTTGTTTCCGAGACTGGGACTAGGACTGACCCTTTTGGATATGGTATGCTGGATCGGAACCTATATCTGGGGATTTTTGAGCTAAAAATTATAAGAAGGAAACAAACTATGAGCTTTAGAGAGATCAATCACAAAAATAACGAGGAATACTGGGAACGGCTGGAACTTGTGATGGAGCGCATTGAGGCGGTCAGCGAGGAGGAAGCCTCCAGTGTGGAAGAACTGTACCGGGGATATTTCTTTGAAATGTCGGAACTGTTTCTGGTTTTGTATAAATTAGCAGAAGCGTCCCTGAGTGGAAAACTGGCAGAAATTTCCACGCTGGAAGGGAAAAAGATCAATCGCCGTCTGTATCTGGATGTGCAGGAAGATTATGCGGACAGTTATGCAAACCCAGCATATGCCGTCAGTAAGATGGGCTGGGAATACGGACCGCTGCTCTCGGCATTGGATGCCAGACTGCATGGAATTTATACCAGCTGTATGGAAGGAAATATCCGTTATCTGTGTATTTATGCGGAACTGTTTGTGGAAATTTACAACTGTTTTGAGGATGCACAGAATCTGAATGTGCACGAGATCAGAAAATGCATTTATTCTTTTATGCATGATTACACAGAAATTTTTAATGCGGATGCGATCTGCAGACTGATCGATCCGGAATATGATTATTTCACCCAGATCGTGATGGAAGCGGAGCTGGATCATCCGGCATATCTGTACCGTTATGGTCTGTATATCGGAAAAGATGAGACGGAGTCCGCACATTTTCTGCATTCCTTGACAAAGCAGCAGATGCAGGCAATGGCGGATACATTTACCGAAGGATACCGGATCGGATTTGAAACAACCGGAAAAGATATTTCTAAAAAGTCGGTAGTGGAGATCCGTTATCCGCTGGGATTCGAGCGGATGGTACGCGCCGCCGTACACAATTTTAAAAAGATCGGATTGCAGCCGGTGCTGCGTCCGTACTCTATTTCCCTGAACAAGCAGTTTACTTACGATCACAAAGAGGACCGCGGGCTGTGGCTGGATAAGGCACTCATCGAGCGGGGACTCGAAGTTGACCGTACTGTCTGGGAAAAACACAAAGCGATTGCTCCAAATTACGGAGGACCGGCAGTGATCGAAATTTTCGGGACAAAGCCGTTTTCGCCGGAGCAGAAAGAGGAGCGCGTTACCTATACCGACAAACAGAGGGAAATCGATGTGTATGAGCGCAGCGAGAAGAGCCAGCTGATCAATCATTACATTCACGGGGAGGAACGCAGTTTTACGATTATTGCTTACCCGGTTCCGTCCATCGGAGAAAAATACGAAGAAATCTTTGCGGAAACGGTGCATATCAATACGCTTGATTATATGCTTTACCGCAATATGCAGCAGAAGATCATTGATGTGCTGGATACGGCGGACCGTGTGCACATCAAAGGCTGTAACGGAAACCGCACGGATCTGTATGTAAAGATTCATCCGCTTTCCGATCCTGCCAAAGAGACCGCATTTGAAAACTGTGTGGCAGATGTCAATATTCCGGTCGGGGAAGTGTTCACATCTCCGGTATTGCAGAAAACAGAAGGAAAGCTGCACGTCACACAGGTCTATCTGGGGGAATTCCTTTTCAAGAATCTGGAACTGGATTTTGAAAACGGAAGAATTACAGCTTATTCCTGTACAAATTTTGATTCTGAGGATGAAAACCACAAGTATATAGAGGACAATATTCTGTTCCATCACAAAACACTTCCGATGGGAGAGTTTGCAATCGGAACAAATACCACCGCATACCGGATGGCACGGAAATACCAGATCGCGGATAAGCTTCCGATTCTGATTGCGGAAAAGACAGGTCCGCATTTTGCGGTCGGAGACACCTGTTACACGTACGATGAGGACAACATGACATACAATCCGGATGGAAAAGCGATCATCGCAAGGGACAATGAAATTTCAATCCGGCGCAAAGAAGATATTTCAAAAGCATATTTTAACTGTCATACCGATATTACGATTCCGTATGATGAGTTAGGAGCGATTACAGTAGTACGTGCAGATGGCACGACGACAGATATTATAAGAAACGGGCGGTTTGTTGTTCCGGGAACGGAACCGTTAAATGAGCCGCTGGATGCAATGGAACCATAAATTTTTTCACATATAGGAGGATATTTAAAATGGCACAAGTAGGAATTGTAATGGGCAGTGATTCAGATATGCCGATCATGGCAAAGGCAGCCGACATCTTAGACCAGCTGGGCGTCAGCTATGAGATGACGATCATTTCCGCACACCGCGAGCCGGATGTATTTTTTGAATATGCAAAGAGTGCGGAGAAAAAAGGATTTAAAGTGATTATCGCAGGTGCAGGTATGGCAGCACATCTGCCGGGCATGTGCGCAGCAATCTTCCAGATGCCGGTCATCGGAATCCCGATGCACACCACTTCTCTTGGCGGAAGAGATTCCCTGTACAGTATCGTGCAGATGCCGACCGGTATTCCGGTAGCAACCGTAGCAATCAACGGCGGAGCAAATGCCGGTATTCTTGCAGCAAAGATTCTTGCAACCAGTGATGCGGATTTACTTGCACGCCTGAAAGAGTATTCGAAAAACTTAAAAGAGCAGGTTGAGGCAAAGGATGCCAGATTGCAGGAAGTGGGATATAAGAACTACTAATTAGATTTATTAACATTTATGATTGGTAAAATTGAAAAATACCCGATATACTATAAGTGACAATAATAGATTAAAACACAGATATTAGGAGGAAAAATAAATGGATTACAAGAACGCGGGCGTAGATATCGAAGCAGGATATGAGTCAGTGGAACTGATGAAGAAGTTTGTAAAGGGAACCATGCGTCCGGAGGTATTAGGCGGACTTGGCGGATTTTCCGGTGCTTTTTCGCTGGATGCGATCAAGAATATGGAAGAGCCGGTTCTTTTATCCGGAACCGATGGATGCGGAACCAAGGTAAAACTGGCTTTCCTGATGGACAAGCATGATACGATCGGTATTGATGCCGTTGCAATGTGTGTCAACGATGTAGCCTGTGCCGGTGGTGAACCGTTATTTTTCCTGGATTATATTGCATGTGGAAAAAATTATCCGGAGAAAATTGCAACGATCGTAAGCGGTGTGGCAGAGGGTTGTAAGCAGTCCGGATGTGCACTGATCGGTGGAGAGACTGCAGAGCATCCGGGACTGATGCCGGAGGATGAGTATGATCTGGCCGGATTTACCGTAGGTGTGGTTGACAAGAAGGATATCATTACCGGAGAAGACGTAAAAGCCGGGGATGTGCTGATCGGTATGGCAAGTTCCGGTGTACATTCCAATGGATTTTCTCTCGTGCGCAAGATTTTCCGTATGGACAAAGAAACCTTAAATACATATATGGATGAGCTTGGAACAACGCTTGGCGAGGCTCTTCTTGCTCCGACCCGTATCTATGTAGGCGCATTGAAGTCTATCAAGAACGCTGGAGTACGTGTGAAAGCCTGCAGCCATATTACCGGTGGTGGTTTCTATGAGAATATTCCACGTATGCTTCCGGAAGGAAAGCATGCTGTAGTGGAAAAGAACAGCTACCCGGTTCCTCCAATCTTTACCCTTATGGCAAGAGAGGGAAATGTAGATGAGCATATGATGTACAATACTTACAACATGGGACTTGGAATGGTTCTTGCAGTCGATCCGGCAGACGTGGACAAGACGATGGAAGCAATCAAAGCAGCCGGAGATACTCCATATGTGGTTGGTAAGATCACAGACGGAGAGAAGGGTGTAACATTATGCTAAAAATCGCAGTATGTGTATCCGGCGGCGGAACCAATCTACAGGCCATTATCGATGGAATTGAACAAAAAACAATCACAAATACAGAGATTGCGGTAGTGATCAGCAATAATCCGGGAGCATACGCTTTGGAACGTGCAAAAAAGCACGGAATTGAGGCAGTATGCATCAGCCCGAAGGAGTATGAGAGCCGTGCGGCATTTAATGAAGATTTTCTGCGCAGACTTGATGCGTATGAGGTGGATCTGGTTGTGCTGGCAGGATTCCTTGTCGTCATTCCGGAACAGATGATTGCAAAGTACAGAAACCGCATCATCAATATTCATCCGTCTTTAATTCCGTCTTTCTGTGGAACCGGATATTATGGGCTGAAAGTGCATGAAGGTGCACTTGCCCGCGGAGTCAAAGTCACAGGTGCCACCGTGCATTTTGTGGATGAGGGAACGGATACCGGTCCGATCATTCTGCAGAAAGCGGTAGAAGTGCAGGAGGGCGATACGCCGGAGATCCTGCAGCGCCGTGTCATGGAACAGGCAGAGTGGAAGATTATGCCACAGGCGATCGACCTGATCGCAAATGGAAAAGTGACGGTGACGGGCAAAACCGTACATATCAGTAAATAGGAAATGCATCACATATAGGAGGATAATCATGAAAGTTCTTGTAATTGGAAGCGGTGGACGTGAGCATGCAATCGTAACAAGTGTTGCCAGGAGTCCGAGAGTTGACAAAATATATTGTGCACCTGGAAATGCAGGAATTGCAGCTTTGGCAGAGTGTGTGCCGATCGGAGCCATGGAGTTTGACAAGCTCGTTGCATTTGCAAAGGAGAAATCCATTGATTTTACCATTGTTGGTATGGATGATCCGCTGGTTGGCGGAATCGTGGATGTCTTTGAGGCAGAGGGCTTAAAGGTATTCGGACCGCGCAAAAATGCAGCGATTCTGGAAGGATCGAAAGCATTCTCCAAGGATCTGATGAAAAAGTATCATATTCCGACGGCTGCTTACGAGAACTTTACCGATCCGGAAGAAGCTTTAAAATATCTTGAGACGGCAAAGATGCCAATCGTGTTAAAGGCAGACGGTCTGGCACTCGGAAAGGGTGTGCTGATCTGTAATACACTCGAAGAGGCAAAAGAAGGCGTGCGTACGATCATGGAAGATAAGAAATTCGGAAATGCCGGAAATACGATGGTAATCGAAGAATTTATGACTGGACGTGAAGTATCGGTTCTGACCTATGTGGACGGAAAGACCATCCGCATCATGTCTTCCGCACAGGATCACAAACGTGCCAAGGATGGAGATCAGGGACTGAATACCGGCGGTATGGGAAATTTCTCTCCAAGTCCGTTCTATACAAAAGAAGTAGATGAATTCTGTAAGAAGTATATTTATCAGCCAACTGTAGATGCTATGGCTGCGGAGGGAAGACCATTTACCGGAGTTATTTTCTTCGGACTGATGCTGACAGGGGAAGGACCAAAGGTTCTTGAGTACAATGCCCGTTTTGGAGATCCGGAGGCACAGGTCGTTCTTCCACGTATGAAAAATGATATCATTGATGTCATGGAAGCATGTGTCGATGGAAAACTTGACACGATTGATCTGCAGTTTGAGGACAATGCAGCTGTCTGTGTTGTACTTGCATCTGACGGATATCCGGTTTCCTATGAGAAAGGATTCCCAATCAGCGGACTTGAAAAGTTCGAGGGCAAGGATGATTACTTCTGTTTCCATGCAGGAACTGCATTCGATAAGGAAGGACGCATCGTAACAAACGGCGGACGTGTCCTTGGCATTACTGCAACCGGAAAAAATTTAAAAGAAGCAAGAAAGAAAGCCTATGAGGCAACCGAATGGGTGGATTTCGCAAATAAGTATATGCGCCATGATATCGGAAAGGCAATTGACGAGGCATAATGAAAAAAGGAATCATATTTGATATGGACGGAACACTCTGGGATTCCGCTGCGGAAGTGGCAGAGTCCTGGAATGAGACCGTAAAAAGAGCCGGCTACGACAGAAAACCGATTACTGTAAAGGACATCCAGTCAGTAATGGGAAAGACGATGGATGTGATCGCACGGATTCTGTTTCCGGATCTGGAAGAAGGCGAACGCCAGAAACTTCTGGCACAGTGTGGGGAAGAAGAAAATGATTATCTCCGGATACACGGAGCAACTCTCTACCCGGATATCCGCAGGACAATGGAACAGTTGAAGAAAAAATATCATCTGTATATTGTAAGCAACTGCCAGTCCGGATATATAGAGGCTTTTCTGGATTATTACAAACTGCACGATCTGATAGAGGATACTGAGTGCTACGGAAATAATGAAAAATCAAAAGGAGAGAATATCGCGTTACTGTACAGGCGGAATGCATTGGATGATGCGGTATATGTAGGTGATATTCAGGGAGATTACGATGCAAGCATGGATGCGGGGGTTAAATTTATTCATGCGGCATACGGGTTTGGTACAATAGAAGACAAGGTCCCTGAAATTCACAAATTCTGTGAATTGGAGAACGTGGCAGATCAGGTTCTGCAGTAGATAAGAGGTTACTATGCGGGAGCAGAAAGAACAGGAAAAGCAAAATGAACTTCTCAGGGTGGTTGCAGAGAAAAATCATGAGCAGGTAATCGAATATGATGTAAAAGAGGACCATGCGGTTGTTTATGCTGTGGAAAATGACCGGTTTGAGGTGCTTTTCGACGTGGAGGATTATATACAGAAAAACCGTTATGGATCGGTATTTATTGATCCGGAGGATCGAAAAGTATTCCGCCGGGCAGTGCATACATGTCTGCAAAAAGAAGGAACCGTCATGGTGGATGTGCGCTATCAGGGCAAAGACAGTCCATCGGAATGGTATAGTTGTTATCTGGTGAGCATTGCGGGAGAAAATGGAGAAATTGACCGCATGGTGGGCCGGTTTCGGAATATCCAGCAGGAAAAAATCATCACGGAACGGATGCGCCGCCGGGCAGAGATTGATGTACTGACCAATGTGTATAACCATAAGGCATTTGAAGAATATTGTGCAAAAGAGCTTGCGGAATGTACAACAAATGCTTTGTTTATCATGCTGGATGTCGATGATTTTAAAATGATTAACGATACGCAGGGGCATGCAGTAGGGGATATGGTTTTAAGCCAGACCGGAAGTATTTTAAGTGAAGTGACAGGGGATTGTGGATTTGTCGGCAGACTGGGTGGAGACGAGTTTGCAGTTTTTGTTTCGGGATTTGAAAATACGGTTGAAATGGAAGAATTTTGCGTCACAATGCGCGAAAGTTTAAAAAAGATCATTTTTGATATGGAATATTCGGTATCCATTGGTGCAGCAAAATTAAATGGTCGAAGAATCAGTTTCCCGGATTTTTATTTTGAGGCGGACCGGGCGGTTTATGCGGCAAAACGGGGCGGTAAAAACAGAATTGTTTTTTATGATCAGATCAAAGATCAGGAAGAACCACAGCAGGAAGTGCCAGACGCTTTAGAGCCGATATTGCCGCAGGGCGATGAAAACTCCATGTTAAGACAGCTCCGCACCTGTATGGAAACACTTGGGAAAGAGGGCATCGGGGATGCCTTTATGCAGACGTTTGAATCGTTGCGTCAGTATTTTGATGCCGATGGGGTTGTGCTTGCCTATGCGAAGGATGGAGCCATCCGATATGTAGAAGAATGTCACAGAGAAACGGCGCAGATGATGGCCAGACTCGTGACAGAAGGGGTGGAATCCGGGGACGCAGAAGCGTTTATCCGGGAAATGGGAAAACTGGGAGATGTGATGTTTTTGAATATCAAATCTCTGCGGGAAAGTCATCCGGTAATCTATGAGTATCTGGCAGAAATCAGAGCCTGGTCAGCGGCGGGTGTTTCTTTATATACCGGGGAACGGCTGCTTGGCATTCTTATGGTTTTAAATCCGCACAGACATCTTGAGGAGTCCGGTGTCCTGTCTATGCTTGGGGCAACGCTTGTGGCACGGATTGAACTTCGCAATCTGCAGGAGCAGCAGGAATATGACCGGACACATGACAAGCTGACGAATCTTTGGAACCGCGAGGGATTGTCGGTTATGGCACGTACCGGGGAGGACAATATGTTCCGGTCTTTGGGTGTGATTACCACCGATGTGATTCATTTGTCGGAGATCAATAAACAGTTTGGATATATCAGTGGAAACCGGAAGCTGACAGAGGTGGCGGATCTGTTGAAATCTTTATTCCCGAATTACCGGATTTACCGGTATGACGAGGATGAAATGCTGGTTTTGTGTATTAATATTGAGCGGCAGGAGATGGAGCAGCAGGTAGAAAATCTCCAGAAGAAGCTCGAAGCGCTGGGATTTGGCGTGGCGATGGGATATAGCTGGAGTGCACATCCGAATACCAAAAGCCAGATTGCGGAAGCTGAGGTGCTTATGAGCAATGATAAGCTCAAACTCATGCACGGGACAACCGTGATGAAGCGCATGGAACAAAGCGTCATTGATGAAATCAATGACCTGATGGAACGTGGAAGATATCTGGTGTATCTGCAGCCAAAAGTGGATATTCATACCGGGCGTACCGAAGGTGCAGAAGCACTGATCCGGCAGCTGGATGATGAACTTGGAATTGTAGGTCCGGGCATGTTCATTCCGGTTTTAGAGCATTACAATCTGGTGCATATGATTGACCTGTTTGTTTTAGATGAAGTATTTCGTTATCAGAAAGAGCAGATCCGGGTAGGACACCGTACGGTGCCAATATCTGTAAATTTCTCGAAGATGACGATTATGTATCCGGAACTTATAGAAAAAGTAACCCAGATGGTTCAACACTATGATATTCCGGTGGAACTGATCCATATTGAAGTGACGGAAACCGTAGGAGATATGGATCATGTCCTGATTGAGAATGTCGCAAACAGTCTGAAAGAACTGGGATTTCGATTGTCAATGGATGATTTCGGAAGTCACTATTCCAATCTTGCGGTGCTGATCCAGTATGATTTTGATTCGGCAAAGATTGACCGGTCTATGGTAACTGAGATTACCAATAACCGCAAAAGCCGGATTCTCCTCGACTACATGACTTCCATGATCAACGATCTGGGTATTCACTGTATTGTCGAGGGAATCGAGACCAAAGAGCAGGTAGATATTTTAAAGAAGACAAAGGCGGAGATGATCCAGGGATTTTACTTTGGAAAACCTGTGCCAAAAGAAAAATTTTATGAGGCCTTTCTCGCAGAATAACGGATCTGGTTACACAAATGTCAGGCTGTTGCTGACACAGAGTGCACCATATCCGCTCTGCGGATTGGGGTAGGAAACGGAAAATGGAAGCTGTCTGGCACCACGGATCAGATAGGCTTTCATTTTTTCGCCATAGAGAAAAGCATCGTTGTTTTGTAAAATGCCCCACTGCATGAGCAGTGCACAGCTTCCTGCCACGAAGGGGGCAGCCATGGAGGTTCCGCTGCGGGATTCGTAGCCACCGCCAACGGCACAGCTGGTGATATCTACGCCGGGGGCAACCAGATCCGGTTTGACCTGTCTGGTGTTCCAGGTAAATCCCCTGCCGGAAAAAGGAGCCAGTGTGTTGTCCAAAGAATTGTAGGCTCCAACGGTAATCACACTTCCGGCTGTGGATGGAATCGTGAGGGTTGTTTCTGTCGTGGGGGTGAGAAACTGCGTGGTGGTGCCGCGGATAGCGGCTGCCGGCATCCACAGATCAAAAATCCCTTCGGTGACGGTCCGCGCCTCTGCGGTCAGAAACCAGATACCTCCCGATATATAGTCACGCCGGGGCAGCAGATCGACAGAAATCTCCTGATACAGACTGTAGGGAGAAGGAACTCCATAGTAGACCAGAATCTGCGTCGTGAGAAAAGAAAACCGCCAGCTTCCAGGCTGGCTGGGAATCAGAAACGATGTCCCAAGCCCCGGTGGAGTCAGTTGAAAGCGAATATCATCCCAATAATTTTTCCAGATCTGTAGGGAGAGCGAAGTTTCATAATTTCCGACGGCAAACTCAATTTTTGCAGATTCCAAAGATGCCAGTCGTGCGCTGGCATGCCCGCCGTTATTTCCCTCATTTCCACTTCCGACAACAATATTGATGCGTCCAAGCGTTGAAACGGAATCCAGGTAGGTTTCTAACAGAGAGGTTCCGCTGTGGGAGCCATAAGTATTTCCAAAGCTCAGATTGATGACAAGTGGAATAGCTTGCTCGATTGCATATCTTACAGAAAAATCCACGGCCTGCATAAGCTCAATCGTGTTGGGAAATCCTTTGGGATCGGGAGATCCCAGTTTGATTGCCAAAAGAGAGGCTTCCGGGGCAACGCCATGGTATCGTCCGCCGGAGGCACGGCCATTTCCGGCAGCAATACCGGCAACATGTGTTCCATGTCCGGTGACATCGGTGCTAGGGACGAGTTCCAGGCGCTGCTGCAGAGTATCCGCGCCCAGGGCGGCATTTATCTGTTCGGCGGAAAAAAGTGTACCCTGCGGATAACGGGAGGGAGAAAAACGCCCGACAGAGGGATCTGCAGGAATCGTCTGATCCCAGAGTGCAACCAGCCGGGTACTGCCGTCCGGGTTACAAAAATCGGGATGTGCATAATCAATTCCGGAGTCTATCACGGAGATCAGGATTCCTTTTCCGGTCAGGCGGTCGCCTGCGTTTTCCTGGACAGCACTCAGGCAGGAGGCCTGCCTGGCAGAAACAATTTCAAAGAAAAGCTGTCTGGGGCGTTCGATATAGATGATCTGGGGGAGCCCGGCCAGTTTCGGAATGTTATCTTCTAAGATGGTTACAATGGCATAATTTCCAAGCAGAAAGAGAAAAGAAGCCAAAGGAAAGGATTCTTGTAGTGTTTGGGAAGAACCGCTGTAAAGTACAATCAGTTTCCAAAAGCCGTCGCTGCTGCTTCCGGTGGACAGATCATCGGAAATTCTTCGCTCGGCAGGTGTTGCTTCGAGTGCAGCGCGTAAAGAAACATCTATTTTCTGATTAAAGTCTGTTTCATTTATATTTATATCGTCCATAAAATCTCACGGATAGATGTATTTTGATAGATACATCTATAGCTTTTTAATGAAAATTTATGTACAATAAAGGCATATTATGCTTAACAGAAACCACGAAAAATAAAGGAGATTTTATGTACGCTGATGAAAATGTAATCAAGATCAAACATGCCGTTTTGCGTGAGGTTGCAAAACTGGCATTTGAGGGTACTCTTGATGCGGAGAGAGACCACATCGCGGTTCGTCTGATTCCGGGCCCGACACCACAGTTCCGTTGTTGTATCTACAAAGAAAGAGAAATTATCCGCCAGCGTGTCCGTCTTGCAGAGGGCAAAGCCCCGGGACCGGAGGATAATGGAAACGTGATTCAGGTAATCAGTGCAGCCTGTGAGGACTGCCCGATTTCCAGTTATACCGTTACAGAAAACTGTCAGAACTGTATGGGAAAGGCATGTATCAATGCATGTAAATTCGGTGCCATTGAGGCGGGACGTCATCGTTCCCACATTGATCCGCAGAAATGTAAAGAGTGTGGACGATGTGCAGCTGCATGTCCTTACAATGCAATCGCGCATTTGAAGAGACCATGTAAGTTTGCATGTCCGGTCAACGCTATTACATACAATGAATATGGTATTTCCGTGATTGATGATTCCAAGTGTATCCGCTGCGGAAAATGTATCCATAGCTGTCCGTTCGGAGCAATCGGATCTAAGACATTTATGGTTGATGTCATCAATGCCTTAAAATCTGATAAGAAAGTATACGTGATTGCAGCACCTGCTACCGAGGGACAGTTTGGTGCAAACATCACAATGGGAAGCTGGAAGAAAGCTATGCAGGAAGTTGGATTCAACGGATTTATCGAAGCCGGATTAGGTGGAGATATGACCGCTGCTTCCGAAGCCGCAGAGTGGGTAGAGGCATACAAGGCAGGAGAGAAGAAAGTAACTTCCTGCTGTCCGGGATTTGTCAATATGGTGCGTCTGCACTTCCCGGAGATGGCAGATAAGATTTCTACAACCATCTCTCCAATGTGTGCGGTATCCCGTATGATCAAAGCACAGGATCCGGATGCTGTGACCGTATTTGTCGGACCATGTGTAGCAAAGAAATCTGAGGTTGTCGATCAGAAGATTGAGGGCAATGCAGATTATGTGCTGACATACAGTGAGATGCGTGCCATCATGAGTGCCAAGGGCGTAGAACTGCAGCCAAGCGATACCAGCTATCAGGAGTCTTCCGTATACGGCAAGCGTTTCGCAAACTCCGGTGGAGTTACCGCAGCAGTTGTCGAGAGCATGAAAGAGATGGAAGCTGGCATTGAGCCGAAAGTATGCAAGGCAAACGGTGCCGCAGAGTGCCGCAAGTTCCTGATGCTTATGAAGGCTGGCAAGCTGCCGGATGACTTCATTGAAGGTATGGCATGTGAAGGTGGCTGCGTCGGTGGACCAAGCTCCTTTAACGATATGCTTGTGACAAAGAAGTTCCGTGACGAACTTCTTCAGAAAGCAGATGATCGTCAGATTCTTGACAATTTGAAGAATTATCATATGGAAACATTCTCCATGCACAGAGAAGAAGAGTAATATTAAGATGGGGCCGTCGCTTGCGATGGCCTCGTTTTTTATTCCACAGTGGTTAAGGACAATAACAGTAGCTGGTGAGCAGATGCAGTCCTTTGTAAATGTACTGGCAGATAATGAGAACGCATGGCTTATTACAGAAAAACAAAGTGGAGCATGCATCGGATATGTTACGATGGATATTCCGTATCCACAGCTTGCAATTGGGGAGACCGGTTATGTGATTGGCGAGAAATACCAGAGGAAGGGCGTGGGCAAATGCGCGAAGAGATATTAAGGAAGCGTTAAGGTTTTTTAAGGAAAAGAAGATGGTTTGCAGCAAATGAATGTGATATCGTAAACACATGGAACATGTTAGTAAGAAAAAGAAAGGGAAATGGTTATGTTAGAAGTTGTACATGTGACGAAACGATACCGCAGGGTGCTTGCAAATGATGATATCAATCTTACCATAGAGGATGGGCGCATCGGAGTACTGCTTGGACCTAACGGTGCAGGAAAAAGCACGATTATAAAATGTATTATGGGATTTCTGAAATATCAGGGACAGATACAGGTAAACAGTCTCGAAAACAAGTCCATCGAGGCGAAAAAGATCATGGGATATATTCCGGAAATTCCATCGTTGTATCCGAACCTGACTGTGGATGAACATATGGAATTTATTGCACGGGCATATAAATTAAAGGATTATAAAGCCTATAAAGATGCATTGCTGGAACGGTTTGATCTGACAGATAAGAAGAAAAAATTCGGGGATGAGCTGTCGAAAGGGATGCAGCAGAAACTGTCCATCTGTTGTGGACTTTTGCCGAAACCACGGCTGGTACTGTTTGATGAGCCAATGATCGGACTGGACCCACATGCCATCAAAGAACTGAAAAAGGTGTTTGAGGAATTGCGGGACAGTGGCTGCATGGTACTGGTCAGCACGCACATGATTGACAGTATGGAAGAATTATGGGATACCACTTATATCATGAAACAGGGGCGGGTAGCCGCTGTGGTTGAACGTGAAAATTTAAAGGATAACAATAAAAGTCTGGAAGATATTTTCTTTGAGATTACAGAGGGCGCGGCTCTGGAGAGAGAGGTGTAGGCGATGCGGTTATGGGGTTATTATGCATGGCATACCTTTTGGAACACGATAAAAAAGATGTTTCGAAGTACATTTCTCGTGATCATTCTTGCCATTTTTGGATTTGGAATCATATTTGGACTGATTGCTGGCGTGGTCGGTTCCATGGTAGAAAAGCAACAGTCGGTGGAAACCGTGGAATCGTCTTCGGAGGCTGATCGCGTACAGGAAGAAGCAACGGAAGAGGAAGAAACGCAAAAAACGCCACAGGAGATTGCCGCAATCAAAACCTATGTGGAAGCCGGAGTGATGATTGTTTTTCTTGCGATATTACTTTGGGGAATGTATTCCGGTTCTAAGGACGGTACGGATATTTTCCAGATGGCAGACGTGAATCTGTTGTTTACGGCACCGATGAAACCACAGTCCGTGTTGATGTTTCGACTGAGTTTTCAGATGGTGGCAACAGTTTTCGCGTCCATATATCTGGTTTTTCAGATTCCAAATCTCGTTGTAAATATGGGATTGGGGGCATCGGCAGTTGTAGCCATTTTTGCAGGGTGGATTCTGCTTCTGGTGTTTCAGAGACTTATGATTGTATTGACATATACGGTCTGCACCACACACGAAAAATTAAAACCATATGTGTTTCCTTTGATCGTGGGAATTGTTGTACTGCTTGGAATGATTGCAGGAGGAACATATCTGGCGAATGGGCAGAACCTGCTTGAAGCAGCACATATGACTTTTGCCAGTCACTGGCTGCGGTATCTTCCGGTCATCGGCTGGTACAAAGGCATGATTATGTGTGCAGTGAATGGGGAACTGTTTTCGTTTCTGGTTTATCTGGGATTGCTGCTTGTAAGTGTGGCGGTACTGATTTTTGCCATCTGGCATATGAAAGCGGATTTTTACGAAGATGCGCTGGCTTCCGCGGGAAAACGTGCACAGATGCTTGAGGCAGCAAAAGAAGGACGGGTTATCGCAGGAAAAGCACATGCAAAAAAGCAGCAAAAGGAAGGAAACTTAAAGGGCTGGGGCGCATCCGTGTTTTTTACAAAGGAAATTTATTGCCGTAAACGTACGGCAAAATTTGGAATCATAACCAATACGATGCTGTTTTACCTGCTGGTCAGTGTCGGTATTTCCCTGTTTTGTGTCAGGATCATGGAGGTGTCCGGATTTCTGGTGCCGGGCTGTATTTTGTTTTTTGTACTTTTCTTCCGGAATATGGGAAATCCGATTGCACAGGAGACTGCGCGAAACTGGCTGTTTCTGGTGCCAGAGAATCCATATAAGAAAGTTTTCTTCGGAGTGCTTGCAGGAACATCCCTCTGCGCGATGGATCTGCTTCCGGCACTGGTGGTTTCGGCATTGCTTTTGCATGAAAAACCGGGAATTATGCTTCTGTGGTATCTGACGTATCTGGTGGCGGATTTTATGTTTTCGGAAGTTGGGCTTTTGCTGGAAGCTCTTGTTCCGGCGTCTGCGATGGATACGGTTAAGAGTATGATCCAGATTTTGCTGCGTTGCATTATTTTAGTAATTGTTGCCGTTTTTCTGGCAATTGGATATTTCTTTGGCGGAATTGCAGGGGCTTTAGTGTTTACCTGTGCAGCTTCTGCCGGAATCGGCGGAGCGATTTCACTGATTTATCCATGGATGCTGCATCAGGGCAGATAGGAGACTGCTCGCAGCTCATATAAAATAAAAGAAAAATTGCACTTGCCGAACATTTGTTCTTGTGATATGATGTAAAAAGAACGGATGTTCGGCATTTTTGCGGAGGGATACTGGATATGAGAGAAATTTTGCAGATGGATCGTATCATGGAAAAACTAACCATACTTTCGGCAGCTGCCAGATATGATGTTGCGTGTACTTCCAGCGGGGTGCAGCGTGGAGGAGATGGTACACATACGGGAAACGCATATGCAAGTGGAATCTGTCATGCATTTACCGGGGATGGGCGCTGCATTTCACTGCTTAAGATTTTATATACCAATGATTGTATCTATGACTGCAAATATTGCAGGAACCGTTGCAGCAATGATGTGAAGCGTGTCAGTTTTACACCGGAGGAAATCTGTAAGCTCACGATGGAATTTTACCGCAGAAATTATATCGAAGGATTGTTCTTAAGTTCCGGAATTTTACATTCTCCGGATTATACCATGGGACTTTTATATGAGACCCTTTATTTATTGCGCACAAAATATCATTTTAACGGATATATACATGTAAAAGGAATTCCGGGAGCATCAGCGGATCTGCTGGAATTAACGGGGTATCTTGCAGACCGCATGAGTGTAAATTTAGAACTTCCCACGGCCGATGCGCTGCGGCAGATTGCGCCTAACAAAGTGCGTAAAAACATCCTTTCCCCGATGCGCCAGTTACAGAATGGAATTCGGCAAAGCCGCGAGTTTCACGGGGTATCGAGTATGAAAAGCCGGATGTATCTGGATGAGAAAACCTATTATAACCAGATGGCAGAGATGAAGGAAAGTTATGCCCGTCTGCAGGACTACCACGACGGAATTGCTGCCATCCGGGAGCATAAAGCGCGACAGAGTGCAGTACAAAGCTGGGGAGAAGAAATTGCCGGTGGGGAGAATTCCAGCAGAGTGAGAAACGTGCAAAAGAAGCTTCCGCAGACAACGCGGGGATTGATGCGGCCGGATCATTATTTTGTGCCGGCAGGACAGAGCACACAGATGGTGATCGGGGCATCGGATGAAAGTGATTATCAGATCATTTCGGTTTCAGAAGCTTTGTATCAGAAGTTTGAGATGAAGCGGATATTCTATTCTGCATTTATCAATGTGAATCATGACAGTTCCCTGCCAGATTTGCCCGGGCCACCATTGTTACGTGAGCACAGGCTCTATCAGGCAGATTTTCTGTTGCGGTTTTATGGATTCCGCGCAGATGAATTGCTGTCAGAGAAAAATCCGAATTTTAACGAACAGATTGATCCGAAGTGTAATTGGGCAGTGCACCATCTGGAACTGTTTCCGGTGGAAATTAATCGTGCGGATTATTATACGCTGCTTCGTGTGCCGGGGATCGGAACCAAAAGTGCCCGCCGGATTATGGCGGCCCGGCGGTACGCAAAGCTGGATTTTTCAGATTTAAAGAAGATCGGTGTTGTTCTGAAACGTGCAGTGTATTTTATCACCTGTAAAGGAAAGATGATGTATCATACCCGTATGGAGGAAGGATATATTACACGGAATCTGATGTATCAGGAACGTCCGATGCAGATGCTGCTTTCGGATGGAACGGTGCAGACCTATGAGCAGTTATCACTGTTTGATGACAGGGGGAAAATTGTAGTATGAGTGAACAGATCGTGCTTCGATGTGAGGATTCTCTGGAAGGAATTTTTACAGCACTTTTCGATGCGTTTGTATGCAAAAATAAAATGAAAGCTCCTTATACAGACAGTATTTCCATTGCGGCCGGTGAAGGAGAAATGACTTTGTTTGCCAGGGAGATCGAAGTACAGACAGATGCGCAGAAAGTGCAGAAGACGGTTTACAGTATACAGTCGAGACTGGGGTATCCGGTGTATGATACACTGCTTCATGCATTATGCCATTTTGCAGAGGACCGGGGGACAGCAGTTCTTGGATATCTGGTGCGTGCATTTGCACAGGGACGCGGTATTTCCGATCAGCTTGCCGATCCGTTTGCACTTCGGGTGATGGAGTTGTCCCGCAAGGTAGACAATGAGCTGGATAAGCTGCTGGGATTTGTGAGATTTCAGGATCTGGGAAGTATTCTTGTGGCGCAGCTTGCACCAAAATGCAATATGGTTCCATTGATGATGGATCATTTTTCGGATCGTTTTCCGGATGAAAATTTTATTCTCTACGATGAAAACCGAAACCTTGCTGCCGTCCATGAAGCCGGACACAGCTGTGTTCTGGTGAGCGGAGAGCAGCTTCAGATTCCGCAGGGGCATATGGATTATTTTGCTGTGCTATGGAAACAGTATTTTGCCACCATGGAAATCCGGGAGCGTCACAATGAGCAGTGTCAGAATCATCTTTTACCAAAATGGTATCGCAAATATATGACGGAGTGGAATTAATAAATAGAAACGAAACTTGAAAACATTTCTTAAAACCAATATAATGAATAGAGTTGCAGTTATAAAACTATGGCAGAAAAGAATGATAGCAGCTGGCACATAGGAAAATTGGAGGAATGGAAATGGAACGTTGGGATATCTACGATAAAAATAAAGTGCGGACAGGAAGAACCATGGAGCGGAATCATTTCAATCTGGCAGATGATGAGTATCATCTGACGGTACTTGGCGTGATCAGGTGTCCGGATGGCAGATTTCTGATTACTAAGCGTGTGATGACCAAAGCATGGGCACCCGGATGGTGGGAAGTTTCCGGTGGTGCTGCGCAGGCAGGAGAAGAATCGGAAGAGGCAGTGCGCAGGGAAGTTTTAGAAGAGACCGGACTGGATGTAAAAGAAGCGGAAGGTGGTTATGTATTTACCTATCACAGAGAAAATCCGGGCGAAGGAGATAACTATTTCGTAGATGTTTATCGTTACACGATGGATGTTACGGAACAAGATGTCCATCTGCAGACGGAAGAAACAGACGGATGTCGGTTTGCTACACCAGAAGAGATCAGGGAACTCGCAGATCAGGGAATTTTCCTGCATTATGATAGTATCAAACGGGTATTTGAGGACTAATTACAATGGATAGGAGAATATTTTAAAAGATGTATTCCCATATGCAAAAAAAGGAATGTTGCAGAAATGCAACATTCCTTTTTTTAATCGTTGTATCCAATATCTTATTCTAAAGAAAGAAAAAGGTACATAGAAACTAGATTAGTCGGCAATTATTTCACTACTGTTACGTTAACTGCCTGAGGACCTTTAGCGCCATCAGTGATTTCGAATTCTACTGCTGCACCCTCTTCGAGAGATTTGAAACCCTCCATGTTAAGTCCTGAGTAATGTACGAACACATCGTGGCCGTCTTCAGCGGTGATGAATCCGTAACCCTTCTGGTTGTTAAACCATTTTACTGTACCTTTGTTCATCGAAAGTACCTCCAATATATTTGTGTTGCCTTGCAACTATGCTAAGAATAGCATAACCAATTGGAAATGTAAAGCAAAATCTTCGTAAAATAGCCGGATTTTAAAGCACTTCAAAAGAAATGTCGTGTTGTGAGAGAAATTGTCTGACAAATTTGTCCCATTCCGGTTCTAATGTCTTATCTGTGGAAAAAATGCGGTAAGAAATTCCGGTAGTCAGTGTAAGCATCTGATTTTGAAATTTGATGTTCATGGACATGGCGGAAATATCCGCCGGGGTATAGGAACTTCCGATTCGTTCCATGGTACGTTTTTGATTTTCCGGCGACAGCATCAGGACGAATTTAAAGGAGGATGGAGCCTTTTTTCCTTTGATCAGGTCAAAGATGCGTGGACGGAGCATGGAAAATGGAAGAAAATGAAAAGTTTTAATACCGAGTTCTTCGGCTTCTGTATCTGTATAGAATCCTTTGGTAATAGTTCCATCAATCACATAGCTTGCAAAAGAAACGACAATGCCCTCCTGAAGCAGAAAATGGTCAAAAATTTCAGTTTTGAGAAATTTATTCATAAAATCTTTTTTGTTTGTTAATGCAAGAGCCAGCATAAAAAACCTCCCCATTGTGAAACCGATAAAACGGCAGCTGATATAGTTTAATTTTAGCATGAGTGACTTCATCTTTTCAATCATAATGTGTTATAATGCCACTGATTGATAGAAAATGCACGGTTACTGCTCACAGGTTCCCCTGCGAACCGTAACGATGCAATCACTTAAGAAAAGAAGGGAAACTATAACTATGAAAGAATCATTTTTGATAGATGTTTTAAAAAAAGGAGTATCACCGTTTCATTGTGTGGAAGCAGCCATGCAGACGTTAGAGGAATCCGGCTTTGAGGAACTGGAGTATGCCAGACCATGGAATCTGAAAAAAGGAAAGGCTTATATGATGAATCATCATGGAACAACGCTCTATGCATTTACAGTTGGAGAAAACTTCCGTGCGGATGCAATGCTGCGCATGGCAGCTGCACATACAGATTATCCATATCTGCGGATCAAACCAAATGCGGATTTTGTGACAGACCGGTATGCGCAGGTGAACGTGGAAGTATATGGCGGACCAATTTTAAATACATGGTTTGATCGTCCACTGGGGATTGCGGGGCGCGTGATCGTTCGAAGCGGGGATGTGTTTGCCCCGAAGACCATGCTGTATCGTTCCGGTCATCCGGTTCTTATTATTCCAAACCTTGCCATTCACATGAACCGGGAAGTGAATAAGGGAGTGGCAATCAATAATCAGGTAGATTTGATGCCGGTTGTGGATATGCTGCCAGAAGAACAGCAGAGTACCGATTATTTCCTGTCATTTCTTGCGGAAGAGCTGGCAGTAAAAAAAGAGGATATTCTGGATTTTGAACTGAATACATACTGTGTGGAAGAACCGGCATATGTGGGGATAAAAGAGACACTGCTGTCTTCTCCGCGACTGGATAACCAGACATCCGTTGCGGCACTGCTGGCAGCCATCGTGGAAGGAACACGGACCGATGGTATCAATCTGATCGCACTGTTTGATAATGAAGAAATCGGAAATACCAGCAAACAGGGCGCAGCATCGATCTTATTGCATGATATGGTAAAACGCATCTACCGGTCGCTTGGCTGCAGTGAGGAAGAAACGGATTGTGCGATGTATGGAGGGATGCTGCTTTCCGTGGATGTGGCGCATGCACTGCATCCGAATCATAAGGAGAAAATGGATATTACCAATCATCCGGTGCTTGGGGATGGATTCTGTATCAAAGAGGCATGTTCCCAGTCTTATGCAACGGATGCAAAGGCAATCGGAATTCTGCGGCAGCTCTGCGATCAGAATAAAATCGCATACCAGAGATTTGTCAATCGTTCCGATGTGCGCGGGGGTGGTACACTGGGATCGGTTGCATCCACGCTGTTTCCGGTCCGCACAGTGGATATTGGAATTCCGCTCTTATCGATGCATTCTGCACGGGAACTGATGGGACGAACGGATTTTGATGCTCTGGCATCAGCTGTGACGGCATATTTTTCCTGAAAAATATGAAGAAACTATAAAATATGCATTTTTCCCCTTTTCAAATATCTGAAACCGTGTTATGATATGAATGTAGTAATGAATACTACATGTAATAGAAAATAAAAACTTTTTATAAAGTAATGATAAACACGCATTTCATAAAAGGATAGACGTATTTTAGAAAAGAGGGATGGATATGAGTCAGTATAAAATTGTAATTGACAGTTGTGGAGAACTTCCTGAGGATTTAAAGGCAGATGGACATTTTTGCACAGTGCCGCTTTTGCTGGATGTGGATGGATATCAGATTACGGATGATGAAACTTTTAATCAGAGAGATTTCTTGCAGAGAGTAAAGGCATGTATTCACAGCCCGAAATCTTCCTGCCCGTCTCCGGAGCGTTATATGAGTGCGTATGAGGGAGAGGCGGAGCATGTATATGTTGTAACGTTATCCGGCAAATTGAGCGGATCTTACAACAGTGCGGTACTTGCAGCAGATCTTTATCATGAAGAGCATGAGGATTCCAAGCAGATTCATGTATTTAATTCCAAGTCGGCCTCGATTGGGGAAACCCTGATCGGATTAAAGATTCAGGAGCTGGAAGAATCCGGTGCATCTTTTGAAGAAATTGTAACAGAGGTGGAATCTTACATTTCTTCCATGAACACATTTTTTGTCATTGAGACACTTGAAACACTGCGCAAGGCTGGCCGTCTGAGCGGACTGAAAGCATTTGTGGCAAATACTTTAAACATCAAGCCGGTAATGGGATCCACCAAAGAGGGAACGATTCAGCAGCTTGGTCAGGCAAGGGGCATGAAGAAGGCACTTTCCAAGATGGTAGAGGATATGTTCAAAGTAACCAAAAACTGCGAGAACCGTGTGCTTGCCATTTCCCACTGCAATTGTCCGGAACGTGCACAGTTTGTGAAGGACACAATTGAGAAAGTCGCAAAATTCAAAAAGATTGTAATTGTCAATACGGCCGGGGTATCCAGCATGTATGCAAATGAAGGCGGAGTGATCCTTTCGGTATAGGATTTTGCACTTGAAACAACCGTCATATAGAAGTAGAATACGGGGAGAAGCTTTTTATAAGCTTCTCCCTATTTTTGTGAGTCAGGTACCGGCTGCCGAAAGCGGTTTACAGATACCTGCAGGGAGAATAAAGATGTATTCATATGAAGAAGTATTGGATCAGATAGAAAATGGAAGACGGTTTGGAAACCGGCCGGGAGTGGAAATTACCGGAATCATGTTAGAACAGATGGGACAGCCGCAAAACGGGATGCCATTTATTCATGTGGCGGGAACCAACGGAAAAGGATCGGTCTGCGCATTCCTGACATCAGTTTTCCGGGAAGCCGGATTAAAAGTCGGAACATTTATTTCTCCACACCTGATTGATTTTGAAGAGCGTATCATGGTTGATGGCAGACAGATTTCCAGAGAAGATGTGACACGAATCGGCAATGTTCTGCTGGAGCAGGAATTTGGCGTGACACCGACCATGTTTGATTATTGCGTGCTTATGGCGGTACTGTATTTTAAAGAACAAAACTGCGATCTTGTAATTATGGAGACCGGCCTCGGAGGCAGACTTGATTCTACGAATGCACTGGGAAATCCGGTGGTATCGGTGATCACACGGATTGGTTATGATCACATGAACATTCTTGGAAATACCATAGAAGAGATTGCACAGGAAAAAGCGGGAATTATCAAAGCAGGAGTGCCGGTGGTAATTGCACCGCAGGAATCGGAAGCACTTGCGGTGCTGCAAAGGGTGGCCGCAGCAAAGGGAGTAAGTGTGCGGTGTGTACAGGAGAAGGACCTGCAGGGGGCAAAGGCACTACAGCCGGGACTTTTGGGTGCTTATCAGAGAGAAAACGCCGCTACAGCCATGTGTGCGGCACAAGTGGCATGGACCAGATGCCGGATAGAAAAGGAAAAGATGAAAACCGTTATTGCCCGTGGAATTCACAGAGCGGTATGGCCGGGGCGTATGGAAATTTTAAGTACAGAACCGTTTCTGATGGTGGATGGTGCACACAACAGTAACGGAATCCATGCATTGCGTACAAGTCTCGAAGAATTGTATCCGGAGGAAAAGTTTCATTTTGTGATGGGTGTGATGGCAGACAAAGATTATGAAAAGATGATCGGGGAACTGTTGCCGATTGCCATGGATTTTGTAACCGTCACACCGGAGAGTGCACGGGCACTGCAAGGGGAAACACTGGCAGAAGATATCAGAAAACAAGGGGTGTCTGCACACGCAATTACAAAGGTTGCAGAGATTCCGGAACTTTTAACACCAAAAGAAAAGACGATTGCGCTGGGGTCTTTGTATTTTATCGGGGAATTAAAAAGCGTATATCAGAATAGGGCATAACAGATGCAGGAGTATCCATATGGCATTGCAATATGAAACAACAAAAGAACATACAATTACCGTTACCGGGTATGAAGGAACCGTAAGACATCTGGTCATTCCGGATCAGGTGGATGGATGTCCGGTGAAAACGATCGGCAAAAATGCATTTTCCGCAAGGGAAGATTTAGAGAGTGTAAGTATTCCAAAGACGGTGGAAACGCTAGGAAGATATGCATTTTACAATTGTAAAAAACTCAAAAGCATTTCGTTGTACGACAGTGTGGAAGACTATTATGACGGCGTGATCAAGCAGTGCCACTGTCTGGAAGAAGTGAAGCTGACGCAGCTTAGGGGAGACTATTCGGTAATGAAAGAACTTCTGGCAGATACCGACCGCAGGCTGCATTTTCGCATAGAGCCATGTGGGCTGCAGCTGACGTTTCCGGCATATGTATACAATTTTGTGGAAGATGTGGAGGCTCGGGTTCTGCATCACAAGATTGAGGGAAGCGGGTATCCGTACCGGGAATGTGTCACAAGAAAAGGCGTGGATTTGCTGGCGTATGACCGTCTGTTTTCGCAGGTGGTAAATGATGATTATCGCACGGCAATTGAGATCGCCTGTGATCGGCTGATGTATCCGGTTGAGCTGGAGAACCATCTGCGGGAACAATACGAACAGTATCTGGAGCAGAATGCAGAGGTGATCCTTAAGGTGCTGATTCCGGAGAATAAGGTGGAAGAGATTTCTTATCTTTGTGCCTCCTGCCTGATTCCGGAAGCGGCACTTGCCGATGCCCTTCCGCTGGCATCGGAGGAAAAGATGAGCCAGATTGCAGCAATACTGATGGAATATCAGCGGAGTAATTTCGGAAAGAAGAAAGCATCTACCATGTCTTTGGACTGGTAGGAAAAGGAGAACGATGAAGACAAGGGAACAACTGGAAGCAACCGGAAATAAAATATTAAACAGTGTCAGGACAGAACTGTATCTGTCGATGCGGTTTATGGGACCGGCACTCGGAAGTCTGGGATTTGCCATGGATCTGTCGACGAGAACGGTAGGCACGGATGCGGTATATATCCGGTTCAATCCGACCTATCTGCTGCAGACTTATATTGAACGGCCGGAAATTTTAAACCGGACATATATGCATATGCTCATGCACTGTCTGTTCCGGCATATGTTTTCCGCAAAACAGCACGAGGATGCACAGCTGTGGGATCTCTGTTGTGATATTGCAGTGGAATCGGTGGTGGATTCCATGGATTATCCGACCATTTTGCGTGTGACTTCGGATTTCCGGCAGGAGTGGTATGAAAAACTGGAAAAGGAAGTTTCAGTGCTTACAGCGGAAAAACTGTACCAGTATTTTATGCTGCGCAAACGCGATCCATATCTGGAAGAATCCCTCCGGCAGGAATTTTTGCTCTGTGACCACAGTTTCTGGCAGCGCATGGAGAAAGAACCGCCGCAGGAGCAGAATAAAAACCAGCCCCCGGTGCCGCAGGAGAATCCGCAGATGGACAGTGATCAGCAGGAAAATGCCGGGGAGAAAACGTCTGATGCAACGCCGCTTGGAAAAACCGATCCAAAGGAAGACGAGTGGAAAGAACATGCAAAGCGTATCGAAAGCGATATGGAAACCTATGCAAAAGACGCGGCAGCAGATGCGGGAAAGCTTGCATGGATGTTAAAGCTGAGCAGCCGGGAGCGAAAAAGCTACAAAGAATTTTTAAAGAGGTTTGCAGTTGTGAGAGAAGAAGTTTCCGTGGATATGGATTCGTTTGATTACGGATTTTACATGTATGGACTGCAGCATTACGGAAACATGCCTCTGATCGAGGAAAACGAATTCCGGGAGGCAAAAAAGATCGAAGAACTTGTTATTGCAATCGATACTTCGGCCTCCTGCAAGGAAAAACTTGTGCAGCAGTTTTTGAATGAGACGGGGGCAATTTTAAAGCACCAGGAGAGTTTTTTCCATAAAGTGCATATCCGCATCATCGAATGTGATAACCAGATTCAAAAAGATATTCCAATCAAAAATCTGGATGAAATCGGGAAATATACCGAGCAGTTTTCCGTTTCCGGAGGGTATGGAACGGATTTTCGGCCGGTATTTTCCTATGTAGAGAAATTAAGAAACAGCGGGGAACTCAAAAACTTAAAAGGACTGATGTATTTTACGGACGGGTATGGAGAATATCCGAAAAAACCGACGGATTATCAGACGGTATTTGTTTTTTACGGGGATGACACACCGCAGAAAACTTTTTCGGGAGAGCCGATAAAAGTGCCGGACTGGGCAGTGAAATTATATTTGTCAGAGGATACAAAAGGATAGATAAAGGAGAAATTTTATGAACATCAAACAGGCAAAACAGGAAATCATAAATACGGTTCAGGCGTACCTGACAAAAGATGAGACCGGGGAGTATGCGATTCCTGTGGAACGGCAGCGTCCGGTACTTTTGATTGGACCGCCTGGAATCGGTAAGACCGCAATTATGGAACAGGTGGCGCAGGAGTGCGGAATCAATCTGGTTTCTTATACGATCACACACCATACGAGACAGAGTGCGATCGGACTGCCGTTTATCTCAAAGAAAACCTATGATGGGGAAGCGGTATCGGTCACAGAGTATACAATGAGTGAAATTATCGCCTCAATTTATGATCAGATTGAACAAAGCGGAATCCATGAGGGAATCCTGTTTCTCGATGAAATCAACTGTGTATCTGAGACACTGGCTCCGACGATGCTGCAGTTTCTGCAGTACAAGACATTCGGAAATCACAGGGTACCGGATGGCTTTGTCATCGTTACGGCGGGAAATCCTCCGGAATACAACAAGTCGGTGCGCGATTTTGACATTGTTACCTATGACCGTGTCAAGCGGATTTATATAGAAGAAGATTTTTCTGTCTGGAAAGAGTATGCCTATAAAGCGCAGATTCATGGAGCAATTCTTTCTTATCTGGAGATTAAAAAGAACAATTTCTATTCGGTTGTGTCGGATCTGGATGGAAAACGGTTTGTGACCGCCCGTGGATGGGAAGATCTCTCACAGGTCATGAAAGTGTATGAACAGCTTGGATTTGCCATAGACTATGACTTTGTTGTGCAGTATCTGCAGGACGAGGAGATTGCCCGCGATTTTGCTGCTTATTATGAACTGTACAATAAGTATAAGAATATTTACCGTATACCGGAAATTTTAGAGGGCAGCATACCGGAAAACAGTATGACGATCAAAAATGCACCGTTTGATGAGAAGCTGAGTCTGCTGGGGCTGCTTTTGGACAGCCTGGGACAGGAATTCATTTCTTATTCCCGGAAAAAAGCTGCACAGGAAGCTTTTTTTGAGCAGCTGGGATTTTTGCGGAGCGATCTGAAGGAAGGAGTGGGAAGCGGAAAAGAAATTCTGGAAAGACAGATTTCTTCTTATGACACCATGATCACTCACCGGAAAAAGGCTGGCATGATCGACAGGGAACAGGAAAAAGCCATGTGTGCGGCACTTCAGGCAATGAATGACTGCCTGATGGCACTGGCAGTCGAAGGAACCGGTGATGCAAAAGGAGATTTCTTATGTGTCAAGAAACTGTTTGATGAGAGGGAGCAGATCCGCCAGAAGGAAATTTCAGATGCAGGCCGTCATCTGACGCATGCATTTGAATTTCTTGCACGGGTATTTGGAGAGGGACAGGAAATGGTAATCTTTTTGTCCGAACTTTCGGCCGGTTATTACAGTCTGAAATTTGTCAGTGAATGTGGCAATGATGCCTATTATAAGTACAACAAACTTCTGCTTTTGAAAGAACGCACACAGGAGTTAAAGGACGAAGCAATGGAACTTCTGGGACTTTAGGGAATCAGGTTATGGTTTTTATGAATTTTTTTGATAGAGAAATTTCATAAGATCTATAGACAAATACTTCAGATTGTACTAAAATATGTAAAAATAATAGTATATCCAGTATTCCATAACGAAAAGTTATAGAACACTTGAATTGGAATAGAAAATGGAGGAAATGAAAATGGAGAAAAAAAATCTTGACTGGGGTAACCTGGGATTTGGTTACATGACCACAGACTACCGTTATGTTGCAAATTACAAGGATGGAAAGTGGGACGATGGAGCACTGGTAACAGATCCTACCGTTACATTAAATGAGTGTGCAGGTGTATTCCAGTATTCACAGTCCTGTTTTGAAGGATTAAAAGCATACACAACAGAGGACGGACATATTGTATGTTTCCGCCCGGACTTAAATGCAAGCCGTATGAAAGATTCCTGTGAGAGACTTGAGATGCCGGTATTCCCGGAGGATCGTTTTGTAGATGCCGTAGAGCAGGTAGTAAAGGCAAATGCAGCATGGGTACCTCCATTTGGTTCCGGAGCAACGCTTTATATCCGCCCATATATGATCGCTACAAACGCTGTTATCGGCGTAAAGCCGGCAGATGAGTACCAGTTCCGTATTCTGGTTACACCGGTAGGACCTTACTTCAAGGGCGGCGCAAAGCCAATTACAATCCGTGTTTCCGATTTTGACCGTGCAGCACCACACGGAACCGGACATATCAAAGCCGGACTGAACTACGCTATGAGTTTACATGCAATCGTAGATGCACATGCTCAGGGATATGCTGAGAACATGTATCTTGATCCTGCTACAAGAACTTATGTAGAGGAGACCGGTGGAGCAAACTTCATTTTCATTACCAAGGACGGAACATTCGTAACACCAAAGTCAGACAGTATTTTACCTTCCATTACCAGAAGATCCCTGATGGTTGTTGCTGAAAAGTATCTGCATATGCCGGTAGAGCACAGACCGGTTAAATTCTCAGAAGTACCTGATTTTGCAGAGTGTGGACTCTGTGGTACTGCAGCCGTTATTTCTCCAATCGGAAAGGTTGTTGATCATGGCAAAGAAATCTGTTTCCCGAGTGGAATGGAAGAAATGGGACCATACACAAAGAAACTGCGTGAGACACTTACCGGAATCCAGATGGGCGAGATTGAAGGACCAGAAGGCTGGGTTCACAAGATTATGTAAGTCTATGAGGGAACTGTTTTAAATATAAGTGTTTTCCTGTTGGTTGGGAAAATTATAAGTAAAAACGATTCTTACAAATTCTGTGGATTGGAAAAGTGTAAGAAAAAGATCAATTTTCATAAATTCTGTAAATGGGATCTATTGATAAAAAATAGTGATTAAGGTGACATATTTTTTATTTTTAATGCCTAAAATAAAGGAATGTCACCTATAAGAGAAAAATTGCTTCTTCAGGTACCGATTATTTGAAAAAATGGTACCTGAAGAAGCAATTTTTATTTCATAGAGACTTTGTGGTATCTAAATGTTAAATTTTAAGTGTATAGATACCATAAGGGGTAGATTTTAAGAATACAGAGAAAATAGGTCATTAAAAAATGAAGTGTTTTCTGTGTGTTCTTATTTTTTAGCATTATGAAAGGAGCTGAGAAAATGGCTAAAGATAACAGAATAACAGCACTTTACGAGCGTCTGTCCCGTGATGATGAGATGCAGGGCGAATCCAACTCCATAACAAACCAGGAGTCGATTTGTCAAGGGGATATTTCGCATTGCAATACGGCTTTGTAAAAACAGAGGGGTGTCAACCCCTCTTGGCTGCATAGTGCTACCTGCCGAAGAAGGCAACCGTCCCCCCCTCGGAGAGCGCACGACTGCCGCAGGCAGTAGCACCGCCCACTTTTGAGTGGTGAGTAAGTGCGCCCTTAGACGGATTAAATTGACTATCCTTTTGAATATTGATATAATGTGAGCGTAAGCTAAATCAAAAATTTCTTAACAGACAAATTTAAGAAGGAGTGATTCAGATGAAAAAGAAAACTAAGACTGTAATTGGTGTTATCCTTGCAGTAGCTCTGGTAGCTGTCTTGGTAGTTGTAGGATTTATGACTTACCTGGGAATTACCTGGACAAACAATCATGAATTCGGAGAATATGTCAGCAAGGAAGGTCCTTGGGGAATGACTGCTACATGGGTATCTGAGGATAGCAGCAGTTATCTCGTTTGCAAAAAGGAGAATGATGAACCATTTGCCAAGGTTACAGCCTATTTTCAGGGGGTGGATGGTTGGCAAGCCTATGAACTGCATGGCAGAGACCGGATTGCTTATCTGAATACTGTGGAAAACGATACAACCATTGATAGCACCAGCGGAAATATGAAATTTGATGGAACTACATTTACCATTACAGATTTAGATAAAGAAATCTTCGGCACAAATGAATTTAATTATGTTATCACTGATAAGGAGTTCAGCCCCGATTAAAGTGCCAGAACTATTCCGATACGGTGGAAACATAACCGATGGAAAAGCGGAAACAGTGTATGCTATTACGTTGAGAACACCCGAAAGCCGAGAAACCAAATAATCGTTACTCTACCAATGGTTTATGTCCATATCGAAAAGGTTGATGTGAGAATAGAATAATTCTGTTCGACTTATTCCGATTATTCTAACAGATTTGCTCAGCACAAGGAACCCTGCGTGGGGGCAGATATATTTGCAAAGGATTTTACATAAAAAGCTGCTGAACAATCCAGAAAAGGAGAGTTTCAGCAGCTTTTTCATACTCTGTACTGTGTGCCCATCAAGAAAATACTGGATTCTATTGATTGACCACCGCCTTTCGGCTGCATACATTCACCACAAATGAGCCGCCAGCCGTTATGTATTCAGGTGGCAGAAACCACCCTTTACAGAGTACATCACAGAAGAAGTATCTGGAAGATTATGCAGTGCAACATGGCTTTGGTAATATTCAGCATTTCAGTGATGATGGATATTCAGGAACGAACTTCAACAGACCGGCATTCAATTCTTTGCTGACAGAGATTGAAGCCGGCAGAGTGGGAACAGTGATCGTCAAAGATTATTGTGCGATAATAGGACTAAATCAGAAAGACCTTGAAAATCAAGGCATTCTGGCTTAGTCCCTTCTTTTTTTGACCGAAAACAAAGGACTTTCAC